>JAESGR010000038.1_pt1 | contig 589805 bp, 478 predicted proteins | sample 9269771 | NCBI WGS metagenome assembly JAESGR01 (sample SAMN15739572, study PRJNA653492) | algae metagenome | isolation source: Chroococcus sp. CMT-3BRIN-NPC107 and co-occurring heterotrophs from well... | place: USA: Clark Mountains Wilderness, California | collected 2010-04-18
GTGTTGGCGGCCTTGGGAGAGGGAGGACGTTGGTTGCGCGCATCTTGGGCCTCCTACCTATGGGAGGGTGTTGCGCGCTGGGGATGCTTGCGGTGCGGCGCGGGGGGTGGGGGGTGGGGATTTGCTGGGGTTTGCGTGCGCGTCGGTTCGGATTTCTCGTAAGTCGGTGTTGCGCGGGGCGCGTGTCGGGGGCGCAACCCTTGGTTTTCAGGGGGGCGCGGGGGGTGGGTCGGCGAGGAAGGCGGCGATGTCGCGAGTGACCGGGCGGGGGTGCTCGACCGGGAGCATGTGGGTTTCGTTTCGGTAGAGGTGGAGGCGCGCGTTGGGGATCAGTGCGGCGGTCTCGGTTAGGGCGGGCTGGTCGAAGAACTGGTCGCGGGTGCCGGCGAGGAGCAGGGTGGGGGTTTTGATGTGGCGGGCGGCGGCTTCGTTCGCGCGCTCGAAGCCGGGGGGGAAGAGGTGCTCGTAGGCGCGGGCTATGGCTGCGGGGTCGTTGTAGCTGGTGGGGGGGCGGCGGCGGTCTTTGAAGAGCTTGAGGCGGACGAGGGCGTTGAGCCAGGGGCGGCGGAAGAGCAGGGCGTTGTCACGGGCGAGGGCGCGGAGGTCGCCGCGGCGGAGGTGGGCGAGTTGGGCGTCGACGCGGCGGCGGCCGTCGGGGGAGAAGCGGTGGGCGGTGACGAGGAGGATCAGTTTGTCGAGCAGGTCGGGGTGGCGGGCGGCGAGGCGGAGGGCGACGAAGCCGCCGAACGAGACGGCGAGGACGGTGGCGCGGCCGGGGTGGTGGTGGCGGAGGATGGTGGCGAAATCGTCGGCGATCGTGTCGAGGGTGAAATCGGCAGAGGGGTTGTGCTCGTAGCCGAGGAGGGTGAAGGGGCGGCCGGGCGGGAGGAGGCGGGCGACGGCGCGGGCGTAGCGGTCGGCGCTGGCGGCGGCGCGGTCGAGGCGGCGGAAGAGGGCGTTGATGCCGGAGAAGGCGACGATCGGTGGCGCGGCGGCAGCACCGGGGGGCGTGTGGCGGACGAAGGGGATGCGGTCGAGGTGGAGGCCGGTCTCGAGGCGCGGCATGGTGCGGGGAGTTTAGTCTAGGTCGGAGGCGGGTGCAGCGTGTCGCAGCGATCCCCTTCCTCGCGACTGCGCTCGAGGCGGGCGGGTCGCGGCTCAACGTGCAAGGGCGAGGCGCCCGACCGGGTTGGTCGGGCGCCTCGCGCGGGTGGTAAGTGGGGGACGGGGCGCGGATCAGACCAGGCCGCGGATCGCGCGGGCCAGGCGGTTGATCGCGTTGGCGAGCGCGTTGGGGTTCGACGGGTTGTCGAGCAGGCGGGCGACGCCGCCGAGCAGGTTGCCGAGCAGGTTGCCCGGGCCGGGGACGGCGGTGATGTCGACGGTGATCGGGCCGCCGTCGCAGTTGTCGAGCTCGACGTCGAGGCCGAGCAGGTTGAGGTCGACCGGCCCGAGCGACAGGTTGAGGATGTCGACGGCGCCGGCCTGGGCGGCGGGGGGGGTCTGGTCGGTGCCGACGATCGAGGTGGGGGAGAGGATCCGGCCGAGCGCGCCGTTCAGGATGCCGGTCAGCCCGCCGAGCAGGGCGGTGCGGTCGGCGGCCGGCAGCGCGCCCAGGACGTTGCCGAGCGCCGGGGTCGGCGTGGCGTTGAGCGCGTTGGTCAGGCCGCAGAGCAGGTTGCCGAGCAGGTTGCCCGGGCCGCGCTCGGCGGTGATGTCGAGGCAGATCGGGCTGGTCTCGACGTTCAGCCCGAGCAGGTTGAGGTTGATCGGGCCGAGCTCGAGGTCGAGGATCGGGCAGGACGGGTCGGCGGGGTTCGGGCTGGTGCCGAGCGTGATCGGCAGGCTGACGGTTTGGCCGCCGATGTTGCCGACGGCGACGAGCTGGTTGTTGACGACGTTGATCCCGGTGATCGTCAGCGGGAGCACGGTCGTCGTGCCGTTCTTGGCGACCTTGTTGGCGAACTGCGCGGTCTGCGTCTTGAGGACGGCGTCGCCGACGGCGGGGGCGGCGGCGGGGGCGATGGAGAAGAACTGGCGGTCCTCGAGCGCCTCGATCATGCCGCCGGTGGACGTGGCGGCGGCGGCGGGGCGGGGCGTGCGGATCGTGGTGCGCGAGGCGGGGCGGGCGAACAGCGAGAGCAGGGACGTGGTCATGGACATGTGCGATTCCTCCGTGAGGAGATTGGCCGCGGAGGTCCGGGACCGGCGGGTGGCCGGGGCGGACGACGGCGGCGGGACGTGGCCCGGCCGTGGCGCCCCGCGCGAACGTCACGCGGGGCCCGGAGCGGGCGCGGGATCTCGATGCGTCGCCAACGGCGGCGACGACGCTGGAGCGTTGGGGCGAGGCGACGGGATTGCGGCGGCGCGAGTCACTCGGGAGACCGCGTCGGACACAATCGACACCCGTGGCGAGGCGGGCGCAGCACGTCAGCAGTGAAACCGCGCCGCCGGCGAGGTGCCGGTGGCGATGGCGGTGGCGTCCTAAGACTCGGGCCGTTGCGGCTCGCGTCGGGAACGTTCACCAGTCTTTCTCGATCGAACCCGCTGACTGACGTGTGGCCTTCCTTCGCCGGGCATCCGGGTGCAATCACGGGGCCGCCGAGGGCCCTTCGGCGAAGTCTCATGTGCTTCTCATGTCCATGTGTCCTTAGCCGCCGGGATGCTAGTTGACCCCGCCTGAATGAGTGTCTCGCGGGTCAGGCGATGGGGAGCTTGCGCCGCGTCAGTCCTGCCGGCTGGTGCGTCGCCTTGGCGCGAACCGGGGGTGATTGCCACCGGGAGTGGCGGGCTCGTCGTTGATCTGGAGCCACGGCGGCGGATTGGTAGTTGTATCTAGCCCAATTGCGCGTGACAGAGTTGCGCGGGGGGCTGTGAGGTAGGCGGTCAGAAGCGATAGGTCAGGCCGACGAGCACCTGGGTCTGCGGCCAGTTCAGCGTGGGCTGGGAGTGGATGAACGGGCCGCCGCGGGGGAGGCGGGCGTCGTCGGCGAACAGGTTGTAGAGGCCGGCCTGGAAGTCGAGGTTGGGGACACCGAGGAACCGGCGGCTGGTCAGCACGACGTTGGTGACGAACGTCGGGTCGGTGGACTCGCCGAGGTCGGAGGACATCGGGCCGACGATTTGCGTGTCGAGGGACAGGAACGTGTGGCGGCCGAGGACGGGGACGACGATCGCGGCGCCGGCGATCCACTCGGGGGAGAGCGTCAGGCGTTGGCCGTCCTCGTCTTCGGCGCGGGTCCAGGTGCCGTAGAGGCGGACGCTGGCGCCGCTCTCCCAGCGGCGTTGGAGCTCCAGCTCGATGCCGCGGGCGCTTAGGGACCCGATGTTCTGGGTCTGGGACGCGCCGTCGGGGAGGACGACGGCGTCCATCGCGTCGTCCATGCGCCAGTAGAACCCGCCGACGGACGTCCGCCAGCCGCTCTTGAATTGGTGCTCCCAGACGGCCTCATAGGTGTCGACGACCTCGCTGCGGAGGTCCGGGTTTGAGAGCGTGACGCCGGGGGACGCGTAGGCGAGTTCGAACAGGTTGGGCTGGCGGAACGCGCGGCCGTAGAGCAGCTTGACGGTGTCGGCGGGGGTGGGGGTGAGGATCGCGGCGGCGCGGGGGCTGAGTTGGGCGCCGACGTCCTGGATCTGGTCGCGGCGGAGGCCGCCGACGAGGCGGAGCCAGTCAGTCGCCTGCCATTCGACCTCGCCGAAGACGGCCCAGGCGTTGTAGGAGTCGCTGACGTCGAGCAGTTCGCCGCCGAGCTGGTCGTGGTCGCGCTGGTGGGCGAAGAGGGACTGGGTGGCGTCGGCGCCGACCATCACGTGCAGCCGCTTGTCGACCTGCCACGAGTAGTGGAGCTCCTGGCCGAGCCAGTCGTTGTTCGACTCGGCGACGTAGCGGTTGGCGGGGGTGCCGAAGTCGGGGTCGGGGGCGTAGGTCCAGTCCTGGCGGTAGTTGTAGTGGCCGTAGTAGGCCATCGCGTGCAGGCGGTGTCCGCCGCCGAGGTCGTGGTCGAACCGGAGGGTGACGTTGCCGCGGCGTTCGTGCATGCCGCCGGGCTCGAAGAAGGAGGCGGCGTAGGTGGCGGCGCGGCTGTCGCGCATGCGGGTGGCGAGGTCGAACGTGGCGGTGAAGTCGCCGAGGCGGACTTTGAGGAAGCCGGCGTGGGCGTGCTCGCCGTCGGCGCCGCGGATGTGGCCGAAGTTGCGGGCGGCGTCGTCGACGCCGTCGTACTCGATGTCGTGCTCGCCGTTGGTGGTGAAGCCGGAGGCGCCGGCGAGGATGTCCCAGCCGTCGTTGGTGCGGGTGCCGTAGAGGGCGGAGACGCGGGCGGTGTCGCGGTTGCCGGCCTGGACGCGGACCTGGGCGCCGTTGAGGTCGGCGCCGTCCTTGGTGACGACGTTGACGACGCCGAAGACCGCGCTGCCGCCGTAGAGGGCCGAGCCGGGGCCGCGGACGATTTCGACGCGTTTGACGGCCTCGATCGGGACGACGAAGTCCTGGTCGAGGTGGGACTGGCCGTAGAGGTTCTCGCGGGTCGAGCGGCCGTCGACGAGGACGAGGAGGCGGGCGTTCCACTCGCCGGGGCGGAGGAAGCCGCGGACGCCGGTGACCCAGTTGAGGCCGTCGGTGTGGAGGTAGAAGCCGCGCTGGTTGCGGAGGACGTCGGCGAGGTTGCGGTGGCCGAACAGTTCGATGTCGTCGGCGGTCACGACGCTGACCGGGGCCGCGGCCTGGCGCTGCGACTGCTCGCGCTTGCCGGCGGCGACGATCGGCACCTCCATCAACTGCTCGAGGCTGAGCTCGGATAGTTCTTCCGCGGAGGCCGGGTCGGTCTGTTGCGGGGCGGCGGGGGCGGCGACGTCGAGCGGCGGCTCGGCCGCGGACGAGGCGGGGGTCAGGAGCGACGCGACGCCGAACAGGGCCGCGGCGATGAGCGGCAGTGGCCGGGGCCGGCGGCGGGCGGGTCGGGTTGCTGGGATTGGGAAGGTGGTCGGCACGGGCGGCCTCCTGATGTGGTCGTCGTGGCGCGAGCGAATGGCACGGTCGCGCGGGACGTGTGGACGTTAAGAGATATGTCGGTTGCGTCAGCCCCGCGCTTTATGACGGCTGGTCGATTTATTCGGGGGTCGAGACGTGGCGGCAGGCGCTCGTACCGAGCGCAATGCGCGGCCCCCGGACGACGCGTAGACGTCGTCCGGGGGCGGGCTGGGAAGTACGAGGCGTTGCGACGGTGCGATTGCCGCACCGGCTTGGCGGGTCAGGCGGCCTTGGTGCCGAAGTCGGCGAAGTCCTGGGCGGCGGCGGCTTCGTCGGCGTCGAGGGGGAACGAGGAGGACGCGGGCGCGGGGCGTTTGGCGGCCGCGGGGGTCTTGGCAGCCGGGGCCGGCAGGGTGGCGCGGCGCGGGGCGGGCGTGCGGCGCTTCACGTCGGGCCCGTTGGTGTCCCGGGCGGCGCCGCCGCCGACGAGGGCGACGAGTTCGCCGACGACCGCGTTGAGCTGCTCGGCCTGGCTGGAGAGCTCCTCGCTGGCGGACGCGGACTCCTCGGCGTTGGCGGCGGTCGCCTGGGTGACCTTGTCCATCTGGGACATGGCGGTGTTGACCTGGCCGATGCCCTGGGTCTGTTCCTGGCTGGCGGTGGCGATCTCGGAGATGAGCTGGTTGACCTTGGTGACGCCGGCCGTGATCTGGTCGAGCGTCTTGGCGACGTCGGCGGAGATGGCGACGCCGTTGCGGGCGGACTGGACGCTGCCCTCGATCAGGGCGGCGGTGTTCTTGGCGGCCTCGGCGGAGCGCATCGCGAGGTTGCGGACCTCCTCGGCGACGACGGCGAAGCCCTTCCCCGCCTCGCCGGCCCGGGCGGCTTCCACCGCGGCGTTCAGGGCGAGCAGGTTCGTCTGGAACGCGATCTCGTCGATCGTCTTGAGGATCTTGGCCGTCTCCGTCGCGGACTTCTGGATCTCGTCGATCGCGGCGCCCATCTTCTGCATGGCGGCGTTGCCGCGGTCGGCGGCGGCCTTGGCCTCGGCGGACAGGCCGTTGGCGGCGGCGGCGGTCTCGGCGTTCTTCTTGGTCATGGAGGACATCTCCTCCATGGCGGACGTGGTCTCCTCGAGGCTGGCGGCCTGCTCGCTGGCGCCCTGGGCGAGGGACTGGCTGGACGCGCTGACCTGGCCGGCGGCGCTGGCGACCTGCTCGGAGCCCTCGCCGAGCGTGGCGGCCATGCGGGTCAGGGCGCGGTTGACGCCGCGGATGATCGCGAAGGCGACCGCGCACGCGGCGCAGGCGGCGGCGGCGACGCCGACGGTCAGGCCGGTCGTCGCGGCGCGGGCGCGGTGCATGGCGAGTTCGGTCTGCGCGTCGCCGTTGCGGTGGTTGAACTCCGTGAGGGCGGCGGTCGCGCCGTTCAGGTCGGCGACCGCGGGCAGCGCCTTGGCCCGCAGCACGTCGCCGGCCTCGGCGGCGCGGTTCTCGTTGGTCAGCCGGATCACGTCCGCGCGGGCGGCGAGCCACGCGGCGCGGGCCTGGGTGACCTTGGCGAAGAGCTGGCGGTCCTCCTCGACCGTCATCGTCGGCTCGTACTTGCCGAAGAAGCCGTCGATCTTCCCCTTCAGCGCCTGGGTCTCCGCATCGACCGCCTGGCGGCGGGCGGGGTCGGTCTCGATCACGTAACGCATCAGGAGCGCGACGTTCTCCTTCAGCGACGCCTCGATCTGGCCGCTGAGGTAAGCGCCGGGGACGCAGTCGGCGGCGAGCGTGTTCAGGCTGGACTTGATCAGGCCGAGCTGGTGCCCGGAGAACAGGCCGAGGCCGACGGTCAGGACGACGCTGACGCCGAAGCCGAGGATGATGCGCTTTCCGATCGTGAATTTCATGGTGGGTTGGTTTCTTCCGGACGTTTCCCGCCCCTATTGCAGGTAAGTCGAACGGTTTGAGTGGACGTGCGGGCCGCTAGTTGGCTGACGACGGCGGGACGGCCTCGCCGTCGGCGGTCAGCACCTTGTCGATGTCGAGCAGGATCTTGACGGTCTGGCCGACCTTGCCCATGCCGAGGATGAAGTCGGTGTCGACCGCCGCGCCGAAGCTGGGCGGCTCCTCGATCTGGTCGGCCGCGACGTTCAGCACCTCGCTGACCCGGTCGACGATGATCCCGGTCGACAGCTTGCGGCCGCCCGGGCCGCGGATCTCGACGACGATCACGCACGTCTGGTCGGTCCGGTCGGCGGCGGGCATCCCGAACTTCGCGCGGAGGTCGACGACGCTGATCACCTGCCCGCGCAGGTTGATCACGCCGCGGACGTAGGGCGGCGTCCGCGGGACGGCCGTGATGTCCATGTACCCGATGATCTCGCGGACCTTGAGGATCTCGAGGCCGTACTCCTCCCGGCCCAGCGCGAACGTCAGGTACTTGCCGGCGGCCGCCTGACGGGCGGCAGGGACTGCGGTGGACGTATCGGCCGCGTGCGGCCGAACTGCGTCGGTCATGGTCGCTCCTCCTCCCCCTTTTGGCTTGGATGTCGTGTGAGGCGCCGGCTTGCGGGGCTGCACGCCGGCTCGTCACGTGCCCCGCCGCCCGCGCGGGCGTCAGTTCCGGTCACTGCGACTGATGTCGGCGGATATTCGCTGCGGCTTAACGCTTCAAGGTTTAAGCACGAGAAGCGCGCCAGATCGGGGCGGCCCGGTTTCGGTTTTGCGAGTGCGCGCGGGAACGCTTAGCTGACGAGCGACGAGGGCTGGGGGAGGGCGGTGCGGTCGGCGGGGTGAGCGGGCGGCGCGGGCGGGGTCGCCGGGGCGGCGGCCGGGAGGACGGTCTGCGCGACGGGCAGGGCGTCGAGCGGCGTGGTGGGATCCCACCGCTGCACCCACGTCTCGCGGGGGAGTTGGACGTGGCGGAACAGGAGCTGGTCGGGGTGGAGGATCGGGAGCGTCGGCTCGGTGGCGGCGGTCGCGAAGCGGGGGGCGGCGGGGCGGTCGGCGGTCAGGTCGTAGGCGGCTTCGACGGCGAAGTCGGGGGCGGGCCAGACGACCAGGTCGTTCTTGCGGAAGTCGAAGCGGGCGTCGTGCGGGGCGAACAGGGCGCGGAGGTGCTCGCGGACGAGGTCGACGCCGGCCAGCTTGTAGAGGCCGGCGAGGGCGAAGGCGAAGAGCGCGGTTTGAGCGGGGGTGGCGTCGTCGAGCCAGCCGGGGTGGTCGACGCCGGCGACGATCCAGCCGGCGCGTTGTTCGAAGGAGAGGGAGAGAGTTGCTGGTTGCTGGTTGCTGGTTGCTGGTGAAGAGCGGGTAAGGTCGATGCCGATCCGCGTGGTGGCGAGTGTGACGTGGGCGAGGGAGACGGGGGCGTCTTTGAAGAGGGGGTGGCGGTTGAGCTGGGCGAGGAACTCGCGGTTGAGGAAGGCCTCGAGGGCCTCTTCGACGTGGTGGGCGGCTTCGAGGTGCTTGTTGGAGTCGGCGAGCGGGGCGTCGCTCTTGAGCTGGGCGCGGCGGAGCTTTTGGAACAGCTTGGGGATCGTGCCGGAGTGGAAGCCGGGGCGGAGGAACTGGGCGACGGACTCGCCGTGGCTGCCGACGCGGACGGGCTTGAGGTGCTTCGAGCGGTTGGCGTGGTAGAGCTTCCAGTTCTCCTTGAACTCCCAGGCGAGGAAGCCGAAGACGCCGGGGGTGGCGGTGACGATGAAGGTGGCGGTCGCGCCGGCGCGGGCGGCGTCCATGCCGAGGGCTCGGAACGCGTCGGCCATCGGGAAGCCGAGCGGGATGATCATCTTGTGGCTGACCGTGACGACCGGGAAGTGCTTGATCGGGTTGATCTGCGGCTCGATCAGGAGGTTGATCACGAAGCGGGTGACGTAGGCGATGTAGAACCAGAAGACGCCGAGGACGGCCTTGACGGCGACGGTGGAGCGGGCCTGTCCGGTGCGGAAGCGGAGGAGCTCGTCGACGGCGTAGAGGAGGCGGTCGACGGCCTCGAGCAGGGTCTGGAACCACTGGACGATCCGGCGGGCGACGTTGGCCAGGACGTCCCAGGTGAAGCGGGCGAACGTCGTGCGCAGCGCGTGGAGGACGGCCTGCTCGAGCACGCGGCCGGCGCGGGAGTTGAGCAGGAGGTTGACGGCGAGGAAGACGGCGGCGAGCGCGGCGGCCTTCTTGTGGTCGCTGAGCGTCCGCGGGAGCAGCACGTAGGCGACGGCGGCGATCCCGAGCGGCTTGACGACGTAGCGGAGCGATCCGCGCGCGAAGCGGCTGCGGACGAAGGCCTGGACGACCGGGCGGTTGATCACCCAGCGCGGGGCGTCGACGAAGACGGCGCCGAGCGCGCGGAACAGGTGGCGGAAGAACGTGGCGACGGCGGCGCGGACGCGGGGGCTGTTGACGACGCCGAACAGGAACACGCCCAGCAGGAGCATAAGCCACCACTGGTTGAAGATCTTGTCGTGCTGCGGCGGGGCCATGTCGGCGCGGGGCGGGCCGAACACCTCGCGGGCGCTGGTGGCGGCGGCGACGACGACGTGCTGGCGGTCGAGCAGCTTGTGGACGAGCGCGCCGACCGAGTGGTCGAGGGCCTCGAGAACGAGGTACGCCCCGCCGAGCGGGAGGATCAGCGCCTTGGTGACGAACCGGCCGACCGCGGTCGCGAAGAAGAGGGAGGACAGGCGGTGGAACCCGCGGAGGTAGATCTCGCCGCGGCGGTAGACGTAGTCGAGGTTGTCCTCGAGCCGGCGGTCGATGCGGAGGAGCTGGTCGCCGCGCGTGAAGTCCTCGCGGGTGGTGAGGTCGTTCAGCTTCATCTGGTTGCGGCTGACCGCGTCGCGGAGCGCGCCGAAGGTCAGGTAGCCGCTGGCGACGACCTCGTCGAGCAGCTCCTCGGTCAGCTTGGCGTGGGCGACGTGCTCGACGGCGGTGCGCGGGTGGAGGCCGCCGTCTTGCAGCGCGTGGGTGACGCCGGGGCAGAGGAACTCGCGCAGCCGGTGCTCGACGTTCTCGATCGCGGCACGGAGCAGCCGCTGGAGCTCGGCGCGGCCGTGGGGGGAGAGGCGGGCGCGGGCGGTGCGGCGGAGGGCGGAGCGGAGGGCCTTGAGGGTCAGGACGAGGCGCTGGCCCGGCTGCGGGCGGCGCAGCGGTCGGCGGCCGCGCTCGAGCAGGTAGTCGATCACGTTGACCGAGTAGATCTCGCGCTCGTGGTGGACGCACGCCTTCTGGAGGTCGTAGAGCAGGCGGCCCTCGGCGTTCCACCAGCCGGCGGCGGCGTTGTCGAGCAGGGCGACGAGCCAGGCGCGCCACTGGCGGGCGAGGGAGTCGTCGAGGCCGAGCGCGGCCTTCAGGCGGGTCGCGAGCTGGTCGAGGTCCTTGAGGGCGTCGGCGTAGACGGCGCTAAGGTTGTCGCGGGACGCGCCCGGCGCGCCGCTGGCGCGGTACACCTGCATGCGGAGGATCGCGGCGCGGACGTCGTTGCCGACGGCGTCGGCCTCGACGGCCTTGGCGAGGAGGGCCTCGCGGTGGGGGAGGTCGCGCGGGGTGCGCTTGGGCTTGTCCGGCGGGGCGGCCGCGGCGCCGTCGTTGACGGGCGGGTGGGCGAGGCGGTCGGCGGCGCCGGCGAGCTTGGTGGACTTGACCAGCGCGGCGGCGTCGACGTCGGCGGAGAGGAGGCCGACGCTTTGCGCGGGGTTCGCGACCGACGGGAAGAACCACGGGAGCGGGCCGGGGTCGAAGTGGGTGAACTCGAGGTAGAGGGCGGCGAAGCGGGCGTAGACCTCGGCGTCGTCGAACGCGGCGGAGCTGGGCAGGTACCGCTCGCGGTGGAGGACGAAGCGGGCCTCGTTGAACGGGGTGCGGCCGAGGCGCTCGACCCGCCGCTGGACGGCGGCGCGCGGGTCGGGGTCGGCGGCGAGGGCGGCGGTGACGGCGGCGTGGACGCGGGCGTGGAACAGGTACCGCCAGTAGCGGAGGAGCAGATCGGGGGCGGGCGTGGCGGCCAGGACATCGGCGTCGGGGCGCGGGAGCAGGATCAGGGTGGGCGCGTCGGGCGGGGGGGCGTCGAGCGGGAGTTCCTCACGCTCGGCGATGTCGATCAGGCGGTCGCGGGCGATCGGGTGGGCGTGGACGCGCGGGGTCGCGAACATGCCGGCGGCGGCGGGGCCGCGGCGGTCGAACGTGATCAGCTTCTGGAGCATCCACGGGGGGACCAGGAGCGCCGCGGGGTCGGCGGCGCGGAGGGCGGCCTGGAGCGCGTCGGCGGAGGGCAGGGGGGGGTGTACGTCGGGGGGAGGCGGCATTCGTCGGACGGATGATACCGGGCTGGGCGGGGAGGGGCCACTTTCGTGGGCGACGGAGGGAAGTCTCGGTGGGCGGTGGGTGTGCGGTGAGGGGCGGGGCCTCGTCGCTCGGGGCCAGATCCTTCGGTCGCCAAGGCTCCCTCAGGATGACCGCTTGGTGCGGTGCGACCGTTTGACAACTGGGCGGTGGACGTTTGACAACGGGGCGGCGGGCGTTTGACATTGGGCGGATGCGCATCATTCGGTTCGTGTCGGGCGGTCGGGCGTGTTTCGGTCAGCCGCAGGAGGACGGGTCGGCGCTCCGGCTCGAGGGGGCGGACGTGTTCTCGTTGCGGGCGACGGGGGAGCGGGTGGGGGTCGAGAAGCTGCTCGCGCCGCTGGTGCCGACGGACATCCTGTGCATCGGGTTGAACTACCGGGAGCACGCAAAGGAGTCGGGGAGCGCGATCCCGGAGAACCCGATGCTGTTCATCAAGGGCTCGAACACGCTGCAGAACCCGTTCGACCCGATCCTGATCCCGCGGCGGTCGAGCCAGATCGACTACGAGTGCGAGCTGGCGGTCGTGATCGGGCCGCGGCCGGCGAAGCACGTGTCGCGCGAGCGGGCGCTGGAGTACGTGTTCGGGTACACGGCGGCGAACGACGTGTCGTCGCGGGACTGGCAGCGGGAGAAGTCGCTGGGGGGCGGGCAGTTCGCGCGCGGGAAGTCGTTCGACACGTTCTGCCCGCTCGGGCCGCACCTGGTCACGCGGGACGAGGTGCCGAACCCGAACGGGTTGCGGATCCGGACGATCCTGAACGGCCAGACGATGCAGGATCACACGACGGCGGACATGATCTTCGACGTGCCGGCGCTGATCGAGTCGCTGAGCAGCACGATGACGTTGCGGCCGGGGACGGTGATCCTGACGGGGACGCCGCAAGGCGTGGGGTTCGCGCGGACGCCGCCGGTGTGGTTGAAGGCGGGGGACACGTGCGTGGTGGAGGTCGAGGGGGTGGGGCGGTTGGAGAACCCGGTGCGGGACGAGGACGGGGCGCCCGTGTGACGCGCGGGGTGTGAGCCGGGTGCACGACCGGGGACGTCCGAGTCTGTGTACCGAGGCGGTCCCGACATCATCAGGATCAGGTCGTGCCGGCGGTCAGGGTGCGCATGGCGGTGCGGACCGTCCAGTAGCCGGCGGCGGCGCAGAGGCCGAGCACGATCCCGAGGCGGAGGTGGTACCAGCCCCAGCGGCGGCTGGCGGTGGCGTCGGCGACCCAGAGGAGGGCGGCGAGCGCGAGGGCGACGGCGGCTTGAGCGAGCCACCATTCGACCGGGCCGGTGGCGTCGGCCCAAGCGGGCACGCGCGAGGCGAGGGCGCGCCAGGCGGTGAGCGCGGCGGTCGCGAGGAGGAGGCCGACGGCGGCCTGACCCCACTCGATGCCGCCGCCGCTCGCGGTGTAGCGGTAGATTTCGGGCCCTCCCTGGCCGCCGGACGAGTTCTGGTACTTCATCGAATCGTTCCCGTCGCGCTGCGCGGATCTCACCGCGGGTGAAGCTAGCACGGGGCGGGGCGGGGACGCAGCGCGCGATTCGCGAGTGGAGCGGGGTTAGCGTCCTTAGCCGTGGGGGTGGGGGAGGCTCGGCCGGGCGACGGGTGGCGGGCGGCGGCGCGAGATTTCCGTCAAGGTTTCTCGGATTTTGGCGCGGGCGGAATGCTGGTTGCGAGAGCAAGGGCGATCCGGTCTCCCGCAACGTTGCGGGGACAAGATGTCCGTCACCCTTCGGAGCAGGTGTAAGCAATGAGCCAGTATTCCGCACCCGACGTTAACGTGACCGCCGCCGCGATCACCCCCACCGACCGCGTCCGCTGGGGCCCGATCATCGCGGGTCTGTTCGCCGCCTTGTCGACGCTCGCGATCCTGACCGTGCTCGGCATTGCCGTGGCGGGGTCGGCGTACGACCCGGGAGACAACGCCCGCAACTTCGGGATCGGGGCCGGGATCTGGGGGGCGGTCAGCATGCTGCTGGCGTTCTTCATCGGCGGGTGGCTGGCCGCGCGGTCGGCGGCGCTGCGCGGGCATGACTCGGGCGTGCTCAACGGCTCGATGGTGTGGGCGGTGGCGATCCCGCTGATGCTGTACATGCTGATGGGCGGGATCGGCAGCCTCTTCCGCACGACCGGCTCGGCGCTCGCGACCGGCGCGCAGGCCGCCAGCAGCGCCGCGGCGGCCGGCGCGAACAAGATGAGCGAGCAGGAGATGCGCGACCAGGCGCAGACGGCGTCGGCGAAGATTCAGTCGACGACGCAGCAGGTCGGGGCACAGGTCAGCAACGCCGTGCGGGACCCGAACAACCAGGAGAAGGCCGCCGACACGACGGCCAAGAGCGCGTGGGGCACGCTGGCGTCGCTGCTGCTCGGCCTGGCGGCGGCGGCGTTCGGCGGGTACGTCGGCAGCGGCCGGCGGGACCACCACCACACGACGCACACGACCCACGGCGTCGGCACGACGCACGGCACGCATGGCGGGAACGTGTCGTAAGGCGGCCGACCCCCGGACGTCCGGAGGTATCAATACGTATCGCCAGGCGGTCCGTGCCCGGAGGCACGGACCGCCCTTTTTTGCGCGCGAGGGCGGGCGGGTGGAGAAGCGCCCCCTTCAGGTAGAGGCTAAACGCGGAGCCTACTCTCTGATCAGTTCCCGCGTTGCGGGCGGTGGGCGCGGGCTCTACCATTCCGGCCATGGCTGAGAAAAGCGTTTCAACGGACTCGCTCGCTGCGCCGGCCGTCGCCACGCACGCGGGGCGGAAGCTCCGCGTCGCGATGGTGGGGTGCGGGGGTATCGCGCAGGTGCACCTCGGGGCGCTGGCGGAGTTCCCCGACGTCGAGGTCGTTGCCGGGGTGGACGTCGACCCGGTTCGGCTGGACGTCATGAAGGACAAGTGGAAGGTCAGTTCGACGTTCGCCGATTGGAAGGCGATGCTGGCGGAGGTGAGGCCGGACGCGGTGAACGTGTGCACGCCGAACGGCGTGCACGTGCAGCCGGCGGTGGACGCGGCCGAGGCCGGTTGCCACGTGATCGTCGAGAAGCCGATGGCGATGAACCCGGCCGAGTGCCGGCGGATGATCGACGCGGCGAAGCGGAACGACGTGAAGCTGACGGTGGGGTTCCAGTACCGGTATCACCCGTACACGGAGTACCTGGTCCGGGCGCGGGAGGCGGGGACGTTTGGGAACGTGATGTTCATGAAGTGCCGGGCGCTGCGGCGGCGCGGGATCCCGAACTGGGGCGTGTTCGGGCGTAAGGAGTTGCAGGGGGGCGGGCCGATGATCGACATCGGCGTGCACGTGATCGAGATGGCGCACTATTTCATGGGCGCGCCCGAGCCGATCGCGGCGAGCGGGAACACGTGGACGTACCTGGGTGACCGGCCGTCGGACGTCGCGTCGATGTGGCCGAACTGGGACCACAAGACGTACACGGTCGAGGACCTGGCGGTCGGGCAGGTGCGGTTCGGCAACGGGGCGATCTTGCAGATCGAGGCGAGCTTCGCGGCGCACGTCGAGAAGGACGTCTGGAGCTTCTCGTTCATGGGGGACAAGGGGGGCGGGCAGTGGGACCCGCCGATGATCTTCACCGACCGGGCGGGGACGATGGTGAACGAGCAGCCGGGGTGGGTCAGCCCGAAGACGGACTTCCCGGCACTGTTCCAGTTCAAGCTGCGGAACTGGGTGGACTCGATCCTGAAGGGCACGCCGTCGCGGGCGCCGGGGGAGGCGGGGCTGGCGGTGCAGAAGATCCTGGACGGAGTGTACCGGTCGGCGGCGGCGGGAGGGGCGGAGGTCGGGGTCGAGTAGGGCGGGACGGGGCGCGCCGGAGCCGCGGCACGACGGCATTGAACGGGGACGGGTGGGCGGCGGCGCGGTGACGTGGTTACGGACGGGGTGACGGCGTTCCGGCGGGGCGGCGAGTTTGGGCGTTGACGGTTTCGTCCACGGTCGCGTTAGCTTGGGGGTGTCACCTACCGCGGAGGCCGCTATGGGTCGATCGATTTGGGTTCGCGCTGTGCTGCTCGCCGTCGCGATGGGCGGGGCGGGATGTTCGTCGGGGCCGTTCGCGCGGGGCGGCGCGGGGGGTGGTTCGGCGGTCTGGGGGGACGGCGGCGGCGGGACGGACGACGCGCGGGTCGTGCGGGGGGCGGACGATGCGGGTCGCGGCGCGGGAACCGCCGGCGCGAACAACGGCGGCGGGGGCAACGGCGGCCGGCTGCGGACGCAGACGGCGGCGGCGAACGCGCACGACGATCTGCTGCGCCACACGCTGGCGGTGCCGACGGGGGAGCGGCAGACCAGCACGGTGTTGGTGGAGAAGCTGGCGCCGCGGGAGGCGCGGCTGAACCGGCCGTACGATTACCGGATCCGGGTGACGAATCTGACGGACGCGCCGTTGGCGGGGGTGGTCGTGCGGGAGAAGCTGCCGGAGAACTTCACAATCAACCGGTCGGAGCCGGCGGGGTCGGGGGAGGACGGGTGGGTGAACTACACGGTGGGGGAGCTGGCGCCGCTGGGGTCGCGGACGATCGAGGTGACCGGGGTGCCGAGGGCGGAGGGGAAGCTGGCGACTTGCATCGCGGTGGACTACCGGCCGACGTTGTGCGCGGCGGCGGACGTGACCAACCCGGTGCTGAAGCTGACGAAGGAGGGGCCGAAGGAGACGGACGTGTGCGAGGGGATCCGGTACCGGTACGTGGTCAGTAATACCGGCACGGGCACCGAGAAGGACGTGACGGTCGAGGACGTGCTGCCGGAGGGCGTGACGACCGAGGACGGGAAGAACACGGTGTCGCTGCGGGTCGGGGACCTGCCGCAGGGGGCGAGCAAGGAGCTGAACGTGCGGGTGCGGCCGGCGCGGACGGGGCAGTTCGCCAGCCGGGCGGTCGCGAAGGCGCCGGGCGGGGTGGAGGTGCGGTCGGACGAGGTGTCGACGCTGGTGCGGCAGCCGGCGCTGGACGTGCAGCTCGCGGGCCCGCCGACCGAGTACATCAACAAGACCGCGACGTACACGGTGACGGTGAAGAACACGGGGGACGCGGCGGCGCGGAAGGCGACAGTGGGGCTGGACGCGGCGGGATCGGGGCAGGTGCTGACGGCGTCGGTGCAGGGGACGGTCGCGCTGGACGGGGTGGCCGCGGCGGCGGACGACCCGACCGCGCCGGCCACCGCCGCCTACCGCAAGGAGGGCGTGGACCTCGGCACGCTGAACCCGGGTGAGACGCGGGTGGTGACGGTCACGGTGCGGGCGACGAAGGAGGGGGAGCTGCCGCTGAAGGCGACGGCGGTGGCGACGTGCGTCGCGCCGGTGACGGCGCGGGCGAAGACCAGCATCCTGACGCTGCCGGCGCTGCGGCTGGAGGTCGTCGATTTGGACGACCCGATCCGGGTGGGGGACGCGGTGGTGTACCGCGTGACGGTGAAGAACCAGGGGACGGGGGCGGACCGGAACGTCGGCCTGACGGCGACGCTGCCGCCGGAGCTGGAGTACGTGACGTCGGCCGGGCCGACGGCGCTGAAGGCGGACGGGCGGACGGTGCGGTTCGGGAACCTCGAGACGCTGGCGGCGGGGGATCAGGCGGTGTGGCGGATCGAGGCGAGGGCGACGAAGGCGGGGGACGTGCGGCTGCGGGTGGATTTGAAGAGTGACTCGCTGGCGCAGCCGGCGACGGAGACGGAGCCGACGCGGTTGTATTGAGAGAATGATTGCCTGTTGCCAGAGGGCGCGAGTTGCCGAACGTCGACTACCACCGTCCGTCGCCGCACCCGGACCGGTGGCAGTGGTGGCGAGCGGTCGACTGGCTGGCGGCCGGGTGCTTCGCCGCGGCGCTCTACTGCGGGTATATGAGCTACGTGCTCTCGCATAAGCTCGCGACGCCGACGCCTGGGTATCGGCAGTTCGTGCGGGACATGGACGCCCGGGCGGCGACGCTTCCTGCCGGGGCGGTGTTCGAGCGCCCAGCGTTCGCGGGGCAGGCGTACGTGCCTCGGCCGGTTTTCGACCTGCCGACGACCTACCTCGCGCTCGGCTTCGCGGGTGCGGGCGTCGCCCTCGTCGTGCTGTTGCGCCGGCGGGGCGGCCGGGCCGGGTAGAGAGTGGCCGCGGTGGGCGGGCTGCCGCTGGCGTGGGTAGACCCGCGACGCCGCGCGGCGGTTATATTGAGGTTTTCTGCGCCGCCCGTCCGGTTCGCAGGCGGCCATCCGTTACAAGGAGCAGCCATGGCCATGTTCAGCAGCGACGACCGCGAGGGCGCGGACCAGATGCGATCGATGTTCGGCCCGGGGCAGGTCGACCAAGGCGTGCGCCAGGCGATCCAGATGTGCTGGATGATGTTGCCCGAGGGCGGCAGGACGGTGGACGAGTTGGAGCGGCAGTTCCGCCGGATTGTAGACCGGGCGATCCGGGACCTGCGCGAAGACGCGGAGGCGTTTGGGCTGGCGAAGTGACGGGCGGACAACCAGCAACCGATCCTGACGATGGATGAACCCCGAAAAGGCGCCTGCATCCGCATCGCCGGCAACACTTGGATCCCGGCGTTGCTCGCCCTCCGCGCTAAGGGGTATCGGGTCTGGCTGGAGTATCACGAGGTCGACGACCCCGCGAGCCCGTGGCACCCGTACATGCCCGACTACCAGGCGCAGTCTGAGTTCGGCTACTTCAGCGCCACCACGGCCGTCGAACTGCTCGGGCTCGTGGCGATGTGGGAGGCGCGCGGCGACGATTGGAAGTGGAAGGCGGACGAGCCGGACATCCTCGGCGAATTGACCAACGCGGCAAAAACGTTCGACAGCGACGGGAACGAACTGGCGGACGAATAGCCGCCGCGGGCCGTGGCTGCGACGAATGCCTCGTCCCTCTGTGCGTTCCTTCCCCTACCGCTCCAGCATCGCCTTGGCCATTGCCCACGGGCAGTCGTGTGACCCCAGCGTTGGGGCGACGGACGACGGACGGTAGACACTGATCGTCGGCCCGGAACATCTTGCGCGGCCGGCCGGTGCGGTCGCAGTGATAGGACGCCCGCATGCCCCCCACTCCGAAAGTCGTGCTTGAGATTGACGACAACACGCCGGCAGACATGCCGCCGTTCACGTGCGACGTGTCGATGTGGAGCTTCGGCGACGACCTGAACCTGGCGACGCGAACCGGTGCGGAGGTGTTCCGGAATCTGCACGAGGCCGTCGACTCCTCGCGTTTTCGAGGCTACCCCGAACGCGCCGCGGGGGGGACGGTCGAGTTGTTCGGCGCGCTGGTCGACGCGCCGGAGGTGACGTGGCTGACGGCGGCGGAGCTCGCGGGCGACAGGCCCTGGCTGCCCCGCGGCCACCCGGACGATGCGGTGCACCGGACACTCTACGCCGTGTTCAGGACCGTTGACGTGGTCGCGTCGCACTTCGGCCGTGACCGCGTCCGCTTGGTCTTCGCGTTCGTCTGACCCTCCTCCGATCGTCCCGCCCTCCCCGGCTGGGCCGAACGATCCGTCGGCCTGCGCGGCCGGTGGATGGGCGACGACGCCGCCCGCGCCCCTTAGCGGCGCCACGGCGATGGCGGCGGCGACGCGGTCCGCGTATCGTCCAGCATCTTATGACGTCCGACCCCGATCGGATCCCCGTTACTCGTGCTCCGCACGTCCGGCAATTGATCTTCCTCTACGCGCTGACCGGCTGGATCGCGTTCGTCGCGCTCCGGATCGAGGTGCTGAACGCCGCGGCCGGCGACCTGCTCCCGGAATTCAACGAGGCGCTGAAGCGGAACCGGGCGCAGGGCGGGTCGGGCAAGTGGCGGGCGCGGTGAATGAGCGAGGCGTCGTGGCGGCAGATTCACGTCCGCACCGACACCGGCGAAGCGGACCCGCGGCCGCTGACGGCCGAGAAGCGGGCCCGCATGGTCGCGGACTTCGAGTGGGCCAACGCCTACGCCCGTTTGAACGACTTCATCTCCTACTTCGGCTGGGCGCTCCAGTACGTCGCCGTGTTCCTGGCCTGCCTGTCCGGCGGCGCGTGGGCAATCGAGTACCGCCGCAGGCCGCGGTTGGCGGCGCTGTACGCGCTGCCGACGCTCGTCGCCGCGGCGGCCGGGGTGCTGGCGGTGTACCGCGGGTACTTCACGAGCATGGTGCAGGGGGCTTGAGAGGGCCGGAGCAAGTCATGCGGCAGAACGACGTTCCGGAGTGCGTGGTGCTGCAGACGCCGGACGGCGGGCACCTCGGATTCGTGCTCCTGGCCGTCGCGGACGGGGCGACGCGGGGCGAATGCGTCTTCATGGTGCTCCCGGCCGACACGGCGATCCGGGACACGCCGCTCGTCCGATCGCTCTTCGCCCGCAAGGAACTCGGCGAGAGCCGCGTCGAGGTCACGGTCGGGCCGCCGTTGATCGTGCACGTCACGTCGGCCGGCCTGCCGGACCTTGTCATTGAACTGGGCGCGGACGGGATCGGCGGGTGGCGCGAGCGTCCGCCCGGCACCCACCACGGCCGCGCGGTGGCCGCCGCGCGGTGACCGGCCCGCCTACCGCTCCAGCATCGCCTTGGCCACTTCGGTCTCGGCGTCGTCGGCGTTCAGGTTCTTGGCGCGGACGGTGCCGTCGGGGGCGATGATGCACATCGTCGACGGGGAGCCGAAGTATTCCTCGGGGACCGCCTTCGTGTAGTCGGGGCCGGCGAAGGCATGCAGGCCGGCGAGCTTCCAGTCGGCGACGCGCTTGCGGGTGGTCTCGATTTCCGAATCGAAGCCGAGGGTCAGGAGCACGGCGTCGGGGTGCTTGGCGAGGACCACGTGGGCCTTGTTGATCGCGGCCGCCTCGGTCTCCATGCGGCTCCAGTTCCACCACCACTTGAGGACGACCGTCTTACCGCGGAGGTCGGAGAGCTTGATCGGCTTGCCGCCGTCGAGCGCGGTGACGGTGAAGTCGGGGGCGGGCTTGCCGACGGCGAGGCGCGGGATCGTCTTGACCGGGACGGTGCCGACGTCGAGCGGCTCGTCGAGGCGATCGGTGCCGGGCGGGAGGGGCGGGACCTCGAAGTCGGCGGACGCGTGCACCTGGTCGATGCCGAAGTTGTTCTCGTAGGCCCACATCCGCAGTTGGATCTGGTACTTGCCGGGGGCGAGGTCGTCGATGCGGAACGTGCCGTCCGGGCGGATCGCGAACTGCTCGGCCCACTGCCGCTCGCGCGACAGGCGGCCGGCCGGGGTCGTCCGCTCCCACTGTCGCTGCAGTTGGGTCAGCTCCTCTTTGGGCATCCGCTCCCACCCGGCCGGCATGGTCATGTGCGGGCGGTCGGCGCGGTGGTAGCTCCCCTCGACGCTCTGCTTGCGCGGCTTGTCAACCCACTCGAGGGTCGTGGCGGGGTCGTTGGTCGGCTTGACGGCGGCACGGCCGACGACCGGCCGGCCGCGGCCGCCGATCTGGGCGGCAGTGGTCGCGCCGGACTTGACGTCGATCAGCGTGTGCCGTCCGGACCGCAGGCCCCGCGAGGTGTCGAGGCGCGACAGCCACGCTTCGCCGGCGGCGACCTCCTTGAACTCGAAGCGGCCCTCGGCGTCGGTCTTCGCGGTCAGGTAGTGGCGGACCTGCATGGCCTGCCACTCGTGCTCCGAGCCGTCGCGGAACAGGTTGACGGTCACGTTCGGCTGCGGCGTCGCGCCGACCAGCAGTTGGCCCTTCACGTGGCCCCACGACTGGAGGAAGAGCTGGCCGTCGAGGGTGGCGAACTTGTCGCCGGTGACCTCGACGTAGCCGGTCGCGTGGCGGGCGAGGATCACCCACGGCAGGCCGGCGGGCGGGGCGGGGAACGAGAAGCGGCCGTCGGCGTCGGTGGAGACGGCACCGGCCGGCCACTGCTCGGTGTAGACGTCGACGCGGGCGGCCTGCTTGCCCGGCCCGCGGCCCGCGGCCCGCGGGTTGCGCCGCATCGCGACCTCCCACTGGAGGCGTTCGGCGCGCTGCTGCGGGCCTTCCTTGACGACGACGAACACCTCGGCCCCGACCGCGGGCGTCTCCTCGGGGGTCTGGATTACGCCCTCGATGGTCTTTGCGGCGGGTGGCGCGATCGGCGGGACGGCCGGCGACCTCGGGGTGGGCGGTTGCGGCTGCGGCGCCTGCGCGAGGGGACGCTCGGCTGGCGGCGACCACGCCCGCTGGATCGCGACGCCGCCCGCCGCGCCGCCGACCGCGATGCCGACGGCGCAGGCGATGACCTTGAGCTTTGCGAGGGCCATCTGGGTGAGCGTCGCGCCGGAGATCGAGGCGGCCCCGGCGCCGGCGGCCGCGCCGCCGGTGGCGACGGAGGTCGCGATCACGCCGGCGAGTTCGGCCGGCGCGGCGGCGGCGGCGGACTGGGTGGAGAGGGCGGTGGCGACCGCGCCGGCCGACGCCGTCACGCCGGCGGCGGAGAGCGCGCCCCGCAGCCGCTCGACGGCCCGGGCGAGGCGCTTGCGCGCGGCTTCCTCGGAGATGCCCAGGGTCGCGCCGACGTCCCGGTGCGACCGGCCGTCGACGTACTTCAGGAGGACGGCCTCGCGGTCGCGGCGGCCCAGGGCGTCGAGCGCGGCGTCGAGCAGGGGGGCGACGGCGGCCGCGTCGCACCGGGCGTCGACGGCGGCGGTGGTCGTGTCGGCGGCGGTGGCGGCGGGGGCGTCTTGCGGGGTCATGAGTCGGTGCTCGCGCTCGTAGTGCTTGCGCCGGGCCTCGCGCTTGAGCGCGTTGGCGGCGGCGTAGCGGGTCGTGCAGAACAGCCAGTTCGAGACGACGTGCTTCGGGCCGATCTGCCCGGCCTTCTTCGCCAGGATCAGGAAGACGGCTTGGGCGACGTCCTCGGCGAGGTGGCGGTCGCCGCGGACGCGGCGGACGGCGACGGCGTAGACGAAGTTCACGTGCCGCTCGACCAGTTGCGCGAACGCGGCGTGCGCCGCCGGCGGGTCGTGGCGGGCGTGCTGGGCGTACCGGCGGAGCAACTCGTGATCCGACGGCGCGGCGGCGGCGGCGGCGGCGGCGGCGTCCGGCGCGGGAAGGTCGACGACCGTTCCGATCGATTCGCTGGGTCTCATCGAAGGTCAGTAATGTACGCCGGCGCGGGGGGGCGGACACGAAATTTCCGGCGCCCGGAAGGACGGGCTTCCGGCCCCGCGCCTAGCATCGGCCGCATGTCCGCCGACGTCGACGCCTCCCGGATCAAGACCCTCGCCGACCACCCGCCGCGCGCCGGCCGGCCGTACGTGCTGTACTGGATGCAGCAGTCGCAGCGGACGCGGTTCAATCACGCGCTGGAGCACGCGGTCGGCCGGGCGAACGCGCTGGGCCTGCCGCTGGTGGTCTGCTTCGGGCTGATGGACGACTACCCCGAGGCGAACGCGCGGCACTACCTGTTCATGCTCCAGGGGCTGCGCGACGTCGAGGCGAATCTCCGGGAGCGGGGGATCCGGTTCGTCGTGAAGCGCGGGCAGCCGCCGGAGGTGGCGAAGCTGTTCGCGAAGCGGGCGGCGGCGGTCGTGTGCGACCGGGGGTATTTGCGGCACCAGAAGGCTTGGCGGGCGGGGCTGGCGGCCGGGTGTGACAAGGCGGAGACGCCGCTCGAGCAGGTCGAGTCGGACGTCGTCGTGCCGGTGGAGGTGGCGTCGAACAAGCGGGAGTTCGCGGCGCGGACGATCCGGCCGAAGATCCACCGCCGGCTGGCCGATTACCTGGTGCCGTTGCGGGGCGCGACGGTGAAGCGGGCGTCGCTCGACCTGGACGTGAAGGGCGAGATCGATCCGTCGGACCCGGAGGCGGCGCTGGCGAAGCTGAAGGTGGATCGGACGGTCGCGCCGGTGCCGCGGTATTTCACCGGGGGCGAGGACGCGGCGCGGGCGCGGCTGGGGCGGTTCGTCGAGCGGGGGTTGAAGGGGTACGCCGAGGGCCGGAACGAGCCGGCGGCGGATCAGACGTCGCACATGGCGGCGTACCTGCACTTCGGGCACGTCTCGCCGCTGGAGCTCGCGCTGGCGGTGAAGGCGGGCCGGGCGAAGGCCGACGCCGAGACGTACCTGGAGGAGCTGATCGTGCGGCGGGAGCTGGCGGTCAACTACTGCGAGTTCACCGACGGGTACGACTCGTACGACGCGCTCCCGGGCTGGGCCAAGCAGACGCTGAAGGATCGTGCGGGGGACGCGCGGCCGCACGTTTACGGCGAGGCGGAGCTCCAGGCGGCGGCGACGGTCGACCCGTACTGGAACGCGGCGCAGACGGAGATGAACCGGACCGGGTTCATGCACAACTACATGCGGATGTACTGGGGGAAGCGGATCCTCGAGTGGACCGCCGACCCGCGCGAGGCGTACGCGGTCACGTTGCGCTTGAACAACCGGTTGTTCCTCTGCGGCCGGGACGCCAACGCGTACGCCAACGTCGGCTGGGTCTACGGCCTGCACGACCGCCCGTGGGGGCCGGCGCGGCCGATCTTCGGGACGGTGCGGTACATGAACGCGGCGGGGCTGCGGCGGAAGTTCGACATGGACGCGTACGTCGCGCGGGTGGCGGCGCTTTAGGGGGTCGCGGGCGAAACAAACCGCGCGTCCGGCGCGTATGATCGTACGTGACGTACCGCCCGTTCCTACCGGCCCTGATCCTCCTGTTCACCGCCTTCGGCGGCGGCGGCGCCACTGCCGCGCCGGCCGGTTCCGCGCCGTCCGCCGCGACGACCCGTCCTGCCGCCACCCGGCCCGAGCTGACGCCCGAGCAGCGGAAGGCGGCGCAGGTTCGCGAGCTGACGCGGAAGGCCGTCGAACTGCTCCGGCAGAAGAAGTACCGGGACGCCGAGGGCGTGCTGGTCGAGGCGCTGGTGCTCGACCCGAACCACTCGACCAACGTGTACAACATGGCGTGCCTGAAGGCGCTGACGAACCGCCCGGACGAGGCGGTCGCGTACCTCGAGCGGGCGGCGGACGCCGGGTTCACCGACTTCATCCACATCGAGAAGGACCCCGACCTGGCCCCGCTCAGGGCCCTCCCGCGTTACAAGGCGCTGATCGCGGCGAAGGACCGGTACCAGAAGAAGGAGGCCGATCGGGCGGTCGAGTCGCTCCGGCGGCAGTTCGGGGAGAAGTACCTGTTCGACCTGGACCCGGAGACGAAGCTGATCTTCGTCGCGAACACGGACGCGCAGACGCTGGCGGCGGTCAAGAAGCACCTGCTGGCGCAGGCGCGGAGCCAGTGGGAGCAGCTGTTCTCGCACAAGCCGGATCAGTACGTGGCGGTCGTCCTGCCGTCGCTGGCCGATTACAAGCGGATCATCCGCCAGCCGGGCGTCGAGGGGATCTACATGCACGGCGCGCGGATGCTGATCGCGCGGCGGCTGGGGCAGGTGATGGCGCACGAGTTCACGCACGCGCTGCACGCGGGGGACCTCGACCCGCTGGGCCAGGAGCACCCGATCTGGGTGGTCGAGGGGATCGCGTCGCTGTTCGAGGCGGCGCAGTTCGAGGGGGAGCGGCTGGTCCCGCGCGACAACTACCGCCTGCGCTACCTCCAGGCGGCCGCGAAGCAGCGGACGCTGATCCCGCTCGACAAGCTGATCGGGTGGAAGCAGCAGCAGTTCGTCAACAACGCCAACCTCGGGTACGGGCAGGCGTCGAGCGTGATGCTGTACCTGTACGAGCGCGGACTGCTGCGGAAGTTTTACGACGCGTTCAAGGCCGACTTCGACAAGGACCCGAGCGGACGGCATTCCCTCGAGCAGGTGACGGGCAAGGCGCTGAAGCAGTTCGAGCAGGACTGGCAGGCGTGGATGGCGGCGCGGACGCCGCCGGCGACGGACACCGGCCCGGGCGGGGCGTTCCTGGGCGTGCAGTTCGCGCAGGAGAACGACGGGCTGAAGATCGAGATGGTCGCGGTGCGGGGCCCGGCGGAGTCGGCGGGGATCAAGGCCGGGGACGTCGTCGTCGGCATGAACGACCTCGACGTCCGCGACCAGCAGTCGCTGATGCCGCTGCTGACCGAGTTCAAGCCCGGGGACCGCGTCCTGTTCAAGCTCCGCCGCGGCGAGGAGTACCTGACGCTTCCGCTGACGCTCGGGCGGCGCGAGGTCAAACCCTCGGTCCGCAAGTGACGCCCACGGCGCTTCCGCGACCTAGGCCAGCAGCTTCGCCCAGAACGCGTCGTACGACGTCGTCCGGCCGGTCGCGGCGGCCGCCGTGCCCGCGCCGGGGTCGAAGTCGACGGTGCCCGAGAACATCCCCGCCACCATCACCTCGCCGGCCGCGTTGAGCGCGATCGACCGGCCCTCGCAGAAGCCGGCGGACGTCCGCAGCATCTTCGCGTAGAGGACGTTGCCCGACGCGTTGAGCTTCCAGGCGTAGCCGTTGGCGACGCCGCTCGTGCCGGTTAGCGCGAGCGTCCCGGCGCCGGGGTCGAAGTCGACGGTGCCGTTGAACTGCCCGGTCGAGTAGACGTTGCCCGCCTTGTCGACGGTCAGCGCGCGGGCGGCGTCGGGGTTCGCGCCGCCGGCCCGGCGGGCCCAGGCGAGGTTCAGCGACCCGTCGAGCTTGGCGACGTAGACGTCGTCGCCGCCCGCGGTGGTCAGGTTGACGACCGACGCGGACGGGTCGAAGTCGACGGTGTTCGTGAACGTCCCGGTCACCAGCGTGTTGCCGAACCGGTCGACGGCGACGCCGGCGGCGGAATCGTTCCCCGTGCCGCCGAACTGCCGGACGGCCGCGAGGTTGCCGGCCGAGTTGAGCTTCAGCAGGAACGCGTCCTGCCCGCCCTTGGTCGAGAGGTTGCTCTCGCCCGCGCCGGGGTTGAAGTCGGCGACCTGGCTGAAGGTCCCCGCCAGGTACAGGTTGCTCGCGCCGTCGGCGGCGAGTGCGGTGGCGGCGTCGTCGCCGGTCCCGCCGACCTGCTTCGCGTAGGTCAGCGTCATCGCCGGCGTCAGCTTGGCGACGAAGGCGTCGCGGCCGCCCTTGCTGACCAGCGTGGTGCCTGAGAAGAACGCCGCCGAGTTGAAGAACCCGGCGATCGCGACGTTGCCGTCGCCGTCGAGCGCCATCGCGCTGACCGCGTCGGGCCCGGCGCCGCCGGCGTGGACGGCGGTAGACAGGTTGCCGTCGCCGTCGAGCTTCCAGACGAACGCGTCGACCCCGCCGGACGAGTCGAGGATCGCGAGCTTCTTGCCGGGCCGGAAGTCGGCGGAATCGACGAAGCCGCCGCCGACGTAGACGCCGCCCTTGCGGTCGACGACGACGGCCGTCGCCTGGTCCTCGCCGAACCCGCCGGCCTGCCGCGCCCAGAGGAACGCGCCGTCGGGCGCGAACTTGGCCACGAACGCGTCGGTGCTGCCGGTGCTGGTCAGCGTGAACGCTCGCCGGCGGCTGGGGTTGAAGTCGACGGTCCCGGAGAACGCGCCGGCGAGGTAGGTGTTGCCCGCCCGGTCGACGTAGACCGCGTTCGCCAGGTCGTTGTTCGACGACGCCTTCTTCGGCACCGCGCCGATCGGGTACGCGAACCCGAGGTCGCCCGCCGCGAGCAGCGTGCGCGTCTCGAGGGTCTCGACGAGGGCGGGGCGCGTCGGGCGGGGGCGTGCGGGCATGGCGGGATCCTCCGGCGGCGAAACGTGTGGTGCGACCCGCCGCGGACTCGTCAGGCCGTTGCGGCCCGATGCCTCCGTCGCGCGGCGGTGTCCACAGTCTAAGGGCGGAAGCGAACGGGGCCAACCCGGACGCGGTCGGGGCGAAACCGCGTCACCGGACGGAGTGGCCGCCAGCGGTTCGAAGGGGACGGGAATGCCGGCTATGCGGGCGACCCGCGCCCGCCGTGTTTAGCCGGCCCGTTTGCGGGCCGCGCCTGCCGGGGGCGTAGCGCCGCTCACACCTCGCACTCGTACCGCCACACCAGGTAGGGCCCCATCTCCCGCAGGCTGTGGCGGACGAACCCGTTGCGGTCATATACCGCGCATAGGGCCGGCCGCGTCGCGTCGGTGTCCAGGCGGAGCACCCGCCGGCCGATCGCCCGCGTTTGCCCCTTGGCCCATTCGAGCAGCGCCGCCGACACGCGCCCGCCCGCGTACTTCCGCCGCACGGCCAGCCGGTGCACGTACGCCGCCCCCGGGTCCGGCAGGTCGGGCCAGAAGAGTTCGTCCTCGAGTTGGAACCGCACGCACCCCGCCGGCTCGCCCCCCACGTGTGCGACCCAGAACTGCCCCGACGCGACCTCCGCCGCGATCTTCCCCTCCGCGAGTTCGTTCGTCCGCCAGAGTGGCGTGCCGCGGTCGATCAGCCAGGTCGCGACCTCGGTGAGGACGCCGGAGACTATGGCGGTGTCGGCGGGGGTCGCCTGCCGGATGGTGACCTCTTCGGGCGGCATGCACCGCATCATACCGCGGGCCTACCACCGCCGGGTCGGCGCGCCGGCTGCCCGCGGAAAACCGGGGTGCCGTAAACGGCCGCCGCCACCCATTCCGGTAGGTTTCTCCGAAAAAGAGTTTGCGCGCCCCGAGTCCCGCACTATGTTCTTCCTCGCACGATCACGTCGTCTGGCCTCTCGTACCACGCACCGTTCTTCAAGGAGGATCCGATGCCTGAAGCAGTCGAGAATCGCAGATCGTCGCCGGCGGCCGCGCACGCCACGCACCTGGTGCAGCCGCTCGAGCCGCGGCAGCTGCTGTCGGGGGGTTCCGCGTTCGCGTTCGCCCCGCCGGCGCCAGCGGTCGGCCCGAACGTCAACGTCAGCCGCTGGCCGGCCAACCAGGCCGAAGCCACCGTGGCCATCAACCGCCGGCAGACGAACCAGGTGTTCGTCGCGTCCAACATGGAGGAGTTCGGCCCGCGCACCGACGACTACGAGCGGTCCGTCTTCACCGCCTCCAGCTTCGACGGCGGGCGGACCTGGGAGCGGCGCGTCATCGCGACCGCCGACGGCGCGGGCGGTCTCCCCCAGGCCCAGGGCGACCCCAGCGCTGCCTACGACGAGCACGGCAACCTGTTCTTCGCCTACCTGATGGCGACCGAGGAGGACGACACCAACCGCGTCGCGATCACGGTCAGCCGGGACAACGGCCGCACGTTCCGCCTGCTCCAGATCTTCGAGGGGGACCTCGACATGCCGACGGTCACGACCGGCCGCAACAGCGTCTGGCTGAGCTTCAAGAACTACGAGTCGGACGGCACGGACGAGGGCGGCGTCGAGATCGTCGGCGCGCCGGTCTCGTCGCGCGGGCAGGTCGGCGCGTTCGGCCCGCGCCAGCGGGTCGCCGGGTCCGACACCGCCAACTACACCGACGTCGCCGTCGGCCCGCGCGGGCAGGTGATCGTGACCTACCAGGACCCGGAGGACTTCGAGACGCCCGGCACGGTCATGGTCGCGCGAGACCCCGACGGGCTCGGGCCCAAGCCGGTCACCGCGCCGACTTTGGCGTCGACCACGAACGTCGGCGGGTTCGAGTTCATCCCCGCGCAGAACAACCGGTCGATCGACGCCGAGCCTGGCGTGGTCTTCGACCGCTCGGGCGGCCGCTTCAACGGCCGCGCGTACCTCGTTTACACCGAGGAGAAGGTCGACGAGTCCAACGACACCGAGATCCTGCTCCGCTACTCCGACGACGACGGCCGGACGTGGAGCGCCCCGGTCCGCGTCAACGACGACCGGACGCCGAACAGCCAGTTCTTCCCGCGGATGCAGATCGACCAGACGACCGGCCAACTCGCGATCGTCTGGCACGACGCACGGAACGACCTGGGCGTGCCCGGCCAAGGGAGCACGAACGCGATCCCGAACGACGACGCGCAATTCTGGGGCGCGATCGTCACCCCGACGAAGAAGGGGGTGCAAATCGGCCGCAACTTCCGCATCAGCGCCGGCACGAGCAACGCCGACGCCGCCCAGAGTCGGATCGACTACGGCGACTACACCGGCGTCGACTTCCACCGCGGCGTCCTCCACCCGGTCTGGGCCGACAACTCCAACAGCACCGGCGACAACCCCGACGGCACGCTCCGCGCGTTCGACGTCTACACCGCCCGTATTCGCGTGTCCGCGTTCCACGACAAGCCCGGCCACGGCCACGGCGTCGACTGGAAGGACGTCGAGCGGTGGCTGAAGAAACTGCTTAGCCACCGTTGACGCGTTCCGCGCTTGCCCGATTAACCGCGACCGGAGCGGTGCGCGCCGCGAGCGTGCCGACGCGATTGATCTGCTGGAACTGCTCCCCCCGGACGCGCCGACCGACCACCCGGCGCGTCCGGGCAGGGGCGCTGCCGCCGCGCTCACACCGCCGCGTGGGCCCGCACCTGTTTCTCGGCGTGGTAGCTGCTGCGGACCATCGGTCCCGACTCGACGTGGCGGAGGCCGCGGAGCTCGCCCTTTTCCTTCCACATCCGGAACTCGTCCGGGTGCACCCACCGGTCGACGGGCAGGTGCTTGGGCGTCGGCTGGAGGTACTGGCCGAGCGTCAGGATCTCGCAGCCGATCGCGACGAGGTCGTCGAGGACGGCGTCGATCTCGTGCCCGGTCTCGCCGATGCCGAGCATCATGCCGGTCTTCGTGACCAGCCCCTGGTCCTTCGCGATCTGCAGCAGCTTCAGGCTGCGGTGGTACTTCGCCTGCGGGCGGACGACCTTGTACAGCCGCGGCACGGACTCGATGTTGTGGTTCAGGATCTCCGGCCGCTCGTCGAGCACGAGTTGGAGCGCGGCCCAGTCGCCGCAGAAGTCCGGGATCAGCACCTCGACGCTCGTGCCCGGCGACTGCGCGCGGATCTGGCGGATCGTCTCCGCCCAGACGGCCGCGCCGCCGTCGGGCAGTTCGTCGCGGTTCACGCTGGTGATCACGACGTGCTTGAGGTTCATCGTGCGGACGGCGTCGCCGACGCGGCGGGGCTCGTCGAGGTCGAGGGTCGGCGGGCGGCCGGTCGCGATGTGGCAGAACCCGCACGACCGGGTGCAGACGTCGCCGAGGATCATCAGCGTCGCGGTGCCGGCGGCCCAGCACTCGCCCATGTTCGGGCACTTCGCGCTCTGGCAGACCGTGTGCAGGTTGTTGTCGGTGACCAGGTTGAACAGCTTCGCGTACTCCGGCCCGGCCGGCATCTTCATCTTCAGCCACAACGGCTTGCGCTGACCCGGGATCACGGCACCGCCGCCCCCACCGCAGGGGGACGGGGCGGGCTCGAAGGAGTCGGGGATGACGGTGAGGGGAAGCGGCATACGGCTCTTTATCGAAGGGGCGGCCCGGCCCACGCAGGCGGGCCGGGTGATCTTAGGACTTGGCGGATCGGGTGGCAAACGTCCCGGGGCCCGGGCGTGCCCCTAGACCCGGCGTGCCCGCGCGAGGGGCTTGGGCTTCGCCGGGGGAATGCGGCGGGTGGAGAAGGGGGGGCGGTCGTGGTCGTCCTCAGCGGCGGCGGCCGGGGGGCTCGCTGGCGAGGCTTCGGCGGGCGGCGCAACGGGCATCAGGGGCGGCGGAAGCGCCTGGTCGTACCGCTGGGCCAGCAGGGTGAGGTCGTTGAAGTCGACGGCGCCGTCGCCGGTCAGGTCGCCGGTGGCGAAGGTCTGTCCCGTCGGCGCGTCGTAGTTCTGGGCGATGACGACGAGGTCGTCGAAGTCGACGCGGCGGTCGCCGGTGATGTCGCCGAGCATGGCGAAGAAGTCGAAGGCGGCGTCGGCGGGCATCGGCAGGCCGGCGGCGTCCTCGATCCCGGCGGCGCTGACCGTCGCGCGGTAGTCGCCGTCGGCGAAGTCGGTGGCGAACGTGAACGTCGCGGTCCGGGTGGCCGGGTCCCACGTGACGCCGGTCGGCGCCAGGTCGGGCCCGCCGGCGAGCGGGGAGGCCTTCAGGGCGTCGGCGGACAGGCTCGCGCCGACGTCGTTGTTGAAGGTCACGCGCAGGCGGTTGTGGTGGTCGAATTCGGTCGCGGTGACGGCGGGGAAGGCCGTTGAGACGGTGACGGCGACGGTCGAGGTGGTGGAGGCGCCGGCGGCGTCGGTGATCGTGACGGTGAACGCGTAGTCGCCGGGGGCGAGGAACGTGGCGGTCAGGGTCTTTCCGGCGTTCGTGCCGTTGGTCGCGGCGAGCGTCGGGGCGGCGGCGCCGGCGGGGAGGGCGGTGGCGGCCCACGTGTACTTCAGCGCGGGCTCGCCGTGGTCGTCGGCGCCCACGACCGTGAGCGTCGCGGTGTTGCCGGCGGTGACCGGGCTGGGGTTGGCCCGCGCGGGCGTGGCGACGGTGGGCGGGGCGTTGGAGACGGTGACGTTGGTGACGGTCGCCGTGTTCAGCTCGTTGCTGACGCGGCTGGAGAGCGCCAGGCCGACGAGCGCGCTGGGCGGGACGTTGGCGAGCGTGACCTGCGAGACCTGCGTCCAGTTGGCGCCGTCGGGCGACTGGTAGCCGGTGAACACGTTGCCGGCGCGGACGAGCCGGACCCAGTACGGCGCGAACACGGTGCCGGTGCCGGCGGTGGTGGTCGTCGCGCCGCCGGCGGTCGCCCGGGACTGCATGCGCATCCCGCCGCCGCGGAGGTTGAGGACGGCGGCGTACGGGGCGTTGGCGGCGGTCGAGGCGCGGATCATCACGCCGACCTTCGCGCTGGCGTCGGTGTCCTCGATCGCGGCGATCCGGGCGACGATCTCGCCGTCGCCGACGAGCGGCTGGTAGGTGAAGCGGAAGTTGTCGGCGGTCGAGTCGATCTGGTTGCCCGCGCTGATCAGCGTGAACGTGCCGGACGCGAACCCGGCCGCGCCGGTGCCCTGGACGGTGCCGACGTTGCCGCTGACCCACGGGGCGGGGAGGGGGGTGGCGTCGGGCGTCGCGGTGAACGCGTACGCCGGGTTGAGGCTGATTGCCTGCCCGGCGGTGCCGAACACGCGGTAGTAGTACTCCTTCAGGCGGGTGACGGTCGCGTCGGTGTAGGTCGTATGGTTGGCCGGGACGTTGGCCAGCGTCGACCACGCCGTGCCGTCGGTCGAGCGCTCGATGCGGTAGCCGGACTCGTTGGTCAGGTCGTTCCAGCGGAACGTGACGCCGGTCGGCGCGGCGCCGTCGATCGCGGTGCCGGTGACGGCGGCGAGGCGGGTCGAGCCGGTCGCGGCGGCGGACGGCGCGCTGTCGCCGGCGGCGCTCAGCGTGACGACGCGGTAGGTGTAGGCGGTCGCGGCGGTCAGCCCGGCGTGGGTGTAGGACGGGACGTTCGTGCCGACGGTCGCGAGCGGCGCCCACGTCTGGCCGCCGTCGGCCGACCGCTCGACGCGGTAGCCGGCGTCGCCGCTGACGTCCTTCCAGTTGAGGATCAGGTTCGTCTGGTTCCAGGCGGTGACGGCGAGGTTCGACGGCGCGGGCGGGCGGTTGACGGCGCTGGCGGCGGCGGACGGGGCGGAGTCGCCGGACGCGTCGCGGGCGGCGACGCGGTAGTAGTAACGCATCGACGCGCCGGGGTTCGGGTCGGTGTAGGTCGTGGTCGCGTCGCCGGCGGTCGTGCCGACCTGGGCGAACGTGACGCCGTCGCTTGAGCGCTGCACGGCGTAGCCGGTCGCGCCGGGGACGGTGTCCCACGTGAAGGTCAGGCCCGGGCCGCTCGCGGCCGGGGCGGCGGCGACGTTCGCCGGGGCGGGCAGGGCGTTGTAGGTCGGGGGGGCGGCGGCGGTCGTGTCGCCGGTGATCGTGACGCCGTCGAGCGTCGCGCGGTTGAGCTTTCCGGCCGTGCCCGCGGTGGTCGCGAGGCCGATCGAGACGGTGGCGGCCATCGGGACCGTGGCCTGGCCGACCTGCGTCCACGCGGTACCGTCGGCCGACGCGTAACCGGTCAGCAGGTTGTTGACGCGGGTGAGCCGCAGCCACCGCGGGAGGGCCGCGGTCGAGCCGGTCGCGGTGGTCGTGCTCCCGCCGGCGCTGCCGCGCGCGAGGAACTGGGCCTGCCCGGCCGGGTTGATCACGATCGCGGCGTGCTTCGCGTTGCCGGCGGAGCCGTCGCGGATCATCAGGCCGATCTTCGCGGCGGCGTTCGTGTTCTGGTTCTGCGTGACCCGGGCGACGATCTCGCCGTTGCCGGTCAGCGTCTGGTAGCCGAAGTGGAACGAGTCGGCGGTGCCGCCGATCGCGGTGCCGCCGCCGGCGTTGGTGAACAGGCCGGTCGCGGGGTCGAACTGGGTGAAGCCGACGGCCGCGCCGATCGAGCCGACGTCGGCCGAGTTCCACCCGTCGGGCAGCGGGCGGACCGAGAGGTCGTACGTGCCGACGTCGCCGTAGTCGCCGTGGCTCGAGACCAGGGCGTAGTAGGTGCCGGCGGGGAGCGTCATCGTGAGCTGCTGCTCGTTCGTGGCCGCGTCGCGCGTCGCCAGGCGGTTGCCGGCGTCGTCATAGATCTCGAGTTTGGCGTCCAGCCCGGACGGCGCGTCCGGGACGGCGGCGATCACGAGCGGGCGGCCGTCGCCGGCGGAGACGAAGCTGAACGCGTCGACGTCGGACATCCGCTCGATGATCCCGCTCGCGTAGAGCAGGCCGTCGCCGGCGTCGGCGAGCGGCGTCGTGACGGCGGGGTCCATCGCGGCGGCGAAGTCGTCGGGGCGGAAGCCGTCGCCGCCCGGGCCCTCGCGGGCCTTGATCTTGTTCGCGATCACCGCCAGATCGTCCTGGAGCGTGCTCGGCGAGTTCGCGCCGTGGCCGATGAACCACTTGTGCACGGTGCCGCTGAAGTCGACGCCCATCAGCGCGCCGTGGAGCGGGTCGGCGGCCGAGACGTACTCGGTCGTCTTGTTCCCGAGCAGATCGTAGCCGGACTGGTGCTGGAGGCCGAAGATGTGCCCGATCTCGTGCGTGATCCCGCTCTGGCGGGTGCGGGCGTTGGAGGAGGTGTTGAACCCGGTCGGGCCGTTGCCGGGGAACGTGTTGACGTAGGCGTAGCCGCCGGTCGCGCCGCCGGCGTTGTTGCCGACGATGCTCCACGCTTTGGGGAGCGCGGTCATCTGGGTCGTGACGTTGACGTGGAACATCGCGAAGTAGGCCGAGACGTGCCGCCACGCCTCGACGATGTTCGCCTGCTCGGTGGCGTTGTAGGTGGCTGAGTCGGGGTCCTCGCTGTAGGCGGTGGTGCTGGTGCCGGTGTCGCCGTCGAAGTCGAGGAAGATCGCGGCGGGCGCGGTCGGCAGGCTGTTCATCAGCGGCAGGCCGTTGGGCGCGGTCTGCCAGGACGTGATCGGGCCGAAGAGGGAGGCGCCGCCGCCCGGGCCGTCGGTGGGCGAGAGGGGCGTGGCGGGGCCGTAGGCGAGCGGGGATGCCGCGGCGGCGGGCTCGCCGAACGTGATGTTGACCGAGTTGCCGCCGTCGTAGTGCAGCGCGCACAACAGTTGCCGCGCCTCGCACGCCTCGACGACCGCTTGGCGGGCGGCGGCGGCGCGGGGCCGGCGGGCGCCCCGAGACCGATCACGTGGACTGAACAACCGACACCTCCGTCCCGCCCCGTTCTGCGTGGCCGCGACGTCCGCCATGCCCTCGCAGGATATCGTAACCCCGAAACCACCGTCTGCAATCAAATCCGTGGCGGGTCGATGCGGGATAATCCGGGTCCGATAATCAGTGCCGCGGGCGTGGCGCGGCCAACGGGGACGGGCGCGGGGCGGGCGACACCTTGGGCACGGCCGACCCGGGCGGCCTGGTCACCGGCGGCAGTTTCCGCCGCGGGGCCGGGGCGGCGACAACCGTGGCGGCGGCCGTACGGGCGGCGGTGGCGGCGGCGGCCACCACGTCCCGCTCGAAGTTCTGGGCGAGGATCACGAGGTCGCTGAAGTTGACGACGCCGTCGCCGGTGAAGTCGCCGGCGGCCCAGGCGTCGGCCGCGGGGGCGGGGCGGTCGTAGTTCTGCGCCAGCGCGACCACGTCGACGAAGTCGACGGACAGGTCGCGGTTCGCGTCGCCCGCGACGGCCGCGGCCCACGCCGGCGAGAGTTCGGACGTCGCCCCGCGGGGGCTGGTGGCGGTCGCGGTGACCGACTGCCCGGGGAAGATCGACGTGGCGACCGTGAGCGAGAACCGGCCGTTGCCGGCGGTGTCGGTCGTTACCGAGGTCGAGCCGAGGTACGTCTGCCCCTGCGACTTGCCGGCGGGGTTGTTGTAGACGTCGACCGCGAACGTCTGGCCGGGCGCCGAGTGGAGCGTGCCGGTGATCGTCGTGCCCGCGAACGTGGTCGCGACGGCGGTCAGCCGCGGGGCGTTCTGCAGGCCGTTCGGGCCGTCGTCGTAGTCGAGCGGGTCGTTGGGGGTCGGGCCGGCCGGGCCTAGGTCGATCCCGAGCCCCTTGTTGTCGCGGATCGCGTTGCGGCGGATCGAGACCCGGCCTTCGTACAGCATCACCGCGACGCCCGCGCCGCGGTTGGACGCAACTGTGTTCGACGCCGCGGCGCTGCCGGCGTCGCCGACGGCGATCGTCGTCCCGAAGAGGGGGAGCAACGTCAGGCCGTTGCCGGCGTTTCCGAGCGGCAGGCCGGTCGGCGAGAGGCCGATCCAGTTCGCGCGGACCGCCGCGTCGGTGCCGAGGAGCACGCCGTCGCCGAGGTTGCCGGCGACGACGTTCTGCTCGATCAGGTACGGGCCCTCGCCGCTGGGGTTGGGGTACGGCACGTCGAGGCCGGCCCCGCCGTTCGGGACGGCGGCGTCGGCCGCGGCGCTCGTGCCGACGTAGTTCCCCCGCACGGTCAGGCCGCCGGTGACGGAGCCGGAGTCGAGGCGGATGCCGGCGCCGCGGTTGCCCGAGATCACATTCCGGGCCGCCGCCACGGTGCCGCCGATCACGGTGCCGCCCGTCATGCCGTAGCCGTAGAGGCCGGTCCCGTTCGGGGCCGCGGCGTCGCCGGCGGGGTTGGTCCCGACGAGGTTCCCGGCGACCACCGTGCGGTCGGAGCCCGAGCGCAGCGAGACCCCCGCGCCGCGGTTGCCGGAGATCACGTTGCCCGCGCCCGTCGCGGCGCCGCCGATCGTCGTGCCGGTCGCGTCGGAATCGACCCAGACGCCGGTGGGGAAGTAACCCTCGACCGCGGCGGACGCGTCGGTGCCGTCGGCGAGGAGGCCGGCGTAGCACGCTTCCACCCGGTTGCCGGTGCCGACGATCGTCAGCCCGCGCTCGAACCCCTCGATCGCCAGGCCGCGGACGACGCAGTCGTCGGCGGCGACGCGCACACCGGTTCGCCCGCGCCCGGCGGCGTCGGTGTTGACGATCTCGACCCGCGGCGCGCCGGCGTAGCCGGGCTGGGTGGCCGCGTCGAGCGCCAGCGTGTCCGTGATCGCCGGGAGCGCGGTCGCGGGCGTGATCCGGTGGACGCCGCCGCCCGGGATCGCGAAGCGGATCGCGTCGGCGCCGGCGGTCGCGTTCGCGTCGAGGATCGCCTGGCGGAGGGAGCCGGGGCCGGCGTCGGCGGCGGTCGTCACGACGAACGTCGAACTCAGCAGCCGGCGGGACTCGAGCGGCTCGGAGACCGGGCCGCGCGGTCGGTGAACTCGGCGGCTGATGGCGGACATCGCGGGCCTCCCCTTCTTTGGACTTCGGGCGTGGGACGATGCCTAGTCTACCCGCCGCTCTTCGTTCGTGCGAATTTGCCGCTTCGCGAGGTGCCTCGCCTGCGTCTACTTGGGTTCCGCCTGCTTTGGTGACGCCGCCTGCGGCTTGGCCGGCTCGTTCGGCTTCTCGGTCGGGGCGGGCTTCTTGTCCTTATCCTTGTCCGCGGCGGGCTTGTCGGCGGCTTTGGGTTTGGTCGCCTTGGCGAGCAGTTCTGCGATCTCGGGGAACGTGTAGGGCTTGTCGCGGGTGGCGGTGGCGGTGCGGACGTCCTTGACGTCCCTGGCCTCGATGGGGGAGGCCTGGTTGCCCCAGTCGTTGCGGACGTAGGTCAGGATGCTGGCGAGCGTCGCGTCGTCGAACCAGGCGAAGGTCGCCATCTCGTTCACGTACGCCTTGCCGTTCTCGTGCGGGCCGACCATGCCCTTGAGCACGACGTGGATCGGGACGCTCTTGTCCGCGAGCAGTTGCTTGCTCCCCTTGAGCGGCGGGGCGAGCGTGGTGCCGTCGTCCTCGGGGGCGGGGGTGCCCAGGCCGTTGTCGCCGTGGCAGGCGACGCACGCCTGCGCGTACAGGTCCTTCCCGCGCATGAAGGACCCGGCGAACCGATTGTCGAGGTGTCTGGGCTTGAGCTTGGCCGCCATCGCCTGGAGCGCGTTGTCCTTGTACTGCTTCACGATCGCGGGGAGGGCGGCGTTCGCCGGCTTGGCGGCGAGCGCGGCCTTGGCGACCGCGTCGGCCTGGGGGTGGGCGGTGTGCAGGAGCGACAGCAGGTATTGCTTAACGACCTGCGGGTTGGGGTCGCTGGCCAGCGCGTTGATGGCGGCCATGAACGCGGGGTCGTTCTTCTTGATCAGCGGCTCGCCGATTCGGATCGCGGCGGCGCGGACGGCGGGGTCGGCGTCCTTAAGCTGGGCGATCAGAAATTGCAGGTTGGCCGAGTCGAGGCCCTCGAGCGTCCAGAGCGCGTGCAGGCGGGCGAGGGGGTTCTTGTCGGTCGCGGCCATGTGCTTGAGCGCGGGGATGACGGACTTGTCGCCCTTGAGCACGATCAGTTTCTGGGCCGTGTCGCGCCACCAGCCGTTGGCGTGGGCGAGGTGCTTCACGAGCTGCGCGGGGGTCTCCTTCAGCATGCGCGGCTTGGCGAAGTTCGGCTTGTGGCTCTCGTGGACCAGGCGGTAGATGCGGCCGGCGCCGACGTTCTTCTCGAGGCCGAGCTTGAGGATCTGGTCGCGGAGGTACGAGCCCTTCTGCGTCCAGTTCCCCTCCTGGATGATGCCGTGGTACATGTCGACGATGTAGAGCAGGCCGTCCGGGCCGGTCGCGCTGAAGACGGGGCGGAAGTTGGCGTCGGTCGAGTTCATGAACTCGGTCTCGCCGGGCTCGGCCTTGCTGATCACGAGCTTGCCGTCGACGTCGGTGACCTTGGCGCGGCGGATCAGGCGGCCGACCGGTTCGGGGAGGATGTAGTCGCCGTACAGGTCCTTGGGGAGCGCGTCGCCGCGGTAGATCGACGGCCCGGCGGTGCCGCTGAAGTGGTTCAGGCCGCCGGCGGGCCAGACGCGCTTCGGCCCGCCCTGGACGTCGGCGAGTTTCACGAGGGGGAAGCACTGGGTGAACTTGTCGGCCAGCTCGTTGGGGAGCGGGAGCCTGCCGTAGACGAGCGGCGCCTGGAAGTCGTGGGCCGGGCGCTCGGTGCCGGCCATGGTCAGGATCATGCCGCCGTCGTCGCGGGTGGCGTAGCCCCACTGCCCGGTCTTGAACGGGATCGCGTTCGCTTCGACCACCAGCTTGCCGCCGGCGAACCGGAGGCGGTGCTGGTCGACCGTCTGGTACATCCAGTTGTCGAGGTTCCACGTCAGGTGGGCCGCCTGGTGCTCGAGGTTCCCCTGGGCGCGGCCGCCCTCATAGAAGCGGGTGCGCGGCTCGCTGACGCCGTCGCCGTCGGCGTCGCGGTACTCGTAGATGTCCTTGGTGTTGGTCTCGCGGATCAGGATGCGGTCGTCGAGCGGGAGCACCTGGCGCGGGAGGAGCAGGTTGTCGGCGAACGTCGTGATGCGGTCGTAGACGCCGTCGCCCTTGGTCGATTCGAGGCGGCTGACGCGGCTCTTGGGCTCCATCTCGCCCTTGGCGTCGATGTCGAGCATGTACGTGCGCATCTCGCAGACGTACATCGCGCCGTCGCCGTCCCAGGCGAGGCAGACGGGGTTGACGATGTCGGGCTCGCTGGCGACCAGCTCCAGGCGGTAGCCGGGCGGGAGTTGGATCGAGGCGATCGTCTCCTGCGGGGAGCGCATGCGGGTGTAGAACTGCGTGGTCGGGCGGGTGGCGACGGTCGTGGTGGCGGCCGCGTCCTTGTCGGGGGAAGGGGCGGCCGGTGAAAGGGAGGCCGTGACTGCGGCGACGGACGCGGCGGCGGCGAGCGCGAGCGCGAGCGGGGCGAAGCGGCGGCGGAGCATCGGCGGGTTCCTCTGGGGTTGGCGGACGACGAGCGAGATGGGGACGCAGGAGTATACCGGCGGGAGGGGCGGGGATGAAAGGGTGATGAGCTGGGCGGTCTGAATTGGTGACGTGCGATGGGGACTGCCATTTTGGCGGGTGGGTTCGTTTTGCAGTGGGGGAGACGGCTTCCACCACGGAGGCACGGAGGGCGCGGAGCGGGGGGAGGTGGGACAGGGTGGCACGTGGGTTCGTTTCGCAGTTCTCGGTGGGGTTGTTGCGCCGTGTGGCGCTTTGTGGCGCGGTGTGGCGCCGGTGGGTTCGTTTCGCAGTTTTGCAGTCTGGCGGAGGGGCGCGGTCGGGAGGGGGGGAAGAGCCCCTCACCCCGGCCCTCTCCCACGGCCGGTGGATTCACGCGGCGAGGGGGCGTCGTGGGCGGCCTTGGGAGAGGGAGGATGTTGGCTGCGCGCATCGTGGGCCTCCACCTATCGGGGTGGTGTTGCGCGCCGGGGAGGATTTTGGGGCGGCGGGTGGGGCGGGGGGTGGGGATTTGCTGGGGTTTTGACGCGTGGGGGGAGCGGGTTATTTGGTTTTGGGTGTTGCGCGCCGTGCGTCTCGGGGGCGCAACACGCGGTCAGGCGCCTTGGGGTGTGGTGGTGGGTTTTAGGCGTTTCGCGGCGGAGGGGAGGGCGCTGGTGATGGTCTGCCTGGCGTGGGTCAGGTCGGTCAGGAGGTTTTGGAGCTCGGTCTGGAGCGGGGCCTCGATGTAGTGCTGGGTCAGGGAGAGGGGGTTGGCCTGGGCGAGGGCGACGGGGGGTTTGACGCGAAGGGCGGGGGCGGGCTGGTGGCGGGGCTGATTCGTGGTGATCGGGGTGCTGGGGGGGGATTGGCGGTAGAGGACGGTTACCAGCGCGACGATCGCGGCGAGGGTGGTGGCGGTCAGGAGCCAGCGGGAGAGGGGCGTCTGGCGCGCGCCCGGCGCGGGGGCGGCGGCGAGGGCGCCCTGGACGCGGCGGTGGAGGCCGGGCGGGAGGTCGGGGCGGTAGGTTTGGGCGTCGTCGCGCAGGCGGTCGAGGAGGTCGGGGGTCATGGGGTGCCTCGGGTGGTGATTGTATCGGGGGATTGGCGACTGCGGATTGAGGATTGTGGGTTGGGGGAGGTTGAAGGTGAAGAGGAAGACCCCTCACCCCGGCCCTCTCCCACGGGCGTTTGGCGGCGCGGCGAGGGGGAGTTCTTGGCGCCCTTGGGAGAGGGAGGGGCGGTCGTCGTCGGTTCGAGGACGCCGCGGAGGGTGGCGCAGGCGCGGTGGAGGGTGACGCTGACCCAGATGCGGGGGCGGTTCATGATCTTGGCGATGTCGCGGGCGGGGAGGTCTTCGCCGTAGCGGAGCCAGAGGGCGGTGAAGTGGGTCGGGTTCAGCAGGCGGCGGGCGGCGGCCCAGGTGTCGCCCGGCGCGTGGTCGGCGACGGGCGGGGCGGGCGGGTGGTGGTGGTCGGCCAGCGGCGTGGTCTTGAGGGCCGAGCCGCGGTGGAGGGAGCGGAGCTCGCGGAGCGCGATCGTGAAGAGCCAGGTGGTGAACTGGTACTTCGGGTTGTAGGTGCCGAGCTTGGTGAAGGCCTTGACGAACGCGTGCTGCATGGCGTCCTCGACGTCGGCGACGTTGACGGTCGTGCGCGACAAGAAGCGGAACAGGCGCTGCTCGTGGCGGCGGACGAGGGCGGAGAAGGCGTCGCGGTGGCCCCGGAGCGTGCGCGCGATGAGTTGCTCGTCCGGCAGCGGGTCGAGGAGGTCGTTCGGCGAGGATGAGACCGGGGAAGCCAAGGCGTAATTCGGAAGGCGGAAGGATGAATCGGAGGAGCCCACGCGGCCCGCCTCCCGAAGGATCGGGAGGCGGGCCCGCGGTTGGGTCGGGGTTACAGGCCGTTCCCCTTCTTCTTGGCCTTGTTCTCCTGGTCGAGCTTCTTGAGGGTGTCGAGCACGGTGTTGGCCTCGTGGGAGAAGCGGGCGAACACCTTCGCGCCGTCGGCGGTGACGGTGACCTTGTCGAGCAGGGCGGCGGCGGTCGGGAGGTCGGACGCGATGCCGACCTTGCCGAACGCCTTGACGCCGTCCAGCATGGCCTTGATCTGGTTGGCCTGCTCGGCGGCCTTGGCGGTCAGGTTGACGTCGACGACGAGCTTGTTCTCGTATTCGCCGACTGCCGCCGTCGCCGGCTCGGAGGTGGAGAGCAGCTTGGCGACGTTCTTGTCGCCGGCCTGCGCGAGGTCGGCGGAGATCGAGAGGAAGACGCCCTTGGCGGGCTCCTTGACGAGCGGGCTGCCGGCGGGCTTGGCGCCGTCGAGGACGTCGAGGGCGAGCTTGAGCGTGTCGATCTGGTCGGACATCACGACGACGTTGTCGCCGAAGAACGCGCCGTGCTTGGTCTTGCCGTCGTTGTCGTCGGTCCAGGAATTGATCGTGTGCTTGTTGTAGGCGAGGTCCTTGAAGTCGGGGTTTTGCGAGAGGGCCTTGAGGAGGAGTTCGCGGTCGACCTTGGCGTAGATCAGGACGGCGGCGACGTCCTTCTCGAAGGAGTTGTTGTAGATCGTGACGCCGGTGATGTCGGTCAGCGGGTTGACGCCGATGAACTGCTTGAGCTGGGCGACGGTCGCTTCAAGCGGGAACTGGGCGCGGGCGACCTCGAGGATCTGGGCGTAGAGGGCGGTCTGCTTGGCGGCGTCGAAGTCGAGGTGGACGTACCACTTCGCATCGGCGGCGACGTGCTTGGCGTCAGGCGGGGCGGCGAGGGCGGCGGGGGACAGGAACAGCGCGAGTGCGACGAGGGGGGCGAGGCGTTGGCGGCGGGGCATGGGGACTCCTGACGGTACGGGTATGCGTGAGGTTAATTACGGGTGACCGCGGTCGATAGTTTTATGCCGGCGAAGGGGCGGAGTGTTACGCGAATCTATCGTTGGGAGCCGTCCGTGAATCCACGGCGTGACTGGTGCGGCGCGAAGCCGCAAGCGGCAGATAGGGTAACGTCTCGCGGGCGGCGTGAACCCTCACCCCGACCCTCTCCCGGAGTACCGGGAGAGGGGGAGGGCTTCGACCGTCACAGGCGGAATAGTTTGGCGGCGTTGTCGTGCAGGAGCTTGCGGGCGATCTGCTTCGACGGGCTGAGGCGCTTGATGGCGGTGATGGTCAGGGCGCCCTGGCAGATCGGGGGTTTGCCGGGGAGGTCGTTGCAGTCGCTGCCGTAGATGAGTTTGTCCTGGTGGCGGAGGATGAAGGCCTTGGCGCGGTCGGGGTCGCGGGTGAGGGCGTTCAGGCCCGAGCCGGCGGACATGTCGGCGTAGAAGTTGGCGTAGTCGCTGAGGTACTGGTCGGTCAGGCCGCCGGTGGCGACGGGGGTCTTCGGGTAGAGGTTCCGCGGGTCGTTGTCGGCGTTGCGGTCGATGTTGGCCCAGGTGGTCTGGGCGTGGGCGATGAACGGGACGGTCGGGTAGCGGTCGAGCACGCGCCAGAGGCGGTCGTAGCCGTGGTTGTACATGCCGATTTGGAAGTGGCAGAGGACGGGGACGGCGTAGTCCTTGGCGAGGTCGGCGATCAGGGTGAACGCGTCCGACTCGACGTCGATGTTGAACTTCTGCTCGCCGATGCCGAGGGCGCCGAGCTTGAGGTACTTCTCGATCTCCTGCCGCGCGTTTTCGACGTCGGGGGTCTCGTTGGCGAAGAAGTGGTACTGGCCGGGGTGTTCCTGCGCGAGGCGGTAGCAGGTTTCGTTGGGGCCGGTCCTGGCGGCGAGGCCGTTCGAGCGGCCCATGTGGGTGGAGGGGCGCTCGGCGGGGTGGCCGGCGGGGAGGAGGATCGTCGTCGTTACACCCATGTTCCGCTGGTGGGCGAGGAGTTGGCCGTCGGTGCGGTCGGAGTAGTTGGTGTGCTGGTGGAGGTCGATGATGGAGTTGGAGTTGCTGGTTGTGAGTTGCTGGTTGCTGGTTGGGGGAATGGGACGGGGGGAGCAGCCGGCGAGGAGGGTGGCGGCGGTGGTTTTGAGGAAGTGCCGGCGCGTGCGTGGGGGCATGGGGGCGGTGATAATCTACGGTGATGGCTGGGACAAATGAAACGATGTGTCGTGACGGCGAAGGAGCGATCGGTCGTTCGACGCAAGGTTGCTCAGGGCAGACAAGAATGTCTGCCCCACCGGTGGGGTGCGCGGTTGGCGTGCTCTGCGCCTCGGCGGGCGTCCTGGCGGCGGAGCCGGCGGTGTCGGAGCGGGAGATGCCGCGGTTTCCGGCGGTGGAGGCGCGGGAGGCGCACAAGACGTTTCGGGTGCGGCCGGGGTTTCGGGTGGAGCTGGCGGCGAGCGAGCCGAACGTGCAGTCGCCGGTGGCGATGGCGTGGGACGAGGACGAGCGGCTGTACGTGGTCGAGATGCGGGATTACTCGGAGCGGCGGGAGGAGAAGCTCGGGCGCGTGCGGCTGCTGGAGGACGCGGACGGGGACGGGGTGTACGAGAGGGCGGGGGTGTTCGCGGAGGGGCTGGCGTGGCCGACGGCGGTGTTCCCGTGGAAGGGGGGCGTGTTCGTCGGGTGTACGCCGGACGTACTGTATTTGAGGGACACGGACGGGGACGGGCGGGCGGACGAGCGGCGGGTGGTGTTCACCGGGTTCGGCGAGGGGGTGAAGCGGCTGAACGTGCAGGCGCTGCTGAACAGCTTTAACTGGGGGCTAGACAATCGCGTGCACGGTGCGGCGTCGATGAACGGGGGGAGGGTGAGGCGAAGCGACGGAGCGACGGAGCGACGGAGCGACGGAGGGAAGGCAGACGCAGGCGTGGAGCTGAGGGGGAAGGGGTTTGCGTTTGACCCGGTGTCGCTGGAGCTCGCGGCGGAGGACGGCGGGGGGCAGCACGGGCTGTCGTTCGACGACTGGGGGCGGAAGTACGTTTGTAGCAATTCGCATCACATCCAAGCGTTCGCGTACGAGGGGCGGTACGCGGGGCTGGGGGGTAAGGAGTTCGTGATGCCGCCGGGGCTGGTGGACATCGCGGCGGACGGGCCGGCGGCGGAGGTGTACCGGGCGTCGCCGGAGGAGCCGTGGCGCGTGATCCGGACGAAGTGGCGGGTCAGCGGGGCGGTGCCGGGGATCATCGAGGGGGGCGGGCGGTCGGCCGGGTACTTCACGGGGGCGACGGGGGTGACGATCTACCGCGGGGATGCGTATGGGGCGGCGTTCGCCGGCGACGCGTTCATCGGCGACGCGGGCGGGAACCTCGTGCATCGGAAGAGGATCCGGCCAAGCGGCGTGCTGGTGCGGGCGGAGCGGCCGGCGGACGAACGGAAGTCGGAGTTCCTGGCGAGCACGGACACGTGGTTTCGGCCGGTGCAGTTCGCGAACGGGCCGGACGGGTGTTTGCACGCGATCGACATGTACCGGGAGACGATCGAGCACCCGTGGTCGCTGCCGGAGGGGTTGAAGAAGCACCTCGATTTGAACAGCGGGTGGGACCGGGGGCGGATCTGGCGGGTGGTGCCGGAGAAGTTCGAGCGGCGGCCGCGGGTGAAACTGTCGAAGGCGACGGCGGGGGAGTTGGTGGGGTTGTTGTCGCATCCGAACGGGTGGCACCGGGACACGGCGGCGCGGTTGATCTACGAGCGGCAGGACCGGGGGGTGGTGCGGATGTTGGAGGCCGCCGTTCTTGCGCCCGCCAAGCCGCAAGCGGCGGCGGCGGGGCGGGTGCACGCGTTGTACGCGCTTCTCGGTCTTGGGGCGCTGGGGGAGGCGCACGTGATGGCGGCGCTGGGGGATGCGGACGAGCGCGTGCGCGCGCACGGGGTGCGGTTGAGTGAGACGCTGGCGCGGCCGACGGACGCTCTGAAGGAGAAACTTGACGCGCTGGTCGAGGATCCCGCGCTGGCGGTGCGGTACCAGTTGGCGTTCACCCTGGGCACGCGGCCTGACGACCACCTGCCCCGGCGGCTGGCGACGATCTATGCGAAGGACGCCGGTGACCCGTGGGTGGAGGCGGCGGTGCTGAACGCGGTCGGCGCGCGGGCGATCGAGTTGCTGCGGCTGCTGGATTCGCCGCCGTGGCGGGGGACGGCGGCCGCGGCGCGACTTTCGCCGCGGCTGGCGGAGATCGTCGGCGCGCGAGGGTATGGGGAGGAGATCGCCTCGGCCATTGAGATCGCGGGGTCGCAGCAGGACGCGCTGGCGATGATGACGACCGCTCGCGGCCTGGGCGCCGGGCTGCGGCGGAACAATTTGCCGATCGAGGCGGAGAAGGGGGCGGCGCTGCTCGACCGGGCGGCCGAGGTCGCCGCCGACGCGAAAGCCGACGCCGCCGCGCGCGTGGCGGCGGCCGGGGTGCTCGGGTACGGGGCGTGGTCGCACGCGGCCGAGGTGCTGGTGCCGCTGCTGGACCCGCGGCAGGGGCAGGACGTGCAGGCGGCGGCGCTGGCGTCGCTCGACCTGCTGGACGAGGGGGAACTGGCGGGCGAGGTGCTGAAGCGGTGGGCGGGGATGTCGCCGCGGCTGCGCGAGGCGGCGGTCGGGGTGATGGTGAAGCGGCCGACGCGGGCGGTCGCGCTGCTCGAAGCGATCCGCGACGGGAAGGTGCGGCGGGGCGACGTCTCCGGCTCGCAGGCGGCGGCGCTGCGTCAGAGCGCCAACGAGCCGGTCAAGGAACTCGCGGCAAAGGTGCTCGCCGCGCCGGCGGGCAAGCGGGACGACGTCGTCAAGGCATTCACCGCCGCGGTTGACACCAAGGGCGACGCGAAGCGCGGCCGGGAGGTGTATCTGGCGAAATGCGCCTCGTGCCACCGGTTCAAGGGCGAAGGGACGGCGCTGGGCCCAGATCTGGAGGCGGTTCAGAACGCCGGGCGGGAGAAGCTGCTGGTGAACGTGCTGGACCCGAACCGGGAGGTCGCGCCGAACTTCACCGCGTACGTCGTCGAGACCGCGGACGGCGATTCGCACGTCGGCGTGGTCGCGGCCGAGACCGCCGCCGCGGTCACGCTTCGGATGGCGGCGGGGGCGGAGGTGGTCGTGCCGCGCGGCGAGATCAAGTCGATGCGGAGCGCGGGGTTGTCGATGATGCCGGAGGGGTTGGAGGAGGGGATGACGGTGCAGGACGTGGCCGACCTGCTGGAGTACGTGGCGGGGGGGCGATGAGCTCGTCACCGCCTGCGGAAGATGCGGCGGAGGTTGCGGGCCGCGTGGAGGACGCGCACGACGAGGACGCCGTCGCCCAGCGGGCGGTAGAAGATCAGGTAGTTGCCGACGGGAAAGCTGCGAAGGCCTGCGGCGAGTTCCGAGCGCTCGCGGCCCAGAGCGGGGAAGTCGGCGAGCAGCGTAAACTTCTGCGTCGGGGTGTCGATCAGCGCGTCCGCCGCCGGAGGATTCTCCCTGGCGATTTAGAGGGCGATCTTCGTCAGGTCGCGGTCGCAACGATCGGTGCGGAGGATGCGGGGCATCAGCCGGCCCGCTTCTCAGATTCCAACCGCTCGCGCACGCGCGGCTTGAGGTCGTCGAGGTCCCACTCGGCGACCCGCCCGGCGTCGACGTCGCGGAGGCCCTCGTCGATCTCGGCACGCAACTCCTCGACGTCCCGCTCGGACAGTTCCTCTTCCGACCGCACGACGGAAATCAGGTCGTTGACCGCGTCGTCGATCGAGCGGTAGCGGCCGGACGACACCAGTCCGTCAAGGTATCGCTGGACGTCGGGCGAGAGCGAAACGTTCATAGGGTTAAGGATAACCCGCCGCCGACTCGGCGGCATCAGAATTCGCCCGCGCGGCCGGCCGTCACTGCCGCGCCAGTGCCAGCCACGCGACGTCGTCCGCCGTCAGTTTCACCGCCAGCCCCCTTAGGCTGTCGCGGAGCTCGCGGAGGGTTCGGGGGCCGATCAGGGCGAACGTCGGGAACGGCTGGTGCAGGGTCCAGGCCAGCGCGATCTGGATCGGCAGCACGTCGCGCGACCGCGCGAGCTCGGTCGCCCGGGCGAGGCGCTCGGCGTTGTCCTCGCTCTCCCAGCACCGCCGCACCTCCGGGTCAGTGTCGCGCTGTGCGTCGACGAAGTAGCCGCGCCCCTGGCTGCTCCAGGCGAACAGGGGCGTGCGCGTCCGCTCGTGCCAGGCGCGGGACGCGGGGGTGTTGGACGAGAGGCATCCGCGCCAGGGGGCCTCGACCATCCGGCACAGACTGAGGTTGTTGCTGACGGCGGCGAACGGCGTTTTGCCGTGCTGGCGCGCGTAGGCGTTGAACGCGTCGATCCGCTCGTGCGTCCAGTTGGACGCGCCGATCGCGCGGATCGTCCGGGTTCGCACGTGCTCGTGCAGCGCGTCGGCGAACTCGCCGACCGGCACGGCGGGGTTGTCGCGGTGCAGCATGTAGAGGTCGACGTAGTCCGTCCCCAGCCGCTCGAGGCTCTCCCGGTGCTGCCGCGTGACCCAGTCCGGCGTGTTCCACGGGTCGTGGCCGCCCTTGTCGAGGATCACGATCTGCTCGCGCACGCCGCGCGACTTGATCCACGCCCCCAGCGCCCGCTCGCACGCGCCGCCGGGGCCGTAGATGTGGGCGGTGTCGAGGCACGTGCCGCCGTGCTCGAAGAAGTCGTCGAGCAGGACGGCGAGGTGCGGGGCGAAGGTTTCGTTGTCGACGCCGAGCACGAGGCGCGAGATCTTCTTCGAGACCCCCGCGACCTCCCCGTAGGACATCCGGGCGCCCGGCCGGACCGCCAGCGGCCGCCGCGCGATCGGCTGCACGTTCTCCGCCCGCTCGGCCTCGTAGGTCAGGCCGACGCTGCGCCGCCACCGGGTCAGCGTCCGCGCGTTGCCGAGCGTGTCGTCCCACGTCATCGCCGGCGGCGCGGCCTGGCCGCGCGGCCCCGAGGCGGCGGCGGACGACGTGCGCCAGATCCCCTCCGCCGCGACGTCGGCCTCGTACGCATAGAGGTTTCGGTCCGCCTTCACCGTGATCGGTTCCGGCTCCTTCGCCCCGGCCTTGTGGAGGTAGAACGTCACCTCGCCCCCCTCGCGCGCCGGGATCCACGGGTTCGGGATGAACAAGTGCCCGTCGGTGCCGAAGACGCGCACGGTGTTGTCGAGCTCCACCGCCACCGCCGTCGCGACGTTCGCGGCGATGTCGCCCGGGAACTTCAGGACGGCCGTCGCGTGCTCGTCCACGCCGGTCGCGCCCAGGCGGGCCACGCCCTGGACGTCGGTCGGGTCGGCGAACGGCTTTCCGACCGCCGCCCCGGCGAGCAGCCGGGCCATCGAAACCGGGTAGCAGCCGACGTCGAGGATGCCGCCGCCGGCGAGCCGGTTGTTGTACAGGCGCGACTGCGGGTCGTAGGGCGCGCGGAAGCCGAACGCCGCCTGGATCACCCGCACGTCGCCGATCGCCTTCTCGCGGATCAGTTCGACGATCCGGGCGGTCTGCGGGTGGCAGCGGTACATGAACGCTTCCATCAGGAACACGCCGTGCTCCCGCGCCGCCTCGACGATCGCGGCCGCCTCGGCGTCGTTGAGCCCGATCGGCTTCTCGCATAGGACGTGCTTCCGCGCCGCCGCGCAGCGAACGGCCCAGTACGCGTGCTCCGGGTGGGGCGTGGAGATGTAGACCGCCTGCACCGCCGGGTCGGACAGGAGGGCGTCGTAGTCGCCGTAGGCGGTGACGTCGTGCGGCCGGACGGCGTGCTCGTTGACGAACTGCCGCGCCTTCTCGACGGTCCGGCTCGCGACCGCGACCAGCCGCCCCGTCCGCGAGGACGGCAGCGCGCAGGCGAACGTACGGGCGATCGTGCCGGTGCCGAGGATGCCCCAACTCAGGGTGGCCATGCGATGAATTCCTTCCGTGTCGACCTCCCCCGTGCGGAACGACGCGGGCGGGGCGCGGCGGGAAATATAAGGCGAAATCACCCAGTTGAACATGCGACCCCCGGCGCCCGTCGGGGACCTCCCCACGGCCGTGAGGTCAGTGGCGCTTTTCTCCCGGTCCTGTTGGTAATCGCGCGCGCATCGCGCTTTTCGGGGTTGCCCGGTCGCCGGAATCCTGTTTTACTCGGCCTGAACCTCAGGTATATACTCGTTGCGGCGACGCGACCCAGGGGTTTCGGGCGGAGCGATCGCCGAGGGGTGGCCGGGCTTGTGGAGGCCGGTGGATTCGCTTCCCGCACGCGCGTTCTTTGGGGAGAACGCTTTCGTTCAAGCACCGTTCAAGCACCGTTCAAGCACCGAGGTCGAGACGTTTGTGTCACAGGGCGCGAGGTCGCGCGGTGCGGATCGTTACTCCACACGTGGAACGTCGTTTGCACTGAGTCCGACGAGGGGAAATTCACTCCCAGTTGTCCGAGGCAGGAAGGGTCCCGTTTATGCCCAAGATTTTGATCGTCGAGGACGCCCAAGACCAGCTTGAGCTGTTCGCCAAGTCGTTCCGGCGGGCCGGGTTCGAGGTGTACGGCGCCCACGACGGCGCGCACGCGATGGATCGCGTCCGCGACGTGAAGCCGGACCTGATCCTGCTCGACCAGATGATGCCCGAGGTCGACGGCACCACGTTCCTCCAGAACATCCGCCGCTTCCCCAAGTACAAGAACATCCCGGTGATCCTTGTCACCGGGATCAGCGACAAGCAGCTCAAGAGCAAGGCGACGAACCTCGGCGTGACCGACGTCTTGGTCAAGGGCTCGTTTCAGGTCCGCGACCTGATCGAACTCGCCAAGCAGCGTGCCGCCGGCGGCGACCAGCCGAAGGCACTCGCCCCCCTCGCCTGACGCGCGCTCACCGCAGCGCAATACCGGCGTGGAAGGTTCCTGCAAACGAGAGGAGGCACGGCGCCCGCGCCGTGCCTCCTCTGCGCCTTTTGAGGGCATCGGAACGGCCCGTCATTTCCTCGCGCCGTCCCCGTCCACCGGGATCCCGTTCGCCGACAGGATCGACCGGAGCAGCGTCTTCGCCCGCGCCTGGGCCTCGGGGTCGTCGCTGAGTTTCGCCACGCGTGTCAGGGCTGGTTCGGCGAACCGGCCGAGCCGCTTCAACTCCGCCGACACCGCGTCCCGGGTCGAGGGGTCGTCGGCCCCCAGCTTGCCGATCAGCGACTCGATCCGCCGCTCCTGCTCCGGCGTCAGCGTCTCCAGCCGGCCGATCATCACGCGCACCACCTGCCTGGGCGCGGGGTCGAGGCGCAGCGGCAGCAGCGCGTCGGTGTCGGCCTGCGGCAGGCTGTACAGCACGCGGGTTCCCGGCTCACCGAACCAGGAGGATCGCCACGTCTTCACCATCGACCGGGCCTCCTTTTCGTACAGCCCGTCGGAGACCAGCGCCGCCACCATCGCCTCCGCGAGCGCCTCGACGGTCGACCCCTGTGCCGGCAGCACGATCGGCCGGCTGCCCGAAACCTCGTCCACTTTGGCGAATCGCGCCGCCCCCGCCGCGTCGATCTGGACCAGGAACGCGAACGACAGCGGCGTTTTGCCGGAGTGGGTCAGCGTGAACCGGTCATCCCCCTCGGCCCGCAGCGCGACCGGCAGGTCGAAGTTCCCGACCCCGCGGTAGAACAGGAACTTCTCCCGGTGCGTGGTCAACATCGCCGGGTCGGTGATCTGGACGTGGGCCGAGTCGGTCTCCCGGGCGTAGGCGTAGTGCCCGCCCTCTTCGGGCTTGACCTTCGGCATCAGCGGGTCGACGCCCAGCTTCGGGTCGATCGCCTGTTCCTGCGGGAGCAGCCGCACCTTGCCCCAGCGCAGCCACGAGTTCTCGAGGGGCTCGGCCTGCCCGCGCTTGTACGCCGGCCCGAACTGTCGCACCGGCGGGTAGAACTCGGTCAGCAGCCCGCGCGGGAACTCGACGGCGACGTCCACGATCCGCTCCTTGTCGGTGTAGAAATAGGTGACCGGCGTCTCCATCCGCTGCCGCGAGATCACCAACCCTTTGTCCGACCGGCCGCGGGCGTAGGCGAGGTCCCGCCGCTCGCTCACGAACGCCTGCTTCGGCCGGTCGAGCACGAACGCCGGCAGGTCCTCGTCGACCAAGGGCCTGAAGTCCAGGCTGACCCCGTCGGACCCTGAGAACGACGTGAACGTGCCCCACTCGTGCACGACGAAGTCGTTGTCCGTCGGCAGCTTTCGGTCGGCCTCGGCGACCGGCGCGGTCGCCGCGAGCGCTTTGAAGTCGGGCCGGCCTCCGGCGGCCCCGGGTTTGGCCGGTTCGGTCTTCACCCCGGCGAACAACGACCCCGTCAACAGCAACGCCGACGCAACCGCAATCCCGCAACGCATGAGCGTCTCCTTTCGCGGAGAGGTTTGAGACCCCCGGACGAAAGGGGAGTAGAGCCGGCGTGGCGGGTTAATAGCGCGCGGCGTCGGGCGTCCCCCGGGCCGGGCCCGCCGGACGGCCGCGGCGGGGATGGGATTGGCCGTCGCGAAAGCGGTCGAACCGCGGCCCCAGGTTTGCCTTATGACTGGTTGATGGTCGGCTTGACTCTCGGGCGCACGCGTTCGGCTTCCGTGCACGCCGGCACCGGCGGGACGTCCGGCGCGCAGTCGGGGGCGCGGTTTTACGGGCGCATCCTGTCGTACTTCGGGGCGGATCGGGGGTTGATCGCGGGGCTGGTCGGGCTCATCTGGATTTCGCTAGGGGCGGGGGCACTGGAGCCGGCGGTGGTGGCGCTGCTGACGGACTCGGTGCTGTCGGGGCCGCCGGGGCCGAACCGGTACACGCGGTGGCTGTTCGATTTGCTCCCCGAGAGCAAGACCGGGCAGATCGTGGGGCTGGCGATGGCGTGGCTGCTGTTGCGGCTGGTGGGGGACGTCTGCCTGATGCTGCGGGAGATGATCAACAACCGCCTGCGGTACAACGGCACCGCGCGGGTGCGGACCGAGCTGTTCGAACATTTGCAGCGGCTCAGCCCGGCGTACCACCGGGCGCGGCCGCAGGGGGACGCGCTGTACCGGCTGAACACCGACACGCTGGGATTGTTCGGCGTGCTGAACACGTTCATCGGGGCGGCGAACTCGGCGCTGACGCTGATCGTGATCGGGGCGGTGATGCTGGGGTGGAACGCGCGGATCACGGTGATCGCGCTGACGCTCGCGCCGCTGCTGGTGCTGGCGAACGTCTATTTCAGCCGGACGATCCGGCGGACGAGTGCGGCGTCGAAGCAGGCGGACACGGACTTCATGACGTTCACGCAGCGGGCGATGGCGTCGGTCACGCTGGTGCAGCTCTTCGGGCGGCAACTTTCGGAGGTCGGGCGGTTCCGCGAGGCGGTGGACCGGACGATCGCGGCCGGCATGCGGATGAGCTGGCAGGAGCAGCTTTACCCGCTGGCGCAGCGGGTGGTGTACGCGGGGTGTTACGGGTTCATCCTGGGGTACGGCGGGTACCTGGTGTACCGGGATCAGGTGACCGGGGCGGCGAACCCGTTCACGGTGGGCGGGGTGCTGGCGCTGACGTTCTACCTGGCGCAGTTGTGGGAGCCGCTGCGGCGGATCACCGGGTTCACGGCGGACGTGCAGGTGAACGCGGCGGCGGCGGCGCGGGTGTTCCAGGTGCTGGACGTGGACCCGACGGTGGGGGACCTGCCCGGCGCGCAGCCGCTGCCGCTCAAGGCGCGGACGCTGGCGCTGGAGGGGGTGGTGTTTGGGTATGAGGACGATCGGCCGCCGGTACTGCGCGGGGTGTCGGCGGCGATCCCGCCTGGGGAGATGGTGGCGTTCGTCGGGCCGAGCGGGGCGGGGAAGAGCACGCTGCTGAATCTGCTGCCGCGGTTCTACGACCCGGACGCCGGCGCGATCACGCTGGACGGGAACGATCTGCGGACCGTGCGGCTGGCGGACGTGCGGCGGCATGTTGCGCTGGTGCCGCAGGACAGCCCGGTGGTCGCGGGGACGATCAGCGAGAACATCGCGTTCGGGCACCCGACGGCGGTGGACGGGGAGGTGCGGTTCGCGGCCGAGCAGGCGGGGGCGGCGGCGTTCATCGAGGAACTGCCACGCGGGTACGAGACGGAGGTGACCGAGAACGGGCAGAATTTGTCGGGCGGGCAGCGGCAGCGGCTGGCGATCGCGCGGGCGGTGCTGTCGAACGCGCCGATCCTGGTGCTGGACGAGCCGACGAGCGGCCTCGATTGCCACCACGAGCACAAGGTGCTCGAGACGCTGCGGCGCTTGAAGGGGAGGCGGACGATCGTGCTGGTCACGCACAGTTTGCACGCGGCGGCCGCGTGCGACCGGATCCTGGTGCTCAACCAGGGGAAGGTGGCGGAGCAGGGGACGCACGAGGCGTTGTTGGCGCTCGGGAGCGTGTACGCGGGGATGGTGGCGGAGTCGCAGCGGCATCAGCAGCGCGCGGAGGAAGAGGAGCCGGAGGCGTACGCGGGGTGAAGATGGGGAACGGGCGGCGCGGGGCGGGAGCGGAGCGGAATGGGAAGATGGGGTAGACGAGTTGCCGCGGGCCGGGAAGTTTCGGGAATTATCGGGAACGGTGTCGGGGGATGCCGGAGGGGTCAGGGCGGTGCGCGCGGTGAAGCTGGGGACTGGGACGGCGGCGGGCCGGGCGGGCATGATGGACACTGAAACCTCCCCTTGTCGGCATGAGAAGTATACCTATCGTAGTGAGAACGATCAAAAAGTAGCCGGGGCGGGTGCGGGACGCGTGAGGGCACGTGAGGCACCGGAGTGGCGGCCGGTTGACGGGGCGAGCGGGTGGCGGAACGATGGCTCACGAGCCGGCGGAGTGGAAGCGTCCCGTGCTGTTCGTGTTCGGCGTCGCGCTCCTGGTGGGGGCGGCGGTGCTCGTTTGGGCGCAGGTGCGGTACGCGTGGGCGCGCGACTGGGTCGTGGCGTCGCTCCTGGCGTTGGCGGGGGTGTTCGGGGTGTGCGTCGCGGTCTTTGGCAGCGACGGGTTGGTGGCGCGGGTGATGGGGGACTTCGACTTCTAGCGGAGGTGCTGGACGACGCGCGCGGTACTCGTGGGGGCGTTGCGCGGGCGAAGATTCCGTCCGCTGAAGCGGACCCTACGAAGACGGCGGGGCGCGTCGGGAGCGGGACACGGGCGCGGGAGGTCACGGGGAAGGCCGCGTCGTTGCCGTCGTCGGTTGGGGGCGTGCGGGCGGGGAGAGGTCCTTGGTGATGCCGGCTTCGAGTTCCTTCGCGGACAGGGCGCGGTCGGCGTCGGTGTCCCAGGCGGGGAGCCAGTTTTCGAAGGCGGTGGCGAGTTCGGCGCGGGTGAGTTGGCGGTCGTGGTTGGTGTCGGCGGCGGCGAAGAGTTTGGGGGCGAGGGCGGGGCCGGGGGGGCCGTCGCGGCGGGAGAAGAGGCCGCCCATTCCTTTGCCGGGTTGGCCGGGGGTCTTGCCGGCGAGTTGGTCGAGGACGGAGGGGGTGCGGGCGGCGACGAAGCGCTTGATCGACCGCACGGGCTTGGGGGCGAAGAAGCCGGTGGGCGGGGGCGGGCCGCCGGCGACGGACTTGTCGAACTGCTCGAGCTTTGGCTTGGACTCGGCGGCGACCGTCGGGCGCAGGGTTGCCGCGAGCGCGTCGACCTGTGCGGCCAGGCGCTCGGGCTGGAACAGCGTGCGGGCGAACTCGTCCAGGCGCGCGGTGTAGAGGCGGTCGAACGCTTCGACCTTGAACACGCGCTCGAGGAAGCGGTTGGGGCCGACCCAGGGGCGGCGGACGCTCAGGTGGGGGAGTTGTTTCTGCTCGCCGAAGTTCCCGCCGAACGCGTGGTCGAGGTCCCAGGGGACGAAGTGGAACCGGTTGGTGGTTGGGTGGAGGTGGAGGCAGTAGTTCTGGCCGACGTAGAGGATGCTGTCGAGCGTGGAGAGGAAGGTGGTGACGGCCATGAAGCGGGCGAACTGGTCGAGGTCGAGGAAGTCGCCGACGCGGGCGGCGAACGCGGCGTCGTCGGCGCGGGTGACGAGGCGGGCGAAGTCGATCACGCGGCGGGTTTGGGCGGGGGTGACGTCGGTCTTGGGGTCGTAGGTCTGGCAGTAGTCGGCCCAGTCGTCGCCGAGGTCGGCGAACGGGGCGACGGTGACGGGCTTGAAGATCGCGCCGCGGTTGTCGCCGGGGCGGTCGGCGAAGTGGTGGCGGGCGAAGCGGGCGTCGACGTTCTCGACGATCGAGTAGAGGCCGAGGTCGGCGCGGTCGTGCAGGCCGGGGACGGTGAGGTGGACGCGGGCGTAGGCGGTGCGCGGCGCGGGGACGCCGGCGTCGCGGTAGAGGCGGTAGGCGAGCGACTCGGCCATGCGGCTGGGGTCGGTCACGTTGTTGTGGAGGTTGAGCTTGACGGTCCCGCCGACGGTGCGGCCCCTGGCGAAGGCGTTGGCGTCGATCTTCAGGGAGCGCTTGAGGGAAGCGCGGGACTCGACGAAGGTGCCGTTGCCCTTGTAGCGGAGGCCGACGTCGCCGACGTCCGCGCCGGCGAAGGTCAGGCGGGCGCGGACTAGCTTGAACTCCAGGCCGAAGGCGGCGGCGAGGCCGTTGCGCTTGCCGTCGACGACGGCGCGGAGCGGGATCGGGAACGTGCCGCCCCTGGTCAGGCCTTCGGGGTCGAGCGTGGCGTCGAGGGCGGCGGAGAGGGCGGCGGCGTCGAGTGGGGCGGTGACAGGTAGGGCGGTGCCGGGTCGGGCGGTGTCGGGCGGGGCGGAGCGGGCGACGTCCCAGCTGTCGAACCACCGACCGGCGAGGGCGCGGAGCTCGGCGGCGTCAACGGAGCCGCTCCGGTCAACGTCCCCCTTGCGGAGGACGGCGGCGGCGAGCGTCCTGGCGGGGGTGTGCTCGGCGGCCGCGGAGAACAGCTTGCCCCAGCCGCCGCCGGTGTCTTTGGGCTCCATCGCCCGCCAGGCGTCGGGGGGGACGGCGAGGTGGGCGGCCCAGATCTTGTCCTGGACGAAGAGGTCAGCGGCGGTGGCCGGGGGCGTCTCAGCGCGGGCGGCGGCGGTGACCGCCAAAGCGACCAGGAGGGCGGCCAGGAGGAGGGCGGGGTGGCGGCGAGTCATCGGGTTGCGGTTCCGGTCGGGGGTGGAGGTGTGACTTTGATAGTCGCGGGAGGGGCGGACGGTTACAAGAAGGGGGAGGGAGGGCGGCGACCGCGGCGAGGCCGACGCCCGGGCGACCGCCACGGTCGAATAATCACGCCGTCGCCACGCCTGCGGCCGCGGGAACCGTGACCCCGACCCGGTCATCCGACGGCCCGGCCGTACGGGGATTCGGCCGAATCGAACGACCGTTTGGCCAGACCAAACGATCGAAAAGTCTCGCCGCACGACCCAAAAGTGTGACCGTACGACCGAAAAGTCACGCCGCGCGATCGAAAAGTCTGGCCGAACAGTCGAATGACGAGCCGAAACGAGGAGGGCGGGACACCGGCGGACGCCCCCGTTCGCCCGGCGGTTATCGGGCCGCGACGACGCCGGCCGAGCCCGCGGCCCCCGGCGGGGCGGTCGAGCGGGCGGGGGTGACTGGGGCGTCACGCGAGGCGAACGACCAGCGCCCCGACCGGCGTCCCCGACGCATCATAGATGTCCACGAACTGGCCGTGCTCGACGCTGAACGAGCCACCGTTCTCCCAAATCTCGATCCACGGCTCATACGGGTTGGGATAGCCGGCAGTCTGCGGGCACCGGGCCCAGCGCATGAACCACAGGGCGATGCGGTTATCCACGTTTCGCCGCCCCGGGACGTCGGTCGCCTCGGCCACGTCTGCGAAGCGGCTCTCCATCGCGAAGCTCGGCGAGATGGCCGACACGGCGTCCTGGAACATGGGCCACTGCAGGCCGAACAGCACTTCAGCCTCCTCCCATCGCCGCTTCCCGTCGCGTGCCGCGTCCAGGAACTGCTCGCGTGTCCAGCCACTGGCGGGGAACGGACGGCGCAGGCGGCTCAGACGGCCGGATGCGGCGAGAAGCGTGGCTTTAAGTCGCATGACGGATTGACCTTAGCTGGCCCGCCCGGCGCTCGCCAGCCCTTCGAAGGACGCGGCGGTTCCGCCTCCCGGCGTCGACCGCGAAGGTCGCAGCGGTCACCGCGACAGGCAGCCGTTGGCGCGGAGAATCAACAGCAGCGTCACCACGAGCACGGGCAGGAGGAGCTGCCACACCAACTGGCTGACGCAGCTTTGGAGCGGCAATCCGACAATGCGCTCCCACCGGCTTGGGCCGGAGGGCAGGCGGGGCGGTCGCGCGTAGTCGAGCCTGATCACCTCGGGCGGCGGCTTCGGCTTCCGAACTCTCTTGAAGAGCATCCGGCACTCATCCTACCCCGAACCGACTGCCCGCGCAGCCGCGGGTCGCGCGGGCGGGGGTGATGGGGCGCCGCGACTCGCCGGCAGGGTGATGCGGGGGTGGCCTGGGGCGGGTCGCTCGTGTTACGACGAACCGCTTCGACCTCCCCCGGCCCGGCGGGGCGCTCGGGGCCCGAGGGGCGGAATCGCCCCCCTCCTATCAGAGCAGGCTTGATGCGGCTGCGCCGCAGGGTGCGTAAGGACTCTCATTCCGCCCCTCACCCTCCCGCCCCGCCGGGCCTCGCCTCTCGCGCGGTCGCCGCGGCCGGGGGCCGCGGAGCGCGATTCCCGGCTTCTGACGCCTCGCCCCTGCCCCCCCGCGCCCCTCCTCCGCCCCCCCTCCTCCGTGTCCACCGTGTCCTCCCTTCGGCGGGCTCAGGGCCGGCCCTTCGGCGGGCTCAGGGCCCGACGGTTGATCCTCCCCTCGCCCCTGCGCCGGCGGCCCGCCGCGCCGGCCGCGGCGCGTCCCGCCCGTGCCGCGCGGGCCGTTCCGCAGGGTCCGATAGCGTTCCCCGCGGGTGCGCCGAGGCTTCCGGCATGCCCCGCGAGGCTTCCCGCCCATGCCGCGAGGTCTTCGGCGTATGCCGAGAGGTCTCCCGCCTATGCCGCGAGGCTTCCCGCACATGCCGCGAGGCTTCCCGCGTGGGCCGGAAGGCCTTCGGCATGCCCCGCGAACCTTCCCGCCTATGCCGCGAGGCCTCGCGCATCGGCCGAAAGGTCTCCCGCCTATGCCGAAAGGTCTTCGGCGCAGGCCGCGAGGCTTCCCGCGGGTGCCGCGAATGCTTCGCCGCGCCCGCGGGGCCGTCGCCGGTGCCGGTGCTTGGTCATTCTGCGGCTGCGCGGCCGGTGGACACCGCGTCCGGGAAGATGTCGCGAACCACACGACTCCACCGAGCAACTTGTGCCGCGTCCGAGCTGTCGATGTCGACCAGCACCCAGTCCGCGGGAAACCCGGACTCGAAGAACTGGTCTTCCGGCGGATCGAGGTCGGCGCGGTAGACCGGATCGACGTTCTCCAGGACGCGGATGCTGCCAGCCCCCGGCAACCGGATCAGGCAGTACGGCCCCCAGTGGTCACTCTCCCGCCGCTCGAACGAAAGACCGGCGGCGCCCCCGACGCGCTCCGCCGCCGTGGCGATGTCAGGAACATTGATTGCGAACCGGGCCATCGTCCTCCACGGTGCCGTCGGTGGCGGCACAGCCTCTTCTCCTCGTTCGCGTCCGTTCGCGTCCGTTCGCCGCGCGACGCCCGACCACAGATGAAGTTTGCCGCGGCCGCGGTCCGCTCCAGCGGCGGGCTGGCCGGCTGGCGGTCAGCTTTCCATTTCCACTTCTTGAACTTCGCCACCCTCGTCGAAACGCACGGAGATAACGTAGTTGGTCACGTCACCGGGTAGCGTGAAGTCGAAGACGTCGATGCCGTCGTCGTCATCGCCATCGCCACCCCAATGCGACCGCAGTTCGAGAAGGTCAACGACCTGTTTCGGAGTCGGCTTTGCAGTGCCGGCGCGCTCCTTCCAGTACGCCGGATCGAGTTCCTCGACGTGATGCGACGCGAACGTCGACACCGCGGAATCCTCCTCGTCCAAGGACCGCTTGATGGCCGCCAAAGCTGCCGCCGTCCGCCGTGCGATTTCCTCGCCGCTCTTGCTCATGGTGAAGCCGCCAAACTGGTTCACAACCCGCGCGGCGTCATCCTGCCTTCTGCTCGCCGTCCGCCGAGCCGCCCACGGGATCTTTCCACTCGCCGCCCGCCCTCTGGCGGCCACGTCGTACGAGCGCGTCCAGGTCGGCGGCGGTGCGGATCTCGGCCAACTCCTCCGCCCACTCGCCGAACCTCTCGTAGGTGAGATGCTCGTGCGACAACTCCACCCAACTCGCCTGCTGGTCGCCGTCCGCGGCCGACGCCAACAGCGAGACCCGGAGGTGGCCCGTGGTGCGAAGCTGGTCCGCCTGCCAGAGCGCGGTCTGGATGGCGGCGTCGACCGACTGGATGACCAGATCCAACACCGCCGGGAGCGCCGCCTCAGGGACGCCGGCCCGCAGCAGCCGGTGGTAGGGACGTCGGTACAGCGGGTCGTTCGGGTCGGTGACGTAGCCCGTTCGGAACTGGTTCGAGATCGTCTTCAGCGTTTGATCGCGGACGTGCCGGACGATCCACCGCACGTACTGGTCGACCACTCGCTGCGACATAGACGCGGGCTCCTGCGGGAACGCGCTCGGCGGGATGACGGCTGATTCTCCGGCGCGGCGGCCGGCAAGCGTCCGACCGGGTTCGAGGCAGGGTACCCGTACGACCCGCGGCGACGCAACGGGTTCCGGCCGGGGCGGCCGGAATATCAGCGGGCGTGCAACCGGCCCGCGGTTCGGCCCCCGCACGGAGTCCCCACGGGCCCGCGCGGTGCCGTTGCGGCGCGGCGGCCGTCGCGTGGCGACGTCCGTCAATCGGCGGTCACGTGGAACGACTCACGAACCAGGCCGGCGAGGTCGCACAGGGCTTTCGCGCCGTCGCCGGTGTAGCTCGAGCCGTGCATGACGGCGAGCGTGCGGGGGTTGAGTTCGGCGAGGCGGCGGAGGAGGGGGTCGGTGTGGCAGGTGTAGGGCATGTAGCCGACCAGAGGGCCGGACTGCATCTTGCGCATCGCGTCGCGGACGCGGGCGAGGATGTCGGCGTCGGTGACGGCGGGGACGTCGCCGAAGTGGTGGAAGAGGTCGGAGCAGAGGAGGGTGCGGTCGGTCTCTTCGAACATGACGCCGGCGTCCCAGCCGTGGGGGAGGTGGGGGGAGGCGATGTAGCGGAAGCGGCGGCGGCCGGTGTCGAGCGATTCGGTTGGGCCGAGGGCGCGGGCGGGGCGGGTGGAGAAGTCGTCGACGTTGACGACCTTGCCGATTAGCGAGCAGACCGGTTCGGCGTGGGGGGCGATTTGGAGCCAGTCGTTGAGCGCGCCGCACTCGTCGGCTTCGAAGTGGCTCCAACTGACGTAGCGGAGGTCGGCGGGGTTGATGAGGGTGGCGACGGCGTCGCGCAGGGGGGCGAACGCGCGGCGGTAGCCGGTGTGGAACAGGAGGGGGGCGTCGTCGCGGACCAGGAAGTGGTTGAACTGCATGTCGAGCGCGGGCTCGTAGAGGGAGATGCGGAAGAGGTCGGGGGCGATCTCGGCGACGGTGGCGGGCATGGCGGCCTCCGTGGGAAGGGGTGGGGGATAGGATAGCGGGCGGGAGCGTGGGGGGAAATGGGGTCAGACCCTAGAGGCGCTGCTGACTCGGCGCGCACGCACGTGAGCCGGCCGTGATCCGTCATCCTGAGCTTGCGAAGGATCTAGCCGCGAGTGGCGAGGCTTAGTCGTTCGGGGCCAGATCCTTCGGTCGCTAGGGCTCCCTCAGGATGACCACCGGCGCGCGAGGATGTCACTCGAATGCGCGGACGGTTGATTGAACCTCGACGAACTGGCGGCGGCGGCGGCGGCAGCGGGACGGGATGCGTCTGTAATGCGCAAAAGTCTCGCGTTGTCCGGACGACGTGAGGCGGCTTAGAGTGCGCTCGCATGAGCAGTCTCAAGTTCAAGCCGAGTGCGAGGCCGACGCTGGGGGTGGAGGTCGAGCTGGGGCTGGTGGACGCGGAGACGATGGCGCTCAGCAGCGCTGCGCCGCGGTTGCTGGCGGGGCTGCCGGAGGGGGTGCGGGAGTCGGTGAAGCCGGAGCTGATGCAGTGTTACGTGGAGATCAACTCGGGCGTATGCGCGACGGTCGGGGAGGCCGAGCGGGATCTGGCGGGGAAGCTGGCGGTGTTGCGCGGGGCGGCGGAGGAGGCGGGGTTGCGGCTGCACTGGTCGGCGACGCACCCGTTCTCGACGTGGCGGGAGCAGCGGGTGACGGAGGACGAGCGGTACGCGTGGCTGATCAATTCGCTGCAGGACACGGCGCGGCAGATGATCACGTTCGGGCTGCACGTGCACGTCGGCGTGGATTCGGGGGACAAGGCGGTGATGATCTGCGACCGGATGCTGCGGTACCTGCCGATTTTGCTGGCGGCGAGCTGCAACAGCCCGTTCTGGGACGGGCGGGTGACCGGGTTGCAGTCGTGGCGGGCGCGGGTGGTCGAGGGGCTGCCGACGGCGGGGCTGCCGCCGCTGATGCGGAACTGGAGCGAGTACGTCTGGCTGATCAATCATCTGGTGGAGACGGGGTACATCCAGACGATCCGCGAGATCTGGTGGGACATGCGGCCGCACCACAACTTCGGGACGGTGGAGGTGCGGATCTGCGACGTGCCGGGGAACCTGGAGGACACGCTGACGCTGGTGGCGCTGGTGCAGTGCCTGGTCGTGCACTTGTCGGACCAGATCGAGGAGGGGACGTACCAGCACGACAGCCACCCGATGATCGTGCGGCAGAACAAGTGGCACGCGGCGCGGTACGGGCTGGACGCGAGTCTGGTGGAGTCGGAGACGTACCGGGCGAAGCCGGTGCGGGAGACGCTGCGGGAGCTGGCGCGGCAGTTGAGGCCGACGGCGGAGCGGCTGGGGTGCGTGGGGTATCTCGATCGGCTGACGGCGCTGGCGGCGGGGCCGACGTGGGCGCAGCGGCAGCTGGATTTGCTGAAGGAGGTGGGGGACCCGGCGGAGGTGGTGCGGCGGATGACGGGGGGGTGAGGGCACGACCGCGCGTCGTAGGGTGTGCTGAAGCACAGGGTCTTTGTTGCGTTTCAAGACCGTGTGCTGACGCACACCCTACGGGTTGAGTTGAAGACCCGGCCGCTGAAGCGGCCTCGCCGCGACGGAGTCGCGTCGGGGAGGGGCGCGTTAGGGGGTCGGCGTGGCGGGGGGGAGGTTGAGGAACTCGCGGATGTTTTGGTCCCAGACTTTTTGGGCGCGGGGGTCGGAGAGGTCGAGGCGGAGTTCGTTGATCACCTTGGTGCCCATGCCGATCGCTTCCTTCCAGCAGGGGGCGCAGGTGTTTTCGAGGACGAGTTTACCGAAGGGTCCCTTGAAGGGTTGGCGGTCGAGCTTGGGCTTGACCTGGCCGCAGCGGCGGCAGAGGACCTGGCCTTCGCCGGCCTGGACGGCGGGGCCGGAGGAGGTCTTGATTTCGGGGACGGCGGCGCCGAGCTGCTTGAGCAGGTCGATCATCTCGTTGCGGGGCATCAGGTCGCCGCGGGCGTCGGCGACCTTGACGCCCTCGGTCAGGGCGGCGACGGCTTCGGGGGTCTGCTTGAGTTGGATGAGGGATTGGGCGAGGAGTTGGTAGGCCTTGGACAGGTTGCGGTTGATCGCGATCGCGCGGCGGAAGGGTTCGACGGCGTCGGCGTGGCGGTTGGCGTCCATGTAGGCGCGGCCGAGCGAGAAGTGGCCGAGCTCGTTCTGCGGGTCGGCGTCGGACATGGTCTTGAAGCGGTCGATGCGGTCGTTGGCGTCGGACATTGCGGTCTCTCCTGGTGCGGGGCCGCGCGGCGGGACGGGTTCCCGGGCGGGCGGCGTCGAAACCGCATTATAGCGCTTCAGGGGCGGCGTGCGACTGCCGCGAAGACGCGGTGGGGGACGGCGAAGCGCTCCGGCCACGTTTCGAGCATCGCGGCGTGTTCGGCGTCGAAGCGGGCGAGGGCGTCGGCGGAGAGGGTGGGGCCGACGGCGCTGCAGGTGCGGACGAAGCCGCGCCAGGCGTCGCGGGTGTAGGGGAGGTCGAGGTCGAAGGTGAAGCTTTCGATGTCGGTGAAGGCGGCGCTGCGGAGGTCTTTCAGGGCCTGGCCGTTGACGCCGACGCCGCCGGCGTGGCGCCAGCGGGGGCGGTGCTTGAGGATGAGTCGCTCGGAGGCGGCGGCGACTTCGCCCTCGGCGGGAAGGTAGGTTTGGTAGATGACGGCGATGCGGCCGGCGGGCTTGAGGACGCGGCGGAGCTCGCGGGGGGCGGTGCGGCGGTCGAACCAGTGCCAGCACTGGGCGGCGGTGACGGCGTCGAAGGCGGCGTCGGGGAAGGGGAGGTGTTCGGCGCGGGCGACGACGCGTGCGCCGCCGGCGAGGCGGAGCAGTTCGAGCTTCGGGTCGCACTCGACGACGCGGCAGCCCGTGCGGCGGAGCGGTCCGCCGAGGAGGCCGGTACCGGCGCCGACGTCGAGGAGTTGTTGGCGGGGGAGGCCGACGCCGAGGGCGCGGAGGCGGTCGTACAGGCGCGGGTCGAAGGGGGGACGGTGGGCGGCGTAGTCGGCGGCGGTCAGGGAGAAGTCGGGCATTGGGAGTAGGCCGCGGGCAGGCGTGAAGGGAGCCGCTCGGTTGTTCGGAAGCTTATTCAGGGCAGACAAGAATGTCCGCCCCACCATGGCGAAGGGGGAGGCACCAAGGGCTGATCGGGAGGCTCGGCCAGGGCAGACAAGGATGTCTGCCCCACCGTCTGAAGGCACGCCTTGGTCATTTCGGGGCGAGCTCGCGGGCGGTGCCGAGGTATTGGAGGGCGTCGCCGGTGGCCGCCTTGGCCTCGTCGTAGCGGTAGACGGCGCGGTCGGGGGACTTCGCGGCGTAGTAGGCGAGGAGGCGGGCGTTTTGCTCCGGGCCGAGGTCGTGGGCGCGGATGATCGGGGCGTCGTCGGGGTGGGCGGACTGGGTGTTGTAGACGGGCTCCTCGTGGACGAGGCGGTCGGGGTCGTAGGTGAAGAGGACGAGGGCGGGGCGGCTGATCGTGGCGAGGTCGCGGTCGATCTGGCGGAGGAGGGGGGCGTCGAACCACTGGTCGCGGCGGGCGCGGTTGAGTTCGGGGAGGGCGAGTAGGGCGCTGGCGGCGAGGGTGGTGGTCAGGACGAGGCGGATGGGGCTGGCGGCGCGGGGCCAGGTGGTGGGGAGCACCTCGCGGGCGGCGAGGAGGGTGAGGATGACGGCGGGGGTCATTGCGACGGCGTAGTGGGAGAAGAAGTAGGGGTAGTGGGTGTAGACGGCGAGCAGAATCGGCAGGCCGAGCCAGAGGGCCCAGCGGCGATGGTGGAGCGCGAGGAGGCCGACGGGGAGGAGGGGGATCAGCAGGGGGGTGGGGAGGGCGCCGTAGATCAGGCGGGTCTTCTCTTGTTCTTCCAAGGGGGGGCCGGCGAGGAGGCGGCTGAGGCGGTCGTGGGCGCGCTCGCCGGTGCGTTGGCCGACGGCGCGTTCGAAGGCGGGGCGGGTGAACTCGGCCTGGAACGTGCGCTTCTGGGGGAGCGACAGCGCGGGGACGGCGGTCGGGTCGATCGGGCGGCGGCTCATCGTGTCGTAGGGGTCTTGCGTGCGCGCGTAGTAGTCCCAGGGGAGGGCGGTGAGCTTGCCGGTCAGGCCCTTGTTGTAGACGAGTTGGAGCAGGAGGAAGGGGGCGACGGCGAGGAGGCCGGCGGCAATCACGCGCCCGCGGTCGCGGCCGGGGAGGGGGCGGAGGTCGAGGAGGACGGCCAGCGCGATCGGGAGCGCGAGGGCGACGGCGTCCAGCGGGCGGGTCAGGGCGCCCCAGCCGACGCAGACGCCGAGGAGCGCGACCGCGCGGAGGCGGTGCGTGCGTCGCCAGTGGAGGTAGGCGAGCATCGCGACCAGCGCGAGGACGAGCATCGGCGACTGCGACATCACCATGACGCTCGTGCGGCGGAAGATGCCGAGGGAGAGCAGGAGCAGGGCGGCGAGGAGGCCGGCGGTGGCGTCGTCGAACAGCTCGGTCGCGAGCAGGTAGATCAGGCCGACGGCGAGGCCGGAGAGGAGGAGCGGCGTCAGCCAGGTCGGGAGGCCGAGCAGGGCGGCGGGGGCGAGGACGAGGGCGGTGCCGGGGCCGTACTTTGGGGCGTAGGCGCGGTCGGTGATCAGGTGGAAGGTGTCGAACGATTCGGCGACGTCGTGGCGCGGCAGCCAGAGCTTGCCGGCGGCGACGATCTTCGCCTGGATCGCGTAGGCGTACTCGTCGTGGAGGATCGGGCTGAAATCGCGCTGCTGGAGGCGGGCGGTGGCGTAGAGGTAGGCGCAGGCCGCGAGGGTGATGACCAGCGCGGTCAGGAGTTTCTGACGCGGGGAGGGGCCGCGGAGGAGTGCGGAGGCGGTGGTCAGCTTCTCGCGGATCGGGCGCAGCTGCCAGGCGACGATCGCGGCGACGGCGGCCAAGACGCAGGCGAGCAGTTGGCGCTTCTCGCCGAGCTGGGCGCGGCCGAACAGGATCCAGGCCTGGACGCCGGCGGCAAGCAGGAGGAGGACGAGGAACTGTCGCGAAGGGGACGCGCCCGCGTGGCGCTGCGGCGTCCCTGCTCCCGGGCGCGCATAGTGGAGTGGCACGGCGGCGGCGGTGTCGGCGGGGGTGGTGTCGGGCGTCGGGGCGTCGGGTCTCATCGGCGCTTCAGCCCCAGGACGCTCATGAAGAAGCTGGAGAGGACGGTCTGGAACCCCAGCGCGGTCAGCGTCGCGCCGGGGACGACGACGCGCATCGTCTTCGCGTAGTCGAGGTTGCCGAACTGCGCGTCCCACCAGATCAGGATGGCCATCACGAGCAGCGCGAGGCCGACGACCAGCATCGCCGCGCCGGCGATCAGGCCGCGCTCGAGCGTGAACACCTTGAACCACCGCGTCATGTTCGGCGTCTCGGGCATCAGCTTCTCGAACACGGCGAACATCTTCGTGAACACGGCGAAGATCACCGACTGGTACCCGCAGAGGATCGCGACGCTGGCGAACAGCATCGTGTGGGCGTCGAACTTCACGCCGGCGACGCGCAGGCCGGGCAGGGCGACGGCGTAGCCGACCAGGCCGACGAGGATCATCAGCAGGCCGGGCACCAGGAACAGCCAGCGCGGGCTGTAGAGCAGGAAGAAGCGGAGAGTGCGCCAGCCGTCGCGGAACGTCTTCAGGTGCGGCTTGTGGGCCTTTCGGCCGTCGGGGTGGAGCGTGATCGGCACCTCGGCGATCCGCTCGCCGTAGAGGCTGGCCTTGATGATCATCTCGGTGGCGAACTCCATGCCGGTGCAGCGCTGGTCGAGGCGGGCGTAGAGCTCTTTGGTGAAGCCGCGGAGGCCGCAGTAGACGTCGTGGATGGGGGTGCGGAACCACCACCGGGCCATGGCGGAGAACATCGGGTTGCCCCACCAGCGGTGCAGCGCCGGCATCGCGCCTGGCATCACGGTGCCGCCGCCGGACGGCAGGCGGCACCCCTGCACCAGGGCGTACCCCTCGCGGAGCTTGGCGACGATGCGCGGCACCTCGCCGAAGTCGTAGGAGTCGTCGGCGTCGCCCATGACGACGAACCGGCCGCGGGCGGCGGCGATCCCGCCCATCAGCGCGTTGCCGTACCCGCGGAACCGCACCGGGACGACGCGGGCCCCGCATCGCTCGGCGATGGCTTGGGAGCCGTCGGTGCTGCCGTTGTCGGCGACGATCACTTCGCCGCGGATGTTGGCGGATTCGAAGGCGCGCAGGGCCTTGCGGATGCAGGTCTCGAGCGTGTCAGCCTCGTTCAGGCAGGGCATGACGACGGAGACCTCGGGGGCGTCCGCGGCGGCGGGGGCAGGGGGGGCGGCGGCCGGCGAAGGGGCGATCTGCGAGTCGGTCTGGGTCACGACGTCCTTACCGTAACGCGCGCGGGGCGCGGCATCCAGCGGGGCGGGAGCGGCGGGGGGTGCGGTCGACACTCCCTGTTTTCGGCTTATCGGTCGCGGGGCTTGAGGCGGGGGGAATGACGAAGGACGAAATCTCGAAGGGCGAGTCAATGACGAAGGCCCGAATGACCCAAGGACGAAACGGCGGATCACGGCGAGGGAGGGCCGTTTGTGCCGCCCGTCATGATCGTTCGTTTCGTCCTTCGTGCTTCGCCCTTCGAGACTCATTCGAATTTCGAGATTTCGTCCTTCGAACTTCCCCCTCCGAAGTTACCGCCCTGCCGGCCACGCCACCATCGTCGCCAGCCACCCCGGCTGCGCGACGGTCGCCCACGATGACCTCTCGTCGATTGCCGGGCCGATCGTAGACTGCACGGTGTCGGGCCTCTCGCGACAGACCCGGTCAGCGGGAACCGGCGGCACGCTCAGCGGGGTCAGTGGGTCAGGGGCGCGGGGCCAGCAGCTCGGACGCCAGTTCGTACCAGTGCACGGTGAGCGCGACGAACACCTCGCCCGCGTACTCCTCCGTCTCGCGCTCGTGCGCCGCCGGCGGCCACCAGTCGGCGAACGTGCCGTTGCCCCCGAACGGGATCGCCTTGAACGCCCGGGCCGCCGCCAGCCGATCGTCCGCCTCGAGCGCCGCCAGGACCGCCCGCACCTGCCGGGCCTTGTCCGGGGCGTCGTGGTCGTCGCAGAACTTGGCCGGCACCCGGGTCGCGCGGACCGTCGACGCGAGCGACCGCTCGAACCGCAGGCTGTTGCCGGACAGGATGTGCCACAGTCGCCGCACGCGCCGCCAGCTTACCCGGGCGGAGGGGTGGTAGGCGACCGCGCAACCCGCCGCGCGAATGCGAGCCTCGTCGGGGACGGCCGCCGCCTTCGGCCTACGCGGCCGATGCTCCTGCGGAGCGAGGACGGGCTGCGCCCGGCGGTGACCCCTCACTCTCCCGCAACCGACCGCGGTGCCGGAGATACGCCTCGCCGCCCGCCCGCGGCGGGGACGCGCCACCAGCGCACGGGAGTTTCAGACGGACCGCCTGCGCGGCGCGGGGGGCTGGCGTGCGGGCTACCGCTCCGTGAAGCGGTCGGCAGTCCACGCCTCCGCCCGCCGGACATCGTCGATCCCGCCGCTCCACATGCCGCGGGGGCCGGCCGAACCGGCGTGGAACCGCCCCTCGACCAGCGCGTAGCGGCGGTGCAGCGTGTCCCGCGCCCGGTGCATCGCCGCGGTGGCACACACCCACACCCCGTTGCGATGGATCGCCCGGCGGAAGTCGGCCTCGTGGGCGTAGATCCCAGTGCCCTCGAAGTCCAGGGCCAGGAACCCGATCACCCGCACAAGCCGTCCGTCGAACGGCTGCGGGTTCGCCAGCAGGGCGTAGAGCGAGACGTCCACCGGTTCGCCCCGCTCCCCCCGCGCACCGCCGAGCTGCGTCCCGCCCGCGCCCGTCGTGGCCGAATCATGGTCGCTGGTCGACACGCGCCGCGATCATAACCGCCAGAGGCCGCGTCCGCCATCACGCGCGAGCATCCGCCCGGCGGGGGGAGCTGAGAGGAAGGATGAGAGGGGTGGGGGAGCCCGAGGGGGCGGGGAGAGAAAACTGGGAGGCCTGCTGGCTCCTCTCACCGCCCCCTCGGATTTGCATTTCGACTTCTTGGTCCGCAAGAGAAGCCCGGAGCAGGCGAAACGCCCACACCACAACAAGGGCCGCCCAAGTTAATACATCAACCGAACCTCCGACAGCTCGCAGGGCTCGATCGCCTCGCCCCCGACAGCGACCTCGGCCGCCGCGTGGAACACATCCGGATCGGTGGTGCGGACGGTCAGGTAGCGCCCCTCCAGCACGTCGGCCGCGAACGCGGACGCGGCGAGCACGGTCCGGACGTCTACGACGGGGGCGGCGTCGCCCGGGCGGCCTGGCCCGCCGACGAAGAACCAGCCGGCGGTGACCACTGCGTCGTCGAGCAGGCCCACCAGTTCGTCGCGCGTGAACACGCGGCCCCGCCGCATCAGGCGGCCGATGTCGCTGCTGCGGTCGGTCCCGACGTCCATGAACGGCACGACGACCGTGTCCGGGAACGCGGGCGGCACGGCCATACGCAATAGATCGCGGAGGATCGCGGTCGGGTCGGCGTCCGAGTTCAGCAGCGCCCATTGGTAGACGAGTGTGGCCACGGCGGGGAATCCTACACCTTCGGGCCGCCGACGAGCGAGAAGGCGGCGGCAGGCGGGACGCCCGCACCACAATCTGAACTTGTGCGCTACATCCCCGCCAACCCGCGTTCGGCGGCTTGCCGGACGTGGCGGTCGGCGTCGGCGCTTCGGGCGGCGATCAGCTTGCGGTAGACGTCGCGGGCCTCGGGGCCCTTGCCGTTCGCGGTCAGGCGGTCGGCGAGGAGGAAGGCGGCGCGGGTGGATTGGCCGCGGGGCCAGGCTTCGGGGGCGGCGAGGGATTTGACGATTGGGTCGATCGCGCGCGGGTCGCCGGTGCGGGCGAGGGACCAGATCGCGGTCAGGCGGACGGTTTCGTCTTCGGCGGCGGCGGCCTGGACGACGGCGTCGATCGCGGCGGCGGGGTCCTGCAACTGGCCGAGGGCTTGGAGGATTGCGAGGCGGGCGCGGCCTTTGGCGGTCGGCAGCGCCTTGGCGAGCAGGGGGGCGGCGTCGCCGCCGAGGGTGGTCATGGCCTGGGCGGCGGGGTCGGCGAGGTCGTCCTCGGCCAGCAGGGGGGCGAGGGCGGGGACGGCCGAGGCGTCGCCGACGAGTTGCAGGGTGCGGACGGCGAAGGCGCGGGTCGTCGTGTGGCGGCCGGGGGCGGCGGCGAGGCGGGAGACGAGGGCGGCGACGACGGCGGCGCGCTCCTTCTCCTTGCCGGGGCGGCCGACATGGACGGCGAGGGCGTGGGCGACGTAGCGGGCCTTGTAGGCGGGGCCGATGTCGTTGTGCGTGACCATGTCGAGCACGACGGCGACGGCCTCCGTTCCGCCGGCGAGGATCTGGTCGTAGACCTTCTCGGCGTCGGGCCAGGTGGGGCCGTGGAGCTTGCCCTTCTCGCGCTTCAGTTTCGGGTCGGGCGGCGGCGGCTTGGGCGCGTCGGCGGGCTTGGGCTTATCCGCGGGCTTCGCCCCGTCGGCGGGCTTCGCCGCGTCACCCGGTTTCGCGCCTTCAGCGGGCTTCGTCCCCTCGGCGGGCTTCTTATCGGGCTCGGGTTTCTTCTCCGCCTCGGACTTCTTCTCGGGCGGCGGCGGGGGCGGGTTGTCCAACTCCGGCATCGACTGAATCAGGGCCCGGATCTCTTCCACGCTCGGCATGACCTGTCTCCTCGTCGTCTGCTGCGATTTCTACTGTTACGTCCGTTCCGCCACTCGCTCCGGTCGACGTGGCGTCGTCGTTCGTGGCCAGATCCTTCGGTCGCTAAGGCTCCCTCAGGATGACGGTTGGCGGATGTCGGTCACAGATGCCAAGGCGCCCGCATTGGCGGATTCAGGAGGCGGTTGGCCTCTTCGTCGCCGATGATCTGCTCGGTTTGCGGGTCGAAGCGGATCTTGCGGCCGACGCGGATTGCGACGTTGGTCAGGTGGAGGATCGCGACGGTGCGGTATGCGGCCTCGGCATTGCCGCCGGCGGGTTTGCGCTTCTGGACGGCCTCGGCGAAGGTCAGGAGCGGCTCGGGGTCGGGCATTTCCTTGAGCTTCTGTTGCGAGGCCTCGTCGAGGTCCTCCGCCTTGACCGACACCGACTTCAGCCCGGTCGGCTCGCCCCACTCGCGGCTTTCGAGGACGACCTGGAAGCCGTTGGCGTACTTCACCTTCGACCAGGCCCACATGCCGGTGACCTCGGGGTGGGCGGGGGCGGCGTCGACCTCGACCTCGACCGGGAACGTCGTGTCGAGGCCGTAGAGCCAGGCGATGGGGTCCATCGCGTGCTGGCCCATGTCGCCCAGGCCGCCGTTCTCGTAGTCCCAGTACCAGCGGTGGGTGCCGCCGACGCGGCTGGGGACGAACGGCTTGAGCGGGGCGGGGCCGCAGTACATGTCCCAGTCGAGGTTCTTCGGCACCGGCGCCTCGGCCTGGTCGAGGCGGCCGCTCCACTCCTTCACCTTGAACCCGCCGGGGCGGACGATCGTGCCTTTGGTCTGTTTGACGAGGCCGGACGTCATCAGCTTGCGGGTCTGGACGTTGTCCTTGTTCTTGGCCATGCCGAACCGGCCGAACGTGCCGATCTGGAAGATCCGGTCGTAGCGCTTGAAGGCGTCGGCGACGGCGCGGCCCTCGGCCATCGTGCGGGTCATCGGCTTCTCGCAGAGCACGTCCTTGCCGGCCTCGGCGGCGGCGATGCTGATCAGCGCGTGCCAGTGCGGCGGGGTGGCGATCGCGACGAGGTCGACGTCCTTGCGGTCGAGGACGCGGCGGAAGTCGGTGTACTTGGTCTTGTTGTCGGCTGAGTCCTTCCAGCGGACGTCGCACTGGGCGAGCTGCTGGACGTTGAGGCCCTTGGTCATCTCCTGGTAGGTGCCGGGGCCGCGGCCGCCGACGCCGATCAGCGCGCCGCCCAGGGTTTCGCTGGGGGCGACGTGGTCGGGGCCGCCGAGCACCTTGGGGGTGACGATTGCCACGGTGCCGACGGCCGTGGCGGACGCGGAGAGGAACTGTCGGCGGGAGACGTTGCGCGGGTGGGGACGGGCCATGGGACGAAGCTCCTTGCGGGAAGCCGGGGGACGTGCGGTCGCGGCGGCGGGTGCCGCCGGAGTAGTTATTGAGGTGTCGATGGTCCGTTGTCGGTGGACTTCGCGCTATCCGGCCATCGCGTCGCGGATGACGGCCGTGTCGGTGTACTGGCGGAAGCAGGTGATGCGGCCGTCGCGGAGGTCGTAGACGTGGGCGAAGGCGGCGGTCATCGACCGGCCGGTGGCCTTGTGGGTGCCGCGGTACTCGCCGATCGCGACGATCGTGTCGCCGGCGTCGAGCCACTCGTGCACCGGGGCCTGCCAGGCGCTCCAGTCGGTGCGGAAGCGGGCGAAGACGTCGTTGAGGACGGTGTCGGCGCCGACGTGGCGGCCGCCGTTGGGGAAGCCGTCGTTCTGGACCCACTCGATCTGCGGGTGGAAGATCCGGCGGATCGCGTCGGCGTCGCGGCGGGCGAAGGCGTCGTAGAGTTGCTGGACGATCTGGAGGTTGGTCATGCGCCCGACACGATAGGCCGAGCGGGGGGGCGGTTCAAAGGCGTGGCACAGAGGGCACGGAGGCGCGGAGACACAGAGAGGGGGAAAAAGATAAGTTGCCACCGATCACACCGATGGCCACCGATGAAGACGGGTCGTCCTCTTATCGGGGGCCATCGGTGTGATCGGTGGCTAACTGCTCTTCTGGATCTTCTTCTCCGTGTCTCCGCGACTCTGTGGCCTCTGTGCTATCCGAGACGGAGGCGCGATCAGCTCGCGAGGACGGAGACGGTGTTGCTGAAGAGGGAGTCGCCGCCGGCGTTGTAGGCGGACACCTTGAAGTAGTACCGGAGCCCGCGCGTCAGGGCGTTCGTGGTGTACTGCGTGCTGTTGGCGCCGACCGTCGTGTAGACGCTGAAGTTCACGTTGTCGGTCGAGTACCAGACCTTGTAGCCGGTCTCGTTCGTCGCCCGATCGGCCCACTTCAGCGTGGCCTTCCGCGTGTTCTTCGAGTAGCTCGCGGTCAGCGACGCCGGCTGCGCGGGCACCGGGACGACCGGGACGGCGCCGGTCGTCATGATGAACATCTCGTCGGCCCGCAGCCGCCAGCCGAGGGAGTCGGAGTCGTCGACGATGGGGCGGACGTAGACGGTGCCGTTCGTTGTCGAAGGGAGCCGCCACATCTGGTACGGCTGGGCGGCGTCGAACCGCGTCCGGGTGACGGCCCGCGACGCGGCACTCACAATCGGGGTCACCTCGGACCAGGTCGACCCATTGGTCGAGTACTGGAACCGGTACTCGTGGGAGGCCCAGTCGCGCCAGGCGTTGACGGCGAACGTCGCCTCGGTGCCGCCGGTGACGTTAAATCGCCAGTTTTGCGTGACCGTCGAGCCGGTGAGGGATTCGAGGACGCCGTCGCTGGCGGCGAGGTGAGCGAACGTGCCGGTGCGCGTGCCGGCGCTGGTGGTCTCGGCGACCGGGTAGTTGTAGCGGGCGTCGGTGTCGTTCACCGTGACGGTGACCGTCGTTTCGGTGCCGCGGACGGCGCCGTCGACCGGGTAGTACTTGAACGTGTCGGTGCCGGTGAACTTCGGGTCGGGCGTGTAGGTGAACGTGCCGTTGGAGTTGACGTAGACGGCGCCGTTGGCGGGGAGCGACGAGAGGATCGCCTTGACGGTGTCGCCGTCCGGGTCGGTGTCGTTGGCGACCGGGTTGAGCGTGACGGCCTTGCCCTCGTCGGTCGTCGCGGCGTCTTCGGCGGCGACCGGCGCGGTCGAGAACGGGCTGAACGGGACGGGGGTGTTGTTGAAGTTGAAGCGGGTGGCGAAGTCGAGGGGCAGGTCGAAGCTGTAGTTCGCGCCGGTCAGCGTCTGGCCGGTGTGGGGCGAGTAGGTGCTGACGCCGATCCGGTTCTGGTCGGGGTAGAAGTGGAACAACTGCATGAAGCCGTTGCCGCCGTTGGCCGCGACGCCCTCGAAGTCGACGACGGCCTCGTGGACCGGGAGGCCGGCGGCGTTGGTCGAGGTCTGGTGGTAGTTCGACGCGGTGTGCCCGCTGAGGACCAGGAAGATCTGCGGCGTGACGTTCACCAGCTTCGACCAGAGGGCCGAGCCGGAGTTGCCGATCGGGTCGAGCGTGGAGGTCGTGCGGCCGCTACCGTTCAGGTACTCGTGGGTGGAGAGGATGACCGGCAGTTTGGGATGGGCGGCGATGACGTTCTTGGCCCAGGCGATGCTGCTGTCGGGCGCGGCCCACTCGAGGCTGAGCACCATGTACTGTTGCTCGGCGCCTTCGTCGCCGGTCGTGATGATCTGGTAGCGGTTCCGCTGGTCGAGGGACGAGCCGCCGAACCCGCTGACCGGGCCGTTGAGGGTCGCGTCCTGGCGGGCGAACAGGACGTCGCCGAAGTGTTCGGCGAAGTTGGCCGAGCTGACGTGGCGGTCGAGGTCGTCGAACTGGTTGTCGTAGTCGTGGTTGCCGATGCTGACGGTGTAGGGGACGACGCCGTTGAGCCGGTCGAGGGCGGCCTGGGCGTTGCCGGCCTGGTAGTCGGAATAGCCGCGGCGGAGCATGTCCCCCTGGTGGGCGACGAAGGCGACGTTATGGGCGGGGTTGGCGGCGTTGTCCCGGGCCCACTGGGTCTGGGCCGCGAAAATGTGCGGGAAGTCCTCGACGATGTACTGGCTGTCGCCCATGGCCACGACCGTGAAGTCGGCGGCGAGCAGGGTGCGGTTTTCCAGGCGTTCGATCACGTTTCGCGGACTCGGCGGTTGACGGCGCATGGCGGCTCCTTCGCGTGTTCGGCCCGCGGCGCGTGCGTTCACGGCGGAAACGAGTCAATCCGTGACCCGAAACGCGTTGCCGCGGCTGTCCCCAGACCCGGGATGTAAACGACAGGTGCGTGAGTGACGTGGACTCTGCGTCGAACGCTCCGGCGGCGGGCCGAAGCGACCGGCAATGTACCGTTCGTCGGTAAGAAATAAAGCAAAATGCGCGAGGCGCCGCTTTCCTGATCCCCCGGCGGCGCGGGCAACGGCTGGCGCGTCACTTGCGATCGAGCAGGCTTTTTCGGAGGTCGGCCACGGCGGTCTTGATCTCGGCGGTGACGGCGGGGTGTTTTTCGTTCAATACGAGGTCGACGTAACCGCCTTGCAGGCCGAGCTTTCGCGGCCCCGGCGTCCACTTGCCGGTCGCCTCTTTCGCCAGGTCGAGGTACGCCTTCTGGATGTCCAGCACGACCGAGCCCAGGATGACGTCCGGGGCGATCGCGTTCTGGTTGGAGTTGCAGCCGAAGGCGAAGGTGGGGCGGCCCGCTTTGTTGGCGGCCTGGACGGCTTGGAAGACGCCCAGCGAGGCGGCGTCCACGTTCTGGTAGATCACGTCGGCGCCGGCGCGCAGCGCGTTCTCGGTGCCCTCGCGGGCCAGGATCGGGGAGTCCCAAGAGTTGGTCCAAAGCGCCGGCAGCGGCTCGACGCCGGTGCCGGCGGTCTTCAGGCCGGCGACCATGCCGTCGTAGCAGGCCTCGAGCGGCCCGACCTTCATCGCGCCGACGAACGCGGCCTTCTTCGCCTTGCTGACCTTGCCGGCGACCAGGCCGACGAGTTCGGACGCGTCGCGGATCAGGAACTCGACCGCGACCGCGCCCTTCAGGTCGACCGGGCAGCCGCCGACGACGATCTTCGCCTTCGGGTAGGTCTTGGCGGCCTGGGCGGCGGCCTTCTCGAACTCGCCGCCGTGGCAGATGATCAGGTCGTAGCCGTCTTCGGCGAAGTTGCTGATCTGGTTGTAAAAGTCGCTGGACTTGACGTTGGTGACGGTGCGGGTCTCGGCCTTGAGTTCGCGCTTGATCTGCGCGAGGCCCTCGGCGGCCATCTGGTTCCACCCCTTGTCGGTGTCGGACCCAGGGAGGATCAGGGCGACCCTGAGCGCCGCCGACGCCGGCACCGCGAGAACCGCCACCGCCACGACCGCCACCCACCGAAGCACATTACCCATCGCGATCTCCTTCCCTACCCGTGGCTTCATCCTTCCTGCTTCCACCCTCGCCCGTGCCTAGGTCCCGTGCATCAGCGCGAGGATCTCGGCGCGGCTGGAGGGGTTCTCCTTGAAGATGCCGCGGAGGGCGGACGTGACCATCGTGCTGCCGTGCTTCTTCGCGCCGCGGATCGTCATGCAGGTGTGGGTGGCCTCGATCACGCAGGCGGCGCCCATCGCGTTGAGCTCTTCCATCAGCGCGTCGGCGATCTGGGTCGTCAGGCGCTCCTGCACCTGCGGGCGGCGGGCGTACCCCTCGACGAGCCGGGCGAGCTTGGACAGGCCGACGACCTTGCCGTCGGGAAGGTAGGCGACGTGGGCCCGGCCGGTGAACGGCAGCAGGTGGTGCTCGCAGAGGGAGTGGAACTCGATCCCGCGGAGCAGGACGACCTCGTCGTACCGCTCGTTGAAGACGGTCTTGAGGTGTCGCCGGGGCTCGTCCCGGAGGCCGGCCATCAGCTCGCCGTACGCGCGGGCGACGCGGTTGGGGGTCTTGATCAGGCCCTCGCGCTCGGGGTCCTCGCCGACGGCCAGCAGGATCTCGCGGACGGCCCGCTCGATGCGGGGGATGTCGACCTTGGCGTCGGGGAGGTCGGACGTCATCGGCTTGGGATCGCTGGCGTCGCCGTCGCGGCCGTCGTCGTCGAGGTGGTCGTGCTCGGAGAATCCCGGGCGGGGGTTGCTCATAAGTCCGCGATTATAGGGGGGGCGGTTACGGGCGTCACTTCGGTGAGGTGGTTGACCGTGGGGGAGGCGGGCCCCTTCCCTTCCCCCCCCGCGTCAGACTATAAACACCGCCGCCACGCGGCAGTAACACTTCAGGCGAAACCGGGCGCGTGCCGCCCGCCGAGGGTGCCTTTCGCGTCCCGGCCTTGTGCGACGATCGCGCGTCACCCGTCACCCCACTCATTCGAGGAGAAGCGAGATGTCAGCGTCCAACGACAAGCAACCCGCCCAGGCCCCCAAGGCTGCCGCCACCGGCGGCGCGTCGCGCCGCGACCTGCTGCGCGCCGGCACCGTCGCCGCCGCCAGCACGCTGGCGTTCCCGTACATCGTCAAGGCCCAGGTGGCCGGCGCGAACAACAAGATCCGGATCGCGGCGATCGGCGTGGGCGGCAAGGGCGGCAGCGACATCGACCAGGCCGCCGAGGCGGGCGCGGAGATCGTCGGCCTGTGCGACGTCGACGCGAACACGCTGAACGGCAAGGCGAAGAAGTACGGCAGCGCGAAGCTGTACAAGGACTTCCGCAAGATGCTGGAGGAGATGGACAAGTCGGTCGACGCGGTGATCGTGTCGACGCCCGACCACCTCCACGGGATCGCGTGCGCGATGGCGCTGAAGATGGGCAAGCACGTGTACTGCCAGAAGCCGCTGACGCAGACGGTCAGCGAGGCCCGCGCGCTCCGCCAGCTGATCAACGAGAAGAAGGTCGCGACGCAGATGGGCAACCAGGGGTCGGCGACCCCGGGCCTCCGCCGCGCGGTCGAGGTGATCCAGGCCGGGCTGATCGGCCCGGTGCGCGAGCTGCACGTGTGGTCGAACCGCCCGGTCTGGCCGCAGGGCCTGGACCGCCCGCAGGGGCAGGACCCGGTGCCGGCGCACCTGGACTGGGACCTCTGGCTCGGCCCGGCGCAGATGCGGCCGTACAAGGAGAAGGCGTACCACACGTTCGCGTGGCGCGGCTGGTACGACTTCGGCACCGGCGCGCTGGGCGACATGGCGTGCCACACGGTGAACATGCCGTTCCGGGCGCTGAAGCTCGGGTACCCGACGGTCGTCGAGAACGAGATGTCGTCGAAGATCTTCAGCGAGACGTTCCCGAAGAGCAGCCGGATCCGGTTCGAGTTCCCCGAGCGCGACGGGATGCCGCCGCTGAAGTTCTGGTGGTACGACGGCAACCCGGACCCGAACAGCCCGCACCACATCTACTCGCCGCTCCGCCCGAACGCGGACCTGGTCAAGGACATCGTCCAGATGCGCGGCAAGCTGCCGCCGAGCGGCGCGCTGCTGATCGGCGACAAGGGCATCATCTTCAGCCCGGACGACTACGGCCAGCAGTTCTACGTGAAGCTGAAGGGCGAGGAGAAGTTCCGCGGCGGCTTCGACCACGAGGCGGCCAAGGCGATCGCGACCAGCATCCCGCGCGCCCCGGAGCAGCTCCCGGCCGGCGCCGGCGGCGGGCAGCCCGCCCCGGACGACAAGAAGCCGAAGAAGATCGGCGAGGACCTGGCGATGAAGGTCGAGTGGATGAACATGATGCGCGACCCGAACCAGGTCGCGTACTCGAACTTCGACAACGCCGCGTACCTGACCGAGATCATCCTGCTCGGCTGCATCGCCACCCGCGTGGGCGAGGGCGTGCGGATGGAGTGGGACGGCCCGAACATGAAGTCGCCCAACGTGCCCGAGGCGGCGAAGTTCGTGAAGCGCGAGAGCCGGCCGGGTTGGGAGATCTAAGCTCCTTCCTAGGTAGGGTTCAGTTCTGATAACAGCGTCCCGCGGTCACGGAAGTGGCCGCGGGACGTTCTTTTGAGGTGGCACGGGCGTCTCGCCCGTGAAGGATCGGGTCGCGCGGCGCGTCGGGCCGGTTTGTCGTCCCGGCTGGTCTCGGTTTGCTGAAGCACACCCTACTCTGTCGGGCGCTGCGGCTCGGCGTGCTCACCGCGCTTGCCGGTTCGCTCGACGCCCTTGGGGTCGGCGACCGCGACGACGATGGCCGACATGCTCGCCGGCTTCGCCACCTTCAGCGCCCGGGCGACGGCGCCCATCGTCGCGCCGGTCGTCCAGACGTCGTCGACGATCACGACGTGCTTGCCGGCGACCCGCTTGGCGTCGGTCAGGCGAAACGCGTCCCGCAGGTTCTTCTCGCGGCGGGCGGCGGAGTGCATGTGGGTTTGCGTCTCGGTGTCGCGGAGCCGCCGCAGGGCGCGCGCAACCGTCTTGCCGCACCGCGCGCCCAGCCGCCGGGCGATCACCTCGGCCTGGTTGTAGCCGCGGAGGAACTGCCGCCGCCAGTGGAGCGGGACCGGGACGAGCACGTCGGTCTCGTGCATCAGCGCCTTGACGCGCTCCTGCGCGAGCAGGCGGTCGGCCAGCGCCTCCCCGACGCGCCACTGCCGGTGGTACTTCAGGTGGTGGACGAGCACCCGCGCCGGGTCGGCGTAGGCGGTCAGGCGGACGACCTGCTCGAAGTTCGGCTTGCCTTTGCCGACGCAGTACCCGCACGGCGTGCCGTGGATCGGCAGCGGCGCGGCGCACGCGGGGCAGCACGGCTCCTGCTCGAGCCCTTCGAGTTCGGCGAAGCAGCTTTGGCAGAGCGGCCCGCGCCCCTCGTAACCGGCCTGGCAGACGGCGCAGGTCCAAGGGAAGCAGAGGTCTATCACCCCGCGAAAGAGTCCTGTCGCGATCCGCACCTTCCGTGCCCTCCGCTATTTGTCCTGCCGCCGCTCCGCCAGATCGCGCACCATCAGCGCGATGCCCGCGAGCACCCGCGCGGCGGCTGCGGCGAGCAGCGCGAAGAACCCGCTCAAGCTCTCCACCAGTGCCGCCAGCACCAACTGCCAAGCGGGGACCGGCGGCGCGGCGTCCCGGGCGTACACGATGCCGACCCGCACGAGCGGCCAGGCGACCCAGATCAAACCCACGACCCCGACGACGACCGAGACGACGGTCAGCCCGCGGGCCGCCCGTTCGATGGCATCGTACTTCCCTTCCGGCGCCGCCTCGGGTACCGCCGGAGCCGCGGGCAGCCCGCCCGCGCTCGGGTAGCTGAGCGTCGCCGGCCGCCGGGCGTTCTCGGCGCGGTCCTCCTCGATCAGCACCATGCCGTTGTACTGGGCGATCTGCTCCGCCTCGGCCAGCGTCGGCGCCTCGATCGACGTCCGCACGACGTCCCCGGTCTTCGGATCGCGGCCACGGATGTTCCACCGCATGCTTCAGGTTCCTTTTCGGCGGGCCCGCCGCGGGCCGGTCGTCCCCCCCATTTGCCACCATTCCGGCCCCCGTTTAGCATACCCCGTCCCAATGAGTTCCCCGCACCCCACCCCAGATTTCGACATTGGCGGGAGCCCGCCCGCATGAGCAAGACGCTGTTCTGGTACCTGCTCAAGGACCTGTTGCGCATCTTCCTGCTCGCCTCGGGCACGCTCGCCGGGATCATGTCGTTCGGCGCGCTCCTCCGCCCGCTCACGCAGCACGGCCTGGACGCGTCGCAGGTCGGCAAGATCCTGTCCTACTTCAGCCCGGCGATGACGACGTACTCGCTGCCGATCGCCGCGCTGTTCGCGACGACGATCGTCTACGGGCGGCTGTCGGCGGACAACGAGCTGACCGCGTGCCGCGCATCCGGCATCTCGCACCTGACGATGACGTGGCCGGCGATCCTGCTCGGGCTGATGGTCGCGCTGGTGTCGCTGCTGTTTTTGTCGTTCATCGTGCCGGTCTTCACGCTGAAGGTCGAGAAGGTGATCTACAGCAACATCGCGCAGCTCGTCGCGAACAAGATCACGCGGACGCACGAGATCAGCTACGGCCGGACCAGCATCTTCGCCCAGGCCGCCGAGGTGAAGCCGAGCCAGGACGGCCGGCAGGTCGTCGACCTGATCAGCCCGATGATCTTCACGTACGCGACGGTCGACGCGCCGAAGGACGACGACGCGCCGCCGCGGCCGAAGGGGGCGGCGGACAAGCCCGACAAGATGCGCGTCCCGTCGAAGATCTGGATCGCGGAGCGCGCGACCGCGTACATCACGCAGCAGGAGAACGACGTCGTCCTCGAGGCCCGCCTCGAGAAGGGGGCGAGCTTCCCGCGCGGCACGGGCGGGACGCAGATCGCGGTCGACCAGGCGCAGTTCGGCCCGGTGCCGATGGGCACGCCGATCCGCGAGAACACGAAGTTCATGGACGTCGCCCAGCTCAAGGCGCTGCTCCAGAACCCGGAGTCGAGCCGGCGGCTGAAGGGGACGGTCGAGCAGTTCGTCCGCGACGAGCAGCGGAACGCGTACTTCGAGCGGATCAGGAAGTCGCTGGAGGACCCGGCGCTCCGGTCGTTCCGGTTCCCGGCCGAGACCGAGACGCTGATCGTCAGCGGCGCCGACCTGCAGGTGCAGGTGTCGCGCGGCGGCGAGCTGGTCGTCAACCCGCGGGCCGACCAGGAGACGCAGCGGCTCCGAGTCGACCGCGAGAGCAACGGCGAGATTGTCTCGAAGGACTCGGCCCGCCAGATCCGGATCACGGTCGAGCCGCTGGACGCCGCGACCGCGGCGGACCCGTCGGCCCTGCCCGACGGCGGGGGCGGGGGCGGCGAAACAGAGTCCGCCGCCCCCGCCCAGGCCCGCCGGATGCTGGTCACGGTCCGCGGGTACGACGTGATCGTCGAGGCGGACGAGGACCCGGCCGCCCACGAGACGTTCCCGCGGACGATCAACGTGCCGATGCCCGACGACCTGCTCGCGATCGAGCGGCACGACGTGCGGCACTACCTGACCAGCCAGTCCGCCGGCCGCCGCGAGCGCGAGGAGCTGCGGAACCACTACGACAAGCTGGTGTCGTCGATCCGGTCGGAGATGCACGCCCGCGCGAGCTTCGCGGTGTCGTGCTTCATCCTCGTGATGGTCGGCAGCGCGCTGGGGATGATCTCCAAGAGCGGCAACTTCCTCAGCGCGTTCGCGGTCAGCGTCGTCCCGGCGCTGCTGTGCATCACGCTGATCGTGACCGGCCAGCACGTGTGCGAGAACACGCCCAAGTCGATGCGGCTGGGCCTGTCCCTGATCTGGAGCGGCAACGTCGCGGTGCTGGTGCTCGGGACGATCCTGTTGACCCGCCTCCAGCGCCAGTGACGACGACGCGGCTCCCTACTGACTCCTCGCCACTGACCACTGACTACTCCCGTCAATGAAGATCCTCGACCGCTACGTCGTCGCCACGTTCCTGAAGAACTACCTGATCTCGTTCTTCGTGCTGATCGGGCTGTACGTCACGCTCGACATGGTCTTCAACTTCGACGAGCTGGTCCAGGTGCAGGAGCGGGCCGGGGCGACCGGCGGCCTGGAGTCGGCGATCACCGTGCTCAAGGCCGCGGCCGACTTCTACTTCTACCAACTCTTCCAGATCTACGTCCTGCTGTCCGGGATGATCCCGGTCGTCGCCGCGGCGTTCACGCTGACGCGCCTGTCGCGGTTCAACGAGCTGTCGGCGATGCTGTCGGCGGGCGTGCCGCTGCTGCGGATCGCGTCGCCGGTGATCATCGTCGCGCTGATCCTGAACGGCCTGCTCCTGCTCGACCAGGAGTTGCTGATCCCGAACATCATCCCGAAGCTGGTGCGCACGCGGCAGGAGGCCGGCCAGGAGACGACCGCCAAGACCTTCCAGATCGCCGCGATGCAGGACGGCAAGGGCGGGATCCTGAACGTCGCGCGTTACAAGCCGGGACCGGGCGAGCCGGTCATGCACGAGATGACGGTGATCGACCGCAAGGCCGGCACCAAGGTGATCGCCCGCCGCGCCGACTGGGACGCGAAGGAGAAGGCCTGGCGGCTGACCGAGGGCCAGCGCGAGGAGGGGATGCTTTACGGCCGCGACCGCCGGATCGTCCCGCAGAGCGTCTACAAGAGCAACGTGACGCCGGAAGAGATCAATCTGTACCGCGTCGGCAATTACGTCGAGCTGCTGTCGACCCGCCGGATCGAGGAACTGCTCGACCGCCCCGAGTCCTACGGCACCCAGGCGCTATACCGCGTGAAGCACACCCGCTTCACTCAGCCGCTGGTCAACATCATCCTGCTGCTGCTGGCGATCCCGACCGTGCTGACCCGTGAGCCCACCCAACTCAAGCGCGCGGCGACGATGTGCCTCCTGCTGACCGGTTTGTGCCTGATCACCAGCTTCCTCGGCCAGCAACTCTCCAACAGCCCTCCCAACCCGGGCCTCGCCCCCCAGTGGCCGGCGATCATGGCCTGGCTGCCGATCCTGATCTTTGGGCCGATCGCGGTGTTCCTCCTCGACCGTGTTGAGACGTGATGGGGTGGGGGGAGACGTGAAGCGCGAAGCGATAAAAAAAACCCCCGCCGCGGGTTGAACCGCGGCGGGGGTCGCCAGAAAGTGGGAAGGGGAGCGTCGTGTCAGGTGATCACCTCGTTGCCACACAGGACACCCGAGTTGATTGCGTCCACCTGACTCCCTTGATGTACGATTCCCGCCGCCACCGGGCAAACCCGGCCTACGGAATTCTCCCTCGTCCCCGATTTCGGCCCTCTGTGGGGCCCTCATCTGCGGGCGCAACGGCCCCGCGGGCCACGGCATTTGCAAAACCGGCCGCCCCCGCCGAACCTACTCCCCGCGCGGCGTGCCGCTCGGCTTATGGGACCTGCGCCAGCCAAGGAGTCGCCGTGATCCGATTCGTCCTTCCGCCTTCTGCCCTCCTCCTTCCCGTCCTGGCCTTGGCCCAGCCGCGGCCGAACACGCCGAAGGACGACGCTTCGCCCGCCAGCGCCCGCAGCGGCATCTCCTTGACGATCTACTCGACCGCCGACCCCGCAACGTACGACCCTCAGCCCGCCGCCGCGGATGACGCCCGCCCCGCCCGGCTGCCGGGGCACGCGGTCGTCCGCGAGACGCGCCGCGTCACCCTGCCGGCGGGGGAGTCGACGGTGCGCGTCGCCGACGTCCCGGCCTCGATCGATCCGACCACGGTCTCCGTCCGTTCGCTGACCGCGCCCGACTCGACCGGCGTCCTCGAACAGGACTTCCTCTACGACGCGGCGACCCCGGACAAGCTGCTGGAGCGCTACGTGGGTTTGCCCGTGATCGTCAACCGCAAGCAGGAGCCGCTGCCCGGTGACCGCACCCGCACGCCTGACACGATCGAGGGGAAGCTGCTCGCGTTCACGCACGATCAACTCGTGATCGAGACGAACAACCGCCAACTCCCGGTCCAGGTCATCCCGCGCAATCAGGACATCACCGAGGTCAAATTGTTCGAACTCAAAGGCGGCCTGGTCACCCGCCCGACGCTCGCGTGGCGCGTCAACACCGACCGCGCCGGCGACCACGACCTCCGGCTCGCATACCAGACCGCCGACCTGACCTGGCGCGCCGACTACGCGATCACGCTCGACGCGAAGCGGGCCACGGCCGACGTCGGCGGGTGGGTGACCATCGTCAACGCGTCGGGCGCGGCGTACCCGGAGGCTGGCGTCCGGCTCGTCGCGGGTGACGTCCCTCGCGCCGTGTCGCCGGCCGACGCGTCGCCGCGCCGCCGGCTCGTCGCCGCTCCGGGTGACCCCGCCCCCCTTCGCGAGCCGCCCGAGCCGCGTGCGTACGCGCTCCCGCGCCCCACGACCTTGGCAAACAACGCCGCCAGACAGCTCGAGCTGTTCCCGCCGCGGTCGGGCCTCGCGGTCTCCCGCGCGTACGTGTACCAAGCCTTCCCCCCCGGCGCGAACCCCGACCGCGAGCTGCCGGCGAAGTCGGTCGACGCCTACCTCCAACTCCCCGGCGAGAAGAGCACCGCCCTTCCGGCGGGCCGCGCCCGCATCTACCGGCGCGATGCCGCCACGGAGGAGGGGGGGCAGAATAATCAAGCCGCCGACGCCGACACCGGTCCCGCGTCGGTGCTCGTTGCCGAGCAACTCCTCCCCCACACGCCCAAGGGCCAGCCCCTGCTCGTCCGCCTCGGCACCGCCCCGTCGCTCGCCGCCGACCGCCGCATTACCGACAGCACGCGGGACGCCGCGAACCAGAGGGTCACCGAGTCCATCGAGATCACCCTCCGCAATCCGACGCCGCAGCCCGTTAAAATCGTCGTCTGGGAATCCGCCCCCCGCTCCCCGCAGTGGGAGGTAACCGACGCCTCCGCCAAGTACGAAAAAACCGGCCCCCGCACGATCGAGTTTCCCACCGACGTCCCCGCCAACGGCGAGGCGACCGTCACCTACAAGCTCAAGTACCAAGACCCCGGATGAGCCTGCTGACGAGGCGCAAAAGAAAACGCCTCCACATCACTGTGGAGGCGTTTTTGAGTAGCGGGGGCGCGTCTCGTAACTGGTCACATGAAGGGCGAGTTCTGGCGGCGGTTCGGGCGGGCGGCGTGAGGCAGCGAGGGGCGGCGCGGGGGTTGCGCCGATAGAATCGGCCACATGTCCTTCCCCGAGTCCTTAGAGCAACTTGTGACCGACGTGTTCGGCCCCATCCTGCCCGAGCATGGGATTCCTTCCCGAGAGGTCGCGGCCGGCGAGCGGCGCGTGGGGGTCACGTTCCCCCGCGTCCTGCGCGACTACTACCACCGGGTCGGGCGGCACGAGCAGGTCAGCGAGGGGATGAACCACCTCCTCCGACCCAGCGCGGTGTACGTCGTGAACGACGGGCTGGTGTTCGAGGAGGAGAACCAGCAGTACTACTTCTCCGGGGTCGCCCTGTCCGATCTCGGCGGCGAGGACCCGCTGGTCATGCAGGGCAACCGGGGCGAGGACGTGTGGCAGCCCGAAAGCAAGCGGTTGTCCGACTACTTGCTGTCTCTGATCTGCTGGCAGGCCGCGAACGTACTGGCCGCCCGCGCCCACGCCCCGGTGACGCCGGAGCAGTTGGGGCGGATGAAGGCGGAACTCCCGTGGGCCGGCTTCGGCCTGGACGACGCGAACGACACGCTGGGGCTGTGGGGCGGCGGGGTCGCCGTGGCCGCGTTCACCGGCTCCATGGACGTCTACCTGTCCGCCCGGACGGAGCAGCACCTGCGCGACTTCCGGCGACGTTTCGGGGTCTGACCGCGGTCGGCCGAGGGGGCCGCAGTGTAAAGCCTGAGTATTGCGTCGAGATTCCCGCGCGGGGAGGTCGCCGCGGCCGATCCGAAATGTAAATTATGATCTTTAGATCATTCTTTACAGTGTCGGCTGTATCTGCTATATCAGTGTGCATGAAGCACGTCGCGATCTACTGCCGGGTGTCCAGCAAGGCCCAGGACACCGCCTCGCAAGAGCCGGACCTCAAGCGGTACGCCGGGGGCCTCGCCGAGGGCGAGCCGTGCGTCTGGTACAAGGACACGTTCACGGGCCGCAGCATGGACCGGAAGGGCTGGAATCGGCTCATGGACGACGTGCGGGCCGGAAGGGTGTCGAAGGTCGTCTGCTGGCGGCTCGACCGCTTGGGCCGCACGGCGAAGGGGCTGACGGCCCTGTTCGACGAGTTGCTGGAGCGGCGGGTCAACCTCGTCAGCCTCCGCGACGGGATAGACCTGAACACCCCGGCCGGGCGGCTGATGGCGAACGTGCTGGCGTCGGTCGCGCAGTACGAGACGGAGGTCCGGGCCGAGCGGGTGCGGGCCGGGCAGGCGGTCGCCAGGGCCAAGGGCCGGACGTGGGGCGGGAGCGCGAAGGGGCGGCGGCTCAAGGTCACCGACGAGCAGGTCGCGACGATCGAGCGGATGGCCCGCGAGGGGGCGAAGGTCGCGGCGATCGCCAGGGCGACCGGGCTGACGCGGCCGACCGTGTACGCGTACATCCCGGCCCGGGTGGAGTAGGGGCCGGGGTCCACGCAACTCGAAACGCGAAAGATACTGTTCGAGGTTCTCAACCTGCCGACAGGCACCCATGCTGTCGCAGATTTCCGGCACTTTTTGGCCGAAGTCGTTTTTGGCGATGGCCCCGCGCATCTTCATTCTCGAAAGACACTTACACGCATATCGGCCTGACGTAACGCGCGTAAGCCCCTCGAAAATTACATGTACCAGTGTCGATGGGAACCGCCGGAACGTCTAGCCCCTTGGGCGAGATTCTTCCCGACCGACCCGTTTATTCGGCCCAGTTGTGGTCGTAAAGATCGCCCTCGGTTTTATAGACAGACGGTCTGCCCAGGTGTCCGCGAGCGACAAGAAGCGGCAGAAGCCCAAAAGACCGTGTCCTAACCTGTCCCCTGAGCGTTCGCGGGTAGTTGCCCGGGCTGAACGTGGAGGAAGCGCGACCCGCACCGCCGGCGCGCCGGGACATGGAAGGTTGAGGTCGAGGCCGGGAGCCAGCATCAAGCGCCGCACTGTCCATCCCTGACAACGGCCAACTCCCCCGTATCACGTATCTGCTGGCGTGCCTCGTTCTACCCCTTCCGTCCACTAAGCCCTCATCACTCCATCCCCTGCTTCGATCGAGGCCACGGGCTATGGGGGAGGGATAATGGGGGCGGAACGCGCAGGACCTGCCGCACGCCCCACCAACGGGCATCTCATCGTCCCCCATCATCACCCTGGCCAACTTCGCAAGGGTTATTCGGCGCGATCGCGCGCCCATAATGCTCCCCGATCCGACCACCGGATCGACCGCGGGAGTCGAGTTCGCCGAGTCTAGATTCGGGCGCGTTCGACCTGATATTCCCCCGGCCAACGACAGCAACAGGTGCCGGCCGGCGACGGCAGTCACCGGCTGTCCATCAGGAGCAGACGGACGACGCGTGGAAGATCACCAGGAACAATCCGACCCCACCCCGATCGAGGCCCCCGCCCCGGTCGCGCGGAAGACCGTACGCGGAACGCGGCGGCGGCGGGTCGAACTGGACCCGCCCGTCCGGCTGGATGTACAATGCAAGCCCGACCTGGCCGCGGCCCGCCGGCTGCTGGTCGAACTGCTCACGGAGCGGGCCGTCGCGATCTACACCGCCGATGACTACCACCAGAACTGACGCGATCTACGCCCGCTACTCCAGCCACAGCCAGGACGACAGCACGTCGATCGTGGTACAGATCGAGGCGTGCGAGCGGGCCGCAGGCGGCCCGACGAAGCACTACATCGACCAAGCCCGGTCGGGTCGAAGCGTGGGCGGCCGCGAGGCCCTCCACCGGCTTTTGGCCGACGCCCGGGCCGGGAAGATCGGGCGGCTGTTCCTGTACAAGTTCGACCGCCTGGGCCGGGCCGCGGAGACGCACGTCATCGTCGCCGAACTGGAGGACGAGTGCGGCGTCCAGGTCATCTCCGCGACGGAGGGGAAGGAGGCCCTCGCCCGGGGCATCCAGCTCGTCGTGGCCGAGAACTACTCGAAGGTGCTGGCCGAGCGGACGCGGGACGGGTTGAAGCGGCGGTTCAGGGAGGGGACGTGGACAGGCGGCAAGCCCCCCTACGGGTTCCGCATCGTGGACGGCCCGGACGGAAGGCGACGGCTGGCGATCGACCCGAACGAGGCCGACGTTGTGCGGTTTGTCTTCCGCACGTACCTCGCCGAGGCAGTCGGTTTCAAGGAACTCGCCCGCCGACTCAAGGGGCGCGGCGCGGCGACCCGCGAGGGAGCGCCGTGGAGCTTCACGACCGTTCGTTCCATCCTGACGAACCCGACGATGACCGGCGAGGTCTGGTACAACCGCCGGAGCATGAAGCTCGACAAGCGGACCGGCCGGCGCGTTCCCCGCCCGAAGGACGAGGCCGACCATCTGAGCTACACGGACGAGGCCCTGGCGATCGTGGAGAAGGTCGAGTTCGACCGCGTCCAGCAGATGCTCGACGCGCGGTCGGGTGCGAGGGGGCCGCGGGCCGCGAAGGAGGTCCGCCCGTTCACCGGGTTCCTGTTCTGCGGCGAGTGCGGGAGCGTCTTCTACTCGCGCAAGTCGAAGAACGCGAAGGGCGAGTACCGCTACTACAACTGCGGGTGCCGGCAGAAGGGCGGGCCGGGTGCCTGCCCGAACTCCGCGACCGTGCGGGAGGACAAGCTCATGGACAAGGTTCTGGAGGTCTGCACGGACCTGTTCGAGGACACCGACGCGATCGTCGAGGCGGTCATCCGCGAGGCCGAGAAGCGGATCGCCTCGAACCGGGACGAGGCCCTCAAGCTCCGGCGGGAGATCGCGGAGCTGGAGAAGAAGAACACCGCCTTCCTGGGCCTGATGATCGACCCGGAAGTCCCCGCCGAAGCCAAACGGGCAATCTCGCGCCAGTTGGGGGAGAACGAGTCGAGGCGGGAGCAGGTGCAGGAGATGCTGGCCCGGCTGGGCGAGCAGGCGAACGAGGGGACGCAGAAGCTGGCCCGGGCCGTCCGTCAGGCCATGGCTGAGGCGAAGGCCAACTTCGCCGGCCTCGCGACCCCGGCCCAGCTCAACCGGCTGATCGGCGAGCTGGTCGGTCCAATGGTGGTCCGAGGCGACGGCACGATCCAGCAGAAGACCCCGGAAATGGCACAAGCCCCGGCGGGTGCCGAGGCTTGTGTGACCAGTACAGTAGCGGGGGGAGGATTTGAACCTCCGACCTCAAGATTATGAGCCTTGCGAGCTACCAGGCTGCTCTACCCCGCGGTTGTTAGTCACATCATAGGCAATCGGCGGCGGATGTCGAGGGGTGTTTACAGACATCTCGGAAAAATATCGGTCTACCACTTCTGCCGCCCATAGGGGCTTGTTGAGCCGAGAAGATTTTTCCGATACTGCGCCGCATGGATCGGCCTGAACTGCTTTTGCGACGGACACGGGCTTGGATGACGCTGTTCATCATCGGTCTCGTCCTTTCCGGACTGACTGCGTTTCCGCTGCAACTCGAGGTCGAGTGGCTCGCCCGGCTGCTCGGCATCCCCCCCGGTGCCGCCCCGGCCGGTTACACGGGGTTGCGCTACTGGATCGCCACCGTTCGCGAGGGGCTGCAGCAGACCAATGCCCGCTACCCCTTCATCGCTTACGGCACCGACTGGCTGGCCTTCGCCCACCTGATCCTCGCCGTGCTCTTCGTCGGACCGCTGCGCGACCCGGTGCGGAATCTCTGGGTGATCGAGTTCGGCCTGATCGCGTGCGTGGCGGTCATCCCGCTGGCCCTGATCTGCGGGCCGATCCGTGGGATCCCGTTTTACTGGCGGTTGATCGACTGCTCGTTCGGGGTGATCGGTTCGTCCCGCTGTGGATCTGCCGGCGGCACGCGCTCGAGCTCGAGCGCATGCCGCGCGGCAATCAGCCGGGGCGTGGGTAAGGGCGCCAAGACGCTAAATCGGGTGCGGGGTCGTCCCCTCGTGGATGTGCCGGGGCGCGGCGGCGACGAAGCCGAAGTACGCCGCGGCCGCCGCGATCGCCACGTGCAGCCACACGTCGTGGCCGTGGATCGGGATCAGGCCGAACACCGTGTTCAGCGCGGGGATCAGGCCCATGACGGCCAGAAGGGCGTAGCTGACCGCGACGATCCGCGCGTAGGCCCGCGCCGACGCGAACGTCCGCGCCATCACGAGCCCCATCACGCCGAACAGCACGTGCACCAGGCTGTGCAGGATGTTCACGTGGAACAGCCCAAACAGATATCCCTCGAACGTGTTGACCCGCACCGGCACGGCGTGGGTGTGTCCGCCCGCGGCCGGCGGCATCAGCAGGGCGGGGACGAAGCCGGCGACCCCGATCAGCAGGAAGGCGGCTCCCATGACGATGGCGAAGTTTCGAACGGACGGCATAGCGGTGCTCCCGGATTGGATGAGGCCGTCGACCGGTTCCGACCGCGGAACTGTGCGGCGACGCCTCGGGTCGGTAGAGCAACGCGAGGGCCACGGGGCCGTTGAGGAAGTGCAGAAGGACGGGAGGCGGCGGCGGGCGGGCTAACTTGGCCCTTCCCCGGGTTCCTGGGCGAACATGGACTGGATGTGGTCGGGCACGGTGCGCGGGCGGCCGGTGGCGAGGTCGACGTAGACCCAGTCCGTCTCGCCTTCCGCGAGCAGCTCGCCGTCGGCGGCGCGCTCGAAGCGATACTTGCGGAGCGAGAACGCGCGGCGGACGTTCTCCAGCCACGTGGTGACGCGGACCCGCTCGCCGGCGAACACCGGGCGGCGGTACTCGACGTGGTGCGACCGGGCGACCCACGTCGCGCCCGCGTCCCGCGTCGCGGCGGTGCAACCGGCGGCGTCGGCGTGCGCGACGGCGGCGTCCTGCATCCACCGTACGAACTCGACGTTGTTCGCGTGCCCGTTCGCGTCGATCGCCGACGACGGGACGTCGAATTCGTAAGCGTGCGACCTAGCCATGTCATCCGTCTAACCGTTCGTGCCCGCGGGGGCAACGACCAAACGGCAGCGCGAGACCTCGGGCCCGGAAGTCACTAGAATCCCGCGGCAGGGGGGTCACACCCTTTCACACGAGGAGACGCGTTGGAGAAGATGTTTTCGGTCGCGGTGGAGATGGAGAACGGGGAGCGACGGACGCTGTCGGTTCGCGGGGAGAGTACCGGCGGGGTGTTCCAGCAGGTGAAGGCGATGCCGGGCGTCCGCCGGGTCGGGCGGGTGAGTGCGCCGGGAGACGAGCGCCCCGCGAATGCCGGCGGCGGGGGCACGGTGCGCCGCGAGATCCCGCCGCAGTCGCGGCCGCCGGTGCGGCCGGAGCAGACGACCGAGGAGGCCCGCCGGGCGCTGATCGGGCACGCGATCTCCGGCCCGCGGGTCGTGCTCGACGCGCGGCCGAGCGGGGGCGAACAGCCGTTCAAGCACCTCCAGCCGCCGCCCGAGCGGCCCAAGCCGCCCACGCCGCCCCCCGCGCCGGCGAAGGCCGCGGCGTCCAAGGCGGCCGCGCCCGCTCGTCCGGCCGCCACCGCCGCCGCCGCCGCGCCCGTCACGGGCGAACCCGAGTACCGCATCGTCAAGAGCCGCCGCCGGGACGGACAGCCGTACCTGCTCCAGCGCGGTCACTGGCAGGACAAGGGGGGGAAGCGAACCTTCACCGTGGACTGGGAACAAGGGTTCGACACGCGCGAGGCGGCCGAGCAGCACCCGCGGTAACGGGGTGACGTCGCGGCCGGGTTCGGTATGATCCTCCTCCTAACTTAGAGGAGGAACCGCCGATGCGTTCACCGATCCGATTGTTCGCCGCGCTCGCCTGCTCCGTCGTGCTCAGTTTGACCGCCGTCGCACAGGAGCAGCCGGCCGCCGCCCCCGCCGCGTGGGCGCCGCTGTTCGACGGGAAGACGCTGGCCGGCTGGCAGCAGGTCGGCGACGGGAACTGGGTGGTCGAGGACGGCGCGATCGTCGGGCGGACGCAGCAGGCGGCGAAGCTGTACGGGCTACTGGTCAGCGAGAAGGTCTACCGCGACTTCACGGTGCGGCTGAAGTTCAAGTCGATCAAGGGGAACAGCGGGTTCTACGTGCGGACGGTGCTCGAGTCGCCGGACAAGGCGCACGGCCTGCAGATCGAGGTCGACCCGCGGAACAACTCGGGCGGGATCTACGAGAGCTACGGCCGCGCCTGGGTCGCCCGCCCGCAGCCCGAGGCGTACGCGAAGTACTTCAAGCAAGACGACTGGAACGAGCTGACGGTGGCGGCGCACGGCGGGCACGTGAAGGTGACCGTGAACGGCGTCACCAGCGCCGAGGTGAAGGACGACCCCAGCCGCCCGGCCGGGCAACTCGCGATGCAGATGCACGCCGGCAACGAGATGCTGGTGATGTTCAAGGACATCGAGATCCAGGCCGTCCCGATCGGCCCGGACAAGAAGGGGCCGACGACGCCGCAGACGGTCAAGGCGGCCGCGAACGGCGCGCTCGTGCTGCCGGTCCGGCACTGCCGGATCACCGGGCAGAACCTCGCGTACATGCCGGAGTGGGACGCGCTGGGGTTCTGGCGCGACACGGACCACGCGGCGTGGGACGTGGAGGTCGCCAAGGCCGGCGCGTACGACGTGGTGATGGAGTGGAGCGTGGACGAGAAGAACGCCGGCAACCCGTTCGTGGTCGAGGCTGGCGCGAACCGGCTTGAGGCGAAGGTCCCGAGCACGAAGCGCTGGGACACGTTCCGCCGGGAGACGGTCGGGCAGATCCGGCTGGAGGCCGGGGCGCAGACGATGGCGCTGAAGCCGAACGGGCAGTTCAAGACCGCGCTGATGGACCTGCGCGACCTCCGCCTGATCCCCGCGAAGGCGAAGTAACGACCGCGATCCGCCAGCCGCGCCTCACTCCCGGCCACGCCGCTTCAGCGGCCGCGTCCGACGCCCAAGCCCCCGCTAGGACACAGCGCTGGGCCACGGGGAATAACCGTCGCGCAGCCTGTCGCACGCTTCTACGTCCAATGTACCGGGTTGCCGGTCTCGACGGATGCGCGGAAGACCGCCCGCAGCGGGCGAAGGATGTAATCGAACGCGTTCGGCGGCCGCACGCGACGTTCAACCGCCAGCAACGGCGGGTAAGTGACTCCGAACCCGCTTCCCCGGATGCCGAACGGGGAGACGAAATCCTTCCCGGAGCGTTCGTCCGTCATCCGAACCGCCTGCGGGCCCAGTTGCTCCTGCCGGAATCGCATGGAGCGGAACCACTCCCGCTTCTCGCCCCCCCGCCCGAGCGATTCAAGCCACGTCCGCACGCGCGAAGACACGTCTGTGGACGGCCGCGTGACCACCCAGCCCGCTGGGTCAGTGCGGATCACCTGCTGCTTCGCGCCGCCCCCCCGGCGCGCGAGCCGGAGCAACCACGCCCGCACACCGGCAGGCCCGCGGACGACGAAGCCCGACGGGTCAACCCCGCCCTCCCAGCCGCCCGGTGCCGAAAGGAACCACCCGCTGTAGAGCGGCACGTGTTCGTGCAGTGCCTCGCTCGTTGCCGCGTCGATCAGGACGATCGTGGCGCCGAAGTCCCGGCGCGCGAAGTCGTCCAATTCCGCGAGCGCGGCCGCGGACCGGTCCGCCGGCACCGTGCCTTCGTTGGCGTTCGGCAGCACGTCACGCAGCGTCGGGAGCTGCTCGATCCCGAACTCGACGAGTTGGCTCTGGAACGCGCGCAGGCCGCCCCAACTCCCGATGCACTCCTCCGCGTACTCCATGTTGGGGTGCGGGCAACAGGCCGCCAGCCACGCTTCGAACTCGGCGTGTTCGTCCTGACGTTCCCGCCGCGGCAGGTCCAGGACCAGGTCGCCCTCGTGGTTGCGGCGGACGTGTTGTCGGTGCGGCGGCGGTGACGTGACGGCGCCGTTCTCCCAGCACCTGCACCGGACGTAGGCGTCGAGTCCCACGCGGCCCTCCTCCCTACCGCTCCACCCCGAACCGGTGCACCGTGCGCTCCCGGTACGTCTCCCCGGGTCGCAGCAGCGTAGGCGGGAACGCGGGCCGGTTCGGCGAGTCCGGGAAGTGCTGCGTCTCCAGGCAGAGCCCCTTCGGGTTGCCGGTGTAGAACTGCACGCCCGGCTGCGTCGTCAGCACCTCCATCACCCGCCCGCTGCCCGGCGCGACGACCCTGGCCGCCGGCCGCAGCCCCCGCGCGTCCGCCTTTCCCGACAGTACGTAGCAGTGGTCGTACCGCTGCTTCTCCACCTCGGCCAGGCGCGACTTGATCGCGCGCGGCGCGCGGAAGTCGAGCGGCGTCCCCTCGACCGTGCGCAACTCACCCGTCGGGATCAGGTCGGCGTCGCCGACCACGTACCGGTCGGCGTCGATCCGCACCACGTGCCCGGCGACGTCTGCCGCCCCCTCGCCGGCCCCATCGAGGTTCCAGTAGGCGTGGTTCGTCAGGTTCACGTGCGTCGCCTTGTCGGTCGTGGCCGAGTAGTCCATCGCCAGCTCGTTCTCCGGCGTGACCGAGTAGACGACAGTCGCCTCCACCGTCCCCGGGAACCCGCCCTGGCCGTCCGGGCTGGTCAGCGTCAGCCGCACGCCGACCCGCCCCTCCTCCCGCACCGGCTCCGCCTTCCAGACCAGCCCCTGGAACCCCGGCCGCCCGCCGTGGATGTGGTGCTTTCCGGCGTTCGCGTCCAGCTTGTGCTCGACCCCGTCGATCGTGAACCGCGCGTTGCCGATCCGGTTCGCGTACCGCCCGACGACGGATCCGAACAGCGGGTGCCCCTTCACGTACCCGTCGAGCGACGGCTTGTGCAGCGTGACCACGTCCGCTTTCCCCGCCCGGTCCGGCACGCGCACGGTCGTCAGCGTCGCGCCGAGCGTCATCACCCGCGCCTCGAGCCCGCGGCCGCTGGTCAGCGTGTACACGTCGACCGTGGTCCCGTCCGGCATCTTTCCGAACGGCTCGGCGCGCACGCCCATCGGCACCGGGGCGTCGGCCCCGGCCGCCGCACGTCCGAACCCGGCTACGATGACGAGGAAGGCGGCCACGAGGACGACCACCAAGGACCGATGGGAACGGGCAACGGGCATGGTTGGAGCTCCGCACGCGGGCCGCTGGCCCGGAACCGTGATTGGGACGCACGACGACCGGACGCCGGGGTCGCCTCGGGGGCGTCGCAGTCGGCCCGCGGCGGGCGTTCGGCGCCGTTGGCGGCCAATCCCGGCCGCCGCTTCGCGGCCGTTGCCCATGATGTTCGTGCCGGCCGCGGGCGTCAACTCCGCCACGACCCGCGCACGCTACGGCGCCGCGAGCGGGTGGCGATGACGCGCGCCCCGGGAGGGAGCCCGCGCCGGTGAAACCTACCCGCCCTTCGCCTTCGACTCCACCCCGCCCTTCCTTACCTCCCCCAGCGGCCTCACCGCCGCCGGATCGGCCCCGGGGAACCGCGTCTTGTTCCTCTCCCACCACCCGTGCCACGTCTCCACCGTCGGCATGCACGACATCAGCCCCTGGTCGCGCCACTGCTCCGGCCGCAGGCCGTGGCTCTGCCCGGTCAGCCGCTGCAGCGCCTTGGCCGCGTTGTACCGCACGTCGCCGTCGGCGTCGGACAGCAGGTTGATCAGCTCCGGGATCGCCCAAGTGGTCGCCACGTCGCACACGATCCGCGCCGCCTCCCGCCGCTTCATCTCGTCGACCGACCCGCCCCGGCTCCGCTCGGACTGGATGTACCGCGTCAGCGGCACCACGCAGTGGTCGCCGAGCCGCCGCACCTCCTGCGCGTTCAGGTGCCACATCTTCTCGTGGCCGAGCTGGGCGAAGATGTCGTCGATCCGCTTGGCGAGCTCGGGGTTGTCGCGCCCCTTGAGGACGAGGATCTCGTCGACCCACTGGGTCGCGCGCATCAGGCTCTCGACCTGCCGCTTCTCGCCGAACCGCCCGCCGTCGTCGAGCGTGATCGCCTCGCCCCCCTTGACGACGTCGGCCGCCCCGCCCGCCGCCTCGAGTTTGACCGACCCCTCGACGACCGTCAGCGTCGTCTGCCGCGGGGAGCACGACACGTCGAACGACGTGCCGAGCGCGGTCAGCGTCGCGTCCGCCGGCCCGGCGCGGACGACGAACTGCTCCCCCTCCGGCTGCCGCCGCACGCTGGAGAACACCTGCCCGCCCGCGACCTCGACCCGCCTGGCCGACGCGAGCGTCACCTCGGTCTGCGCGTTCAGCCGCACCTCCGACCCGTCGACCATCTTGAACTCGCACCGGACGCTCGGCCCCGTGCGCACCTTGATGCCGGCGGGCACCACCCCGCCGCTCTCGAGCGGCCGCCAGTCGTCGGACCCTGACGGGCAGACGAACACCGCCCCGGTCGCCAGCGCGAGCTGCCCGACCGGCCGCTCGGCCGGGGCGACTGGCTTGGACGTCGTCGTCGTCGACGACGCCGCCACCTGGGCGGTATTGGTCGTCGGCACCGAGACCGACGGAACGCTCCGCTCCCACGGCCGCATCAGCACGACCGCCAGCGCGAACCCCGCCGCCGCCGCCGCGACCGTCCGCGCGACCCCCGCCCACCACGACCGATCCCGCCGCGCCGCCGCGCCGGCCGCGGAAGCCGCGGCGCTCGCCGAGGCGTCACCCGCCGTTTCCGCACCACGCGACGCCGCGGGATTGCTGACCGTCAGATCGAGCCGCCCGATCACCCGCTCCGCCACGGCCGCCGCCGCCGCCTCGCGCCGCGGCGCGAACGCCCGCCGCAGGTCGTCGTGCTGGCCCGACAGCTCCGCCCCCACCGCCCGACACGCCGCGCATTGCGCGAGGTGTCCGTCCAGCACCGCCCGATCCTCGGCGGCGATCTCGCCGTCGATCCGGGCCACGATCAAGTTGGTCGCGTCGTCACATGTCACGGCATCTCGCCACTGCGAACTCGGGACTCGGGACATCCAACCTTCAACGCTCCACCTTCAGCTCCCCGCGCGCCGACCGCCGCCCGACCGGCCCCGCGCCCAAGCGCTCCCGCAGCGCCATCCGCGCCTGCGTCAGCCGCGCGTTGACCGTCGCCGCTGACACGCCCAGCCGCTTCGCCAGGTCCTGGTACGTGCAGTCCTCGTAATAATAGAGCATCAGCGCCTCGCGGAGCGCCGGTGGCAGCCGCTCGACCTCGGCCATCAACCGCTCGAGCTCGTCGGCGTGCTCGACACTCGCCGCCGCGTCGCCACCCGCGGCCGGGAACCGCGCCTCGCCGTCGCCGCCGTCACCACTGCCGCCGCCAGCGTGCGACAGGCTGACCTCGGTCCGCTCGCTCCGCTTCAGCCAGTCGAGGCACGTCCGGCTGGCGATCCCGCAGATCCACGGGCCGAACTTGTCCGGCTCCGCCAGCGTCGACAGCGCCCGCATCCCGCGGAGAAGCGTCTCCTGGGCCAAGTCTTCCGCCGCCGCCGCCCGACCGACCCGGGCGTGGCAGACCCCCATGACGCGCGGCGACCACCGCCGCACCAGCGCCTCGTACGCCGCTGCCGCGCCCGCTAACGCCTGGCGGACCAAGTCCCCGTCGGTCATCACGCAAACCCTCAACGCACGCCGCCGTCAGAAGGGAGGTAGAGCGACCCGGAGGACATAATACCGAAATCCGTACGAGGGACGCACGGTGCCGCTCGCGCGGTTCAGCCCGTTGCGCCGGACCGCTCGCGGGCCGTGTTCCGCGGCATCCGATGCGCGAAATGTGTACAGTGATCCGATGCGTCTCGCCTTCCTGCTCCTCCTCACGATGTTCCCCTTCCTTGCCACTCACGCCGCCGACAAGCCGGTCCTCGAGTTGCCGCCGAAGGACGGGAACCCGCGCAACTCCGAGGGGGCGTTCCTCCCGATCCGGGACGGTCGGCTGTTGTTCGTCTACACCCACTTCACCGGCGGCCCCAGCGACCACGCCGCCGCCCACCTCGCTGCCCGCGTCTCGGCTGACGGCGGGCAGACGTGGTCCGACACGGACGCCGTCGTCCCGACCGCGAAGGGCAGGCAGAACGTCATGTCCGTTTCGCTCGTCCGCCTGAAGTCGGGCGACGTCGGCCTGTTCTACCTCGTCAAGAACTCCGGCGTCGACTGCCGCCCCTACCTCCAAGTCTCCTCCGACGAGGGCAAAACGTGGGGCGAGCCGCGCCTGTGCGTCGCCGACGCCGGCTACTACGTCGTCAACAACGACCGCGTCGTCCGCCTCTCGACCGGGCGGCTCGTGATGCCCGCCGCCCTGCACACGGCCCCCGACGCCAAGCGGTTCGACAACCGCTCCACCGCCCTCTGCTACCTGTCCGACGACGACGGCAAGACCTGGCGCCGCAGCCGCACCGAGCTCGAATCGCCCGTCCGCGACTCCAAATCGGGTTTACAGGAGCCGGGCGTCGTCGAGCTGAAGTCCGGCCGCCTGATGATGCTCTGCCGCACCGACCAAAGACACCAGATGCGCTCCTACAGCGACGACGGCGGCGACACGTGGAGCGCGCCGGAGTGGACCGATTTCGCCTCCCCGCTCTCCCCCGCGTCCGTCAAGCGGATCCCGAAGACCGGCGACCTGCTGCTCGTCTGGAACGACACCCCCGGCCCTAACCGAACCCCCCTGACCACCGCCGTCTCAAAGGACGATGGCAAGACCTGGCAGCACGCGAAGAACTTGGAGACCGACTCCGCCGGCTGGTACTGCTATACCGCGATCGAGTTCGCCGGCGACCACGTGCTGCTGGCCTACTGTGCGGGGAACCCGAAGAACCGCCTGGGCACGACGCGGGTCGCGCGCCTGCCGGTCGAGCAGTTGTACAAATGACCTGGAGGTCGGGGCGGCTCGGAGTGCCGGGGGTTCCGCCCCCTATTCCTTGACGCTCGACACGGCCTTCCCCTCGGCCTTCGGCTCGACCGCCGCCGCCTTCGTGCCGCCGTCGCGTCCGCCGCCGCCGGCCGGCCGCTTGCGGCGGGGGCCGCCGACGTCGCCCGGGCGGGTCGTCGGCTGGATCTTGACCCCGGCCTTTTCCAGCAGCAGCCGCCCCTGCCCCGGCTGGAGCAGCAGCACGTCGTCGCCGCCCGCGACGCCGCTGGCGATCTCGGCGTGCGTGTCGTTGGTCGCCCCGATCTTCACCTCGATCGGCTTCGGGTCGCCCAGCCCGCTCCGCACGAACACCCAGCTCTGGTTCCCCTGCGAGTAGATGCTGGTCAGCGGCACCTTGACCACGTTCGGCCGCCGCTCGATCAGCAGATCGATCTGGCAGCTCATCCCCGGCTTGCACCCGGCCGGCGTCTCGTCGAGCAGCATCTCGACCGGGTACTCCTTGAGGTCGGGATTCATCCACCGCTGGCTCGAGTCCGCCAGCACGCTGATCTTGGACACGCTCGCGCCGATCGGCCGCTTCAGCCCGACCGTCGTCACCGTGCCGCGCATCGGGTTGTTGTCGTCCGCCCGCAGCCGCGGCACCCACCCCTCCTGCGCCCGGAACACCGCCTTCATCGACGTCGTGTCCGGCAGCCGGCACAACACCTGCTGCAGCCGCACGGTCGCCCCCTCCTTGATCGGGTCGTTGCCGCTCCGGTCGGACGACGACGAGTAGATCACCAGACCGTCCGACGGCGCCTTGATCACGCAGTTGTCCAGCGATTCCTTCAGCTTGGCCGTGAGCTGTTTGCGCAGGAGGAGCGTCTGCTCTGCTGACACCAGGGCGGCGTTCAGCTTGTTCATGTTCGCAAGGTTCTCCTTGCGCGTCCGCTCGATCTTCTGCTCGGCCTGCGCGACCGCGCTGCGCTTGGTCGCCAGATCCTTCGCCCGCGTGTAGTCGATCAGCACCTTCAGGTCCGACCGGGCCTTGGTCAGGTCGTTCTTGACCGTCTCGACCTCGAGCTCGCCCTTCTTCACGTCCACGGCCGTCACGAACCCCTTGGCGAACAGGTTCCGCGTGATCGCGAGGTCCTGCTCTTTGTTCTGGACCATGATCTCGGCCATCTTCAGCTTCGTCTTCGCGTCGGCCTCCGCCAGCGGGCTGACGCCCTCGACGTACTCGAGCAGGTCGAGCTTCGCGACCTCGAGCCCCAATTCGGCCTCCTGCAGGCTGGCCCGGTTCGTCGCCTCCTGGATCTCCTTGGCCTCCTTCGCGGCGGACAAGGCGGCTTCGGCGGCTTGGAGATCGAGTTGGCTTTGATCGTAGTTCTTCTGGATGTTCGACGAATCGAGCGTGACCAGCACGTCGCCCTTCCGGACGAACGTGCCCTCCTTCACCAACTCCTGGATCGTGTTGATCCCCTCGACCTTGTTGACCACGTCGATGTTGTTGACGGCTTGCAGCTCGCCGTCCTTGTTCAGGCGGACGTCGAGGTCCTCGACCAAGGCCTGCTGGTAGCTGCCGATGAAGGACGACGTGGACGCGCCGGTGCTGAAGTACGTCCAGGCGAGGTACGCGGCGCCGCCGACGGCGACCAGCATGACCGGGATCAGCCAGGCGGGGGCGCGGCGGGAGACGACGGAATGGGTGGGGATGGCAAGGCTCATGCGGTCGGGTCGCTCACTTCAAAACGGCCAAGACGAGGGACATCGGGGGACGTGGGGCACTACTACTACCGTACGATCGGCAGGTTGTTCGACTGCAATCCTGCCGGTTCGAGGGCGGCCGCCCGATCCATCGCGTGCCCGACCGCGCCGGCGGCGGGATCGATCCGCAAGGTGCCGCTGTTACGCAAGAATCGGAGGATGTTGACCTGGAGCGTCGCCCGGGCCTGTTCGAACTGGTCGCGGGCGCGCAGGATCGCGTTCTGGGCTTCGACCAAGTCACGCGTGCTGGTGGACTTACCGCTGCGCAGCAGCTCGTAGGCGTTCTCCCGGCGCTTCTGGGCCAGCTCGATGCCCTGGCGCTGGATCTGGAGCGTCAGCTCCGATTGTTTGATCAGCCGCAACGACTCGCGCACGTCGGACGAGATGCGGTCCTGCAGTTCCTCCAACTCCCGCTGTGACTGGCGGATGCCGATCAGCGACGCCCGGTAGCGGTTGCGCTCGGCGACCCGGTCGATCGGCAGGTCGAGGTTGATCGTGGCGGAGTAGGTTTGGTCGCGGCTGTCGATCGCCCCCGCGCGGGTGCCGGAACGGTTGCCCAGACGGGTATCGACCTCGATGTCTAAATCGGGTAGCAGCCCGTTGCGGGCGTTCTCGGTGCGCCGGCGGGCGTCGGCGACCTGGTCGCGCGCCGTCTGCAAATCGAGGCGGTACTTCAGGGCCAGGTCCACGGCTTCCTGCTCGTCGATCTTCGGCAGCTGCACGTCGAGCTCGACCGGGACGACCTCGACGGCCTGCTCGGTCGGCATCCCGAGCAGCAGCTTGAACTCGTCGAGCGCGGCGAAGTAGCTCTCCTGGGCGTCGATCAGGCTGTTCTCGGCCGACAGCAGTTCCTGCAGCGACCGCTGCAGCTCGATGAACGCGACGCGGCCGGCGGCGTAGAGCGCCCGCGACCGCTCGGTCAGCGTGACGAAGCTGCCGTAGTTCAGGCGGCGGTCGAGCACGCGCTGCTGGAGGTTGATCAGGCGGAAGTACTGCGTGGCGACGCTGATCACGAAATCGCGGCGGAAGTTCTCGAACGCGCGGACCTCGTAGACGAGCTGCCGCTCGCCGCTGATCAGCGGCTCGAGGTTGACCATCCCGGCGCCGCGGAGCAGCGGGACCGACGCCGACAGGACGACCGCCGCGTCCTCGCCGCTGGTGGCGTTGCCGTCGAGCGCGTTGACGAAGTCGACCAGTCCCTGGGCGACGACCTCGCCGCCGTACGGCAGTTGCTGGCGGACGCCGGCCCGTACGGTCGAGGTCAGCGCGGCGCGGTAGCGGACGTCCTGCTGGCCGCCGGCGTACCCGAACGACGCGCCGGCGAACGGCCGCGGGGTGAACAGGTGTCGCTGGAGCGTCACGTCGAGCGCGGCGAGGTAGAGCTCCTCCATCTGGTCCTGGTACTCGCGGCCGTGCTGGACGCCGTACGCGAGGGCGTCGAAGAAGTTCAGGCGGAGCGGCCGCTCGACGAGGGACGGGGGGCCCAGGCGGAGGCGGTTCCGGATCTGGGCGTCGAGCGACTCGTAAGCGATCGACTCCGCCGCCGCCGCGCCGCCCGTGTCCGGCCAGTCGAGGCGGCGCGGGCCGAGCGTGCCGTACGTCAGCTCGATCTTCAGCGGCTCGACCTGGCTTGGCGACGGGGGCGGGAGCGGCGTCTGCGGGATCTTCGTGTACGCGCGGGCGGTCGGTCGCTTGACCTCGGGGTCCGTCTTGGTCTCGACCTCCGGCTGATAACCCAGCGTCTTGGCCTGGCGGTCCTTCACGAGGGCGGCGACCTCGCGGTCGGCCTGGCGCTCGGCCAGGTCGGCGCAACCAGTTACGAACGACGCGGCGGCACCCAGGGCGGCGGCGGCGACGAGAATTCGGGGGCGAGCAATTTTCACGGGGCGGGAACTGTACTGACTCATCGGTTCGGCTGCCAGACAACGCTCATTATTGACACCAGGTTGATCCGTTGAACCGCGCGGCACGGATCACGACGCGCGCGGGTTCAAGAGGTACCCGCCGCGGGCCGATGTCCCGGGTGGCGACTGAAAGGCGCGCCAAGTCTTGGAGAGAGCGTCCGTCACCCTCCCGCGCCGCCCGCCGGCGGTCGCGCGACGACCCCCGGCCTCGGTCGCGGTGCGCCCGCCGCCCCTGCCACCGCCGGCCGCCGGCCGCCTCCGCCGCGCGGTTTTGTGGGTGGTGTTCGCCGGCGTCGTTGTCGCGTCGCTGGCCATCGGCCTGCGCGCCCGGCACGCCGTGTGGGAACGTGCGCGGCCAACCCGGGACGGGGCGCCGTTGGCGAACGACTGGAGCCACGGACAACGGGTGCTCCGGCACGGCTTCCTCGACTGGTACGACCACGTCGCGTCGAACCCGTCGAGCGGCTCGCCCGGCCTCGGCCACCCGCCGCTCCGCCTGCTCGCGATCACCCTTTGGGCGCGGTGGACGAATCTCACCTTCCCCGGCGTCACCGCTTGGCGCGGCGACCGCAGGTTCAACGCCCCGCTGCTCCACCTGAACACGGTTGCCGAGGTCGCGGCGGCGGTCGGCGTGTTCCTCGTCGTCCGCCTCTGGGCGGTCCGGAGCGACCTCGCCCCTCGCCCGCCGCCGTCGGCCTCCCGGTTCGCTGCCCTGCGCGACTGGCTGACCGGCGTGCGCCGCCCGCACGCTGGGCTTCCGCCCCGCCCCCGCCAAGCCGAGGCGCCGCCCCTCCCGCGGCCGTTCCACGGCTTCGGCCGGGCGACGCTCGCCGGCGCCCTCTTCTGGCTGAACCCCGCTCTGCTGCTCGGTGCACACGCGGCTCCACGGTGGGACGGGTGGGTCGCGCCGTTCTTCGCGTTCGCCGTGTACGCGGCGCTGCGCGAGCGGTGGTTCGCCACCGGGCTGCTGCTCGGCGTCGGCGCGATGCTGACCGGGCGCCTGCTGCCGATCGCGCCGCTGTTCGTCCTCTGGCCGCTGTTCATGAACGCCCCGCGCGCGGCGACGCGGGTGGTCGTCGGGTTCGCGTTCGCCGCCGCCGTCGTCGCCGCCCCGTGGCTGCTCGGCCGGGGCGCGGTCTGGGTCGCGGGCGTCGCGATGGTGCCGCTGATCGTCCGCCCGTCCTGGTTCGGCCGCCGCCCGCTCGCAGTGGTCTGGATCACCGTGCCGGTCGCGCTGGAACTGGCCCTGTGGCCGCTGATCCTCCCGGCGGGGCGGGCGGTCGGGCCGGCGGTGGCGCTGGTCACGCTGGCGGTCGTGCCGATCGTCGCCGCGCGGCGGATGGGCGCCGGCTGGGTGTACGCGCAAACCGCGCTGGCCGTCGCCGCCGCGCTGTTCCTCTGCCCCGTGCTGTTCGACGGCTCGGTGGCGTGGCTCACGGTCAGCTTCCGGGTCGGCGCGGCGGAGCTTCACACGGCGGCCGAGAATCTGCCCGCGATCCTCGCCCGTCACTTCGGCCTGCCGCCGTCCGCGCCGCTCAGCACGTTCGACCTGCCCGCGCCGCCGATCCACCACGTGTTCACGGTCGCGCAGGGGCTGCTGGCGGGTTACGCGCTGCTGCTCGTCGCCACGTCCGTCGCAGCCGCCCGGCACGCGAAGCGTTGCGACGCGCGCCTGCCGGTCGCACTGGTCGTCCCGTGGCTGCTCGGTTTCGCGCTGCCGGCGCAGGCGGACGGGCGGCACCTCGTCTGGGCCGCCTGCCTGAGCGCGGCGTGGGTCGGGGCGGGCGCGGGGCCGACGCTGCTCCACCTGCTGATCACTGGCCTCGCGTTCGCGTCCGTCGCCTGCGGATCGGTTCCGCACGACCCGGCCGCGTTCCCGGCGTTGGCCGCGCTCGCCCGCGCGTCGGCCGGCGGCGTCGGGTGGCTCGTCGTGCTGACCGCGGGGGTCGCGTGCTTCCTCGCGGTCACGCGCGCCCACCACCGCCCTGCCTGAGTCTGCGGGTTGCGGTCCCGCCGCGGTTCCCATACGAAGGGGCCATGCGCGGGAGCGGTCATGCGAACGAGGACGGGGGACGGCGGCGCGACGTCGGCGGCCCGACGTTCCGCCCGCTGCCGGTCGACCGCACGGTCACCCGCCGCTACTCGGTTTACGTCCCGCCCGCGCTGTACGACGTGCCGTACGTCCCGACCGACGACGCGATAGCCCGCAAGATGCTGGCGTTCGCCGGCGTGACCGCGGACGACGTCGTGTACGACCTCGGGTGCGGCGACGGCCGGATCGTCGTCGCAGCCGCCCGCGACTTCGGCGCGTCCGGGGTCGGCGTCGACGTGGATCCGAAGCGGGTCGCCGAGGCGATCGCCAACGCGCAGCGGGCCGGCGTCTCCCACCGCACGCGGTTCGTCAACCAGAGCTTCTTCGACGCCGACTTCGCCGACGCGACGGTCGTCGCGCTCTACCTGCTGCCGGAGATCAACGCCCGCCTCCGCCCCCGCCTGCTGTCCGACCTCCGCCCGGGGACGCGGATCGTCGCGAACCACTTCGGCATCAGCGACTGGCAGCCGGACGACACGCTGGCGCTGGGCTACCGCAACGTCTACCGCTGGACGGTGCCGGCCCGCGTGACCGGCCGCTGGCGGTGCGTGATCGCGACCCCGCGCGGCGGCCGCCGCCACCTCACGCTCGACCTCGAGCGCCGCTACCAGATCGTCCTCGGCACCGCGACGTTCGACCGCCAGCCCGTCGCGGTCGCGTCCGGTCGCCTGACCGGCACGCGCCTCGCGATCCGCCTCGCCGACGGCCGCACGATCGACGCCGAGGTCGACGGCAACCGTCTCCGCGGGCACGTCTCCCGCACCGACGGCGCCGCCCCTGCTCCGCTGGGCGGGATGCGCGCGTGACGGCAAGGTCGGCGCACGCGACGCCCCCTCACTTCACCTCGCCCATCATTTCCAGCAGCGCCGCCACGATCTTCTCCGACGCCTCGATTTCGACGCGGTTCGTGCCCAGCCAGGTCTCGTAGCCGCCGAGCTGGTGTTGCTCCGGCGTCGGCAGGTAGCCGTACGAGCCGTTGGCCTGCGAGATCGTGAACGTCGGCTTGAGCGGGCTTTTGGCCTTGACGTCGAGGCCCGTCTGCGCGAACACCTCGAACGGGATCGCGGTGACGCCGAGCTCGCCGATGCGCAGCACCTGGAGCGGGACGGCGACCTCGTTGGGCGACTCGGCCAGCGCCAGCAGCCGGCGGGCGTAGGCCTCGTCGAGCGGCGTCTGCGGCTTCTGCTCCTTGGCCAGGATCCGCTTCGCGCGGTCGATCAGCTCGGGCGTCGGCTTGCGGGCCTTGAGGGTCAGTTCGCGGGTGGCGGCCTTGAGCTCGGCGTGGTCGCGGTACTTCACCGTCGCGTGCGCCTTCATCACCGCGTCGGCGAGCAGGTCGGCGACCTTGTTGATCTGCTCGTACGGGGCGAGCCTGCCGGTGGACTTGGGCCCGAGCACGTTGATGTTGTTGACGTCGCCGCTGGTGCCGTTGGTCAGGATGCCGACGAACGGCGGGTCGAGGCGGTCGGCGTTCAGGCGGTGCTGGACGCGGTCGGCGAAGACGGCGAAGTAGTCGGCCGACACGTGGGTGGGCGGGACGCCGCCGACGTAGTGGAGCGAGTAGTTCGCGAGCAGCGCGATCGGCCTGCCGCCCCCCTTCGCGCGGACGGTGACGAACGAGCATTCCGGGTCGGTCGGGCCGGCGGACTCGACGACGTTCGGGTTGCCGACGCCGGGGTTCATCTTGACTTGGTCGGTGCCGCCGAGCGGGTTCAGAAGCTCGGTCGCGCCGGGCTTCATCCGGTACCGGCGGTTGAACAGCGGCCCGGGCTCGACGGCGGCGCCCCAGCCGATCTCGGCCGGCGCGAGGTTGGCGGCGGCGCGGCGGATGCCGTCGGCGATCCGGGTGGCGAGGAAGCTTTGGTAGTCGTTCAGCGTCTGCTCGCGCGCGAGCGGGTTGCGGCCGCGGGCGCTGGTGGCCGAGTGCGTGTGCGTCGCGGCCATCAGCATGTTCTGCGGCGGGATGCCGGTCGCCTCGCTCGCAAGCCGCCTGGCCTCGTCGAACACCTCGCGCGCGATCCCGACGTTGTCGCAGACGGCGAACGCGATCCGGGTGCGGCCGTCGTCGAGCACGAGGCAGCGGGCGTGGAGCTCGTCGTGGACGTGCTCGGCCTTGGGCTCGGAGAAGTTGCCGACGATCGGCAGGCCGAGCGGCGGCGTGATGTTGCTGGCCGCCGCCCCGGCGCGGAGGGCGGGGGCGGGGGCTCGGCCCGCGTCGGCCGCGCGGGCCGGCGCCGCCGGCCCGAGGCCGCAGACCGCGAACAGGCAGGCGACAACGCCGAGGCGGCGCGGCAGGGGGTTTCGCATCCCTTCGATGCTATCGCCGCCCCGGGCGGACCGGAAGCAGGCGACCGACCCCGCACCCCTTCCTCACGTCACCGGCAGCGCGCGGGCAGATCCCCGCCGATCCCCCCGGCTCTTCAACCCCCGATTGATCGGACCCGCCTCCGCCGCTACGCTTCCTAGGGACGCCCCGGAGGAGTGGCAGAGTGGTCGATTGCGCCGGTCTTGAAAACCGGTAGGCCCGCAAGGGTCTCCAGGGTTCGAATCCCTGCTCCTCCGCTTCGACTTTTAGCCGGCCCGCGCGGCGGCCCGTGGGACTCTTGGGGTGGCCCGGGCACCCTTGTATGCCGAAGCGACTCGTAGCCGGGAATCGCTCCCCGATCGGGAGTCTGCGGCGAGTTCCTGGTCATCGCCACGGCTCGGGGCCGACGCTACCGGGCCGAGGATCTGCCCAGGTGCCCGCTCTCGGCCGCGCGAAGCGCCTGGTACTTCGCGACGATGAGCTTCGACGCGACCTTCTCCAGATTCGCCTCCAGCGCGACCGACTCGGCGACGTACAGGAACCGCTGGCACTTGACCCACTTGCGCTCGAGCTCGAACGACTTTTCGACGCGATCGCCGGCGTCGTTCACGAGCTTGTCCCACCGCGCGAACGCGGGGTGCGACTCGATCACCTTGACGATCTGATCCGCCTCACTCGTGATCGCCGCGACCGCCGCCGGGTGATACCCGTTGCTGATCTCGGGCCACCGCGCGAGCACGCGGCTTCGGATCTGATTCCGCAACTGCTCCTGCTCCCCGCGGCGGCCGCCCCCGCCGGCGCCACCCCCGCCACCGCCCGGGGCGGTCGTCGCCTGCCGCCCCGGTCGCTGCGGCTCGAGCGCCTTCCGCTGCCGGTCCAACTCGTCCGCCAGCTTCCGCGCCGCCGCCGCACGGTCGTCCCCGGTCAAACCGAGATGTTCCGACAGTCCCTCGAGCACCGCCCGCCGGTCCGCGCTCGCCAGCTTCAGCAACTCGTCGAACTTCGCCGACGGCGTGACCAGCCCCGGCAGCTTCGCGTCCTTCGTCTTCCCGAACTGCCGCAGCAGCACGTCCCCCGTACAGACCGGGATGTCGATCCTGTCGCTGGTCAGCTGCACATACGCGTGCGCCTCGGCCAGAGACGTCCGCCCGTCCCCGTCGTAGTCCGGCCGGTCGACCGCCTGCCCGGTCCGCGTCCGCCCGGCCAGGGCGGCGAAGAAGAACGTCGTGTAGTCCTGGTAATTCTCCTCCTGCGTGTCCGGCGTGCACCCGGCCGCCAGCCGGTCGTGCCACGTCGCGAAGAACCCGCACCGCGTCGCGTCCGCCAAGTTCGGCCCGGCAGCCGCGGCGGGAAAGATCACGTCCGCGAACCCGCCGGAGTGGCACTGCACCATGATCAGCACGACCTGCGCCTTCGGGTTCACCTTGTCCAGGTGGGCGGTGAACTCCTTAACGGTCATCCCGCCGTCGAACCAGAGGTCCATCGTCGTGTTCCGCGGCTGCCCGCGCTGGCCGCTCCCGCCGTGGCCGGTGAAGTAGACGAATAACCGGTCGCCGTCCGCGAGCCGCGCGCCGGTGGTGCGAAACCACTCCGCGATCGACGCCCGGTTCGCCGGCCCCTTCACCTCCGGGAGGTCGTGCGGGCGGTACGTGTTGTACAAATCGTCCTCACGGTCCCACAGCCGCGCCAGCAGCACGTTTGCCCGCGGCGGCGTCACGTTCGGGTCTGACACCTGCAGGTCGCGAAGCTTCTCGTTCCCGCACGCGAAGTAGACCGCGTGCGGCGCGCCGGCGAGCCCGCAGTCCGCCAGCGTCTTGCGGAAGTAGACGACGTTCCGCTCGAGCGAGAGCTGGTTGTTCCGCGGCGACCCGCCGCCGCCGATCGTCAGGAAGTGATCCGTCGCACCCAGGACTGGGCCCGCGGACGAACTGACAATTACCAACACGCACACCGACGCCAGCCAATGTTTCATGCGGACTCCGCGCGGGGGAAGGACCTCCGGGAACCCGAGGTGAACGCCTCGCCTCCGGCGCAATCCTACCCCCGCGCGAACGCGCAAGTCACGAGGAAACGACGCCTCTCCGTTTAGCCGCGATCCGAGGCGGGGCCCGCCGCCGACGCACCCCCCGCCTACCGCCGCCGCCTCGCCAGCATCCCGACCGCCCCGATCACCACCAGCCCCACCCCCGGCTCCGGCACGATCGCCAGCACCACGCCCGTCCCCGCCCCGCTCGTCGGGTCCGCGCTCGGCCCCAGCCGCGTGCTGCCGAGCACGTACAACTCCCCGTTCGCGTCCTCCCCGATCCCCTTGACGTAGATCCCCAGCGGGTGGTCGTTGTCGCCGAGGATGAACTGGTTGATCTCGCCCGTCGCCAGGTTCGCGTAGTACAGCGACCCGTTGGGCGTTCCGAACCCCGACGAGAAGTCGCCGAAGATGTACATCCCCTGCATGCCCGGCAGTTTCGCCCCGCGGTAGACGAACCCGCCGATGATCGACGTCCGCTTGGTCACCCCGTCGTCGATCCGGTCGTACTGCAATATCGGGTCGGTCACGTCCGGCATCGTCGCGACCGGCGCGTCGGCCGTCCCCGGCGTCACGCCGACGATCGGCGTCGCGCTGACCGTCCCGTTGTTCGGGTTGAAGAAGAAGGTCCCCTCCTTGTACCGCCAGCCGTAGTTCTTTCCCGCCTCGACCCGGTTCACCTCTTCGATCGCCCCCTGGCCGACGTCCGCCACCAGGAGGTCGTTCCCGGCGAAGCTGAGCCGGAACGGGTTCCTCATGCCGGTCGCGTAGATCTCCTTGACCGGCCCGGCCGCCGCGAACGGGTTGCCCGCCGGGATGCCGTACGTCGGGTTCTTCCCGTTCGTCCCGTTCACGTCGATCCGCAGGATCTTCCCGAGCGGCGTCGCGTTGCTCTGCGCGTTCCCCGTCGGCTCGACGTGCCCGTCGCCGCGGTCGTTCGACAGCCCGCCGTCCCCGACGCCGACGTACAGATGCCCGTCCGGCCCGAAGGCCAGCCCGCCGCCGTTGTGGTTCGTCGCGACCGGGTGGTCGAACCGCATCAGTTCGGCGCGGGTCGAGGTGTCGATCGCGTCCGGGTTCGCGGCCGACACGCGCCACGACGAGACGACGCTCTGGTACGTCGGCGCGGTGCCGGTGAGCAGGGGGTACTGGGTCGGCGTCGAGCCGACGGCCTCGCTGGTGAACGTGAACACGCGGCGGAAGCCCGGGCTGGCGGGGTTGGCGAACCCGGGATCGAACGCCATGCCGATCAGGCCGCGCTCGTCGAAGTTCGGCGCGAGCGGCACGACCCGGCGGTCCGCAACGGTCGGCGCGGTCGGGCTGACGTCGAGGAACGGCGTCGACTGCAGCACGCCGTTCTTGATGACCCTCACCTGCCCGGGTTGGTCGACGACGAATTGCCGGCCGGCGTCCCCCGCCGGCGCCGTCAGCACGTTCGGCGCGATCAGCCCGGTCGCCACCGGGATCGTCTCGATCCGGTACGGCCCCTTCGGGATCGCGCCCGGGATCGGCCCCTGCTGCGCGAGCCCGAACGGCGCAACCCAACCCGCGGCCACCAGGGCCGCCACGTGAGAGAGGCGAATGCTCATGCGACTTCTCCTCCGAACGGACGAAGAGGTGACGCCGGGCGCGTGCGGCGCGAAGCGCCCGCGCTCCCGACGGGTGGGTGCCCGTCCGAAACAACGCGCCCCGCACGGATGAAATTCCCGGATCGGAAGAATCCCCCCGCACGCACTCAGGTCAGCAAGATCGCGACGTCACATTGCGGCCTCGTACAGGCGCCGGAGGTCTGCGGCCGTCACCTTCCGCGGGTTGAACGTCGCCGTCCACTGCTTCGACGCCATGTCCGCGAGGTCGTCCAGCGACGACTCCTTCACCCCGTGCTCGCGCAGCCGCGCGGGAATCCCGGCGGCGGCGAGGAATCGCGTCAGCTTCTCCGCGAGTTGCTCCGGATCGACCCCGAGGTCCGCGTACGGCCGCTCCGCCCCCTCGGAGTTGAACCGCACGACGTGCGGCAGCATCGCGCCGACCGCGTGGCCGTGGACCACGTTGTACCGCGCCGTCAGCGGGTTCGCGCACGCGTGGGCCGCGCCCAGCATCGAGTTCTCGATCGCGCACCCGGCCAGGTGCGCCCCGAGCAGCATGTCCCGGCGAGGGTCCGGTGACGGGCGCCCGTTCGACCGGTCCTCCGCCGCCGAACCCTCAGTCCCGGGGCCCGACCCCGCCCCCAGCGACGCTTCGAACGCCCCCGACAGCAGCCGCCACGCCTCCACCGACAGCCGCCGCGACACGTCGTTCCGCTTCGTCGTCCCCGCCGACTCCACCGCGTGGCTGATCGCGTCGATCCCCGTCGCGGCGGCGACGCCGCGCGGCTGCGTCGCCGTCAACTCCGGGTCCAGCACCGCGACCCGCGCCGCCGCCTTCTCGTCCCAGCACGCCATCTTGGCGTGCGTCTCCGGGTCCGTGATCAGCGCGGCCGACTGCGCCTCGCTCCCGGTCCCGGCGGTCGTCGGCACCGCGATCAGCGGCAGCATCGCCTTCGACGCCTTGTTTACGCCCCAGTAGTCCTGCATCCGCCCGCCGTTGGTCAGCAGGAAGTTCACGCCCTTCGCGCAGTCCATCGAGCTCCCCCCGCCCAGGCCGATGATGAAATCGACCTCGAACTTCCGCGCGACCCCCAGCCCGCGGTGCACGTGCTCGGTCGTCGGGTTCTCGCCGACCTCGTCGTACACCCGCGCGACGATCCCCGCCCGGTACAGCGACCGCATCGCCCGCTCGACGTGCCCCGCCTCCACGATCCCCGGGTCCGACACCAGCAGCACGCGCGTCGCCCCCTCCGCCCGGGCAAGCGGGCCGAGGTCGTTCAGCGCGCCGGCGTTGAACACCACGCGGATGCGCGAGCCGGGGACGGATTGCGGGGCCGGCGAGGGGGAGATCATGCGATGGGGGAGTTCCGTGGGGATCGAAAGGTTGTCCAAGGGCAGACCAGAATGTCCGCCCCACCGAGACGGAGGCGGCTAGTCATTTTAGGGCATCACGCCCGGCGCGACCGGCTCCTCGGTCTTGTCCTCCAACTGGAACGCCCGCTGGCGGTACAGGTGCTCGAACAGGTTCCCCTCGTGCGGCTGGTCCCACGACAGCCGGAACGTCGGCACCGGCCCGATGTTCAGACGGTCCACGTCGTCGCACGCCATCATCCGCCGGCGGAACTTCGCGTCGCCCGTGATCACCGTCCCGACCAGCGTCGGCCCGATCGCGTCCGGGATCTCCTCGACCGGGCATTCGATCACGCTCGCGTACGGGAACAGGAACTCCTTGTTCGCCAGCGCGTGATCCCGGCCGCACCGCACGATCGTCGGCAGCAGCCACGCGAGCCGCCCCTCCCGCACCAGCCGCGGTGTCCCGCGGATCTCCTGGGTCAGGTCCCGGGCGTCCGGCGGCAGCAGCCCGTCGATCATCGCGTTGATCCGCTCGGGCATCGTCGGGTTCGCGAACGCCGCCAGCTTCGCGTCCGGGTGGTCGGCGGGGAGAGCCTTCCACGTCGCGAGCTTCTCCGCGACCGCGCGGGCGATCTTGTCGGCGTTCTTCGGCGTCCAGATCGCGCTGGCGTTGATGCACGACCGTCCGCCGTTCGCGCTGACCGACTGCACCATCACGTCCAGGTATTTCTCCCATTGGTCGGCCGCGTCGTCCCCGAGGATCACCTTCGAGAACCCCGGCCCGTGCAGCTCGACCCGCGGGTCGTTCTTGTACTGCTTCGTCGTCGACGCGTCCCCGAACAGCATCGACCGGTCCACGCTCCGCAGCAGCTCGCCCGCCCCGCCGTGGTCCGTCGGGTAGAACCCGAACGCCTCGGCCGGCAGCCCGGCGGCGATGAACGCCTGGATGATCCGCAGCGGCGACCACGGCTCCTCCCGCCCCGGCTTGAGCGCGATCGGCGCCTTGAGCGCGACCGCCGGGATCCACAGCGAGTGCACGCCCGGCGAGTTGCTCGGCAGCACCGCCCCGAAGATCCGCCCCTCCCGGAAGTAGCTCAGCGTCCGCCCCTCGTCGTCCCCGTACCCCCGGTCGAGGATCGTCAGGTCGAACCCCCGCGTCAGCCCGGCGGCGACCACGTCGATTTCGTCGAAGATCCGGAAGATCTTCCCCGCGTTCCCGCGGCAGAGCGACACCGGCATCCCCGTCGTCGCCGACAAATGGTTCACGTAGTCGTCGAACGAGTGCATCGCGTCGCCGACCGGGAGCGACGCCTCCATGAACAGCTTCCCGGCCTTCCGGCAGAACGCCATCAACTCCTTGACGGTGAACTGCTCAAGGACGGTGTCGTCCATCGCGCGGATGTCGCGGCCGACCAGCCCGCCGTTCGCCTGCGACACCTGGGCGACCGGCTCACCGGTCGCGTGGTGGACGATCGTGATCTTGTCGATCGACTCGTAGGGCTTGCCGTGACGGAGGATGGGGATGTGGAGCATGGTTCGGGTCTCGTTTACTGCTGTGGCTTGACGCCGGGCCGCCAGAGGCGCGCGAGTGGGAGATCGAGAGACGGAAACGGAGGTAGCCGGAGGACGTCACTGCCCGTGCCGTGACCGGATCGGAGGTAGACGCCATTCTCGAGCCGGTACGCCTCGACCGTGCGTTCCATCGGGTCGACAATCCAGTAGAACGGGACGCCGGCCGCTTGGTAGAGGTCGAACTTGTCCGTGCGGTCGTACCCCGCGTTGGACGGCGAGAGGACTTCGACGCACAGGTCGGGGGAAACCTCGGGCTTCATCGAGCCCGCGATGAGATGTACTCGGGCAGCCGCGAAGTACAGCAGGTCGGGCCTGCGGGCGTCCTCGGGCCCGAAATAGGTGTCGATGTCCGCGTACAGCTCGCCCAAGGCGCCGCCCTGGACGTGGCCACCGACCAACAGCATCAGCTGTGTGACGGCGTAGCCGTGATCCATGTTGGGGCTCGCCATCATGACCACTTCCCCATGCACGAGCTCGCTGCGCACGTCGTCTGTCGGCAGTGCGAGGAACTCGGTCGCCGTCATTCGCTGCGTACTGGTCGTCATAATGCCTTGCGACGATTGTAGCACGCCGCCCTAGTACACGCCTTCCACCACGCTCACCCCCAGCCCCTGGAACGGCTGCACGTTCCCCGCCCCGTCCCACGGGTACGGCTCGCACGGCGGCCGCCGGATCGCCTGGTCGCGCTCCAGGAACCGCGGGATGAACGTCTCCTTCGTCAGCGTCGTCAGCATCACGCGCCCGATCGTGCCGTACGGCACCTTCTCGTTCGCGTCGTCCGGCTTGACGATCTCCACCACCGCCCGCGGCTGCGGCGCGTGGTAGATCACCTCGTACTTGTCCGCCGGGTCGAACGGCTTGTGCGTCGCCAGCCCCATCAGCGTGTTGCCGTACGTCGGCACGAAGTCGATCCCCGGCGCCAGCTCCTCCCGCGCGAACCGGTGGAACTGCGGCGTCAGCTCGGTGCCGCCGCAGAAGATCCCCGTGATCCCGTAGTGCGCCAGGTTGATCTTTTCCGCCAGCGCCTCGAGCAGCTTCGGCGTCGTGAACATGCACTTGATGTTCGGGTTCGCGCGCAGGATCGTCAGCGCCTGGTCCACGCAGTGCTGCTTGTACAGGTTCGCCTCCTGCATCTCGCCGCGCTTCAGGCACTTGATCACCCACCGCGGGTCCAGGTCCACGCTGAACGCGATCCCGCCGCGGTGCTGCGCCAGGTGCTCGATCGCCAGCCGCAACCGCCGCGGGCCGCTAGGCCCGAGCATCAGCCAGTCGCTCCCCTTCGGGAACGTCTGGTCGCTCAGGGTCTGGCTGAAGTTCTCGTAATCGATCCGGAAGTCGTCGATCTGCAGCCGGCTCTTGGGCACCCCGGTCGACCCGCCCGTCTCGAACACGTACATCGGCCGCCCCTCCAGTCCCTTGGGCAGCCACCGCCGCACGGGCCCGCCCCGCAGCCAGTCGTCCTCGAAGTGCGGGATCTTCCGGAGGTCGTCGAACTTCTGGACCTCCTTGCGCACGTCGATCCCCCACTCCTTGGCCTTCCCCAGCCAGAACGGGCACCCCGTCGCCGGGTTGAAGTGCCACTCGACCATGTCACGGGTGTGCGCGTCCAGCTTCTCCCGCGCCTGCTTCGCCTTCGCCTCGATCGATGCGCTCATAATGTCTGCCCAGTTCGAACCGCTTCCCTATGCCCCTGCGTCCTCCGCGTCTCCGCGGTGAGCTATTTCTTCTCCGAGATCGCGAACACCTTCTCCCGCGTGACCACGTACAGCGTCCCGTTCGAGAACACCGGCGAGCTGTAGCACGCGCTGCCCAGGTTGTTCGTCACGATCTTCTCCTCGTCCAGCTTGTCGCTGACCGGGATGATCGCGACGTCACCGTCCTCGTCGCACAGGTACACCTTGCCGTCGGCGATCATCGGGCTGCCCCACATCGCCGCCTCCATGTCGTACACCCAGTGCCGCTTGCCGGTCTTGGCGTCGAAGCAGTGGAGGTACCCGGAGAAGTCCGGCACGAACAGCAGCCCCTGGTCGAGCGCCGCCGTCGAGATCGTCCGGTTCATCCGGTCCTTCGCCTTCTTCGACTCCGGCATCTTCTCCCAGTGCCACACCACCCCGCTGTTCGGGTTCGGCTGACCCTTGCGGCTCGGCGCCGCCCCGGCCGGCGCGACGAGTTCCTCCCCCGGCTTGGGCGGCGGCGCGACCTGCGCCTCAGCGGGCAGTTGCAGGCTGATGTCCCCTTTCTTCGTGATGTCCACGCACCACAAGTGCCCCGGCCCCTCCCCGTGCTCCGGGTCCTGACCGTTCGCGATGTACATCAGATTGCCGATGATCAGCGGCGTCGCGATCAACTCGTTCCGGGTCGTCGGATACGTCGTCTCCTTGTTGTTCGAATCGAACTTCCAGATGATCTCGCCGGTCTTCGCGTGGTACGCGTAAATCCACCCGTCGCCGAGCGGGCAGATCACCAGCGGCACGCCGTTGGCCTCCGCGAACGCCGGGCTCGCCCACTCGCCGTGCAAGATGCCGTTCCCCGGGCTGTTGTCGGTCCACACCACCTTGCCCGTCTTCTTCTCGAAGCAGATCACGCTCGGCGCGTTCGGGGCCGGCAAATTCTTGTGCGTTTCGTCGACGCCGTTCCCCGTGATCACGTACACCCAGTCTTGGTAAATGAACGCCGACGACGACGTCATGTTGTGCGGGAACACCCCCTGTTCCTTCATCATGTCGTACACCCACACGTCCCGCGGCGGGCTCCCGTCCCGGCGGGTGGGTTCGAGGTCGAGGCAGACCATCTCGCACTTGGGCGTCGCGTACCACAGCAGGTCCCCCTCGATCGCCGCCGTCGAGCAGACGCCCATGTACGGCCAGTCGTTCACCCGGCCGGCCGGGTGCTTCGGCGTCACCCGCTGGTACAGGAACTTGCCGGTCTTCTCGTCGAAGATCATCAGGTTCGAGGCGTCCCCCTGGATCTTCGGGTCGCGGTTGCCCTCGTTGTTCGTCCCGACCACGACCAGGCCGCCCGCGACCACCGGGTTGCCGTAGCTCTGCGACCCGAGCTGCTGCACCCACTTAATGTTCTTCTTCGACTCCACGTCCCACTCGGTCGGCGGGTTCTTCTCCGGCGTGACCATGTTCCGCTGGGGCGTGCGGCCCCAGATCGGCCAGTCGAAGTTGCCGGCGGCGTTCGCGCCCGCGGCCGGGGCGGCGCCGTTGTCGGCGGCGAGCAGGGGGGCGCCGAGCAACGCGGCGGTCAGCAGGGCGAGGCAGGTCTTCTTCTTCATGGGTAAGGTTCCGTAACAGGGGGACTATCTCGAACCGACTGGCGACCGATGCGGATTCTAGCCGCGGATCACTTGTTCGGCGTCACCGCGATGTTGTCGTAGTAGATCTCGCTCTTGAACGGCGTCACCAGCGACTCGCCGTACAGCCCGGGCGCGCCGTTCGTGTTCGGCTGGGTGTCGTTCAGCTCGACCGCCCACCCCTCCGGCTCGCTCTCCCCCTTCTTCCAAACCTTCCCGCGCACCATCGTGCTCCCGTTGTTCGGCTGAACCGACAGCTTCAGGTGGTACCACGTCTGCGGCGTCCACTTGTAGTCGGCGGCCTTGTACAGCGACTCGCCCTGCTGCCCCTGCTTCGGCAGCGCGCCGGTCCACGGGGTCACGTAGATCCGCTGGTGGTTCCCCGCCAGCGTCAGCCCGTACCGCCCGGCGATCACCCCGGCGTCCGGGATGTACATCGCGTCCCCCACCTTCTTCGCGTCCACCATCACGTCCGCCTCGATCGTGTAGTTCGACAGCTCCGGCCGCCCGAAGTACGTCCGCGCCAGGTGATACAGGTCGAGGTTCAGCAGCTTGACCAGCACCTTGTTCCCGTCCGGCATCTGCCGCACCGCGAACTTCCCGCCCACGTTGATCCACGTCAGCGGCGGCTTGTCCGCCGCCGCCTGCTCGAAGTCGATCTTGTACGGCGGCTCGGGCATCACCCGCACCCGCGCCTTGCCCATGAGCTGCTTGCCGCCGACGTCCACCGTCGCTGCCACCGCCCCGGCCTGAATCCCCGCCGCGTCCGCCGTAAACGCGCCCGACGGATCGACCGACCCCTTCAAATTCCCGGCTTTCGCCGGCTGCGTCCCCTCCGGCGCGGTCGGGGGCGGCGGGATCAGCACCGGCTCGATCGACCACTTCGCCTGCGCCGCCTCGCCGATCAGTCGCCCCTTGTCGTCGAACGTCCGCACCTTGAACGTCGCCTTCTCGCCGCTCTTGAGGATCACGTCCGCCGGCACGACCTGCACGACCGCCGCCGCCGCACTCTTGTCCGCCGGCTCCTCCTTCGGCATCGCCGGCACCGGCTCGTCCTGCTTCTTCGCGTCCTTCGGCCCGATGCACCACGTCCCGCCCGCCGTCTGTAAGAACAGCCGCCCGTTCGACACCGCCGGCGACCCGTACACGTAGTACTCGCGCCCCAGCGCCTGCGCGTCCGACGCGATCTCCACCTTCGACAGCACCTTGGCCTTCTTCTTCCCCTCCTCCGGCGGCTGGATGATCGAGAACCGCCCGTTCGCCTCGGCCGCGTAAATCTTGTTGTCGGCCCACACCAGCGACGGCCGCCCGATCGTGCCCGTACCCTGCTTCCAAAGCGTCTTGCCCGTCTGCACTTCGACCGCGTGCACCGTCCCCTTGTTGTCCGGGACGTACGCGACCTTCCCGTCCGGCTGCACCGTCGGCGACGCAAAGCCGGCTTCAAGACCGTCGATCCGCCACAACTCCTTCGGTGCCTGCGTCTTCGGGTCGACCTGCGACAGATCTAGGCCGACGACCCGCCCCATGACCGGCGTGTCCGCGTTCTCCTCCGAGCTGCCAGCGATCAGCTTGTCGCCGACCAGCAGCACCGTCGTGTTGATCCCGCGCTTCGACAGCTTGTACCCGAACACCTTCTCGCCCGTGCGCGCCTTGAACCCGTACACCCCGCCGTCCCCCGCGCCGAACGCGACGATCCGCACCCCGTTGACCACCCCGACCACCGGCGTCCCCTGCGGAGCGTCCACCGGCCGCCCGCCCGTTCCGTTCGTCCACCGCAACTCCCCCGTGTTCTTGTCGAACGCGAAGCACCGGTGCTGCCCCTGCGCGTTGTCGCCCCACCCGAACGCCACCCCGGTCAGGAACACGGTGTCCTCGTCCACCGCCGGCGACTGCGTCCGCCCGCCGAACGTCGAGATCTGCCCGTACTCTTCAAACATCTGGTGCTGCCACACCAGCTTCCCGGTTTCCCCATCCAGGCACACCAGCGTCCCCTGCACCCCGTACCCGTACACCCGCTTCGACTGCGGGTCCGCCACCACGTTCCCCCACCCCAGGCGGTGGAACGGCACCTCGGTCTGGTACATGTTGACCCGGTGCTCCCACAGGATCTTGCCGGTGTCGGCGTCGGCGCAGATCAGCGCCTCCTGCGTCTTCGGGCTGACGATCGTCGTCCCCTCCCACTTGGTCTCCCCGACTCGCGTCCACGTGTACAGCTTGCCGTTCATCACGACCGGGCTGGACATCCCCGTGATCTTCTCGTTCTGCCAGACGACGTTCTCCTTCGTATCCGGGTCCCACGACTCGGGCAGGCCGGTCTCCCGCGAGACGCCGTTCTGCTCCGGCCCGCGCCAACTGGGCCAGTCGTTCGCGAGAACGCTTTGAGTCGAGGCGAGGAGTAACGACAGGGTGGCGGCGGCGAATTTCCGTTTCATCGGGCGGGTTCCTTTGCCGGTTCGGCGGGACTGCTCAGGCCGATATTTGTTTGAACAAGTGTAGGGCCGAAACGTTGCCGTGAGTAACTGTTTTTGAACTTCCGTGATCAGGTGCGGCGGACGAACCGCTTCGCCTTCATCTCGAAGCGCGGCAGCGTCCCACACGGGACGGTAAGGACTCGCGCCCGAAAAGACAACGTGTCCTGGATCGTCCGCGCCACGCGCTCCGCCAGCGCCGGGTCGCACGGCTCGGCCGTCGGCTCGACCTCGATCGTCACCTCCGCCAGTGCGCTCGACCCGGTGATCGTGCAACGGAACTCGGCGACCTCGGCGAACCGCCGGATCAATGCTTCAACGCCGGTCGGGAACACGTTGTTGCCGCGAACCGTGATCATGTCGTCGTACCGCCCGAGGATCCCGCCCTCCATCCGCGCGAACCACCGGCCGCACAAACACTTGCGGCGGGACAGCCGCACCCGGTCGCTCGTGCGGTAGCGGATCAGCGGGCTGGCCCAGCGGCCGAGGTTGGTCAGGACGAGCTCGCCCGGTTCGCCGTCGGGCACGGGCTGCCCGGTGGCGGGGTCGATCACCTCGGCGATGCACTCCGCTTCATTCAGGTGGACGCCCCCCGGGTTCTCGAAACACTCGAACCCGACCCCGCCCATCTCGGTCATCCCCGTGTGGTCGAACACTCGCGCTCCCCAAGCCGCCTCGATCCGCCCGCGCACCTCCGGGATGCTCCCGCCCGGCTCGCCGGCCACGATCAGCTTGCTCACCTTTGCGCCCGCGAGGTCGATCGCCTCCTTCCGCGCGACCTCTGCCATGTGCAACGCGTACGTCGGCGTGCAACAGACGACGTCCACCTCGTTGTCCACGAGCATCCGCAGCCGCGCCGTCGTCGTCATTCCCCCGGCCGCCAGCGCCAAGTTCCCCCGCGCCGTCGCCCCGTCGAACGCGCCCCAGAACCCCAGGAACGGCCCGAAGCTGAACGGGAAAATGACCCGATCCCCGCGCCGCACTCGCGCCGCGCCGTAGATCGTCCCCCACAGCCCCCGGACCCACCCCCAGCTCTCCGCCGTGTCCAGCCACCGCATCGGCCGCCCGCCGCTCCCCGACGTCTGGTGAAACCGGCAGTAGTCCGCCAGCGGGTACGTCAGGTTCGACCCGTACGGCGGGTTCCCCACCTGGTCCGCCTCGAGCTCCTGCCGCGTCGTGAACGGCAGCCGGTCGAGCGGGTCGATGCGCGGATCGAACGTCAGGCCCGAGAATTTCGCGCGGTAGAACGCGTTGGAACGGAGGACGTCGCCGAGCATCGCCGCGAGCTTGCCGCGCTGCAGGTCGGCGATTTCCTGGCGGTCGAGCGTCTCCTCGCGCGGGTTGAAGTACGCGGTGTCGGGCATCGGTCGGGCGGTAGTATTACCGGAAACGCCGCCCGCCGTTAACACGCTTGTTCGCGCGCCGCGGTCTGCTTACGATCTGCCGCCGCTTCAAACCCAGTACCCAAGAGGACGATCCGACGATGGTCAAGTACACGTGGCTGTTCTTCGTGGCGGGGGCCGTGCTGACGTGGGGCGCGTACGTGGTCACGATCGACCACGGCCGATCGGAGCTCGCCGGCATCAAGCAGGCCGGCAGGCCGCTCGTCCCCGGCCCCGTCGCCGCGATGCGGGCGTTCCTGTTCATCGGGCTCGCCTACTTCTTCATGGGCGTGGTCGTGCCGCTCGTCTACATCAAGCTCAACCCGGTCGACCCGGCGAAGTTCCCGCAGGACCCGAAGTTCTTCGCCCGCGGCGTCACGCTCTCCACCGTCGCCGGCGTGCTCGGCGCCGCCGGCGCCCTCTGCATCGTCTTCGCCGTCGGCTACGCCCGCGCGCAAAAGGTCTCCCCGGCCGCGGTCGCGTCGCTCGTGTTCTGCTTCGCGCCGATCGTCAACGTGATCATCTCGATGATCGTCGAGCCCCCGGCCAGCAAGCCGTCGCCCCTCTTCTTCCTCGGCATCCTGATGGCCGCCGCCGGCGCCGCGATGGTGCTCTACTACAAGCCCGAACCCAAGCCCCACGGCCCCGCCGCCGGCCACTCGCTCGTCGCACCCGCTGCGGCGGCCGGCACGACCCACCACGCCGCCTCGACTTCGCCGCCACCGGCCGCTCGCCCGGCCGTCACCGCGCCGCCACGCCACATCCCCACCCCACCCCCGCTGGTCGATTGGGACCGCGCGACGATGCGGCTGGTCGAAGAGATCGACGCCGTCTGGGACCGGGCCGTGCGGTCGAAGTTCCGCGACCGACAGAACGGCTAAGAGCAGGGGGGCGTCCGCGTCACCCCGCCCGCGGCCTCACCTGCACGTCCGTCACCTCCGCCGTCCGCGGCAGCGACACCGCCGTCGCCACCACCTCGGCCACGTCCGCCGGCTGGATCAGCCGCGCCGGGTCGTACGCCCGCCCCTCGATCGCGTACCGCCGCTCTTGCATCGGCGTCGCCGTCTGCCCCGGGTACACGCTGACCACCCGCACGCCCGCCGGCGCAAGCTCCGCCCGCAGCGCGTCCGCCATGCCCTTTAAGCCGTGCTTCACCGCCGCGTACTGCGTCACGCCCGGCCGCGCCGCAATCCCCGTCGTCGAGTTGATGAACACGATTTGCCCCGGCCGGCGTTTGACCTGCGGCAGCAGCGCCTGCGTCAGCACGTACGGCGCGCGGAGGTTCACCCGGTACTGCAAGTCGAAGTGCTCGACCGGCGCCGTCTCCAGCGGCTCCTGAAAGTAGACCGCCGCGCAGTGCACGACCACGTCCACCCCGCCCGCCTCCCGCCCCAGCCGCTCCGGCAGCGCCGCCACCCGCGCGTCGTCCGTCAGATCGCACGGCACCACCCGCGCCCCCGCCCCGATTTCCGCCGCCACCGCCGCCAGCGCCGCCTCGTTCCGCCCGAGCAGGCATACGACCATCTCCCGCCGCGCCAGCGCCGCCGCCACCGCCCGCCCGATCCCGCCGGCCGCCCCGGTCACCAGCGCGACTTGTCCCGTCAGATCGTCCATCGCGTCACTCGACCCGCCCGGTGAAGTCCGGATACGTGTTGTCCCGCTCGATGATCACCGCCACCTCGCGCGGCCACGCGATCGCGAACGCCGGGTCGTTCCACCGCACCCCGCGCGACGCCGACGGGTGATACGCCCCGCCCATCTGGTAGAACACCTCCGTGTCGTCGGCCAGCGTGATGAACCCGTGCGCGAACCCCGCTGGGATGTAGAGCTGCCGGCGGTTCTTCGCCGTCAGCTCCGCGCCCACCCAATGCTGAAAAGTCGGGGACTCCGGCCGCAAATCGACGATCGCGTCCCAGATCGCCCCCATCGTGCACCGCACCAGCTTCGGCTGCGCGAACGGCGCGACCTGAAAGTGCATCCCGCGCAGCGTGCCCGCCACCTTGTTGAACGACAGGTTGCACTCGATGAGTTCCGCGTCGCACCCGTGCTCGCGAAACGCCTGCCGCGACCACGTCGGCGCGTAGAACCCGCGCACGTCCTCGAATCGCCGCGCCTCGATCACGTACGCCCCGGCCAGCTTCGTCGGAACAAACTCCATGACGCCGAACGCTCCCCGAATCCGCGTTCGCGGTCAATGCCCACGCCCGCACTGTGGCCAAATTGGCACCGCCTAGCCGATCGGGTATACACGGAGGTCGTTATGGCCATGGTCAGCGTGCAAGTCTGGGACGCCACCGGCAACAAGCGTCAGGAGGTCGAGATGCCCGACGACGCGCCGGTCAACCGCCTGATCGCCGTGCTTTTGCAGAGGATGAACTTCCCGCAGTACGCGCCCGACGGTCAGCCCCTCTCCTACAAGATCCACCACCGCGCCAGCGGCAAACAGTTACTAGACACGCAGTCCCTCGCCGACGTCGGCGTCAAGCCCGGCGACATCCTCCGCCTCCAGCCCGAGATCACCGCCGGCTGACCCGCCACCCGGCGCCGGCCGCCCGCCCTCGCCCCATGCCCGACCAGCCCCTGCAAATCTCCCTCGCCGACACGACCGCCGAGGCCGACGACCGCTTCCACCGCTTCAGGCTGATCTCCTGGTGGGACCAGTCCCGCCTCCGCGACGCGAAGGTGCTCGTGATCGGCGCCGGCGCGCTCGGCAACGAGCTGCTGAAGAACCTCGCCCTGCTCGGCGTCGGCAACGTCCTCGTCGCCGACATGGACCGCATTGAGAACTCCAACCTCTCCCGCTCCGTCCTCTACCGCGCCAAGGACAACGGCCAGCTCAAGGCCACCGCCGCCGCCCGCGCCGCCAAGGAGCTCTACCCCGATCAGAACGTCCAGGCGTTCAACGGCAACGTCGTCTACGACTTGGGCCTCGGCGCGTTCCGCTGGGCCGACGTCGTCCTCGGCGGCCTCGACAACCGCGAGGCCCGCCTGGCGATCAACCGCGCCTGCTGGAAACTCAACCGGCCCTGGATCGACGGCGCGATCGAGGCCATCCAAGGCACGGCGCGCGTGTTCGTGCCCGACGGCCCCGCCCAGGAAGCCCCGTGCTACGAGTGCACGATGTCCGAGACCGACTGGCGCCTGCTCAACCTCCGCCGCTCGTGCAATTTGCTCACCCGCCAGGAAATGGAGCTCGGCAAGACGCCCACGACGCCGACGATCTCCTCGATCATCGCCGGCGTGCAGGCGCAGGAGGCCGTCAAGCTCCTCCACGGCATGGCGTCGTTCCCCGGCAAAGGGTGGGTCTTCGCAGGCCTGTCCGCCGACGCCTGGCAGGTCGAGTTCCAGCGCAAGGACGACTGCTACAGCCACGACCCGCTCGACGAGGTGATCGAGCTCGACGCCCGCGCCGACACGCTGACCGTCCGCGAGCTCCTCGACCGGGCCCGCGCCCTGCTCGGGCCCGCCGCCGAGATCGAGCTCGGCCGCGACGTCCTCGAGAAGCTCGTCTGCCCCAAGTGCCGCGGCGAAGAGGCGTTCTTCGCCTCCCTCGGCAAGGTCACCGCCGACAAGGCCTGGTGCCCCACCTGCAAGGACGCCCGCCGCGACGTCCAGACGTTCCACAAAATCCGCGGCCGCGAACCGTTTCTCGACCAGACCCTCGCGAGCATCGGCGTGCCGCCGTTCGACATCCTGACCTCCCGTAACGACGAGCGCGTCGTCGGCTTCGAACTTTCGGGCGACGCCAAGGACGTCCTCGGCCCCGCCTGCCGCGACGCCGTCGGCCACGACGACCAGCTGGAGCTCGGGTGATCTATGGGGCGGCGGAAGAACCGGCGGCAAAGCTCGCGTGAAGAGTCTCAGACGGCAGCGATGAGCGAGACGACCCCCCATCCCGAGTCCCCCATCGACGGCGCGATCACCGCCGCCGCCCCCCCGCGCGACGTCTCCCAGATCGACCTCGCCGACTGGCAATCCCGCCCATTGCCCCCCGTCACCGGCGGCACGCGCGAGGCCCGCTTCCAGGTCGTCGTCCGCCAGTCCGTCCTTAACCTCCTCCACCGCCACGGCCAATCCGCCCCGGACACCGAAGTCTGCGGCGTCCTCGTCGGCAACGTCCACCACGACGCGTCCGGCCCGTGGCTCTATGTCGAGCACGCCATCGAGGGCGACCACGCCGCCGGCCGCGCCGCGCAGGTCACGTTCACCGCCGAGACCTGGGCCCACATCCAGTCCGTCATGGACCGCGACCACCCCGACAGGCGGATCCTCGGCTGGTACCACACGCACCCCGGCTTCGGCGTCTTCCTGTCCGACATGGACGTCTTCATCCAGCAGAACTTCTTCCCCGAGCCGTGGCAAATCGCCCTGGTCTACGACCCCAAGGCCAACGAGGAAGGCCTCTTCCTCTGGAAACAGGGCAAGCCCGCCGTGGACGGGTTCCTGCTCGAAGCCGACACCCCCGCCGACCACCCCACGACGATCGTCGCCCAAGCCAAACTCGTCCCCACCGGCGGCGGCATGAACCCGCCCGGCCCCGTGGCCGGCGACCTCGCCCCCTTCGCCGACCGCCTCGACGCGATCGAGCGCCGCCAGCGCACGATCCTGACCCTCCTCGCCCTGACCGGCCTGACCGCCATCGCTTGGCCGCTCGCCGTCACCGCCTTCCTCCCCGACCTGATGCAGCGCAGACCCCCACCCCCGCCGATCAACCTCCCCTCCGACGACCCCACCAGCCGCCCGCTGAAGCTCTGAACGACGACCATGCAGAAAGAAAAGCTCACGGTTTCCTGGGACGACGTCAACAGCCCCGCGGTCGACGCCAAGCTGCGCGAACAGGCCGCCAAGTCCCGCGCCGACGCCGCCTACACCTCCCCCGCGCTGGCGATGAACGCCGCCCAGCTCAAGACCGAGCAGCGCACCTCGATCTGGTACAACACCGTCTTCGCGATGGCCGTCTTCGGCTGCCTCGGCGGCCTGCTCGCGTGGGGCGCCGGCGAACTGATCCAGGTCCGCTCCCTCACCCGCCCCCAGTACCTCGCCGAGATGAACAAGGCGCAGGAGATGTGGGAGGCCGTGCTCGGCGTCCAGCGGCGCTACGAGGCCGGCATCGACCGCGCGACCGCCCAGGCCCAGGTCAACGTGATCCGCGACGAGGCCGCCGGCAACCCCTACTTCAACATCCTCAGCGACGCCTCCCTCCCGCGCGACCAGCAGATCGCCCGCATCGAGCGGCAGCACGCGACCTACGAGACCAAGGCGTTCATCGCCAAGATCCTCGCCTACGGACTGATCGGCATGCTCGTGGCCCTCGCGCTCGCGATCGCCGAGCCCGTGATCGACCGCAACCGGAACGGCGCGATCCTTAACGGCGCCGTCGGCGCGATGCTCGGCCTGTTCGGCGGCGTCGTCGTCTCCCTGTTCGTCGACCGCCTACACGCCGCCCTCGGTGGCGCCGCCGACGCCGCCGCCGGCCTCAACACCGCCAAGCAGTCCCTCGCCAACGCGATCAAGTACGGCGTCGTCGGCCTGTTCCTCCTGATCGCCCCCGGCGTCCTGATGCGCAACGCGAAGAAGCTCACCCTGGGCATGATCGGCGGGTTCGTCGGTGGCGTCGCCGGCGGCCTGCTCCTCGCCCCCGTCGCCAAGTGGACCGGCAGCGAGCCGACGTCCCGCCTGGCCGCCTTTGTGGCGATCGGCCTCGTCGCCGGCGCCGCCACCGGCCTGATCGAGGACGCCGCCAAGACCGGCTGGCTCAAGGTCGTCCGCGGCTTCATCGCCGGCAAGCAGTTCATCCTCTACCGCGCGACCACCTACATCGGCTCCGCCCCCGACTGCCACGTCTACCTGTTCAAGGACCCCGCGATCGGCCGTCGCCACGCCGCGGTCCACGTCGTCCCCGGCGGCTTCGACCTCGAGGACCTCCCGCTCGGCGCCCCCACCTACGTTAACGGCAAGCCCATCAAACGCCACCGCCTCCGCACCGGCGACCAGATCCAGATCGGCCAAACCGCCTTCACCTTCCAGGAGAAGGAAAAGAACGCCCACTGACACCCCCCAGCGCGCGTCCAACTTCCTCCCTCTCCCAAGGCCGCCCTCAACATCCCTTCGCCACGCGGCGCATCGGCCGTGGGAGAGGGCAGGGGTGAGGGGTCTTCCCCATCGCGCGACCCCCCAAGATTTGCCAACCACCCGCGCCCCCCCGACAATCCTCCCGCGCCCATGCCCACCCTGATCGTCCAACACCCCGCCGCCCCCCCGCGCGGCCTCGTCCTCGACGGCCGCGCCCTGATCGGCCGCCGCCCGTTCAACACCGTCATGGTCCCCGACCCCGCCGTCTCCCGCATCCACGCGTGGATCGGCACACACGAGGGCCGCTACGTCCTCTTCGACGCCGGCTCGCGCCTGGGCACCCGGGTCAACGGCCAGCCCGTCAAGGCCCCCCGCCTGCTCGCGGACGGCGACGAGATCGCGATCGGCGGCGCCGTCCTGACCTACTCCGACGCCGACGACCTCCCCGACGACGTCCCCCCCATGGGGCCGCCCGCCCCGCCCCCCGCCGCCGACCCCTACGACGGCGGCATCTACTTCGACTGCGCGTGCGGCGGCCCCATGTGGGTCACCGCGGACCTCGCCGGAAAGACCGGCCGCTGCCGCTACTGCGGCGAGCGGCTCGTCGTCCCCCACGCCTCGGGCGCCATGGCGCGCCCCGTCCTCCCCAACGTCCCCGCCGCCGCCGCCGCGCCGCCCGCCGCACCCCCGAAACGTAGACCCCCGACCCCCGTCTCACCACCCCCGCCTCCCCCCGAGATCGGCCCGGCGGGCCGTCGCGTCACGACACCGGCCCCCGCGCCGGCCCCGCCCCCGCAACCCGCCGCCCAACCCCAGCCCGCCCCCGAGACCTGCTCGATCTGCCAGACCGACATCCTCCCCGAGGAAGACCGCACCGTCTGCCCCTCCTGCGAACTGACCTTCCACGCCCAGTGCTGGCAGGAGAACTACGGCTGCAGCGCCTACGGCTGCGACCAGGTCAACGTCCTCGCCCCGCCGCCACCCGCCGCGGATCAACCCCAGAACCCCACTCTCGCCGCCGCCACCGCCGCCACCGCCGAGACCGACACCGAGTACGACGCTCACGCCGCGCCCGACGAAGCCCGCCCCGCCTTCCCCTGGGAATCCGTCCTCCTCGCCCTCTCGTTCGTCGCGATGGCCCTCGGCGCCCTCGCCTACGGCATCCCCTCCGCCGTCGTCCTCGTCGCCGCGCTGATCCTCCTGCTGACCGGCAAGGCCGAGCGCCGCGGCGTCGTCGTCCTCGCGATTCTGATCGCCCTGATCGGCGTCGCCGCCGGCTACGCCACCTCGATGTTCTGGTGGAAGGGCGTCCGCGTCTGGGAGGCACTGCTCCGATGATCGAGTTCCACTGCCCCCACTGCGCCAAGCTCTTCCGCGTCCCCGACGACCTCGCCGGCCGCAAGGCCAAGTGCAAGGCCTGCACCGGCGCCTTCACCGTCCCCGCCCGCTCCACCGCCACCCCCCCACGCCCCCAACCCGTCCCCCAACCGCACCCGGTCGACGCCTCGCGGGCCGTCACCCCTCCGCCGCCCCCCACCTCCCCACCTCCCCATCCCGCGACCGCCCCACCCAAAACCCGCCTCCCCATGCGCACCCGCCGCCTCCAGGCCGACGCCCAACAGATGGCCGACGCCTTCCGCACCTCCCCGATCATCCGCCTCCTCGCCGCCGACGGCACCCCCCCCGACCTCTACCGCGTCGAGTACCGCGTCCGCAGCCTCGCCCCCACTGACGACCCCGAATCGCCCGCCCCGCGCGACGTCCACCAGGTCGAAATCCAACTGACGGCCGACTACCCCCGGGTTGCCCCCAAGTGCCGCATGCTGACCCCCGTCTACCACCCCAACATCGACCCCAGCCACGTCTGCGTCGGCGACCACTGGGCCGCCGGCGAGCGCCTCGTCGACCTCGTGATCCGCATCGGCGAGATGCTCGCCTACCAAGCCTATAACATCAAAAGCCCTCTCGACGCCCACGCCGCCATGTGGGCCGACCTCCACCCCGACGAGCTCCCCACCGACCCCCGCACGATCCGCCCCGCGGAGCTCGAATAGTAACCCCGCCCCCGCGCGACGCGCACTCCGCGACCCGCCGCGCCGCCCGCTCGTCGCGTCGCGTCCCCCCGCGCACCGGCCCTACCGTCCTACTTCCGCCGCAGGTCCAGGAACGATCGCGCCGGCACGATCGACGTCGCCCGCCCGCCCGCGCCGCCGGTCGCCTCTTGCGCCGAGCCGTGGTCGTACTTCGCCCGATAGCTGCCGCCGTACCCGCCGGCCTCCCCGTGGCGGTCGCGGGCGCGCCGCACGTCGTTGACGACCACGCCGAGGATCGCCGCCCCGACGCTCTGCAGCGCCCGCCGCGCGTGCAGCGACGCCTTCCGCGTGCTCGACCCGGCCCGCAGCACCAGGATCGTCACGCTGCACATCGCCGCGAGGACCTGGCTGTCCGCGACCGCCATCACCGGCGGGCTGTCGACCACGACGTGCTCGTACCGCACGCTCAGCTCCTCCAGCACTTCGTTGAAGCTCTGGCTGTTCAAGATCTCCGACGGGTTGCCCGGCAGCGGCCCGGCCGGCAGCAGGTCGAGCCCCGCGATCCCCGTCCCCTGGATCGCCCGGTCGAGCGACTCGTGCCCCGCCAGCACGCTCGACAGCCCGACGCCCGGGCGGCACTCGAAGATCCGGTGCTGCACCGGCCGGCGGAAGTCGCAGTCGAGCAGCAGCACCCGCCTGCCGGTCTGCGCCATCACGATCGCCAGGTTGCTCGCGAACGTGCTCCGCCCGTCCCCCGGCGACGGGCTCGTGACCAGGATCGTCCGGCTCTCGCGGTCCGGCGTCCCGAAGAACACCGCCGTCCGGATCGTGCGGTAGGTCTCCGCGGTGTCGCCCGCCGGCTCGAGGTCCACCTTCCGCCCGCTCGCCATCGGGTTCGGCGGCCCGGGGATGTGCGGCACGCTCCCCAGCAGCGAAAGCCCCAGCGTCCGCGTGACCTCTTCGGTCGACCGCAGCCCCTGATCCGTCCAGTCCCGCACCAGTGCCGCCAGGCACCCCAGCGCCAGCCCGATCGCCAGCCCCTGGAGCAACATCACGTCCCGCACCGGCCGCACGACGCGCCCGTCCCGCGGGGGGTCGAACACCTGCACGGTCGGCGCGCCGCCGGCGTTCGGCGCGGCCTTCAGCCCCATGATCTTCAGGTCCGCCTGCTCGACCACCCCGGCCAGCCGGTTGACCTCCGCCTCGTAGTGCCCGAGCTCCGCCGCCTTGGCCGCCAGCTCGGTCGCCGCCCGGTGCTGCTCGTCGTACGCCCGCCGCAGCTCCGCCTCCCGCGCCCGCGCGCCGGCGAGCCGTTGCGACAGCGTCGCCAGGTGCGCGTCGGCCACCGCCCGATCCAGTTCGGCGATCCGCGCCTTCAGGCTCGCGATCGCCGCGTCCGCCGCCCGGATCGACGGGTGCCCCGCCAGGAACCGCCCCTCGAGCGACTGCCGCTGCTGCTCCATCGCCAGCAGCTGCCCGCGCAGCGCCGCCTCGCCCGGGTCCGCTCCCGACAGCCCCTGCGCCCGCAGCGAGTCCACGAACTGCCGCAGCTTCTCCGGCGCCGCCAGCATCGACTGCGCCGCGTCCAGCGCCCCCTTCGCGTCAGCCGCCGCGGCCTGCGCGTCCGCCACCGCCTTCTGCGCGCCCTCCAGTCGCTGCATCGCGAGACTCCCCTTCTCGCCCGCGAACGTCAGCGCGCCGTTCGCCTTGCGGAACTCCAGGAGCTCCCGCTGCTTCGTGTCCAGCGTCGACTGCGCCTTGTCCCGCCACTGCTCCAGCTCGAACAGGCGCGCCCGCTGTTCCTTCGTGTGATACCCCTTGTAGGCGTCGACGACCGCCGCCAGGATCGACCGGGCCTCGTCCGGGAACGGCGAGTCGAACGACACCGTGATGATGTCGTTCCCCTCCCCGACCGTCGCGAGCAGGTTCTCCTTCATGTACCCGACGCGGCTGTCGGCCGACCTCAGCGTCCTCGACTCCATCACCTCCGGCTGGGCCAGGACCTCCGCGAGGATCGACGTGGACCGGATCAACTCGCACTGCGTCTGAAGCGGGTGGTTCCCCGTCGGCCCGCCGCCGCCGCCGCCGTTGCCGCCGCCCGCCAAGTCCAGCGCCGCGCGCGACCCCGGCTGCGTGTGGACGGCCAGCTTCGCCTCGCTCCGGAACACCGCCGTCGAGACGAGGTAGCGCACCCCCGCCCCCAGCACGCACGCCACCGTCACCAGCAACAGCAGCCCCTTGCGCCGCCAGATCATCGTCAGCGGGTTCGCCCGCGGCGCGCCGACGTCCGGCACGGCCATGACCTGCATCGCCCCGCCCCCGCCGTGCCCGCCGTGCCCGTACACCGCCATCTCCTGCTGCGCGTACGGGTCCCGATGCGCGTCTTCGACCTTCTGGATGTCCATCGACCGTCTCCCGTCGACCCATCCGTCCGTGGATGCCCGTAAAGTGAGCCGTCCTTGCTCGACGTGCCTGACGCCCGCCGCGCGTCCCGCGCGACCGACCCGCACGCCGCCGCCCTAGGCGGTATTATCTAACCCGCCCGAAGAACTGACACAAACATACAACTTCCCGTTCCCGGCGTATCATCGGCCGTCGATCCGAACCACTCGACCACGACTTTATAAGGCCGCAAACGTCCGATAATCGCGGCGGCCGCACCGCCACGCCCGACATCGAACGGCCATCGCTCCTCCCAGGGTTTTCCGTCCACACGCCCTGATCTTCCCCCGCCCACCCATCCGATCCAATGGACAGAATGACCACCGCCCCCGCCGACGTCGCCGCCGCTCCGCTCTATTCGATCCCCACCGGGGGCCAGCTCCACCCCGGCCTCGATCAGGAGTTCCTCCTGACCAACGGGATTGGGGCCTACAGCTTCTCCACCGTCGTCGGCTGTAACACCCGCCGCTACCACGGCCTGCTCTGCGCCGCCACGCACCCGCCGCTCGGGCGGATGATCGCCCTCTCCCGCGTCGGGGAGATCCTCCACCTCGACAACCGCGCCGACCGCCCGCACGAGCTGTCCGTCAACCTGTTCCACGGCGGCAACGTCCACCCGCGCGGCGACCGCTACCTCCGCCGCTTCGATCTCGCCCAGGCCGCCAAGTGGACGTTCGACGTCGACGGCGTCGAGATCACCAAGGAGCTCCAGATCGTCTGGGGCCAGAACGTCGTCGGGCTCCGCTACACGCTCCGCCCGGGCGGGCCGCGCGTCATGCGGTTCGAAATCCTCCCGTTCGTCGCGATGCGCGACTTCCACTCGCTCCGCCGCGGCACCGGCTTCCCGTTCCGCACGGTCTCGTCCGGCGCGCACGCGAAGATCGAGGACGGCCACCACGCCCTCCACCTCCGCGCCTCCTGGGGCGAGTTCCGCGACGCCCCCGACTGGTGGCGCGACCACCACTACCCCGTCGAGACCGAGCGCGGCCAGGACGACGCCGAGGACCTGTTCAACCCCGGCCGCTTCGTCCTCGACAGCACCGGCGAGACGTCGGTGACGATCTGGGCCGGTTTGTCCGACCCCGGCCAGCGCGACTGGGACGTCGAGCGCCTCCGCCACCCCGCCGCCCATGAACCGGCCAATCGCCTGGTCCCCCCGCGTGGCCCCCGCGGCCAGCGCCTGCGCGACGAGAAGGGCGCCCAGCCCGACCTCGCGAAAGCGACCGACGCCGGCGTCCCCACGCGCGAGCTCAGCCCGACGCTCCGCCGCTTGTTCCGCGCGGCCGCCGACTTCGTCGTCCTCCGCAACCGCCCCGACGGCAAGGCCGGCACCACGATCCTCGCCGGCTACCCCTGGTTCGCCGACTGGGGCCGCGACTCGATGATCAGCCTGCCCGGCCTCCTGCTGACCACCGGCCGCTTCACCGAGGCCTGCCAGGTGCTCACCGTGTTCGCGCAGTACGTCAGCGAGGGGATGATCCCGAACAAGTTCGACGACTACACCAACGAGCCGTCGTACAACACCGTCGACGCGTCGCTGTGGTTCGTCCACGCCTGCTTCGAGTACCTGGCCGCGACCGGCGACGAGAAGACGTTCGAGCAGCAGCTCCGCCCGGCGTGCCGGGAGATCCTCCGCGGGTACCAGGGCGGCACCCGCTACCACATCAAGATGGACGAGGCCGACGGCCTGATCGCGCAGGGCGATCCGACCACCCAGCTCACGTGGATGGACGCGAAGATGGGGGACACCGTCTTCACGCCGCGTCAGGGCAAGCCGGTCGAGATCAACGCGCTCTGGTACAACGCGCTGCGGCTGATGGGGGAGGACGCGCTGGCCGACCGCGTGCAGCGGAGCTTCCAGAAGGCGTTCTACCTGAGCCCGTTCCGCGGGCTGGCCGACGTCGTGACCGGCTCACCCGACGGCGGGTACGCCCGCGACACCGCGATCCGCCCGAACCAGGCGTTCGCCGTCAGTCTGCCGCACTCCCCGCTGACGCGGGAGCAGCAGTCGGCCGTGGTCGAGGTCGTCCGCCGCGAACTGCTGACGCCCTACGGGATGCGCACGCTCGCGAAGGCCGACCCGCGGTACAAGGGCCGCTACACCGGCAACCAGTGGTTCCGCGACGGCGCGTACCACAACGGCACGGTCTGGCCGTGGCTGATCGGCTCTTTCCTGGAGGCCTACCTGAAGGTCAACGATCACGCCCCCGCCGCCCAGCAACAGGCGCGTGAGTGGCTCGTCCCGCTGCTCGAGCACATGACCGACCGCGGCTGCGTCGGCCAGATCCCCGAGCTTTTCGACGCCGACGACCCCCAGAGGCCGCTCGGCGCGGCCGCGCAGGCGTGGAGCGTCGCCGAAGTGCTGCGGCTGGCGGCGATGCTGGGGTTGTAGCCGACACCCCGCCAGGCGACGCGCCACTCTTATCGCGCCGCCACCCGCCGCGCCGGGATCGCCGGCCGCTCTGACGTCTCGACACGCTGCTCCGACGCCTCCCCGTCCCACAACTCCACCCGCCTCGTCGCGAACGGCGTCGGCCTCGCCACCGGGGCGCGCCTCGCGGCAGTCGGCGTCGGCGCGGGCGTCGCCGGCGGCACCTTGGAACTCCCCGGCACCAGCACCTCGTTGTACCGAACGACGCTCGTCCCCGGCCGCGGCGGGAACCGCGTCGCGAAGTCGATGTTCAGCGTGAACTGGCTGTTCGCGTCGGTCTCGTTCGCGTTGCGGTACGGCGAGTAACTCGTCACCTCGACCTTGTTCTGCTGCGGCAGGAACTTCAGCACGCGCAGGTACCCCTCGCCGCCCATCGTTCGCCCCTGGTGGTCGACCAGGATCTGGTGCACGTCCTGACCGGCGTCGTTCTGCGACACCAGCCGCTGCTCGGCCGTGTAGTGGCCGCTGTGCACCATGAAGATGCGGGGGTTCTTCCTGATCAGCTCCTGCCACATCGCCTCGCCGCTGTTCCCGCCGGCCGACGCGCTCGTGGTCCGCGTCCCGCTGCCGGTCAGGTACTGGTGGGTCGTGAACAGGATCGGCAGCCCGGGGTGCGCGTCGATCACGCCCTGCGCCCACGCGAGGTCGGCGTCGGTCGCCTCCCACTGGACGGTGACGTGCATGAACCGCCACGGGCCGGCCTCGAAGATCTGGTAGTGGTTGACCTGGTTCTGGCTCGCCCCGCCGTACCAGCTCTGGCCGGCGTACCGCGACGCGCCGAACCACTGGACGAAGTTCCCCGGCTTCGACCGGTCGTTCATCGGGTCGTAGTCGTGGTTGCCGATCGCGACGCTGTACGGCACGACGCCGTGCAGCTTGTCCATCGCCGCGTCGGCCCGCTGCCACTCGGTCGCGCTCGACGCGTTCTCGACCACGTCGCCGACGTGCGTGACGAACGCGATGTTCTGCGCGGCCGCGTTGTCGCGGATCCACTGCGTCTGGCTGTTGAAGATCTCGGGGTACTTCTCGGCGTAGACCTGCGTGTCCGGCATGACGACGATCGAGAAGCTGCCGTCCGGCCCGCCGACCGCGAGCATCCGCCGCCCCTCGAGCGGCTCGAGCCGGCAGGGGGTGTCGGTCGGGGTCGACGTACTAGACGTCGTCGGTTGCACGCGGCGCGCACCGGTGGCGCGGCGGTCAAGGCGGTATTCGAGCCACATGATGGATCTCCGGTGAACGGACCGTCACCAAAGACTCTCCCGTCCCAACTGCGACCCACGCCCGCGGGCCGCTTCCCTCGTCAAGGGACGGTTAATGCAAAGCACGTTCCTGAACCGCGAAACGGCTAGGGGTTCCCCGCTGCTGTTGCTCAGGGATTACAGAAGGGCGGACTCAACCGCGGCGGGGCACCATCTGTCGTCCCGCTTTGGCAGCAATGCCGATCCGCGTCCCCCACGGCGACGCCCCCACCAATGACACGGTGTCGCTCCCGGGGGGCGTTCATTCCGACCCGCTTCAGCGAGCGGAACGCTCATTCCGATGCACCTTCCAGGACGGGGCATGCTCCGCGGCGGCAGAAGGATTCCGCAGAAGGATTCCGCGCGCCGAAGCGAGCCCTACCGCCAGTGCCACGTCCAAGGGCGAAGGCCCACCGCACCCACGCGGCGGGCCCTCGCAAAGAGAAGGCTTCCCTCGACTTGCCCCGGGCATGGTCGCGCCGGGGGGGTCAGGCGATGAACGACTCGACCGCGAACACCTGGTCGTTCGGGTCGCGCTGAGCCTGATCGGTGCCGGCGCCGCCGTCGACGAGGTCGATCGCGCCGTCCTTGGCGTAGAGCTTGTCGTTGCCGTCCTCGCCGAACAGTTGGTCGATGCCTGCGCCGCCGGTCAGGCTGTCGTCGCCGAGGCCGCCGAGCAACTCGTCGTCGCCCGCGCCGCCGTCGAGCGAGTCGTTGCCGCCGTTGCCGAGCAGGTAGTCGTTGCCGGCGTTGCCGAACAGGCGGTTGTTGGCGGCGGAGCCGAAGACCACGTCGTGCCCGCTGGAGCCGAGGACGTCCTCGACATCGGTTTTGACCCAGTCGCGCTCGCCGGGCGCGCCGTCGTTGGCGTAGTTGTCGCCGAGGAAGACGACGACGCCCTGGGCGCGGCCGGCGTAGTCGACCGCGTCGGTGCCGCCGCCGCCGGAGATCACGTCGGCGTTGTTGCCGCCGTCGATCAGGTCGTTGGCGACGCCGCCGGTGATCGTGTCGTTGCCGTTGCCGCCCTTGAGCGTGGTCGGGGCGGTCACGCCGGTGCCGACGGTGATCGCGTCGGCGCCGTCGTTGCCGTTGACGACGATCTTCTTGACGGCGGTGGTGGCGAACGTCTTGGTCGCGGCGCCGAGCTTGGCGGTCAGGACGCCGCCGGCGGCGGTCAGGCCGACCACGTCGTTGCCGGCCGACCCGTTGACGGTCAGCGTGCCGTCGGCGGCCAGGGTGGCGAACGCGGGGGGCGGGGGCGGGGCGGCGGCCGTCTGGCCGAAGACGATGTTGTCGATCCCGATGTTCTCGGCGCGGAGGCCGAGGTTGGTCGCGTCGATCACGATCTTCAGCGACTGGGCCTTGAGCGGGGTCGGGAACGAGAACGTCTTCTTGGCGGTGCTCGACCCGCCGGGGATCAGGACGTTCGACTGGGCGTAGAGCGTGTTGCCCTGGCCGTCGAGCACCTTGACGCCGGTGATCGTGTTGTTCGCGGCCCACGACGCGACGTCGAACGAGGAGAGCGTGACGCTGAAGCCGGCGTCGGCGGTGAGCGTGAACTCGGCGCGGCTCTCGACGTTCGGGTAGACGACGCCGGAGAGGCTGCCGTACCCGGTGCCCCAGTGGGACATGTTGTTCGCGCTCGGGCCGGTCGAGACGACGACGTTCGGCGTGAACCCGCCGGCCGAGCCGTACGTGTAGCCGTTCTGGGCGACGGCGGTCACGCGGTCGCCGTAGCTCTGGTTGATCGTGCTGGCCGTGTCGAATAGCAGGACGGTCAGCATCGTGCGGGACTCGAGCGACTGGACGACCGGCGCGGTGGCGCGGGTGGCGGCGGCGGCGGCGGCGACCGAACGGCGACGGAAGGCGGCGAACAGCGACATCTTGCGAGACCTCCAAACCCTGGCTCCGGCGGACGGCGGTCGCGGTCGGGCACTCGCCCTCTCCTTCGTTCGTCGACCCGTCCGTGAAGTGGGGGCGTAGATGTACGCGACCGCGCGGGGCCCAACAATTGGCCTCAAAAGGCTTGTCCCCTCGGCCGAATTCGCGGCCGAGGGGACGTGGGCGTGTGATGTGCGCGGTGGTCGCCGCAAGATGTTCCCCCTTTCCGCAAGATGCACCCTCTCGCGCTCCCGCGCCCTCCCTCTCCCGGGGTCGCCAGCGATATCCTCTCGACGTTCGACGAAGGCGGCCGTAGGAGAGGGAGGGGGTCAGGGGCGAGTCGCGCAACAGGCGTTCGAGGACGAAGACCCCTCACCCCAACCCTCTCCCTGCCGCGATCGATCGTGCCTGCTATCTACGCACTAGTCGCGGCTGGGAGAGGGGGCCAGATCACGACTAGTCAGGTGGTGCTGGCCTTGACCATCAAGTCGTTCAGGCGCTTGGCGAAGCCGGCGACGTCGTCGATCTTGCTGCCTTCGGCGATGACGGCTTGTTCGTAGAGGAGGCGGCCGAAGGTGTCGATGCGGTCGTCCGTCGGGGCCTTCTCGAAGAGGGAGAGCAGGGAGGTGACGGCGGGGTGCTCGGGGTTCAGTTCGAGGATGCGCTTGGACTCGGGGAGTTCGGCGGCGCGGCCGGCGCGTCGCATGATCCGCTCCATGTGGGCGCTGACGCCGAAGTCGTCGGCGACGAGGACGGCGGCGCTTTCCTTCAGGCGGCCGGACAGGCGGACTTCTTTGACCTGGCCGAGCTTGGCGGCGAGGACCTTGAGGAGGCCGTCGAACTTGGCGTCCTCTTTCTTCTCGACCTGGCCGCGGTCGGCGGCCTGGAGCTTTTTCTCCTTGTACTGGCCGAGCGACGACATCACGAACTCGTCGATCGGCTCGGTCAGCAGGAGGACGTCTTCGCCCTTGGCCTTGAAGGATTCGAGGTAGGGGCTGTTCTCGATCTGCTGGCGGGTCTCGCCGATCAGGTAGTGGACCTCCTTCTGCTCGGGCTTCATCGCCTCGACGTACTTCGCGAGCGTGGTGTACTCGCCGGGCTTGGTGTTCGTGCTCTCGAACAGGAGGAGGTCGGCGATGCGGCTCTTGTTCTCCCAGTCCTGGGCGACGCCCTCCTTGAGCGTGGTGCCGAACTCGGCGTAGAACTTCTGGTACTGCTCGTACTCGGCGTCCTTCATCTCCTCGAGGGTCTTCAGGACGCGGTTGACGAGGTTCTTCTTGATCTTGCCGAGCAGCGGGTGGTGCTGGAGGGTCTCGCGGCTGACGTTGAGCGGGAGGTCGGCGGAGTCGACGACGCCCTTGACGAAGCGGAGCCAGGTCGGGAGCAGGTCTTCGCACTCGTGGGTGATCAGGACGCGGCGGACGTAGAGGTCGAGGCCGGACTTGGGCTCCTTGTAGAAGAAGTCCATCGGCCGGTGGGCGGGGAGGAACATCAGGGCCTTGAACTCGGTGACGCCGCCCTCGGCGGAGACGTGGATCACCTTGAGCGGGTCCTCGAAGTCGCGGCTGACCTGCTTGTAGAACTCGTTGTACTCCTCGGGCTTGACCTGGGCCTTGGCGCGGAGCCAGATGGCCTGGCGGCTGTTGAAGGTCTCTTCTTTTGTCTCCTTCTGCTCGGGCTTCTCGGGGTCGGGCGTCTTCTCGACGTCCATGACGACCGGGTGCTCGATGAAGTCGGAGTACTGCTTGACGATCTGGCGGAGGCGGTAGGAGTCGAGGAACTCCCTGGCGTCGTCGCGGAGGTGGAGGGTGACGTCGGTGCCGCGGGCGGCGCGGTCGGCGGGTTCGAGCGTGAACTCGCCCTGGCCGTCGGACTCCCAGCGGACGGCGGCGTCGGCGGGCTGGCCGGCGGCGCGGGTGACGACGGTCACGCGGTCGGCGGCCATGAACGCGGAGTAGAAGCCGACGCCGAACTGCCCGATCAGCTCGGGGCGGTCCTGGACCTCGGCCTGCTTGAGGTTCTCGAGGAACGCCTTGGTGCCGGAGCGGGCGATCGTGCCGAGGTTGGCGACGACCTCGTCACGGGTCATGCCGATACCGTTGTCGGAGATCGTCAGCGTGTTCTTCTCGCGGTCGGCGGTCAGGCGGATCTTCCAGTCGGTGTCGCCGGCGAGGAGCTCGGGGTTTTTGAGGCCTTCGAAGCGGGCCTTGTCGATCGCGTCGGCGGCGTTGGAGATCAACTCGCGGAGGAAGATCTCCTTCTTGGTGTAGAGGGAGTGGATGATCAGGTCGAGGAGCTGTTTGAGCTCGGTCTTGAACTCCATGCGCTGGGGGGCTTCGGTGGTGGTGCTCATAAGGTTCTTTCTCTTGCTCTTGGTGCGTAGGGGGACGTGGGCGGGGTATTACAAAGGTCGTTCCACATTGCCCGGGCCGTAAGTTCTGGATCAACGGTCGGTTGTGGAGAAGGCGGTTCTGGGTGGGGCTGCCGTGAGGGGGGTGGAAGGGGGGCGTGACTGCCATTTTGGCAAGTGGGTTCGTTTTGCAGTGGCGGGCGTTCGGTTCCACCACGGAGGCACGGAGGGCACGGAGGGCACGGAGGGGGAGGGAGGGCGGTGGGTTCGTTTCGCAGTTTTGGGTGCGGATGTTGCGCCGTGTTGCGCTTTGTGGCGCCGTGCGGCGCGGTGGGTTCGTTTTGCAGTTTTTCGGTTTGGAGGACGGGCGCGGTTGGGCGGGGGGGAAGAGCCCCTCACCCCCGCCCTCTCCCACGGCCGGTGGACGGGGTGGCGAGGGGGTGTCCGTTGGCGGCCTTGGGAGAGGGAGGTGGCTGTTCGCGCGCATGGTGGGCCTCCACCTATTGGGGTGGGGTTGCGCGGTGGGGACGCTTGTGGCGCAACGAACGTGGTTTTTGGGGGTCGGGCGGGGGTTTCTTTTCTTATTTTGACTCGGGGCGTGTTGCGCGGGGTGGGCTACTTCGGGTGGAGGCGTTTCAGGGCGTCTTCGAGGAGGCTGAGGGTGGTCGGGGTGGGCGGGGGGAGGAGGGGCGGGGAAATTGCTGGCGGGGGCGGGGGGCGGAGCGGTAGGATCGCGGGCGTCGGTTTCACGTCTGAGGGTTCGCAGAGCGGTTGTTGCGCGGGGGGTTTGGCGCGGGCCCGTGTTCATTTCTGTCGTACGCGGTTGGCTTCGGCGAAAGCGGGAGGCTCGGATGCGTGGTGCGACGTGGTCGGGCGGCCGGGGGTGTTGGCGTCGGCGGGGGGCGCGGCGGGGGTTCACGCTGGTCGAGCTGTTGGTGGTGATCGGGATCGTCGCGGTGCTCGTGGCGCTGCTGCTGCCGGCGCTGCGGAAGGCGCGGCGGGCGGCGGTGGTGCTGGCGTCGCCGGTCGCGTACGTGGCGAGCGACAACGCGGTGCACCTGACGGACCCGTCGGGGGGGCTGGACCTGCGGCTGACGCGGCAGGGGACGTTCGCGTGCCCGGTGTGCCACTCGCCGCCGACGTGGTCGCCGGCGGGGACGCTGTTGTCGGTGCGCGGGCTGTTGTCGGTCGGGTCGCTGTCGCGGTCGGTGCCGGCGGTGGTGGACCCGATGACGGGGAAGGAGCGGTTCTTTTCCGCGGAGGTGAACAGCGTGCTGGGGTGGCTGGACGGCGAGCGGTTTTTGCAGTCGAGCGGGCCGGGAGATCTGTCGGTGCACCACCTGGAGAGCGGGTCGGTGCGGCTGCCGGACTCGCGGGAGTTCCAGTACCTGTACGCCGCGCCGGCGCCGCCGGGGTCGCCGGGGTCGCACGTGGGGGTGATCTTCGACCGGGTGGCGCGGGTGGAGCAGGTGGGGTTCATGCGGAAGGACATGACGCGCGGGCGGGTGGTTTGGACCGAGCCGTCGTCGAGCTCGCGGAACCACGTGCAGAGCACGCCGCGGGTGGACCCGCTGGCGGAGTTCGTGGGGTGGACGCTGAAGAGCGGGGGGCGGGCGTGGGTGGCGACGAAGGGGGTGCGGGAGCACGCGTCGGCGCGGCCGAACCTGATCGGGGAGCAGTTCGTCAACTCGTACTTCTGCGACTGGACGGAGCAGGGGGACATTTTGGCGAACGTGCGGCGGACGGCGGGCGGGGCGTGGAAGCTGGTCCTGCTGGACCGGCTGACCGGCGGGGTGAAGGCGGAGCTGGAGACGGGGCTGGCGCCCATGGAGGGGCCGGTGGCGTCGTGGCGGAAGTACGAGCACCGGTGAGAGGGTGAGGAATCCGCGGGGGAGCACCGGCGCGCTATCCGACCGGCGGGGTCATCGCGCGGCGCGGCGAGGGGCGGGCGAGGCGAAAAGGGCGGCGAGGGTGGCGGGGTAGGGGAGGGACGCGCGCGCGGGTGCGGATGGCGCTCCGCCGTGTACTTAAGGATCGTGCGGGGCGGCGTAGACCGCGACCGGCCACGCGTCGCGGGCCGTGTGAGGGCCGGTCGGACGAAAGGGGGCCCTACACTGCGGCCTTGAGCGCCTCGACGGCGGCCTTTACGTCGGTCAAGCGCTGGGTGCCGGCCTCGCGCTCGATGCAGAGGGGGCCGGTGTAGCCGGCGGCGTGGAGGGCCTGGATGAAGCGCTTCGGGCCCACCTGGCCGGCGCCGAAGGGGACTTCTTCGCCCCACTCGACGCCCGGGTTGGCGGACGGGGTCGCGTCCTTGACGTGGACGTGGCGGATGAACTGGCCGAGCGTGTGGATCGCGGCGATCGGGTCGCCGGCGCCGTAGAGGATCATGTTGGCCGGGTCGAAGTTGATGAACACGTTGTCGCGCTTCAGGTCGTGGAGGAACTCGAGCAGCTCGCCGGCGGGCTCCTGGCCGGTCTCCATGAGGAGGGCGAGGTCGTGTTGGGCGAAGAGGTCGGCGATGTCGCGGATGCGGTCGACGACGGCCTGGTAGTTCACCTCGCCGCGCGGGGGGACGAAGCCGACGTGGGCCGAGATGTGCGGGACGCGCATCTCCCGCGCGAGTTTGGCGGCCTGCTCGGTGATCGAGCGGCGGAGCGGCCAGTCGGCGTCGGGGACGAACCCGCCGGTGCGCTTGATGTTCGCGATCGTCGAATAGTCCTCGCCCTGGAAGCCGACCATGCCGCCGGTGACGGTGATGTTCGCCTGGCGGAGGTGGTCGAGCTCGGCGAGTTTTTTGCGGTCGTCGAGGACGGACAACCCGGCGAGGCCGAGCTGGACGTGGGAGAGGCCGGCCTGCTTGACCTGGGCGACGAGGTCGGACGTGTCGCGCGGGTGGAGGGACCAACTGCAGACGCCGATGTCGTGACCGCCGATGTTCATCATCTCTCCTGTGCTTTTGACTCCGATCGCTCCGTCCCCGCACCATTGAGCCCCGTCATCCTGAGCCTGCGAAGGATCTAGCCGCGAGTGACGAGGCCGCGCCGTTCGCGGCCAGATCCTTCGGTCGCCAAGGCTCCCTCAGGATGACACCCGGCAAAACTATTGCTCCGGCCGGACCTCGTTCGCCTCGTACCGCAGGTACCGCTCCTTCATCCACCGCACGGCCAGCAAATCGACGAACGCGCGGAGCGCGCGGTTGCGGAAGCCGTACTTGGCGGTGCCGGCGAACCGGTGCGAGTGCTTGACCGGGGTCTCGTAGACGGTGTAGCCGCGCATCTTGACCAGGGTCGGGAAGAAGCGGTGGGCGCCGTTGAACAGCCGCAGGCCCTTGATCGCGTGGGCGCGGTAGAGCTTGAGGGACGACGCGGAGTCGTTGACCGTCTCCTTGCTGATCCAGTTGCGGATGCGGTTGGCCTGGCGGCTCTGCCAGCGGCGAAAGTTCGTGTCCTGCCGCTCCTTCCGCCAGCCGGTGATCATGTCGACGTTCTGCTCGTCGAGCATCGGGAGGAGGCGGGGGATTTCCTCGGGGTCGTTCTGGAGGTCGGCGTCGATCGTGGCGATCACGTCGCCGCGGGCGGCCTCGAAGCCGGCCTCGAACGCGGCGCTCTGGCCGCCGTTGCGCGCCATGCGGATCACGCGGAGCCACGGTGAGGTCTTCATCGCGTCGGCCAGCAGCCGCGGGGTGGAGTCGGTGCTGCCGTCGTCGACGATCACGACCTCGAACGGCCGACCGGTGAGCTTCAGCGAGTCCTCGACGCGGCGGAGCAGCGTCGGGACGTTCTCCTCCTCGTTGTAGCAGGGGATCACGAGCGACAGGTGCGGTTTGGGTTGCTGGCTGGTGCTGCCGTCCATAGCGAATAGCGGTGCGGTGCGGACTACACGGTCGGGGCGGCCGGGCCCGGCGGGGGTCGCCGGGGCCGTCCGCGGCGGGTCGCTAGATAACCTACACGCGACGCGGGCACAATGAAACGCCACGATGCCCAGCGCGGTGCCGGCGAGCACGTCGCTGAGGTGGTGGGCGTTCTCGGCCATCCGCTGGGCCGCGACGGCCGCGCACATCGCCCACCACGCCGGCCGCCAGCGCGGGAGCAGGAACGACAGGCACGCCGCCGTCGCCGCCGCCAGCGCGACGTCGCCGGACGGGAACGCGAGGTTCCGCTGGACGAACAGGCGGTAGAGGCCGCCGTCGAACGGGTGGAAGTCCATCGACGCGTCGCCGGTGCGCGGGTTGGGTCGCTGTCGCCCGGCGACCCACTTGATGACCGAGTTCGACGCCGACAGCACGCCCGCGAGCAGCAGTGTGAGCGCGGCGTGGGCGCCGAGGCGGTGGAACGTCGCGACGAGCAGCGCGATCACGATCGTGCAGGCGAAGTGGCCCGGCCAGATCACGCGGGCCTTGCGCACCCACCACCAGTCGGCCTTCATCGCCCGGTCGATCCCGCGCGCGTGGGTCCAGCGGACGACGGCGGCGTCCCACCAGACGTAGGAGACGGCGGCGAGCGCGCACAGGACGGCGACCGCGATCCACATGCCGGCCGTTCCGGTTCGCGCGCGCTCGGGTGCTCGCGCCGCGGCGTCGTCTGCCGTCACGGGGGTCGTCGCGGCCGACATCAGTACGCGCTCCGCGTCTCGTTCAGCCGCATCCCCTTGAACCCGCGGCAGGCGTAGAGCTTGAACCGCCGCACCTTCTGCCCGCGGCGGATGATCGGCTCTTCGGGCAGTTCCTCGACGCTGGCGAACGCCTCGCGGACGCGGCCGGGGACGACGACTTCCCTGCCGTCGATCCTCTTGCGCTCGTCATCGAGATAGCCGATGTAGATCGCGTCGCGGCCGACCAGGTCTGGTCGCGCCAGGCTCCGCTCGGGCCAGACGTCGTACTGCGTCCGCCGCTTCGGGTCCCGCAGGTACGGGCCCGCGCAGAACGTCTCGGTCGGCTGGCCCGGCGTGTAGAACGCGGTCTGGGCCGTCTGCATGTAGTCCTCGCAGAGGACGAACGCGCGGTCGAGCTTCGGCCGCTCGGCGGCGATCCGCAGGCCGAGCTCGCGCCAGCCCTTGAGCTTGGCGGTCGGGTCGGCGTTGCGGAAGTCGACGCGCAGGTCGTCGAGCTTCTTCGGGTCGGTCACGCCGCGGGCGACTGCGCGGTTTACACGCCACTCGCCGATCTTCGCGAGCAGCGGGTAGACGGTCTCGAAGTCGTGCGCGACCGGGGAGAAGATCGCGCCGAACACGGCGGCGACGACCACCCACACGCGCCACCGCCGCCACACCGCCGGCGTCGCCATCCGCGTCGCGAGGAAGTAGCCGGCGAGGATCATCCAGGAGAAGTAGGCGGCGGCCGGCCAGTTCACCTGCATCTTCGAGCGCACCGACCCGACGACGCACAGCGTGAACAGCGGCAACCCCATCCAAAGCAACAGCACCGCCGCCCGATCCGCGCGAGGCGAAGGAACTCTCGCGGGCGAGGGGCCCACTCCCTCTCCCGAGGCCGCCCGCGGCGCCCCCTCGCCGACTGGCGCACCGGCCGTGGGAGGGGGCGGGGGTGAGGCGCTCTTCCCTCCCGCGCGCACCACCCGCTGCCGCCGCCACGCATGAACGATCGCCCCGCCCAGGATGACCGCCACCCCCGGCCCCAGCACGCCCGCCTGGCTGCCGACGAACGCGAGGAAGTTCCCGTCGAACAGTCGCCGCTGCTCGGCCGCCCCGGTCTGCTTCGCGACGTGCTTGAACGTGACCCAGTCGTGGCGCACGTTCCAGACGACGGGCGGCGTCAGAAACAGGAGCCCGATCCCGACCGCGGCCCACGGCCACGGCGTCCGCAGCCACCGCCGCGACGCCGGGTCGATTAGCAGGAACGCGACCATCCCGACCGGCCAGATCAGCATCCCGTATTTCGCCAGCGTCCCGACGCCGATCGCCACCCCGCAGGCCACCCAGGCCCACCGGTTTTCGTCGAGGACGGCGAGCGCGAAGAACGCGGTCGCCAGGCCCCAGCAGAAGTAGTACGGCGGGTCGATGGTCATCAGCATGCTGCCGGCGACGAACATCGGCACGACGTGGCACAGCAGCACGACGCCGAGCGCCAGCCGGTCGCTGCCGAACAGCCGCCGGGTCAGCCAGTACGTCAGCACGCTGGTCGCGACGGCCAGCACGAGCGCCGGCAGCCGCACGGCCCACATCACGTCGCCGAAGACGGCGCACGACGCGCGGATGATGTACGCGACGAGCGGCCCCTTGCTGTAGTAACTCCAGTCGAGCTTGCGCGACCACTCCCAGTACTGCGCCTCGTCGCCGGACAGGTCGATCGGGCAGTCGACCATCAGGTAGCGCAGGTGGCCGACGAACCCGAGGACCATCAGCGCGGCGAAGATCGCGCGGCACCGACCGGGCGTGAACCACGCGAGCCGGCAAGCGGGCGCGGCGGCGCGGTCGGGTTCTTGTCGGGCGACGGAAACGGCGTCCATTCGGCCGGCATTCTACGCGCCGCCGAATCAATGTCTCCCCGCGCCACGGTTGAGGCCGGCCGCGGTCCGGTACCCTCTCCCACGCCGGACCGTCACCCCGGCGTCGCCTCGCCTTCGGCGACCGCGGTTCCGTCGCCCGCCGTCCCGCGGAACACGAAGAACACTTCCTCGGTGTCGTCCCGATTCAGGCCCGCGATCGCCCCCATACGCCGGAACCCCATCCCCTCGAACAGCGCGACCGCCGGGGTACTCCACGCTTCGGTCGAGACCCAGACGTCCAGCCCCTCGTACGCGTCCAGAACCCGCCGCACCAGCCGCCGCCCGATCCCCCGCCGCCGGTGCGACTCCCGCACGCACAGCAGGGCGACGAACGGCCGGTTGTAAAACAGGTTCGACGAGTACGCGACGTACCCCACCACCTCCGCCCCGTCCGCGCACACGAACAGCTCGCCCCGCCAGTTGTCGACCCGCCGGTCGCCGAGGAACTCGTCGAACGCCCGGAGAGACTTCGCCTCGTCGTACGTGGCCCTACGGATGATCATGCGTCCTCCTGGCCGATTTTGACCGCCCACCGCCCGCAGTACCTGCCGTCCGTCGCCTCTGAGGTTACGATCAACCGGAGTGGATTTCCCGGACTTCCGCGACGTTCTCATCTGGGCGTTCTGGGCGACCGTCCTTGCCCCGGTCGTGGCCGTGGTCGGCGTCGCCGCCTACGCGATCTGGTTCCACGCGACCGGGCGGTACACCCGCGCCTACCGCGACCGACAGGGCCAGTGCGTTCGATGCGGGTACGACCTCCGCGCGACCCCGGACCGATGTCCGGAGTGCGGCGCGAGGAAAGCTTGAACCCGAGCCGGACGACGACCCGACCCCGATCACGCTACGATGCCTACTGGCCGAGAACGGAAATCAACCCGCAGAGCACAACGATCAAGACGATAATCATCAGGCCGCCACCGACCCGCCCCCAGTCCAGATCACGGTTCCGCCGCCGCGGGCGCTGGGTATTCTGACCGTCCAGGTGCATCCCATTCCCATCCGCCTCCGGGCCGCGTCCGCACCGCAACTACGCCCGGATCAGACGCTTCTCCGCCACCCGCCTCCGCGCCTGGACCTGCGGAAGCTCCGCCTTGTCGAACGCCGATCCCCCGCCCGCCTTGTCCTTGATCTGCCCGGCTGCCCGCATGAGCACTCGCGCGGTGCGGGCGTCGTCCATCCCCGGCAGGCTTGCCGCGACCAGCGGCCGGACCGCCACCTCGACCTCCGCCGCCCACAGCGTCGTGCAAGCGCACGCCAGCAAGACGAGGACCGCCGTCGCCGCACCGAAACGCACAGTGAGTCTCATCAGAAGAGGCCCCGTGTAACGAACCGCCCCGACCCGCCGGATCTTATCCGCCGCACCGCAAGCCCGCCCCGCTCACGCCCGGGCCGCGCCGCCCGCCGGCAGGTGCGCGATCAACTGGTCGACCAGCGCGAGCACCCGGGACAGCTCGATCCCGTCGAACGGCCGGGCCGAGAAGTCCAGCAGCAGGTGACGCGCGTGCAGCACCAGGCCCAGGTCGTGCGGCAGCAGCGCGACCAGCATCGACCGCGCGACCGCCCGCGCGGTCGCCGAGTCCGCCCCGTGGATCGTGTACCGGTCGGACGACAGCAGCGCGGGGAACGCCTCCAAATTGAACAGGTCGGCCAGGCTCCGCTCGTGGGCGGCCGGCCGCAGCGCGGTCGTCGGCCAGTACGCCGGCAGGTCCCGCACCAGGACGTTCCACCGCGCTGGCCGCGCCGCCCCGCCCCCGCCCTCCGCCGCCGCCGCCGCGCCCGGCGTCTCCAGCTGCACCAGCACGACCCCGTCCCGCGCCAGCGACACCAGCGCGTCCGGCGGCGGCGCGGTCAGTTCCGACAGCGGCGCCGGCGCCGCGGTCCGCCCCGCCGCGCTCAGCCGGAACCCGTGCCCGTTCGCCCAGTCCCGCAGCGCGACCCACGGCCGGTTCCGCGTCCACCGCCGCACGTGCAGCCAGAACATCACGCACGACGCGCCGAACACCGCGAGGATCCCCAGCAACACCCAGATCGAGAACGGCGGCCGCGGCATGATCGGGATTATAAGGCGGCGCGGCCGTCCCCGCCGCCTCGCTCGCCCCTCCCCTCGGCAGTCGCGCGGTCTCGAGTCGCGCGATGACACTCGGCGGCTGACGTCAACTGACGCTCTTGGGAGAGGGGAGTACGCCGGTCGGCCCACGGCGAACCGCTTCGGCGACGACCGCTGTCACGCCGTCGTCGGCCGCTCCTCGCCACACTCCGGGCACCGCCCGCCCTCGATGCCGCGCAGGTCGTACCCGCACGCCAGGCATTGCCCGCGCCGGCGCCACCGCCACCACCGCCCGCGGCGCACCGCCCACCCTGCGACCGGCCACGCCCCGAGCGGCAGCAGCACCCAGTGCGGCCCGGCGACGACCGTCGCCCACCGCCCGCTCAACCCCCACGCGTCCGGCCCGTGGCGAACCAGCAGGAACCCCCACCGCCCGGCGATGTTCGGCGACTCGGCCAGCAACGCGCGCAAGCGTTCCCCCTCCTCCGCCGCCTCCGACGCCGCCGTCGCCGTCCACGGCTCCTGCCCGAGCGGGACGTTCGTCACGCTCGCCATCAGCTCGCCGCGCAGCGACGCGACCCCGCTGACCTCCCCGCGCGGGCCGTAGACCGCCAGCCCGTCCCAGTGCCGGTAACTCCGCCACCACAGGCAGCAGACCGCCGCGATGAACAGCAGCCCGACGATCGCGCGGCGGCCGCCGTACGTGCGCCGCGCCCGGCGCGGTGGCGCCGCGTCCGCCCCCGCGCTTCGGCCGCCGCCCGTTGTTGAAACCGTTCCGTCGGTCATACGCCTCACCGCCCCGTCCGCCGCAGCGCCGCCAGCAGGTTCAGGATCTCGTCGTGGTTCTCGCGGGTCTGCGTGACGATTAGCCGCCCGCCGAAGTGCCGGATCGCGCCGGTCGTGCCGCCCGCGTCGCGCCAGCTCGTCTCGTCGACCACCGTCTGGATGACCTCCACGAGCGCGTCGACGGCCTTCTCCTCGGCCGGCGGCTCCTGCGGGTCGCGCGGGCGGCGTACGCGGTCGGCGACCTCCGCCTCGATCAAGTCCCGTACGTCGTAGATCCGGGTGACGCCCCACGTCGACAACTCGTCCGCCGTCGAGATCCGCACGACGTTGTCGTAGACCGTGTACGAGAGGCGGACGTTCGGGCCGCCCGCGATTACCAGCACCTCCCGGAGCAGGACGGAGCCCGGCACGTCGCGCAAGTCGAGCGTGATCGGCGTCCCCGCGTCGACGCCGGCCGCCTCGAGCGCCGCCCAGTGCACGAACAAGTTCGCCCCCGTCGTCTCGGCCAGCGACGCGACGACCTGGTCGAGCCGCGTCTGCCGCGCCTCCAGACGCGGCACGACCCGCTCCAGCTTTTCCCGCGCCGGATCGGGTCGAGTGGTCGGCAGGTAGGCCCCGCCGAGCGCCGCGTAGTCCGGCCGGCCCGCCCCCGGCAACTCGACCACCGACAGCGCCGACGCTGGACCGCTCGTCACTTGCCGCGGCGCGCCGCGCGCGAGCCACGCCATCGCCGCCACCGCCGCGACACCCGTCACGATCCCGATCAACGCGTCCCTCACGAGCCCGCTCCTTTCAGCCGCGCCGCCCCCGACTCCCCGCGCCGCAGCAGCAGCAGGAACCGCTCGACCAGCCGGTGCCCGTCCGCCGTCGCCTCGACGAACACGAACCCGCCCCAGCCGCCCAGCCGCCAGGTCCCGCCGTTGTCGATCCACTGGTCGGCCAGCACCGTCTCCTGGATCCGCCTGACGACGTACTCGACCGCCACGTCCTCCATCCCGGTGGCGAAAGTGGGGCCGGTGAACGCCCCGCTGCCGCCGCCGCGCAGCCTCGGAGCCGACCGGTGCAGGTCCGGCGGCAACGTCTCTCGCCAGGCCGTGATCTCGCACAGCAGGTCTCGCACGTCGTACACCCGCGCCTCGACCGCCTGCCCCGGCCCGCGCCCCGGCCCGCCGACCACGATCTGCCCCCCCGTCTCCCACACCTCCACCGCCCCGGTCGGCGCCCGAGGCCCGATCGCCATCTCCACCCCCGTCCCCAGCCGCACGTCCCGCAACCGCTGTGGCGGCCCCGCCCCCTCGCGCCGCGGCTCGGCCGTCAGCGGCCCGACCTCCAGCCGCACCCGCCCCGGCGCCGCCCGTCCGATCGCCTCCAACGCGTCCGCCGGCGACCGCAGGTCCACCCACACCTCGCCCAGCACCACGTCCGCGACCCGCGGCCCCTCCTCCAGCACCCGCCACCGCTGCGGCCGATTCACCCGCGACGCCGCGCCGACGACCATCACCGCCGCCGCAACGGCGACCGCCACCCGCGCCGCCGTCCACAGCGCGCCCCGCCTTTCGGGATGTGCCGCCCTGACCGTCATGCCAATCACCACCACCCGCCACGTTTAGCCGGCCCGCTTGCGGGCCGCGTTCCGCCGCGCGCCACGCCTCACTTCATTAACCCGTCCCGCACCCACTGTAACAGCACCGCCACGTCCTCGTGATTCGACGGCGTCTGCGCCACGATCAGCCGCCCCTCGAACGCCGTGATCGACCCGACGCTCCCACCGGTGTCCAGCCAACTCGACCGGTCGACGCGCGTCTGTAGGAACTCGACCAGTTCGCTTAGCACGCGCCTCGGCGTCGTCGCGAAGTCGGCGAAGTCGCGCGAATCGCCGAACAACACGCCCCGGTCGCTGAACGGCAGCGCCGCCGGCGGTGCCGTACGCGCCCGCAGCCCCTGGTCGGCTTCGCCCGCCGCGCGCAGGATGTCGCGCACGTCGTATACCCGGACGACCCGCTCGCGCGCCGCCTGATCCAGGCCCGTCACCCGCACGCGCCCCGGCTCGATCGCGAACGAAAGCTGCCCGTCCAGTTTCACCGTCTCCACCGCCGCCCGCAGCGCCTGCGCGACCGTCAGCGGTTGCTCCACCTTCAGCGACACGGCCGCGTTGCGGTCGAGGTTCAGGCCTGCCCAGTCCACCTCGATGTCCACGCCCCCGACGTCGGCGACGTACGCGATCAGCCCTTCCAGGCGCACGTCCGACACCGCGAACGGCGCCAGCGTCTCGGCCAGCTTCTGGCGCGTCTCGCGCGTCGTGACCGCGACCGGCTCGAGCGCCCGCATCACCGCCCGGTACTTCGCCTGGTCGATGGAGGCCTGGTAAATACCCGGCGGCAGGCGCGGCGGCTCCCCGACGCCGCCCCGCCAGCGCAACGCAACCAGCGCCACCGTCCCCGCGACGATGCCGACCGCAACGTCTCGCGTCATCGCGCCACCCCCGCCGTCGCGACATTCGCATCCCGACCGGGCCCGAGTCGCATCCCCTCCGCCGTAGCCGGATTCCGCAGCACGAAAAGCAGCGCCGTCACCTCCCGCTGCACGTGCGGCGGCGCCGTGACCACCAGCCGTTCGCCGAACGTTTTGATTCCTTTAGCCCGCGGCGGCAGCCCGTTCCAAGTGGTGGGGGCGGTCAGGGTTTGAACAAGCCGCACGATCGCGTCGAACATCACCGGCCGCAGCGCGACACGCACCGGCCCGTCGTGTCGGTACTCCATGACGTTCGCGTCCCGCGGCACGTGCGCCAATAAGTCGGCCACGTCGTACACCCGCACCACGTGCGATTCGCGCATCCGGGGGAGTGCCTCGAGTCCCACCCGGATCGCCTCCCCGTCCACCACGTACATCAGTCCGCCCAACTCTGGCGATTGATCGAACCGCGCCAACACGTCCCCCAGGGCCCGCCCCAGCGGCACGTCCCGATACCGCACCGTCGCCTCCCGCGTCGCCGGCGCCGCCGCCTCCCCCGTCCCCGCCGCCACGTCGATCCGCACCTCCGCCGCCGCCCCCAGCGTCCGCGCCGCGCTCGCCAGCGACCGTACGTCCACCACGGCGTCCCGCACCGGCCGCCGCAGCACGGGCTCCCACTCCTCCGCCAGGGTCTCCCGCGCCGCCACGTTCACTCGCGACCCCGCGCCGACCACCAACAGCGCCACCCCCGTCGCCACCACGACCCGCCGCGCCAACCCCGTCGCACCCTTCCGCCAGCCCGTCATGGCGACCCATCATCCCCGCGGTGCCGGCGGCCGGCAAACGAATTCCGCGCCGGCGGGGAGGGTTCGGGCGTCGTCGGCCGTTTCGTTGGCACGGCCCGGGTTCAGTCCCCGGCGCGACGTGGTGGGCCACCGCGCCGTTTGGCCACCGCCGGGTATACTCGCCTCCGCCCCATGCTTGGCTTCCTCGAGATCCTGATCCTCTCCGCCCTGGCGATTGCGGTCGCGTTCGTGGTGATCGTCCGCCGCCGCCGCCCCCGCGCGCTTTCCACCGCCGGCCACACCGCCCCGAACGACCCCCGCTGCGGCAAGTGCGGCTACATCGTCCGCGGCGTCCCCTCGCTTCATTGCCCCGAGTGCGGCTCCGACCTGCGCGAGGTCGGGATCGTCACCCCCGCCCACCGCCGGGCCGCCGGGCCGTTCCCGCACGCGGTCATTTGGACGCTCGTGCTGCTCCTGGTCGCCGTGCCGGTCGCCGGCCTCCTGATCCAGGCCCTGCCGCACTGGCGCCAGTACACGACGTCCCGCGTCGTCTTCCTCCAGCACCCCGAACTCAACGTGATCCTCCGCGCGACCGCGACGGCCCAAGGCATCGGCCGCGCCGGCCCGCGGCAGGACGCCCCGGCCCCGCGCACCGTCACGCTCGCCAGCGACAAGGGCGGCTTCCGCAGCGACCTCGAGTTCGAACCGGCGACCGGCGCCCATCGTTACACCGACGCCTCCGGCGCCCGCGTCGACCGCCCGGGCGGGTTCGGCCCCGACGTGATCGCGGCCTGGTTGACCGCTAACAACGCCCCGAGCAACACCATGGCGCCCGCCGCGCTCCGCGCCCGCGCCGCCGACGTCGAGACGTGCGTTACCGAGATGACGGCCGGCCGAGGCAGCACGTTCACCCATCTCGGTCGCGAGACGCCCGGCGGGGTGCAGACCGTCACCGCCCACCCCACTTTCGCCCACTCCCGCCCGACCGCCTGGAACACCGTCGCACTGATCGTCCTCGGCCTGGTCGTCTGGTGGCTCGGCGTCAGCGTCATTTACCGTCGCCATGGGGTGGCAGTCCCGGAAGGGGCCGCTTCGGCGGGCGCTACGCTGGCCGGGAAAACGTGACTTCGCTGCCCGATCTTTCCCCACCCGTGACCGTATATTTGGTTCCCGGCTGACACCGCATCTGCGCCCTATGCCCGAACGAGAAACCACTGCCCGTCCCGAGCTGATGTCGCCTGCCGGCGACTGGAACGCGCTCCGCGCCGCCGTCGCGAACGGCGCCGACGCCGTGTACTTCGGGCTCGACCAGTTCAACGCCCGCCACCGCGCGACGAACTTCACGCTCGAGCAGCTGCCGGCCGTGATGGCGTACCTCCACGCGCGGAACGTCAAGGGGTACCTGACGTTCAACACGCTGATCTTCAGCGACGAGCTGTCGGCCGCCGCCGACTACGCCAAGGCGATCGTCGCCGCGCGGGTGGATGCGGTGATCGTGCAGGACCTCGGCGTCGCGCTGCTCCTACAGCACCTCGCGCCCGACCTGCACGTTCACGGCTCGACGCAGATGACGCTGACCGAGCCGCGCGGCGTCCGGTTCGTCACCGAGCGGCTCAACGTCCGCCGGGTCGTCCTCGGCCGCGAACTGTCGGTCAGAGACGTCCGGGCCGTCGCCGAGGCGACCGACACGCCGCTCGAAGTCTTCGTCCACGGCGCGCTCTGCGTCGCCTACTCCGGCCAGTGCCTGACCAGCGAGGCCCTCGGCGGCCGCAGCGCCAACCGCGGCCAGTGCGCCCAGGCCTGCCGCCTCCCCTACGAGCTCGTGGTCGACGGCGAGGTCAAAGACTTGGGCGACAAGTCCTACCTCCTCAGCCCTCAGGACCTCGCCGCCTATGACCTGGTCGACGACCTCGTAAAGGCCGGCGTCAGCTGCCTGAAAATCGAAGGCCGCCTGAAGACGCCCGAGTACGTCGCCGCCACGACCCAGACCTACCGCTCCGCGCTGGACGCCGCGCTTTCCGGTCAGCCGTTCCGGATCACCGATCCCCAGAAGCAAACGCTCGCCCAGACCTTTTCGCGAGGTTTCACCCACGGCTTCCTGGGCGGCGTCGACCACTCCGAACTGGTGCCCGCCCTGTTCCCGCGCAGCCGCGGCATCCGCGTCGGCGCGGTCGTCTCCACCACCCGCCGCGGCGTCGTCGTCGCGGTCGACCCGGTCAGCACCAACGGCCGGATGCGGCTCGACCCCGGCCAGCACCCGCTGAAGCCCGGGGACGGCATCGTGTTCGACGAGGGCCGCCCCCAAGCCGAGGAGCTGGGCGGCCGCATCTACGAAGTCTTCCCCCACCGAGGTGGCACGGCCGTCGGACCCGTCAAGGATCGACGCCTGCTCGAACTCACGTTCGGACGCGACGCGTTCGACCCGCGGGACGTCACCCCCGGCGCGATCGTCTGGAAGACCGACGACCCCGACGTCCGCAAGCGTCTCGAACAGTCCTACAACCGCGACGAGATCGCCCGGCGGATCCCGGTGCGGGCCCACGTCGAGGCCGCGGCGAACCGGCCCCTGAGGCTGACCCTGACCGACCCCGCCGGCCACGGCGTCACCGTCGCTTCCGCCCAGCCCTTGGAACTGGCGCGCAAGCACCCGCTGACGGTCGAGTCGCTCCGCGACCAGTTGGCGCGCCTCGGCGACACGCCGTTCGAGCTGACGGACCTGACGGCCGGCCCGCTCGACCCGGTGATGGCCCCCAAGTCCGTCCTGAACGACCTCCGCCGCCAGGCCGCCGAGCAGCTCGTCGCCGTCCGCCGGTCCTCGCATGAGTTGACGATCGCCGACCCGGACGCCCTCGCCCACCTGCGCGACCAGGCGTCAACCCTCCGCCCTGAAGCCCGAACCCCGAACACTGAACCCTCGCTGACGGTTCTCTGCCGGACGCTCGACCAGCTCCGCGCCGTCGCCACCTGGAACCGCACGGCCGGCCTCGACACCGTTTACTGCGACTTCGAGGACGTCCGCAAGTACGCCGACGCCGTCCCGGTCGCCCGCGAGCACGGCCTCTCGATCGCGCTGGCCACCACCCGCGTCATCAAGCCGGGCGAGGAGGGCCTGCTCCGCCAGGTCGCGGCCGCCAACCCGGACGCGATCCTGGTGCGCAACCTCGCCGGACTCTCGTTCTTCCGCGACGAGCGGCCCGACTTGTCGCTGCTCGGCGACTACTCGCTCAACGTCGCCAACGAGCTGACGGCGTCGCTGTTCGCCCGCGCCGGCCTCCGCCGGATGGTGCCCAGCTACGATCTGAACTGGTCGCAGCTGCGCGCGATGCTGACGCGGATCGACCCGGGGTACTTCGAGGCGGTGATCCACCAGCAGATCCCGATGTTCCACATGGAGCACTGCGTCTTCTGCCACACGCTCTCGACCGGCAAGGACTACCGCGACTGCGGCCGCCCGTGCGACCGGCACCGGGTCGATTTGAAGGGGCGCGACGGTCAGCCGCACCCGCTGATCGCGGACGTCGGGTGCCGGAACACGGTCTACAACGCCGCCGCCCAGTCCGCCGCCGAGCTGGTGCCGGACCTGCGGGCGTTAGGCGTGCGGCTGTTCCGCGTCGAACTGGTGCGGCAGTCGGCGGCGGAGACGGTTCGGCTGCTGGACCAGTACGCCGACGTCGTCACGGGGCGGACGGAGGGCAAGGCGGCCGTCCGCTCGCTGCGGGTGCTCAGCCAGCTCGGCGTGACCCGGGGGACGTTCGACTACGAGTGACGGGCGCGTGCGGTTGCTTGACGCGGTTGTCAGCGGTTCGGATACTTGGCGTTTCTCACCTTGGGAGTCGACCGTGAAGCAGCGACTGATCGGCAACACGTTGGCGGCGGCGGTGGTCTTGGCCGGGGGGTGGTGCGCGCGGCCGGCGCTGGCGGCGGACGGGAGCGCGGTCGTCGCCAAGGTGAACGGGCAGCCGATCACGATGGACGAGCTCCAGCGGCCGCTGCTCGAGGCGTACGGGCTGAACATCCTGCTGTACCAGATCCAGCTCAAGCTCGCGCAGCAGCACGCGAAGATGCAGAAGATCGTCGTCACGCCCGCCGACGTCGAGGCGGAGATGACCCGCACGCTCAAGGGGGCGTTCCAGGACGCGCCGAAGGAAGACTACCCGAACCTGCTCCAGCAATTGTTGGGCAAGCAGGGGATCAGCCGGGCCGAGTTCGACATCGTGATCGAGACGCGGGCGATCCTCCGGAAGATCGCGGAGCCGGAGCTGAAGGACGCGATCACCGAGGAGAAGCTGCGCGAGGCGTTCAACGCGATGTACGGCGAGACGGCGGTCGTCCGGCACGTCCAGCTCTCGACCCCGCGCGACGCAGAGATGGCCCGGGCGCGGCTGGCGTCGGGCGAGACGTTCGAGGCGATCGTGCAGACGATGAGCATGAACGACAAGACCCGCCCGCTCCAAGGGGAGCTGCCGCAGTTCTCGCGGCAGATGGAGACGTGGGGCGCGGGCGTCCCGGGGAAGATCCCCAACGGGTTCAAGGACTGGGCGTTCGACGCGAAGACGAAGGTCGGGGACGTGTCGGAGACGATCTCGGCCGACGGCGGGTACCACATCCTGAAGCTCGAGCGGCGCGTCGCACCCAAAGCGGTCAAGTTCGAGAACGTGCGCGAGGGGCTCAAGGCCGATTTGCAGGAGAAGCTGGTCGAGCAGGGGGTCGCGCAGCTCCGGGTCAATTTGCAGCAGATGGCCCGGCAGCAGATGGTGATCGAGGACCCGATCTTGAAGAAGGCGTTCGACGCCCGGATCGCCGAGCAGGTGCAGGCCGCCGAGGCCGAGAAGAAGGCGCGGCAGGACATCTTCCGCAACGCCAAGCCGACGACCAACCCGCTGGCCCCGCGGCCGGCGACGACCGCGGCGCCCGCGGCGACGCCCGGCGCGCCGGTGGGGGCGCCCGCCGCGCCCGCCCCGACGACCGCGACCCAGACCCGACCTTCAGGAACGCCCGCGCCCGGCAACGGCGGCGCGGCGGCGTCGCCGGCCAACGCGCCGACGGGTGAGCGGCCGCCGGCTAGCAAGTCCGCCGCGCCCGCCCCGGGCGCGCCGGACAGCCCCGTGCCGGGCAAGTAACCCCTCCCCCGATTCCTTTCGTTCCGATCGTCCGATCAATAGGATGACGATCGCGCGGCGCCCTGGTGATGACCGGATGCGCATCGCGAGCGCCATCGACAGAGCCGTTTGCGCGGCGAATCACGGGCGGAACGCCCGTGCCACCTGACCTGAGAGAACCCCATGAGCCAGACCCCCTTCAAGATCGAAGTCTCCAACCGCATCAGCCGTTTGCCGCCGTACCTGTTCGCGCGGATCAACAAGATGAAGTACGACAAGCGGGTGGCCGGCGTCGACATCATCGACCTCGGCATGGGCAACCCGACCGACCCGACCCCGAAGGTGGTCGTCGACAAGCTGCAGGAGGCGGCGCTCGACCCGAAGAACCACCGCTACTCGGTTCACAACGGGATCGCCGGCCTGCGGAAGGAGGTCGCGAAGAAGTACAAGAAGAAGTACGGCGTCGAACTCGACCCGGAGACCGAGGTGATCGCGACGATCGGGTCGAAAGAGGGGTTCAGCCACATGTGCCTGGCCCTGCTCGGGCCGGGCGACACCGCGATTGTGCCGGACCCGGCGTTCCCGGCGCACATCTACGCGGTCGCGATGGCCGGGGCGAACGTGATTCGGGTGCCGCTGGGGAACGACCAGGCGTTCCTGGACCGGATCGAGCGCACGATCGAGGGGCTGTACCCGACGCCGAAGCTGCTGATCTTGAACTACCCGCACAACCCGACGTCGATGACGATCGACGACGCCAAGTTCTGGGAGCGGGCGGTCGAGATGTGCCGGCGGCGGGGGGTGATGATCATCAGCGACTTCGCGTACGGCGAGGTCTGCTTCGACGGGTACCGGGCGCCGTCGTTTTTGTCGACGCCGGGCGCGAAGGACCTGGGCGTCGAGTTCACGACGATGAGCAAGACGTACAACATGGCCGGGTGGCGGGTCGGGTTCTGCTGCGGGAACGCCGAGATGGTCAAGGCGCTGGGGACGATCAAGGGGTACTACGACTACGGGCACTTCGCGCCGATCCAGGTCGCGAGCGTGATCGCGATGCGGCAGTGCGGGGAGGCCGCCGAGGAGCAGGCGAAGGTCTACGCGAAGCGGCGCGACGAGGTGTGCAAGGGCCTGGACCGCCTCGGGTGGACGTACGACCGCCCGCGGGCGAGCATGTTCGTCTGGGCGCGGATCAAGGACGAGCATTTGAAGGGTCAGAGCACGCTGGACTTCTGCCTGCGGATGATGGACGAGGCGAAGGTCGCGCTGGCGCCGGGGCGGGCGTTCGGCGAGAACGGCGAGGGGTTCGTGCGGATCGCGCTGGTCGAGAACGAGCAGCGGCTGCGGCAGGCGATGCGGAACCTCGAGGGGGCCCTGGTGGGCACGCCGGCGAAGAAGGCGCGGCCGCGGAAGGTGGGCGTGTAGGGGGGCTTGGGACGGTCGGGCGTACCGGTGCGCGGCCCGCGAGCGGGCCGGGTGAACGGTGCACGCCGCACCCGCGGGCCGATGGCCGGCGGGTCGGTCAGCCTGCCTTGAGGGCGGCGAGGACGGCCTTGGGGATGTCGAACTTCGGCCTTGGAGGCGGCGGGGGCTGAGCGGCCGCGCTGCCGAGGGAGTGGGGGAGCTGCCGGTCGTCCGGCGGGACGGAGCAGACGCGGACGTCGCGGTCGACGCTCAGGTCGACCTCGATCGGGTCCATGCGCTCGCCGGCCGCGTCATAGAGCAGGCGGACGGTCGGGCGGGCGAGGTCGGCCTTGCGGACTTTCGTGACGACCCCGCGGCAGCCGGCGTGGCGGCCGGTGGTCACGCGGACGTCGGTGCAGACCGGGTACGGGGCGACGACGGACAGGAAGGTGCGGACGGCCTCGCCGTTCAGGTGCGTGTTGGCGTACCCCTTGATCGTGCGGACGACCTCGTCCATCGGGCGGGCGCGGCGGTAGGGGCGGTGGGAGGCCATCGCGTCGTAGACGTCGGCGACGGCGCACATTGCGCCGAAGTCGTGGATCCGGCCGGGCTCGTTGGCGCCGAGGTGCTCGTTGCCGCGGAGGCCGCGCGGGTAGCCGGTGCCGTCCTGCCGCTCGTGGTGCTGGTAGGCGGCCTGCGGGGCGAGCGCGCCCAGGCGCGGCGCGACGGCGCGGATCACCTCGTACCCGAGGGTCGGGTGGGCCTTGAGGCGCTCGAACTCCTCGGGGGTCAGCGGGCCGGCCTTGTTCAGCAGTTCGGGCTCGACCAGGATCTTCCCGATGTCGTGGAGCAGGCAGCCGACGCCGAACGCGCGGAGCTTGGCCCGGTCCCAGCCGGCGCGCTGGCCGAGCACGAGGCCCATGATCGTGACGTCGATCGAGTGGAGGAACGTGTACTGGTCGTGGGCCTTGATCGAGTTCAGGCCGGTCAGGACGTCCTGCCCGCGGAGCGCGTCGACGAGGCCGTCGACGTCGTCGGCGAGGTCGCAGAGGGCGTCGGCCGCGCCGGCGCCGGCGACGGCGTTGGCGAACTTGTCGTCGGCCAGGTGGTCGCGGAGGACCTCGAGCGGGACGCGGCGCATCTGCTCGCCGGCGCGGGAGACCTGCTCGAACGCGCGGGTCAGGTTGCCCAGGACGCGGACGCGGGTCTCCTGCGGCACCGGGCAGGGGGGCCGGACGTCGGCGGTGTCGGGGTCGTGGACGTAGACGGCGGGGATGCCCAGCTCGCGGAGGAGCTCGACGTAGCGGGCGGTGACGGCGACGCCGCGGCCGAGCAGGGTGCGGCCCCTGGCGCCGACGACCGCTTCGCCCAGCGTCATGCCGGGGGTGAGTTGTTCGGTGCTGATCAATCGCACGGCTCGGGGCTCCGGGTTGCGGGCGCGGGTCGCGGGGGGCGTCCTGCCTCCCCGGTCATCGGCCGGGGCACGGGTCGACATGAGCCTGGGGGGTCTGGCCGGTTACGACCGGTCCTGACGGCCGTCCGGGCGGTGCGGCGGCGGTTAAGGCTCGGGGGCGGCGTCCCGATCTATTCAAGGACGGGGCGGACCGGCGGCAGGCGCCGCGCGGGCCGCGCCCCCGTCCGCGTACGTGCGTCGGCGGAGCCGGCGGGAGAGTCGAAGCGTTGCCACAAGCCCCGACCCCAATCAACCCGTTGGTCCGCCGCCGCCACGACGAGCTGAAGGCCGCGGTGTCGCAGGCGGCGCTGCTGCCGACGACGCTGGCGGTGCCGGTGCGGCTGCTCGAGCTGCACCGGAGCGGGCGGGCGTCGATGGAGCAGTACGCGGCGGTGCTGTGGGCGGACCCGACGCTGTCGGCGCGGGTGGTCGCGCTGGCGAACTCGGCGGCGTTCAAGCCGCGGGCGCCGGTGACCGGGATCAGCCACGCGCTGGTGATGATCGGGGTCAAGAACCTGATGCCGCTGGTGTTCGGCGTGTCGCTGGCGGGGCTGTTCAACCGGTTCGCGCTGCCGGCCGAGGAGCGGAGCGCGCTGTGGCGCGGCGCGCTGCTGAAGGGGATCGCCGCGCGGGAGGCGGCGCTGACGTTCGCGCCGCCGCTGGCGGAGCAGGCGATGCTCGGCGGGCTGCTGCAGGACCTCGCGGTGCCGGTGATGCGGGCGTCCGACCTGTCGCTGTGGCCGGAGCTGTGGGCGACGCTGGACGGGTCGGACCGGGCGCAGCGGCTGCCGCGCGAGGAGCGGATGTACGGGACGACGCACGCCGCGGTAGGGGCGGAGCTGGTCGCGCAGATGAAGCTGCCCGCGCTCTACCGCGGGGCGACGGCGGAGCACCACGCCGGGCACGAGGCGCTGGCGGAGGCGGTCGGCGACGGCGGCCTGGCCCGGGCGCTGGCGTACGCGGCGGAACTGCCGCACAGGGTGACCAAGGACACGTCCGGGCTCAAGGCGGCGGCGACGGCGGCGTCGGCGGTGTTCTGCGCCGGCGGCGGCCCGGCCGCGACGCCGGCGGACGCGGCCCGGGTCTGGAAGGCGACGGTCGGCGCGTTCGGCAACATGATCGCGCAGCTCGGCGACCCGGACGAGCGGAGCGGGACGTTCCGCGAGTTCATGCAGGCTTTGTGCGGCGAGGTCGCGGTCACGCTCGAGGCGGCGATCGGGCACTCGACCGAGGTGATCAGCACGCTGCAGGACCGCGAGGCGCGGCTGCAGCAGAACGTCGAGGAGCTCCAGCAGCACCAGGGGAACCAGACGGACGTCGACGCGCTGACGCAGGTGTTCGACCGCCGCGGGTTCCTGACGCGCGGCGCGAAGCTGGCGGCGACGGCGGTCGAGTGCAAGGCCGGGTGCGTGGTCGGGTACGTCGGGATCGCGGACCTGGACCGGCTGAACGCCGAGCACGGGCACGACGCGGGCGACCAGCGGCTGAAGCAGGTGGCGCGGCGGCTGCTGGCGCTGGTCCGGACGCGCGGGGTGGTCGGGCGGATGGCGGGGGGCGCGTTCGCGTTCGTCGCCGCCGACGCCGACCGCGGCGCGCTGGCCGGCGTGGCGAAGGCGGTCGCGCAGGCGCTGGGGCTGATGGAGGCGCAGGTCGCGGGGCGGCCGGTCGCGCTGGCGTGCCGGATCGGCGTGGTCGACGTGTCCGGGGAGCCGACACCGGCGGAGCTCGAGCGGCACGTGCGCGACGCGGAGGAGCGGGCGGCGGCGGCGGCGGCGGCGGCGGCGTGACGCGGCGGCGTGACCCGGCGGGCCGCCGGGGACGCGGTTGATCAGAGGTCGGGATGAAGCTCAGCGCGGAACAGTTCGTTCAGATCGTCGAGACGCTGCGGTCGGACCCGCCGTTCGGCCGGCGGGTCGCGCCGCGCGTCGGCCTGCGGCTGCGGGCGACGCTGATCCCGTGCATCGCGGACGAGCCGGTCACGCGCGACCTGGTCTGGGTGCGGGACCTGTCGACGACCGGGATCGGGTTCGTGCACAAGCGCGGGCTGCCGCACGGCGCGTTCGTGATCGTGCAGTTCCAGGGGGACGGGGCGGCGCAGGTGTCGGTGCTGTACAAGGTACAGCGGTCGCGGCAGGTCGGCTCGGAGACGTTCGAGATCGGCGCGGCGATGGACCACGTGCTCACGGCGGAAGAGTTGGGGGAGTAGCGGGGCGACGGAGCGACGGAGCGGGCCGCCGTCACTCGTACGGTTCTTCGCGGCGGTTCCACCCTTCGTTGTCGATGCTGGGCAGCGCGAACGCGTCGTCCGTGACGCCGGCGTTCAGCTTGACGTTGGTCAGCTCGGTCGAGCGGGTGGTGCCGGCCTTCTCGACCGTGTCGATCCGCGCGGGCATGCTCGTCTTCGCGTCGACGTAGACGTCGATCTGGCGGAACCGCTTAGCGAACGCGGTGCCGGGCTTGGGGACCAGGCGGACGTGCGCGGTGCCCTTGGGGTCGTCGGCGGTCGGCGGCACCTTCGTCGCGTCGAACTGCTTCTTGACCTCGGCCTTGTCCTGACCGATCGGCAGCGGGAACGGGCCCTCGCCGAGCTTCAGCAGGTCCATCTTCTGCCCCGGCCGGAGCACCTGTCGGCGGACCTCGAGCTTCTTCTGGTAGTCGCGGTCGGTCAGCCAGCCGTTGTCGAGAACGTAGTCGAGCCGTTGCTTCTGAGTGACCGGGGCCTTGCCGTCGCCGTCGTCGACTTTTCGGGTGTCGAACGCGACCTTGATGCGGGAGTTGCCGCCGTCGCGGCGTTGGTAGACGACCTTGCCGATCTGCGCGGTGTCCTGACCGGTGCGGTCGTCGGTCGTGTGGAGGGCGACGTCGGCGGAGAAGTCCCTGAGGTCCTGGCCGCGCGCGTTGAGCGCGTCGAGGACGCCGTCGAGGTTCGTGTCGGGGCCGACCGGCGCCGGCGCTTGGGCGCGGGCGAGGGTGGGCGTGAACGTGCAGGCGAGGAGCGTCAGCAGGAGCGCGGTCAGTCGCATAACCATCCTTGTGCGAGAGTAGACACGCCGGCCGGGGGCGTGTTAGCGGGTGTAGTCTAGCCGCGGCGGCGGAGGTTCACAGCCGGGGCCGGCGGTTTGAAGGCTCGTCTGCCGTAGCGGCCCGCGTGTCCGGGTTTCCTGAGCTTTCGAACGCCGTCTGCCTAGCTTGACACCGTGCGCCGGGGGGGCCGATAATTCAGGATGATGTCCGCACCGGTCGTCTCCATCTTCGAGGGGCTGTACGAGGATCATATCCACTTGGCCGCCGGGCAATTGCGCGACGGCAAGGTGGTGGTCCTGCCGACGGAGACGGTGTACGGCGCGGCCGCCGCGCTGAACCGCCCGGAGTCGCTCCGCCGCCTGCGCGAGCTGACGCCGTCCGCCAACGCGGGTGAGCGGCACGCGTTCATCCCGCACCTGGCGCGGGCGGAGGACGCGGCACAGTTCCTCGGCGAGCTCAGCGAGCTGGGCAACCGGTGCGTCCGCAAATTGTGGCCCGGGCCCGTCGCGCTGGTGTTCGACGTGCCGGCCGACCGGCGCCAGGCCGCCGCCGCCGCGCTGGGCCTTGAGGAAGCCGACTTGTACGACGGCGGCTCGATCACGCTGCGGTGTCCGGAGCACCCGGTGGCGCGGGACGCGATCCAGCTGGCCGGAACGCCCGTGGCGGCGGTGCGAGCCGGGGGCGACCAGGGGGCCGACGGTCAGTCGATCGCCGCGGCGCTGGAAGGGCGCGTCGACCTGGTCGTGGACGCCGGCCCGCCGCGCTACTCCAAGCCCTCCACGATCGTCCGCGTCGGCAAGGACCATTACGAGATCGTCCGCGCGGGGATTTACGATCAGCGGATCATCGAGCGGCTGCTGCGGACGACGATCTTGTTCGTATGCAGCGGCAACACGTGCCGATCGCCGATGGCCGAGGCGATCGCGCGGCACTTGATCTCGGAGAAGCTGCACGTGCCCGAGGACGATCTGGAGAAGAAGGGGGTGCAGGTGGTGTCGGCCGGCGCGATGGCGATGCCGGGGTCGCGGGCGACGCCGGCCGCGGTCGACGCGGTGCGCGGGCTCGGGGGAGACCTGACCAAGCACCGCTCGCGGCCGCTGACGGTCGAACTGATCCACCAGGCGGACAAGATCTTCACGATGGGCCGCGCCCACGCGCGGGCGGTGACGACGCTGGTCCCGTCGGCGGCGGAAAAGGTTGCAACGCTCGACCCGCAAGGGGATATTGAAGACCCCATCGGAGGGGACAGCGCGCTGTACCAACAGCTCGCCGGGGAGCTGCGGACGCTGATCGAGAAGCGGCTGCAGGAAGACGCCCTTCCGTAGTCCGTGAGTGACGCGCGGGGACGCGCGCGAGGTCGCCGGTCATGAAAATCGCCATCGCATCGGACCACAGGGGTTTCGAGGCCAAGCGAAAGCTGATCCCGATGCTCAAGCAGCACGGGCACGAGGTCGAGGACTTCGGCTGCGACAGCCCCGCCGCGTGCGACTACCCCGACTACGCGGTGCCGGCCGGCACGTCGGTGGCGGCCGGGCGGCACGACGTCGGCATCATGCTCGACGGCAGCGGGATCGGGATGTCGATCGCCGCCAACAAGGTCAAGGGCGTGCGGGCGGCCCTGGTGCACGACGAGGTTACCGCCCGGCGGGCGCGCGAGCACAACCACTGCAACGTCCTCTGCCTCGGCACCGACCTGCTCAGCGAGGCCCAGATCACGAAGATCGTCGAGATCTTCCTCGACACCGGGTTCACCGACGGCCGGCACACGCGGCGGCTCGACAAGATCCGCCAGCTCGAGCAGGAGGGGACCTTCACCCCCGACGTCCCCCTAGCGGGCGGCAGCCAGTCGCTACAGTAGGCTCCGCTTAAGCGGACGGGACGACGGCGCGGGGCGGCTGAAGAGTAGAAGGGCCGATGCGCGGGCGGCGGCGGCGGAAGATTCCCGTCGCTAAAGCGAACTTTACGTTTGGCATCCGCATTAGCCGACCGCGACGTCCGCGTCGCGCGTCGTGTCGGCCATCCACCACAGGATCAGCAGCGGCGCGATCCGCCCGAAGAACATCGCCGCCGACACCAGCAGCAGGCTCGAGCGGGTCATCGACAGCACGTCGTGGCTCAGGCCGACGTTCGACAGCGCGCTGACGGTGACGAACAGCACCCGGTCGCCGGGCATCTGCGGCTCGGCCCACAGGAGCGCCATCTGGAAGAACGCGACCGCGAGCAGGTACATGCCGGCCCACGCGGCGGCGACGCCGAACGCGCGGGACGTCGGGAGGCCGCGGAGCGCGCGAAGGGGGCCGGTGAACAACTCGTAAACCGTCGTCGTCTTCAGCCCGCCGCCCGTGCCGCCCGGCGACGCGCCGACGACCATCAGCAGCAGGATCAGGAACGCCATCGCGCGGGGGAACGCGTAGACCGGCAGCACGTTCATGCCGGCCGTCCGCGCGTTGAGCGACATGACCGACGCGTCGGTCAGCACGCGCGGGTAGAGGCGGCGCAGCGCCTCGGACCACGACTCGCCCTTGCGCATGCCGAGCGCTTCGAGGTCGAACAGTTGCAGCAGCACGCAGCCGGCGAAGCCGAGCAGGAACAGCATCGCCGTCATCCGCAGCACGACCTGCGTGTGCCGCAGCAGGGGGGTCTTGTGGAGCAGGAAGTCGAGCAGTTGCAGGACCACCACGATGCCGAGCCCGCCGAGCACCGCCAGCGGCAGCAGCACGACGTGCGTGTAGACGTCGCTCGCGGCGGGGGGCGGGTCGACGTGCAGCCCGCTGTTGCCCCACGCGGCTGCCGCCTGCGTCATCCCGCCGACGACCGTCGTGTCGGCGAACGCGCCGATCAGCAGCACGACGACCTCGGCCGCGAGCACGGCGACGTAGATCCGCCGGTCGGGCCACGCGAGTCGCAAGATCCGCTTGACCGCCAATCCGCCGACGACGAGCGTGAAGACCGTCCCCGTGACCGTCAGCGCGAGGACGATCAGCTTGCCGGGCGTGAAGAACTCGGTCGGGTGGATCGAGAGCTGGAAGCCGGTCAACGTCGCGGCGTTCACGCTGGTGAAGACGGCGCGGTCGGGGTTCAACTCGTTCCCGGCCGGCATCACGCCCGGGGCGCGGAGCGCGAAGAAGCCGACCAGGATCAGGAAGATGTACGCGGGGAACAGCCAGCGGACGAGGTCCGCGCCGAAGTCCCGCGGGGCGCCGTCAGCCGTCGCGCCGGCGTACTCCAGCGGCAGGTCGCCCGGGCGCGACGCCCCCCCCCGGCCGGAGGCGGCGGCATCGTTGGGTTTACCTGGGGCTGAGGCCACGTCCATCCCGGTTGGCGTCTGCGGCGTCCGTCACTTGTGGTACACGGCGTCGGGGTCGAACGCCTTCTCGCCGACCGTCGTCCACGAACCCCCCTCGCCCCCCTGATGCTTGCGGTAGAAGCAGCTCCGGTACCCCTCGTGGCAGGCGGCGACGTCCTGTTCGACCTTGAACAGCACGACGTCCTTGTCGCAGTCGGTCCAGAACTCCCGGACGTGCTGGAAGTGGCGCGAGCTCTCCCCTTTGAGCGCCAGCCGCCCGCGGCTGCGGCTGTACGTGTGGATCTTCCCGGTGCTCAGCGTCAGCTCGAGCGCCTCGCGGTTCATCCACGCCATCATCAGCACCTGCCCGTTGCCCGCGTCCTGCACGATCAGCGGGATCAGGCCGCTGGCGTCGAACTTCAACTCGTCCAAAGCGGCGTTCATAAGCGTCGGGTTGTCGTGCGCGGGCGGATAAATGTCAACCGCAGCCTAGGGGGCGCCGTGCGAGGGACGCGGCCCGAAGTCGGATCGCGAAGAAGCGAGGGACGCGGTCTGAAGTCGGGTCGCAGAGGAGCAAAGAAACAAAGGAGCAAAGCGGGCAGAGGACGCGCTCTTCTCCCCTCCATCTTCTGGTCATTTGTTTCTTCGCTTCTCTGTTTCTTTGCGACCCCGCCTTCCGGGTGCTCAACCGAGCCCACGCCGCCCCTTCCGGCGCTCCCGCGCGCCGGCCATCGCGGGTATCGTTCCCCCGCGCGCCATGTTCCTCACCCTCTCCATCCTCGCGATCGTCGTCACCGTCGGTTTGTTCCTGCTCGTGCTGTTCGAGCCGGGGCTGGACTACAAGGTCGAGCCGCCGGCCTACCCGCTGGAGTCCGACGAGTTCCTCTGCCTGCTCGGCGCGTTGGCCGACGCCCCGGTGCACCGCGACAGCCGGGTCGAGGTGCTGACCAACGGCGCGGCGTTCTACGAGGCCCAGCTCGAGGCGATCCGCGGCGCGAAGCGCAGCGTCAACCTCGAGGCGTACATCTTCCGCGCCGACGCGATCGGCCGGCGGTTCGTCGACGCGCTGACCGACCGGGCCCGCGCGGGCGTACGCGTCAACCTCGTCCTCGACGCGATCGGCAGCTTCGGCACCCGCGACGCGACGTTCGCCGCGCTGCGCGCCGCCGGCGGCCGGGTCGAGTGGTACCAGCCGCTCCACTGGGGGACGATTAAGCGGCTGAACAACCGCACCCACCGTGAACTGATGATCGTCGACGGCGAGACCGGCTTCATCGGCGGCGCCGGGATCGGCGACGTCTGGTGGACCGGCGAGAAGGGCCAGCCCGCCTGGCGCGACACCGTCTGCCGCGTCACCGGCGACCTCGTGATCGGCCTGCAGACGACGTTCACCGAGAACTGGCTCGAGGCGGCCGAGGAGATTTTGACCGGCGACGCCTACTTCCCCGCCTGCCCGCGCAAGTCTTCGGACGACGGCGTCGCCACGCCGGACGAGGCCGCCGGCCTGGTCGTGATCAGCTCTCCGTCCGCCGGCCGCTCGAGCCGCGCCCGCGTGCTCTTCCAGACGCTGCTCGCGTCGGCGAAGTGCAGCATCCACATCACGTCCCCGTACTTCCTGCCCGACCGGTGCGTCCGCGGCGAGCTGCTCAAGGCCGTCCGCCGCGGCGTGTCGGTGCAGATCATCGCCCCCGGCGACCACGCCGACCATTTGATGACCCGACGCGCCAGCCGCCGCCGCTACGGCGAGCTGCTGAAGGGCGGCGCACACATCGCCGAGTACCAGCCGGCGATGACGCACGCGAAGATCCTGATCGTCGACGGCGTCTGGAGCGTGGTCGGGTCGACGAACTTCGACAACCGCTCGTTCGGCCTGAACGACGAGGTCAACCTCGCCAGCCAGTGCGGCCCGCTCGCCGCCCGGCTGGAAGAGGACTTCCAACGCGACCTCGCCGACAGCCGCCCGATCCCCTACGACGAGTGGCGCCGCCGCCCGTGGACCGAGCGGATTGTCGAACACCTGGGCCGCGTGATCGAGCGGCACCAGTGAAGAGGCCGGGGGGGGTGAACCACGAAGGGCACGAAGGGCACGGAGGAATGCCATGAGCGTGTCCGGTCACGCGGCGACGGCCCGACCCGACCGGCCCGTCGGCCCCCCCGGCGGCGCTCGCCCCCCCTTGGGCCCGACGGTCGGAATCGCCCCCCGTTGTCATGCGACGGAGTGACAGCCGCTGCGCGGCGGGACCGAAGGACTCTCGACTCCGCCCGTCACCCTCCCGCCGCCGGGGGGGCCGCCGGGCCTCGCCGCCTGCGCGGGCGGGCGCGGCTAGCCAGGACAGTACCGTCGAGTCATTTGCGGCCAGTGGCGAAAGTCGAGGTTGTCGAACAGCTCCTGGCGGTCGGCGTCCCACCGCCCGCCACCACCGCGGACGGCGAAGTCCATGAGATTGTCGTGGTTGACCGCCATCAGGTACTCGCCGTGCGCGGGCACCCAGACGGCGTCCCAGCCGAACGTCATCAGGAACCCGACCAGGATCAACGCGTCGGCGAACTCGGCCGCGCCCGGGCCGAACCGGTGGCCGGGGGCCGCGTCGAGCGGGGCGTCCGCCCCGAGCCCGCGCCGCACCCGCCCGAACGCCGCGGCGTCGTTCTCGAACGTCGGCTGCCGCGCGGTCAGCCAGACCACCGCCCCCCGGAAGTCGCCCCGCTCGGGCGCGAGGATCGCCGCGGCCGTGTCGAACGCGGCGCTCGCGGCGGCCGCGAACCGCCCGACGTAGACGCGGCAGTCGGCGCACCGCTCGAAGTACAGGTTCGGGACGGGGCCGGCCTCCACCCTGATCGACAACGGCTCGCAGTACGCGCGGATCTCGTCGAGCGTCAGGACGGTCATGGGTGCGGGCCTCCGGGCGGATCGTACCCGAAACCGCCGGAGCGCCCGTCTGCTCCGCCCGGCGGGGGGAGCCCGAGGGGGCGGGGGCGAAAACTGGGAGTCCGGCTGGTTTCGCTCCCCGCCCCCTCGGATTCGGTTTCGTCTTGTGAATCTGCCCGGGCCGGCGGGTAAGCTTCGTGTGGTTCGAGGGCCGGCGCGGTGCCGGCTCGGCCGCTTACGTCACCCACCTACAGGACCGTCTCGATGGACGGCACTAAGCGGGACCGGGCGCGGCCGCCGCCCCCGCTCGAGTACGAACCCAAGCCCGCCTCGGATCCCGCCGCACCGGACGGCCGCTGGTCCGCCGCGATCGCGATGGCCTGCGGGGCGGCGTGGTGGGCGTCGCTCGCGTGGGCTCTTCTGGCGAGGTCGCACGACCGGTTCGTTGGCACGCCGCTGTCGTACGCGCTGTTCGCGTACCTGGCGGTCGGGTCGGTCTCGACCGTCGTCGCGTACCTGCACGAGGGGCGCGTGCCGTGGCCGACGAGGGTGGCGGCGGGGCTGCTCGGCGTTTGTTGGGCGGTGACGATCGCGATGCTCGCGGCGGACGCGGTCAGGGCCGCGTTCAATGTGAACTGGTTCGCGTTCCCGTTCTAGCCGCGCGGCCTTGTTCCGATGGGCGCTCACCGGCAAAATCGACTAACGGGGAGCGAAGGTTGGTCCGCTATGTCGCCCGAGTCGCCCGCAATGGTCGGCGTGATGAACGACACGAAGTGGGACGAGCTGCGCCTCGCGATGTACGCGTTGGGCCCCCTCGGCCCGCGGTTCCGCATCAAGGACCGTGGCCGCGAGGAGCCGTGGCCGTGGGACGGGGAGTGGTTCTACCACTTCCGGGGGCGCGGGTACGACGCGATCAAGCACGTCGACCTGGCGGTGGGGTCGCCGGCGCAGCGTGACGCCGTCCGCGAGCGTCTCCGCGCGATCCACCTCCCGGGCGTCGAGACCGACGACGGCTTCCGCGTCTACGGCTGGGTCGCGCGTGGCGCGTTCGTGGACTATCTCAAGTAGGACGTCCTAAAGGGACGTCCACGGTTCATGCAGGGTCCCGCGCGCTCGACCGCCCCGCGGGGGCGCTCGGGGCCCGAGGGGCGGAGCCGCCCCCCTGTGATCAGAGCAGGCCGAATGCGGCTGCGCCGCAGGATGATGAGGACTCTCGGCTCCGCCCCTCACCCTCCCGCCCCGGCGGGGCTCGCGGGTCGCGCGCGGCAGGGGGGCGGCCGTTCGCGCCTGGCGAGGGGGCGGTCACTGCCTGGCCTTCCGGTGCGCCGGGGCCGTGGGCGGAGTCCGCCGCCCTCGGTCCGCAGCGCCCGGCCCTCAATCCGCGGCGCGCGGCCCTCGGTCCGGAGAGTAGCGTAACGATGTCGTGCGTTCAGGACGTGCCTGCCGATCCGCCACATGCCGCGCGCGACCTCCCTCAGGTCCGTCGACGCGGCCGGCCCGGTTTCAACAGCGGGATCAGGTCCTGCCTCCCTTGCCACGTCGCGAACTCGACCATGTCCCTGCCGAGAAACCGGTGGTCGACGGACGCGCCGGCCCGCAGGAGCGCCGCGACCACGTCCGCCGGCGCTCCGCTCCCGACGGCCGCGTTCAGCACCGAGTAGGACATCGAGGGCTTTCCGGCGCACTCGCGCACGGCGTTCGCCCGCGCACCGGCCGCGATCAGCCGCAGGGCCACGGCCGCGTTCTGCCGCACGCAGGCCCAGAACAGCGCTGTCGCACCGTCGGCGGCCGTCGCGTTGGCGTCCGCCCCGCGCCGCAGGAGCACCCCGACCAGTTCGTCGTGGCCCTGGTACGCCGCGAGCATCAGCGGCGTGAACCCGCCGCGGCCCACCTTGTCCAGTGCGGCGCCCTGGTCGAGCAGCTCCGTCACTCGGTCGACGAGGCCGCGACGCGTCTCCCGTTCAAGCTGTCTATCCAAGTGCCGGCCCATCTCAGGCTCACCTTAATAGTGCCGCACCGCTCGAAGGGTGCGCTCGCGGCCCGCATCTTACCGAGCCCCGCAGTCATAGCCCACCTCGCACGACCAAGGGAAAGACGAGACGCGAATCCAAGGGGGCGGGCGGAGGCCACCACCCCCTAAGGCCTCCCGGTTGTCCTCCCTCCCGCCCCGCCGAGGCGCTCGGATTCCCCCACCCTCAAGGAGGGGGCTTCCTTCCTCCCAGTCCCCGGCGCCGGACGGCGGAGCGGCGCGCGCATCACCCGCCGTCGGCCGCCCGCCCGCACTCCGGGCACCGCTCCGGTGTCGCGCGGGAGGTCGTACCCGCACGCCGGGCAGAGGCCGGCGCCGCGACGCGTGCTCCGTCGGCGGTGGGCGGTGGCGGCGGTGGCGACGCGGAGGCCGGGGAGCAGCGCGGCGGCGAGCGCCACCGCCCAGCACGGGACGGCTACCCAGAAGGAATCGGTCGGGTAGTTCGTGGGCAGGACCTCCGCCCCCCACGAGACGCCCGGCGGGACCCACCGCGGCACCGGGGCGGCCCCCCACCGGGGCGGCAGGTCGTCGGCCCGTCCGACCGGCTTAGTGGCGAACCGGGTGGCGGTGGCCTGCCGGGCCAGTTCGCCGATCGGCAGGGTCGCGGCCGCCCAAAGTCCCCACTCCCAGTGCACCCGTTCCCGGGACAGCAGGACGCGGCGCCGGCCGACCTGCGCGCGGTCGGTCACGAGCGTCCGCCCGTCGGCGACGTGGGTCCGCGTCACCCCCTGGACGGCGCCGTAGCTCCGCACCCACAGCCCGACCGTCGCCGCGCACAGCACGAGCGACAACACCGTCGCGGCGTTCAGCAGGATGCGGAGAAGTCGTAGGGGGGGCCTCACCGTGGCCGGCATTTTACCGTCGCCCCACCCGCGGAGGACGCGAAGCCCGGCCGACCGTCCGGCGGTGGAAGGATGAGGGGCCGCGTGATCGAACGGCACCGGTGACCTCCCCCCGCAGCGATTGACCGCCTGCACCGGCCGACGAGACTAGCGCCACACCATGACACGCCTGCTCCCGCTCCTCTCCCTCGCCGCCTGCCTCCTCGCCCCCGGCTGCACGCGGTTTCAGATGCTCGACGCGACCGTCCCCCGCTGGGGGTACCATCGCACGAGCGACGTGGCGTACGGCGACCACCCGCGGCAGCGGCTCGACGTCTACGTCCCGGCGGGCGCCACCGCCGACAAGCCGGCCTCCGTCGTGGTCTTCTTCTACGGCGGCTACTGGCAGTACGGCAGCAAGGCGGACTACCGCTTCGTCGGCCAGGCGCTGGCGGAGAAGGGGTTCGTCGCCGTGCTGAGCGACTACCGCCTCTACCCCGACGTGCTGTTCCCCTCGTGGGTCGACGACGGCGCGGCCGCCGTCCGCTGGACGCGCGACCACGTCGCCCGCTTCGGCGGCGATCCGAACGGCCTGTTCCTGATGGGCCACAGCGCCGGCGCCCACACCGCCGCCCTGCTGACGCTTGACGAGCGTTACTTGAAGAAGGTCGGCCTCGATCTGTCGGCCGTCCGCGCGACGGCCTCCCTGTCCGGCCCGTACGACTTCGTCCCCGGCCCCGACGTCCGCCGCGTCTTCGGCATGGCCATGAGCGACGACAAGCCCGACGCGCGCACGCAGCCGGTCACGTTCGCCCGCGCCGGCGCCCCGCCACTGCTCCTGCTCCACGGCGAGAAGGACGACGTCTGCGGCCCGGAGAACGCCACTGCCCTCGCCGCCCGCATCCGCGCCGTCGGCGGCCGCGCGGAGACGATCCTCTATCCCAGCCTCGGCCACGCCGGCGTCGCCCAGGCGCTGGCCTGGAGCTTCCGCTGGCGCGGGCCGGTGCTGCGGGACGCGGTGGAGTTCTTCCGGCGCGAGGGGATGCGTGACGACGCCAGACGAGAGGGGACGAACGTCGCGCCGTGACCTCTTCACGCGCCGCGCCACGCGCGGCGCACCAAGGCGGCGACCGTGAACCGGTCGGGCGGTCCCGCACCAACAGCAGTGCGGCGGCCGCCGCGGTGGCGACCGAATAGTCCAGCGGGGCCTTGACGCCGCTCGCCAGCGTCATGCCCAGCGCGAACGCGAGCAGCAGCAGACCGCTCGCCCCCGCCGCGGCGCGGCGGGCGACGCCGAGCCGCAGCGCGGCGGCCAGCACGACCGCGGCGGCTCTCTTCATGTTTCACGCCTTCACTTCCCCGCCGGCTGATACCCCCCCGGCACCGTCCGGAACGGCACGGCGATCCGGTTCCACGCGTTGATCACGATCACCGCGAAGTTCAGGTCGGCCAGTTCCTTCTCCGAGAAGTGCGGGCGGACGCGCTCGTACACCGAGTCCGGCACGTGGCCATCGGACAGTAGTGTGACCGCCTCGGTCCACTCCAGCGCCGCGCGCTCACGCTCCGAGTAGAACGGGCACTCGCGCCACGCGGGCAGGCAGTACAGCCGCTGCTCGGTCTCGCCGGCGGCGCGGGCGTCCTTCGTGTGCATGTCGAGGCAGTACGCGCACCCGTTCAACTGGCTGGCGCGGACCTTGACCAGCTCGAGCAGCGGCTTCTCCAGCCCGCAGCGGCGGACGTACGACTCCAGGGCGAGCACGGCTTTGATCCCGTCGGGGGCGTGGTCGGCGACGTTCAATCGGGGCTGCATTCGAAGCTCCTTTCGTGAGGGACGCTTCAAATGTAGAACCCCCTCCCGCCCGGGACGAGGGCCACTTCGCGACGAACTCACGGGGCCACTTGCCGCGGTTCGTCAACGTCCGCGGAGCACGTCGCGCAGCCGCCGCACGCCCTCCGCGATCTGTGCGTCCGGCACCACCGCGTAGCCGAGCACGAGCGCCGGCGGCGTCCGCGCGGCGATCGCGAACCCCGACAGCGGCAGCGCCTCGACGCCGGCCTGCGCCGCGCGGCGCGAGACGGCCAAGTCGTCGGTCCCCGGCGGCAGCCCGCCAACGAGGTGCATCCCGGCCGGCAGCGGTCGCACGTCGAGCAGGCCCGCCAGTTCGCGCCGCGCGTGGCGGATCAGCAGCGCCTGCCGCTTCGCGTAGAGCACGCGCGTCCGCCGGACGTGCCGGGCGAAGTGCCCCTGCGCGACGAAGTCGGTCAGCACCGCCTGCTCGAGCGGCGGGCACTGCACGTCCGCGAACGCCTTGGCCGTCACGAACGACCGCACCAGCGCCGGCGGCACGACCAGGTACGCCAACCGCATCGCCGGCGACAGCACCTTGCTGAACGTCCCGCAGTAGATCACGCGGTGCGGCGCGTCGGCCGTCTCCCCCTGCAGCGCCGGCAGCGGCCGGCCGGCGTAGCGGTACTCGCTGTCGTAGTCGTCCTCGAAGATCCACGCCTTGGCCTCCCGCGCCCAGTCCAGCAGCGCCCGCCGCCGCGCCGCACTCAGCGTCACGCCCAGCGGCAACTCGTGCGCCGGCGAGACGACCGCCAGCTTTGCGCCCGGCGCCGCCCGCACGCCCGCGGCCACGTCGATGCCGTCGGCGTCCACCGGCACCGGAACGATCCTCGCCCCCGCCGCCACCAGCGCGCCGCGGCTTCCGGGGTAGCCCGGGTCCTCCACCCAGGCGGCGTCGTCCGGGTCGAGCACGACCTGGGCGGTCAGCGCCACCGCCTGCTGCGTCCCGGCGACGATCAGCACCTGCTCCGGCGTGCACCGGACGCCGCGGGCCGTCGTCACGTAATCGCACACCGCCTCACGCAACGGCGCGTACCCGCGCGGGTCGCTGTGGGCGAGCAGGTCATCCCGGGACCGGTTCCACCGCCGCGTCATCAGGCGGCCCCACGCCTCGGCCGGGAAGTGCTCGCGGTCCGGTGCGCCGACGCGGAACGCGAGCAGTCCGCCACCGGGCGGGGGCGGGGGCCGGAAGAACGGACACGGCGCGGCGAGGAGCGCCCGCGACCGCGCCGACGGTGTGACGGTCGTCCCGGCGACGGCGGTCGTGTCGGTCGCGTTCCTTTGGCCCCCCGCCCGCCGGCTCGCCGTCACCGCACGCTCCGGCAGTTCGTCCGCCACGTACGTCCCCGAGCCGACCCGCCCGACCACATACCCCTCGGCCAGCAGTTGCTCGAACGCCCCCATCACCGTGTTCCGCGACAGGTCGAGCTGCTCGGCCATCGTCCGCGTCGACGGCAACCGCGTCCCCGCCGCCAGCCGCCCCTCGACGATCGCCCGCCGCAGCCCGGTAAAGAGCTGGCGGTGCAGCGGCGCGCCCGAGGCCGGGTCGAGCGCCACGAACGTCGCCATCGTCGCCGCGGGCTTCGCCGGGCCTCGGCGTCGCGCGCGGGGCGGGGTCGTGGTGGTCGTGTCGCGCGCAGGCAAAGTGGCACCGTCCGATTCGCCGCCAATGGAGCTGTCCAAACGTCCCCGGCCATTCTAGCGTGAGGGGCGAAGACGACGAATCACCCTCAACCGGAGCCCGCATGCGCCCGTTCCTCCTCGCGTCCCCCGTCCTGATCGTCCTCCTGGCCAGTTGCACCGCTCGAGGCCCGCACGCGAACACCTCGCCCGTGCGCACCAAGGCCGTAACGCTCCTGACCGAGCGGTTATCCGCCCCGACCGGCACGGAAGGCCGCGTGCTGACGGTCGACTTCCCGCCGGGCGCCTCATCAACGCCGCACCGCCACGACGGCGCGATCTTCGCCTACGTCGTGGACGGGGCCGTCGTCAGCGCCCTCGACGACGGCCCCGAGACCCGCTTCGAAGCCGGCCAAGCGTGGTACGAACGCCCCGGCCAGGTCCACCGCGTCGCCCGCAACGCCAGCGCCACCAAGCCGGCGCGGCTGGTCGTCTTCTTCCTGACCGAACCCGGCGCGCCGGTCCTGCGGCCCGAGCACTCGCACTGAAACAGGAAGGCATGAAACATGAACATCTAGTCATCCACCGGTTCAGTGGTGCGGTCGCGAATGGCGTGGATGCTGGGCCCGCGACGCCGCGCACGGGTGCGGCTCCCTCTCCCAAGGCCGCCACCGACGCCCCTGTGCCACGAGCCGCTATCGGCCGTGGGAGAGGGCGGGGGTGGGGGGTCTTCGCGTGCCGGATGGCACAACTCGCGCCGAGAATGAACCCCCTAACCCCAGCCCTCTCCCCAACGCGTTCACCCCTGACGGCGAGCCGAGACTAACGATCGCGGCCGGGACAGGGGGCCGGATCACGGCGGCCGTGATCTTCATGTTTCATGTCTTCCTGTTTCGCGCCGCCCGCCGTCCCACCCCCTGTCTTGACACTCCCCCCGCGCGCCGTAGCATCGCCCCTTCGCTCGATTACCCACGAATAATGACCCCGCGAAGGAGAGTTGCACCATGGCCGCCAAGAAGACCGTTGCCGACGTCGACGTGAAGGGGAAGCGCGTGCTGATGCGCGTCGATTTCAACGTCCCCGTCGAGGACGGCAGGATTACGGACGACCGCCGGATCGAGCAGGCGCTGCCGACGATCCGCGACGTCGTCGACCGCGGCGGCCGGCTGATCCTGATGTCCCATCTCGGCCGCCCGAAGAAGGGGCCGGAGGCGAAGTACAGCCTCAAGCCGACCGTCGACCGCCTCGGCCAGCTCCTCGGCAAGCCCGTCCAGTTCGCCGCCGACTGCATCGGCCCGGAGGTCGAGAAGGCCGCGAATAGCCTCAAGGACGGCGACGTCCTGATCCTCGAGAACCTCCGCTTCCACCCGCAGGAAGAGAAGAACGACCCGGCGTTCGCGCAGCAGCTCGCCCGGCTCGGCGACGTCTACGTCAACGACGCGTTCGGCACCGCCCACCGCGAGCACGGCAGCACGTTCGGCGCGGCCCAGGTCCTCGCCGGCAAGCCGCGCGTGATCGGCACGCTGATCCAGAAGGAATTGAAGTTCCTCGGCGAGGCCGTCAGCAACCCGAAGCGGCCGTTCGTCGCGATCCTCGGCGGCGCCAAGGTCAGCGACAAGATCGAAGTCATCAAGCAGCTCCTCGGCAAGGCCGACACGGTCTTGATCGGCGGCGCGATGGCCTACACGTTCTTCCTCGCCCAGGGGAAGAAGGTCGGAAAGTCCCTCGTGGAGAAGGACAAGGTCGACCTCGCCAAGGAACTGCTTCAGCAGGCGGGCGGCAAGATCAAGCTGCCGGTCGACACGGTGATCAGCGACAAGATGACCGACGACGCCCAGACCCGCGTCGTCGAGGGAGACATCCCCGACGACATGGAAGGGTTCGACATCGGCCCGAAGACCCGCGCTCTCTACAAGGCCGAGGTCGCCAAGGCGAAGACGGTGATCTGGAACGGCCCGATGGGCGTGTTCGAGAAGAAGCCGTTCGCCGCCGGCACGAAGGAGGTCGCGCAGGCCGTCGCCGACGTCACCGCGCACGGCGCCGTGACCATCATCGGCGGCGGCGACAGCGCGGCCGCCGTCGAGCAGATGGGCTTGGCCGACAAGGTGAGCCACGTCAGCACCGGCGGCGGCGCGAGCCTGGAGTTTTTGGAGAAGGGGCACTTCTCGACGCTGGACATCCTGGACTGAGAAGCCCGAAGGACGAAACTCGAAGAACGAATTAAGCCCGAATGACGAAGCCCGAAGCCCGAGACAAAGCCGCGCCCTTCGCAGTCTCCCCGTTCCGTCCTTCGTCATTCGAGCTTCGTCATTGATTCGTCCTTCGAGATTTCGTGCTTCGTCATTCCCATGCTCACCGACCCCTTCGCCACCACCCGCCGCCTGCTCCTGCCGTCGATCCTGTCGGCGGACTTCGCCAAGCTCGGCGCGGAGATCGACGAGGTGCTGGCAGGGGGCGCCGACTTCCTCCACCTCGACGTGATGGACGGCCACTTCGTCCCGAACATCAGCTTCGGGCCGCCGATCATCAAGTCGACGCGCAAGGCGACGCCGGCGTTCCTCGACGCCCACCTCATGATCAGCGACCCGCTCCGCTACGCCGAGGCGATGGCCAAGGCCGGCGCGCAGAACCTGACGTTCCACGTCGAAACAATCGACGACCCCGCCGCCGCCGCCGGCGAAATCCGTAAGGTCGTCGGGCAGGGGGGGCGGGTCGGGATCACGCTGAACCCCGCCACGCCGGTCGAATCCGTGTACCCCGCCCTCGACCACGTCGACCTCGTCCTGGTCATGAGCGTCGTCCCCGGCTTCAGCGGCCAGAAGTTCATGCCCGAGGTCCTCCCAAAGTGCGAGGCGGTCAAGAAGCGCCTCCGCCCCGACCAGCGCCTCGAGATCGACGGCGGCATCAACCGCGACACGATCGCGCAAGCACGCGACGCCGGCGTCGACTGGTTCGTCGTCGCCAGCGCCATCTTCGACCACCCCGACCGCCGCGCCGCCATCGCCGAACTGCGGTCGCGCATCGCTTGAACCTCACCTTGCGACGGGCCCGCCGCCCGGAAGGATTCCAAGCAATATGGTCACTCCCCCTCCGTCCGGTCGAGCCTGGGATCGCTACACGCCGCTGCAGAAGGTGGGCGCCTCGTTGGTGTTCGTCATCGGGATGGCGATCGTCGGCGGTCTGATGTACCTGAAGTGGCAAGCGAAGTTCGGGCCCTCGGAGGGACAGAAGGCCGCGCGGGAATACGCGGAGTTGGTGCCGCAGGCACGCGACCTGGCGCGCACGGTGCAGGACGTCCCCTCCGCCCAGGCCGCCGCGCCGAAGCTCAAGCCCATGTTGGAGCGCATGCGGACGCTCGACAGTCAGATCTTCGAGTTCCGCGCGGACCCGGCCCAGCGCGACAAGATCGACCGGGACCTGGAAGACGCCAAGGCCACGAAACAGGATCTGCAGCGTGAACTGACGCGGATCCAGGAGAAACCGGACGTGTGGAAGGCGATGGGGGGCGAGTAGGGGCCTTCTCGGCGGTCCGCGGCCCGCATTTCCGTGATGCCCGCCGCGGCCCGACCGCGACACGGTCGCTGGGCCAGGAAGGCCGGCGTCGACCGGTTCGTCGTCTCGGACGCAACCGACCGGCACGCCGCCATCTCCGAACCGCTTGCGCCGATCGACCGACCACCCGCGCCGGACCGTCCCCCGCCCTGCGGTCACCGGCAGCTCAGTCGCACGCCGTCTCAGACGAACCTGCCCAATCCGCCCGGATTCTGAACCGCGCCAGCCCGATTTCCGACTACCTCTGCGGTCGCGGCGCCCGAAACGGCGCCCCAGCACCGGGAGGTCACACCGTGGATGACGCCGATCGGCTTTACCAGGAACTGCTCGTCGTCCGATGCCAGCTCGGCGAGCGCGAGGCGCTTGAGGAACTGGTCGGCCGGTGGGAGCGGCCGCTGCTCTTCTACCTCCGCCGCTTCGTGCCCGACGGCCAGGACCCGCTCCAGGTCCTGCAGGAGGTGTGGTTGAAGGTCCTCGGCGACATCCGCTCGCTGCGCGACCCGGCCCGGTTGGCCCCCTGGCTGTACACGCTCGCCCGCAACGCGGTGATGGACAACCTCCGCGACCACTACCGCCGCGATCCGCTGGCCGCGGCCGCCGACGCCGTCGCGGGCGATGAAGCGGCGACCGCCGACGACGGAATGGGCTGGTTCGTCGCAGCCGAGCAGGTGCACTACGGCCTGTCGCGCGTGTCGGTCGTCGACCGCGAGGTGCTGACCCTCTACTTCCTGAACGACCTCTCGATCGACGACATCGCCGGCGTGCTGCGAATCCCGCCCGGGACCGTGAAGTCCCGGCTGTTCCAGGCGCGCAGGAATCTGCGCGCGGTGCTCCAACCCCAGGAAGGAGTCCGACCGTGACCCGCCCGAACCCGAACCTCTCCGAACAACTACTGGACCTCGACCCCGAGCAGCCGCCCGCCCGCCGCGAGCAGCACCAACGACGCATGGCGGAGCTGTTCGAGCAGAAGCTGACCGCCGCCGACCGGGCGCGGCTGGCGCTGATGTTCGTCGGCGGGCTCGGCGGCGCGACCGTGTGCGGCGCGCTGGCGCTGACCGAGCCGGACGGGATGCCGGGGCGCACGCGGGCGGCGCTGTCGGTGCTCGCGCTGATCGGCCTGAACTGGGCCGGCCTCGCCGGGGTGGTCTTCCGCCGCGGCGCCATCAACTCGGCCGTCCACGGCGCGGCGGCCGCCGCAATGGGCTTCGCGTTCTCGCTGCTGACGACCGCCGCGATCGGCATCCTCGCGCTGGCGCGGCCGGGCCCGGCCGCGAGCGCGGGGCTCGTGCTGCTGCCCGCGGTCCCGCTCGTGCTGTCGAGCGTCGTGCTCGTGGTGCACCACGTCCGGCAGGCCGAGCTGCGCCTCCGCCGCGACGTCTTGCAGACCGGGTACCGCCTGGCGCGACGGGCGGAAGGCACAGCCGGCCGGGCCGAGTGACGCCGGATCAGCGGCCAGATGACGCACAAGTTGCCTTCCCCGCGCGTTGGCCGCATGATGTCCGCCGGCGCCGACCTCCGGAACGAGCTCCGATGACGCCCGCGTCCCCGACGCCCCGGAGTGGTCGACGAACCGTGATCCGATTCATCCCTCATCCTTCCGCCCTCACCCCGCTGTTTTGACCCGCTACCTCCTCATCCCCGCCGCCCCGACGCCGTGGGACCTGGAGGACCGCATCGGCGGCACCCACTCGCTGCCGCTGGAGACCGACGGCGAGATCGCGATCCGCGAGGCCCTCAAAGCGCTCCCTCACACCGTCACCGCCCTCTACACCTACCGCGGCAACGAGGCGTGCGAGCAGGCCGCGCGGCTCGTGTCGCAGCGGTTCGACGTCCGCGTCCGCGACGTCCCGCTGCTCGAGCCGGTGTCGCTCGGCCTCTGGCAGGGGCTGACCCGCGGCGAGCTCCGCTTCCGCTACCCGACCGTCTTCCCCCAGTGGGAGGAGGACCCGCTCAGCGTGAACCCGCCCGAGGGCGAACCCGTCGCCCACGCGATCGACCGGTTCCGCCAGGCCCTCGCGAAGATCCACCGCCGCCGCCGCGGCACCGGCCAGTCCGACAACGCCGCCGTCGCCCTCGTGCTCCGCCCGCTCAGCTTGCAGATCGCCGCCGGCCTCCTCCGCGGCGAGCCCCCCGCGGCCCTCGCCGCCCACTTGCACGACCCCCCGCGGACGGAGACCATTGAGGCCCAAGACCACGCCCTGCGCGAGCAGGGGAAGTAAGACAAGTTCGCAACCCGAAACTCGAATGACGAATCAATGACAAAGCCCGAATGACGAAGGGACTGATCCGCCCGACCGCCGTGATCCGCCGTTTCGTCATTCGCACCTTCGGTCATTCGTCATTGATTCGAATTTCGGGTTTCGTCATTCGAGTTTCGTCACTCGGGTTTCCCGACCAAGGCCCACGATGTCCCAACTCCCCACCGACCCCACCCAATCCGCCGCCGCCGCCCGCAAGGAGGGCGTCCCGGAAGGCCTCTGGCTCCGTTGCCCGGAGTGCGAAGAGATGTTGTTCCGCAAGGTCGTCGAGGAGGCGCTGCACGTCTGCCCGTCGTGCCAGCACCACTTCCGGATCAGCGCCCGCCAGCGGATCGCCCAGCTCGTCGACCCCGGCAGCTTCGAGGAGCTGTTCGACGACGTCCACCCGACCGACCCGATTGGGTTCGTCGACAAGAAGGGGTACGCCGACCGCCTCCGCTCCGAGCAGAAAAAGTCCGGCAACCCGGACGCCGTCGTCTGCGGCAAGGCGTTCATCAAGGGCCGCCCGATCCTGCTCGCGGTCATGGACCCGACCTTCATGATGGGGTCGATGGGCAGCGTGGTCGGCGAGAAGATCACCCGCACGATCGAGGCCGCCGCCGACGAGAAGCTCCCGCTCCTGATCGCCAGCTGCTCCGGCGGCGCCCGCATGCAGGAGAGCACGCTCAGCCTGATGCAGATGGCCAAGACCAGCGCCGCCCTCGCCCGCCTCGACGAGGCCGGCGGCCTCTACATCTCCCTCCTCTGCGACCCGACCACCGGCGGCGTCACCGCGAGCTTCGCCATGCTCGGCGACTTCATCATCGCCGAGCCCAAGGCCCTGATCGGCTTCGCCGGCCCCCGCACGATCTGGAACACGATCAAGGTCGAGCTCCCCGAAGGGTTCCAGCGCAGCGAGTTCCTCGAAGAGCACGGGTTCCTAGACTTCGTCGTCCACCGCAAGGACCTCCGCAGCGAGGTCGCGCGGCTGGTCGACTTCTGCGGCAAGTAGTCGAACCACGAAGGCACGAAGGGCACGAAGAAGACGGCCGGCCACAGATTCCGCCTTCGTGCCTTCGTGCCTTCGTGCCTTCGTGCCTTCGTGGTTCACCCTCTTACGCCGTTCGGAGCAGACGAGAATGACCAGCGACGCAATCCGCTTCGACGACGGCGCCGCCTACGAACGCTACATGGGCGCCTGGAGCCGCCTCGCCGGCGAGCAGTTCCTCGACTGGCTCGCGCCGACGCCCGGCTGGCGCTGGCTCGACATCGGCTGCGGCAACGGCGCGTTCACCGAGATGCTCGCCCGGCGGTGCGCGCCCGCCGCCGTCCACGGGATCGACCCCTCCGAAGAGCAGCTCGCCTACGCCCGCGCGCGGCCGGCGCTGGCCGGCCTGGCCGAGTTCCGCCGCGCCGACGCGATGGCCCTCCCGTTCGAGGGCGGCGCGTTCGACGCGGCCGTCATGCCGCTGGTGATCTTCTTCGTCCCCGACCCGGCCCAGGGCGTCGCCGAGATGGCCCGCGTCGTCCGCCCCGGCGGCGCGGTCACCGCCTACGCGTGGGACATGCCCGGCGGCGGCTTCCCGTACGAGCCGCTGCGCGACGAGATGCGCGCGCTCGGCGTCGCCGTCCCGCTCCCACCGAGCCCCGACGCGTCCCGCCTCGACGCCATGCGCAACCTCTGGGACGCCGCCGGCCTCCAAGCGGTCGACACGACCCCGATCACCGTCCGACGAACCTTCCCCGACTTCGACGACTACTGGGCCGCGGTCCGCGGCGGCCCGAGCGTCGGCCGGCAGATCGCCGCCATGCCCCCCGGCGACCTCGAACACCTGCGAACGCGCATGCGCGCCCGCCTCCCCGCCGATGCCGCCGGCCGCATTACCTGCACCGCCCGCGCCCACGCCGTGAAGGGCCGCGTGCCGGCCTGATCGTACAACAGGCACGCGCGACGGCCCGCTCAGCCCGGCGTGAACACGCGCCGGGGAAGTGCGGTGCAACAAGAACCAACCGAGGCCGAGCAGTACAGCGAGACCGAGCCCTTTGCCCGCCACCCTTCGTGCCCTTCGTGGTTAAATCCGCTTCATGAGTGACGCCCCGCTCCTCCCCCGTCTCCAGCGCGCTGCCGCCGCCGCCGCCCGCGCGTTCGCCGACCACGTCGACGCCGGCCCGTTCGTCGCCGCGTTCAGCCCGCACGACCCGCTCGTCTGGATCAACTACGCCGTTCCCGCCGCCGACTCGGCGACGCCCGACGAGCTCCTCGCCGCCGTCGCGCACCTCCGCCCCGAGTTCGCCCGCCGCAGTCGCAAGCTCCGCTTCGAGTTCACGCTCGACCTCTGGCCCGACCTCCCCGCCGTCCTCGAAGCCCAAGGCCTCACCCGCAAGGCGACCCTCCCGCTGATGGCCGCCACGCGCGACGACGTTCGCCCGACCGACCCGGCCGTGGGCTTCTCGATCGAGCTGATCCCGCCGACCGTCGACCACGCGACGCTCGCCGTCGTCGTCACGGTTCAACGCCGAGCGTTCGACCCCGGCCGTGGCGACGCCGCGGACTCCGAAGTGGACGAGGCGCTGGCCGAACTCCGCACCGGCGCGTTTCGCCTCGCCGCCGCGTTCGTCGACGACCCCGCGACCGGCCGCCGCTGCTGCGCCGGCGCCGCCGCCCTGACCGCCGGCCCCGGAATCGCCCAGACGGACGTCGCCGAGCTGACCGGCGTCGGCACCGCCCCCGAATTCCGCAACCGCGGCGTCGCCCGCGCGCTCAGCGAGTTCCTCGTCCGCCACCACCTCGCCGCCGGCGGCTCCGCCGTCTGGCTCAGCGCCGGCGACGACACCGCCCGCCGGGTCTACGAGCGCATCGGGTTCCGCACGGTCGGCCGCCAGGCGCACTTCGCCGAGCCATTAAACCCCGCCGCCCCGGCAACGGGGTTGACCTGATTTCCGGCCACGGTTTAATTCCCCTCGTGCGACCTCACGAAATCTTAGCGCAAACGGGGGCGCGGGACCCTTTCGTTCCGACCCTGTTCCGGCGCCTCGCGCGCCCCGGCCGCCCCCGCCCCGCCTGGCTCGCCGCCGCCACCCTCGCCCCGCTTCTCGCGACCCTGATCGGCGTCGGCATGGTCGCCCGCGCCACCCGCGTCCGGAACGGCGACTCGACCTACTACTTCGGCGAGAACCGCGCCGGCACCTACACCAACGTCGCGCTCCTCGTCGTCTGCAGCGCCGCCGCCCACGCCACCGCCCGCCGCACGAGCGCGGCCGCCGACCCCGCCGCCCGCCGGTTCTGGGCGTTCAACGCCGCCGCGTTCGCGTTCCTCGCCGCCGACGACCTGTTCTCGATCCACGAGAACCTCGACAAGGGCGTCCACTGGATCTTCGGGATGGACCCGCGGCACAAGGTCACGACCCACCTCGACGACCTGATCCTCCTCGCCTACGGCGTCGCGCTCCTCGGCGTCTGGTGGCGGCACCGCGCGACCGTCCTCCGCCGCCCGTGGATGATCTGGGCCATGGCCGCCGGGGGCGCGCAGTTCGCCGCGACGGTCGCGTTCGACCTGTTCCACCTCGGCAAGGCCGCCGAGGAGATCCTGAAGATGTCCGCCTCCGCCACGATCGCCGCCGCGCTGTTCGAACCCACCGTAAACCGCGCGCCCGCGGCCGCGCCGGCTGCTGCGGCCGCGGCGGCGGAACCCTTCCCCGCCGCCGAGCACGCCGACGCCCCGCTCCCCGCGCCGTCGCACGCCGCGTAGGCCCCGGCCGCGCGCCGTCCAGCCCCGACGCCTCTCACCGCCCCGCCGGGGACGTGACCCGGCCGCACCGCCTCAAGCCGCCGCGGCCGCCGCCGCGATCCCGCTCGCCAGCCCCGCCCGGTACGCCGGCTCGATGTGTCGCTTCGCCCCCCCCTGGAAGTGCAGGCAGTTGAACCGCACGTCGCGCCCCGTCTCCGCCTGCCGGCAGTACGCCCGGCGGTCGCGGAACGTCACCCGCTTCCGCCCGTCCGCCGTCTCGAACCCTTCGGCCAGGTGGATGTTCGCGTCCCACCACGACCCGTCCGGCCGCAGCCCGGTCATCTCCCCCACCCGGTTCCGGTTCGCGTCGTAGAACGCCCGCAGCGGCACCATGTCGCTGATCCCCTCCCCCGTCCTCTGCCGCTCGGCGTAGATCGCGTCCAGCCGCGCCGCCGCCCCGGGCCCGGTGTACAGGTCCATGATCGCGTCGCACAACTCGTCGATCGCCCGCCGCCCGTTGACGAACATGTTCCCCGCGCAGTACCCGCGCACGAGCGTCAGGTCGTAGTCCGCCCAGTTCGCCCGTTCGCGGTTGACGTCGACGTACAGCAGCACGTCGGAGTCCACGTGCACGCACCGCTCGATCCCGTACTCGCGCATGAAGTCGCGGAGCAGGAACCAGCGGACGAAGCAGAACAGTTCGTAGTTCGCCCCGTTCGGGCTCAGGTGCCGGTAGACCGCCCGGAACGCCTCCGCCGACGCCGCGTACCGACCCATGTTCACGTGCGCCGCGAACGGGTACCCCTCGTTCGTCTCGTCCCCGATCAGCAGGATCGGCGACCCCGGGCTCCACAGCCGCGCCTGTGCGAACACGAACGGCAGGTACGGACTGTTGCGGTAGTGGATGAAGACCAACGGCAGCGGATCGCCCATGCCCCCGTTATCGGACGCGGGAACCCGTTTTCTACAGGGCGTGCCCGTTGGTCGGGCGGACGCCGTCGGTAGGGCGTGAGCGGGAAGTGCCCACGCACCCCCGGACGCGCGGGCTCGCCCCCCGCTTAGCCCGGCGTCGAACACACGCCGGGGATGCTCCCGGACGACAACCGCCAGCCGCCCGCGCGAGCAGCCGCCGCGCCCGCCGCGCAACCCACCGCTGAAGGGCGGACCGCGACCCGCCGCCGTTACTTGTTCAGCGGCTTCCCCCCGCGCGCCTCCGCCCGCTTCTCCCCGACCGCCTGGGCGTTCAGCTTGACCTGCACCAACCCGGCCCTGCCGTCCGCCCCCTGGGTCTGGAGCAGGAGCGTGTCCTTGTCGACCACCCGCTGCGCCCGGACGTTCTCCACGCCCAGGTCCCCGAGGACCTTCCCGGTGTCCGCGTCGATCAGCGCGCGGCCCATCAGCAGCCACGTGTTCGCGTCCACCCAGTCGAACGTCCGCCCGACGAACCCCTCGCCCGCCCCCGCCGGGTACGGCGGCGCGCGGAACAGCAGCTCGCGCGGCTTGACGTCCGCCGTCCGGTACGCGTAGACCACGCCCCGCCCGTCCTGCTCGAAGTACGCCGCCAGCGTCGCGCCCGCCGGCCCGTACGCCATCCCCGTCGGCTTGACCCACGTCGTCAGCGGGACGTCCAGCGTCCGCAGCGGGGGCGGCGTCCGCGCGGTCGTCGTCAGGTTCCACAGGTCCACCCCGCCGCGCATCACCCCGGCCTTGTCCGGCGCGTTCGCCGCCAGCGCCAGCTGCCGCCCGTCCGGGCTGATCGACGGGTTCCCCGGCGCCCGCTCGACCGTGTCGATCACGAAGAACGCCAGCGCCTGCGGCTGCGCCCCCTTCGCGTTGATCACCTCCACGTCCTGCTTCGCCCGCGTCCCCTTCCACACGATCACCAGCGAGTCGTTCGCCCCGAACCCGACCAACTCCGGCGTCCCGTTCTCCGGCTTCAGCGGGACCGTCTTCAGCTCCTTGTTCGCCGACGTGCTCCACAACTGCACGCCCAGCTTCGGCCACGACACCATCCGCGCCAGCGTCTCCCCCGACGCCGACAGCACGTAGTTCTGCTGCACGTCCTTCTCGACCGGGAAGATGTTCTCCCCCCGCTTCACCAACGGGTTCCCCGCGAAGAACTCGACCGCCTCCTCCGTCGGCCCGACCTTCACCGCCGCCACCACGTTCCCCGGGCCCCCCGAGAACACCACGTAGTTGCAGTCCCCCAGGTCCGCCACCGGGATCAGCTTCTCCACCAGCGGGGAGTTCGACACCGGCGCGGGCGGCGGCGTGACCGCGATCCCGCCCGGGTTCCCGGGCTTCACCGGCGTCCCGACGTCCGGCGGCGTCGGCTTCACCACCGTCGCCGCCGGGTCCGTCCCCTTCGGCTCGGTCATCTTCGGGTCGTTCGTGCCCGGCACCGCCAACGCGATCGCCGTCCCCGGGTCGCCCGGGTTCGCCGGCCTCGTCGCCGCGTCCTGCGTCGTCGCCACCGTCGTCCGCGTCGTCGACTGCTGCGTCGTGCTGATCGTCCCCGTCCCCGTGTCGCCCCCGTCCGGCGTCGTCGGCTGCGTGTCCGGGATCGCGACCGCGACCGACGTCTTCGGCTGCCCCTTGCCCGCGTTCGGGTCCACCACCGGCACGTCCCACGCGAACGGCCCCATCGGGCTCATCGCCAGCTGGTTCGCCCCGCCCTTCTCCGCGACCTTCGCGAACACAAGGTTCACCCCGAACAGCACGAAGTAGCTGATCAGGACCGCCCCGACGAACGCCGCCACCGACCCGCCCAGAACCGTCGACATCTCGTGCGTCTGCACCCGGAACAGGAACCACACCGCCGCGCACGCCAGCACCAGCCCGACGATCGCGCCGAAGATCAGCATCCCCGCCGTCCCGCTCCCCAGCCAGAACACGAACGTCACCGCGAACGCCAGCGTGAACGCCCCCAGCGCCCGCAGCGGCGCCGCCGGCGGCATCATGAACCGGCACTTCTGCGCCGCGTAGCTCACCGCCCAGTACCCCAGCGGGAACGCCACGCCCAGCGCCAGCGCCAGGTACGCCCCCACCCGCACGAACCCCACCCAGCCCTGCCCGGTCATGTTCGTCTGGATCGCCGTGTGCGCCAGCCACGCCAGCCCCAGCACCGTCAGCAGCAGCGGCGCGAGCTGGTCGATCGGCCCCGCCCCGGGAAAGTCGAACGGGACGCTCGGCCGCAGCATGCCGCCCGCGCCCCTCGGCTCGGCGATCGCGATCTCGTCGGCGTCCTCCCGCCGCGCCATTCGCGAACCGATGCCCGCGCCCGCCTGCCCCAGCTTCCCCCCGCCCCGGCTGCCGCTGTTCACCTTCGCCCCGACCGCCGTCCCCCCGCGCGACCCGCCGATCGGCGCGCCGCTCTCCGCGACCTCGTCCCCGGCCGTCGACAGCCCCGCGTCACCCGGCTGCGCCCCGTCCAGCGGGATCGCGAACACCTTCGTGCAGTGCTTGCATTTCACCTTCTTGCCGGCCATCGCCGCAGGCGCGTTGTAACGCTTGTGACAATGCACGCATTCGATCGAGATGGTCTTCATCTGTCTCTGTCGCCCCGTAAAACCCGGCTACCCGCTTCGTGCCCCTGCGGAAATGGTTCCCCGCAGTCTCCGTCATGAAATCGGACAAATCAAGTTAAAGCCCTTCGACACCTACGCGCCTCGGTAAGTTTCGTTCGATCGGAACGCCAACCCCACCATCTCTTTACAACGGGATAAAGGAGTGCGAGTTACAGTGCGTCCCGCAGAAGTTTCACCCGCCGCCCGCTCGTCACCCGGTAGCGACCGCCGTCCACCGGTTCGGCCGGGTCGTGAACGAGTTCTGCGAAAGTGCCGTGAACCTGCGTCGCGCCCGTCCGCCCGAGCAGGGCGGCGGCGTTCTCCGGTGTGATCCCCGCCGCCGGTAGTACCTCGATCCGCCCGGCCGCCCGCTCGATTAATCGGCCAAGCAGGGGGGCACCCTCCATCGCCGTCCGCCGCTGGCCCGACGTCAGCACGCGAGTAACGCCCATATCGATCAGTGTTTCCAACGCCGCGAACGGGTCCGCTGTCAGATCAAACGCCCGATGGAACACATGCTGACCGCCCGCGGACACTCGAACGAACTCGGCCGTTCGAACCGCGTCAATCTGTCGGCCTGTTGTCAGAAACCCGAACGCCAGCCCCTCTGCGCCCTGCTCAACGAACCCCTCGGCATCCCGCCGCATCGTCAGCACCTCCCCCTCGTCGTACACGAATCCGCCTGGCCGCGGCCGCAACAGCGCCACCACCGGCAGTGCGACCTGCTGACGGATCGCTAGAAATGTCCCCAGCGATGGCGTCAGTCCCCCCACCTCCAGCGCCGCCGACAACTCCAACCGATCCGCGCCGGCGGCCTGGGCGGTCTGGGCGTCCTTGAGCGTGCTGACCGCCACCTCGATCAGCACCCGCCGCCCCCCGCTCACTTCGCCGCCTTCGGTTTCGTCGCCCCCTGCGCCGCCACGACGTCCGCGGGCTCAGGCGTCCGCCCCTGGTCACCCGTCTCCTCGATCCACCGCTCGACCTCGTCGCGCAATCGCTTGAGCGTCGCCTGGTGGGCGGGGTCCTGTGACGTCGCAAGGTTGCGCACCTGGTGCGGGTCGGCCTGAAGGTCGTAAAGCTCCTCGGGCGGCATCGTCGCCGCGGTCAGGAACTTCTGCTCCGGCGTCAGCTTGCCCTGCGCGTCCAGCTCCTTCAGCAGATTCCAGACGGGGTACTGGCGCTCCTTGTACGCGTTGGGCTGGAGGAACGGCCGCTCCGGTGTGAAGTTGCGGATGTACCGGTAGCGGTCGTCCCGAACCGTCCGCAGCCGGAACACCGTCTCGTCGCACCGATCCCGCGCGCCGAACGCCAGTTGCCTCGGCGGCGCCGCGCGGGGGCCGAGGAACACCTTCCCCTGCATCACGTCCGGCACCTTCGCCCCGACCAGGTCGAGCGTCGTCGGCGCGAGGTCGATCGCCTCGATCAGCCGGTCGTCCGTCGTCCCGGCCGCCGGCGCCCCGGCCGTCCCGCGCGGCAGGCGGACGATCAGCGGGACGTGCAGCCCCTCCTCGTAGCAGAACTGCTTCCCGCGCACGTGCGCCTGCCCGTGGTCGCCCATGAGCACGACGACCGTGTTGTCGGCCAGCCCGTCGGCTTCCAGCCGCTTCAGGACGACGCCGACCTTCCGGTCCAACTCGGCAACGTCGTCGAGGTAAGCCGACCAGTCCTCCCGCGCGATTGGGTGATCCGGGTAGTAGGGGGGCAGCGCGACCTTAGTCGGGTCGGCCTTCTTCGGGGCCTTGAATTTCCGGTGCGTCTCACTGAAGTTGACCTGGGCGTAGAACGGCTGGCGCGCCTTGAGGTCGGCCCAGTCGTCGGAGTCGAACGCCTTCGCCTGCCCGTTGCCACCGTTGTCGCCGTCGCGCGTGTACGTGAAGTTCCAGTCGGTCTTCCCCGTCCCCTTGAACTTGATCGGCGCGGGGAACTGGCGGACGTTGGCCGTGAAGTACCCGGCCTCGCGGAGCAGGTCCGGCAGGACGCGGACGCCCTTGGGCAGTTGGTACCCGTCGTCCCGGTGCGACCGGTGGTTATGGGCGCCGATCGTCGTCTGGTACATGCCGGTCATGAACGCGCTGCGGCTGGCCGAGCAGACCGGCGCGGTCGTGTACGCCCGTGAGTACCGGATCCCGGCCTTCGCCAGCGCGTCGATGTTCGGCGTCGAGACCTCGGTGGTGTACCCGTAGCAGTTCATCTGCGGGCCGAGGTCCTCCCCGATCAGCCAGAGCACGTTCAGCCGCCCCTGCGCGTGGGCGAAATGGGAGAAGAAAATCACCGCAGAGATGCAGAGGGCGCGGAGAAAGGCAGGGAGGGAACTGTGTCTCATTTGCGCGGCCGGTTGGGTTGTTGGGGTTTCGCGTTCGGGTCGTAATCCGGGTTCGGGGACGGGAACGCCGCGTCCACCGACTTCTGCCAGGCCTGGAGCTGCGCACGAAGCGCCGCGGCCCGCTCGGGGAGCTTCGCGGAGAGGTCGGTGCGCTCCGAGAGGTCGTCGCGGAGGTTGTAGAGTTCGGCGCGCCCCGTCTCGAACCACTCGATCAGCTTGAAGTCGCCGACGCGCACGGCCGCGCTCGGCCCGCCACCCTGGTTGCTGTAGTGCGGGTAGTGCCAGTAGATCGGTCGCGCCGCCACCGCCGCCGCGGGCGTCTCCCCCTTGAGAAGGGGGGCGATGTTGAAGCCGTCCAGCGGCCGGTCGCCCGACAACCTCACCCCGGCCAGTTCACAGAACGTCGGGTGGAAGTCGGTGCTGACGACCGGCGTCTCACACACCGTACCCGCCTTCGCCACCGCCGCCGGCGCCCGGACGATCAGCGGCACGCGCAGCCCGCCCTCGTAGTTCCACCCCTTCCCCATGCGCAGCGGGACGTTGGACGTCGGCGTGCCCTCGGAGGTGGAGAGGCCGCCGTTGTCGCTCGTGAAGACGACGATCGTGTCGTCGGTCAGGTTGAGGTCGGCCAGCGCCTTCGCGATCCGCCCGACCGATTCGTCCAGGTGCGCGAGGTTGGCCGCGTAGACGGGCACGTCCTGCACCTGCCGCACGCGCCGCCCGAGGTCGGTGACGAATTTCGCCTCCTCGGCCCCGGGGTTCGCCGCCGCCTTCGCTCGGAACTTCGCGACCGCGTCCGCCTTCGCCAGCTGCGGGTTGTGCACCGCGTAGTGCGAGACGTACAGGTAGAACGGCTTGTCCTTGTTCGATTCGATGAACTTCACCGCCTCGTCGGTCAGGCGGTCGGTCAGGTACTCGCCCGCCGGGCCGTCGGCGAGCGTCGGGATCTTGTACGGACTGAAGTACGTCGGCGGCGACCCCTTCTCGAACCCGCCGACGTTCACGTCGAACCCCTGCTTCTCCGGGTAGAAGTTCGGCCCGCCGAGGTGCCACTTGCCGACGAACGCCGTCGCGTACCCCGCGCGCTTCAGCGCCTCGGCCGTCGTCACCTCTTCGAGCGGCAGGTGGTCGAGCAGCTCCGCCCGCCGCAGCTTTTGCGTCGGCTGGTCCTTCCGCCCGGGGATCCAGTCGGTGATGCGCAGCCGCGCCGGGTGCCGGCCGGTCAGGATCGCCGCCCGCGTCGGCGAGCAGACGTTGCACGCCGCGTACGCGTCCGTGAACCGCACGCCCGCCCTCGCCAGCGCGTCGAGGTGCGGCGTCTCGTAAAACGTGCTGCCGTACGCCCCGAGGTCCCGCTGCCCGAGGTCGTCCGCCAGGATGAACACCACGTTCGGCGGCCGGCGCTCCGCCCCGCCGGCAGGGGGCGCGGCGAAGAGCACGGCCGCGACGACCAGGAGCAAGCGCGTCGGCGTCATGCCGCACAGTGTAACGCCCGCCGCGGCACTTGTGGCGGGGTGCGGCCCGGGTGCCGCCCCGGTTCAGTCGTGGACACCCGGCAACCGTTCCGGTAGACGAGCGTATCACTGGGGGCACGAGCAGGCCGCTTCGAAAGGCGACGAGCTATGAACGTTCGACGGGTGTTGTTCGGTTGGATCGGCGTCGTGACGCTGGTGGCGCTCCCCGCCGCCGGGCAGGGGGCTCCGGGGGGGCAGCCGCCTAAGTCCACGCTGACCAAGGACCAGGTCGAGCTGGCGAAGAAGGTCGCCGCGATGGTCCCCGAGCGCGTCGCCAAGAAAGACTTCACCGCCGGCCAGGCCGCCTTCACCAAGGCCCAGTGCGCCGCCTGCCACACGATCGACGGCGGCGACAAGGTCGGCCCGACCCTCCAGGGCGTCGGCCGCCGCGGCGACGTCGCCTACGTGATCGAGTCGATCATGGAGCCGACCCGCATGATGGTCCCCGGCTACGACGCCGAGCTGGTCGAGACCGAGGAAGACTCCTACATCGGCTTCGTCAAGGAAGAGGGCGACACGCTCAAGATCACGGCGCAAAACGTCGTCTCCGACGTCCCGAAGAAGGACGTCACCGGCCGCCGCAAGCTGACGACCTCGCTGATGCCGCCCGGCCTCGAGAAGACCCTGACCACCGCCGAGTTCGCCGACCTCGTCGCCTACCTGATGTCCCTGGACAAGGGCGGCCCCGACTACAAGCCCGTCCCCGGCCCTGAAGCCGCCCCGGCCAAGAAGTAGGGGCGGCGACGTCTCACATTCGGCCGGTGACCGGTATGATGGATGCGGACGATTGTCCGCCCATCTCGGTCCCATTCCGCCCCGCGTGTATGAGGTCCCTGCCCGATGAGCCACGCCTTGTGCCGCCTGATCGCGTGCGCCGCCGCCTTGCTGCCCTGGACGATGGCCGCGCGCGCCCAGGAGAAGGTCAACTTCAGCCGCGACGTCCGGCCGATCCTCTCCGAGAACTGCTTCGCCTGCCACGGCTTCGACGACGCCGCCCGCAAGGGCAAGCTCCGCCTCGACACGCGTGAGGGCGCGACGAAAACCCGCGACGACCGCGCCGCCGTCGTCCCCGGCGACCCCGACAAGTCCGGGATCATCCGCCGGATCCTGACGGCCGACGCCGACGACCAGATGCCCCCGGCCGACAGTGGGAAGAAACTCACCCCCGCGCAGGTTGACGTCCTCAAGCGCTGGATCGCCCAAGGGGCCGACTACACCGGCCACTGGTCGTTCCAACCCGTCAAGGCCCCGCCCGTCCCCGCGGCGGGCGACACCGCTTGGGCCCGGAACGAGATCGACCGGTTCGTCCTCGCCAAGCTCGAGTCCGAGAAACTCCGCCCCTCGGCCGAGGCGTCGAAGCAGACGCTGATCCGCCGCGTGACCTTCGACCTAACCGGCCTGCCGCCGACGCCCGCGGAGGTGGACGCGTTCGTGAAGGACCCGTCGCCGGACGCGTACGAAAAGGTGGTCGACCGCCTCCTGGCCAGCCCCCACTTCGGCGAGCGGATGGCCCTCGACTGGCTCGACGCCGCCCGGTTCGCCGACACCAACGGCTACCACCTCGACAACGGCCGCGACATGACCGCCTGGCGCGAGTGGGTGATCGACGCGTTCAACGCGAACAAGCCTTACGATCAGTTCACGGTCGAGCAACTCGCCGGCGACCTGCTGCCCGCGCCGACCGTCGCGCAGAAAATCGCGACCGGCTTCCACCGCAACCACATGATCAACTTCGAGGGCGGGGCCGTGCCGGAGGAGTACCACGCCGCGTACCTCGTCGACCGCGTGAACACGACCGCGACGGTGTGGATGGGCCTGACCGTCGCCTGCGCCCAGTGCCACGACCACAAGTACGACCCGATCCGCCAGACCGAGTACTTCCAGCTCTACGCGTTCTTCAACAACGTCCCGGAAAAGGGCCTCGACGGCAACAAGGGCAACGCGACGCCGACCATCAAGACGCCCGCCGCCGCCGAGCAGCGCCGCCTGAAGGAACTGGCCGCCCAGATCGCCGACGCCGAGAAAGCGCTCGACGCCCCCGATGCCCAGGCCGACGCCGAGCAGGCCGCGTGGGAAGCCACTGCCGCGACAAAGCGGGCCGCGCCGTGGACGCCCCTCGACATCGCCGACTACAAGTCCGCCGGCAACGCCAGCCTCCAGCGGCTCGAAGACAAGTCGATCCGCGCCAGCGGCGCGAACCCGGCCAAGGAGACCTACACGCTCAAGCTCGCCGCCGTTCCCGCCGGCACGACCGCGCTGCGGCTCGAGACGCTCGTCGACGACGCCCTCCCGCAGCGCGGCCCCGGCCGCTCCGATAACGGCAACCTCGTCCTGACCGAGCTGAAGGTCCGCTCCGCCGACGACAAGCCGCTCAAGCTCGCCAAAGTCTCAGCCGACTTCGCGCAGCAGGACTTCCCCGCCTCCAACGCGATCGACGGCAAGGCCTCAACCGGCTGGGCGATCCACCCCGCCGTCGGCAAGTCGCACCACCTGACCGTCGAACTCGCCAAGCCGCTGCCCGCCGCGTCCGTCCTGACCGTGGTCGTCGAGTTCCAATCCCAGTTCGCCAACCACCAGGCCGGCCGGGTTCGCCTGAGCGCCACGGACTCGTCCACGCCGCACGGCCAGACCGGCCCGCCCGAAGCGGTCGCCAAAGCCCTGGCGACCCCGGCCGAAAAGCGGAGCCCGGAGCAGCTCGCCGCCCTCCGCCGCCACTTCCGCGCGACCGCCTCGCCGACGCTGAAGCCCGCCACCGCGAAGCTCGCCGACCTCCGCCGCGAGCAGAAGGCGATCGAGGACGCCGCCCGCACGACGATGGTCATGCAGGAGATGGACAAGCCGCGCGACACGTTCGTCCTCGTCCGCGGCCAGTACGACAAGCTCGGCGAGAAGGTCACCGCCGGCGTCCCCGCCGCCCTCCCGCCGATGCCAAGCGACCAGCCGCGCAACCGCCTCGGCCTCGCCCGCTGGCTGACCTCACCCGACCACCCGCTGACCGCCCGCGTCGCCGTCAACCGCTACTGGCAGGCCTACTTCGGCAACGGCCTAGTCAAGTCCGCCGACGACTTCGGCTCTCAGGGCGACTGGCCCAGCCACCCCGAGCTGCTCGACTGGCTCGCCGGGCGCTTCGTCTCGTCCGGGTGGGACGTCAAGGCGATGCAGCGGCTGATCGTCACCAGCGCCGCCTACCGCCAGTCGTCGCGCGTCACGCCGGAACTGGTCGCGAAAGACCCGGAGAACCGCCTGCTCGCCCGCGGCCCGCGGCTCCGCCTGGCCGCCGAGTTCATCCGCGATCAGGCCCTCGCGGTCTCCGGCCTGCTGAACCCCGAGATCGGCGGTGCGTCGGTCTCGCCGTACCAGCCCGCCGGCCTCTGGGAAGAACTGATGAGCCGCGAGGACAGCAAGAACTGGACGGCCCAGACCTACACCCAGTCCACCGGCCGCGACCTCTACCGTCGCACGATGTACACGTTCTGGAAGCGCACCAGCCCGCCGCCCTCCCTGAGCACGTTCGACGCCCCCGACCGCGAGGTCTGCACCGTCCGCCGCGCCCGCACGAACACGCCGCTCCAGGCCCTGGTCCTGATGAATGACCCGACCTACGTCGAGGCCTCCCGCAAGCTGGCCGAGCGCGTCCTGACCGAGGCCGGCCCGACCGCAGACGACCGCCTCACGTTCGCGTTCCGCCTGATCACCGCCCGCCCGCCCGAGCCCGCCGAGCTGGCCGTCCTGAAGCGCCCGGTCGACCGCCACCTCGCCCACTACCGCGCGGCCCCCGAGCTGGCCGACAAGCTGCTGAAAGTCGGCGAGTCCCCGGCCGACGCCCGACTCGACAAGGCCGAGACCGCCGCCTGGGCGATGGTCTGCAGCACCCTCCTGAACCTCGACGAGGCCGTGACGAAGAACTGAGCGAACGAAGAACTGAGCCGAACCATGAACCTCCCCTTGCTCCTCACCCGCCGCCAACTCTTCGGCCGCACCGCCACCGGCGTCGGCACCGCCGCGCTCGCGTCCCTCCTCAACCCGTCCCTGTTCGCCGCGCCGTCCGCCGCGGCCGGTGGCGGCGGCGTCGGCGCGCTCCCCGTCCACTTCGCCCCCAAGGCCAAGCGCGTCATCTACCTGTTCATGTCCGGCGGGCCATCGCACATCGACTTGTTCGACCACAAGCCCCAGCTCGCGAAGCTCCACGGCACCGAACTGCCCGGCTCGGTCCGCATGGGTCAGCGGATCACCGGGATGACCAGTGGCCAGAAGGCGTTCCCGTGCGTCGCGCCGATGTTCAAGTTCGCCCAGCGCGGCAAGTCCGGCACGTGGGTCAGCGAGCTCCTGCCGCACGTCGGCTCGGTGATCGACGACTTCGCGGTGATCAAGTCCGTCCACACCGAGGCGATCAACCACGACCCCGCCGTCACGTTCGTCCAGACCGGTCACCAGCAGCCCGGCCGGCCGTCGCTCGGGTCGTGGCTGTCCTACGGCCTCGGTTCCGAGAACGCCAACCTCCCCGCGTTCGTCGTGATGATCAGCCAGGGCAGCGGCAACAAGACCGATCAGCCGCTCACCGCCCGCCACTGGGCCAGCGGGTTCATCCCCACCCAGCACCAGGGCGTCCGCTTCCGCTCCGGCAACGCCGACCCCGTCCTCTACCTCTCCAACCCGCACGGCGTCGACCCCGCCACCCGCCGCGCGATGCTCGACTCGGCGCAGGAGCTCAACCGCATGGCCGCCGGCGCGATCGGCGACCCCGAGATCGACACCCGAATCGCGCAGTATGAGATGGCGTTCCGCATGCAGTCGGCCGTCCCCGAGCTGACGGACCTGAAGTCCGAGTCGAAGGACGTGCTGGAAATGTACGGCCTCGACGAGAACGGCAACGGCGAGAACGCGTTCGCCCGCAACTGCCTGCTCGCCCGCCGGATGGCCGAGCGCGGCGTCCGCTTCGTCCAGCTCTTCCACCGCGGCTGGGACCAGCACGGCAACCTGCCCAAGCAGATCCGCGGCCAGTGCAAGGACGTCGACCGCGCCACCGCCGCCCTGATCACCGACCTGAAAAACCGCGGCCTGCTCGACGACACGCTCGTCGTCTTCGGCGGCGAGTTCGGTCGTACGGTCTACTCACAGGGCGCGCTGACCGCCGACAACTACGGCCGCGACCACCACGGCCGCTGCTTCACCGTCCTCGCCGCCGGCGGCGGCATCCGCCCCGGCATCAGCTACGGCGCGACCGATGACTACTGCTACAACGTCACCGAAAACCCCGTCCACATCCACGACCTGAACGCCACCCTCCTCCACTGCCTCGGCCTCGACCACACGCGGCTGACCTTCCGATTCCAAGGCCGCGACTTCCGCCTGACCGACGTTCACGGCAACGTCGTGCGCGATCTGCTCGCGTGACCTCCACGGGTGCCCTACGACCACGCGCAGTTGCCACTCCCTCTCCCGAGGCCGCCCACGACGTCCCTTCGCCGCACGACGCCATCGGCCGTGGGAGAGGGCGGGGGTGAGGGGTCTTCCCGTCCGGCGGACGGCACAACCTGCCACTCGAAATGCCCCCCTCACTCCAACCCTCTCCCCGCCGCGTTTACGCGGCGCGGCGAATGCAGATCAACCGTCGCGGCCGGGAGAGGGGGCCGGATCACGCCCATCCCCCGGGTCCGACATCGAAGCCCTCTTCTCCGCGTCCTCCGCCCCTCCGCGGTGAACGTTCCTCACCCCGCCCCCGCCTCCTCCGCCGCCGGGCTCGGCAACCGGTCCTTCGTCAGCTCCCGGATCAGCACCGTCGCGAAGCTCCCCGCCGGCAGCGTGAACGCCACCGTGATCTGCGGCCCGTGCTCGTCCACCCCGCCCGCCAGCTCCACGTCCTCCGGCCGCACGCGCAGCGGCCGCCGCGCCCCCTTGACCTTCTCGCCCCCCTCCTTCCGAAAGTCCGCCGGCGTCAACTTCGCCTCCGCCAGCACCGCCTCCTCGACCTTCAGCGGCTCGCCCGTCGGCATCGTCATCCGATAACCGACCAGCGGCCCCGTCGGGCTGATCTCCCAACCCGCCGCCCGCTGCTGATCCGTCGCCGCGTCCTCCACGAGGAAGCACGCGCCGTTCTCGTGCTTGTACGCCAGATCCCCCGGCAGCACCTTGTCGTACGTCCCCGCCTCGACGCGCTTCGCCAGCACCTGGTTGAACATCTGCGACTGCACCGCCGACACCCACAGCCGCCGCAGCCGCTCGTCGATCGCCTTCGCCGCCACCTGCGGCTTCCCGGTCTTGATCAGCCGGGCCAGCACGCGCCGCTCCATCCCGCTCTTGCGCGGCCACAGCTTCATCGCGTACTTCAAATCGTTCTGGTCGAACGCCTTCCGCGCCCCGCTGGTCATCGAGTCCTCGACCCCCGGCATCGGCTTGCCCAGCAGTTGGGACATCAGGCCGGCCGGGTCGGCCCGCACCAGAGCGGCCCCGAGCAAATGGTTGTCCCCGCGCCGCCCGAACCGCTGCTCGCCGAAGTAGTTCGGCAGCCCGCGCTCCTGGATCGTCTTCATCACCGGCTGGATCTTGACCACGTCCGTCGCCTCGACGTTCCGCAGCCGCACGGCGAACCGGTTCCCCTTCAAATGCCCGAGTCGCAGCTTGTTCACGTGCCGGATCGCCCACCGCACCGTCACGCCCGGGATCTGCAGCGCCATCACCGCCTCGGGCGTCGTGCCGTGGATCGACACCGTCTGCACGGTCACCGCGTTCGCGTCCTTCATCCCCGCGTACCCGATCCCCTTCGGCGACACCTGCAGCGCCCGGCTAAGCCGGTTGATCAGCTCGAACGTCGGGATCCCGACCTTCTGCACCTCGACGTAGACGTGCTCCCCCTCGCCGCTCGGCTCGTACAGCGGGATCTCCTGCACGAAAAAGTCTTCCGGCCGCTGCTTGATCAGCCCGGGCAACCCGGGAAAGTCGGGGGTCAGGTAAGGCAGGTCCATGGCCGCGATTGTAGGGAGGGACGCATGGCGCGGAAACCCGAAGAACGAAACCCGAATGACCAATCAAGCTCGAATGACCAAGAACGAATGACGAAACGACAAATCACGGCGGGCGGGGCCGTTTCGTCATTCGGCCATTCGTGCTTCGTCATTGATTCGGATTTCTGGTTTCTGGTTTCGGGCTTCTCCCTCACTCCTCGCACAGCCCGTACCTGACCAGCGCCGCATGCACCCCGTGGTCGTTGTTCGACGGCGCCACCCAGTCCGCCACCTTCTTCACCAGCCGGTGCGCGTTGTCCATCGCCACCGCCACGCCCGCCACCTGCAGCATCCCGACGTCGTTCGGCGCGTCGCCAATCGCCATCACCTGTTCGATCGGCACCCCGTACTGCTTCGCGACGACCTGGAGCGCCACCGCCTTGCTGACCCGCAGGTCCATGAACTGCAGCAGGTCCTCGTCGGTCCGCACGACGCTGACCTCGTCCTGGTACGCCTGCGCCAGCGCGCCCTCGAGCGCGTTGAGCATCCACGGGTCCCCCAGCAGCATCAGCTTCGTCACCTGCCCGCCGCAGAACGTCTCGAGCGGCGCGATCACGTCCGGCTTGAAGAGCCGCCCGGTCTCGGTCGTGTGCGTCGGGTCGAACCGGTCCGTGTACCACTTGTCGAGGATCTCGCACGTGACCTGACACTCGTCGTACAGGTCCCGCGCGTCGGAGATGATCCGCCGCGCGACGCCGGGCCCCAGCGGCCGATGGAAGATCGGCTGCTGGTTCGGCTCGTCCCAGATCAGCGCGCCGTTGTAGTTGATCGTCCACGTGTCCAGCCCGAGCAGCCGGTAGATGTGCCGCACCGACCGCGGCGGCCGCGCCGACGCGATCACCACCTTCACCCCCCGCGCCGGCAACCCCCGGAACGCGATCGCCGTCTGCTCGCTCACCTGCTTCGAGTCGTTCAACAACGTCCCGTCCAGATCGACGGCGACCAGCCTGATGTCCGGCGTTCCTTCCACGCGACCGATTCTACGCCCCCGACATTGATGTCAACCGCAGGCGGGGCAGCTTCAGCGGCCCTGTATTCATTCCACCCCTGCCTTCTCTCCGTGTCCCTAAGTGCTCCGTGCTTCCGCTCCCGCGACTCGACCGACGGCCCGCCTTCGACCACAATGCCGCCCATGAACACCGCCCCCCCCGTGCTGACGCTCGCCGTCCTCACGCTCGCCCTCGCCCTAGCCGCCGCCCCCGCGTTCGCCCAGGACGCCAGCCCCGCCCCCATCCCCCTCTGGCCCGACACCGCCCCCGGCGAGAAGGGCGACGTCGGCGAGGAGCACGACACCAACAAGCCCGACCCCAAGACCGGCAAGAAGAAGGACGACATCATCCGCCTCGGCAACGTCACCAAACCCACGCTCACCGTCCACAAGCCCGCCCCCGACAAGGACACCGGCGCCGCCGTCGTCGTCTGCCCCGGCGGCGGCTACAGCATCCTCGCCTACAACCTCGAGGGCACCGAGGTCTGCGACTGGCTGAACTCGATCGGCGTCACCGGCGTCCTCCTGAAGTACCGCGTCCCCGCCCGCAAAGGCCAGGAGCGCCACCTCGCCCCGCTCCAGGACGTCCAGCGCGCGATCGGCATCGTCCGCCACCGCGCCGCCGAGTGGAAGATCGACCCCGGGCGGATCGGCGTCCTCGGCTTCTCCGCCGGCGGCCACCTCGCCGCCGCCGCCAGCAACAACTTCGCCACCCGCGCCTACCCCGCGGTCGACGACGCCGACAAGGCGAGCTGCCGCCCCGACTTCGCCCTCCTGATCTACCCCGCCTACCTGACGACCAAAGAAGACCTGACCAAAGTCGCCCCCGAGCTCCCGGTCACGAAGGACACCCCGCCCACCTTCCTCCTGATGACCCAGGACGACCCGATCAAGGTCGAGAACGTCTACGCCTACGCCACGGCCCTCAAGGCCGCCAAGGTCCCCGCCGAGGTCCACACCTACGCCACCGGCGGCCACGGCTACGGCCTCCGCCCCAACCCCGCCAAGCCCGTCACCACCTGGCCCACCCGCGCCGCCGAGTGGATGCAGGCCCAGGGCCTGCTCAAGCGCGAGTAGCCGCCCCACGCCGCACCCGCGCGCCGGTACAATCCCCCCATGCCCCCCACCGCCGACGAGGACGACGACGCCAACCCCACCCCGCTCTTCTCGCCCTTCCCGAACGACCCGCCCCCACCCGCCCCCGACGCCGCCGCACCCGCCGCGGGCGCGCCAGCCCCCGCCCCGCCCTCCCGCCGCTCCCGCTTCGCCGGCGCCGTCCTCGGCGCCGCGATCGGCGACGCCATGGGCCACCCCACCGAGTTCCTCTCCATGGCGGCCATCCGCGACCGCTACGGCCCCGACGGCGTCCGCGGGTTCGAGCTCTACTGGGACCGCGGCGGCCACCGCTTCGCCCCCTACACCGACGACACCCAAATGGCCGAGTGCGTCCTCCGCGCGCTCCTCGACGACCGCGACGACCTCGACGCCGCCATGCGCGGCATGGCCCGCCGGTTCGTCGACTGGGCCGAGCGCCCCCAGGGCGGGCACCGCGCGCCCGGCAACGCCTGCCTCGCCGGCTGCCGCGCCCTCGCCCGCGGCGCGCACTGGGCCGAGGCCGGCGGCCCGACCGCCGGCGGCTGCGGCTCGGTCATGCGGGCCTACCCGTTCGGCCTCGTCTTCTGCGACGACCTCGACAAGGCCGAACGCTGGGCCGTCGAACACTCCAAGCTGACCCACCGCGACCCGATCGCCCTCGCCGCGTCCGCCGCGATGGCCGTCGGCGTCGCCCGCGCCATCCGCGGGGAGGAGCCGCTCGCGATCGCGTCGGAGATGCTCGCCGCCGCCTGCCGCCACAGCCCCCCGACCGCCGTCATGGTCGCCGAGGCGATCGGCGACGCCGACGCCGCCGTCGGCCCCGACCAGACCCTCGACCGCCTCCGCGCCTGGGCCGCCCACGAGGCCATTGCCGCCGCCATCTACGTCTTCCTCCGCCACCCCGACGACCCCGCCGCCGCCGTCCTCGAAGCCGCCAACACCCCCGGCGACAGCGACAGCATCGCCACCCTCGCGGGCGCCCTCACCGGCGCCCGCCGCGGCGTCGAAGCCCTTCCCCCGGACTGGGTCCGCGACGTCGAACGCGCCGACGAGCTGCGGGCGCTCGCCGATCGGATCTGAACCCGGCGCGCGAACGCTTCCCCACGCCGCCCACGTCACGTGAAGTCCCGAGTCCCCTCCGCGCCTCCGGGGTGAGTCTCCCCCTCACGGGCCCGCCAGCGCCGCCCGCAGCCGCGCCCGCCACGCCTCCGCCCGCTCCGTGTCCACCATGCACGCGAACGCCACCCGCCCGCGCAGGTAAGCCGCGAAGTCCGCCCGCCCGTCCCGGTTCTGCGACGCCAGCCCGTGCTTCGCCGCGTTGTGCAGGATCGCCCGCAGCTCCCGCCGCCGGCCGCGGTCGAGCGTCGTGCGGTCGTTGACCGTCACCCCCGTCACCTCCTGCCGCCCGCCGCGCCGCATCACGTGCGTCTTCGCCGCGTGCTCGGCGAACCCCTCGGCCGCCACGACCATCCGCACGCCGCGCAGCAGCCGCCCGACCGCCGGGCGGGCACCTGCGGGGGCAGGGGTGGCCGAGAACGTCAAATCGTCCGCGTACCGCGTGTACGCGAACCCCAGCCGCCCCGCCAACCCCGCCAGCCGCTTGTCCAGCTTCCGGCACAGCACGTTCGTCACCGCCGGGCTCGTGCACGCCCCCTGCGGCAGCACCCGCGCGCCCAGCGCCACGTAGTACCGCCGCCCCCCCACCCCCGCCTCGACCCGCGGCGGCTCGGTGCAGAGCAGCGCCAGCACGGTCGCGACCTGCTCCCCATACCCCAGCCCCGCGAACACCCCCTTGACCCGCCGGAACGTGATCGTCGGGAAGAAGTCCTTCAGGTCCAGGTTGACGACGACCGCGCGCCCGACGTGCGGCCGCGCGTTGGTCACGATCGACCGCCCCGGCACGAACCCGTGCGCCGCCGGCTCGACCGGCACCCGCGCCAGCACATGCTCGAGCACCCACGCCTGCGCCGCCTTCAACGACGGCTTCGGCGCCGAGATGCACCGCACGCCGCCGGTCCGCTTCGCCACCTCGTACCGGTGGTAGTGCACCACCGTCGCCCCCCGGCGGTGGTACGTCAGCCACTTCAGCCGCGACAGCGGAACCCCGATCGCCGCCGCCAGCTGCGCCCCGTAGTGCACCACCGGCAGCCCCCGCGACGCCAGCGCCGCCGCGTCGCTCACGTTCCCCCCCAGCCCGCCGCTGACACCCTCCCCCAGGTGGTCCACCGTCTCCCGCCGCACCCGCTGCCACACCTCGACCCACCGCGCGTGCGCCGCCCGCCGCTCCTCCTTCCGCGCCGCCCGCCGCTTCTTGCTCTCCTCCCACCGCCGCTTGCGCTCCTCGGCCAGCGCCTTCTCCGGCTCCTTGATCACCGCGTGCCGCTTCCGCAGCTCCGCCAACTCCTTCTCCAGCCGCGCCCGCTCCGCCGCCTCCTCCGGCGGGTCCGGCGGCAGCGCCTCCCCGCCCGGCCAGAACCCGTGCAGGCGCATCCGATCCAGCAGCACCGCCGGCGGCAGGTGCGCCACCCGCGCGTAAAGCCTGGCTTTTTCCGAGTCGTCCTTGTCGGCCATGGGAGTGACGGAGACCTCGTTTAGCCGGCCCGCTCGCGGGCCGCGTTCCATGGTGCCGGGGCCGTGCGCACGGCGCCGACCGAACCCCAACGCGCGATCCGTGACGGGCCGGCAGCAGCGGCTTACGAACGTCCTAAGGACGTGCTCGTTCCACTGTAGCGGAACAGGCCCCACCCGAAGCCCGCGGGATCGGCAGATCCCACCCAGCAGCGGGCCGGGTGGGGCCTGTTCCGCGAGTGACGAACGGGGACGTGACGAATGGCGGGCACTCAGGCACGCGCGGCGTAACGCCGCGCAGGTTGCTAAGTCCAGTGCCGCTGCCGGCCCGTCAGGGATCGCGTCGTCTCGTGCGGGGCCGCGCCGTCCGGCGCGACCCGTTCAACCCGTCGTCCTCATCCTCCTTTCCAGCCGCCGCCGCCGCCGCCCTCGGCCTCCAGCCGCTGCATGTGCGCCAGCCGCAGCGCCAGCACGTGCTCGCACGGCCCCTGCGTCATCCGGTGCTTCCTCATGAACGCGCACGAGCAGTCCGCCTCGACGATCCGCCCGTCCGCGCCGACGTGGATCAGCGGCCGCACCCGCGCCGCGTCCGCCGCCCCCTTCGCGCTCCCGCTCAACTTGTACCCGGTCGCGACCGGCCGCCGCGCGATGATCCGCACGTTGTCCGCCTCCAAGATCGCCCGCGCCAGCTTCGCCCGCGGGTCCGCCGCCTCCGCCGCCGCCGGCCGCACCACCGCCGCCGCCTGTTGCGCCGTGAACGGCTCGGCGAACAGGTCCCGGTGGCGGTAGACGCCGCCCGCCAGATCGTACATCGCCCGCCCGACCTGGCACAGGTAACTGAGCGCGCCCCGCGCCGCGTCCAGCCCCAGCCCCGCCCGCTGCGCCACCGCCGCGTCCGTCGCCAGCCGCGTCTCGCGCAGCCCCAGGTAGACGCGCATCAGCTCGTCCCCGCTCACGCCCGCCGGCCGCGTCAGCAGATCGAACTTCGCCCGCCCCCCGGTCCAGTCGTTGTCCGTCCACCCCGACAGCGCCAGCGTGAACGTCGCCGGGCCCAGGTCCGCCACGTACACCGTCGGCAGCCCGAATCCCGCCAGGTACACGTCCACCCACCGGCACACCGGGATCAGCCTGGCCAGCGCCTGCAACCGGTCGCGGCCCCACGTCCGCACCGTCCGCTCCTTCGGCCCGTCGTACCGGTGCGACAGCTCGATCTCGTGCCCCCACGGCTCGAGCACGACCCGCACGTTCCGCCCCGGCGCCAGCTCGTACCGCAGCGCCCGCGGCGACGTCCGCGTCCGGTGCCGCCGGAGGAACCGGCAGACGTTGTACACGTCGACCGGCGACAGCCGCAGCCGCGTCAGGTCGAGCGTCATCGTGCCGTGCACCTGCAGGAACCCGAGCACCCAGCTCTCCGGCAGCTCGATCTTCTTCTCCCGGTGCCCCGCCCCGCCCCCCGCGTGCGCCACCGCGAACCCGCCCGGGTCGATCTTGAACCGCGTGTCCCGGTAGCTCCGCATCCGGTCGAGTTCCCCGCTCAGCCGCGCGCTGAAGTCGACGTTCGTCGTCCCGCACTCGAACCGGTCCACGCTCGCGAACAGCTCGTGCTTCGCCGCCACCCGCGCGTACATGCTCTCGTCCCGCGAGAACGCCTCGAACGACACCTCGTCCGGGTGCACCGTGATCACCGGGTCCAGCACGTACGACAGCTCGTACTCCGTCGCGTACGCGTAGTCGAAGTACGCCCGCCGCGCCCGGTGGAACGGCCGCAGCCGCTCGTCCCGCGCCCGGTCCAGCTCCGCCAGCCGAACCTCGATCGCCTCGCTCCGCCGCCGCACCGCCTGGTCCTTCATCGCCAGCCCGGCCAGGAACTTCCGGTCCTGCTCCGCCAGCCACGCGAAGAACTCCACCCGCTCCCGCGGCCGGTACTTGTAGTCGCTCACCACCACCCGGTACAGCGCCGCCATCGCCTCCCGCATCAGCACCGGCTGCGCCAGCGTCCCCTCGAAGAACGTCGGCTCCCGCAGCGTGCTCGTCGCCAGCGCCACCCGCGCGCTCGACAGCCCGTTCACGATCCCGCTCCGCCCCGCATACGCCGTCTGATAAATCACGCGACACCCCCGCTAGCCCCGCCCACCAGCTCCGCCGGCAGCCCCACCGCCCCCGCCCCCACCCCCGGGAACGCCAGCCGGATCCGCACCAGCGCCTCCAGCGCCCGCTCGAAGTCGCACCGCCCCTGCATCCGCACCGCGTCTCCCAGCACCCGCGCCGCCACCGCCGCCTGCCCCTCGTCCCGGAGCCCGCGCCGCCCGAGCAGCCCGATCACCTCGTCCTTCGCCCGCCGCTGCGGCCACACGTCCAGCAGCACCGCCCGGCAGAACCGCTCGACCTTCGCCAGCGCCTCCGCCCCGTCCGCCAGGTACCCCACCACCAGTTCCACCGCGAACCCGCGCACGTTCACGTGCGGGTGCTCGATCAGCCGGTCCACCAGCTCCCCCGGGTCCAGCCGCCCGAACTCCCGCCGCGCCAGCCCGACCGCCGCGTCCTGCACGTCCGCCCGGTTCGAGTCCAGCATCCCCAGCAGCGCGCGCACGCCCAGCCGCGCGAAGTCCAGGTGGTCCTCCAGCAGCCGCAGCGCCACCGCCCGCGTGTCCGCCCAGTCGCTCTCCGCCAGCGCCAGCAGCACCGACGGGTCCCCCTCCCAGTGCGCCCGCGCCGACCGCACCAGCGCCTGCCCCGCGAACCGCACCGCCGCCAGCGGGTGCTGCGCCAGCGCCACCACCCGCTCGATCCCCAGCGCCTCCATCGCCCCCGGCCGCCCGCCCAGCAAATGCCCCGCCACCCCCTGCGCCGACGGCGACCCCTCCGCGATCCACGCCAGCAGCTCGTCCGTCGTCAGCCGCGCCCCCAGCGCGTCCGCCAGCCCCTCCCGGCACACCCGCGCCAGGCTCTCGTACCGCCCCGGCTCCGGCTCCGCCCCGCGCAGGACCGCCAGCAGCCGGTCCGCCAACGCCCGGTGCCGCGAGTTGTCCGTCTCCAGCCACAGCAGGACGAGGTCGGCGACCACCGCCCGCGTCACCGCGTCCGGCGACGTCAGCAGCGCCGCCACCCGGTCCGGGTCGTGCGCCCACGCCGCCACGTTCGCCCGCAAAAACCGGTGCCCGATCTCCCGCACGAACGGCCGCGGGTCCGCCGCCAGCCGGTCCACCAGCGCCCAATCCGGCGCCCCGCCCTCGAACCGCCGCCCGATCTCCGTCACCGCCACGTCCACCGTCGGCTCGTACGGCGCGTCCAGCATCCCCACCAGCGCCTCGACCGACGCCCCCGCCAGCACCCCCGGGTGCCGCCCCACCCCCCGGTGCGCGAACTCGTGCACCTCCACCAGCCGCGCCGCCGACAGCAGCCGCACGTACGCCGCCGGCCGCGCGTCCCACAACCCCGCGTACGCCTCCTCCCGCACGCCCCCGCCCGCCGCCCCCGCGGCCTTCTTCCCCTTCCGCAGCCGGAACTTCATCGACCGCCCCACGAACTCGTACCGCCCGCCCGCCCCCCACAGGATCCGGTGCAACAGGTAGCACCCCGCGAACGCGCCGTACAACTTCTCCGGCGGCCGCGCGTCCTCCGGCGCGTAGTGGATCAGCGCCTCCGCCGCCGCCGCCGCGTACTCGTCCGGCCGGTACCGCGCCAGCGCCCGCAGGTGCCGCCACGCCGCCCGCCGCACGTAGTCCTGCGTCCGCCGACCGAAGATCCGCACCGACCGCTCCGCCCCGTCGTACCCCGACTTCACCGTCGCCGTCTTCCCCGCCGTCCCCCGCCCCCGCGCCTCGACCTCGTGCGCCAGCCACCCCAGCGTCGCGTGGTCCCCGCGCAGCATCGACCGCTTCAGGATGCTCTTCACGTACCGCCAGACGAACGGCCGGTCGAACGCGAACCCCCGCACCAGCGCCGTCGCCGCCGCCACCCCCGCCGGCGTCCCCCGCTCGTACAGCAGGTCCGCGACCAGCCCGTGCCGCTGCCCCTCCGCCCCCTTCGCCGCCGCCACCACCGCCCCGACCTCCTCCAGCGTCGGCGCCTGCCCGTCCACCGGCAGCAGCGCGTCCCGCACCGCGGCCGGCAGCTCCGACAGCGTCCGCTCCCGCGCCGCGACCAGCCCCGGCCCGTCCCCGAGGTTCCGCAGCGCCTCCACCGCCGACCGCCGCCGCGACAACAGCTTCCGCCCCGCGTACGCCCGCACCGCGCCCGCCGCCCGCCCGTCCCCCAGCCGCCCCAGCGCGTCGATCACCGCACACGACTCGTCCACCGCCTTCGGCAGCACCGCCAGCAGCGCGTCCACCGCGCCCGGCGGACCCGCCCACCCCAGCCGCCACGCCGCCCGCCCCCGCGCGGCCGCCGAGTCCGACGTCAGCCCCGCCATCGCCGAATGCGACCCGCTCGGCAAAAACCCCTCGCCCGACAGCCCCGCCACGACCTCCCCGTGCGCCGCCGCCAACTCCGCCCCGGCGTACGGCCCGTACGTCCCGCCCTTCGTCAGCTGCCCGCCCCGCGCCCCGCGCGCCACCCGGAGCAGGAACGCGTCCGACCGCCCGTACGACGGCTCGACCGACACCACCGCCACGTGGTCCGGCCCCGTCGGCTTGAACAGGCGAAGTTCCGCGCGAATCATCGGCACCGCTCACGCGAAGTCGTCGAAGTCCTCGTCCCCGCCCTTGGCCGGCGGCGTCGCCCCACCTCCACCGCCGCCACCGCCACCACTGCCGCTCGCCGGCGCCTTGCCGCCGCCGCCCCCGCCGCCGCCCTTCTTCTTGTGCGCCCCCGCCGTGCCCGACATCGGCCCCAGGTCCCCCAGGATCCCCTCCAGCGCCGCCCGCATCTCCCGGAAGTCCGTGAACTCCCGCTCCCGGAACAACTGGTACGCCGTCCACATCAGGTCCGCGCAGATCTCGACCGGCACCTGCCCCGTGTTCGCCCCCAGCCCCGGCAGCGCCACCGACCGCACGCTCCCCGGCTCCGCCGCGTTCTGCATGTGCACCGCCTGGAACGCCGCCGCGCACGCCAGCGCCACGTTCATCGTGTCGCTGATGTCCTCCGACGACCCCACCATCGTCGGCGTCGAGATCAGGTACCGCGGCTGCACCTCGCCCGTCGGCGTGCACACCGCGTGACCGACCGGCAGCGACAGCGCCCCGTGGTGCCGGACGATCGCCTGCTGCAACGCCGTCTCGATCTTCCCCCCCAGCCGCTTCTTGATCACCGCGTCCAGCCCCCCGTCCATGCTCCCGCGCGAGTTCGTCGGCGACACCCACGCGCTGACCGCCTGGTCCAGCATCGACCCCTGCACGACCTCCACCTCGGGGTTCTCCTCGAACGTCGCCCGCCACGCCGCGACCATCTTCGGGTTGACGTCCACCAGTGTGACCCGCACCAGCATGTCCGGCCTCCTTCCCGTTAAACGCCTGCCCCGGCCGTCACGCCGACAGCTCCACCAGGTACTCCTGCCGGTGCTGCCTCGCGTCGTAAATCACGTACTCGTCGTCCTGGAACTCCGACGGCGTCTTCGCCGTGTGCCGCACCCCGTGGCAACTGTCGTACCCGGCCGGCGGCGCGGCCAGCCCGTACGTGATCTTCGTGTAGTCCTTCATCTTCCCCAGCGCCACCCGCGCGACCGCCATCAGCCGCGTCTTCTTCCGCCCCGGCGTCGTGTAAAAACACGACGTGCACGACGCGTCCCCGAAGTAGATCCCGTGCCCCAGCCACCCCGGGTCCGTCCGGTGCACCCCCAGGCTGACCACGATCTTCGGCATCAGGATCCCGCGCGACAAGATCCCCACCCAGTTCTGGATCCGCGACCCGTGGAACAGCAGCCGCTGGTTCTCCATCGCCTCCGGGAACGCCTCCCACTCGCCCGGCCGCTTCACCCGGTACACGTTGTGCACCTTGATGTTCTTCGACTTGACCTGGCTCTTCAGCACGTGCTGTTCGATCTCGCGGTACGTGTCGCCCCCGGGCTCCAGCGCGCCGATCTCGCACCCCAGCGACTGGTACTGCGCGTCCACCTGCGCGTCGTACAGCACGCTCCCCTCCTCCCCGTTCACCTGCAGCATGTCCTTCATCAGCTGCAGCGTCTCCTGCTTCGCCGCGAACCCCTCCATCGTGTCGATCACCGCCGCCGCGATCGCCTCCCGCGTCCGCCCGATCCGGTGCGGCACCACCGTGTAGAACTCCCCCGACAGCTCCTCCAGTCGGTCCCGCAGCTTCGGCACCTTCTTCTGCTGTTGCTGCTTCTGGAACAGCTCGTACATCGCCAGCAGGATCGCCTCCCCCTTCTCGATCTGCCCGACCGTCAGCACGCCCAGCGGCGTCTCGATCCCGTTCGCCGTGATCTTCGCCGCGACCGTCGTCGTCAGCGCGCTCGTCGCCTCCGCGTACAGGTACCGCACCAGCTCCTGAACGACCGGCGGCAGGTCCAGCGACTTCGGCCTCGCCGGCGCGGGCTTCCCCTCCTTCGCCGCCGCCTCCGCCTTGGCCTTCGCCAGCTTCTCCAGCGTCTTCGCGTCCACGTCCCCCGCGCTCGTCCCCCGCGCCTTGTCCGACCCGATCTTCGTCGACGCCAGCGACACCTCCCGGTACCCCTTCCGCGGGTTCGTCTTCTCCCGGTAGATCGTCTGGTAGCACCCCTGCGCCTCCGCCAGCGTCGCGAAGTACCGGCACTCCTTCTGCCCCGCGTTCGGGTTGTTCTCCAGGTCGTCCGTCCGCCCGTAGTGCGTGAACACCCGGAAACAGTAATCCGCCTTCCCTTTCCCCGAATGCAGTTCGATCGCGTAATATTTGTTGTGGTTCGTCTTGATATCCGTGACTTGCAGTACCGCCTTCTGCGAAACCTCAAAATCCACCGGAAACGACGGCTCCCCCTTCTCCTGATACTTCCAAGATTTAACTGACGCCACCGCCGCGGCCCTCCCCGGTCGCTGTGCCCTTGCACGCGCGCCCGCCGCGCGTACCGGGGCCCGACCGGCGGCCATTATCCCGGCCCCGCCCGGTTCTGCAACGACTTTCCGCCCGCCCTAACCACCCCGCCCAAACCGCCAACCGCCGTCGCCGAAACAAATCGCCGCGTTAGCGGTTATACTCCGAGCCCGTCCTGCCCCGGCAGGCCCTCGAGCGCACCCCCCCGCAGAGAAACACAGATGAACACCCGACTCCCGTCCCTCGCCGCCGCCGCCCTCCTCTCCGCCTCCGCCGTGATGGCCGCCGGCCCCCACCTCCCCATCCCCCCCTCCGTCCTCCGCGAGGTCGCCACCGGCAAACCCGCCACCACCGGCCCCGCCGCCAAACAGACTGAAGCCAAGATCGCGGCTCTCAAGGAGAAGGCCCTCGGCGCCGACCCCGCCGTCGCCCTCCCCGCGATCCGCGAGCTCAAGGGCCTCGCCAACCCCGCCCGCCCGACCCTGATCAGCGTCGTCAAGACGGTCCTGACCCGCGACCAAGACGCGATCCAGGCCGCGGTCGCCGGCATCGGCGACGGCAAGGAGGCCGCCGCGTTCGAAAAGCAGATCGACGCCCTCCGGGCCCAAGCCCGCGCCAACGTCCCGCTCCTCGACAAGGACAAGCCCGAGACCGTCAAGAAGGCCCGCGAGTTCTACGACCAGCTCGTCCCGATGACCGCCAAGATGAACCAGGCCTGGGCCCTCCGCATGGCGATCGCCGACGCGCTCAACCGCCGCGCCGAGCTGGTCCGCATCTGGCGCGAGGTCGCCCCGAACACCGACAAGTCCTTCCCGGCCGACGCCGAGGCCAAGCTCCGCAAGCAGGCCGTCGCCGCCGTCGGCGACTTCGTCGACCGGGCCGGCGGCCTCGAGTGGGGCAAGCCCCCGGCCGACGCCGACCTCAAGCCCCTCTGGTTCTTCGGCGTCTCCCGCAAGATCGAGGCCTGGAACAACCAGCACGCCCCGTCGTTCATGGACCCCGAGGAGCTCAAGAACCTCGCCAAGGTCAACGAGTACCGCGAGGCGATCGGCCTCCTCCCGTTCGAGGCCGACCCCCGCCTCGTCCAGGCCGCCCGCCGCCACAGCAAGGAGATGGTCGACAAGAAGTTCTTCTCCCACGAGTCCCCCACCCCCGCCAACAAGGACTTCGGCACCCGCTGCAAGAACGCCGGCTACAAGGCCGGCGCCGGGGAGAACATCGCCTACGGCGGCGGCGGCGGCGAACGCACCTTCTGGATGTGGTTCGACTCCCCCGGCCACCACAAGAACATGGCCGGCAACACCAACGCCCTAGGCGTCGGCCGCTGGAACGACCACTACACCCAGAACTTCGGCGCCGGCCCCCGCGTCATGCTGATGCCCGAGTCCGAACGCGCCTCCGTCAAGGTCGAGGGCGACCCCCTCCCCCCCGACACCGGCGGCGGCACGCGCTCGGGCAAACGCTGATCGGGTGGGCGGACATTCCTGTCCGTCCCGGCGCGAGCAAATCGCGTGGCGGCACCCCGGGAGACCGACCATGCCTCGCCACCCACCGTTAAGACCCCTCGCCCCCACCACCGCCCTGTTCCTCTGCCTCCTCGCCACCCCGACCACCGCCCAGCAGGCGGCCGTGGTGATCAAGGTGGAAACGCCGGTCGAGGCCCTGGCCTTCTCCCCGGACGGCAAGACCCTCGCGGCCGCGCGGGGCGACAACACCGTCGCCCTGTGGGACCTCGCCACCCGGAAGCCTCGGGCCGTGCTTCGGCACGAACGCCGGCCCCTCGCCCTGGCCTTCTCCCCCGACGGGAAGACCCTCGCCGCGGGCGGCGGCGACTCGTTCGCAAAGCTCTGGGACGTCGCCACCGGCACCGAAAAGCGGGCCCTCGAGCACGACCTCGTCGACGTCGGCGCCCTCGCCTGGCTGCCCGACGGCAAGACGCTCGCCGTCGGCGCCGGCAAACACGTCCAGCTCTGGGACGCCCCCGCCGGAAAGAAGACGCGCCTGCTGGCCAAGCACCGCGCCCCGGTGAGCGGCGTCGCGGTCTCCCCCGACGGCGCCACGCTCGCCACGCTCGCGTTCGCCGAGAAGGCCAGCGAGCTGCGCCTGTGGGACCTGAAGACCGGCCGCGCCAAACCCCCGCTCCAGGGCCTCGACGACTTCGACGAGATCGTCCACCTTGCCATGTCCCCCGACGGCAAGCGCCTGGCCGTGCTCGGCCACAAGTTCGACAAGAAGCAGACCGAGGGCGTCCCCGTGATCGAGGGAGCGATCGTTCGCCTCTGGAACCCCGCCGCGCCGCGCCCGATCCTCAGCATCAAGGTCCTGCCCAACTCCGGCGGCTCGCTCGCCTTCTCCCCGAACGGCAAGTTCCTCGCCCTCCCCTCCGCCGACGACGCCGTCCTCGTCTGCGACGCCGCGACCGGCCGCGAGGTCCTGTCCCTCAAGGGCCACGACCGCCAAGTCCTCGCCGCCGCCTTCTCCCCGGACGGCCGCACCCTCGCCTCCGCCGGCCACGACGACACGATCCGCCTCTGGGACCTCTCCAAACTCCCCTGACCCCGACGCGCGGCCGATCCGCCCCGGCGAGGCCGCTCCAGCGGCCGGGCCGTCGATCCGAGCACTGAGATTTTTCCCGGGGCGAGGCCGTAACATCTCGCCCACGTCGGGCCACTTACGGGCGAGGGCAGGACCAGCGGATGGCCGAGCCGAGCGACCGGGAACTTCTGTCGGCGTACGTCGAGCAGGGCTCGCAGGCGGTGTTCGCCGCGCTCGTGGCCCGCCACCTGAACGCCGTCTACACCGCCGCCGCCCGTCAGGTGCGCGACCGCGCCGGGGCCGAGGACGTCACGCAGGTCGTCTTCATCGTCCTCGCCAGGCGGGCGGCCACGCTGCGCGCCGACACCGTTTTGCTCGCCTGGCTGCTCGGCGTGACCCGCTTCGCCGCCCGGGATCACGTTAAGGCCCGCGCCCGCCGCCAGCGCCACGAACGGGCGGCCGTCCTACAGGGAAAACTCGCCATGGACGCCCACCCCGGCACGCCGCCCGACGACAGCGCACCCGTCCGCGCCGCAGCGCCGGGGGCCGACCCGGCCGCCGGCGTGGGGGACGTGCTGGACGACACGCTGGCGCTGCTGCCGGCCCGCGCCCGGCGGGCCGTCGTCCTCCGCTTCTTCCAGGACCTGAGCTTCCGGGAAATCGGCGAGCGCCTCGGCGTCGGCGAGGGCGCCGCGCGCCAGCAGGTGTTCCGCGCGCTGCGGCGGCTACCAACGCTGATGGCCCGGCGCGGCGTGCGCGTCTCCTCCGAAACCCTGGCCGTCGCACTGACAACGACCGCCGTGCTCCCCGGCCCCGCCGGACTCGCCGCCACGGTCGCGGCGACCGCGACGTCCGCCGCGGCGGCGGCCCCGTACGCCGGCATGGTGAAAGGCGTGGTGACCGTCATGACGTGGACGAAAGCGAAAGCGACGCTGCTCGTCGCCGCGGTGACCCTCATCGTCGGCGGCTCGACCGCCCTCGTCGTCCGCGAACTCGGCAAACCGACCCCACCCCAACCCGGCGGCGCCGGCACCGGTATCGCGGTCGTCGCCGATCCCGGCGGAGGGACGATTCGCAACCAGGCTGGCACCCTCGGCGACACGCCCCCGGACGCCGCCGCCGCCGCCGCCGCCGCGCCTCGCCCCCGGCGCCCCGCCGCCCGCGCCGCGTTCGGTGACGGCGCGCCGCAGTTCGGCCCGGTGACCGAGCACAACCCGGCCGCCCGCCCCTACGCCTGGCAGGGGCCGATCGTCGTCGTCGCCCTAACGCCCGACGACCGCCCCGTCCCCGACGCCGAAGTGTTCGTCGTCCCGATGCACCGCAGCGTCGCGATCTACGGCTACACGCCCGGCGCGCTCGCCGGCCGCACCGACGCCGACGGCCGCTTCGAAGTCACCCCGCGCGAGGAACCCGCCGCCGTCTTCGTCCGCACCGAGGCCGTCGTCGGCGAGGCCGTCGTGCGCGCCGCGGGCACCGTCGTCGTCACCGCCCGCCCGTGGGGCCGCCTCGAGGGCACGCTCCGCGTCGGCGACCAGCCCGACGCCGACGCGGACCTCTTCCTCTGGCACCCGGTGCCCCGCGCCGACCACGACCGCGCGCGCTGGATCGACCGCAACCGCTACTTCCACACCGACGCCCACGGCCGCCTCGTGATCGAACACCTGCTGCCCGGCCAGGCGGGCATCGACGTCCGCCGCAACGGCCAGACCGAGCGCCAGTACGTCTACCGCGTCGAGCCGGGCCGGACCGTGCGGGCCGCGATCGGCGGCGCGGGGCGGGCCATCGTCGGCCGCGTCAGCCCGGTCCCGCCGGAACTCAACCGCCGCCGCGGACACCTCCGGCCCTCGCCGGCGCCCGGGGCGGTCGAACCCGCCGCCGCGCCGCCGTCGACCGCCCCCGCCGCGCCGCGTCAGGACCCGTCCGCCACCTACGCCTTCTCGGTCCGCCCCGACGGCACGTTCCGGATCGACGACGTGCCCGCGGGGCACTTCGCGATCCACCTCAGCCTCGCCGAGGCGCGCCCGGGCGAACCGCACGCCGAGGAAGGGGCCAGCGGCGTGGTCGAGGTCACCGTGCCGCCACAGCCGGTCCCCGGCCCCGGCGTCGCGCCGCTGGACCTCGGCGAGGTGAAGTTGACGGTGGTGCCGCGCATCGCGGTCGGGGACGCGCCCCCGCCGCTCGACGGCGTCGACGCCGACGGCAAGCCCGTCCGCCTCGCCGACTTCCGCGGCAAGTACCTGCTCCTCCACCTCTGGGGCTCGGTCAATCGCTTGGCGGCCCAGCGCGGGGCGCTGGACGTCGTGCACGACCGGTTCGGGGATTACCCCCGGTTCGCCATGCTCGGCGTGAACGTCGACGCCCCGCTCGACGCGCTTCCCGACGCCCCCCTCCAGCCCGCCGCCAAGACCACCTGGCCCCAGATCGTCCGCCGCGACGCGCCCGGCGCGGCCCCGCCCGAGGTGTCGCGGGGGCCGCAGTTCCTCCTGCTCGGCCCGGACGGGACGGTGATCGCCTGCACCAGCCAGCCCGCGCGCGTCCTCGACCTGGTCGACCGGGGCCTCCCCCCCGCCGACTGGGCCGACGCCGGCGGCGCCTCCCCGCTCGAGGACGTCCGCGTCCTCGTCGAGGAGGCCCCGACGGTCGCCCGGGCCGAACTCCCGTACCGCGGCGTGCCCGCCCCGGCGGCCGACGACGCCGCCCGCTCCGCCAGGTTCCGCGTCGTCGACGGCCGTCTCCGCAACAAGGAGCTCGGCCTCGCCCCACTCCACGACGGCCGCGTCCAGCGCACCGACGACGCGCCGAACGAGTCCACCTTCTTCGAGTGGGGCACCCTCGAGGGCCGCATCGGGGTCGACCTGGGCCGCCGCGTCCTGATCGCGGCCGTCAACACCTACTCGCGCCACAAGGACGACCGCGCCCCCCAGGTGTACAAGGTCTACGGCAGCGACGGCGCCGCCAAAACGTTCGACCCCTCCCCGAAGATCGGCACCGACCCCCGCACCGTCGGGTGGACGCTGATCGCCACCGTCGACACCCGCCCCCGCGCCGGTCGGCCCGGCGGCCGCTACGCCGTCTCCGTCGCCGCCCCCGACCCCGAGGGCGCGATCGGCAGCTTCCGCCACCTCCTGCTGAACGTGTTCGTGACCGAGACCAACGACGAGTGGGGCCACACGTTCTACGGCGAGCTGGACGTCGTCGAGCGCAAGTGACCCGCCCGGCGAGGCCGCTTCAGCGGCCGGGTCCGCCTTACCTGGACTCGTGGCGCGTCCCCATTGGGTGGGGCGGACATTCTTGTCCGCCCGAGTAGAACCTTCCGATCGGCCCCTGGTGCGCCGCCGGCTTGGTCTTCGATCTTTCGTCTTTGTCTTCGCCCCTCCCGCCTCCCCCTCACTCCCCCACCTCCACCGGAAATTCTCCCCGATACCCCGCCCGCCCCGCGATCCGCACCTCCACCACCAGCCGCCACCGAACCCGCGGCAGCGGCCCCACCCCCGGCGTGCTCGCCGGCGCGTCCGCCGGCGGCGTCAACTTCGCCCGCGCCACCAGCGGCCGCCCCGGCCCCGCCTCCCCATCCACCGGCACCTCCGCCCACTGCTCCACCCGCGTCGCGGTCACCGCCGCGTGCCGCGCCCGCCGTTGCGTCCTCACCGTCTGCCGGCAAACCAGCCCCACCCGCACCGCCTCAACGTGCGCGTGCGTCTGAAACGGCTGCTCCACCTTCACGTCGAACGTCCGCCCCGGCCGCAGCACGCCCGCGTTCACCGTCACCCGCGGATCGTCCACCACCCGCGCCACCCGCAGGTGACGGAAGTACAGCACCAGCGGCATTAACCCCAGCAACAGGAAGAGCGGGATCAGCCAGTACGCCTCCGTCGCGTAAGGCCGGTCCGCGTGCATCAGGTAGTGCCCGATCGCCACCCCGCCGATCACGTACCACGCCAGGCTCGCCGCCCGATACGGGTGCCGCCGCGCCCGCAGCGGCGTCTCAACCGTCAACTCGTGCGCCCCCGACCCTCCCGACACGCCGCCCCCCGCCCCCTCCACCCGCCGCGCCGGCCAATCGTGCACCCGCCGCCCCCGCCCCGCCGCCCAGAACCCCACCCCCAGCGACAAGAACCCGACGCAGAACAAGATGATCATGTACGGCGCGAAGTCCCACTCGCGCAGCAGGAACGCCTTGCTCGGGTCGTTCCGGTCGTACCGGTAAACCGTCACCCGCTTCCCCACCGGGTGGTCCGCCACGACCCGCTCCGCCCGCGCCTTCGACGTCCCCGACGCCCCCAGCGGAAACACCTGTCCCGCCGTCACGATCGACCCGTCCGCCTCGAACCGGAACCCGACGTTCGGCCGATACCGCGTCGTCGTCCGCCCCTTCGCCGTCCGCTCGCTGCTGACCACCACCTCCGACCGGGTAATCGTCGCCGGCACCCCCCACGCCGCCCGCAACCGCTCCTGCTGCGCCAGCACCTGGGTCACCCCCACCGCCACGAACAGCGATGCAACCGCGAGGAAAATGGCAGCGGCAAATCTCATAGGAAGGCCCGTCCGACACGCCCCTCAACTCCCCCGACCCCGACCCCGGTCCCGGAGCACACCGCGCGCTCGCCGCAGTCTAGCCGGCCCGCTTGCGGGCCGTGATCCGCGCCGTCAAACAAACCGTGCCTGAACGCGCAGCAAGCAACGCAGCAAGGTGCCCCAACAGCCTAGCGCCCACGACACCCAGCGGCAAGTCCGCCACGATCGCTGGCAGAGCGAACGCGACCCCGCTACCTTGTCCCCGACCGATCATTCGCCCAACGCCGCAGGCGTTCGACCTGACCGGAGGCGCCATGAGCCCCTGGCCGATCCCACAAGGCTTCGAACAACTCGTCCGCGACCACGTCCGCAGAACCCGCGGCGGGGAGCGGGATCACCTCTCGGCCGCCGATTTCCCGTCCGGGCAGGCCGTGCGCCTGGACTTCCCCGACGGCTCGTTCGCCCACTTCGAATACGCCTTCTTCATCGAAGACCCGGCCCGGCGGTTGATCGCGGTCTTCACCGAGCATTGCGGCTACCACGTCTTCCCGTCCCCCGACCTGTCCGTCACGCTCCTTCCCCGGCCGACCCCTACCCCGTGACGCACGAGCAGCCAGCACGCCCAGCCGGGCACGCGCGGCGACCCCCTCTCCGCTCCCCCCACAGATCAATGTCCTCGAACCCCCGACACGTCCAAGCGCAACACCGTTCAACGAAAAATCCGAAATTCAACGCGTCGGAACCCTCGCAAATCAGCACCCGCCCCCCGACGCCGCACCCCCGCGCGTCTCCGGCGCGCAACACCACCCCCATATACGGAGGCCTCCGATGCGCGCGAACAGCCACCTCCCTCTCCCAAGGCCGCCGACGACGCCCCCTCGCCGCGTGATGCCACCGGCCGTGGGAGAGGGCAGGGGTGAGGGGCTCTTCCCCCCGCCCGACCGCGCCCGTCGCCACGAACAAAACCTGCAAAACGAACCCGCCGACGCCACACCGCGCAACAAGGCGCCACACGGCGCAACAACCCCACCGAAAACTGCGAAACGAACCCACCGCGCCACACGGCGCCACAAAGCGCAACACGGCGCAACATCCGCACCGGGAAACTACGAAACAAACCCACCGCCCCTCTCCCTCTCCCTCTCCCTCTCCCTCTCCCTCTCCCTCTCCCTCCGTGCCTCCGTGGTGGAACCGACCCCCCCCACTGCAAAACGAACCCACCGCGTCAGGAACCTTCCCCCGCGCCCCGCGTCCAACCCGCCATGCGTAAACTGTTCACCACCGCCATCCTCACCGCCGCCACCATCACCGCCCTCCCCGCCTTCGCCCAGCTCCCCGGCGACAAGCCCGCCCAACCCGCCGCCCCCGCCAAGCCCGGCGACGCCGCCAACGTCCCGGTCAAGGTCGTCGTCCTCTTCTCCTCCGGCGTCGGCTACTTCGAGCACGGCGGCTCGGTCAGGGGCAACAGCTCCACCGAGCTCCGGTTCAAGACCAACCAGATCAACGACATCCTCAAGTCCCTGCTCCTCCAGGACCTGGGCGGCGGCAAGGTCTCGACCGTCGTCTACCCCTCCCAGGACCCGATCGAGAAGACGCTCAAGAGCTTCCAGGTCGACATCACCGGCAACCCCTCCCTCGCCGAGCTCCTCGCCCAGCTCCGCGGCGCCAAGGTGCAGGTTACGGTCGGCGGCGAGAACGTCTCCGGCACCATCCTCGGCCTCGAGAAAAAGCCCAAGTCCGTCGGCGACAACAAGACGATCGAAACCTGGGTCATCAACCTGATCACCGGCGGCACGATCCGAGCCGTCGAGCTCGCCGACGCCAAGCGCATCGAGCTCGAAGACCCCCAGCTCCAGGAGGAGCTGACCAAGGCCCTGACCGCCCTCGCCCAGGCCCGCGACCAGGACAAGAAGCCGGTCACCCTGAACTTCACCGGCGACGGCGACCGCCAGGTCCGCGTCGGCTACGTCGTTGAGACCCCCGTCTGGAAAACCAGCTACCGCCTGGTCCTCCCCGCCGACGCCAAGGACGACAAGCCCCGCCTGCTCGGCTGGGCGATCGTTGAGAACCAGACCGACAACGACTGGAGCAACGTCCAGCTCAGCCTCGTGTCCGGCCGCCCGATCAGCTTCATCCAGGACCTCTACCGCCCGCTCTACGTCCCCCGCCCGGTCGTCCAGCCCGAGCTCTACGCCAGCCTCCGCCCCCAGACCTACGACGCCGGCATGGCCAAGGAAGAAAAGCAGCTCGCCGCGATGACCGAGGGCCTCGAGGCCAGCGGCAACCGCGACACGCTCGCCCGCCGGAACCGCCCGGCCGCCGCCACCGCCGCGCCCGGCGCCCCGATGGGCGGCGCGGGCGGCGGCGGCGGCTTCGGCCGCGCCGCCGGTGTCGACATGGCCGACAAGGACGCCGACTACAAGCCGATGACCGACATGTCCGCGTCCGTCGCCTCGATCGCGTCGGCGTCCAAGGTCGGCGAGCTGTTCCAGTACACCGTCGGCAACGTCACGCTCCCCCGCCAGCGCTCCGCCATGCTCCCGATCATCACCGACGACGTCGAGATCGAGCGGCTGTCGATCTACAACCCGTCCGTCCTCCCGCGCAACCCGCTGAACGGCGCCCGCGTCAAGAACACGACCGGCAAGCACCTGCTCCAGGGCCCGATCACCGTGATCGACGGCGCCGCCTACGCCGGCGACGCCCGCATCGACAACGTCCCCCCCGGCCAGGAACGGCTGATCTCCTACGGCGTCGACCTCCAGGTGCTCGTCGACGGCACGAAGACCCAGTCGACCGACGTGATCCAGACCGGCAAAATCGTCAAGGGCGTCCTCGAGCTGACCCGCAAGTTCGTCCACACCCACAACTACGCCGCCGAGAACAAGGGCGACGCCGACAAGCAGCTCGTGATCGAGCACCCGCTCCGCCAGGGGTGGAAGCTGGTCGAGCCCGAGAAGCCGATGGAGAAGACCGACGCGCTCTACCGCTTCAAGCAGCCGATCGCCGCCGGCAAGGGCGCGGCGCTCAAGGTCGTCGAGGAGCTGGTCAGCCAGCAGACGATCGCGATCCTGCCGGCCGACGTCGGGTCGCTCGAGTTCTACACCAAGACCGACCGGATCCCGAAAAGCGTTCGGGACGTGCTCGCCAAGGCGATCGCGATGAAGAACGCGATGACCGACCTCCAGCGGCAAATCGAGGAGCGCCGCCGCCAGGTCAACGACATCTCCACCGAGCAGACCCGGATCCGCGCCAACCTCGGCACGATCGAGCGCACCAGCGACTACGCCGGCCGCCTGCTGAAGAAGCTGAACGACCAGGAGACGACGATCGAAAAGCACCAAGCCGACATCAAGACCCTCGAACAACAACTGGACGACCAGCGCAAGGCCTTCGAGGCGTACCTGCAGAACACCAGCGTGGACGACAAGGGGTGAAGACGCGCTAACCGCGCCCTCCCTCTCCCGAGGGCGCCCCGTGCGCTCGTCCGCCGACAGGTCGAACGCCCGCGGGGGTGAGGGGCTCTTCGCGGCGCCCGTGTGTGCCCCTTGCCGTTCGGGAAGACCCCTCATCCTAACCCTCTCCCCGCCGCGGTCAGCCTTAGCGGCGACGACGGGTCGACCGTCGCGGCTGGGAGAGGGGACCGAATCACCGCGCCCGGAGGTCGTAACACAGCAGGCGGGCGGGCGTCTTGTTCAGCGGGTCGGGCGCGTTCTGGACGACGTAGAGCAACCCGCGCGACACGACCGGCGGGGCCCACGTCTCCTGGGCGGCGAACAGCCACGTGCGGGAGGCGACCTTCGCGCCCGCGGGCGACAGGTCGAGGTACAGCAGGTGGCCCCACTCGGTTAGGCAGAGCGTCTTGCCGTCGACGTGGAGCAGGTGGCAGCGGTCGGGGTTGAGCCGGACGGTCTTGGTCTCGCCGGTCCGGGTGGTGACGGTCTCGGACAGGTCGGGCTCGGCGCGCCACTTCTCGTCGCCGGTCGCGAGGTCGAGGCAGACGAGCGGGCAATTGGCCGGCCCGTGCCCGTCGCAGCCGTAGAGGTGCCCGGCCAGCGGGAGCGCGGTCATGAAGTGGGTCGCGAGCTTGTCCGACTCCCAGAGTTGCTTCGCCACGAGTTTGCCGTTGTCGGCGGTCAGTTGAAGGAGCGTCCCGCCCTTGCCGTAGCACTCGGAGATGAAGACCTTGTCATCGACGATTAGCGGCGACGACGCGTTGACCGACTCGTACCGCCGCCCGCGCCACGGGAACGCGAAGTCGACCGCGCCGGTGGCGGGGTCGAGGCAGAGCAGGCCGCCGGTCGCGGGGCGGGACTCGCCGCCGGCGAAGACGAACACCCGTCGGAGGTTGTGTACGGTCGCCGGGATCGGCGAGGCGTAGCTGGGGCCCCAGTCGTTCGGGGCCTTCGCGGCCCACGCGACCTTGCCCGTCCTGGGCTCCAGGCCGATCACGCACGCGCCCCTAGCGCCGACGTTGACGATCAAGCGGCCGCCGTCGAGCAGGGGGGTCGCGCCGACGCCGAAGAAGTTCGGTTCGAGCTTGAACTCGGCGAGCAGATCGCGCTTCCAGAGCGGCCGGCCGGCCGCGAGGTCGAGCGCGTGCAGCTTGCCCTCGGCGCCGAATGTGAACACGAGCGAGTTGCCGGCGTCGATCACCGGCGTGCACCGCGGGCCGTTCGTGTAGCCGTAGCGGTCGCGGTACTCGGACGGGTAGGCGAACCGCCAGTAGCGCTGGCCGGTCTCGGGGTGCAGGCAGTCCACGACCTCCTCGTCCTTCAGGCGGTGGAAGAGGATCAGGCGGTCCCCGTAAACCGCGGGGGCGGAATAGCCGGTGCCCTTCTGAACTTCGAAGACCGGCTTGAGGTTCGTCAGGTCGGCGGTCAGGCGCGTCTCGGCCGAGACCGGGGTGTGCGACTCGCCGAGGAAGCCGGGGGAGTTCGTCGTCTTCGCGTCCTTGTGCAGCGGCTTGGGGGCGGCGTGGAAGGTGAGGTCTGGGTGCGGCGCGGGTTTCGGCGCGTCGACGGGCTTGTGCGGCGTGACCTGCGGCGGCGCGGGGTCGGGGAAGTCGGCGGCGCGGGTGGAGAGGGCGAGGAGCAGGACGGCGGTGAGGGTGAGCCGCGAGGTCATGCGGTAATGATAGTGCGGTCGGCCTCAGGCCGCCTTCGCCGGCGGCGTTTGCTGCCGGCGGGCCCTCGCCAGTCCGAACGACACCGGGCCCCACAGCGCGTACGCGAGGCAGGCGACGCCGAGGATGTGGCGGTGCGCGACGACGATCAGCAGGATCAGCACGACGACCGTGATCACCCGCGCGATCGACTTGCGTCCCTTCAGGTAGCGGTTGACCACGTGCGGGTAGCGGATGTTCGATACCATCAGCAGCCCGGTCGCCAGGACGACGATTGGCAGCACGTAGATCAGCACGTTCGCCGCGCCGTGGGCGAACGACTTGCCGGCCGCGTGCCAGTGGGCGAGGTCCTGCTGCATCAGGATCAGCGCGGCGACCGCGCCGGCGGCGCCGGGGCTGGGCAGGCCGAGGAACGAGTAGTGGTGCTGCTCGCCGTGCTCGTTGGACACGTTGAACCGGGCCAGGCGCATCGCGGCGCAGGACATGTAGAGGGCGCCGACGGCCCAGATCAGGCGGGAGAGGGTCGGGTGGATCTCGGGGTGGTAGCTCTTGAAGAGCTGGAGCGTGATCAATGCGGGGGCGGCGCCGAACGACAGGACGTCGGCGAGCGAGTCGAGCTGCCCGCCGAAGTCGGTCGTGTGGCGGGTGTAGCGGGCGAGGCGGCCGTCGAGGCCGTCGAACAGCATCGCGACGAAGATCAGGTACGCCGCCGCGAGGAAGTTGTACTTCGTGAACCAGTTGGTCAGCGGGTCCGGGCTGGTGCCGGTCGGGTCGAGGCCGGCGATGTAGATCGCGCCGAACCCGCAGATCGCGTTGCCGAGCGTCGCCATCGACGGCAGGAAGTAGACCGAGCGGACGTACGCCCGGCGGCCGTGGCGGCGGAGGCGGCGTCGGCGGTGCTCGCGCGACCGGTGGATCGCCGCCCGCTTCGGCTTGCCGCCGGGGAACGCGTCGTCGGGGTTGGGGGCGGGGTAGGCGGTCATTGAGCGGAAGCAGCCAGTAATCAGTAGCAAGCAGTCAGTAGAAGACCACGGCTACGTCAGCGGGATCGGGTCGGAATCCTGCGGCGTCTTGCTGCGGGGGAAGGTCTCCAGGGTGACGGTGGGGGTGGAGAGGGGCTTGTTGACGGTGGCGAGGACGTCGATGCCGCCGCGGACCTTGGCGTTGATGCCGGTCAGGACCTTGGGCTCGAGGTGCTTGGGGATGTAGAGCTCCGTGCGCGAGCCGAACTTGATCATGCCGATCCGCTGACCGCGGGCGACGACGTCGCCGGTCTTGCTCGTGCAGATGATCCGGCGGGCGATCAGGCCGACGATCTGCTTGACCGCGACGGCGACCTGCTGCGTGCCCGGCTCGAGGATCACGATCGTGTTGGACTCGTTGTCGGACGACGCCTGGGCGTGGGAGAGGGCGTTGATGAACTTGCCCTTCTTGTAGACGACTTCCTTGACCACGCCGTCGCACGGGGCGCGGTTGACGTGGACGTTGAAGACCGAGAGGAAGATGCCGACGCGGACGGCCGGTCCGCCGCCGACCAGGTCGCAGGATTCGAGCTCGGTGACGTCGGAGACCATGCCGTCGGCCGGCGAGACCAGGGCGGTGGCGTCGGTCGTGATCTCGCGCTCGGGGTCGCGGAAGAACGCGAACAGCCAGATCCAGACCGGGAGGACCAGGAGCGACAGGGCCGGGTGGACGAAGGAGAGGGCGAACGCGAGGCCGAACAGGACGACCGTGCCAATGATCATCTCCCATTGGCCGTGGGGGGTGAAACGCATGGGTTGAAGTTAGAGGTGGGGGGAGGGGATGTCAACGCACGAAGGCGGAAGGATGAAGGGTGGGCCACGGTGGGCCGTGTTGCCCGTATCACGGGCGCCTCGCCCGTGTTCGACGTCACCCACGGGCGAGGCGCCCGTGCCACCGCGAAACCCAAGGCGCGGGCGGGCCGTCCGTTCTACGAGCAACGGCGCGCCGCTGACGCGTCAGGCGCGGAAGGTCAGGGTGGTGACGATCGAGTGGTCCGGATGCCGGATGTGGATCGTGTGGTCGGCGGGGGAGGCGGGGCCGAGGTCGTAGTAGGCGCGGCGACTGATGCCCATGACGGGTTGAAGCGAGTAACTTGTAATGGGAGGCCGCTCGACCAGGCGGGTGTAGTCGATCGTGATGTCACGGGGGGTGCCGGGGACGTGAACGGGGGAGAGTGCGCCGAACGCGACGTCGTAGCCCCCTTCGTCCCAGAAGAAGGCGGTGAGTCGGAGGATGGTACGGCCGTTCTGGCGGGTCACCTTGTAGGTGAGTTGGTTGGACTCGAGGTCGTCGTGGACGACGGTGGCGCCTCCGTCGTCGCGTGTTTCGAGGTCGCCGTGGAAGTCGTTGTCGCGGCCGCGCGAGGGGCGCCAGGTGTCGGCGCCGGGGCCGCCGTGGAGGGAGTCATAGCCGCGGTCGCCGAACAGGGTGTCGTTGCCGGCTTCGCCGAAGAGGTTGTCGTTGTGGTTGCCGCCGAGCAGCGAGTCGTTGCCGTCGCCGCCCCAGAGGGTGGACGCGGCGCCGCCACCGTTGCCGAAGAGGGCGTCGCTGCCGCCCGGGGCGGTAACCGTGTCGTCCCCCGCGCCGCCGAAGACCTCCGCGGGACGGCTGGCGTAGGTGAGGTTGACGGTGTCGTCGTCGCCCCCGGCGTCGACGTGGACGCGGCGGAAGTCGCCGGGCTGGTAGTTGGCGAGGTTGACGTTGTTCACCCAGAGGCCGAGGGAGTCGCTGTCGATCCAGCGGGAGATCGCGATCGTGTCGGCGGCGTCCGTGCCGCGGACGTAGAGCGTGCGGCCCTTGGAGATGCTCGCGCCGGGGGTGGCGGACAGGTGCTGACGCGCTTCGAGCGACTCGAACATGGTGCCTCCCTGATGGACGTGCCCTACCCTATTGTGGCTGCGAGTGTAGCAGGGGGGACGGCGGGTGACGCGGGCTTTTCGCGCGCGGCAAGCGCGTGGACGGGCGGCGGGCCGGACGGGCGGCAGGCTGGGGGAGATGGCGCGGCTGGGACGGTGATCTCGCGCACGGGGCGGGGCGATCCGCCGTGGTGACCGGAAGGATGGATCAACTCGCGGTTGGGCTCATTGCCCACATCACCGGCGCCCCGCGCGCGTCTTACTTTCCCCGTGGCGCGCCCGGTGGCGCGGCGGACGGGCGGGTCAGCGGGCACCAGGCGACAGGCCGGGGTCCTGCCCCCGCAGGCGCAGGAGCAGGTCGTTCAGGGCGCGTCGTGCCGTCGGCGCGTCCGGCAGCGGGCTGGTGTCGCGGGCGGTCCCCAGTTCGGCGCGAAGGCGGTGGTACTCGGCGCGGTGGGAGTTGACGTCGGCGTCGGTCAGGGTGCCGTGTTCGCCGCCGGCGAGCTTACGGGCCATCAGGTCGGGGATCTGGGGGAGGTTGAATTCGTGGTTGAGCGTGACGAGGTTGGCTTGAACCTCGCCGGTGCGAGCGAGGTGGATGCCGGTCAGGAGGACGCGGTAGACGTAGAGGAGCGGCTTCGCGCGGGGCGGGGTCTCCTTCTCGAACAGCCGCCACTGGGTCTCGGCGAAGCCGAGGTAGTGGTAGGCGTGGTACTTCGTTACGCAGGCGGGGGCGAGGGATTTCAGCTCGTCGTGCCACCCGGTGGTGTGGACGATCAGCGGCGAGAGGAGTTGTTCGAGGACGTAGCCGTTCTTCTTCAGCATCAGGAGGAAGAACTTGCGCGCGTCGTGGGTGACGAGGTCGAGCTCGAGGCCGGCGTCGACGGTCTCCCGCTCGATGGTCTCGTCCTTGGCGTCGAGGCCGAGGAGCATCGGCGGCGGGAGGACGTGGACGCCGCGGAGGTCGTAGTCGGAGTCGGGGGAGGGGAAGCCGTACAGGTGCGCGCCGCTGATGGTGGCGAAGATCAGCGGGTAGGGCTGGGCGGCGACGAGGGTGTGCAAACGGGGGTCGAAAGTCACGAATTGTTGTCCTTTTGCTTGTCCCCTCGCGGCCGGTCGGGGCCTGTTTAGGGTACTACATCGGCCCGCGCCGATTCAGTATCGTCCCCATCCCCCCGACGGAGCGCGGCGCACGGGCGCCGCGGGGCGAGTGGCATCCTTGGAAGGGAACGAATCCTGATGCGAGTTCTGACGTTCGCGGTGTTGGCGCTGTTTTTCGCGTGCGTGGCGGTGGGGGCGGCGGAGGTCGAGGCGGGCAAGCCGACGCCGGCGCCCAAGCCGCCGGCGGCGAAGCCGGGCGTGATCGCCGGCGTGATCGCCGACGAGCGCGGGAATGTCATTCGCGACGCGAAGGTGCGGATCATCATCTCCGGGATCAGCGGCAGCTTCGGGCAGCGGAACGACTTCACGTTTGAGGCGAACGAGGACGGCACGTACGGGTTCGACATCCCGGACGGCGTGTACAAGATCTGGGCCGAGATCGACACCGAGTACAACGGCCGGCAGTACCGCCTGCGGCTGCACCCGGAGGACAAGAAGGACTGGAACGCCGGGCACTCGACCAAGAGCGGCGTGGTGAAGAACTTCGTCTGGAAGGTCAGCGGCCTGAAGCCGGGCGGCGACAAGAAGATGTTCAGCTCGTACTACGGGCCGGCGGTCACGATCGAGGACGCGGACCATTACGACGACGCGAAGAAGCTGCTCGCGCTTTACCCGCGGGGGAAGGTTGTGGCGCGGTTCGCGCCGCGCGGGAAGCTGATCGACGGGTCGGAGATCAAGCCGTTCGAGCGTGAGTTCCCGGTGTCGGCGTTCCAGCAGTACTCGGGGAAGATCCCGGACGTGCCGCTGGGGGACTACACGGTGTCGGCGAAGCTCGTGGACGGCAACCGCGAAGTCCCGCTGAAGATCCGCTGGCACCGGCCCGGCGTGGTCGAGAAGCCGCCGCTGGCGGAGACGGCGGAGATCGAGTTCGTGCAGCCGTCGTTGGTCGAGAGCCTAGGCGAGGTGAAGATGCACGTGGGGGAGCCGGGCGCGGCCCGGGCGGTGGGGGCGGCGCCGGTGCCGCCGGAAGCGGCGAGGAAGGCGGCGGTGGCGCCGGTGGAGACGAAGGCGGCCGTCGCGGAGGCGAAGGGTGCTGATGTGAAGGCCGCCGAGCCGCAGGCGGCGGACGCAAAGCTGGTCGCGCGGCCGAACCTGCTGGTGGGCAAGGTCGTGGATTCGCAGGGCAAGCCGCTCGCCGGCGCGAAGGTGCTGGCGGACAACACGATGTTCTACAACGCGAACCTGTTCGCGAAGACGAAGGAGGACGGGGCGTATTCGCTGGAGGTGACGCGGGGGTCGTGGCAGGCGTCGGCGACGGTCCGCCGGGAGTATCACGGCAAGGAGTACACGCTCCTGTTGCACCCGAGCGACCCCGACCCGTTCGCGGGAACCGACGGCGCAGTACGCAACTTCGAACTACGGCTGACCGGCAAGCGGGCCGGCGAGGGCGACCGCGGGTTCTACGGCGGAACGGTGATCGCGTACGCCGACGTCAGCGACTTCGAGTTGTCGGCGGCGATGGCGAACGTCGAGGTCACGCTGACGCCGGTCGGCCCGCTGGTCGACGGCAGCGTGGGCAAGCCGGTGACGGCCAAGCTCGCGCGGACGGCGGACGGCGACGCGGTGCGCGACGTGCCGGTCGGGCGGTACGCCGTGACCGCCCGCTACGCCCGCCCGAACCGCAAGAGCACGCCGATGCGGGTGCGGCTTCGGAACGACGGCGAGTTCGCCGACAAGGTCGTGGCGGACTTCACGGACATCCTCGGCGGCGGGTCCGGCACCTACCAGATGTCGATCGAGGTGCAGCGGCAGCCGGCCGGTCGATGACCGCGGCCGCGGCGTATAAGCCGCCGGGCTACAATTCCGCCCCGCTCGCCTTTAGGTCCACCTTCCCGTTCGCGAACACGACCCCCTCGGCCTTGAGGAGGCGTTTCTTCTTTTCGAGACCGGCGGCGAAGCCGGTCAGCGACCCGTCGCTGCCGACGACGCGGTGGCAAGGCACGCGCGGCGCGTACGGGTTGCGGTTCAGCGCGCTGCCGACGGCCCGGTACGCGACGGTGTCGAGCTTCCGCGCGATCGCGGCGTAGGTCGTGACCTTGCCGCGGGGCACCCGCGCGCAGACGGCCCACACCCGCTCGTTGAACGTCATTCCCTTGACCACCCGCCCCGCCAGGATCTCGTCTTCGAACCCCATTTGCCGCGTCTCCTTCTCCGCCCCCCACCCTACCGGCGACTGCTTTGCGGTCAACGGGCGGCGCGGCGCGCGGGGGGAGGATTCCCCGCTCGGGCGCGTGGTGTCGCGGACGCGATTCCGTTTACTCCGGCTGACCGCAGCGCGGCGGTCCGCCCGGCAGCCTTCGGTTACGCCATCGCGGAACGTGCGCTAGATCGAGTAATCCTGATCCCCCTGGTCGAACACCCGCGCGTTGCGCACGCGCACGTAGACCCGGTCGTCTGCCTTGAGCGCCAGCTCCCGGTAGCGGTCCCGCGTCAACTCGGCCTCGACCGCCTCCGAGTTGTCCAACCGCTTCAGCGACACGTTGACCACCGCCCCGGCGAAGCCGATGTGGTCGACCTTGGCGGGGATCACGCCGTTCCCGTCCGGCACCTCGCGCACGATCTCCACGTCGTGCGGCCGCACGTACGCCACCTTCCCCGCCTCCCGCGCCGCCGCCGGAACCGCGATGGCCGCCGCCGCCGCCTCCCCCCCGTCCCCGCCCGGCGCGTTCATCGCCAGCGCGCCGTCCTCCAGTCGCCCGTGGAACAGGTTGACGTTGCCGAGGAAGTTGTAAACGAACGGGTTGGCGGGGGCGTCGTAGACCTCTTCCGGCGTGCCGAGCTGTTCGATGCGGCCCTTGTTCATCACGGCGACGCGGTCGCTGACCTCGAGGGCTTCCTCCTGGTCGTGGGTGACGAAGACGCTGGTGATGTGCACCTCGTCGTGGAGGCGGCGGAGCCAGCGGCGGAGCTCGCGGCGGACCTTGGCGTCGAGCGCGCCGAACGGCTCGTCGAGCAGGAGGACCCTGGGCTGGACGGCGAGCGCGCGGGCGAGCGCGACGCGCTGGCGCTGGCCGCCGGAGAGCTGGCTGGGGTAGCGGCGGGCGAAGCCGTCGAGCTGGACGAGGCGGAGGAGCTCGCCGACGCGGTCCTTGATCTCGGAGCGGGCGGGCCGCTGGCGCCACGGTCGGGCGCGGAGGCCGAACGCGACGTTCTCGAACACGGTCATGTGCTTGAACAGCGCGTAGTGCTGGAAGACGAACCCGACCTGGCGGGCGGAGACGTGGTGCTCGGCGACGTCCTCGTCCCAGAGGAGGATCTGGCCGCCGGGGTCGGCCTGCTCGAGGCCGGCGATGATGCGCAGCAGCGTGGTCTTGCCGGAGCCGGAGGGGCCGAGCAGGGCGACGAGCTCGCCGGTCTCGACCTTGAGGCTGACGTTGGCGAGGGCCTTGAAGCCGTTGCCGAAGGTTTTGTTGATGTTGCGGACTTCGATGCTCATAGGAAATCGTGAAACGTGAAGACGTGAAGACGTGAAACAAGTCGCCTTCGCCGGGGCGCCGGCGCGAGGGAACTTGCTTCACGTTTCACGTCTTCACGTCTCATGCCTCTCACCCTTTCACCGGGGTTGCGGCCGCCGCGGCCGGCGCGACCGCGGTCTCGTCTTCATTATCCTTCCGCGTCTTCCACTCGATCGCGCTCTTGAGCACCAGCGTGACGACGGCCAGTAGCGCCAGCAGCGAGGCGACGGCGAAGGCGGGCTGGGTCTTGTACTCCTGCCAGAGCTTTTCGATCCGCAGGGGCATGGTGTCGTTGGAGTCGAGGTGGCCGCTGACGACGGAGACGGCGCCGAACTCGCCCAGGGCGCGGGCGGTGCAGAGGATCGCGCCGTAGAGCAGGCCCCACTTGATGCTGGGGAGCGTGACGCGGCGGAACGTGTACCAGCCGCTGGCGCCGAGCGTGATCGCGGCCTGCTCGGCCTCGACGCCCTGGGTCTCCATCAGCGGGATCAGCGAGCGGGCGACGAACGGGAACGTGACGAAGATCGAGGCCATCACGATCGCCACCGGCGTGAAGATCACGCCGGTGTGCCGCTCGAGCCCGAACGGCCACCACGCGGCGGCGCCGCCCCCCGCGCCGAACCCGCGCCACGTCGGCCCCCACCACGGCCACTCGGTCGGCAGCAGGAACGCCCACGTCCGCGTCGGGTCGGTCGCGTACGCCCATCCGAGCACGCCGGCGATTGCCAGCGCGACGGCGCCGGCGCGGATCTTCCAATTCGCCCGGCGCGTGTTTACGCCGGGGAAGCGCGAGGGGCCGAAGACGAGCCGCTCGACGACCCGCACCAGGATCCAGACCCCCACCAACACCAGCATCAAATTCGGCAACGCCCGCACCGCGGGCGCGAGCCACGTGGCCCCCGTCGCCTTCGACCACTCGGCCAGCCACCCCTGTGCGCCGAACAGCAGCACGAAGATCAGCCCGGCGATGACCGGCGACACCGAGAAGGGCAAGTCGATCACCGACACCAGCAGCGACCGCCCCTTGAAGCGGAACTTCGACACCGCCCACGCCGCGGCCACGCCGAAGGCCATGTTGAGCGGGACGACGACGGCGGCGATCCCGAGCGTCATGCGGATCGCGGACCAGTTCTTCTCGGCCCGGGCGATCGGGGCGGCCATCTCGTTTTCCTCGCGCTGGAGGGCGCGTTGCTCGTCGCGGGCCTTGCGGCGCTGCGACAGCGGCATCGCGTCGATTTCGGCGAGGCGGCGGGTGATCTCGGCCTGGCGGGCGGCGTCGATCGCCGGCGGATAGAAGACGGACGTGTAGGCGGCCCACCCGCTCTTGAACGCCTCGCGGAAGACGTTGACGGCCGGGATCACGACGAACAGCGTCAGGAACGAGACGGCGATCAGCGTGAGTGTCACCCGCAGCCACCGCCCGCCGCCGCGCCGCTTGAAGGCGACGTCGGGCGTGCGGTACCCGGCTGGCGCGGGGGACGGCGCGAGGGCGGCGGGTCTGACGTCCGGTCGTGCCGGTTCTTGGGTCTCAACCGCGCTCATGACGCCTCCCCCACCACTGCAGGCCGTTGATCAGGAGCAGCACGGCGAGCGACACGCCGAGCAGCACCACGCCGATTGCGGTGGCCTCGGCGTAGCGGAAGTCTTCGAGCTTGGTCATGATCTGGACGGGGGCGATCTGGCTTTTGCCGGGGATGTTGCCGGTCACGAAGATGACCGAGCCGTACTCACCGACGGAGCGGGCGAACGCGAGGGCGACGCCGCTCAGCCAGGCGGGGAGCAGCTCGGGGAAGACGACGCGGCGGAAGGTCATCCACGTTCCGGCGCCGAGGCTGTGGGCGGCCTGCTCCATCTCGACTTCCCAATCCTGGAGGACGGGCTGGACGGTGCGGATCACGAACGGCAGGCTGACGAAGGTCAGCATCAGGATGACGCGAAACTCGTCGAGGCCGCTGAGCGTGGTGGCCGAGAGGCTCAGCCAGCCGACGCTGCCGAAGTAGTGGTTCCAGCCGTTGGTGACCCACGTGCCGATCGTGACGTTTTCGACCCAGGGGACGTGGGCGTAGAGGCTGGCGAAGGTCAGTCCGGCGACGGCGGTCGGGAGGGCGAATGGGAAGTCGACGACGGCGTCGAAGAACCGCCGGCCGGGGAATGGGTAGCGCACGAGCACCCAGGCGACGATCAGCCCGAAGAACGCGTTGATGATCGCGGCGGCGGCGGACGCTTGGAAGCTGAGGCGGTAGGAGGCGACGACGTGCTCGTCGGTCACGGCGTTCCAGAAGTCGGCCCAGGTGAGTTGGGCGGACTTGATCACGAGCGCGCCGAGCGGGATCAGCACGAGCAGTGACATGTAGAAGAGGGTGTACCCCATCGAGAAGGTGAACCCCGGGATGACCCGCCGCGCCTGCGCCATGGTGTCTCGCCCAACCCTGCTTGCTGCTTTGCTGCTGCTGAAAAGCGGGGCGCGTCGCGGATCGACGCGCCCCGCCATCTCTTCAACTGACTACTGACTGCTCGCTACTGACTACTTCTTGTAGAGCTGGTCGAACACGCCGCCGTCGGCAAAGAAGTGCTTCTGGGCGACGGGCCAGCCGCCGAACTGCTCGTCGATCGTGAACAGCTTGAGCGGCGGGAGGGTGGCCTGGTGCTTCTTGAGGGCGTCTAGGTTGCGCGGGCGGTAGTGGAGCTCGCCGATCACGTCCTGGGCCTCGGGGGTGTAGAGGAAGTTCAGGTAGGCCTCGGCGACCTTGCGGGTGCCCTTGGCGTCGACGACCCTGTCCACGACGGCGACCTGCGGCTCGGCCAGGATGCTGACGCTCGGGTAGACGATCTCGAACTTGTCCTTGCCGAACTCCTCCTGGACGAGCCAGGCCTCGTTCTCCCAGGAGATGAAGACGTCGCCGACGTTCTTCTGCGCGAACGTGACGGTGGACCCGCGGGCGCCGGTGTCAAGGACGGGGACGTTCTTGTAGAGGGCGGCGATGAACGCCTGGGCCTTGGCGTCGTTGAGCAGGGGGTAGTTCTTCGACGTTTGGGCGGCCTTGGTGGCGTCGTCGGAGGCCTTGATGCCCTCGGGAGTGGAGAGGTCGTAGCCCTTGACGCCGGCGGCGTAGGCCCAGGCGGCGAGGAAGTTCCAGCGGGCGCCGCCGCTGGTCTTGGGGTTGGGGGTGATCACCTGGACGCCCGGCTTGACCAGGTCGTCCCAGTCCTTGATCTGCTTCGGGTTGCCCTTGCGGACGACCAAGACGATCGTCGAGGTGTAGGGGGCGGCGTTGTTTGGGAGTTCCTTTTCCCAGCCGGGGTCGATCAGGCCGGCCTTTTCGACGGCGGCGGTGTCGCCGCCGAGGGCGAGGGTGACGACGTCGGCCTTGAGCCCGTCGATGACGGCGCGGGCCTGTTTGCCCGAGCCGCCGTGGGACTGGTCGATCGTGACGGCGCGGCCGGTGTCGGACTTGTGCTTGGCGGCGAAGAGCTTGTTCAGCTCTTCGTACAGCTCGCGCGTCGGGTCGTACGACACGTTCAGCAACTTGTCCTGGGCTTGGGAGACGGGGGAACCGACCACGAGGGCCGCCCCGGTCACCAGCAACGCCAACTTCTTCGCGAAACGATGCATTGAGATCTCCTTCACGAGCCGTCCCGTACGACGGGCGGCATTAAAGCCTACTTCGGCCGACAATTCAACTCTAATTCCTATAGGGATAGTGGACAACATCAGGCGGCGAGCCGTTTTTGATTGTCTCGACAAAGGTAAACCGAGCCGAACCATCGGTTTAGCACCCGCTCCGATTGTGGCGACATCGTTGCCGAATCACCCGATCGGCCTGCCGGTTTCTTCCCGAAGGTGCGGAGCGCGTCCAGCACCGCCTTGCCCCGGTTGTCGAAATACCTTGTCGAGACCATGGATTGCTCCTGGGTCGGTGAACCCCTCTGTTTTGCTCTGGCTACAACTGGAAGGTGAACTGGCCGCGGATCAGGAACTGGTCTTCGGTGCCCGCGAGGACGCCGAGGCCGGTCTGGTCGGACGGGGAGCCGTTGGGGAGGTAGACGACGTCGAGCGTGACCTTGGCCTTGTGACCGGCCGCGCCCTCCTTGCCCAGGTAGTAGTTCAGGCCGGCCGTGATCTCGTGGAACGTGTCCTCGGCGCCGGTGGCGACGAAGTCTTCGTCGAAAACGGTGATGTCGTACCGCCCGAATAACTCCCACTGCTTGTTCAGCAGGTAGCTGAGCTGGCCCTGGGCGCCCCAGTCGAACCGGCTGTCGTCACCCGTCCCGCCGCGGAACTCGATCTGCCGGACGTAGAGGGCGGCGTAGGCAGCCCACCCGGTCGGGGACTTCCACTGGACGTCGGCGGTCGGCAGGTACTGGTCGGAGCCGTCCCGCTGCGTGTAGTCGATGCCGGCGCCGAGCACGAGCAGGTCGGTCTTGACGCCCTTGGCGGTGTAGTCGCGGTAGTTGGCCCAGTCGCCGAACGCCTTGTACTCGAGCCGCGCGCCGAACCCGTAGTTCGCGTTGAACGTCGGCGGCTGGCCGGCGGTGGGGTTGGCGACCGTGTCGCGGAAGTCGGTGTTCCGGCTGTTCACGCCGTCGTGGAACGCGAGCTCGGCGTAGATCGGGTTGTTCTTCGCGTAGTCGCCGTAGATCAGGCTGACGCCCTGCACGCGGTCGGTCAGGTTGCCGCCGATCAGGCTCTCGACCAGCGTCCGCTCGACGGCGAGCTGGTTGAAGCCGGACAGGAGCCGCTCGTGGTGCACGGGGTCCTTGAACTGCCCGACGCGGAACGACCAGTCGTCGGCGAACTTGTACTTGACCCAGGCGTCGAGCAGCGTGACCGCGCCGCCGGCGCGGTTGGTGTCCCAGACGAAGCTGTAGGCGAGGTTGGGCGTGAACGCGGTGCCGTCGAACCGGAACCGCAGGCGGCGGAACTCGAACCCGTTCTGGACGCTGTCGCCGTCGCCGTTCTTCGCCTCCTCCCGGAAGTTGGTCACGCTGCGGAACTGGGCCTGCACGGCGGGCTTGAGCAGGAACGCGCCGTCGTCGCTCTTGATGAAGAAGCCGTTGTCCCAGCCGGCGGACACGGGGGACTGGGCGAGGAGCTGGCTTTGCGCGTCGGCGTCGCGGACCACGTCGCGGACGACGCGGTCGACGTCCCGCGCGTCGTACGTCGGCTGCGCGGCGGCGGCGGCGGCCGCCTCGGCCTGAGCCTCGTCCAGGCGCGCCTTGAGCGCCTGGTTCTCCCGCAGGAGTTCCTCGTACGACGGCTCCGCCGCCAGCAAATCCACCGCGCCGGTGCTCAGCACCGCCGCAACGAGAGCCGTCATCCGCCTTGCCCTGGAACGCATTGCAGTCACTCCTTCAGATCATCTGGGGCGGCGCCCGCGAATTGCGGGGGGCCGCCGGTCACTTGGAAACCTTCCGTCACCCGGGGCCGACGCGGCCGCGGGGGTTACGCCGAGAGAGAGTTCGAGGCCGGTCCGCGGCGGCGGCAGGACGGCCGCCCGCGGCCCGGGTTTTCCGCCGCCGGCGGGCGCACGGCGAGTTGGTCGTGCTCGCCGTGCGCCACACCCCACACACGAGGCGGAAAAGGAGATCCGTCACGCCGACGGCCGCGTCAGGTCAACAGCTTGCCGAGTTCGACCCCGACGACGGTGCCCGCGCCCGGGAGCGTGGCGCTGAACAGGCCGGCGGTCAGGGCGGCGGCGTCCGCGCCGCCGGCCGCGGGTCGGGCGACGGACGCGCCGAGGCGGGCGGCGCGGATGCGGTCTTTCAGCATCCCGCTGGCGGTGAACTCGCGCATCCGCTGGAGGTCCCTGGGGGTCACGGCGAGGCGGCCGTCGGCGGGCCGCTCGAAGAGCACGGCCAGGGCCCGCACCTCGTCGGTGCCGGAGAGCAGGACGATTGGGGCGATTCCGAGCGCCCGGGCGATGTCGACGACGGTGGACAGCCGGGGGTCGCTGAAGCCGGTCTCGAGTTGGGCGACGGTCGCCCGGGACACGCCGGCGGCGGTCGCGAGGTCGTGCTGGGTCATGCCGGCGATCACGCGGGCGGCGACCAGGTTCTTGGCCAGGACGGAGTCGATCGACTCGCGGCGCGGGGCCTCCGGATGCTGCTCGACGGACATGGGGCGGCTCACGGCGGGTACGGCTCGGTTCAGGGGCATGACGACACCTCTCGGGCGGGCGGCCAGCGCGGGCCGCGTGCGGACGGCGGCGGCCGCGCGGGGACGCGCTTCAGGCTCGGTCGGACGATGGCAAATGCCGGGGTACGCGCGGCGGTGGAAAGACGAGGCGGTCGGTCGGCGCGGGGCTAGTGGCGGCGACAGCGACAACAACACGCCCGGCGCGGCGGGTTCGGCGCGGCGGCGCCGGCGGAGAGGTTGGTGTGTGCGAGATTCATCTTCGATCCGTTGGGGCCGGCGGCGGGGGGGCCGGTCAGTTCCAGTTCCCCTCGAACCGGCGGGCGGCGTCGGCCGCGCGGGCGGACGCGACCGCCTTTTCGTAGGCGACTCGGTAGAAGTTCTGCTGCCACGCCATCACCGCACCCGCGGCCGGCGATCCGGCCGCCGCCGACGATGCCATCGCGCTCGCCGCCGCACAGCACGCCCACTGCGACAGGGCAGCGGGGGCCGCTTCGCGCGGCGAATCATGGCGGGCGAGCGATGGGCGGGCGGATGAGTCGTGCATCAGAATTACCGGTTGGTTCCTGCTATCTCCCATTTCTCCGATAGGAGTAATGGGTTGATGTCCAGAGTTTAGTGGGCTTTTCACGCCTGTCAACGCAGATCTGGGCAGATCGCGCCCGCTTCTCCCGACAAAACTCCCATCCCGACTGCCCGATAGCCTCTATTTCCTATAGGATTATGGGGTTTATAAAAGGCTGACTCGTAAGTACTTAGGAATCGATCTTGCGCCTGATCCGATTGACAAGTGGCTGATAATCGTTGATCCCGCGCTGGGCGAGTTCTATGTTTCGTTCCTCGCGGCCGACCGAGTGGTCGCCGCAACGAAACATGGACTCAGGGCCCCGACGGCCCGCCAATCAGAAGGAGCTTCCGATGCAGACTGGGATGACGACCGATCGGGGAATGATGACGGGGATGAACATGACCGGCGGCATGGCCGGGATGATGAACATGCCGATGGGCATGATGGGCGGGGGGATGATGCCGGGCGGGATGACCGGCATGTCGTCGATGATGCAGGGGATGATGATGTGTCCCCGCTGTACGATCACGATGGAGAAGTGTCCGGGCGGGATGCGGATGACGTGCGTCTGCGACGACAAGACGTCGGCGATGATGCTTCAGAACATGATGATGATGATGCAGAACGGGATGTGCTCGTGCTGCGTGATGATGAACGGGATGCCGATGTGCATGTGCAACGTCGGCATGATGGGGATGTGCAAGGTCGAGATGACCGAGATGGGGTGCACGGTCACCTGCACGAGCGGCGACAAGCAGGGCGAGAAGATGATCCAGGCGTGCTGCGACTGCATGATGGGCATGATGATGCCCGGCATGACCTGCTGCATGATGATGAACGGCATGCCGATGTGCTGCATGATGATGTAAGTTTGCCCCTCGATGACGCGGATAAACGGAGAGGCCCGGTCGATCTCGACCGGGCCTCTTGCTTTACTCCATGCTGGAGGCATCGGGGTCGTCGCTAACGCGAACGAGCCCGGCGTGGGGACGCGGCGAACGAGCCTAAGAGGTCTTACGGCGGCGGCGGCGAATCAGCGTCGTGCCGGCGACCGGGAGCAGGAGGAGGGCGGTCGGTTCGGGGACGGCGGCCTGGGGGGCGACGTTGGAGAGGACCACCCGCCCGCCCGGGAGGCCGTCGGCAGCGTCCTGGTAGGAGACGGTGCCGGTCAGCGGCGACGTCGGGTCGATCGACCACTCGGCGAGGGCCGAAGGGTCGTCATCGGTCCAGGAGAGGACGACGTAGGTCGCGTCGGGGTCGGGGGCGGTGGTGTCAAGGACGCGGAGCAAGGCGGCGGCAGCGAAGGAGACGACGGCGGCGCTGACGCGGTCGGACGTTGCCGGTGATGCGCCGGCCTGCCACTCGAGGATTGCGCCGTCGGCCAGGGTGAGGGTTTTGTCGCCGCCGAGCGTGAGCGTGCCTGCGCCGCCGTCGCCGGGGGCGAGGAGGGCGCCGGTGGCGACGGTGACGGGGCGGTCGATGCGGCCCACGCCGCCGAGGCGGGCGTTGGCGGCGACGGAGACGGAACTGTCGCTCGTCGCCAGCAGGCCGTTGACGAGCAAGGTGCCGGTGTTGACGGCGGTGGGGCCGGAGTAGGTGTTGTTGGGGCCGGAGAGCTTGACGGTGCCGCCGTTGGCCTTGGCGACGCCGGCGCTGACGAACGCGTTGGACGGGTCGGCGGCGTCGACGAAGTTGCCCCGGAAGTCGGCGACGCCGGTCGCGACGCCGAGGCCGCCGGTGACGATCACGTCCTTGTTGAGGGCGATCGTGCCGGTCCAGGTGGTGGCGCCCGAACCGTCGCCGCCGATGCGGCTGCCGCCGGTCTGGCCGGAGCGGACGAGGACGTCGCGGGCGAAGGTGACGCCGCCCTTGGTGACCAGGTTGGACTGGCTGTTGTTGGCGGCGGTGTTGCCGACGAGGACGGGGGTGGTGGCGGCGCCGAGCGCGTTGGCGTGACCGACGATCAGCGTGTTTTGAAGGACGGCGGCGGCGCCCGTGAACGTGTTGTCGCCGTTGAGCTCGAGCGGGCCGCCGCCGCCCTTGGTGAGATCTTTCGCGCCGCCGGCGGTCTCCCCGACGACGCCGTTGACAATCAGGCGGCCCTGGCCGCCGGGCGCGTCGCCGTTGCCGGCGACGTTCCACTGCTGGCTGACGCCGAGGAGGAGGTTGCTGTTGACGGTTTGGACGCCGGAGACGGTGTTCTGGCGGTTGATGCCAACGGGCGGGGAGCCGGTGCCGCCGAGCGTGATCGTGCCGCCGGTGATCGTCAGGTTCTTGGCCGTGACGTTCGTGCTGGTGAAGTTGAACGCGAGGCGGCCGAGCAGGAGGTCGCCGGAGATGGTGACGGTCGCGCCGTCATCGTAGCCGGTCTCGCGGAACTGCGCTATGTCGATCGAGCCCGGCAAGACGCCGGTGTCCCAGTTGCCGGGGGTCTTGAACGCGAGGTCGGCGGCGGAGCCGTTCCAAGCGAGGGTCGCGCCGCGGGCGTCGGCGGCGGCGAACGCGGCGCCGACGGCGGAGAAGATCAGGGGGGTGGCCCGGGTCGAAAGCTGCTTGAGGCGGCGGTTGCGGATGCTCGTGGTCATGGTGCTCCTGTGTCGTTGGTTGGTGAGGGGTGTGAGGGACGGAATAGACGTTGGGTGCGGACGGGGAACGGGCGACAGCGACAGCTCATGGCGCTCCTTCGGGTTGGGGTCTCGTGCTCTGTGCGGGAAGCTCGCTGTGGCACGGGCATACTGCCCGTGTTGGTTGCGCGGGGTTGGCGGGTGGCGTTGGTAGCCGGTCGAGCGCACCCGTTCATGGGCAGGATGCCCATGCCACGGTGGTGGTTGGGGCGGGGTTAGCCGCCGCTGGCGGTGGGGGTTGGGGTTTGGCCCGGCGCGAGGCTTTGCAGGGCGCGGATCGCGCGCTTGTTGCCGCTGCGCTGGGCGAGTTGGAGGGGCGTCTCGCCGGCGTTGTTGGTGGCGGCCGGGCCGCCCGAGGCGGCGGCGAGGACCTGGAGCAGGCGCGGGTGGACGCGGTCCGCGGTGGCGGCGCGGTGGAGCAGGGTGTCTCCGCCGGGGGAGCGCTCGTTGCGGTCGGCGCCGGCGGCGATCAGCGCCTCGGCGATCTCGGCCTGGTTAGCGGGGGTGCCGGCCTCCAGCGTGGCCGCGAGTGGCGTGGTGCCGTGCGCGTCGCGCGCCGCCACGTCGGCGCCGGCCTCCAGCAGCGTCGCGACCAGGTCCTTCGACCCGAGCATGACCGCGATGTGCAGCGGCGTGCGGCCGTCGAGGTCGGTCTCGCGGAGGACGGCCTTGTCGTCCGCGACCGCTCGCCGGACGGCGTCGACGTCGTTGTCGCTGACCAGCGTCAGGATCGGCGCCAGCGTCCTGGAGCGCTCCGGCGACAGCGCGACCGCGAACCCGGCTGCCGACACCGCCAGCAGCGCCGCCAGCAGGATCTTCCTGGCGTCCGGGCTGTCGCGGAACCGCGCGAACGCCTCTTTCGACCGCTCCGACCACTCTTCGAGTTTCGACGACATCGCATTCACTCCTGCTCAACGCCGACCCGTCACGGGCCGTCTCACCGCGTCCCCGTCCAGAACCGCCACCACTCGTTGTTGACCTCGGCGCCGATCTTCTTCTTCGTCGGCAGGTCGGCGTACGCGACCGGGGCGGCGTGGTAGTCGACGTAGAGCACGTTGATTTTCCGGTCGTGCCGCAGCGAGGCCTTCTGCAGCCGCAGCAGCTGGTTGTCCGACGGCGGCGGGTTCGCGGTCACGTTCGTCCCGCTCCACGACCGCACGTCGTCCATCAGCAGCGCGGTCTCCGACGCCGACCGGGCCTGGGCGGGGTACTTGAACTTGTTGCGGCCGTCGGTGCCCTCGTCGCCCTGGTCGTCGTTCAGGCGGGCGCTCATGCCGTAGGACAGCTCGATCGCGTCGGTGCTCGACCAGAGCTCGCGGGCGGCCGGGCACTCGAACGCGGTGTCGAGGATGTAACGGTTGTCGGGCTCGAGCGCGGAGTCGACCTCGCGGGCGTAGATCACGCGATAGACGTAGTCCTTGTGCCACCAGCGGGGCGGGGTAGTCATCGGCGTGCCCGGCTTGGGGAGGACACCGCGGTGGTCGTTGCCGTAGATCTGCAGGGCCGCGCCGAGCTGCTTCAGGTTCGACAGGCAGGCGACGTTCTTCGCCTGCCTGCGGGCCTTGGAGAGGGCGGGGAGCAGGATCGAGATCAGCAGGGCGATGATCCCGATCACCACCAGCAGCTCGACGAGCGTGAAGGCGGGACGGGAGTTTCGTTTACGTGTGTTCATAGGAGTAACAGCTAAATCCGAGGGTGCGTCCCTCCCGCCGCGCCCCTCCCGGGCGAGGGTCCCGGGAGGGGGCAGGCGGAGGAGAGAGAAAGGAAACGTTCGGGAGCGCGGGCGACGCTAGACGTCGGTCGGAAGACATGCCCCACTAAAGTGGGCAAGCCGCCGGCGGGTGTGCGGGCCCGTTCATTAGTTGGCGGCCGCGGCGGCCTTGGTGGCCCAATTGGGTTGCCACAGGGGGGCCCGGTTCTGTTTGTCCCACTCGGCGTACTTGGCCTGGAGGGAGCGGACGAGGTCGGGGTGGGCGGCGGAGACGTCGGTCGTCTCGCCGGGGTCGGCGGCGAGGTCGAACAGCTTGGGCGCGGGGACGTTCGTCCGGTCGGCCGGGCCGCTCGCCGCCCGGGCGAGCTTCCACTGACCCTGGCGGATGGCCCATTGCGGGCCGAACCGCCAGGCGAGCGCGTCGTGCGACTTGGCGCCGGCCTCGCCCCTGGCGACGGGCAGGAGGTTGACGCCGTCGAACTTCTGGTCGGGCTTCGGCGGGATGCCCGCGGCGGCGGCGGCGGTCGGGAACAGGTCGATCGTGGCGGCGAGGTCTTCCCGCACCGCGCCCGCCGGGAGTTTGCCCTTCCACTGCACGTACAGGGGGACGCGGACGCCGCCCTCGTAGACGGTGCCCTTGGTCGCGTTGAAGATGCCGTTGTCCGACCCGTTCTGCTTCGGGCCGCCGTTGTCGGCGGTGAAGACGATCAGCGTGTCGTCCTCCAGCTTGCTGTCGCGCACCTTCGCCAGCACCCGGCCGATCGCGTCGTCGAGGGCGCTGAGCTGGGCGGCGTAGACTTTCCGCTGGCCCTCGAGCTTCGGGAAGCGGTCGAGGTACTGCTGCGTGGCGTGGGCGGGGAGGTGGACGGCGTTGAACGCCACGTACAGCAGGAACGGATCCTTCTGGTGCCGGTCGATGAAGCCGACGGCCTCGTCGCCGAACGCATCGGTCAGGTACCGCTTCTCCTCGATCTCGGCGTCGTTGCGATAGATCCCGCGGTGGGACGCGCCACCGGCCGCGGGCTTGGCCGCCGCCGCCTTCTTCGCCTCGGCCGCTTGCGGCTTGGCGTCTGCGGCGTCGGCGCCGTCCTTGTTCCGCCGCTGCTGCCGCCGGGGGTTGCCTTGGGGTTGGTCGGCGACCTGGTCCGGCGGCAGGTACGGGTGCGCGCCGCCGAGGAAGCCGTAGAACTCCGTGAACCCGCGGCGGGTCGGCTGGAACTCGGGCTTGTTGCCGAGGTGCCACTTGCCGACCAGCCCCGTGGCGTACCCGGCCGACTTAAAAGCGTCGGCGATCGTCGTCTCCGACAGCGGCAACCCGAAGCCCTCCGGCAACTGCGGCCCCGGGTTGAACTCGTGCCCGAACCGCTGCTGGTAGCGGCCGGTCAGCAGGCCGGCGCGGGTGGGGCTGCAGACGGGGCAGGTGACGTAGCCGTTGGCGAACCGCACGCCGTTCTTGGCGATCGAGTCGATGTTCGGGGTCGGGATGTCGGTCCCGCCCTGGACACCGAGGTCCCGGTTGCCCAGATCGTCCGCAACGATCAAGATCACGTTCGGCCGCCGTGCCGGCGACCCCGCCTGCTCCGCCGCCAGCACGGGACTGGCCGCAACTGCCACCGCGACTGCGGCTTTCCACACCTGTTTGAACATCGCAACTCCTTCTCGTGTCGAATTACCGGACATCGCCCACTATGATCTACTTCTCCTATGGGTATAGTAGAGATTACGGGGCGATGCGGGCGGCATCAACGATGATTTGGCAATTGTCTTGACCTTCAGGCGCGCACGCAGGGCAACGAGTCTGCGTGACCGTTCGCAGTTGAGCCGCCGCCCGCGCGCGTGCAGGTCATCCTGATGGAGCTTTAGCGACCGAAGGATCTAGCCGCGAACGACAGAGCCCCGTGATACGGCTAGATCCTTCGCGGGCTCAGGATGACAAACCACGGCCGGCTCACTTGCGCGCGACTATTCAGATCCCCAGCCCGCCCTCAACGAATCCGCTGTCGGGCGTCATCTTCGAGATTCGCTGGGCGAGGTACGCCTCAAAGGGGTACAGGAGCTTGCGCAACTCCTCGGCGCGCCCGGCCTGCTGGGCGTCAATGAACCGCTCGGACATCGGCTGGAGCGCTTCGAGCAGGTCCTGCACGGCCTGCCGATATCCGGCGTCGTAGCCGTGACTGAAATCGACCAGCGGCACATTGGCAGGTGGGTTCGGGGAGACCATGGATAGCAACCCTCGCGGACCGGGGGACGGGGGCGACGTGGCGGGGAACGTCAGGCGGGATGAGTCAGCAGCTACATCGCACGGCAGGTCGCGACAGTACGGCCGCAGCGGGTCGGTCGTCAACGCGAATCCGACGCCGCGGCGGGAAAGGTTGACGCGATTTGGCGCTGGGGAGGGGAACCCGGGGCGCCGCTCGGACTTCGGCGAGCGCGGTCGAGCGTCGCGCAGGTCGCAACGCGCCGCTGTGGCGCGGGCGTGCGCGACGGATGCTCCTCTCAATCCGGCTTCTTGCCGTGCACTTCGGTCGGGTAGTAGTCCCCCTGGTCGGCACCGTAGCCCTTGCGCGGGCGTTCGACTTCGACGGGGGCCTTGGTCTCGAGCGGGCCGCCGGTCAGGCTCTTGATGGCCGGTTCGGGTTGGACGTCGACGTCAGCGGGCCCGGCGGCCCGCGCGGTCGCACCGGCGCGCAGCTTGGCCTCGAGCTCGGCGTCGAGCCGCTCGAGCTCGTCGATGTCGGCCCGGGACATCCCGGCCTTCTTCCGGGCGGCGGCGGCCTTGCGCCCCTTGCCGAATCGCGAGAGGTCGTACTCGTCGGCCTCGTCGCCCCGGCCGAAGCCGTTCGCCGCCAGCAGTTGGATCACCGTCGGCCAGACCACCCCGATGACGATGAATCCGGCCGAGCAGAACACGGCGAACGCGATTCTCGGGGTCTCGATCCAGGCGTAGCGGTAGGTGAACGACGTAGGGTAGGGGTACCGCTGCTTATCGAGCGTCGGAATCGCCGCCAACAGTTTGTCGAGGTAGACGCGGGGGGGCATGGTCGCTACGTCGTTGAAAACCATTTTGCCGGCCGACGGCTGCTGCATCACCAGCTTGTGGGGCACCCACTTCCCGACCGGCTGGGTCGACGCCGCCTTCTGACCACGCGGGGGGGGCGTGTGGATCAGCGCCTCGTAGGTGACGAACTCGGTCTCGACCGCGCGCTCCCCGGGCACGTTGATGCCGTCGGGCGGGTGCACGACGATCCTTCGGACCTCGGCCACGTACCGCCGGGTGATCGGGTCGTGCCGCGCGAGCAACTGCTGTTCGAAGATGAACGGGCTGACGTACTGGTCGAACCGCGACTCGTCCACCCCGGCGTACAGGCGGACGGCGGCGACCAGCGCCCCGACGATCACGCCGATCACGCACCAGTGCCACCGCTTGACGTTCTCGATTCCCATACGCCTGTGCTCCCGGCGCCTTTTGCTGCTGCTGCTGGACGTGTCCTCGCCACCGCCGCGGCGTCACGCCGGGACCGCGGGGTGCCCTCTATTACCACCCGCCACCGGCGTGGTTGTCGCAATCCGCCCCGCCGGCGGCCTCGGCCGCACCGCGCGAAGTCCCGCGCCGCCCGTCGGTTAGATAGACGGGGCGGTCGCGCCAAGGTTCACGGATTTTCGTGTAACCCGCGCCGGGTCGTACGATCGCCCGCCATGGGACAACACCAATGGCTGATCTACGCGCTCCTCGGCGCCGTCGCCGCCGCCGTCATCGCGCCGCTCGGGAAGCGCGGCACCGAGGGTCTCGACTCGTCCGTCGTGACCGGCGTTCGGAGCGTCGCGCAGGCGCTGATCGTCCTGCTCGCGGTGACGCTGATGGGCAAGTGGCACCACCTCCGCCAGTTCGACGCCCGCGCGTTCGGCTTCGCCGCCCTGGCCGGGCTCGCCGGCGGCGCATCCTGGCTGTGCATGTTCAAGGCCCTGGCGACCCCGGGAGGCGACGTCTCCCGCGTCGCCCCGATCGACAAGCTCAGCATGCCGCTGAGCGTCGTCCTCGCCGTGATCCTGCTCGGCGAGCGCCCGACCGCGATCAACTGGGGCGGGGTGGCGCTGATGGCGCTGGGGGCGTACCTCGTCGCGCACCGCGCGTAGACGACGCGACGGTAGACAGGTGTGTCCGCCCCACCGATTGATTCGGGCCACGCCCGAGCGCGGCGCGTCCCTCACGCCAGCAGGCCCTCCGCGTTCGACGGCACGTCGTTCGCGTCCCGCTTGACCCGGTCGAATCCGGCGCCGCCGTCCAGCGTGTCGACCGCGCCGTCCAGGGCGAAGATCTGGTCGTTGCCGTTGTCGCCGAGGACGCGGTCGGCGCCGGGGCCGCCGTTGAGGTAGTCGTTCGCGTCGCCGCCGCGGAGCGAGTCGTTCCCGCCGCCGCCGAACAGCGTGTCGTCGCCGCCGAGGCCCTCGAGGGTGTCGTCGCCGGCGGCGCCGTGGATCACGTCGCGGCCGGGGCCGCCGAGGATCGAGTCGTTGCCGGCGCCGCCGTCGAGTGTCGTCGAGATCACGACCGGCCCCCCGAGGACGGAGAACCCGGCCAGCGACCGCAGGTCGATCACGTCGTTCCCGCCCAGCCCGCGGACGACGATCCGCTCGACCGCGTTAAACGCGCCGCCGTCGATCAGCAGGTTGCCGTCCCAGTCCCGGCCGAACTCGATCCGGTCGTCGCCGTCCGTGCCGGTGACGGTCAACGTCCCGTTGGCGAAAACGGTTTCGAGGTCGTCCCGGCCGTAGCGGGCGAAGAACAGGCCGCCCGCCGACCGCCCGCTGATCAGCACCTTGCCGTCGGCCTGGACGAGGAAGGTGGCGGGGTGGTCCTCGCCTTCGAAGTCGGTGATCGTCTTCCCGCCGGCGCCGAAGGACGGGTCGACCTGCCCGTTGTTCAGCAGGCGGACGACGGCGACGTCGCCATCGGCGTCACGGCTGTTCACGCGCACGCCCGCCAGTGCGACGATCCGCCCGCCGCCGACGATGGCGATCTCGTTGAACCCGCCGGTCGCGCCGATCGGCACCAGCGCGCGCCCGCCGCTGCCGAACGACGCGTCGAGCCCGAGGCCGTCGGCGCGGACGCGCATCACCAGCGGCGTGACCGACTGGCCGGGCGGCGCGTAGCGGCGGCCAGCGACCAAGATGCGGCCGTCCGGCTGCACCGCGACCGACCGTGCGAATTCCCGGATCCCCGTCGGCGGCGTGATTCGCGCGAGGCCGCCGATACCGAAGGTCGTTTCGACCCTTCCGGCGCTCGTTAGCCGCACCACGCCGATCCGGTCACCCGACTCGTTCGGCAGGAGCGCGACGTTCCCCGCCAGCACGATCCGCCCGTCCGGCGCTACGGCCAGGTCCGCCGCCCCGAACGACGACACGCCCGCGAACATCAGCGTCGCCACGCCGTTCGCGCCGAACGTGCGATCGAGCGACCCGTCGGCGTTGTACCGGGCGACCCGGTCGCCGCCGCCGGTCAATACGATCCGCTGATTCGCGTCGAGCGTCGCCGCCGCAACATTGATTGGCAGCCCGGCCCCGCCCACCCCGCGCCGCCCGCCCGTCCCGAACGACGCGTCGACCGTCCCGTCCGCGTTGAGCCGCGCGAGGAACACCCGCGTCCGCGGGTTCATCAGGCTTCCTTCTTGCACGGCGTATGCGGCGACGATCTTGTTGTCGCTCGGCCGGCGCATCAGCCGAACGTCGATGACCATCCCCCAGTCGAGGAACCGGTGGCCCCCGGGGCCGAAGGTCGTGTCGACCGTGCCGTCCGCGTTCAGCCGGGTGACCCGGAACGCGTTCGGTTCCATGAATCCCGCCCCCTGGCCGACGTTCAGGATCCGCCCGTCCGCGAGCAGGATCGAGTCCCCCTCGGTGAACGCGGCCGGCCCGCGGATGTTCATCGACGACTTGCCGTCGCCGGAGAAGGTCGGATCGAGCGCCCCGCCCGCGGTCAACCGGGTGACCAGGAAGTCGTTGACCGGGTAGTTCGCGTTGCTGCTCGACGCGATCACCAGGCGGTCCCCGCGGATCGCCGCCCCCGTCGCCACGTCGGCGGCCGGCGTCAGGTCGATCCGCGCGACGCCGCCGCCCGCGTACGTGTTGTCGAGCTTCCCCTGCGCCGTGAACCGCGCCGCGTACAGCCGGGCGTTCCCGTCGTACGGCCCGTACCAACCCGCGACGACCAGCTTTCCGTCGGCCGTCCGGAACACGCCGACCACGCTGTCGTTGTCCGTCCCGTCGAGGTCGAGGCGCACGCTCCCGCCGCTGCCGAACGTCGTGTCGAGCGCGCCGTTCGCCGCGTACCGCGCCATGGCGACGTCCCCGCCCCAGACGCCCGCGAGGACGATCCGCCCGTCCGGCATCACCGCGATCGCCCGCGCCTGCGACGCCGCCGGCCCCAGAGGCGTCAGCACCACGCCGCGCCGGCCGAACGTCGCGGTGTCCAGGCGCCCGTCCGGCCGCAGCCGCACCATCCCGAACTCGCCGTGCACCAGCCCCGCCGCCAGCACGCTGCCGTCGCCGAGCAGGTGCAGCGCCCGCGCGTCGTCGTCCCACACGCTGGGCGCGATCACCGCCTGCCCCGCCTCCCCGCCCTCGGGCTTGGCGGCCGGGTCGCCGAACGACCCGTCGGGCGTGCCGTCGGCGGTGAGTTGCACGAACAGGAACTGGCCGTTCCCGTGCGTGACCTCGTACCGCCCCGCCGCCAGGATCCGCCCGTCCTCGCGCACCACCAGCGCCCGCAGATCGCGCTCGGCGTTCCCGAACGTCGACGTGTACACGCCGTCCCCGTCCCCGCCGCCCTTGCCGAACGACGCGTCAAGGGACCCGTCTCGGTTCAGCCGCACGAACGTGAATCCCTCCGACGCCACCACGATCTTCCCGTCCGGCGCGACCGCGACCGCCCGCGCGCCCGTGCCGACCGGCACCCACACCTGCCCGCTCACGCCGAACGTCGCGTCGGGCGTCCCGTCCGCGTTCTGCCGCGTGACTCCGAACCCGGGGCCGCCGCGCGCGCCGTCACTCGCCGACGAGATCCCCGCCACCAGGATCTTCCCGTCCGGCTGGATCGCGACGGCCTCCGCGTAATCGACGTTGTCCCCCAACACCGGCACGACGGCCCGCCCGTCGCCGTTGACGCCGAATGACCGATCCAGCCCCGTCCCCGCGAGGTACGCCCGGGCCTCGAGGCCTCGATTACCGGCGTCACGGATGCGTTCAGTTGGTGTTTCACGACAGAAGCCCTTCCGCGTTGGTGAGCAGGTCGATCGGGTCGCGCTTGGATCGGTCGAAGCCGGCGCCGCCGTCCAGCGTGTCGACCGCGCCGTCGAGGGCGAAGAGTTGGTCGTTGCCGTCGCCGTCGAACGTCGTGTCGGGCGTGCCGTCGGCGTTCAGCCGCATCACGGCGAAGTCCAGGTCGACCCCGCCGGCGACGACGATCCGCCCGTCCGGCGCGACCGCGACGCCGTGGACGTACGCCGGCGACTCGAACGGGAGGTAGACGCGGCCGTCCCCACCGCCGAACGTCCGGTCGGGCGACCCGTCGGCGTTGTACCGCGCGACGCCCCAGCCTTGGTCGGGCCCTTCGATGACCCGCCCGGCGACGATCACCCGCCCGTCCGGCTGCACCGCTACGGCCTTCGCGTGGTCGGCGCTCTGCGGGTGTATGCGAACGGCCCCGTCGTTGAACCAGCCGTCCAAGTCCCCGGCCGCCAGATAAGCGCGCGGCTCAAGCCTCTCCAACCCACCGGCCGGTAACGACCCCTTCGATGTCATAGACGTGGTCCCCGAAACGGGAGAACGAGTGCCGGCGACCGCAGCACGGGGCGCGGCCCGCGCACGCACGGAGGGACAGACGGCGAACCGCCCGCGCCCGTTACGCGCACCTCCATTATGCCTCATCTGCAACGAAACGCGGGCGGACTCTTGCGAATCCACCCGCGTCGCTTGCACGATGTTGTCGGCGGTCGTAACGGCTTAGAACAGCCGCATGTACGGCAGATCGCTCTTGCCCATCAGGTACTCGTCCACGGCCCGGGCGGCCTGGCGGCCCTCGCTGATCGCCCAGACGACCAGCGACTGCCCGCGCCGCATGTCGCCGGCGGAGAAGACGCCCGGGACGCTGGTCATGTAGTTTTCGCCGACCTGCACGTTCCCGCGGTTGTCCAGCTTCAGGCCGAGCTTGGAGATCGCGCCGTCCTGCTCCGGGCCGACGAAGCCCATCGCCAGGAAGCAGAGGTCGCAGTCGAGCTCGAACTCGGTGCCCGAGATCTGCTTCATCGCCATCCGCCCGTCCGGGCCCTTCGACCACTCGAGGCGGGCGCCGTGCAGCTTCTTCACGACGCCGTTCTCGCCGGTGAACTTCGTCGTGCCGACGGCGAAGTCGCGGCAGTCCTGGCCGTTGCAGAACTCGGCGGCCTCCTCGTGGGCGCTCGACGTGCGGTACACGATCGGCCAGTACGGCCAGGGGGCGACGCCGTTCTCCGGCGCGACCTTGTCCCCCTCGCGCCCCTCGGGGGGCTTGGGGAGCAGCTCGAACTGCTTGACGCTCTTGCACCCCTGGCGGAGCGCGGTGCCGAGGCAGTCGGCGCCGGTGTCGCCGCCGCCGATGATGATCACGTGCTTGTCCTTCGCGTGGATCTGGTTGGGCACCTGCTCGCCCATGCTGGCGCGGTTCCCCTGCGGGAGGTAGTCCATCGCGAAGTGGACGCCCTTAAGCTCGCGCCCGGGCACCGGGAGGTCGCGCGGCTTGGTCGCCCCGCCGCAGAGGACGACGGCGTCGAAGTCGGCCTGGAGCTTCTCGATCGTGTAGCGCGGGTCGACGCCGACGTTGGCGTTCGTGACGAACTCGACGCCCTCGGCCTTCATTAGATCGATCCGCCGCTGGACGACCTGCTTCTCGAGCTTGAAGTTCGGGATGCCGTACATCAGCAGGCCGCCGATGCGGTCCGCCCGCTCGAACACCGTCACCAAATGCCCGGCCTTGTTCAGCTGCGCCGCCGCACCGAGCCCGGCCGGGCCGCTGCCGACGACCGCGACGCGCTTGCCGGTGCGCTTCTCGGGAGGCTGGGGCTTAACCCACCCCTCCTCGAACGCCTTGTCGATGATGTTCTGCTCGATCAGCTTGATCGTGACCGGCTTGGCGTTCAGGTTCAGCGTGCAGGCTTCCTCGCACGGCGCCGGGCAGATCCGCCCGGTGAACTCGGGGAAGTTGTTGGTCTTGAACAGCATGTCCAAGGCCTCCTTCCACCGGTTCTTGTAAACCAGGTCGTTCCACTCGGGGATGATGTTGCCGAGCGGGCAGCCCATCGGCGCGCCGTGGCAGAACGGGATGCCGCAGTCCATGCACCGCGCGCCCTGCTTCGACAGCTCCTCCTCGTGCCGCTTGCGGTCCCCGAACGGGATGTAGATCTCCCGCCAGTCCATCACCCGCAAGTTCACCGGCCGCCGCTCGGGCATCTTCCGGGGCAGTTCCTTGAATCCAGTCGGCTTACCCATCGCTGCACTTCCTCAATTCGATTCGATCGATTCACCGCAGAGACGCGGAGGACGCAGAGAAGACAAAGAGACGAGTCGAACCTCAGTCCCAGTCTTATCTGTGCCCATCCGTGTCCATCTGTGGCTGTCTTCTCTTCTCTTCTCTTCTCTTCGCCCTCTGCGTCTCTGCGGTGAACCTACGCCTTCCGCTCCGCCAGCTCGCGCGCCTTCCGCTCGATCTCCGCCCGGTGCTCGAGCACCCGGCGGTAGTCGTTCGGCATCACCTTGACGAAGTACTGGAGCTCCTTGTCCCAGTCCGCCAGGATCGCCTTGGCGACCGGCGAGTCGGTGAACTTCACGTGGTTCTCCAGCATCGTGCGGATCGTCTCGACGTCCTCGGGCTTGTCGGGCTTCTCCAGGCTGACCATGTCCGGGTTGTAGAGCCGCGGCAGCGCGCCGGAGTCGTCGTACACGTACGCGATCCCGCCGCTCATCCCGGCCGCGAAGTTTCGGCCGACCGGGCCGATCACGACGACCCGGCCGCCCGTCATGTACTCGCACCCGTGGTCGCCCGTGCCCTCGACGACCGCGTTCGCGCCGCTGTTCCGCACGCAGAACCGCTCGCCCGCCACGCCGCGGATGTACACCTCGCCCGCGATCGCGCCGTAGCAGAGCGTGTTGCCGGCGATGATGTTCTGCTCGGCCTTGTACCCCTTGTCGAGCGCTTCCTTCGGCGGGAACACAGCGATCCGCCCGCCCGACAAACCCTTGCCGACGTAGTCGTTCGCGTCGCCCTCCAGGAGCAGGGTCAGGCCCTTCATCCCGAAGCACCCGAACGACTGGCCGGCGTGGCCCTTGAACCGGAACGTGATCGTGTCGTCCGGCAGGCCCTTGAGGCCGTACTTCTTCGCGATCTCGCCCGACAGCGTCGTGCCCACCGTGCGATTGGTGTTCTTGATGTCCAGCTCGGCAGACACCTTCTCGCCCCGCTCCAGCGCGGGTTGGGCCAGCGCGATCAGCTTCTTCTGGTCGAGCGAGTTCTCGAGGCCGTGGTCCTGCTTGCCGACGTTGCGGTACTCCCGCGGGAACCCGTCCGGCGGGACCGGCTTGTGCAGGATGACCGACAGGTCCAGGTGCCGCGCCTTGAAGTGGCTCGACACGTCCTCGAACTCGAGCAAATCGACCTGCCCGATCATCTCGTCGACGGTCCGCACGCCCAGCTCGGCCATGATCTCCCGCACCTCTTCGGCAATGAAGAACATGTAGTTGATCACGTGCTCCGGCTTGCCGCTGAACTTCTTCCGCAGCTCCGGGTCCTGCGTCGCGATCCCGACCGGGCAGGTGTTCAAATGGCAGACCCGCATCATGATGCAGCCCGACGCGATCAGCGGCGCCGTGCTGAACCCGATCTCGTCGGCGCCGAGCAGGAACCCGATCGCGGCGTCGCGGCCGGTCTTGATCTGCCCGTCCGTCTGGAGGACGACCCGGCCGCGCAGGCCGTTCATCACCAGCACCTGCTGCGCCTCGCTGATCCCCATCTCCCACGGGATGCCGGCGTACTTCACGCTGGTCAGCGGGCTCGCGCCGGTGCCGCCGCTGTCGCCGCTGATCAGGATGTGGTCGGCCTTCGCCTTCGCCACGCCCGCCGCGACCGTCCCGACCCCGACCTCGCTGACCAGCTTCACGCTGACCCGCGCCTTCGGGTTCGAATTCTTCAGGTCGTGGATCAGCTGCGCCAGGTCCTCGATCGAGTAGATGTCGTGGTGCGGGGGCGGCGAGATCAGCCCGACGCCCGGCGTGCTGTGCCGCAGGCTGCCGATGTACTCGTCCACCTTGTGCCCCGGGAGCTGCCCGCCCTCACCCGGCTTGGCGCCTTGCGCCATCTTGATCTGCAGCTCGTCGGCGTTCGCGAGGTACTCGGCGGTCACGCCGAACCGCCCCGACGCGACCTGCTTGATCGCCGACCGCCGCAGCACCGGCTTGCTGTCGAGCTGCGTGCCGAGCACGGTCAGCGCGGGGGTCATCTTCGGCGTGCCGTCCTCGTTCAGGTCAGGCTTGAACCGCCGCGCGTCCTCGCCCCCCTCGCCGGTGTTCGACTTCCCGCCGAGGAAGTTCATCGCGATCGCGAGGTTCTCGTGCGACTCGGTCGAGATCGACCCCAGCGACATCGCGCCGGTCACGAACCGCCGGACGATCTCCTTCGCCGGCTGCACCTGGTCGATCGGGATCGGCCCGTTCGCGCCCCGCTTGAACTTCAGCAGCCCGCGGAGCGTGCACCGGTTGCGGGTCTCGTCGTTGACCAGCTTCGTGTAGTCCTTGAACGCCGCGAAGCTGTTGATCCGGACCGCCGCCTGCATCTTCGCGACGGTCTCCGGGTTCCACATGTGGTACTCGCCGTCGCGCCGCCACTGGTAGTTCCCGCCGTTGCCCAGCACCGTCTGGTCGACGTGGATCGGCGGGAACCCCTTGCGGTGCCGCGCGAGCTGCTCGGCCGCCAGCACCTCGATCGTCACCCCGCCGATCCGGCTCGCCGTGTTCGTGAAGTACCGGTCGATCACCGGCTTGCCCAGCCCGATCGCCTCGAAGATCTGCGCGGCGCGGTAGCTCTGCACCGTGCTGATCCCCATCTTCGACGCGACCTTGATGATCCCCTTGTTCGCCGCCTTGATGTAGTTCTTCTTCGCCTGCTCGTACGACAGGTCCTTCGGCAGGAAGCCTTCCTTGTGCAGGTCGGCGATCGTCTCGAACGCGACGTACGGGTTGATCGCCCCGGCGCCGTACCCGAGCAGCAGGCAGAAGTGGTGCACCTCGCGCGCCTCGCCGGTCTCGATCACCAGCCCGGCCTGCGTTCGCGTCCCCTGGCGGATCAGGTGGTGGTGGACGGCGGCGGTCGCGAGCAGGCTCGGGATCGGCGCGTTCTCCGCGTCCACCCCGCGGTCGGACAGCACGAGGATCGACGCCCCGCCCTTGACCGCCTCGGCGGCCTTGGCGCACAGCTCGTCGACCGCCTTCTCCAGCCCCGCGACCCCGTCGCCGGCCTTGAACAACATCGGCAGCGTCACCGCCCGCAGCTCGCCGACCGCGACCTGCCGGATCTTCTCCAGGTCCGTGTTCGACAAAATCGGCGTCTTCACCTTGATCAGGTGGCAGTGCTCGGGCGTCTCGTCCAGCAGGTTCCCCTCGCGCCCGAGGTACGTGTACAGGCTGGTCACCAGCGACTCGAAGTTCGCGTCCAGCGGCGGGTTCGTCACCTGGGCGAAGAGCTGCTTGAAGTACGCGTACAGAAGCTGCGGCTTCTCCGACAAACACGCGAGCGGCGTGTCGGTGCCCATCGACCCGATCGCCTCACCGCCGGTGACGGCCATCGGCAGCATCAGCATCTTCAAATCTTCGACCGTGTACCCGAACGCGTGCTGCCGCGTCAGCAGCGTGTCGTGGTCGGGCAGGTTGACGTTCGTCGGCTCGGGGAGGCTGTCGAGGTCGATCAGGTTCTCCTCGATCCAGCTCTTCCACGGCCGCTGCGCGACCAGGTCGTCCTTGATCTCCCGGTCGTCGACGATCCGCCCCTCCTCCATATCGACCAAAAAAATCTTGCCCGGCTGGAGGCGCCACTTCTTGGCGACGTCCTCCGGCTTGACCGGGATCACGCCGACCTCCGACGCCATGATCACCCGGTCGTCCTTGGTCACGTAGTACCGGCTCGGCCGCAGCCCGTTCCGGTCGAGGACGGCGCCGATCATCTTGCCGTTCGTGAACGACACGCTGGCCGGCCCGTCCCACGGCTCCATCAAACAGGCGTGGTACTCGAAAAACGCCCGCAGGTCCGGGTTGTCCCGCTCCATCAGCGCGTTGTGCTGCCACGCCTCGGGGATCATCATCAGGATCGCGTGCGGCAGCGACCGGCCGTTCACGCAGAGGAACTGCAGCGCGTTGTCGAACGTCGCCGAGTCCGACCCGGACTCGGTCAGGATCGGGAACATCTTCTCCAGCTCGTCGCCGAACACCTCGCTCTTGAGGGAGCCCGACCGCGCCCGCATCCAGTTGCGGTTGCCCCGCAGCGTGTTGATCTCCCCGTTGTGCGCCACGTACCGGAACGGGTGCGCGAGGGGCCACGCCGGGAACGTGTTCGTCGAGAACCGGCTGTGCACCATCGCCAGCGCGCTCTCGAAGTCCGGGTCTTGGAGGTCCTTGAAGTAGTACCGGAGCTGGGTCGCCGTGAGCATCCCCTTGTAGATGATCCGGTTGGCCGACAGCGCGTTGATGTAGAACATGTCCCGCGCCTGCGGCGGGAAGTCCCCGAACTCGATGATGTTCTCGGTCCGCTGCCGCACCAGGTACAGCCGCCGGTCGAAGTCGCTCTTGATGTAGAACGTGTCCGACATCCCGACGAACACCTGGCGGATCACCGGCTCGACCTTCCGCGGCGTCGGCCCGACGAACTCCCGGTCCACCGGCACGTCGCGCCACCCCAGCACGACCATCGCGTTGTCCCGGATCACCTTCTCCAGCGCCCGCTCGCACTGGAGCCGCGCCGCCCGCTCCTGCGGCAGGAAGACCATGCCGACCGCGTACTCGCCGGCCTTGGGCAGCGTGATCCCGAGGCGCTTGGCCTCCTTGCGGAAGAACTTGTCCGGCATCTTCACGAGGATCCCGGCGCCGTCCCCCGAGTTCTCCTCGCACCCGCACGCCCCCCGGTGATTCATGTTCTCGAGCATCTGCAGCGCGTCCGAGACGAGCTGGTGCGACGGCACCCCCTTCATCTGGCAGATGAACCCGACGCCGCAGGCGTCGCGCTCGAACCGGGGATCGTACAGTCCCTGAGCGGGAGGATAATGCTGCTTCATCTCTTTTAGTGTCGGGGGGTTACAGTTCCGTAGAAAAGCGTGGAACAATGTCCCGAATCGTCGATGATAGCGATTTCCCTACCCGATAACAACTTTTTCGGCACCCACCCCGCCCCCCAAGTCAACTGCCAATCTGCCGCCAACCTGGCTTGTCGGACACTCAACCCTTGGGCGCGACGCAGCTTAGGCACTACTCTCTCCGGTTCACGCAGACATCTATGCCCGGAAACTGGGCAGCCTCAACTGGCTCCCCGTGAAAAACCGCGCGTTGCCTTGAAACTGAGCGTCGGTCGATTTCCCCGTCTCAAGACAGCGGCCGGCGCAACTCGTTAACATCCGCCGATCCATGCTCCCCGCGCAACCGAACCAAAGCCTCATCGACGGCCTGACCGTTCTCCAAGCCCTTGCCGTCAGCACCGAACCGGTCGGTGGCCGCGCGCTCGCCCGACAGCTCGAGCTTGAGCCGACCCGTGTCAACCGTCTGCTCAAGACGTTGGCCTATCTCGGGATGGCGCGGCAGACGCCCAACCGCAAGTACCTGCCCGGGCCGGCGATGCACGTGCTGTCGGCTCAAAGTTTGTTCGGGTCGGGCCTGATCCGTCGCGCGCTCCCGGTGCTGGAAGGGCTCCAGCGTTACGGCCACGTCGTCGCGCTGGGCGTCCTGTGGCGCGATCAGGTTTGCTACCTGTATCACTGGGTGAAAGGCGAGAGCACGGCCACCGCGCTCGGCCGGCTCAACCTTTATCCGGCGAGTCAGTCGTCGATCGGCCGGGTGCTGCTCGCCTGGCAGCCCGAGGAGCACGTCCGCCACCTTTACGAAGGCCGGGACATCCCGCTTTACCCCGGGGGCATCGATGACCTGCTGCCCGACCTCCGCACCGCCCGCGAGCAGGCCTACGCGTACGCCATCCAGCGGCCCGAGCCGCTGAACGCGAGCGTCGCGATCCCGCTGGGTGAGGCCCCGTATGCCGCGATCGCCTTCGGCGGCAACGTCTCGCCGGAGCTGGTGCCCGACCGCGTCGCCGCCCTCCGCGCCGCCGCCGGCGAGATCGAGTCCGGGAAGCTGCCGCCGGCGATCCCGTGATGCTCGCCGGCTTCGTTTACCCCTTCGCGTCCTTGGCGTCTTCGCGCCGTTGGCGTTAAAACCCGGTGGCCGACAACGGAAGGATCACCCCCCAGCATGTCCGACGCCGCCCCCGGTCAATCGCCGTCCCTGCCGCTCCACCTCGGCGCCGCCTGGCAGCCGGAGCTCTGGCCCGAGGACCAATGGGCCGGCGACATCGATCGCATGGCGTCGGCCGGGATCACGACCGTCCGCCTGTTCGACTTCGCCTGGAACCGGTTCGAGCCGCGCGAGTGGGAGTTCGACTTCGAGTGGGCGACGCGGTTGCTCGACCAGCTCCGCGACGCCGGCCTCCGGGTGATCGTCGCCACCCCGACCGCGGCCCCGCCCGCGTGGATGGCCGCGAAGTACCCCGAGATCCTCCAGGTCACGCCCGACGCCAAGCGCCTCGGCCACGGCCGCCGCCGGCACTACTCCGTCGTCTCCTCACGCTACCGTGAGTTCGCCGCCCGAATCATCGACCAGATGGTCCACGCCTTCCGCGGACACGAGGCGATCGTCGGCTGGCAGATCGACCACCAACCCGCCGGCGCCGACTACGGCCCCGAGGCCCGCCGCGCGTTCCACAGTTGGCTGCACGACCGGTTCGGCCACGTCGACGGCCTGAACACCGCGTGGGGCCTGCACTTCTGGTCGCAAGCCTACGAGTACTTCGAGCAGATCCCGGTCCCGCCCGTCGGCGACGTCGGCCACCGCCCGATCCCGGAGCCGCGCCGCCACCACCCGTCCCTGATGGTCGCGTTCCAACGGTTCATCAACGACCAATGGAGCGCGTTCATCCAGGTGCAGTGCGAGGTGATCCGCGCCGGGTTCGACAAGCCGGTCTCCACCAACATGACCCCCGACTGGGGCATGAACTACTTCCGCCAGAACCAACTTCTCGACCGCGTCAGCATGAGCCTCGCGCGAGACGTCGACCAGCTTTCGTCCGCCCTGATGCACCTCGACCGCATGCGCGCCGAGAAGCCCGGCGTCCCGTTCTGGACGTTCGACGCCCGGTCCGACGGCAGGGGGGTGCCACCCTTCGCCTGGCTGTCGATCCTTAGCGGCGCCGAGCTCCACCTGCTCGACCACTGGCGCCAGCCGTGGGCCGGCCAGGGGATGGGCCGCGGCGGCGTCGTCGCACCGACCGGCCGCTGGACGCCGATCAAGGACGCCGTCGCCACCCTCGCCGCGCAGCTCCGGGAGCAGGCCGAGTTCCTCGCCGCCCACCCGCCCGTCGAGGCGCGGCTCGCGGTCATGATGAGCAACGAGTCCGCCTGGGCCTTCTCGATCGAGCCGCCCGAGCCCGACTTCGAGTACGAACAGGTCTGGCGCGACGACTTCTACCTCCCGGTCGCCCGCCACCACTACTGGCGTGACGTAATAGACCAGACCGCCGACTACTGCCCGTACCACGTCATCCTGATGCCGCTGCTCCCGATCGTCTTCCGCCCGACTAAGGAACGGCTGAAAGAATGGGTCCTCGAAGGCGGCTGCCTCCTCGTCGGCCCCCTGACCGGCCACCGCAACGAAGAGTTCACCGCTTGGACCGACCAGGAGCTCGGCGGCCTCGAAGAGCTGATCGGCGCGAACGTCACCACCACGTTCCACACGACCGACGTCGAGGAGCCGACGATCACCTGGGGTGCCGCCCCCCCGCCCGCGCCCGCCGAACCACCGCGCCCGGCCCCCTCTCCCGAGGGCGCCCTTGACGCCCCCTCGCCAACCGACCCAACGCCCGTGGGAGAGGGCAAGGGTGAGGGGTCTTCGTCTTCCTCCTCCCCTGAACCCCGATCCCCAAACCCCGAACCCTCCGACCTCCCCTCCTCCACCCCGCGCGGCCTCGCCCACGCCTTCACGCCCACCACCGCCCACGCGCTCGCCCGCTATTCGACCGGCCCCGCCGCCGGTCACGCCGCCATCCTGATGCACAAGCTCGGCCAGGGCACCGTCCTCACCCTCGGCGCGCGCATCGACGAAGCCACCTACCTCGACCTCGTCCACACCCTCTGCGAGCTCGCGAAGATCCAGCCCCTCGCCACCGGCAGCCCCCACGTCGCCGTCATCCCCCGCATGCGCCCCGACACGACCGTCGCCGCCTACGGCCTGGTCAACCTGACCAAGCAGCCGCAGTCGATCACGCTCCCGAAGCCCGGACAGGACCGCCTGACGAACCGCGACGTCGGCCCCGGAATCGCCCTCCAGCCGCTCGAGGTCATGCTAGTCGCGGTCGTATAGCACCGCCGGAGAAGGGGCCCTGGCGTCCCCGCCGCCACGCCTCGCGGAACGCCGGGCCTCACCGGTCACCGCATCAGCGGGCCGACCGCTTGCCGCAGGTCTGCCGGCGTCGGGTACTTCCCCGCCGCGACGTCCTTCGCGAGCGCACGGATCGCGGGGACCTTCCGATCCCACTGCGCGACCGCGGCGGCGTTCACCGTCGCCAGCACCCGCGGCGACACCTTCCACGCGCCGCCGACCCGCTCGAGCGGCACCTGCCCGGGACCGGACGGCCCCAGGTCGACAACGGCGCGGTCCCCGGTCACCGTCTCCGGGGCGGCGAACACGTCCGCCGCCTTCACGCCGCTGCCGAGCGCGTTGAGGTGCGCCGCGGCCTGCTCGCCGTACTGCGCCGCGACCGCCTCCTGCAGGTCGTTCGCCGCCGCCAGCACGCGCACGACCTGCCGCAGCGTCGCCTCCTGCTCGGCCGTCAGTGGCCCGAACGCGTCGAGCAGCCCGACCTCGTCCCCTGCCAGCCCGGCGACGTACGCCGCGACGATCACGGCCTTGGGCGTCCCGGCGGCCGGGGCAGCAGGGGGGGACGCCGCCGCGCCGGCCGCGGGCTTCGCCGCCGGTGACGTCGCCGCCGTCGCCGGCCGCTTCGCCGCCTCCCGCTTGGCCGGCCCCGCCACTTGCGCCAGACCGACCGACAGCCCGACCGCCGCGACCGTCATCAGCCCCGCGCCCGCAACCACCCGAATCCTCGACCATGCCAACATGTTCAACGCTCCTTTTGCCAGCGCGGCCACCGCGGGCGACGCGTCGGCCGGTGCGGCAACCGTTGCCGCGACCGCCGCCGCCGTCGATGCCGGCGCCGCGTGTGTCGTGTGATTTGTCAGGCCCGCCGCCAGCGCCGCGGCCGTGCACGCGACGCCCTTGCCGCCGACCAGCCCTCGCAGCTTTTCCACCGCCCGCGACACCCGCTTCCGCGCCGCCGCCTCCCCGACCGCCAGCGCCGCCCCGACCTCGGCGAAGCTCTTCCGCTCGTAGTAACGCAGCAGGATCGACCGGCGGTCCGCCTCGCCGAGTTGCCCGACCGCCTCGTCGAGCACCGGGGCCAGCCGCTCCCATTCCTGCTCGTCCATTGCGCCGCCGGCGTCTGCTGCCTCGTCGTTCATCAACGCCGCCCGCCTCTCGTGCCTCCGCCGCCGCCCGGCCGACCGCACCGCCATCGCCGACGCCCGTCGGGTCACCTGGAACAGCCACGCCGTCAGCGTGACGCCGTCGGCCAGCCGCCCGGCCTGCCGCGCCAGCGCGAGAAACACCGCCTGCGTGACGTCGTCCGCCAGGTGCGCGTCCCGCACCTGCCGCCGCGCCGCGCAGTACACCCAATCCAAGTGCCGCGCGACCAGCTCTTCGAACGCCCGCGGGTCTTGCCCGCCCACATGCCGCCGTAACGTTTCGAGATCGCTCATGCTCCTGTCCAATCTACCCCACCGTTGCCGACGCCCCCGGTCTGTGACATCCGGCCAGCCCCGCGCCCGAAAAATCCACCGCCGCGTCGGTAATCCCGTCCCCGCGCCTCCGACATATAGGTGGAACCCCGTTTCGCCTAACGACTTCTGCGAGGCCCCGCCGCGTGCCCACCTGGGAATCCATCCTCCGCGCCCACGGCCCGACGGCGTTCGACACCGCCTGGCGGTTGCTCGGCCACGCCGCCGACGCCGAGGACGTGTTCCAGGACGCGATGCTCGACGCCGTCCGCCTCCGCGCCCGCCAGCCAATCGACAACTGGGGCGGCCTGCTCCGCCGCCTCGTCACCCGCCGCGCGATCGACCGCCTCCGCACCCGCCGCAATCGCGCCGCTCCGCTCGACACCGACCTCCCCGCCCCGCCCGACGAACCCGACTCCTCCATGCTCGAGCGCGAGCTCGCCGCCCGCCTCCGCGCCGCGATCGCCGACCTCCCCGACCGCGAGGCCACCGTCTTCTCGCTCCGCCACTTCGGCGAGCTGACCAACCCCGACATCGCCGCCGCCCTCGACATCACCCCCGACGCCGTCGCCGTCGCGCTGCACAAGGCCCGCGCGAAACTGAAAACCGCCCTCGGCCTGACCGACCCCGCCCCCCGCCGAACCGGAGTCACCCCATGACCGACACTGCCACGTCCGACGACGCCGATGCCGACGCCCGCCTTGACCGCGCGATAATCGCGATCACCCGCACCCCCGCGCCGTCCGCCGCCCGCGACCGCGCCATCAGCGCCGCCCTCGCCACCACTCAGCCCCGTCTGGTCGTCCGCTTGCGCCTCGTACGCTTGGCCCTCGCCGCCTCGCTCCTCCTCGCGGCCACCCTGCTCCTCCTTCCGCATCTCGCGCCACAGCATAGACGTCCGTCCGCCCTGTCCCCGTCGGCCAAACAGGGGGGCGCCGCCAACGCCCCTTACACGATCTCCGCCGACATGGAACCGTCCTTCCCCCCCTCCGCCGAGAAGGCCGTCCTCACCCTCCGCTCCCTTGCCGCCGCCGCCGCCCCGGTCCTGATCGCCAACGGCCCGGCTGACCCCGTCCGCCTCGGCCAGACGCTCCCCGCCGCGGCGCGCGCCGACCGCCTACACATCTGGGACTACTCGCGTTCCGCCACCAGCCGCGTCGTTCCCGACTTCGAGTTCCCCGGCGACCTCCCCGCCGCCCTCTCCCCCGACGGCGCCACCCTCGTCTTCGCCGATGGCACGATCCTCACCCTCGCCACCGGCCAGCGCGACAAGATCGACCTCGGCGGCGCCACCTACCAAATCGGCCCCGCCACTTACACGCGGATCGGCGACCTGCAATTCTCGCCCGACGCCTCGCGCCTCGCCCTCCTCGTCACGCTCCGCGACCCGGCCGACCAGACCACGCGTGAGGTCGTCCAGATCCGCTCGTTCCCCGCCGGCCGAGTCGTCTGCGAGTTCCTGCCCGCCGAGCCCTACGCCCTCCGCCTCGCCTTCTCCCCCGACGGCAAGCAGATCGCGACTGCCGACCGCGACCGCCGCCCCGTCCTCCGCGACGCCGCGACCGGCCAGGTCGTCCAACAACTCGACCCGCCCCTCCCCGCGCAGATCCTGTCAATCGCCTTCTCCCCCGACGGCCGCTACCTCGCCGCCGCCGCCCGCGACGACGCCGCCGCACTCTTCGTCTGGGACGCGACGACCCGAAACCTCCTCTGGCGTCCCGACCCCACGAGACTCCCCCGTCCGGTGCCTGGCGGCTTCGCCCTCCTCCGATTCTCCCCCGACAACCAACACCTCGCCGCCGCCGGCCCCGACGGCGTCACCGTCTTCACCGCCGCCACCGGCCAACCCCTCGCCCACCTGCGCACCTCTCACGCCCGCCACCTTCACTGGACCGCCGACGGCCAAAGCCTGACCGCCGTCACCTCCCCGGCCGTGACGGATGACCGCCCCCGCCGTCAGGTCTACCCCGAGGCCCACCGCTGGAGCTGGCGCACCGCCGCCCGAATCGAAACGCCTGACGCACAACCTTAGCGGGCCAAAATACCGTCCGCGCCCCAGAGCCACCTTCGGGCGCGGTGGTCATCCTGAGGGAGCCTTGGCGACCGAAGGATCTGGCGGCGAGTCACGAGGCCTCGTCGCTCGCGGCTAGATCCTTCGCAGGCTCAGGATGACGGATCACGGCTGGCTCAGCGCGGCTATTCAGATCGAATACTTCCCCAACCGGAGGCCTTATGTCCCCCACGCCCGCCCGTCGCCGTTTCGCCTTCACGCTGATCGAACTGCTGGTCGTCATCGGCATCCTCGCCGTCCTGATCAGCGTCCTGCTCCCCGCGCTCGGCCGCGCCCGCAAGAGCGCCGCCCTCCGCGACGCGGCCGCGGCCGCGGCCAAATCCTACGGCCCGCCCGCCGCCGCCGCCGCCGCCCTGCGCGAGGGGGAGCCGGCCGCCGACGCCGCAAATCTCCCCGCGGGAAACGCGCCGCGCCGTTCCGCCCCGCCGCCCACCCCACTCGCCGCCGTCCGCGCCTTCGCCGCCAAGGTCGAGCTCACCCCCCGCCTCTCCGTCGGCACCGCCCAGCCCGAGTCGATCTACGAAACCAAGTTCACCGCTACCCTCCAGGCCTCCGCACCCGCCCCCGAGCCGGCGGCCGGGGACGACAAGCCGCGCACGGTCGAGATCCACCTCCCGCTCCCCCCGCAGATCATCTCCCTCGCCGACCTCGCGGTCACCGTAAACAACCAGCCGTCCGACGCCGTCGCCCTGCGGGACGCCACCCTCGTCTGGACCGGCCCCCTCCCCTCAACCCCCACGCCGATCACCGTCACCTACGCCGCCGTCGGCAAAGGCCTTTACGAGCTCCAGACCCCGCCCGGCCGGATCCTCGACACGTTCAACCTCGACCTGATCGCCAACGGCTCCGACGTCCGCATGCTCGAGCTCTCGCTCCAGCCGAGCAAGGTCACCCGCGCCGCCGGCCAGACCACCTACACCTGGACCTACGCCCGCCTGATGTTCGGCCGGCCGATCGCGGTCGACGTCCTGGGCGTCGCGCCGATCGACCGCCTCGGCGAGCTCCGCTGGCTCGGCCCGCTCTCCGTCTGCGTGTTCGGTTTGCTCGTCGGCCTCTACGCCCACGCCCACCGGCTCGAAAAGTTCGACCGCTGGATGCTGCTGCTGACGCTGGGTGCGTTCACCGGCGCGTACCCGCTGATGTACTTCGCGCAGGAGTTCATCCCGCTCGCGACCGCGATCGCCGCGTCGGCCGGCGTCGTGATCGGCATCGTCACCGCCCGCGCGATCCGCATCGTCGGCCTCCGCCACGCCCTCGCCGGCGTCCTGCTCCCCGCCGTCGCCACGATGGCCACCGCCCTCTACACCGCCACCCACCCCCAGCATCAGGGCCTGATCCTGACTGCCGCCGCGATCACGACCTTCCTCGCGCTGATGACGCTGTTGCCCAAGCTCCGCTGGGACGCCGTAACCCCCGCGCCGCGCCCGACCCAAACCCTCACCCCCGACCCCGCGATCTAACCACCACGACCCAGACGCCCACGGAACCCGTTCCGTGGGTGTCTTCCCCAGCGACCAAAAAGCGAGTCGAGCGGCCGGCCAGGGAGAGGGACGTCTCCAACGACCAAGCCGCTCGACTCTGAACCACGGAGCAGAACACCAAACGCTTCAGTCCCCCCTCTTCACTGGCAACCAGCAACCAGCAGCTAGCAACTCGCCCTCACGAACTGCTCCACCCGCCGCCCCAGCTCGCGCACCACCGCGGTGTACGCCTCGGCCTCCTCCTCCGCCCCGAGCTCGGCGTCGCTGCGGATCGAGCCGACCAGAATCGCCTCGAGGACGTCAACCATGTTCGGCACCGCGAACGCGTCGGCACTGGGCAGCTCGCCGCCCTGCGGGTTGCCCTCTTCGGCGAAGTGCTCGTCCCACGCGATCGTCGCCCGGAAGTGTTTGGCGCCGGTGCGGTACTCCTGCCACCCCATCAGCCGCTCGCGGCGGTGCGGCCGCATCATCAGCAGCACGGCCCGCAGGTCCTCCTCGAACATCTGGTCGTCCACCCACCGGTCGACCGCCTCGGCCGTCCGCTCGCTGACCCGCGCCTTGATCCCGGCGCGCCCGTCGTCCCACCCGCCGCGGCCGAGGTCGTCCGCGCCCACGTCGTTCCGCCGATTCCCGCCGCCGCCGAACCCCGAGTTGATGTCACCGAACATGCGAACCTCCTTGCGTCTGCTGCGTTCACTCCGTTAGCCCCGGTTGCGACCCGCGTCACGTCCCGGCCCCAACGCATCGGCCCTCCCGCGCCGCGTTCATCACGCCGTCAATCGCTCCCTCCTTCTGCGACACCCTGTCACCCCCGGTCCCCAACGAAACCGCCCGGCCCGGGCCCCGATTCCGCCGCCCCGGTGGACCACTTGCGGGAATTGTGGACCGCGACGCGACAGGATTTCGCACCGAAAATCCCGCTCGACTCCCGCTCCTGGAGCGGTAGAAACCAAACCGTTTGATCCGTACAACCGGTAATGATTCCCCCTTCCCCCACGCCTGCCCATTGTCGCAATTGTGCGAGTTTTCCTTTGACTTCCCGCGCGGCCCAACTGTACGCTGGCCGTTTCCGCGACGGGGCCCCGAAGGTCGCACGTCCGACAAGTGGGTTGAGAGACCGATCGACCGTCCGACCGACCGGCGCCTGCCGGCCGGGCGCCCGCGGGCGAGTTTTTACCGCCCGCGCCCGCGCCCGCCTCACCGCCGCTCGCCTCCCCGGTTGATCCCGCGTCCGTCCCGCGCGCCGCCGCAAACTGCGGCCGCGCCCCTCGACGGCCCGCGCCCACCCCACGCCCTTAGCGCACGCGTGCGACCCTCACGGAAGCGACAACGACGTTCGTTCCGAGCGCACGCCAACCGACTCGAAAACCCATGAGCCCCGCGACGTCCCCGGACCTCACCGTCCTCTGCGACCTCGGCGTCCCAGCGGTGCGTCCACGCCCCGGCGGCTCGAAGAGCGAAAGGACATCGCCATGAAGAGGAGACCGAAGGCAAACGGACACGGGGGGCAGGGGGCGCAGGGGGGGAACACCGGCGGCAACGGCAACGCGCCGTTCGGCGCGGCCCCCGGCGGCAGCGCCGAGACCACCGGCCGCTTCCTCGTCCTGTTCCGCGACGACGCCACCGAGGAGGGGGTGAAGATGCTCCGGGCGAAGGCGTCGATCAACGCCGTCTCCGCGATCGACCGCTCGGACGACGAGGCCGACGACGACGTCGCCGGCCGCCCCGCCGCCGCCGCCGCCGCCGCCGCCGCGCCGACCCGGGAGGAGCCGGACGCGGTGTTCTACGACGACTTGGGCGTCGCGGTCGTCCGCGGCGACCCCCGCCGCGCCCGCGCGATCGCCGCCGCCGTCGACTCGAGCGACGACAGTCCGATCGCCGCGATCGAGCCGGAGCGGATCGTCTACGCGTTCGGCCCGGCCTCCCCAGACGAGGGGGACGACGACGACGCCACCGCGACGCTCGATCCGTCCGCCCCCCCCGAGGCCGCCCCGCGCGAGCCGATCATGGGCCTCCCCGCCCCGATGCTCGACGACCTCCTCCAGCCCCCGCCCGCGCGGCCGGGGGAGAGGGGGGGCGGAGCGACGCCGCGGCAGCGCGCCCAGTTCACCGCCGACTACCTCTACGGCTACCGCGACGCGATCCTCAGTTTGATCGAGAACCTCCGCGGCGAGGAGGGGACGGCCGGCAGCCTGCTGCTCGACCGCGAGGCCGCGATCGCCGCGATCGACGAGTCGCTGAACACCTGGGGCCTGCAGGCCACCCGCGTCGTCACCTCCCGCTACAGCGGCAAGGGCGTGCGGGTCGCGGTGCTCGACACCGGGTTCGACCTCCGCCACCCCGACTTCCTCGGCCGGCAGGTCTTCGCCAAGTCGTTCGTCCCCGGGCAGGGGGTGCAGGACGGCAACGGCCACGGCACCCACTGCATCGGCACCGCTTGCGGGCCGAAGACGCCCGCGATTTTGCCGCGGTACGGCGTCGCCTACCGCAGCGGGATCTGCGCCGGCAAGGTGCTGAGCAACCAGGGGAGCGGCCAGGACGGCTGGATCCTCGCGGGCATCCAGTGGGCGATCAAGCGCAAGTGCCGCGTCGTGTCGATGTCGCTGGGGGCGCGGGTGCGGCCGGGCGAGACGTACTCCCGGGTCTACGAGTCCGTCGCCCGCCGCGCGCTGCGGCTGAACACGCTGATCGTCGCCGCCGCCGGCAACGACAGCGACCGCCCGAACGGCGACTTCTGGCCGGTCAGCCACCCGGCGAACTGCCCGTCGATCGCGGCGGTCGGCGCGGTGGACTCGGGCCTGGGCGTCGCCCCGTTCTCCAACCGCGGCCTGAACCCGGCGGGCGGCCGGGTCGACATCGCCGGCCCGGGCGTCAACGTCTACTCGAGCGTCCCGATGCCGACCCGGTACCGCCGGCTGAGCGGCACGTCGATGGCGACCCCGCACGTCGCCGGCATCGCCGCGCTGTGGGCCCAGCAGAGCCCGGCCGCGACGGCCGTCGCCCTCTACCACCTGCTGGTCAGCAACGCCCGCCCGCTCACCGACCCGAACGTCGACGTCGGCGCGGGCCTCGTGCAAGCGCCGCAGTAACCCCGGGACGCAGCCCGACGCCCCCGCGCCGGCCGACGGTCGGCCCGGCGCGGGGGCGCCCCTCGGCGTGTACACTCGTCTCCGGCCCGAACCGACTATGCCGAACAGGACGCCCATCCTCATCTCCGTCGACGACGACCACCTTCCCCAGATCCAGAAGGTCGCCGCCCGCCTCCGCGCGGCCGGGATGACGATCGACAGCGTTCTGAAAGACCTCGGCACGATCACGGGGTCGGTCGACCCGGCGAAGCTTTCCACGCTGTCGAAGATCGAAGGGGTCGCCGCGGCCGAGGCGTCGCGCGACTACCAGCTCCCGCCACCGGACGCGGACGTGCAGTGACCGGCGGGTGAATCCCTCTTGGCGGGCTCGGCGTTAACGCGGTAGGGTGTCGGCCGCCCATGCCCGCCGCCGCCCGCATCACCGTCCTGCCCGACGAGCCACTCGGCACGATCAACCCGAACCTGTACGGCCACTTCGTCGAGCACTTGGGCGCCTGCGTCTACGACGGCCTCTTCGTCGGCGACGACTCCGCCATCCCCAACACCGCCGGCCTGCGCGACGACGTGCTCGACGCGTTCCGGCGCATCCGCCCGCCGGTGTTACGCTGGCCCGGCGGCTGCTTCGCCGACGACTACCACTGGCGCGACGGCGTCGGCCCGCGGCGGGACCGCCCGACGACCGTGAACCTCTGGTGGGGGCACACGCTCGACGACAACCGGTTCGGCACCCACGAATTCCTGACCCTCTGCCGCCTGGTCGGGGCCGAGCCCTACCTGGCCGGCAACCTCGGCAGCGGCTCGCCGCGCGAGCTCCGCGACTGGGTCGAGTACTGCAACTTCGACAAGCCCAGCACGCTCGCCAGGCTCCGCGCGCAGAACGGCTCGCCCGCGCCGTTCAACGTCCGCTACTGGGGCGTGGGCAACGAAGCCTGGGGCTGCGGCGGCAACTTCTGTCCCGAGGACTACGCGAAGGAGTACCGCCGCTACGCCACCTACCTCCACGACCTCGGCCCGACCCCGCTGCACTTGATCGCCGTCGGCCCCGACGGCAACCAGCCCGACTGGACGCGCAAGTTCCTCAGGAAGCTCGCCAGCGCTGACCGTCGATTCAACTGCCGCATCCACGCGCTGGCCGCCCACTACTACGCCGGCACCGCCGGCACGGCCACCGACTACACGACCGATCAGTGGTACGAGCTGCTGCACAAGGCTGCCCAGGTCGACCAACTGATCCGCGACCAGCGCGCGGCGATGGACGAGTTCGACCCCGAGCGCAAGGTCGACTTGATCTTGGATGAGTGGGGCACGTGGCACCCGCCGACGCCCGGCCGCAACCCCCAGCACCTCTGGCAGCAGAACACCCTGCGCGATGCGCTGGTGGCCGCCTTGACCCTCGACACCTTCAACCGCCACGCCGCCGTGCTGAAGATGGCGAACCTCGCGCAGGTGGCTAACGTCCTCCAGGCCCTGTTCCTCACCGAGGGCGAGAAGCTCGTGCTGACGCCCACCTACCACGTCTTCGACCTCTACAAGGAGCACCAGGGCGGCAGGGGGGTGCGGCTGGAGGTCGACTCCCCCACCGTCACCTTCGCCCTGAACGACCAGCGGCAGACGATGCCCGCCGTCGCCGGCAGCGCGTCGATCAAGGGCCCGACGATGACGCTCAGTCTGACCAACGTCCACGCCCGCCAGCCGATCGAAGCGATTATCGAGCTTGGCGGTCGCACGGCGACGGTCCGCTCCCGCACCACCCTGACCCACGACGACCTGCACGCGCACAACACGTTCGACCGGCCCGAGACGCTCGTCCCCACCCCGGCCGCCATTGAACCGCTCGACCGCCTGACCCTGCCGCCGGCGTCCGTCAGCGTCCTCGAACTGAGGCTGACATGACGACGCCCCGGCCGCTCGAGTACGTCAAGTCCACCGGCGGCGCGACCACCCGCCCCGTCTGGCTGACGCTCACGCTCGTCGCGTTCGTCGTGCTCACGTTCTTCGGGCTGGTGCCCGGCCTGCACAACGAACACCCGTTCCTGGTGCTGTGGCTGATCGGGGCGCCGGTGCTGACCTTCATCGCCGTCCGCCTGCTCCCGCCCCGCCGCGCCCCGGCCCTCGCGCCGCTCCTCTGGCTCGGCCTCGCGCTGCTTTGGGCGCTGGGCGGGATGGCCACTTGGCAAGCTAAATATGGCACCGACCCGCACGTCCTTGGACGCGCGTACAACCGTTGCTCGTCGAACCTGGAGAGGATCGGCATGCACGCCATCTTCTACGCTACCGTCCACGCCGGCGGCTTCCCCGGCCGCCTCGACGAGTTGCTCGACGAACTCAAGCCGGAAGACTTCATCGCGCCGTTTACGAGCGACACGCCCGCCACCGGCCCGACCACCCGCGACGTCGCCGCCCAACTGAGTGCAGGCGGCCACTGCTCGTACCTCTACCTTGGCAAGGGCCTGACCACCGCCGCCCCGCCCGGCACCGTGCTGGCGTACGAGCCGCTGTCGAACCACCAGTACAACATCCGCGGCGTCCACGTCCTGTACACCGACGGCACGGTCTTCTTCATCCCCGAGCGCCAGGCGAAGCGATTGATCGCCGAGCTCGAAGCCGGCCACAACCCGCCGCGCGCCCGCAGCGCGCCCTAAGATCCTCCGGCGAGCCGGAGGCCAGCCGCGATGCCGACCGAGTACCACCTGTACACCGCCGACGAGGAGCCGGCCGAGATCGCGGATCTGATCGAAGCCGCCCGGCCCGACCGCTGGGCCCTGCGAATCGCCAGCGAGAGCGAGGACTGGACACTATGCGACTGGCGCACCGACTGGCTGCTGGGCGATCTGCACTACGCGGTCGGCTGCCCGGTCGGCTCGCCGTTTCGGCGCGAGGTGTGGGAGCGGTTCGACCGCCGCGACCTCGCCGCGATCCGCCAAAGTTACGAGTGCGAAGAGTGGGGGATGTGCCGCATCGAGTTCCAATGGCCGTACTCGCTGGCCGTCGACATGACCGAGGCCGACATCCGCCTGATCCGCGACCGCGACGGCGACGAGGTGCTCAACGGCCTGTTCCTCAGCAAGGGCCGCTACGTCCTGAGCATCCCCGAGACGGCAAACCGCCAGTCCTACGACCTGCTGCCGGCCGTCGCGAGCGCGCTGGGTAGAGTGACGGGCGGCGTCGTCTGCAACGTGCGCAGCGGCGACCGCGTGGCGACGCGCGGGTGGTGGCATCTCGGGTGAACCCGAGCGGCGCTTGTGCACCTCGCCGCCCTCGCGCCGAGCGTCATCCTGAGGGAGCCTTGGCGACCGAAGGATCTAGCGGCGAGCGACAAGGCCTCGTCGTTCGCGGCTAGATCCTTCGCTGCGCTCAGGACGACGGCTGAGACCGTCGGTTCAGGATGACGATCACCGCGTGTCGCGCGTGCCGCGACGGGAACGTCAGCGCGGGACGACGCGCCCCTTCGCCATCTCCTCCGTCGCCACCCGCGCGATCCGCGTCGCCGCCAGCCCGTCGTCCGCCGTCGGCATGTTCCCCGCCTGCCCGGTCTGCAGGGCCTTGACGAACTCGGCGTACATCCCCTCGAAGTTCTTCTCCTCGGTCCAGTGCAGCCGCTGCGTCCCCGCGCGGTTGACCAACTCGAACACCCGCGCCTGGCGGTCGTAGCGGATCAAACCGTCGCTGCCGATCAGCTCGTAGACGAACTGGCACCGCTGGTCCTTCGACGTGTGGCCGTAGCTGTAGCTCATCTCGACCATCGTGTGCGCGCCGTCCGCGTGGTCGAGGTGGAGGTATGTGTGGTCGGGGGCCGCGTGCTCGTCGCCGTCCACCCACGCGCCGGCGCCGGTCGCCCGGACCACTTCCGCGCCCAGCCACCAGCGGGCGAGGTCGATCTGGTGGACGCCGCAGTCGACCATCGGGCCGCCCTCGACCATCCGCCCGTGCCGCGCCGGATTCGGGCGGTCGCTGCCGGTGCGGCAGTCGTACTTGCCGTGGCAGTCCCAGAGGTAGATCAGGCGCAGGCTGCGCACCTTGCCGATCGCCCCCTCGGCGACCAGCCGCTTGATGTCCATCGCGACGGGGCTGAACCGGTACGTGAACCCGACGTAGAGCGGGAGGCCCGCATCGCGCATGACCCGGATCATCTCGACGCTCTCGGCCTCGTTCATCGCCAGCGGCTTCTCGCACAGCACCGGCTTGCCGAACCGGGCGGCCATCCGCACGTTGTCGAGGTGGCACGGGGCCGGCGACGTGACGACGACCGCGTCGATCCCGCTCTGGAAAAAAAGCTCGGGGTCGGTGAACCCCTTGTCGACCTTGTAGCGGTCCTTGGCGTCGATCAGCCGGCCGGTGTCGGGCTCGAAGATCGAGACCAGCTTGCACCCGGCCGTCCGGCCGATGGCCGGGACGTGCCCGTACGACGCGACGACCCCGCACCCCATCAGTCCGAGACGAATCATCTGAAACGACACCTTTCTCGCGGTTCGCCGACCGCCCGGGATGTTATCGGCGCAAACCGGTCGAGGCGATAGCCGCCCGCCGCTCGGCGGGCACGGTGGCCGGCGTTACACTCGCTCGGATGACCCCGCGCCTCCGGCTCCTCGCCGTGCTAGTGGCCTTGCTCAGCACGTTACCGGCCGTCGCCCAGTCGCCCTACCCCGCCGGCCCGACGCCACCGCCGCTGGAGACGCCGCACTTCCCCTCCCGCCTGCACACGTTCATCTGGCGGAACTGGAACCTCGTCGACACCGCCCGCCTCGCCGAGGTGCTCGAAACGTCACCGGACAACGTCCGCCGCGTCGCCGCCTCGATGGGGCTGCCGGCCGACCGACCCGTCCCGCCGCAGGACGCCGCCCGCCTCTACCTCTCGGTCATCCGCCGCAACTGGCACCTCCTGCCGTACGAGCAGTTGACGACGCTCCTCGGGATGACGCCCGAGCAGCTCGCGCACACGCTGCGGGAGGACGACTTCCTCTACATCAAGCTGGGGTCGCTCAAGCCGAAGGCGAAAAAGCTTGCGTGGGCCGAGCCGGATGATGCCGCCGCCCGCCGGGCCGCGGAGATTAAAGCGCTGATCGCCCGCGAGTTCCCGCCCCACGCCGGGGCCGAGGCGGTCGAGCCGCCGCTGGCGTTCCTGGCCGACTTATCCAAGCCGATCGCCGACGCCGACGTCCGCCCCGCCAGGACCGACCCCGCGCGGCCGCGGTTCCTCTACGCCTACACCGCCGTCTTCGGCGACCCGCTCCTCGATCCCGCCCTCGACCCGTTCCCCGACGCCCTGCTCCAGCGCTACGCCGACCTGGGCGTGAACGGCGTCTGGCTGCACACCGTCCTCCGCGACCTCGCGCCGTCCAAGACGTTCCCCGAGTTCGGCCGCGGCGCGGAGAAGCGCCTCGCGACCCTCAAGCAACTCGTCGCCCGGGCGAAGCGGTTCAACGTCGGCGTCTACCTCTACCTGAACGAGCCCCGCGCGATGCCGCGACCGTTCTTCGACCGCGACGACCGCCGCGACCTGGCCGGCGTCGCCGAGGCGGCCTTCACCGCGATGTGTACCTCGACGCCCGCCGTGCAGCAGTGGCTGGCCGATTCGCTAGGGCACGTCTTCACCGCCGTCCCCGACCTCGCCGGCGTCTTCACGATCACTGCCTCGGAAAACCTGACGAGTTGCGCCTCGCACCACAAGCAAACCAGCTGCCCGCGCTGCAAGACCCGCACGCCCGCCGACGTGATCGCCGAGGTCAACGCGACCGTCGAACAGGCCGTCCACCGCGCCGCGCCTAATGCGAACGTGATCGCATGGGACTGGGGCTGGCCCGACGCCGCCGCGCCCGACGTGATCGCCAAGCTGCCGAAGGACGTCTTCCTCATGTCCGTCAGCGAATGGTCCCTCCCGCTGAATCGCGGCGGCGTGAAGACGACCGTGGGCGAGTACTCGATCTCCGCCGTAGGCCCCGGCCCGCGCGCGACGAAGCACTGGCAGCTCGCCCGGTCCCGCGGCCTCCGCACGCTCGCCAAGGTGCAGGCCAACGTCACCTGGGAGCTCTCGGCCGTGCCCTACCTGCCGACCTACGACCTGATCGCGCAACACGCGAAGAACCTCTCGGCCGCCCACGACGCCAAGGTCGACGGCCAGCTCCTCTCCTGGTCCCTCGGCGGCTACCCGTCGCCCAACCTCGAGCTCTTCCAGCGGATCACGGGCGGCGAGCCACCCGACGCCGTCCTCGACGACCTCGCCCGCCGCACGTTCGGCCCCGCCGGCGCCCCCCACGCCCGCCGCGCCTGGAGCCGCTTCAGCGAAGGCTTCGCCGAGTTCCCCTACGACGGCTCGGTCGTCTACAACGCCCCGCTCCAGCTCGGCCCCGCCAACCTCCTGCACGCCAAGCCGTCGAGCTACCGCTCGACGATGGTCGGCTTCCCCTACGACGACCTGACCCACTGGCGCGGCCCCTACCCCGCCAACGTCTTCATCGCCCAGCTCGACAAGCTCACCGCCGCCTGGGACGCCGGCCTCGCCGACCTCCAGCGCGCCGCCGACGCCGCCCCGCCCGACCTCCGGCCCGCCGCCCGCCGCGAGCTCCGCCTCGCCCAGGCCGCCGGCCTCCACTTCGCCAGCGTCGCCGCCCAGTCCCGTCACGTCCAACTCCGCCACGACCCCGCCGCTGCCAAACCGCTGATCGAAGCCGAAGCCGCCCGCGCCCAAGCCCTCTACCGCCTCCAGCAACAGGACAGCCGCCTCGGCTACGAACCATCGAACCACTACTACTACCTTGGCCAGGACCTCCAGGAAAAGGTCGTCCAGTGCCACCACCTCCTGCGCTGACCGGCCCGCCCGTCGCCCGGAGAAGACGACGATCCGCGAATGAACGCAAACGGCCGCGAACCCGAGAAGTCGCCCCGCCGCCGCCCCAAGCGGCCGCGCGGTACACTCCACCGCCGTGCGGCTCCACCCGATCACGCTTGCGCTCCGCTACCCAAAGGGCCAGCGGTCGTTCCGCGCCGCCCCGTACCACGGGAACGCCCCGTACCTGAACGACGCGGAGGCGGTCGCGGACCTGCGGCGGTGGACCGGACAGGACTTCGGCACCAACGCGGCCGCCTGGGGCAACTGGCTCCGATCCCATCGCTCGGCCTACCGAACGCCGCGCTGAGCGGCCCCCGTTGCGCATCGGCCCACCCCACAGAAGAACGTGGCCAGCTTATGCTTCGCGGTCTTCCGGAGGGGAGCCCTCCGCCGCCGGTACTCCGTCCTCGCCGTCGTCTTCGCCGCAACAGCGCAGCGGCGGCGTCCAGAAACATCCGACGTGACCCCGTAACTAACCCAAGCCGCCCCCCAGCCCCCCGCCGCGACATCCAACCGTCCGGCGGGGCCCAAAACCGCGGAACCGCGTTTGCAGGCCAAAAACCCGTATCACTAGTCTCAGGGAACGGACCGCTGGACTTAGCGGTCCGACCGCTGGGCTTGGAGATTGGACCGCTGGGTTCAGCAGTCGGACCGCTGGACGGAAGGAACGGACCACTGGCTTCGGGGACTGGATCGCTGGACGGGGGGAACGATCCCCTCTTCCCGGTGGCTGGACCGCCGGGCGGAGGGATCGGACCGCTCCGCCCGGGCGTCGGACCGCTGGGCGGCGGGAGCGGTCCCCCTTCGTCCGGGGAACGGAACGCTGGAGCCGGTCGACGCGCCGCGCGGCGGGGACGTCGGCCTACGCGGCCGATGCTCCCCCGCCCTGAGCCTTTCGAAGGGCGGAGCGAGGACGGACTGCGCCTGGCGGTGACCCCTCAATCCCCCGCAACCGACCGAGGTGCCGGAAAGGCACCTCGCCGCCTGCCCGCGGGGAGCGATACCGCCGCCAACGGGTGGCGGGCAGAGCGCCCCGCCGGGAGGGGACGCTAAGGCGGAACTGTCAGCCGCGCCCGAAGCGACAGTCGACCTCGGCCGCCCGGTCAACGTACTCGGGCGACTCGACGACGCCGATCACCTCCGCGAGCAACTCTCGCATCTCGGCCTCCGCCTCGGCCTTGGCGTCGGGCGGGCCCGTGGACGACAGCCCGTTGTTGGCGATCCGGTCGGGCCACGGCGCGTATCGCACGTCCGCCCGCCGGAGCAGCGCGATCAGGCGCGCCTCGGCGTCGGAGCGAACCGGAACTGGCTCCCCGTCGAGGTGCAGCCGCCCGGGGACGTAGTCGGCTGACGAATCGGCGTCGATGACCATGTGCTGGGCCAGGACGATCTCCGTCATTTTGCCCCGGTCGTCGGTGCAGATCAGCGCGACGCTCCCACCGTCCATCGCGATCGCGTCATCCCGGATCGTCAGTCGCTTCGGGAGGTTCATGGGGCTGTCGCCTTTCCCGTGCCCGTGGCACGCGTCCGCCGCCGGGAGCGTTCCTGGAACTGCACCACCAAGGTAAGGACGCGCGTACAGGGTGTGAAGCGGTCGGGCAGCGGTCAAGGCAGCGTGGGGAGGGCGTGGAGACGCCAAATGCAGGTCGGCTGCCCGTCCAGTGCGGAAGGAGAACCGCGCGGTATGCTAGCGCGGCCAGCGAAAGGAATCCGATGCGGGCGTACCGGTACGTCGGCCCGGCGGACATCAAGGCGAGGTCGGCTGGACGGCCCGGCGGGCGCGAGATCCGATCCGCGGCCGACGTCGTAGCGTGGATCCGGGAGTCCGCGCAGACCGCTCGCGCCGACGAGCTGGTCGCTGCGACGTTTGTGGTCGACACCGGCGGGCGGCTGCTCGTCGCGGACCGGCGTGCCGAGCACGTCGCCTGTGCGGGCGGGGGAGACGTGCTCGCGGCCGGCGAGGTGTTCTTCGCCGTTGACGGCGGCAAGGCGGTCGCCGTCGTTGAAGTCACAAACCTGTCCACCGGATACTGCCCGGAGCCGGCGTGCTGGACCGCGGTCGAGTCCGCGTTCGCCCGGGCCGAGCTCGACCACCCGCCCGGGTTCACCACCGCGTGCGTATTCCGAAAGTGCCCGGCGTGCGGCGAACGGAACCTCGTTAAGGACGGCTGGTACTACTGTGAAATCTGTGGAGCGGAGCTGCCGGCCGAGTGGAACTTCTGCTGATGTGCCGGTCGGCAAAATCGGAGTACGAGAAACGGAGCAGCCGATGGCGACCCGACTCGTTCGGCACCGGGGGTATGATCGACACGTGGCGTACCGATCGACGTTCGACGTCCCGTTCGACGCGGCGTGCGATGCCGTGCGGGAAGGGGCCTCGCGCTGGCCGGTGCCGCCTGAGCCGCCGCCGACGCCCTGGGAGCGGCTGCTGAAGCGGCTCGGCCGGACGGGCGAGCCGGCGTGGCGTCGCATGTTGCGCTTCAAGCGGTCGGAGCCCGGTCCGGCCGACCTGCTCGCGTGGTTGCTCGCGCAGCCGGGCGACGGCCTCGTCGACGTGTCGGACTACGGGGGGCCGCGCGTTATGGATTGGGCGGCGGAGAGGCTGGTGGCGTCGGGCCAGTTCGCGTCGGCGCTCTGCGCCACCTGCCCCGGGGAGGCCTGGTTCCGTCCTGCGGCCGTGAGCGTGGAACCGTTCGCCTACAACGACGGCTTCTTAGCATCAGGTAGCGGGCGTCAGTGGTGCTGCCCGAATGGGCACTTCCTGATCGCGGTCTTGGAGTTCCAGTCCTGGACGGCGGCCCCGGCTTGCGGCCGCCGGCGCAACGCCCCCCGCGCCCGCCCCGCCGAATCCCAATTGACAATTGCCTCGCAACGACTGACAACAACTTGATGCGCTTCCACGCCGCCCTGTCCGACCACGAGTCGACCCCGCACGCCGCGGACGCGGTCGTGGCGGCCGCGGCCGCGGCCGTGCCGCGGCCGGACGTCGCGTTCGTCTTCTTCACCGACCACCACGCCCGCGAGGCCGAGGCCCTCCTCCACGCCGTCCAGTCGTCGCTCGCCCCCGCCGCCCTGATCGGCTGCAGCGCCGAGGGCGTCATCGGCGGCGACCGCGAAATCGAACGCGCCCCGGGCGTCTCGCTCCTGGTCGGGTCACTGCCCAACGTCAACGTCCACCCGTTCCACATCGCAAAGGCTGAATGGCGCGATCTGCTCGACGACCCCGACGCCCTCCGGCAGCGCCTCGGCGCCGGCGACCAGACCCGCGCGATCCTCGCCATGGGCGACCCGTTCACCACCCCGACGATCCAGCTCCTGCCCGCGATCGACGACCTTCTGCCCGGCGTCCCGGTCATCGGCGGCATGGCCAGCGCCGCCCGCCAGCCGGGGCAGAACGTGCTCTTCCGGAATGATGAAGCGCTGACCGAGGGCCTCGTCGGCGTCTCCCTATCCGCAGCCTTGGAGGTGCAGACGATCGTCTCCCAGGGCTGCCGCCCGTTCGGCAAGACGCTGGTCGTGACCAAGAGTCAGCAGAACGTGATCCACACGCTCGGCGGCCGCCCCGCCCTCCAGGCCCTGCGGGACGCGATCATGGACATGCCCCCCGCCGACCGTGAACTGCTGCAGAACGGCCTGTTCGTCGGCCGCGCGATCAGCGAGTACCGCGAGTCGTTCGCCCGCGGGGACTTCCTGGTCCGCAACGTGATGGGCGTCGACAACGAGGCCGGCACGATCGCGGTCGGCGACTACGTCCGCACCGGCCAGACGGTCCAGTTCCACGTCCGCGACGCCGCCACGGCCACAGAAGACCTCGGCCTGATGCTCGCCGCTGATCGCGTGGGCGGCACCCCGCCCGCCGGCGGCCTCCTCTTCTCCTGCAACGGCCGCGGCCGGCGCCTGTTCCCCTGCGCCTGCCACGACGTCGCCGCCGCGAACCAGGCCATGCCCGGCACCCCGATCGCCGGCTTCTTCGCCGCCGGCGAACTCGGCCCGGTCTCCGGCAAGAACTTCATCCACGGCCACACGGCGTCGTTCGCATTATTCCGGCAGCGGACGGTATAATCGATCCCATGGTCGCACCGGCCACCAGCTTCCTCGCCCTCCAGCTCGACGCGTACGCGCGCGGGTGGCAGGACGATCGGCACGTCGACGCGCTCGCCGCCGGCGAGCTCGAGTCGCGCCTGAAGACCGCGCTGGCACTCTTCGACCACGTGCGGCGGATCGACCACGACATGACGCATGCCGCCGCGGCCGGCAATGGGACGTGGGACGCGGCGTCCACCGAGCGCCTGTTCGCGTTCTACCGCGAGTGGGAAGCGCCGACCGCGCGAATCGCGGCGCGGATCGGCCAGTTGGAAGCCGCGGGCGCACGCGTCGACGGCGCCGCCGCATTCAAGCGGGCGACGCTCCAGGCCCGCTCCGTCCTCAACACCTCGATCGAACAACTCGAACGGTCCGCCCGCGACGCCCGGGCGGGCAACGTGCGGCCTTGGGCGGAGATCCGCGATGAGCTACGACGTCAGGCTGACGCCGGACGCTGAGCGCGACTACGCCCGCCTCCCGCCCATGCTCGCCAGCTATGTCTTGGATCAGCTCGACACGCTCGCCGCCGACCCGGTCGGCCTGAGCCGCCCGCCATCGTTCCCGCACCCGCTGTTCCAGAAGTACCAATTCTTCTAGCCGCCCGATTCCGAGGACGTCCACGTGACGATCCTCTTTCAGTACTCCCAGGACGAGACCGCCATCGACGTCGTTGGCATCGGCGTCGTCCGGTATTAGCGATCGAACCGACCGAATGTCCCAACCCACCCCGCTCAACTACCAGGCCCCCCCCCCGCGCCGCCCGCTCGTCCGCGACGACCTCGCCTACACCCTGCCGATGTTCGTCTTCCTCGCCTTCATCTGGGTCGGCACCCAGGGCCGCGACACCGACCACGGCAACACCTGGTACCCGTGGGCCTACGCCGGCCGCACCGTCGTCGTCGCCGCGATGCTGATCCTGTTCCGCCACGCCTACACCAGGATCCGCTGGAACCACTGGTGGCTCGGGCTGATCGTCGGCGTCGTCGGGATCTTCCAGTGGGTCGGGATGCAGGTGCTGCTCGAGCGGCACTTCGACTTCTTCCGCCACGACGGCAAGGCGTTCAACCCCGACCTCTTCTTCAACAGCCCGACCGCCAAGTGGTCGTTCTTCGTCGTCCGCATGATCGGGGCCGTCGTCGTCGTCGCGTTCATGGAGGAACTGTTCTGGCGCGACTTCTGCTGGCGGTCGATCATCGCCCCCAACGACTTCAAGCTCGCCCACGTCGGCGAGTGGGACTGGAAGGCGTTCGTGATCGTCCCGCTGATCTTCGCGCTGGTCCACGGCAACTGGTGGCTGACGTCGATCGTCTGGGCCGCGATGGTCGGCGCGCTGCTGGTCTACACCAAGTCCCTGGGGGCCGCGATTATCGCCCACGCCACGACGAATCTGCTGCTCGGGCTGTACGTCCTGTACACGAAAGAGTGGCATTGGTGGTGACCGCCACCGGCGTTCCCGCACCCGCCACCCGCGCCGCCCGATAAGATCCCGCGCCGCAGCCGCGCCCGCAGTTCCGCTCGGCTGCTTCCCCGAGAAAGACTGCTTTTCCCGCCCAAATTGCCCTCCCTGCGTTAAGCGCCCCCGCCCGCTCTCCGATCAGACGCATAGACCGTCGGCCTGCGGCCAAGCCAGTACCGCCCGCCGGCGAACAGTGTGTTCCGCATCGGTAGCAGTCCCCCGGAAGCGGGAGCGTTCTATGCGTTTGCTCAAGCCCTTCGTCGCGTTCGCGGCCGGCGCCGCCGTCCTCCTCGGGTTCGCGGCCCCGGCGTTCGGCGCCGTCACCTCGTGGCCCACCAACATCAGCGGCACCACGCCCGGCCACGTCCAGTTCCCCTACTCCGAGGCCGCCGTCGCCTTCCGCCCGCGCACCGCGGGCGAGCAGGCGCTGACGGTCGAGAACTACTGGATCCACGATTTGACCAACCAGAAGGGGCTCGACATTCGCGCCACCCGCCTGGACTCCGGCGCCCCCGCCTGGGCCTACCAGACGATTACGGTCAGGAACTCGCGGTTCACCGACATCAACCGCCGCGAGGACCTGCCCGGCGGCGCGGGCCTGCACATCGACCACATCCGGATCGCCGGCGGCGGCAACAGCCAGACGACCAAGACCAACATCCTGATCGAGAACGTCACGATCGACGGCGGCGACGCGCTGCCGATCCTGATCACCGACGGCGTCTACGGAACTGTCACGCTCCGCAACGTCAAGATCGTCAACACGACCCTGAACAACGTCCAGTTCAAGACCGACAACGTCGGCAGCGTCGACAAGATCGTGATCGACAACTCGCCCGGCATCGGCGTCGCCCTGATCGGCCGCCCCGGGTCGATCGGCGAGGTGCTGGTCCGCAACAGCGACGACGTCCGCATCGGCGACAGCCTGAACGCCAAGGGCCGCAGCGGCGCGACGATCTCCTACATCGACTCGGCCACCGGCTCGAGCGACGATTACCCGGTCGCCGCGTCCCCGGTCAAGGTCAAGCCCGCGATCGTCGGCGGGGCGCAAGTCGGCAGCGTCGTGATGCCGCCGGTCGCGTCGCCGGTGCCCGAGCCGGGCACGCTCGGCCTCGCGGCCGCCGCCGCCGCCATGCTCCTCGCCCGCCGGCGCCGCTAACGGTTCGCCGCGCGGCAAACGAACCTCCTTCCACGCGGGGCGCCCTGCAACGTGCAGGCGCCCCGTGTTGTTCCCGTTACGCGCCGGCCGCCGCCGCCCGCGTCCTCCGTTGTACGCCCCTGCCGATCTCCCCTATCATCCGGGACGATGTCGAGCAGCAGCAGTAGCAGCAACGCCCCGCGCCGCCTCTACCTGGACAACGCCGCCACCAGCTTCCCCAAGCCGAAGCAGGTCTACGACGCCATGTCCCGCTACGCCACCGATCTCGGCGCCAGCGCCGGCCGCGGCGCCTACCACGAGGCCGTTGAGACCGGTAACCTGATCGCGCAGTGCCGCCGTCGCCTGAACGCGCTGTTCAACGGCCAGGATCCGAACCACTTCGTCTTCACCCTGAACTGCTCCGATGCGCTGAACCTCGCGATCAAGGGTCTCCTCCACTCAGGAGCCGGGACTCAGCACTCAGGACTCCCGCACGCGATCTGCACGCACATCGACCACAACTCGATCCTCCGCCCGCTCGGCGCGCTCGAGGACCGCGGCGAGTGCGAGGTCACCCGCGTCCCCGTCGACCCCGCCACCGGCCTGGTCGACCCCGACGCTATCCGCCGCGCGATCCGCCCGACCACGAAGCTGATCGCCCTGACCCACGCCAGCAACGTGACCGGCACGATCCAGCCCGTCCGCGAGATCGGCCGCCTCGCCCGCGAGCACGCCGTCCCGTTCGCCGTCGACGCGGCCCAGTCCGCCGGCCACATCCCGGTCGACGTCCAGGCCGACTTCATCGACCTGCTCGCCGCCCCCGGCCACAAGGCCCTGCTCGGCCCGCTCGGCACCGGCTTCCTCTACGTCCGCCCCGGCCTCGAAAAGCACCTCCGCCCGCTGCGCGAGGGCGGCACCGGCAGCGTCAGCGAGAACGACCGCCAGCCCGACTTCATGCCCGACAAGTACGAGCCCGGCAGCCACAACGCGATCGGCCTCGCCGGCCTGTCCGAGGGCGTCAAGTGGATCCTCGATTCCGGGATTGAGAAGCTCGCCGCCCACGACCTCGACCTCGTTCGAACGTTCATCGAGGGCGTGTCCGACGTCGACGGCCTGACCTACTACGGCCCCCAAGGCGTCCGCCACCGCCTCGGCGTCTTCAGCGTCCGCATCGACGGCCTCGAACCCTACGAGCTCGCCGCCATCCTCGAAAGCACCTACGGCATCCTCACCCGGCCCGGCCTTCACTGCGCCCCCCTCGCCCATAACGCGATCGGCACGACGCCGCACGGCGGCACCACCCGCTTCTCGTTCGGCCCCTTCCTCACCAAGCAGGACGTCAAGTTCGCCACCGACGCCCTTGCCGAAATCGCCATGAGCCGCACCGCGGTCTAGCGCCCCGTCTTGCGATGGTGGGGCAGACATTGTTGTCTGCCCGAGTAGAACCTTCCGATCCGCCCTTGGTGCGCTCCCCCGCGTCGGTGAGGCGGACGTACTTGTCGGCCCTGAACAAACCTTCCGAACAACGTCCGACCTCCGCCCCCCGTCTTTCAATTCCATCCATCCGGACCATCCGGGGAACACCCTTTGCCCCACCTCGCGACCGCGACCTGCCACCGGCGTCGGTGCCGTCGCGGGTCGGCCGGCGGGTCACATTGACCCCGCACCGCGCCCGAAAGTTGTACCGCCTCACACGCAAGGAGCCACGCCATGCAACGATCCACCCTCCGAGCCGCCGCCCTCGCGGCCGCCTTGTCGTTCAGCCCGCTCGCGTTCGCCCAGCAGTCGGGCGACGCCTCGAGCAACCGCAACAGTGGCAACAGCGACCGTCCTCAACAGCAGCTCGAACAGACCAAGCAGCAGGAGAAGGCCGAGGCCCGCCAGCAGGGCGACCGCAAGGTCGAGGTCCGCGAGATGGCCCTTTGGAGCCTCGGCGACCTGCCGCCCAAGCTGATGCACAAGGCCATGGAAAAGCTCGCCGACGAGCCCGCCGAAGCGCGCAAGGCCGTCATGCAGGCCGCGAACATCTTCGAGCTCCAGGCGTCCCTCGCGATGCAAAAGCAGGGAATGGCCCAGCAGGCCCAGGGGCAGCAACAGCAGGAGCAGCAGAAGAACCCCGCCCAGACCGACCGCGGCCTCGGGGCTTACCAGGCGAGCGGCGCCGGCGACTGGAGCAACACCCGCGACCAGAACCTCTGGCGGGCCGCCGAGGACCTGCGCGAGCTCGCGATGAAGATCGAGTACAAGCAGGTGCTGACCAAGGACGAGCTGCGCGAGCCGTTCTCCAAGGCCGCCCTGTCGATGGCCGCCTTCTACCACAAGGCCGCCGAGGCCGGCCTCAAGCGTCAGGACGAGGAGCAGACCGGCTACACGCTGAAGGGCGCCGCCGACTACTTCGCCGCCGCCCACGCGTTCGGCCAGCGCAAGCCGACGCCGGAGGTCAGCCGCGCGATCTTCGACTCCGACCGCCTTGCCAACCAGATCGTCAAGCTCTCCAAGCCCACCACGCTCCAGAAGGACCTAAAGAACGACGCCGCAAAGTCCGGCGGCCAGGGCGACCTCGCCGACGCCGCCCGCACCGCCGGCTCGCAGCAGGGGGGCAACGCCCAGCAGCGGCAACAACTCCCGCAGGAGGCCGAGCAGGTCGTCCGCAACCTCGGCCAGGCGATCCAGCAAACCCAGCCCGCCGGCGGCCAAGACCGCCAGGGCGTCAACGGCAACCGCGGGTACTAGACGGCATCCTTAACGGCGGCATGCGACCCGCCGAAGTTTAGCCGGCCCGCTTGCGGGCCGCGGCCAAGTGCCGCCGGACCCGCAACCCCTCTCATCCCAGCAAATGCATAACCGACACCGGCAGGCCTCACCGCTTGCCGGTGTCCTTTTCGCGCGCCCGCACGTTCGGGCGGGCCTCCTCGCCCTTCTCCAATCGCTCTGGAACGGCTCCCGGCGGCCGCCCCGCAGCCGCCGCCCGCTTCATCCGCGCCTGCCCCGTCGGACACAACTCGAGCACCGCGCACCGCTCGCACGCCGGCGCGGCGTAGAAGCAGCACCGCTGCCCGTGCAGCATCAGCACCTCGTGGTGGTCGTACACCTGCTGCGCGTCCCACTCCGGCGGCAGCATCGCCTCCATCACCGCGTGCGAATCCCCGACCGCAACCTTCTCCGAAATCACCCCCAGCCGCACGGCCACGCGGTGGTGGTGCGAGTCCACCGGCAGCGCCCGCATCCGCAGCGTCGAGAACGACAACACGGCCGCGCTCGTCTTCGGCCCGACGCCGGGCAGCTCCTCCAGCCACGCCCGCGCATCCCGCGACGACAGATCGCGCAGGAAGTCGAGCGATAGTTCCCCACCCCGCCGCCGGGTCACCTCCCGAAGCACGGCCTGGATCCGCGGCGCCTTCTGCTCCGGCCACGTGACCGCCGAGATCAGCTCCTGCACCCGCCCGACCGGCGCCTCCCGCACGGCCGCCCAGTCGCTTCCGAACTCCGCCCGAAGCGCCTTGAATGCCCGCCCCGAATCCGCGTTCTTCGTCCGGTGCGACAGCAGCGACGACACCAGCTCGCTCAGCGGGTCGAGGTCGTGGAAGTAGGGGATCGGGCACTCGTACACCGCGCAGAGGCGGCGGTGCACGTCGAGCAGCTTCTCGTTGACTTGGGGTGAAGGGGCCGGCTCGGCCGGGGCGGGCGGGGCGGGCGGGGCGGGCGGAACGTCGAACGCGTCGAACAGGGACATCAATTCGCCTCCGTGCGAGTCAAGCCGGCCTCCCTGCCGCGGCTCCGTCCAACTCGTTTATAGGCCCAACGTGCCCTACCGGTCGAGCACCGAATCATGTTCGAAAGCCGAGGCCGCTACCGGCTGCGGCGTGACCGGAGGAGGCGCCACGAACGCCGCCGTCGTGACCGGGATACGGAGGCTGAACGTGCCGACGACCGTGCGCGGGATCGTGTTGCCGCTCGTGTCCGCGACCGCCAGCTTGCGCAAAACGATCGTGTAAACGCCGTTGTCCGACGCGTCCCACGCCCCGCCGCGGGCCGCCAGGCGGTACGTGACCGTGCGGGTCGGGCCATCGCCCGGCGCGTCCACGCGGAACAGCGTCGCGAGCTGCTCGAACCCGCCCGGGCCGGTCACGAGCACGTCCCGGTTGTCGAACGTGGCGGCGTCAAGCTCGCGGTCGTCGGCGTAGCGGACCGAGAACTTGTAACTGGTGCCGCCCCCCGACCGCAGCACCGGGGCCGAGACCAGCTCCACGGTCGGCGCGGCGGTGTCCGGCGGGGGCGCGGCGTCCACGAACTCGTCCGCGCCAATGTCCCACGCCGGCCCCTGCGGGCGGGCCTGCTTCTCGACGTCGCCGGCGAACCCGGCCAGCGCCCGCCCCTTGTCCCGCCCGGGGCTGGCGGCCGTCTGCCGGAACGGCTTGGCCGCGTCGAGCAGGGGGGCCGCCTCCAGGCTCGCGCCGTCACCGCCGATCCGCGCCCGCCACGCCGCCAAGCTCCCGGTGAACCCGCCCGCGCGATCGTCCCGGAACGACGCCGCGCCGCCCGCCCGGTGGTAGAGGTTGTTGTCGATCCCGATCGTCCCCTCCAGGCCGGAATGCCCGTCGACCACGCGGACGCGGAAGACCGGCGCCGCCGTGTCGACCGCCACGACGTTGTTGTACACCTGCACGTCGCGGTTCGGCGCGTACGCCGTGAACACGTCCGACACCCAGACCGTCCCCGGCGCCAGCGTGATCCCCGACTGCCCGCCGTTCGCGACGTCGACCAGCGTGTTGTTGTAGACCCGCGGCCGCAGCGCGGCGTACAGGCCGATCCCGGCGTAGTTGCACGCCGCGACGTAGTTGTTCCGCACGACCGAGTCGATGCTCTCGTAGAACGCCGCGTTGTCCGCGTCGAAGAACTCGGCGTCCGTGTAGAACCCCAGCGCGATCCCGATCCCGCCCGTCCGAACCACCCGGTTCCGCTCGATCAGGCAGTCCGCCGCCCCGCCCTTCGCGTACACGCCGTTGGTCGCGATGTCGTGGATGTAGCATTCCTGCACGGCCATCGCGTCGCCGTTCACGTTGTCGATCCCCTCGGCGTTCGACGGGTCCCGCAGCCCGGAGTCGTAGATCTCGCACCCGCGGATCGTCACGTGGTGCGCGCCCGGCACGACCTTCACGCAGTCCCGCCCGCTGCCGTGCAGCACGCACGCGTCGATCAGCAGGTGCGACGAGCCGTACAGCGGCGTCCCCCCGCCCCACCCCCACGTCGTCTCCGTCTTCACGCAGTAATAGTACCCGCCAACCAACTCCAACCCCCGGAGCGTCACCCCCGACGCGTCGACACCCACCCGGATCGCCCAGCCGACGTTCGGGTCATCAATCGGACTGGCGACGACCGGCCGCTCGCCAGCATACGCGCGGATCAGCAGGTTCGGGTCGTTGAACGTCGCCCCGCCCGCGTACGCCCCGCCGCGCAAAACAACCTCGTCGCCGGAACCCACCCGCGCCGCCGCCGCCGCCAGCGTCCGCCACGGCGCCGCGAGCGTGCCGGCGGCCGCGTCGCTGCCCGTCGGCGACAGGTAGTACGTGCTGAGCAGCGTCCGCGGCTCGAGCGGCTCGACATTTCCGATCCCGATTCGGGTAAGCATGGGCGGCCACCTCCGACCTAACCGGATATCGAATCCAACGACCCGCAGGGCGAGGGGAAGATGGCGAACCGTTGCCGATTCCGCCGGTGGAACGTGCCGCCCGGGTGGGGTGTGACGGTCCTGCCGGGGCAGGCGCTCACGGTGGCAAATCGACTTCGCCGAACGTGGCGAAGTAATAGCGGAACCGCGCCCGTCCGGTGAGTGCGGGCGGGCACGCGAACACGATCCGCAGGCGGGCGCGGCGGCGGAGGCGGTCCACGGCCTCCGACTCGCTTCCCGCCTCGTCCACCAGCCGGACGGAGACGGCCTCCCCTTCGGCGCGCGAGTCGCCGCCGACGGACTCGAGTCGGAGCGCCGCTGGCGAGTAGTTGCGGTCGCCAGCGTCGTCGCCGGCGGGCGTGATCGTGACGTCCACGAGCACGTACCGCCGCTCTCCCGCCGAGGTGCCGTCCGGCCATCGCGGGGCGTCGGCGGGCTCCTCGGTCGGCTGGACGTCGTGCACGTCGGCCGTCGCGCCGCGCAGGGCGGCCGACGCGCGTTCCAACGGCGACACGAAGAAGTGCCGGAACAGCCTCCAGAGCAGCAGCGGGAAGATGAACAGGCCGGCGGCGACGGTCCGCAGTTCCCGCAAACTCACGCCGATCAGCAGGGGCACGACGACGGCGAGCAGCCCGATCTCGGCCACGATCACCGCGAACGTCCCCCACCCGGAGAGGTAGCGACTGGCGATCAGTGGCACCGCTATGAAAACGGCGAGGATGACGAAGCAGCCAATCTTCATCACGGCACCCCCCGTTGGCCTCGGCCGCCGACGCGCGCCGCAGCAGTCGGGATAAAAAAACACGGGAGACGACCCGGCGGCCGTCTCCCGTTGCTCGCGGTCTCACTCGCCGGGCGCGGGTCACCCCATGTGCTTGATCATCTCGTCGGCGAACTGGCTGCACTTCACTTCCTTCGCCCCGGTCATCAGCCGCGCGAAGTCGTACGTCACGGTCTTCCCACCGATCGCCTTGTCCAACCCCTTGATGATCAGGTCCGCCGCCTCCTGCCACCCCATGTATTCGAGCATCATCACGCCCGACAGGATCACGCTGCCGGGGTTCACTTTGTCCTGGTTCGCGTACTTCGGGGCCGTGCCGTGGGTGGCCTCGAAGATCGCGGCGCCGTTGACGTAGTTGATGTTGCCGCCGGGCGCGATCCCGATCCCGCCGACCTGCGCCGCCAGCGCGTCGCTGAGATAGTCGCCGTTCAGGTTCAGTGTGGCGATCACGTCGAAGTCCTCCGGCCGCGTCAGGACCTGCTGCAGCGTGATGTCGGCGATCGCGTCCTTGATCACGATGCCGTTCGGCAGCTTGCACCACGGGCCGCCGTCGATCTCGACCGCGCCGAACTCGCGCTTCGCCAGCGCGTAGCCCCAGTCGCGGAAGCCCCCCTCGGTGAACTTCATGATGTTCCCCTTGTGCACCAGCGTGACGCTCTTGCGGTTGTGCTTGACCGCGTACTGGATCGCGCTGCGCACCAGCCGCTCGGTCCCGACCCGGCTGACCGGCTTGATCCCGATGCCGACCTCCACCTTGCCGCCGTTGTCCCACCCCTGCAGCGACTCGGTCGTGCCGAAGCGGATCTTCTTGAACTCCTTGGGGAACTCCTTGGCGAGGAAGTCGAGGATCTTCTGCGACTCGGCCGACCCGCCGGCGTACTCGATGCCGGCGTAGATGTCCTCGGTGTTCTCGCGGAAGATCACCATGTCCACCTTCTCCGGCGCCTTGACCGGCGACGGCACGCCCTGGAACCACCGCACCGGCCGCAGGCAGACGTACAAGTCAAGCATCTGCCGCAGCGCGACGTTCAGCGACCGGATCCCGCCGCCGACCGGCGTCGTCAGCGGCCCCTTGATCCCGACCAGGAAGTGCCCGAACGCCGACACGGTGTCGTCCGGCAGCCAGTTGTTGAACTTCGTGAACGCCTTCTCGCCCGCGTACACCTCCATCCACGCGATCTTCCGCCGCCCGCCGTACGCCTTCTCCACCGCCGCGTCGAACACGCGCACGCTCGCCCGCCAGATGTCCGGCCCGGTGCCGTCCCCCTCGATGAACGGGATGATCGGCCGGTCGGGCACGGTCAGCTTGCCGTTCGTGATCGAGATCGGCTGGCCGGTCGCGGGGACAGTGACGTCTTTGAAGGCGGGGGTGGCGGGCATGGGGTCCTCTCTGGAGCGGTAGAAGCCGGAAGCGCGAATCGCCGAAGCGAGAAGGCGTGCCCCTCCCGCGGCGAACGCGGGAAAGTAAGAGAGCCCTCCGGGGATGTCAATCGGGGGTCGGGCACGGAAACGCGTAGTTACGGAGTGGGGCCGAGGCGGTATTGGACCGAGCGGAAGCTCCATCCTCTTCCCTCGCTCCCTTCTCCCCTTTCCCGCCACTCGGTGCCTCCGTGCCCGTCTTCAGCCAGGCCGACAGATCCAGCCGTCAACCCTCGCCGGCGCCGCGAACGCCAAACGTCACCAGGACCTGCCGCGCCGCGCGTCCGGCCCGTGCGCGGAGCTCACATCGGGTGCCCGGCCAGCCGACGGATCGACCATCGTCGCCTTGACTTGCCTGCCGGGCTCATCAGTATATCGCCGAGGGGTGTCGTCGCGGCCGTGGGTGCGCGGCGAACCGCCCCGGAAAGTCCTTTCGTCTTCAGGAGCGGGAACATGTCGATTCGCGAGATCGTCTCAGGGCTGGGGTTGGCCTGCGTCGGGTCGGTCGTGGGGGCAATCGCGCCGTCGGCGGGGGCGGCGATCTCGGTCGTGCAGACGGTGAGCGCGGCCGAGGTCGGGGTCGGGTCGGTGCTGAGTCCCGGCCCGATCAATCCGTTCCACGTCCAGCAGCACGTGTTCGTCGGATCTCGGTCGCTGCCGTTCGGGGGCGGGCCGGTCAGCGGGGCGCCGATCGTGCCCGTAGCGGTCAACCTCGGGAGCGACACCGCGTTCCGGTTCACGGTCGCCGCGCCGGAAGGGTTTCGGTACCGGGTCAACCTGCCGGCCGGGGCCGAGGGCAGTTTCCTTTTCAACGTCCACCTCGGCACCAACACCGCGCCGGGCGTCACGCTGACGCCGCCGGCCTCGGTCGGGTTCGAGATCGACGGCGTCGCGCAGGCGGTCCAGCCCCAGGGGCAGGGGGTCGACCCCGGCGGCCAGGCGATCCTGATCGACGGCAACGAGACCTCCCCCCGCACCGCCCCGTTCACGTTCCAGCAACTGACGGTGACGCTGAGCTACCCGGTCGACAGCGGCGGGGTGCCGTTGACGGTGACGGGCGGCACGCAACTGCTCGGCGGGTTGAGCGACGCGCACGTCACGTTCCAGTCGGCGAACCTGGCGAGCGCGGGGGCGCCGCAGCCGTTCATCACCGTCGAGGCGGTGCCCGAGCCGGGGACGGTGGCGCTAATCGGGGTGGCGGGGGTCGCGGTGCTCGCGTGCCGACGGCGCGTCGCCTGAGCCGCGCCCCCGACAGGTGTAGCGGACACCGCGTTTAGCCTGCCCGGCCCCCGTCCGCCCCCGTCCCCGCCGGACGCCACTCGGGTAAACTAGCGCTAGAACCCGACCCAGAACTTCCGCCCGCCCAACTCCATCTGCGGGTTGCAGTAGACCGCGTTGGGCGCGGACGCTGCCGTCGACGCCGTGTTGTACGGGGCGCGGCCGGCCAGGCGGTAGAAGTCGTTCGCCAGCATGAACTCGACGTGCCCGTCGATGAACGCGACGTTCGACCCCGGGTTCTTCCTCCCGTGCCGGTCGCTGATCGGCGCCTGCGCCGGCGCGGAGACGCCGTCGTCCCACACGTACTTGTCCGCGCCGGCGAACTCCTGCGGCTCCCAGAACACGATCGTCTCGTTGCGGAACCGCGTGATCTTGTACGGCCGCTCCTGCGGGTCGACAGGGTACCCGATCAGGCAGACGTTCATCGTGTACCCCGTGATCGGAAAGACCGAGTTCGGCACGGCGCTGACGACGTACGGCGGCGCGTCCAGCGGGCAGTGGTAGACGCCCTGGCTCTTCAGGTACGGGTACAGCGTCCCCGTCTCAACGTCCTTCGGCAGCCGCGGGGTCGACATCTCGGCCCACGTCGCCATCCACCCGGGGTGCAACTGCCCGGACGGGTTGCCGTACGGCATCCACCCCTTGTACTCGCCCGCGTACATCGCCGCGGCGGTCATCAACTGGCGGACGTTGCTGCTGCACGCGACCCGGTTCGCCTGCTCGCGGGCGCGGCCGAGGGCGGGCAGCAGGATCGAGATCAGCAGCGCGATGATCCCGATCACGACGAGCAGCTCGACGAGCGTGAACGCGCGGGCGGGCGTGCCGCGGTCGGTGCGCGATGTCATGATCCGATCCTCCACGAGACGTGTCTGCCGCCGAAAGACGTGGGGCCGCGGGGCCCACACGACCGGCCCGGCGTGCCGTGACGCCGCCCCGCGAGCTCCGGCTCCCGCGCGCGCCGCCTGATGCCGGAAAACATACGCGCGCCGCCGCCCCGGCCACCATCCGCAATTGCGCAATTCTTTTCCGATCCTGCGACACGCGGCCAGGGGCCGCACCTCGCGCCTCGTCGGGCCGCCGGACCGTCGAGGCGCTGGGTCCCCGCCGCCGCCCCGACTATAACTCCGCCGGAACCCACCCCCCGAGGAGGCCGAGTCATGGCAGGACAGGTGACGTGCGCGTGCGGGAAGCGATACCCCTGGAAGCCCGACCTCGCGGGCAAGCGCGCCAAGTGCAAGTGCGGGCAAGCCGTCTCGTTCCCGCCGATCGACCCGGCCGAGCTCGCCGAGGCGGAGGCGTTCGACGACGCGGTCCGCCAGATCGAGCCGCACGGCCGCACCCCGTCCGGCGCGCCGCTCTACCGCCACGAGGCCCGCACCAAGCCGTTCGAGCCCGTCACCGGCGACGGCGAGTCGATCGACCGGATCTCCGCCCACATCGAGCAACACGTCGGCCCGGTCGCCGGCGTGTTCCACGAGATCGTCTCCGACCTCGTCCACGTCGACGTCCACCTGGTCGCGCCGACCGCCGACCGCCCGTGGCACACGCTGGTCACCTCCGGCATGAGCGACCGCCCGATGACCGTCCCGGACGGCGTCGACCCCGCCGAGCAGGCGTTCGCCGAGCTGACGATCTGCCTCCCGCCCGACTGGCCCATGGAGCACGCCGCCTGGTCCGACGAGCGGAACTACTGGCCGATCCGCTGGCTGAAGACGCTCGCCCGCCTGCCGCACGAGTACGACACCTGGCTCGGCTGGGGCCACACGGTCCCCAACGGCGACCCGCCCGAACCGTACGCCCACGGCACGAAGTTCTGCTGCATGCTCCTGCTCCCCTCGATCTCCGCCGGCGACGACTTCCACCGGCTCAAGGTGAACGACGAGAAAACGATCAACTTCTACGCCCTCTACCCGCTCTACAAGGAGGAGGTCGACTTCAAGCTGAAGCGCGGCACCGAGGCCCTGATCGAGAAGTTCTTCAAGGCCGGCGTGACCGACGTCGTCGACGTCGCCCGCCGCAACGCCTGCCGCAAGCGGTTCGGGCTGTTCTGACCCCCCGGACTGTTCCGGCCCCGCGCCGGCGGTTCCGTCTCAAACCCACCCCCGATCGAACCGATGCTACGGGAGGGCGCCCGGGATCCCGCGCCGCGCGGGCACGCCCCCCGCCCGCAGCCCGTTTGATCCGCTGCCGATAATGTGGCACAATCCTCCGTCCCCGGGAGGCAGGGCAGGGAGAGGCGATACCGGAACCGACCTGATGCTTTTGCAGACCAACAGCTACATCGTCCCGAAGGAGAAGCGGGCGGAGCACGCCCGCCTGATGCGCCGGTTCCGCCAGATCCTCAACCGCATCGGCTGCGACAACTTCGAGGTCTACGAGCAGGTCGGCGCCAACTGGAGCGCCGGGCAGACCAGCGGGCGCTTCGTGCAGATCATGCGGTTCCGCGACCGCAAGCACCAGATGGCCGTCCAGAACGCCGAGCGCGGCGACGCCGCCGCCCAGCAGCTGATCGCCGAGTTCTGCGAGCTCGTCAACTACCCCCTCCAACAACAGCAACAGCAGTTCGCCGTCGGCTTCTACTCCAGCGTGCTCCCGGTCGCCCCCGTCCGCGCGCCCCGGTCCATGACCGGCGCGGACGAGCCCACCGCCGCCGACGACGACGCCGGCGGTGACGGCATCGCCACAACCGCGGCTGCCGGCGCCGCTGCGGGCGCCGCTGCGGGCGCCACCGCCGGGTTCGTCGGCGCCGATGAGCCCGACGAAACCGCCGAAACCGCCGACGCGGACGACGAACGCGCCACGAACGATGTTCCCGCCCCGGACGGCGAAGCCGCGTCCGAACCCCCTCTCGAAGAAGCGCCCGTCGCGACCGAAGACACACCCGAGACCGGCGAGTGGGAAGAAGTCGCCACCGACGACCCCGCCGACGAACCGCCCCTCGAAATCGAACCCACCGACGACGGCGAACTCGCGGCCGAAGGCGTCGCCGAGGCCGGTGAATCGACCGACACGGCAGCAACTCCCGAAGAGGAAGACGCCTACCTGACCGAAGAATCCGACCTCCTCGAAGCGCCGCTAGTCAGCCAGGAACTCAGCGAAGAAGACGGCGCGCTGGTCGAAGCGGCGCCCGCCTCCGGAGCCGCCAGTGAGCCCGCCGGCGAGCTCAGCGAGGACGACCTCCTCGACGTCGTAAAAACCGACCCCGCCGCGTTCATGGACGCCGCCTCCCCCGCCGGTGGCGAGGACGACGGCGACGACATCTCCCGACTGGCCGAGGAGTTGGCGTCCAACGACGACCCGCCCCGCCCCGCCCGCCCCCCCGCCCACCGCAGCCACGGGTCGGAAAACGGCGCCCGCTGACGTCTACCCCGTGACCCGGGGAAAGCCCAGCGGCCCGAAAACCGCGAAACTTCCCCTGCCGTAGAAGCTCGCCCGCCGTTTATAATGGATACTCCGGTAGAACGGGCGATGATGTCCTGACAGTCCGGCCGGCGCGCCCGCCAGCGCATGTTGCCCGTGCGACGCGCGTCCGTGCCCAACCTTCCAAGGAGGTTGCGCGTGAAAAAGCTGATGAAGTTCGTCCTGATCTCCGCGATCATGTTCGGCGGCTGGGCCCTCGCCGCCGCATCCCTCCACGTCGTCCGCGCCCCGGGCACAATGGTCTACGGCTACGTCCCGGTCAACGTCCACGTGATCCCCAAGAACACGCTGACGTTTAAGGACACCTACCTCGACACCACGAAGTGGTCCGTCGCCGACGTCCAGTCCCGTCCGACGTTCATCGACCGCCTGCACCGCACCGGCAAGGCCGACCTCGTCAAGCAGGCCGCCGAGACCCCCGCCCCCGCCAGCGTCACCATAACCCCGCCCAAGCCCGTCGAGGTCAGCGCGGGCGTCCACGGTGGTAACAGCGCCGCCACCGACCCCAAGCCGGTCGCCGCCGACACCAAGAAGCCCTCCAGCATCTTCGACTTCAGCACCGAAAAGAAGTAACGCCGCACCGGCGGTGAAAGCCCACGGAACTCGTTCCGTGGGTTCGGTTCCTCTACCCTTCAACCCCCAACCCGCGGGATCGCTCGCCCCCAGGCGAGCCGATCCCGCGGTCTTTTTTCGTCACGAGATCATTGACCCCGCCCGCGTGCCCCGGGTTACAATTCGCGCCACCTCCAACCCCGGGTGTGCGCCCATGTCGACCCCGCGCCCCACACGACTCCCCCCGCTCCTGGCCGTCCTGACCCTCGCCCTCGCCCTCGCGCCCGCCGCCCCCGCCCAGCAGGTCGGCGGCGCGATCGGTGGCGCGCTCGTCACCCAGCGGGAAGCCGCCAAAACCGCCGTCGCCAACTACAAGCTCCACGGCAGCCTCTCGCTCGACCAGCTCGTCCAGGTCGACGCGCGGGACGGCACGCTCAACGTCACCGTCAACGCCGACCTCCCCAGCCAGACCGAGGCCCTCCGCGTCGACGTCCCCGGCTCCGACGCCACCTGGGTCGTCCGCAAGCGCACGCTCGGCGCCGGCGCCACCACCTACGTCACCCTCAGCCGCTACGACTTCGACGCCCCCGAAGACCAGCCGTGGCTGACCACCCTGACCCTCCGGTCGAACTACGTCTCCATGTCCGCCCAGGCCGGCGAGAACGGAAACCCGTTCCGCGTCCGCCTGACCCAGGCCAACGGCAACCTGACCTTCACCGGCGGCCGCGGCGTCGGCCCCGCGAACGCCCAGTTCTCGTTCACCGCACCGTCCCTCGCCCAGCTCCACGCCGAGCACCCCGCCGAGGTCCGCCGCCACCTCGTCCCGCTCCTCCACGCGCTGACCGGCCGGACCCTGCTCCGCCCCGGCGCGACCGACGTCTACCGCGCGTTCCCCGAGATCCCCGCCGACCCCGCCGCCGCCCGCAAGCTCGACCACGTCCTCGCCCGCCTCGACGCCGACGCCTACGCCGACCGCGACCGCGCCGACCGCGACCTGCACGCGCTCGGCCCCGCCGGCGTCCTCGCCCTCCTCCGCCGCGACCTCGCCGACCTCTCCCCCGAGGCCCGCACCCGCGCCGACGTCTTCCTCGCCGCCCGCTCGAACACGCCTTACCCCGACCCCGCCCGGGCCCGCGCCGACGGCGCGTTCCTCCTAGACTGCCTCGACGACGACGACCCCGCCGTCCGCGCCGCCGCCAAATCCGACCTCGAGAACCTCGTCGGCCGCCCCGTCGACTTCGACACCACCCTGACCGGCGGCCCCCGCGCCACCGCCGTCGACACCCTCCGCCGCCAACTCCAACCCAGGTTCCGACCCACGACGCAACCCGCGCGCCCGGCAACACAGTGACCCGCGCCCGCACGCGCATCGCCGCCGCCCTCGCGCTCGTGATCCTCACCGGCGTCGCATCGCGCGTCTCCGGCCTGCCCCTCCCGCGCCTGATCGCGAAGGACTTGGGCGACGTCCTGTGGTCAGTGATGTTCTACCTGCTCGTGCTGCTCGCCCGCCCCCGCACGCCAGTCCCCGCCGCCGCCCTCACCGCGCTGGCCATCGCCGCCGCCACCGAGTTCCTGAAGCTCTACCACGCCCCTTGGATCGACGCGCTCCGCACCCACCGCGTCCCGAGCTTCCTCCTCGGCCACCGCTTCCTCTGGACCAACTTGGCCGCCTACGCCGCCGGCGTCGTGGCGGCGGTCATCCTGGACCGCCCCCTACTGCACCCCCACCGCCCGCCCCCGACGAGCAACTCGTAACCAGCAACTGGCAACTCGCTCCCTCTCTACTTCTTCTCCTCGATCTTCCACGTGTACGTCGCCCCCTCCGAGTACGCCTCCGACAGCTCGACCTGCGTCCCCTTCGCCACCGCCTGCGCACGGCTCCCGCTCGCCCGGAACCCCAGCGTGTCCCCCTTCTTCAAGTCAATCTGGAACCGCGGCGTGTTCGGCTCCTCGCTCGAGTACAAGTAGTACGTCCCCTTCTCCGTCACCCGGATCTCCTGGCTGATCGGCTGCGTCGCCGGCCCCGCCTCCAGCGTCAGCACCGGCCGCATGTCCCCCTGGCACCCCGCAACGACCGACCCGATCACCGCCACCGCCACCACCCGCGCCACGAGACCCGTCATGTGTGCGACTCCTGAAAGCCCCCAGTCAGAAGGTCCTACCCGACCCGCCAATTAACGTAAAGCGCGCCCCGCCGCCCACGAACACAGGGCGACGTCCCCCTCTCCCGGCGGCGCCCGCCGACGTCCCTTGCCATACCGCCGCCCGCCGCGGGGAGAGGGCCGGGGTGAGGGGTCTTCCGCACCGGCAGCACGTCCGACATCGCCGACGTCCGCCTTTGCCGGAACGCGCCGCCGTCCCTACGATCCCCACGCATGGACACCCCCTCTCCCCCGTCCACCCGCCCCCGCGTCATCAGCCCCGACACCCTCCGCGGCTCCCCCAAGGACCGCACGCCCCCCGGCCAGGTGCTGACCAGCAAGTGGCCCGTCCTCCACTACGGCAAGGTCCCCCAGGTCGACCCGCGCAACCCGAACTGGCGCCTCCGCGTCTTCGGCCAGGTCGAGGACGAGTACGAACTCACCTACGACGAGATCCGCGCCCTCCCCGCCGTCGACGTCGCCTGCGACATGCACTGCGTCACCCACTGGAGCCGCCTCGACAACACGTTCACCGGCGTCCCCACCAAGCTCCTGATCGACCGCGCCAGGCCCAAGGCGTCCGCCCGCTTCGTCATGTGCCACAGCGAGGCCGGCTTCACCGTCAACGTCCCGCTCAAAGAATTCATCGCCGACGACTGCATCCTCGCCTACCAGTGGGAAGGCCAGGACCTGACCCCCGACCACGGCTACCCGCTCCGCGGCCTCGTCCCCCGCCTCTACCTCTGGAAGAGCGCCAAGTGGATCCGCGGCATCGAGCTGCGCAACACCGACGCCCCAGGCTTCTGGGAGCAGAACGGCTACCACATGCACGGCGACCCATGGGATGAGCAACGCTTCGGATGGTAAGTCCCCGCAGACGCCCCACCTGGTACTCGACGTGCCACGGCGCGACCCCCCGCACCTCGATCACGTCGTCCCCGCCCCCGCCGTTGATCGTGACCCGCCGCACCTGCGACACGTGGATCGACGCCCCCACCCCGTCCACCGTGAACCGCAGCCGCCCGGCACGCGCCGGATCCGGCGACCGCGGCACGAGCAGCACCACGTGCACCCGCCCGTCCGGCCCGACTGCCTCGCCCGCGACCTGCCCCAGGTTGTTGACCGCCGCCGCGTGCCGGACCGAGAACCCGCCCGGCTCGGCCACCAGGTCGTTCAGGTCCGCGATCCGCGCGACCGCCGGGTCGTACCAGAACGCGCTCGACCGCCTCGACGCCAGCAGCGCGTCCCCCACGACGAACCCGTGATTGTTCACCCCGTTCGCCCGCGCCTCCGCCTCGCCGCCCAGCGTCCCGAGGTCCAGCGCCTCGGTGCCGCCGCGCGACGTCGTCCAGAGCACCGCCCGCGACCGCCCGCTCGCGTCCACCGCCCGCCCGACCGCCTGCCCCACGTCGTTCAGTTCCCGCGCGGGCACGCCGACCGTTCCGGCGACCGGCCCCAACTCCCGATAACCGTGTCGGAGATGTGATCGAGGTGCGGCAGCGCCATGATCTCCTCCAAACTTTCATAGCCAATGAACGTGCAGCGCTTGGCGAGCGGATGGTGCTCGAGCAGCGAAAAGACCGGTCGCCGGATCTCGTCCAAGACCTTCTTCTGCCGTTCCTCGGGAGCGACGATGTGCAGCGCGATGTGCATGTTGGGCTGGAGCGCCAACAGGTCTGCCATACGGAGAAGCCCAGAGTAGACGGCGGTCGTGTGTTCCACTTCGAACGCCCGCTGGATCGCACGACCCTTGAGCCAAATGACGTCGATGCGCTCGATCGTCTGGAGTGTCACGTCGTCGTAGTTAAGCGGCAACGAGTCCATGAGTGACCCGTCGCGCGGCTGCCAGTTGCGTAGGACGGACAGCCGGTCGTTCTTAGGAATCCATACACGGAAGCCCATGGTCTCGCCCAATTGAGCGAGCTTCGCCTGCACCTTGGCGGACTCTCGATCTGCTTTCGTCGGCTGCTCCGGCTCTTCGGCGTCCATCGGGACTACGACGCTCGCTATCCCATCCGCCCGCTTGATCTGCTTCGGCCGCAGAGAGTCGAGCTGCTCGGGGTCCAGGGGGAACACCTTCTTCGACGACTGTTGGCGACTCAAGACCTCTTCCAGAAACTTTCCATCCACGGATTCGATGTGCTGAAGGCTCCGGCGCAGCGGGCCGAGCCAATACGCCTTCTCGCGCCCCTTGGTGAAGCTCAGCCGATTGAACACTTCGGGCTCACGAATCGGCACCGCGTGTTGAAGGTCGAGGGCCGGACTTGCACGAACCTTGAATCTGACGACGAAGGGGTCGTCCGCGGGCAGGAAGAGCGGAGTCCTGTCGATGCTCGGCCCCTCCACAACTTCGAGCACGCCCGCCCAGCGAGACAGACCCTTAACGTACGCGAGCAGCTTATCCCCAGGCTTCACTCGCTTGGCCACGGCCTCTTGGCTTTCGCGGAAGCCGGAGATCACGCGCAAAGACCGCAGGAATGCCTCGTACGTCTCTATCGTGAAGAGGTCCGTGTAGTACGCTACCATTCAGTGTTCCCTGCATCGAGGGCATGTCGTTTGTTCGTTCCGACAACCCGCTTCTTGCCCTTTCGCTTGTACTCCCACGCGGAGCAGCCGCGGTTCGAGACGTCAACGAAGCCGCCGTCCCCCTTGCTCCCCGTACTGGCCGAGCGGACGACCTTCGCGTATTGCTCGAAGCAGTAGTCCTCGCCGGTCGCGTCGGCGGTGGCAGGGCTCGGCTGGTCCAAGAGGCGGCAGGAAGTCAAGGGATTGTTCCTGACTCGCGGCCCGCTCGGTCAGGGCGCGGCTCCACTTCTCCGCGGCCTCGCCCGGCTCCTCTGATTGTGGCATCGAGGCATCTTATGGAGCGGCCGCAACCCGAGCAATTCACCCCAAAAGCCCATGGAACTCTTTCCGTGGGTTCCCTGCCCGCACCCATCCCTCGCCAACCCACCTCACCCGCCTCCTTCACAACGGCGCGCCACACCCCCTGAAAACCCGCTACCATCCCCACCCATCCCGTGCCCCCCGCCCCCACCCAACCCCGCCCCACCCGCCGCGCCGTCCTGCGCCGCCTGGCGATCGGCCTCACACCGCCCGCCCTCCTCGCCGCCTACGCCACCCAGGTCGAACCCTTCTGGCCCCAGTTCCATGAACTCCCCCTCCACGTCCCCCGCCTCCCCGCCGCCTTCGAAGGCGCACGGATCGCCCAACTCACCGACCTCCACGTCGCCAGCCGCCGCTCACTCGACCTCTGCCGCGCAATCGTCGACCACCTGAACACCCTCCGCCCGGACCTCGTCGTTGTCACAGGCGACCTCGTCACCCACCAGCAAGGCCATCTGCGGGAGGCCTGTGAACTCCTCGACCGCCTCCGCGCCCCCACCTTCGTCAGTTTCGGCAACCACGACTCCGGCCGCACGACCTACGAAAACCGCCCCACCGACGTCGCCGATGACCTGCAACGCCGCCTGCAAACCTTCGGCCGCACCGTCCTCCGCAACCGCGCCGTCCCCTGGCAGCAGGGGGGTACTACCCAAAGCCGCCTCTGGATCATGGGCCTTGAGGACCTCTGGGGCGGCCGCTTCTCCCCCGCCGCCGCCTTCGCCGGCCTCCCCCCCGGCGAACCCGTTATCGCCCTCTCCCACAACCCCGACACCGCCCCCGCCCTCGACGGCTACGGAGCCGCCTGCATCCTGTCCGGTCACACCCACGGCGGCCAGATCCGTATCCCCGCCCTCGGCCCCATCCTGATGAACGTCCAGAACCGCCAGCACCAGAAAGGCCTCTACTACCTGACCCGTGCCCGCCTCTACGTCAGCCGCGGCGCCGGTTACCTCACCCAAGCCCGCCTGCATTGCCGCCCCGAAGTCCCCATCTTCACCCTCACCCTCGGTTAACTTCCGTTATGTAAGTGTATCACTGACGTCACCGAAGCCGAATCTAGGCTTGATTTAACGAAAAATCTTCTTGACTCTCTTTTGATATACAGGTTAATCTGCCTCGCAACGCATCAGCAGGTTCGGCCCTCTGCGGAGTGGGCCTCACGTCTTATAAACCTGCACGAGTCCAGAAGGTTATAGAGGCTAAATCTGGGACTCCCGAGGGCTTTGGAAGAGTGCTCACACGTCTTGGCAATTCTTGCACGGCCCGCGGTTGAGGGTTAATCTTGTGTTCACTTTCTTACGGAAAGTGGGCGTAGCTAGGGAGAGTGCCATGAGGAAAGGCTGGGTTTTCGCCACCGCCGTACTGAGTGGTGTCGCGGGAGTGTCGCAGGCGGCCGAAGTGCAATTGTTCGGTATTCACTCCCCGAGCGTGGTGGGCACCCCCGCCGGCACGGGGCGGTGGGCCGTCTACGCCCGGGTTTCCAACACCGCCTCCGTGGAAGGGGGGCAGGTCTCGGGGTTGTCCAGTATCGGGGCGGACATCATCAACAACACGACCCCGGCCGGCAGCGCCACGGTGCTGACGGCGGTCAACGGCTTGCCGACCGGCAAGACGCGGTTCTACGACAACATCTTCGACCCCAACCCCACTCCGCCCCCCAATCCCCCGGCCAACGTCGATTACGGCTTCTGGCTGGTGCGGAGCGACGGGACGCCGTTCAACTCGGGGGGCGAGTCGGGGATCCAGGGCGTTTCGGCGGGTCAGAACGCGTTCTACGTGGCCAACCCGAACGTCCCTTACGCGAGCCTGGTGCTCCAGAACGTCGGGATGGCGAAGGGGACGGTCGCGGCGGACGGGGACAAGACCACGTCGACTCGGTGGTCGCATCCGGTGCTGGTGGCGACCGGGACGTACACGCCCAGCGCGACGACCGGGGCCGCAAGCCAGGTCGGGCTAAAAATCCGGTATTACGGGGACTCCGGGGTCAACTTGCTGAAGGCGACCGGGGACGCGAACAGGCCGTGGAAGCTCGAGGGCGCGGCGGCGAGCACGGTGGTGAACGCGAAGACGTTCACCGGCGTGGCGCCGGGCGCCGGCGAGCCGAGCGACACGACCGTCCGGGCCGCCCCGGGCGACGCGACGCTGGATGGTGCGGTCGACTTTAATGACCTGGTGCGTCTGGCGCAGAACTACGAGACGTCGAACAACACGTGGTTCGAGGGCGACTTCAACTACGACGGCACCACGGACTTTAACGACTTGGTCATCTTGGCGCAGCGGTACGAGCTGCCTGTTCCGAGCGCACCAGTCGGGGCGTCTGCCGAGTTCGGCGCCGATATGGCCGCGGCATTCGCGGCGGTGCCGGAGCCGGGTTCGGCGATGCTGGTCGCAGCGGCGGCCGGGATGCTCGGCCTGCGGCGTCGGCGGTGCTAAGGAGCGGTCGCGACGCGATCACTGTGATCGCCGCAGGGTTCAAAGATAATTGTTGACAGCGGGGGCTGGAGCGGGTAGAAATCTGGCTGAGAGTGAGGGCTTGAGATGGCACATCTGAAACAGGTCAAAGGAGAGAAGAGGATGAAGAAGTCACTGGCATTGGCAGCGGCGGCGTTGTGCTTCGGGGCGGGCGTCGTGGAGGCTGCACCGAGAATTAGTTTTGGTGGCTTCTCGGTTGAATCGGTTCGTACTGCGGGGACTGGTGCTCTCGCTGGGTTTGACGTAATTCGCTTCATCGGGATCAACAACGCGACGGGCGAGACTGCAGGCTCGACGAAGCTTCAGTCGATCAACATCACTCTTTCGACTCCGGATGCGAACCTGAAGCTGGATTTCCGGGACCTCGACGGTGACGGCGAAAACGACGCCAACCTTCTGGGGTCGGGGATCAACCCCAACAACCCGATTGGCTCTTACGTCCGCAACGGCATCGTGGCTGGATATAACGCCGTTACCGTCCAGCCGACAGGTGGGAATAGCGACCCGAACGGGGATTTCACCCCTGACCGGTTCCCGTCGCAGATGCCGGAGTTTACGAGTGCCTTGAAGCAGATGCGCGTGGTTGGCTTCCATACCCCTGGTGCGTCTCCCGTGGCAACGGGTGCTGGTACTGGATTCGCGGCTGCGGTTGTCCCGACCGGCGCTACCGCCCGGGTTGTCGGTACGCTCGCCGCTGAGGCTGGCAGTGCGGTGAATGTTGATTTCACCGATGCGATCCCGGAGCCGACGGCTTTGGCTTTCGTCGGGCTTGGTGGTATGGCCCTGTTGAACCGCCGTCGTAAGGCCTAACCGCTGCATACCTTGAGAATGTCTGAAGGCCGCTCGGAAACGAGCGGCCTTCTTCTTTTGGTAGAGGAGAGGGTGGGGTGATAGCCGCCTACGCCAAGCCCGAACTGAGACCACTGGCGCGGGGGCGAAGAGGTGGTCAGTGAAGGGCCGGCAGGTTGGTCTGGTGCACCGGTCGCTTTGCGGCCGACAGGAGCTGACATTGAATACATGGGCAGCGGCAGCGGCGACGGTGCTGTGCCTTGGGACTGGGGTCGCCGAGGCTGCGCCCATCCCGTTCGGGGCGGGGGGGTTCTCGGTCGATCGGACTGTCACGCTAGGTTCGGGAGCTTTGGCCGGCTTTGAGATCCATCGATTCGTCGCGATCAACAACTCGGTCGCAGAGATGGCCGGTACCACACGCCTCAGGTCGATCGACGCCACCCTGTCGGTCACGGGAGCCGGATATCTCAAACTCGACTTTCGTGATCTCGATTTTGATGGGGTGCCGGATGCGAACATCCTAGGTGTCGGCGTGCACCCGGCGATGCCGTCTGGCTCATACATCAGGGTGGGTGGGGCGGCCGTCTTTGTTGCAGACTCGGTTTTGCCGGCTGGCGGCAATAGCGACTCAGACGGCGACTACGAGGCGGACGGGCAACCGTCGCAGATGGCAGCCTTCACCACCGATCTAAGGTCGATCCAAGTGGTCGGAAGCCAGCCCGCGGAGAATTCTCCTACTGCGACCGAGGGGCGTCTGTTCGCCACGGCCATCGTGCCGACCGGCACTGAATTCCGCGCGTTCGGTACACTCGCGGCCGAGACCGGATTGCCGGTTGCATTCGATGTGGTGATCCCCGAACCTCACGTGGCCGGCTGGCTTGGAATCAGTAGTCTCGGGCTGCTCGGGCGCCGCTGGCGTCGAGCGTGAGAGGATTTCTTCAAGGCATTTGGCGGGCACGGGGCCAACTTTACTGGGGCGGGGGGAGGTGGTGTCTCGAATGGAGCACGCTGGCGGTGGTGCAGAACGCTTGTAAGGGGGATCGTGGGGCGTGATCGATTTGAGGCATTGTGGGGAAAGTGGGGGTGGGCGGTCGATCTTCATTGAGGTCTCATTCGTAGGCCTTTATAGTCGCGTCTGCGCGCGGCTCCGCTGCCCCGTCTTGGGGTGCGGCATTGGCCGACTTCGAGAGGTGCGAGGGCATCTCCGCTCGCCTGCTTCCAACCGATAGGATTTACGTTGTACCCTACCGAGAAGGACTGCGCCCGCGCCGACCGCGCCGGGCTGGACGGGGATGTCGCCGGCACGCGTTCAGGGCGCGAGGTGGGGGTGCGTCGGGGAGAGGGGCCGGGCGCCGAGAGCCGGACGGTGAAGGACGGCGCGGGACGGGGCGCGGATCTCGGAAGGTTGTTCTCGGGCAGACAAGAATGTGCGCCCCACCTGGGCGTGGCTCACCAAGGGCGAGGGCAATGTCCAGGCGTTCCCGGCGCCGTCGTTCGGCGGGTGGCGGCGGTGGTCGTGGCGGGGCTGTGGCTGGGCAGCGCGGGGGACGCGCGCGCGGCGTCGTGGGATCCGGTGCCGGGGACGGGGGCGGGGGACGGGGCGGTTAGCGGGGGGAGCGGGAACTGGGATAACTTCTCGCCCTACTGGACGAATGACGGCGGGGCGACGAACGTCAACTGGGCGAACGCCGGCGGGGTCGCGGTGTTCGGGGGGGCGTCGGGCGGGACGGTGACGATCGTCGGCGGCGGCGTGACCGCGAACTCGCTGACGTTCGACGTGCCGGCGAACTTGGTGCCGTACACGATCGCGAGCCAAGGGCCGGGTGACGTGCTGACGCTGGCGGCGGGGGCGACGATGGCGGCGAACGCCAACGCGACGATCGCGGCCGTCGTCAACGCACCGGGTGGGCTGAGCATCAACGGGGCGGGGGGCGGGGCGCTGGCGTTCACCAACTTCGGGAACACGATCGCGGGGCCGGTGACGTTGTCCGGTGGCGGGGCGGCGACCTTCGCACACCCGGTGTCGGCGGGGGCGGGGCAGTCGTTTTCGGCGACGGCGGGGACGCTGACGCTGGGCGGGTCGGCGCCGGGGGCGGTCGTGTCGCTCGGGGCGGGGTCCCTTGTGCAGGCGAGCGGGGCGGGGGTGGTGCAGGTGTTCGGCCGGGCGGCTGGCGTCGGCACGGGCGTGACCGTGGGCGGGACGTTGGAGGCGCTGGGCGGCGGGCGCGTCGAGGTGGGGGACGGGCTGGACGACGGGTCGCAGGTCGCGTTCGCCGGCGGGTCGCAGCTCACGGCGGACGGCGGGACGGTCGTGTTGCGGCCGCGTGGGGCGGGGCTGGTGCTCGACGGCTCGACGACCGGCGCGGTGGCGGTGCGGAACGGGGGTGTGCTGGCGATGGGGGCGGGGTCGTCCGGTGATTTGGTGCTCGACCGGGACGTGGACGAGGCGGGGGCTTGGACGCTGGCGAATCGAGCGGCGGGGGGGACGTTTCGGATCACCGGCGCGAGCCAGAACAGCACGGCTGGGCTGACGCTGCGCGGCGAGGCGGGGGTGCTGCGGTACGAGGTCGACGCGATTACGCTGGGGTCGGCGGCGGCGAACGGCGTGGTGAACGTTGAACTGCGCGGCGGGACGGTCGACATCAACAACGCCGCGGCGGGCAAAACGTTTAGCTACGCGCCGGGGTACGTGGTCAGCGGGTGGGGGCAGATCGGGACGTCGGCGGCGAACCAGACGCACGTGATCGCGGCGGGTGGCACGACGTTCTACGCGAACACGCCAGGGGCGGCGGCGGGGACGCTGAGCGTGGTCGGCGGGTTCAACGAGTCGGCCGGGGGCAAGGCGCAGTTCCGCGTCGGGGATAATGACGGCCTGCTGATCACGGTGCCGAACGCGGATGTGGCGGGCGCGTACGTGGTCGGCGGCGTGGCGGTCGATCCGCAGGGCGCGGGGAGCGTGGCGCGGTTCGGCGTGGGGGGCGGGTTCGTGCGGGCGGACCGCAGCGTGTTCGGGGCGACGAATAATCGGCTGAAGCTTGAGGTGGGGGGCGGCGGGACGCTGGTCAGTGACATTGCCGATGCGGGGACGCTGCTGGTGAACACGCCGGGCAGCGTGGCGATCGAGGTGAGCGGGGGCGGGACGTTCGGGACCACGTCGCAGGCGTACACGCTGGGGGCGAACGAGACGGTGGGCGGGACGGGGACGCTGTTCCAGCAGGTCGGGGCGGCGCCGACGTCGCTGCTGTTGCGGGGACTGGTCGATCTGAACGGGCGGATCGGCGGGACGATCGTGGGGGCGTCGAACGGGACGCTGAAGCTGGACGCGGGCGAGTCGCTGACGCTGGGGGGGGCGGCGGACCTGTCGGGGATGCGGCTGGCGTTTGACGGAGGGGCGGCTGCGCCGGCGCTGCTGGAGGTGAACGCGCCGGCGGCGCTGGTGCGGCTGGGGACGGGCGCGCCGGTGACGGTGGCGGGCGGGTTCGGCGGGACGCGGGAGTTCCGGGTGGCGGCGGGGACGTTCCAGGTCGACCAGGTCGGGACGAACGGGGCGACGATCACCGGCGTGAACCAGCTCGTCGTGCAGCGCGGGGTGAACTCGCTGCCGGGCGACTTGGTCGGGACGCTGACGCTGGCGGGCGGCGGGTTCCAACTCGGGGCGGGGGCGAACACGAACAAGGTCGCGCCGGGCGGGGTGCTCGAGGGGTTCGGGACGTTCGGGCACGCGGGGAACATCGATTTGATGATCAACAGCGGGACCGTGCGCGCCGTCGGCGGGCCGCTGGTGGTGTCGGCGGGGGAGATCCAGGGGTCGGGCACGTACGACCCGAACGGCCAGACGCTGACGCTGGGCGGGGCGATCCGGAACAATGCGCAGGTCACCTCGCTGCGAATCGCGGGGAGCAACGGCGGGTTCGTGCACCTCGGGCCGGCGGGGAATTATACGGGCGGGACGGTCGTGGACGGGAGCGCGGGGTTCACGGTGGACGGCGGCGGGGTGGTGACGCCGCTGCCGATCGTGCTGCGCGCGACCGCGGCCTCTTCGCTGGGGACGGGGCCGGTCACGCTGAACACGGCGGGGCTGTTGCTGCAGTCGCAGGGCGCGCTGAACTTCGGGGCGCTGCCGGTGACGCTGGCGGGGACGAACGCGTCGACGATCCAGTACTCGACGTTCACCGGGGGCGGGCCGACGCACCAGGTCGGGAAGGTGACGATCGACGGGCAGCGGCTGAATCTCGTCGGGCAGACGATCGCGGGGTCGAGCGCGACGCTGCAGATGAACGGGGTGGAGGTCGGGCCGGGCGGCGGGCAGATCGTCAGCACGTCCGGGGCGCCGGTGCGGACCGGGGCGGTCACGCTGAACGGGGCGCTGGCGCTGGGGACGTCGAGCCTGGACTTCCGGTTGGGCGCGCTGAGCGGCGCGGGGTCGATCGCGCGGACGACGCAGACGGGGACGATCCGGCTGGTCGGGGCGGCGAGCGGGTTCACGGGGATGTTCACGTCGTCGGTCGGGACGACGCAGTTCGACGTGGCGAACGCGCTGTCGGGCGGGCGGTTCCAGTTCGGGGTGGGGACGGTCGGGGCGGCGGTGATTTTGAACGCGGCGGGCGCGCTGAGCGGCGCGAGCGGGACGATGACGGCGGGGACGCTCGAGCCGCGGCCGGCGGGCGCGCTGGACGGCGCGTACCTGAACCTGACGGGCGGGCTGATCACGGCGACGAACGGCGGGTCGCTGGGGACGGGGACGGTGCAGCTCTCGGGCGGGGAACTGATCCTGCGGAACAACGCGGCGACGGCGTTCGGCGGGTCGATCCTGGCGGCGCGGCCGGGCACTGGGACGACCGGCGTGCTGACGGTGGACCGGGCGTCGGCGGCGGGGGCGGGCGGGGCGCACACGGTGCAGTCGATCACGATCGACGGGCAGGTGCTGCGCGTGCAGTCGCGGGCGGACGGGCTTTACGGGCTGGGCGTCGCGACGGCGGTGACGGCGTCGGGGACGACGGGCGGGACGCTGGACAACGAGATGAACGGGTTCGTGACGCCGCTGGTGCAGTTGAACGGGGGGCTGACGATCACGGGGTCGGGGAGCGCGACGGTCGGGCAGCTCGGTGGGACCGGGCCGCTGCGGGTGGACGCGATCAACGGGACGGTGACGCTCACGGGGGCGTCGGCGGCGGGGTTCGCGTCGGCGGTGCGGCTGACCGGGGGGACGGTGAACGTGAACAACGCGGCGTCGTTCGCGGGCGGGACCGTGCAGGTGGACGGGGGGTTCCTGAACCTCGGGGTGGCGAACGCGCTGCAGGACACGCCGGTGTCGCTGGCTAGCGGGTTCGTCAGTGCGAACGTGGCGAACGCGCTGGCGGGTAAGGTCATCCCGATGACGAACGGGACGCTGCTGTCGACGGCGACGGGCGCGCTGACCGGGGCGACGGTGAACGCGACGGGGGGGAACGTGACGGCGACGGCGCCCGGGGCGCTGGCCGGGGCGACGGTGAACCTGACGGACGCGATCCTCGCGCTGCGGAACAACGCGCCGACGGCGTTCGGCGGGAGCGTGGTGATCGGCGGGACGAACTTCTCGACCGTCAGCGTGGCGGACGTGGACGACACCGGGGCGCTGGGGAACCGGCTGTCGATCGACAACTTGACGTTCGGCGGGCAGACGCTGAACGTGACGGGCGGGTACGACGCGGTGTTCACCGTGATCAACCCGATCACGCTCGTCGGGTCGGCGCCGACGACGGTGAACACGACGGCGGCGGACGCGCTGTTCCAGGGGGCGCTGACCGGGGCGGGGGCGCTGGTCAAGAACGGGCAGCGGACGCTGACGCTCGACGGCGGGGCGAGCGTGGCGTCGACGGCGGTGAACGCGGGGACGCTGGTGGTGAACGGGGCGTTCAACAGCGGCGGCGCGACGGTAGGCGGGGCGGCGGGGCCGGCGGTGCTGCAACTGGGCGGCGGCGGGGTGAACGCGCCGGGGAACGTGACGGTCAACAGCGGGACGCTGCGGATCGCGAAGGCGAACCCGGCGAACGCGCTGCCGGCGAACACGGAAATCGTGGGCGGCACGAACGGGGACGTGACGGTCGAGTACGCGGGGCTGACGGCCGGGACGCTGGCGAAGACGATCACGATCCTCACGGGCGGCGCGGCGCGGACGCTGACGCTGTCGGCGGCGAGCGGGACGGCGGCGGGGCAGGTCAGCACGTTCACGTACAGCGGCGCGATCGCGAAGGTCGGGGCGAACGCGCTGTCGGTCGTGGCGCGGGCGGACTCGGCGCTGGACGACGGGGCGGGGAACCTGGTGCGGCCGGCGAGCCGGATGGTGCTGGGGGGGAGCTACGCGTTCCCGGTCGCTCACGGCGGGGGGATCGTGGTCGGGAAGGGGAGCGTCGCGGCGAGCGGCAACAGCCCGCTGGGGACGGCGGCGACGATCGCGCTGAACGTGATGGACTCGACGGTCGGCGGGACGGTGGCGGACGGGCAGACGTCGGCGGACTTCGCGCGGCCGGTGACGACGGCGGCGAACGGCGCCGCGCCGCGGGCGCGGCTGGGGGCGATCTTCAACCCGGCGGGGTCGCAGGCGGCGGCGCAGACGATCAACCTGGTGTCGGGGATGTCGTTCCAGTGGAACGACGCGACGTTGCCGCTGTACGTGATCCGGCCGGCGGGAAACCCGGCGGGCGGGGCCGCGGCGGCGTCGCTGTGGAACGGGGTGCTGGTGGACGCGGGCACGACGATGGTCGTCCAGCCGGGCGCGCAGCTCGATAACATCGTGACCGCGACGGCGTCGGCGGTGACGTCGGCGGCGCCGGTGTACGTCGGCGGCGGCGGGACGCTGCGGTTCGCGCAGAACTTCAACGAGGGGACGTACCGGTCGCTCGCGGCGGCGCGGGGGCTGGCGGGGCAGGTTGTGGTGCTCGACAACACGACGGTGCAGAGCCAGACGACCGGCCACCACTTCGACGGGGTCGAGCTGCGCACCGGGACGTACCGGACGGACACGTTCGGGCCGCAGACGCTCGCGGGCGGGTTCGTCGTCAGCGCGAGCCCGTTCGACGCGGCGCGGACGACGAGCACGCTGGTGACGAACGCGGACCTGTCGCTGACCGGCACGGGGGCGGCGAACGCGTTCCGTGTGGGGGCGGCGCAGACGCTGGTGAAGTCGGGCGGGTCGACGCTCAACGTAAGCGCGGAGCAACTTCACGGGGCCGGGGCGACGCTGCAGGTCACGCAGGGGACGGTCAACGTCAACTCCGACGGCGGCGGGACGGCGGCGGCGAACAACTTGTCGATCAGCGCGACCGGCGGGACGGTCAACCTGAACGCGAATCAGCACCTCGCGCAGGTCACGGTCGGCGGCGCGGCGACGGTGCGGATCGGGAGCGCGGCGCCGGCGGGGGCGCGGGTGCTCGAGACGACCGGCGTGCTGGCCAGCGGGGGCGGGCGGCTGGACGTCACGAACGGGCGGCTGATCGTCGACTACGCGCCGGGCAACAGCCCGATCACGTCGGTGCGGCAGCAGATCGTGGCTGCGTACAACGCGGGCGGCCCGCTGTGGGGCGGGAGCGGGATCACGAGCACGACGGCAGCCGCGCAGCCGACCGTGTTCGGCGTCGGGTACGGCGAGGCGTCCAGCGTGGTCGGCGCCGGCGGCGGGACGTTCGGATCCGAGGCGGTGGACGGGTCGGCGGTCGTCGTCCGCTACACGCGGTTGGGGGACGCGACGCTGGACGGGCTGGTGGACTTCAACGACCTGGTGCGGCTGGCGCAGAACTACGATTCGACGACCGGCTCGATGCTGTGGTCGCAGGGGGACTTCACGTACGACGGCGTCGTGGACTTCAACGACCTGGTGCGACTGGCGCAGAACTACGAGACCGCGCTGGCGGGCGAGCCGGTGCCGGCCGGGTTGGCGGCGGCGTCGGCGTTCGGGGAGGACATGCAACTCGCGTTCGCGATGGCCCAGACGCCGGAGCCGGGGGCGGTGGGGCTGCTGGCCGCCGCGGTGGGCTACGGCCTGGCGCGGCGGCGGCGGCGGCAATAGCAAGCCATCACTAGGAACCCGACGCGGGCGAGCCAGTTGGCTCGCCCGCGTCAAGTTCGTGTAATGCTGTCGGAGGCGATTACTGGCCGCCGGCGCCGGCGGGCTGAGGGCCGGGGCGGGCGAGGCCGATCATTTCGACGTCGAAGACCAGGGTGGCGTTGGGCGGGATGCGGGGGGGGCTGCCGGCGGGGCCGTAGGCGAGGTCGGGCGGGATCACGAGCGTGCGCTTCTCGCCGACCTTCATGCCGGCGATCCCCTCGTCCCACCCCTTGATGACTTGCCCGGTGCCGAGCGTGAACTTGAACGGCTTGCCGCCCACGCTGGAGTCGAACTGGGTGCCGTCCTGGAGCTTGCCGGTGTAGTGCATCCAGACGATGTCGCCGGCGAGCGCCCCGGGGTTCTTGGCCTCGGCGGTGACGGTGATCTTCAGGCCGGACTTGGTCGTCTGCTCCTTCCCGACCTCGGCGGCCGGGGCGGCGGTCGGGGCGGCGGCGGCGGCGGGTGCGGCGGCGGCGGGTGCGGCCGCGGGTTTGTCGGCCGCGGGCTTGTCCTGGGCGAACAGGAGCGTGCCGAGCGAGAGCGCGGCGGCGGCGGCCGTGGCGGCGAGGGTCAGCTTGTTCGGCGAGGGCATGGAGGGTTCCTTTCGTTTCCGAGTGAACGGGTCGGAGGAATGATATGCGCGGGGGGACGGGCGTACAACGGCGCGGCCGGACGAGTGCGGAAGCGGTCGCGACGCGGGACGCGGCCCGCGACACTCCGGCGAGCGCGGTCGAGCCCGGGGACGGCTAAACGGGTGGACGCTAACGATCGAGGGCGGGTCAGAAGCTACTTCGAGACGGCCGGCGCCCCCAGCGCCTTGCGGACCTCGTTGAGGAGCTGATCGACCTTGAACGGCTTGAACAGCACGGCCTGCAGGCCTTCCTGGCTGGCGCGGACGATGCTGTGGTTCGGGTCGTAGCCGAAGCCGGTCATCAGGATGACGGGCAAGTGGTCGGCCATCTTGCGGGCGGCGGCGAACACGTCGTACCCGGTCTTGTCCGGCATCTTGATGTCGGACAGGACCAGGTCGAACGGCTGGGCCTCGAGCAGCGCGATCGCCTCGGCGCCGTTGGCGGCGGTCGTGACGTTCACGTGGTACTTGCGGAGGATGTCCTGGATCGTCGTGCGGATGTTCGGCTCGTCGTCGGCGACCAGGATCCGGGCGTTGGCGAGCACCGGGTCCTCCTCGCCCTTGACGTCGCTGGCCCCGAGGATCGTGTGGTTCGGGCCCTCGGCGGCCTGGCGGAGGCAGGTGCGGATCGTGCCGACGTTGGCGAGGATCTGCTGGAGCCGCTTGCGCAGCTCGTCGTTGCCGATGTAGTCTTCCATCAGCGACGTCGCGTCGCTGAAGATGTCGTTCAGCGGCCCGGCGACCTCGCTGCACACGTCGTCGGCGACCTTGTGGCTGGTGCTGACGCGCTCGACGATCATCAGGTCGAGGATGTTCAGCGCGATCGCGACGTACCGGGCGAAGATCTCGGCGAACTGGCGGTCGTCCTCGTTGAACGCCGCCCGCTGGGCGCTCTCGATGTTGAAGATCCCGATCACCTTGTCGTGCAGCCGGAGCGGGACGGTCAGGCTGCTCTTGGCCTGGTGCAGGCCGCTGACGTACCGCGGGTCGCGCTCGACGTCGGGGCAGATGTAGCTGCGGCCGGTCGCGGCGACGTACCCGCTGATGCCGTTCCCCTCGGTCTCGGCGAACAGCTCGACCTCCATCGCCTCGCTCGGCAGGCCGACGCCGATCACCCACTCGAGCTTCTTCGTCTTCCGGTCGAGCAGCCGGATGTTGAAGTGGTCGAAGTGCATCAGGTCGCGGGTGAACCGGATGATCTTGTCCTCGAGCAGCTTCAGGCGCTCGCCGACGTTCAGCCGGCCCATCGCGTCGGCCTCGAGGCGGACCAGTTCACGGCCGGCCTTGTCGATCGCGTCGATCTTCTGTTGCAGTCGCCGCGTGCTGGTCGCGTCCCAAACGACCGCGACGACCTGCACGACCTGCCCGGCCGGGCTGATCACGGGGCTCGCGATCATCTCCAGGAACTGGGCGTCGTCGACGTTCAGGGCGTAGCGTTTGGAGCGGTTGAGGAGGAAGGGGGAGTCGGGCGAGGGGGGGGAGACTTGCTGCTTGAAGAGCTGGAAGGCTTCCTGGCAGGTGCGGCGGATGCGCTCGTGCACGTGGCCGGGCCACTGCTGCATCTTCTTGTTCATCCAGTTGCAGCGGGCGTCGCCATCGACGATGCAGATCCCCTCGCCGATCGTGTTCAGCACGAGCTGGGTCTGCTGGGATACGAGGGCCCGTTCGAGCGGGAGGAAGTCGCCGGCGTCGGAGAAGATCGCGTCGAACTGGTCGTGGCGGAGGGCTTCGATCGCGTGGTCGATGCTGGGCGATTCGACGACGTGGCTGTTGGCGCGGAGGGCGTCGAGGAGGGAGGCGTTAGCCGCGGTGTGGCCGGCTAAGACGAGGACTTTGGTACGCGTTCGCTCCAAGCAGTGTCCGTTTAACGATGAACCCGGTGGGCGCGGATGGTAGCGGGCTTGATCTTTATCGGTCAACCAAAAAGCACGCTCCACCCGAATTTCGCCGCCGATGCTCCACCCCATTTTACGCACTGTACGGCAACGCGGTTCATGTGGGTAATAATCCTCTCAACGCGGACACGTGTTGCGCGCTCCATGCGACCCTGGTGTCTACACTTCGCCGGGGTTGTGTGGCAGCGAACGGACGGTGCGAATGGCGCGACGCGTGTTCCTAACCGGCGGCAGCGGGTTCGTGGGGTCGGCGATGATCGACGAGTTGCTCAACCGGGGGTGGGCGGTGCGCGCGCTGGCGAACCGCCGGGCGGTGCGGCGGGCGGACGCGGTGGAACTCGTGCGCGGCGAGTTGTTTGACGCGGCCGCGCTCGCCGAGGGACTGGCGGGGTGCGAGGCGGTGATCCACCTGGTCGGGATCATCGCCGAGCAACCGGGCAGGGGGGTGACGTTCGAGCGGATTCACGCGGAGGGGACGCGGGCGGTGGTGGACGCCACGCGGCGCGCCGGGGTGCGGCGGTACGTGCACATGTCCGCGCTAGGCACCCGGCCGGGCGCCGTCAGCCGTTACCACCGGACCAAGCACGAGGCGGAGGAGCACGTCCGCGCCAGCGGGCTCGATTGGACGATCCTGCGCCCGTCGATGATCCACGGCCCGGGCGGGGACTTCATGCGGATGGAGGCGGCGTGGGCGCGCGGGCGGGCGGCGCCGTTCCTGTTCATGCCGTACTTCGGCGCGGGTACGGCCGGGCGCGGCGGCGCGGGGAAGTTGCAGCCGGTGGACGTGCGGGACGTCGCGCGGGCGTTCGTTGACGCGTTGGAGAAGCCGGCGACGGTCGGGAAGACCTACCCGCTGGCCGGGGCGCAGGTCGTGACGTGGCCGGAGATGCACCGGGCGGTGGCGGAGGCGGTGACCGGGCGGCGGCGGCGGTGGGTGATGCCGCTGCCGGCGTGGTGGGCGAAGGCGCTGACGCGCGTCGCGCCAGCGAAACTCCTGCCGTTCAACCGCGAGCAGGTGGAGATGAGCCAGGAGGACAACACGGCGGAGATGGGGGAGTTCGTGCGGGACTTCGGGTGGACGCCGGCCGCGTTCGAGGAGCGGCTCAAGGCGTTCGCGGCGGACCTGTAGCGCCGCCACGACCGCGCGGCCCCAACCCCTACCGGCGACTATTGCCCGCGGTCACGGCAGTTGGACTTCAGGCTGCATGGGGGCGACCGCGACGTCCTTGGCCGGTGTGCGGACGACGTAGCCGGCGGGGGGTTCGGCGCCGGAGAGGAGGAGTTTGCCGCCGGCGCCGGCGTCGTCGGGCTTGTACGCCAACGTCAGAGGGCCGAAGTGGGTGGGAAGGTTTTCGATCGTGAACTCCTTGCGGAACCACTCGGGGGGGATGCCGGCGAGGAGGATCAGTTTGTCGCCGTCCTCGTGGACCAGGCTGTCGCGGATCAGGAGGTGGAGCTCGGCGTTGGCCCAGCCGTGGGGCATGGCAACGTCGCCGTTCCAGGTGGTGCGAAGGAGGGGCTTGCCGTCGGGGGACTTCCAGCCGCCGGCGCCGGACTTGCCGCCCTCGTCGAAGGCGAAGAAGCCCTGAGTGGGGGTGGGGCTTGGCGCGCTCCCCTGCGGGTCGCGGATAAACGGGGGGCTCATCTGCTCGTGGTCGAGGTGGGTGTTGATGGTCTTGTGGCCGGCGTCGCGGTTGCCGGCGAGGAGGCCCTGGTGGCTCTTGGCGAGGGGGAAGTAGCGCCAGCTCGTGCTCTTTTGCACGCCGATTGATTTAAACTGGGTGACGGCCTTGGTGAGGTCGAGAAGACCCTCACCCCGGCCCTCTCCCGGAGTACCGGGCGAGGGGGCGGAAGCGGATGAGGCGATGGGGTAGAGGCGGCAGGGCCAGAGGACGCTGTAGCTGCCGTACTCCTTGGCCAGGTGGTTGCCGTAGGTGGCGTCGTATTTTTTGAAGAGGTCGGCGGCGAGGGTGGTGAAGGTGGCGGCGTCGGCGTCGTTCTTCAGGGCGCGGGCGCACTCGGCGGCGGCGCGGAGGCCGGCGACGTCCCAGGCCTCGGTGTACTCGGGGTGGTGGCCGTCGCAGGCGCCGGGCTTCAGGCGCTTGCGCTGGTCCTTGGGGAGCGCGTCGCCGAAGTCGAGGCTGGTGTCCCAGACGTAGTGGGGCTCGGGGGTGGTGCGGTAGTAGCGGACCATGTCGGCCAGCTTTTTGACGCTGGGGTAGACGCGCTCGAGCCAGGCGTCATCGCGGGTGAAGCGCCAGTGTTCGCCGATCACCCAGAGGATCTGGCCGGGGTTGTCGGCCTCGGGCTCGACGCGGCCGTTGAACGGGTGCTTGAGGAAGTAATCGATGCAGCGGGCGGCGAGGTCGGGGCGGCCTGCCTTGTGGAGGATGTTGGTCACGTAGACGCCGTCGCGGTTGAAGACGTTGTAGTTGACGGCGGTGACGTCGGGGGCGTCGTCGTTCATCGCGAGGGCGGCGTGGGCGGTGATCGCGTTGAGCGCGTCGGCCCAGCGGGGGTCGGGGAGGGTCAGGGTGGCGCGGCCGGTCAGGTCCTTGTAGTATTCGGCGGCCTGGGCGAAGAGGTCGTCGATTTTGAGTGACTTGTAGTATTCGGTGCCGGGGGAGGGCTGGGGGTCGGCGCTGTCGGGGGAGTTGTAGGGGGCGAGGTCGAACTGGGCCCAGGTGGACTTGCCGTCCCACTGGTGGGGGAGGACGCGGCGGCCGGGGAGGACGGGGCAGAGGAAGCCGAGGGTGGTGGTCTGGTTAGGCTTGAGGGTCAGGACGTAGCGGAGCGCGCCGGAGGCGTCGCCGGCGGGGGAGTCGACGGTGCGGGTGGAAGTGTCGGCCTCGGCGGCGGTCAGGGCGGCGGGGTCGTCGGTGGCGGCGACGGTGCTCGCGGTCGGCGGGGTGGCGGCGAGCAGGGCGGGGTGGGCGTCGACGTGGAGGGCGTCGGGGGAGTTGGCCATCTTGCGGATCGGGAAGCCGGCAGGGCCCATGGGGCGGACGACGGCGAAGAAGGTCAGGCGAATCTCGGCGTCGGTTGGGTTGGTCAAGTGGGCGCGGGCGGCGACGACGTGCACCTCGCCCTTCTCCGACGCCTGGAGGGTGTGGCAGACCTCGGTCTTGATTTGAACCGTGCCGGCAGCCCACTTGCTCCAAGGGATGAGGGCGCCGCCGGGCGGGAGGCCGTGCTCGACCTTGACGCCGGTCTGGGTGGGGGCGACGAGCTTGCCCGTGGCTGGGTCGCTCGCCCAAAAGTAGACGCCGTACGAGCCGACGCCGGGGGAGAAGCAGCCCTCGGGCTCGACGAAGGTCTTCAGGCGGTCGTTGGTGTTGGCGACGCCAATCGGGACGTGGATCCTGCCGCGCGGGTCGAGGTCGCCGGCGCGGGCGGGGAGGGCCCAGAGGGCAAGGGTCATCAGGAGGAGAGTGGGGCGCATGGGGTCCTCCGGGGTGGAAGAGCAGCCGGGTCGTCAACGGGCGTTGCCGGCCGGGCGCGCGGGTTGGGTCGTCGGACGGTTGTCAGAGTGGCGCGCGGCTAATTCGTGGACGAGCTGACCTCTTTCATCGCGGCCTCGAAGTCGGGGCTGGTGATGCCGGCCATCTGGATCCGCATCATCTCCTTCATCATGTCGCCCATGGCCTCCATCATCGGCTTCTGGAGGTCTGCCTTCATCTTCTTCTCGTCGGCCTCCGACGGCTTGCCGAGCGCGTCGGCCTGCTTCTTGAGCTCCTTCATGTCGGCGGAGATCGCCTTGAGCTTGGGGGCGGCGGCGCTGGCGGAGTCCTTGTCCTTGACGGTCTTCAGGACGTTGACCATCTCCTGGAGCTTGGCCACCATGTCCTTGGCGACGCCCTCGTGGCTCTTCTTGCAGCCGGTGGCGACGAGCGCGAAGGCGACGACGGCGACGAGCGGGATCGATCGGAGCATCGGGTTCACCCGGGAGGTTGGGGGACGTGCGGGACGCCCGCGGCCTCGGGCGCGGCGCGCCGGACGGAGGGCGGGGCGGATAAGGTAACCCCGCGGCCGAATCGTGGCCACACCCTGAGGCTGTGGTAGGCTTGGGTGATGCGAATCGCGTGGGTGGTCGGCTGGGTGGTGATGGTGGCTGGGGCGGGCGCCGGGCGGGGGGCGGACGTCGTGGTGGACGTGTCGAAGCAGGTCGGTGCCGTCCGGCCGCTGCACGGGATCAACGGGGGGCCGGTTGAAGGGCAGGGGTTGATCGATCTGTCGAAGTTCCACTGGGAGATGCGGGTGCCGCTGACGCGGCTGCACGACTGCAACTGGCCGAACCCGGACGTGGTGGACGTGCACGCGGTCTTCCCGGATTTCTCGAAAGATCCGGAGAAGGCGGAGAGCTACGACTTCGTCCGGACTGACGCGTACGTCGCGTCGGTGCTGGCGACGGGGAGCGGGATCGTGTACCGGCTGGGCGAGAGCATCGAGCACGGGAAGGACCGGCGGCGGGTCGCCCCGCCGGCAGACCCGGAGAAGTGGGCGCGGATCTGCCTCGGGATCATCCGCCACTACAACGAAGGGTGGGCCAACGGGTTCCGGCACGGGATCCGGTACTGGGAGATCTGGAACGAGCCGGAGAACCGGCCGAGCTGCTGGACGGGGACCGACGAGGAGTTCTTCCGGCTGTACGTGACGGCGGCGCGCGCGATCAAGCGCGAGTTCCCGGGGTTGAAGGTGGGCGGGCCGGCGGTGGGGAACACGGGGAAGGTCGAGGGCGGGCGGTACGTGCCGTCGGCGTTCGTCACCGCGTTCATGGAGCGATGCGAGAAGGAGAAGGCGCCGCTCGACTTCTTCTCCTGGCACTGGTACTCGCCGCGCGCGTCGGACTACCCGGTGCTGGCGCGGGGCGTGCGCGAGCTGCTCGACCGGCGCGGGTTTACGTCGGCGGAGAGCCACTTGAACGAGTGGAACTACTTGCCGGACAACGACTGGGGGCCGGTGATGCTGAACGGGCAGGGGGCGAACCGGCGGCGGTTCGTCGAGCGGCTGGGCGGGGCGGAAGGGGCGGCGTTCGCGGCGACGGTGCTCGCGGAGTTGCAGGACGCGCCGGTGGACGTCGCGAACTACTTCAGCGGGAACACGCAGGCGTTCGGACTGTTCGACCCGTACGGGGGGCCGCACAAGACGTTCCACGCGTTCAAGGCGTTCGCGGAGGTGCAGGCGATGCCGAAGCGCGTGGCGGCGACCGGCGCCGAGGGAGTGGCGGTGCTGGCGGGCCGGGGGGAGGGGGAGGTGCGGGTGCTGGTGGCGAACCGCGGGGCGGAGGGGGTTCGGTTGTCCGTGCGAGGAACGGCGTGGAAGGAGCCGGTCGTGCAGGTGTGGCGGGTGGACCAGAGGGAGGAGTTGACGGCGGTGCACGAAGGGCGGCTGGAGGGCGGGGCGGTGGAGTTGGCGGGGAAGGGCCCGGCGGTATACCTGGTGCGGGTGCGGGGGGAGTAGGGGCGGGTTGGGGCCAGTTTTGTAAGTGTGCTGAGGCACACTATGGAGGTTCAGGGGAGCAGGTCGGCGACGGGGACGGTAGCGGCCGGGGCAGCCAAGGGCGTGAGCGTTTCGTCGGGGCGGTGGGTTGCGGTGGCGGCGTAACGCCAGCCGAACTTCGTTGAAGGGTCGGGGGTGGGATTGCGCAGGACTTCGACGTGGCGGTCGACGAGGTTGACGATCCAGTAATCAGCAATGCCGGCGCGGGCGTAGAGGCTGGCCCTGTGGCCGCGGTCGTAGGCGAGGGTGGTGTCGCTGACCTCGACGACGAGCAGGGCGGTTTTCGTGTGGGTTCGAACCTCGCGCAGGGTTCCCTGAACGTGAGCGATGTCAGGCTCAGGCTCGCTGTCGTCCCGCAGTCGAAGTGGCGAGCGTATACGAATTACGGCGTCCGAGCCGAACGTGGCGATTAAGGCATGGTGGACGAGCCTGATTGAAAACGCGTGCTCATCTGTCTGTGCGCCGACCTCGACGATCTCCCCGCCGATCAACTCGACGCGTTGGCCGTCGAAGAACCCCAGATCCGCCATGCGGTGGTACTAGTCGCGCGTGAAGCGGCGGGTGCGGGGGAGGTCGGTCAGCGCCATGCCAGCTTAGATCATATCGCCCGGTCACGGCTTCTGCGCGCCCGTCGTGGTCAGCTTGATGCGGTAGAGGGACTTCGTGGCCGTGATGTAGAGCTCGTCCCGGTTCTTCCCGCCGAAGGTCACGTTGGCGGTGTTCTCGGGGACGAGGATCTTGCCGATCAACTGGCCGGCGGGGCTGAAGACGTGCACGCCCTCGCGGGCGGTGGCGTACAGGCGGCCGGCTGCGTCGGTGCGGATGCCGTCGGGGGCGCCGACGTCGATCGTGCAGAACACGTCGCCGCCGGACAGCGTGTTGTCAGGGTTCACCGCAAACACGCGGACGTGCCGCGGCTTGCCGGAGTCGGCGACGTAAAGCTTCTTCTCGTCCGGCGAGAACGCCAGGCCGTTCGGGCGGTCGAAGTCGGCGGCGACCGGCTTCACTTCCTTCGTCTTCGGGTCGAGACGGAAGACGTACTGCTTGTCCAGCTCCTGGGCCTCGCCCTTGGGAAGGCCGTAGGGCGGGTCGGTGAACCAGACGGTGCCGTCGGATTTCACCACCGGGTCGTTGGGGGAGTTGAACCGTTTGCCGTCGTAGCGGTCGATGAGCACAGTGACCGTGCCGTCGGGCTCGGTGCGGGTGACGCGGCGGGCGCTGTGCTCGCAGGTGACGAGCCGGCCGTCGCGGTCGCGGGTGTTGCCGTTGGCGTAGTTGGCGTTGTCGCGGAACACGGTCAGTCCGGCCTTGGCGCTCCAGCGCTTGATCTGGTTGGCGGGGATGTCGGTGAAGAGCAGGAACCCGCCGTCGGCGTCGTCGAACCAGACGGGGCCCTCGGTGAACGACATGCCGGTGGCGAGACGCTCGAGCTTGGCGTCGCCGGGGACGACCTTGGCGAACTCGGCCTTGTCCTTCACGTCGACCGCCGCCGGCTCGGCGCCGCGGGCGGGACTGGCGAGGAGGACGAGGGCGAGCAGGGCGGCGGGCGTTCGCATGGCGGGCTCCTTTGCGTCGTACGGGTTAGCAGGCTTAGGCGGATTCTAAGCCGAGGCCGCGCGGATGCCAGACGGCGGGCTCTGGTATGGGGTGTGCAGCGTGAGGGGCGGGACACGACAAGCATGGAGGTGTGTCATGACGCGCCGCCGCGGAACGGATTGGCTGACGACGCTGGGCCTCGGGGCCGGGGCTTACCTGGGGGCGAAATGGGCCGTGCACCGGATGAGGCGGCTGGAGCTGCGGGACAAGGTGGTGCTGATCACCGGCGGGTCGCGGGGGCTGGGGCTGCTGATGGCGAAGTCGTTCGCCGGGCGGGGGGCACGGGTGGCGGTGTGCGCCCGCGACGCCCACGAGCTCGAGCGGGCCAAGCACATGTTCGCCTGCGACCGGCAGTGCCTGTGGACGGGCGTGTGCGACGTGACCCGGCGCGAGCAGGTCGCGGAGCTGGTCGGGTCGGTCCGTCGCGACCTCGGACACGTTGACGTGTTGGTGAACAACGCCGGGATCATCGAGGTCGGGCCGGTCGACACCATGACGCTCGCCGACTACGAGGCGGCGATGGCGACCAACTTCTGGGCCGCCCTCTACACGACGAGCGAGGTCGTGGAGTCGATGAAGCGGCGGCGGCAGGGGCGGATCGTCAACGTGACGTCGATCGGCGGCAAGGTCGCCGTGCCGCACCTGCTGCCGTACAGCGCGAGCAAGTTCGCCGCCGTCGGCTGGAGCACCGGCCTGCGCGCCGAGCTCAAGGCGCACGGCGTCTACGTGACGACGATCGTCCCCGGCCTGATGCGCACCGGCAGCCCGCGGAACGCCGACTTCAAGGGCCGGCACGAGCAGGAGTACGCCTGGTTCAGCATCATGGACTCGCTGCCGCTGACCAGCATGTCCGCGCGGCGGGCGGCGGCGCGGATCGTCCGCGCGACGGTCAACGGCGAGTCGGAGGTGACGCTGTCGATCCAGGCGAAGCTGGCGGCGAAGTTCGCGGCCGTGTTCCCGTCGGCGACCGCGGAAATGATGGCCTGGGTCAACCGCGCGCTCCCCGACGCCGGCGACGCCCCGGACGCGCTGCGCGCGGTCAAGGGCCGGGAGAGCAAGTCCGAGTGGGCCCCCAGCGCGCTGACGACCCTGGGCGACCGGGCGGCGCGCGAGAACAATGAGGTCTAAGCGAACGCCCACTCTCGTCGGCCGCCCGAACTACCGCTTCCCCTCGCACCGCCCGACGGCCTCCGCGATCGCCGTCTCCCACTTCGTGCGCTCCTGCGGGTCGTCGATCGTCTCGACGATGCGGGCGGCCCGACGCAGCCAGGGGAGCGCGTCGGCCGGCTTGTGCAGCGCCTGGAGGTGGTGAAGGCCGAGCGAGTAACACGCCTCGGCCCGATCCTTGGCCCCCGCGGCGGCGTTAACGGCTTCCTCCAGCACCCGCGTGCCGGCGGCGAAGTCGCCGGTGTAAATGTACGCCCCGGCCAGCCGCTGGCGGCAAGACGTCGCGTGCTCGCCGCTCGGCTGGAGGTCGATCGCCGCGCGGTAGGCGGCGACGACCTTCTCGAAGTCGGCGGCAGCGGCGGGCGGGACCTTGCCGGCCTTGTAAGTCTTTTCGAACTCGGCACGCATCCGGTCCGCGCGGTCGCGGGCCTCGACCCGCTCGGAGTGGCGTCGGTGTGCGGCCTTCTCGGCGGCCTCCCTGGCGGCGCGCTCGGGGTCGACGCGCGGCGCGGGCGCGGTGCCCTCCCTCGGCTTCGGGCCGGGCGGCGGCTCGGCGCGCCCGGCCGGCGCCAGCACGAGTCCGACGACGGCCACGAGAACGACAAGGACAACGGGCACGGTACGCGGGCGGCGGGCGGTCATGACTTGTCCGACGCCCCCCACGGGGGGGAGTTCCCGCGCCGGAGCAATAATCCAAGGGCCGGCGCGTTGACCCTGGCGGACCACCCTTACCGCCGGAGCCCACCATGCGAAACGCCGCCGCCCGGATGCTCGCCGCCGCCGTACTGTTCGCGCTGCCCGCGGCCGCCGCTGCGGACAAGAACGACGAGGCCGCCAAGCCCCCCGCCCTCGACGGCGTCTGGGACGGCTGGGTCGTCGAGGGGCGCGGCGAGAACCCGAACCGCGGCCAGATCCACCTCCAACTCACGATCCAGGACAACAAGGTCACCGGGAAAAAGGTCGGTGGCGGCGGGCCCGGTGGCGACGACATGGGCGCGGGAACGATCGCGATCGCCGACGGCGAGGTGAAGCACATGGACGCCACCCGCACGGCCGGCGGGGGCGGTGGCGGCGGACGCCGCGGGCGCGGAGGCCCGGGCGGCGGTGCCCCGGGCGGCCCGGGCGGAGGCGGCGGTGGCGGTGGCGGTGGCGGCGCCTACAAGGGCATCCTCGCCGTCGAAGGCGACACGCTCAAGTGGTGCGTCGCCAACCCGGGGCGCGACCGGCCGACCGAGTTCGCCACGAACCGCGGCAAGGGGCAGTTCCTGATGATCCTGAAAAAGCAGGAGCCGAAGGAAAAGAAATGACCGCGACGCGCAGGGGCGCGCCGCGGTCGAATCGTTCGCCGAACCGGAGCCGAGCCGGACGAGATCGCCCGACCCACCCCGCGCCGTGGCCTCAGTCCTGCGCCCACGCCTGGAGCAACTCCCGCTCGAACGCCGACAGCTTCGTGTTCTTCGGCGGCGGCGGGGTCTGCTTGTCCGCTTCGACCACGCGCTCCGCGAGGTCGAGCAGCAGGTCCTCCTTCGGGTTCTGGTGGTCGTTGCGCTGAACACCGATCCGGCCCAGCACGGTCGAACGGTTCGAATTCTTGTAGAACATGACCTTCTCTCCTCTGGCGTTGTTCGCTCCAGAAGAGAGTTACGATTCCCCGCCACGGCGGGCAAACCGCGCCGCGGAAACCCCGCGCGGGCACCCTCGGGTCGCGTCCGATAACCGGGCCCGCAAGGCCGCGTCACCCGATCGAGTACACGTGCGCCGCGTACGGCTCGAACCCGTCCACGATCCGCCCCTTCTTCATCGCCACCGAGCGATCCTCGCCCTCGACGGCCACCTCGCCGTTCCGCCCGACGCCGTGCAGGCCGATCGTCTGGTTCTTTAGCGCCTTCCCGGACATGTTCAGCACGATGAAGTACGCCCGCCCCTCGTGGTACCGCCACCCGACCTGCAGCGGCCCGGCCGCCGTCGCCGCCACCCCGGTCGGGTCGGGCGACGTGACCAGCACCTCGCTGAGGGCGGCCAGCCGCGCGTTCTGCACCGTCATCTCCTCGGCGACCTCCGGCGTGGTGTTGTCGAACGAGAACTGCGGCTTGAACTTCTGCGGGAAGTAGATCACGCCCTTCGCCCCGCGGATCACGCTGTCCCAGACCTGCGCCCGGAACTGTCCCGCGGTCGGCCCGGGGATGTCCTTCGGCGCCCACGCCAGCTCCTGGTCGCTCGTCTCCAGAACCGCGAACTGCGGCTTCCCCTCGCTCCACTTCTCCAGCCGGTCCACCGCCTTGCCGGCGGCGTCCAGGTCGGCCGGGCGGTCCCACCCGGTCACCGGGTAGATCGAACTGCTGATCCAGTCCGTGTTCTTGATGAACGGCGCGTACCCGCTCCGCGACAAATTCCCCTGCCACGCGTTCACCCACCCCCCCGAGAAGTTGACGAAGATCGGCATGTCCGGGTTGACCCCCTTCCACTTCGCGTACTCCTCGGCGATGTACGCCGCGTCGTGCCCGGTCGACGGGATGTCCGGCTCGTCCGGGTGCGCCCACGCGATCAGGTTCTTCTGCCCCGCGTCGGCCACGACGCCCGGCCGCGGGCGGCGGATCATGTACAGGTCCCGCTCGACCGCCGCCTCCGTCCACTCGTCGATCGTCGCCGCCGCCGACTCGTACTGCACCATCGTGTTGATCCCGCGGGCCTTCCACTTGTCGAAGCTCCCGCGCGGCTGGCTCCACGCGCCGATCAGGAAGAAGTCCGGCCCGGCCGTCGCGTGCGGCCGGTTCGTGATCACCGCGTAGTCCGTGCGCGACGGATCCGCGGCCGACGACACGTCCACCCGGATCGCCCGGCTCCGGTTCTTCTTCGCCGCCAGCTCCACGCGCAGCGGGATCTGTTCCGCCGGCGCGACCGCGGTCGGCGACGTCCAGCCGTCCGCCGACGTCACCGCGTCGGTAACCTCGTTCCCGCCCACCGCCGCGTCGAAGTACCGCACCGCGTACCCCTTCCCGGACCGCGGCCCCTTCACCGTCACCTGGTCGACGACCGTCCCGAGGTTCTGCACCGTCATCAAATAGGTGCCCGAGCGGTCGAAGTTCTGCCGGCGGATCTCGACGGCCCGCTTGACCTCGTACGTCGTCGTCGTCGTGACCGTGTCGCTGCGCCCGGGGTTGTTGCGGCTCGTGATCGTCAGCGCCGTGTCGAACGACTGCCCGCCCAGCGCCCGGTAAAGCGGGAGCACCTCGAACCGCAGGTCGTACTGCTCGCCCGGCGCGAGCGGCCCGGTGTTCAAGCCGCCGCGGCCGTCCGCCCGCGTGATCGCGTCCGACACGTTCTCGCCGCCGTCGTAGCCGGTCGTCTGCGAGTCGAGGTACCGCACGCGCCACCGCCCGGCGCGGCCGGCCGTGCCGGTGATCATGAACGAGTCGGTCGTGTCGGAGTCATTCTGGATTAGGACGTGGTAGATCGTCGGGAAGAACGCGCCCGGCGCCGCCTTGTGCTGCGTGCCGCCGTACACGTTGTCGCCGGCGTAGGACGCGTCGGCCTTGTTCTTGATCAGCAGGTCCGGGCGGGCGTCCACCCCGTTGTCTTCCGCCGCCGCGGGGGACGCGAACGGCGCCGCCGCCGCCGCCCAGCGCACGCCCTCGATCACGTCGTCACCCCCCGCGCCGCCCGACACCCAGTCCGTGCCGCCCCCGCCGACCACCGTGTCGTCGCCGAGCGAGCCGGTGAGCGTGTCGTCCCCCGCCCCCCCGAGCAGCAGGAGCGGGACCCCGAGGTCGCCCTTGTCGGCGTCGACGCGGACGACGTCGTCCCCGCCACCCGCCTCCACCTTGACCGACCCCACCGCCGCGGTCGGGAACTTGAATCCCTCACCGCCGACGGTCACGAGCAGCTTGCTCGTGTGCCGCCCGTCGATCGACAAGATCACCTCGTCGGCGGCGTCCGTCCCACGGACGGACAGCAGCTCCCCCGGGGTTAGGACTGGGGCGGCCGCCAACAAAATGCGACGCTCGACAAGTTCACAACACGGGCGCAGCACGGACGCAACAGCTTTCGATACAGGCATGCGGCGGATTTTCCCCGCCAGGGGAAAAGTTGCGAGCGCCCAATCTCGGATTAGTTCCCGTCCACGACCGGCGGAGCCGGTGCAGCGCAGGCCGCGGTCAGCCGGCCCGCTCGCGGGCCGCGCCCCGGGATCGCGGACGTCAATCCCGATCGAACCGCGCGTCCCGGTCGTTCGACAGACGCCCGCGGTCGCTCGCCGCCTTCCACCCCGGCGGGTGGTGCAGGTTGCCGTCGGCGTCGATCCGCGGCGGGCGCGACGACCCCGCCCGCTCCGCCGTGTCGTACCGGTCGTAGCGGTTTGGGGACCGGTCATACCGGTCGAGTCGGTCCGAACGGTCGTACACGTCGTACGTGTCCGACGACCGCCGGCTCGAGTAGTCCCCGTCGCTACCGCCCGACGAACACCCGGCCAACGTCCCCAGCCCCGCCACCGCGCCGACCGCCAGCCATCGCGTAAAGGATCGCATCGTCTGCTCCTCTCGGTGAAAGTCGACCTTAGCGGACGCGACCACTCGGCCGCACCCGTCGCGCAACTCATCTCGCAAACCCGATACCGCCGGCGCACAGGCGACGCTTCTCCCCCTCGCCCGGTACTCCGAGAGAGGGTTGGGGTGAGGGTTCACGCCCAGCACCCCCGCCCCCACCCACCCCTCCCCCATGCGCCACTGCAGTTAGCGGTCGCACCGCCCGCCCTGAGTGAAGTCGAAGGGAAGGTGCATGTCCCCCTTCGCGCAACCCCCTCCACATCCCAATCTCCGCGGCAACCAACCCCTGCTCCCCCCGGCAACGCGCAAACAAAAACCCCTCCCCGGTCTCCCGGAGAGGGGCTTCGTTCCATCATCACCAGACCAGTCCCGCAACCGCGCGGGAGTCGAACCAGAGGACTACTCCTTCACCTCGTACTCCGCGTCGATCACGTCCTCGTCCTTCTTCTTGCCGTCGCCGCCGCCGCCCGGGCCCGCGCCGCCGCCGGCCGTCGCCCGGTCCGAACCCGGCCCGGGCCCGCCGGGGCCGCCCGGCCCACCCGGCATCGGCCCGCCCGGCCCGCCCGCGCCGCCGTAGATCGCCTCGCCCAGCTTGTACACGTTCTGCTGGAGGTTCTCGATCGCCGGCTTGATCCGGTCCCCGTCGTCGCTCTTCAGCGCGTCGCGGAGGTTGTTCAGCGCGCTCTCGATCTGCCCGCGAACGTCCGGGCTGACCTTCTCCCCGTGCTCCTTGAGCTGCCGCTCCGTCTGGAACACCAGGTTGTCCCCCTGGTTCTTCAGCTCGATCGTCTCGCGCCGCTTCTTGTCCTCGCCGGCGTTCGCCTCGGCCTCGCGCTTCATCTTCTCGATCTCGTCCTTCGACAGGCCGCCCGCGTTCTGCACCGTGATCTTGTTCTCCTTGCCGGTGCCGCGGTCCTTCGCCGCCACGTTCAGGATGCCGTTCACGTCGATGTTGAACGTCACCTCGATCTGCGGCACGCCGCGCGGGGCCGGCGGGATCCCGCTGAGGTCGAACCGCCCGAGCAGGCGGTTGTCCTTCGCGAACTCGCGCTCGCCCTGCAGCACGTTGATCGTCACCGAGTCCTGGTTGTCGCTCGCCGTGCTGAACACCTCGGTCTTGCTGACCGGGATCGTCGTGTTCCGCTCGATCAGCTTCGTCATCACGCCGCCGAGCGTCTCGACGCCCAGGCTGAGCGGCGTCGCGTCCAGCACCAGGATGTCCTTCATCTGCCCGGTCGCGATGCTCGCCTGGATCGCCGCGCCGACCGCCACCACTTCGTCCGGGTTGACGGTGCGGTTCGGCTCCTTCCCCTTGAACAGCTCCTTGACCATCCGCTGCACCATCGGCACGCGCGTCGACCCGCCGACCAGCACGACCTCGTCAATCTGCTCCGGCTTCAGCTTCGCGTCGGTCAGCGCGTCCAGCACCGGCTTCTTGCACTTCTCGACCAGCGGCGTGATCAGCTGCTCGAACCGTGACCGCGTCAGCGTCTCCTGCAAGTGCTTCGGCCCGTTCTGGTCGGCCGTGATGAACGGCAGGTTGATCGTCGTCTCCATCGCGTTGGACAACTCGATCTTCGCCTTCTCCGCCGCCTCCTTCAGACGCTGCAGCGCCATCGCGTCCTTGCGCAGGTCCACGCCCTCCTTCCGGCGGAACTCGTCGGCCAAGTAGTTGATCAGCTCCTCGTCGAAGTCGTCGCCGCCCAGGTGCGTGTTGCCGTTGATCGACAGCACCTCGAACACGCCGTCACCGACGTCCAGCACGCTGATGTCGAACGTGCCGCCGCCCAGGTCGAACACCGCGATCTTCTCGTTCTTCTTCTTGTCCAAGCCGTACGCCAGCGCCGCCGCCGTCGGCTCGGGCAGCACGCGCAGCACCTTCAGCCCCGCGATCTCGCCCGCGTCCTTCGTCGCCTTGCGCTGCGCGTCGTTGAAGTAGGCGGGCACGGTGATGACCGCCTCGGTCACCGGCTCGCCGAAGTAGCTCTCGGCCGTCTTCTTCAGCTCCTGGAGGATCATCGCCGAGACCTGCTCGGGCGTGTACTCCTTGCCGCGCACCTTGACCTTGACCATCTCCTCGGCGCCGCCCGTCACCTCGTACGGCACCATCTTCTCTTCCGACGCCACCTCGTTGTGCCGCCGCCCCACGAACCGCTTGATCGAGAAGATCGTGTTCTTCGGGTTCGTCACCTGCTGGTGCCGGGCCGTCTGCCCGACCAGGATCTCACCCTTGTCCGTGAACGCGACAACAGACGGAGTCAGACGGCTGCCCTGCGTGTTAATGAGGACCTTCGGCGTGTCACCCTCCATCACGGCGACGACGCTGTTGGTGGTCCCCAGGTCGATTCCAACGATCTTTCCCATGTTCGGCTCCTCAAAAAGACGCCCCGGCGCAATGGCCGGGACATCGGCATTTGCGTAATCTGCCCCTTATACGCAAAAGAAGTGCCACCGGTTCTGTCTACAACCGCTCCCGCAGGTGCTTTTCTAGGCGGCACTTACGACACGGCCATCCCCGCGCCAATCAATGCCAAATCGACAGTCGACGACCCGCTTTGGCAGGCATAAAATTCCGCGTAAACATTTGGCCGACTGCAACGTCTAATACGGTGAGCACCGGCTGCAACGAAGACTCGAACCGGTGAACTTCGGCAAGATGTGCTGGATTTTTCGGTTGACTTTTGCCGATGAAGTGACGTAGAAAACAATAAGAAGCGTAAGTATCGTAAAGCTGGGCCATCGCCCCAACGATTCAAACGCCACACGATCTCACTCTCCCCTCCGACCGCGGTCCGGGATGCCCTCCCCCTGACCGCGGTTTTTTTTCGCGCTCACCCCCTCTTACCCACCGGGCCCAAGTAGGGCTCGCTTTAGCGAGCGGAATCTTCCGCACGCCTAACTACCTCTCATTCGTCTTCCGCAACAACCTCCCTGCGCAACGCCCCAAATCGAGAAACGAAAAAACCCTCGCCCAGCAACCACCGCAAAACCACTCCGCCCACCCCCCGCACCCCGGATTCTTCGCCTCCGGCGCGCAACACCACCCTTAAGGTAGATGCGCACTCTCTCCAAAACGACTGCCGTTCCCCGCCTTCCTTTGCTCCTCTGTTTCTCCGCGACCCGTCTTTCCTCCGCGTCACGCGCCCCTAGGACCCAACGGGACCTCGAACCCGCCTCAGCCTTTCGGCCGTTGGCGATCCCTCTCACCCGGCCTAAGATTCCGTCCCTCATGCTCCAAACCACCCGCTCCGCCGCCAACTCCACCGCCGCGTTCGCCCGCGCGTCCCGGGTCATGCCGGGCGGCGTCTCCTCCCCCGTCCGCGCCTTCAAGGGCGTCGGCGGCACCCCCGTCTTCGTCAAGGAAGCCGACGGCGCGCACCTGTTCGACGTCGACGGCAACGAGTACGTCGACTACATCGGCTCCTACGGCCCGATGATCGTCGGCCACGCCAACGAACGCGTCGTCGCCGCCCTCTCCAAGGCCATCGGCCGCGGCACCTCCTACGGCGCCCCCACCGAGGCCGAGGCCACGCTCGCCGAGAAGATCTGCTCCGCCCTCCCCGGCGCCGAGATGCTCCGGTTCGTCAACAGCGGCACCGAGGCCGCCATGTCCGCCATCCGCCTCGCCCGCGCCGCCACCGGCCGCGACAAGATCGTCAAGTGCATCGGCTGCTACCACGGCCACCTCGACTCCCTCCTCGTCTCTGCCGGCTCGGGCGCCCTGACCCTCGGCCACCCCAGCTCCCCCGGCATCCCCCAGTCGATCACCGCCAACACGCTCCTGGTCCACTACAACGACCTCGAAGGAGCCCGCCAGCTCTTCGAACAGTTCGGCGACCAGATCGCCTGCTTCGCCGTCGAGCCCGTCGCCGGCAACATGGGCCTCGTCCTCCCCGCCGACGGCTACCTCCAGGGCCTCCGCGAGCTCTGCACCAAGCACGGCGCGATCCTCCTGTTCGACGAAGTGATGACCGGCTTCCGCGTCGCCTGGGGAGGCGCGCAGACCCGGTTCGGCGTCCGCCCCGACCTGACCTGCCTCGGCAAGGTGATCGGCGGCGGCCTCCCCTGCGCCGCCTACGCCGGCCCCCGCGCCCTGATGGAGAAGATCAGCCCCGCCGGCCCCGTCTACCAGGCCGGCACGCTCAGCGGCAACCCGCTCGCGATGGCCGCCGGCCTCGCCACCCTCGAGATCCTCGAAGAGCCCGGCGCCTACACCCGCCTCGAAGACGTCAGCGCCCGCCTCGCCCGCGGCCTCGCCGACGCCGCCTCCGCCGCCGGCATCCCCGTCGCGGTCAACCAGGTCGGCTCGATGGTCGGCATGTTCTTCTCCGCCAACCCGGTGTGCAACTACGCCGACGCCACCGCCTCGGACACCGCCGCCTACGCCCGCTTCTTCCACGCGATGCTGGACCACGGCGTCCACCTCCCCCCCAGCCAGTTCGAAGCCTTCTTCGTCTCCCTCGCCCACACCCCCGACGTCATCGACACCACCATCGCCGCCGCCCGCCGGTCCTTCGAAGCGGTCAAGGCGCAGTAGCGCCCGGCACGCCTCTGTTGCGCGCCCGACACGCGCCCCGTGCAACACCGACTCACGAAAAATCCGCACCCCCGTGCGTCGAAACCCCAGCAAATCCCACCCCCCGCCCCGCCTGCTGCGCGAGAAGCATCCCCGGCGCGCAACACCACCCCCTAAGGTGGAGGCCCACGATGCGCAGTCGCCCGTCCCTCAAAGACCGAGTCGCAAAGCAGCAGAGAAGCAAAGCAGCAAAGCCCCCGCCCCGCCCCCGTCCCCGTCATCACTTCGTTTCTTTGCTTCTCTCTGCGTCCCCGAGACGACGGCGCGTTACGCCATGCAACGGAATGTTACCGCCTGCAACCGGCTGCAACCGCGCCGCGGAAACCGCGAAACAAACCCACGTGGCACCCTGTCCCACCGCCCCCTCGCTTCCTCCGTGCCGTCCGTGCCTCCGTGGCGGAAGCGGTCTTCAACTCTGCAAAACGAACTCACTTGCCAAAACGGCAGTCCCCTGCGCAACAGAGCGCCACGCGGCGCAACAACCCCGCGCCGAAAACTGCGAAACGAACCCAACCTCCGCCCTTACCCCCCACCGCCGCCGGACGCACCCTCAACCGGCCCCACCGGCCGGAGCATCTCGAAGAGCGACGTCACCTCCGCATAATCCCCCCGGTACCCGCACCGCGCGATCGGGCGGACGGTCGGGAGGTGGAACAGCCCGTCCTTCAGGTACGCCGGGTCGATGTGGACGCCCACGACCTGCCCGAGGATCAGCGTGTTCGGCGTCGGTCGGCCCTCCAGGTCCTTCAGCGGCAGGACCGTCAGCACCTTGCACTCCAGCGCCGCCGGCGCGTCCGCCACCCGCGGCGGCTTCACCACCCGGCAGGGGGCCGCGGTCAGGCCCGCCAGCGCCATCTCGTCCACCCCGGGCGAAACGTCTGCGGACGTCAAGTTCATCTGCGCCGCGTGCCGGATCGTCGCCAGGTTGGCCACGAACTCCCCGGTCGCCTCCACGTTCCGCTGGCTGTCCTTCCGCCCGCTGCTGGAGAACCCGACGATCGGCGGGGTGTCGCAGAACGCGTTGAAGAAGCTGTACGGCGCGAGGTTCACCCGCCCCCGCGAATCGAGCGTCGAGACCCACCCGATTGGCCGCGGCGCCACGATCGCCTTGAACGGGTCGTGCGGCAGCCGGTGGCCGAGGCGGGGCTCGTAAAAGTGGGAGTCGGGCATGAGGATCACCTTATCGGATGGTGCGGCGTTTGTGGCAACGTTGACGGTGATGCGTTTTGCGCCGTAGGCTCGCCCCGAATTCGACCCTGGGAGATCCATGGAGGTCTTTGGGTCGGCGGTCAATCCTGTGGAGCGTTTGTGTCGCGTTTCTCGGCCCTGGCGGAGCAGCAACTGCGGACGGCCGGGTGGTCTGCCGGACGTCGCATGGGCCTCGGGGCCTTCCTCGATCGTTGGAAGGCATGCGGCGTCGAGGCCCCACACCGGGCCGCTCAGTCCTTCGTGGCCGAGTTTGGGGGACTGCACATTCACCCCGCGAATCCCGAGGATTTCAGCGATCTGCTCGTCGACCTTGGACAACATCCTGTGCCGGGGTTCCGGTTTCTCCCACGGTTGCTCCGCCCGAGATTATTCGGCTGGGAACGGCGCGTGCTCCGTCGCGCCGACCTCCCGCACGACCTGGTGTTCGTCGGAGAACGGGCCCGCGGGTACGAGACGCTGCTGATGGATGAAATGGGCCGCGTCTTCGCATTCGCTGCGACCGCTGAGAACGCGCTTTCGCTTGTGGGCCGGTCGGGTGACGAGTTGATCGAGAACGCGGCAGCCGGCCACGTTGGGGTGCGGCTGGACACTTCTCCGGAGCCAGCGCTTCGCGTCCTCTCAATGGGCGACACGGCGTGGGGAGCGGCGTCGACCGCAGCTTCGCGAGCGGTGCCGATCAGCGCGGGGTGACGAGCGGCTCGAGCAGCGCGCGGCAGGCCTCGATCTCCTCCTCGTTGATCGTGTGGGGCATGCCGGGGTAGAGGCGCATGTCGACGGTCGCGCCCATCCGCGTGAAGACGTCGCGCGTCTCGTGGACGCGGTCGACGGGGATGTGGGGGTCGGGGTCGCTGCTGCCCAGGAACACCGGCGTGCCGGCGAGGGAGCCGGGGTAGTCGCGCGGCGTGCCGGGCCGGCCGATCAGGCCGCCGGTCAGGGCGCAGACGGCGCCGTAGCGGCGCGGGTGGCGGGCGACGTACTCGCTGGTCAGGCACGCCCCCTGCGAGAAGCCCAGGATCGCGAGGCGCTCGGCGGGGACGCCGCGGTCGAGCAGGTCGGTGACGAGGTTGTCGAGCGCGCGGAGGGCCGAGTCGAGGTACGGCTGGTTCTGCTCCGTCGGCGCGAGGAACGAGTACGGGTACCACGTGTACCCGGCCGCCTGCGGCGCGACGGCGGCGAGGTCGGCGAGGCCGAGCTCGGGGTAGAGCGCGAGGATGCTCTGGGCGGACGCGCCGCGGCCGTGGACGAGGATCAGCGTCGCCGCCGCGGCCTCGGGCGCGGGGCCGGCGGTGACCAGGGGCTGGTGGGCGTGGGGGTCGGTGGCGGTGCTCATCGCAGGGACTCTAACGCGGGGAGGCGGGGCAGCGAAGCTTCGATCTCGTCCCGCCGCGGCTCGAACTGCGGCGGGAGCTTGAGGGCCTGACCGAGCGCGGCCTCGTCCTCGTCGACGAGGAAGCCGGGGACGTCGGTCGCGATCTCGAAGACCACTCCGCCCGGCTCGCGGAAGTAGATCGAGCGGAAGTAGTTGCGGTCCCGCGTTTCGGTCAGGCCCGTCACCTTTCCCTCGACCGCCGCCCGCACGCGGTCCCGGGCCGCGTCGTCCGGCACGCGCCAGGCGACGTGGTGGACGGAGCCCGCGCCGAGGACGGCCTTCGGCGCGGCCGAGTCGGCGATGACCTCCAGCCGCTGACCCGCCGCGCCGTCGCCGAGCGCGAACCAAGCCCGCGCGCCGTCCCCGTCGAGACGACAGAAGCCGAGCGTGCCGGTGAGGAAGTCGACGGTCGGGGCGAGGTCGTTGACGACGATCGTCACCGCGGCGATGCCGCGGATCGCCTGCTCCGGCGGGACGTCGGCACCGGGCGGCGGCTCGTAACCGGCGTCAGCGCGCTCGACCTCGGAGATGGTCAGCCTGGTGCCGTCGCCGTCGCGGAAGCGGAGGGCGTCCCGGCCGGCGACCGCGTCGCGCGTCAGCAGCACACTGGCGCCTTCCAAGCGTCGCTGCCAGTACCCCAGCGCCCCGGGCGGGGCCGCGAGGTGCGTCGTCGCCACCTCCCGCGCGCCGGGCACGCCGGGGCGGAACCCCGGGTGCGGGAAGAACGTGACCAGCGTGCCCGGCCGGCCGGTGCGGTCGCCGTAGTAGAAGTGGTAGGACGACGGGTCATCGAAGTTCACCGTCCTCTTTACCAGCCGCAGCCCGAGCAGCCGCGCGTAGTACCACAAGTTGTTCGCGGGCGGCCCGCAGAGTGCGGTGACGTGGTGGATGCCGGTGATCTCGTTCATGTCTCTCCGCTCACGGGGTCGGCAGAGTCGTCCGCGAACGGACGCGAACTCAAAATCGCTCTCTCATTCGCATCCATTCGCGGAATAAACCCTCTTCCGGCTACGTCGCTCACAGCGGCTTCAGATTCGCCTCGATCTCCTGCCGCCGCGACTCGAGGAACGGCGGGAGCGACAGCTTCTCGCCCAGTCGATCGATCGGCTCGTCGGCGTGGAAGCCGGGCTCGTCGGTGGCCAGCTCGAACAGGACGCCGCCCGGCTCGCGGAAGTAGAGGCTCTTGAAGTAGAACCGGTCGACGGGGCCGCTCGACGGTACGCGCAGCTCGCGGAGGCGGGAGTTCCAGGCGTCGTACTCGGCGAACGTCGGCACGCGGAACGCGACGTGGTGCACGCCCCCCGCGCCCTGCCGCGCGACCGGCAGCCTCGGCTCGGCCGCGACGTGCAACTCGCCCGCGGGGCCGCCGTCGCCCATCGAGAAGACGTGCACGGTCGACGGTTCTCCCGTCGTGCCGTCGCTCGCGGGCGACGTATACTCCCGCACCCGCCGCATGTTCATGACGTTCGTCAGCACCGGCTCGGTGCGGGCGACGTCCGGCACGCTGATCACGATCGGCCCGAGCCCGCGGATCTGGTGCTCGGCCGGGACGGGGCTGCGCTCCCACAGGTGGGCGGGTTGCTTGTCGTCCGGGTCGGCGACGAGGCGCAGGCGCTGGCCCTCGAAGTCTTCGAAGTCGAGCGTCGGCCGGCCGTCGAAGTCCCCCACCGGCGCGTGGCGGACGTCGAGCTCGCGGAACCGGGCGGCCCAGTACTCCAGCGCCGCCGCCGACGCGACCGGGAACCCGGTGCGGACGATGCTGTGCGTCCCGCGCCGCTCCGGCAGGGCGGGCCAGTCGAAGAACGTGATGTCCGTCCCTGGTGACCCGTGACCGTCGGCGTAGAACAGGTGGTAGGCGGAGACGTCGTCCTGGTTGACCGTCTTCTTGACCAGCCGCAGCCCGAGCGTCTGCGTGTAAAAAGCGTGGTTCCGCCCGGCCTGCCCGGTGACGGCGGTCAGGTGGTGAATGCCCGTCAATTGCATGATCGTTGCCTCGGTGTGATCGTCGTTCCGCCGGTATAGTAGGCCGGTCGCGGGTTCGCGGTCATCAACCGGAGGCCGCGGCCGCGGGCGGCGAGATTCCCACTGCCCGCCGGCGCGCGGCAGGCATAGGCTTAAGCGGAGACGGGCGACAACGGCCGGCCCGCGACCGACGACCAAAAGGCACGGTGGCACGATGGCGACGACGAGACGGAACAACTCCTTGCCGGACGATTTGCGGCGCAAGCTCGACGAGGCGCACCGCGCGCTGCTGCGAGTGCACAAGGCACTGATCGACCACGAGCGGACGCGGTACGAGCGGGTGCGCGGGCCGATCTCCGGGCCGGGCGAGTTCCTGCAGATCCTGATCGGCGACCCATGGTTCGCGTGGCTGAGGCCGGTCTCCGAGCTGGCGGTGCAGATCGACGAGTACACGATCTCGAAGGACCCGGTCGACCCGGCCGCCGGCGAGGCGCTGCTGGAGCAGGCCAAGGCGCTGCTGCGCCCCGAGGAGGGGAACGAGGCGTTCGCCGGCGGCTACTACCGCGCCTTGCAGGACTCGCCCGAGGTCTCCGCCGCCCACGGTGAGTGGCGGCAATGGGTCGTGGCGACCGAGCGGAAGCAGTAGGCGGAGGACGTTGGGCAACTTGTGGTGCGGGCGTCTCGCCTGCCTTGCTTGTCGTAGATCGAAGCACCCCGTATGGATACCGACGTCCCCGCCGGCCACTTCGGGCCGAACCACGACGGCGTTTTCCTTCCTCCGCGGTAAGGTGGCCGGCATGCGGACCCGTCACTGGCCGATCCTCGCCGCCGTCGTCCTCGCGGTGCTCTGGGCGCGGGCCGAGGCCGACCGGTGGAGGCTGCGCCGCGAGGTCGGGCGCATCTACCTCGGCGACGTCACCGTCCAGGCGGTCGACGCGGACACGAAGGCCCCGCTGAAGATCGTGTTTGACAGCCCCGGCTTTACCACGGACCAACGTTGGCCGAAGGCGTTCTCGGTCGCAGGGACCGGCGACCCTTCGAAACTGGCGATCCGCTGGGTTGACGTCGGGGACGTCGACGCCGCCATCTCTGCCGACGGATTCGAGCGGGTCCCCCTCAAGCTGAACGCGGCGACCCCGCGGGAACTCGTGATCCCGCTGCGGCGGGCGCGCCGCGCCGACTGACTGACCCGGGACGCCCCGCGAGCGACGAGCCGTCGTCCCGCCGCAGCCGCCTGCCCCGTCGACTCCACTCCGGCGGCGGAATCACCCCCACGACCCGCCGCCCCCACCCGTTCGCTACACCCGGAGGTCCGGCACCCGCCGCGCCACCCACACCACCGCACACAGCGACAGGCAGATCCCCACCGCCGCCGCCACCTCCCGCCAGTCCGGCGAGAAGATCAGCACGAACCCCTTGTCCTTCACCAGCGCCGCGAAACTCGACACGCACAGCGGCATCATGAACAACCGTGCCGTCGGCCAAAACCCGATCCGCAGCACCGACGGCCCCGACCGCGTCGCGTTGAGGTACAGCGCAAACCCGATGATCCCGCACAGCCCGAAGCTCGTCGCCCACAACCGCGGGTTCGGGTCGAAGTACCGCACGAGCACGACGAGGTACCAAATCAGGTAACACCACAGGATCAGCCGGCCCGTACTCAGGTTCCGCAGGTAACGCAGCATCACGCCGCGAGATCATGCGGATGCCGACAGACCTTTCAAACGGCACACCTCGCGGCCCACCGCCAAAGCGATCGGCCGCCCACTTCCGGCAGGGCAGCTTCAGCGGCCCTGTCCCCCGTCCCCCTCGACTTGTCGCCCACGACCCCCACCGCTTGCGACCGGCAGGGGGGTTTCATACCCTCACCCCGAACCGATGCCCAAGTCGAAGTCGCCAGAAGCAGTCGTGGAGTCCGCGCCCGCCGATGCCGTGCGCGCCGAGGTCGCGCCGCCGGAACCCGCGACGCCGCAAGCGGCGGCGGCCGCCCCCTCTCCCGCGTCCCCGCCGGCAGGGGCAGCAGGGGGGTCGGGACCCACCACCCCGGCGATGAAGCAGTACCTCCAGTTCAAAGCTCAGTACCCCACCTACGTCCTGTTCTTCCGGATGGGCGACTTCTACGAGATGTTCTGGGAGGACGCCAAGATATGCCACAAGGTGCTCGGCGTGACTCTGACCTCCCGCTCCAAGGGCGGTCTGGACGGCGCCGACGCCATCCCGATGTCCGGCGTCCCGTTCCACGCCGTCGACGCCCACCTGCGGAAGATGATCTCCGCCGGGTACAAGGTCGCCATCTGCGAGCAGATGGAAGACCCCGCCACCGCCAAGGGGGTCATCCGCCGCGAGGTCGTCCGCCTGATGACCCCTGGCACGCTGACGGACGACCCGCTGCTCGACGGCCGCACCGACAACCATCTCGCCGCCGTCGCCTTCCACGTCACGAAAGCCGACGGCTTCAAGACCGGCCTCGCCTGGGTCGAGCTCTCCACCGGCGAGTGCACCGCGACCAGCGCCACCCAGGGCCAGATCCTCGACGAACTCGCCCGCCTGCGCCCGGCTGAGGTGATCGTCCCCGAGCACGCCACCGGCCAGCCCCACGAGATCGCCAAACAGATCGAGGCGCTCGGGATCAAAGCCGTCACCCCGCGTCCCGGCTGGCAGTTCACCCCCCACCACGCCCGCGAGCAGGTCCAGAAGCAGTGGCACGCCAGCACCACCGCCGGCTTCGGCTTCGCCGACGACGACCCCGGCGTCCTCGCCACCGCCGCCGTCCTCGCCTACCTGGAAGAAACCCAGCGCTCCTCCCTCGCCCACCTCCGCCCCCTCCGCCGCCACACCGTCGATGACCACCTGACGATCGACCCGTCGAGCTGGCGCAGCCTCGAGGTCGACCGCACCGTCCGCTCCGGCGGCACCGAGGGCACGCTCCTCTCCGCGATCGACCGCACCCGCTCCGCCATGGGCGGGCGCCTCCTCCGCCAGTGGCTCCGCTCCCCGCTCCGCGACCTCGAGCACATCGCCGCCCGCCAGGAGGCCATCGCGTCGCTGCTCGAGTCCCCCGCCGATTTGAAGTTCGTCCTCGCCGAGATGGAGGGCGTCTGCGACATCGAGCGGATCGTCGGCCGCGTCGCCGTCAACCGCGCCAACCCGCGCGACCTCGCCGGCCTCGGCAAGTGCCTCGCCGACCTCCCGCGGCCCGGCGGCCTGTTCGACCGCCTCGCCAAGCTCCCGAAATTCGAGCAGGTCGCCCCCGAACTGCTCGCGCTCAAGACCTTCTGCGCCGAGCAGGGGGCCTACATCGCCTCCGCCATCCTCGCCGAACCGGCCGCGCACCTCCGCGAGGGGGGCGTGATCGCCGACAAGTTCGACCCCGAGCTCGACCGCCTCCGCGACATGGGCACCAACAGCCAGCAGTGGCTCGCCCGCTACCAGGCCCAGCTCGCCCAGGAGACCGGCATCGACCGCGTGAAGGTCTCCTACAACAAAGTCTTCGGCTACTACATCGAAGTCAGCAACGCCCACAAGGAGAAGGTCCCCGCCTCCTGGACGCGCAAGCAGACGACCACCAACGCCGAGCGCTACATCACCGCGGAACTGAAGACCTTCGAGAGCGAAGCCCTCGGCGCCCGCGACAAGGCGATTGCCCTCGAGCAAACGCTCTTCGAGAACGTCCGCCAGACCCTGCTGCCGTCGCTCGCGAAGTTCCAGGAGCTGGCCGGGGCGCTCGGCCGCCTCGACGTCCTCGCCGGGCTCGCCGTGCTGGCGCAGGAGCGCCGCTACTGCCGCCCCGAGATGTCCGACGACCGCGTCCTCGAGGTGATCGACGGCCGCCACCCCGTCCTCGACCAGCAGCTCGGCGCCGAGTTCGTCGCCAACGACGTCCGCTTCGCCCAGGACGACTCGCTCCTGCTGATCACCGGCCCGAACATGGCCGGCAAGAGCACCTACATCCGCCAGGTCGCCCTCTGCGTCCTGCTCGCCCAATGCGGCTCCTACGTCCCGGCAAAGAGCGCCAAGGTCGGCGTCGTCGACCGCCTGTTCACCCGCATCGGCGCCAGCGACGAATTGCACAGCGGCCAGTCCACGTTCATGGTCGAGATGACCGAGACCGCCAACATCCTGAACAACGCGACCGACCGCAGCCTGGTCGTCCTCGACGAGATCGGCCGCGGCACCAGCACGCTCGACGGCCTCAGCCTCGCGTGGGCGATCGCCGAGCACGTCGCCTCGACCGTCCGCAGCCGCACGCTCTTCGCCACCCACTACCACGAGCTGACCGACCTCGCGAACCGCTTCCGCGGCGTCCGCAACCTGAACGTCGCGGTCCGCGAGTGGGAAGACCAGGTCGTCTTCCTCCACCGCATCGTCGAGGGCGGCACCGACCGCAGCTACGGCATCCACGTCGCCCGCCTCGCCGGCGTCCCCAAACAGGTCCTCGACCGCGCCCGGCAGCTCCTCTCCGAGCTCGCCGTCCACCACGTCAGCCTCAAGAAGGGCCTGAAGAACCGCCGCGCCGACGCCGACGCCCAGCTCCCCCTCTTCGAGGACCCCGGCGTGGAAATCCAGAAGTCCCTCGCCGGGTTGAACCTCGACGCCATGACCCCGCTCCAGGCGTTCGAACTGCTGCGGGAGTGGAAAAAGAAGTGGGGGAAGTGACGTCTGCCCAGCCCGGCCCGGCCGCCCCCCAGGGGCCGCCGCGGCAATCGATCGGACGGTCGCCCCGTCCGGGCGACGCCCCGGTTCGACGGAGTCGAGTCTTGCAACCCCCACCCCTGCAGTACGCGCCGTCCGCACCGGACACCCGCGGCCTCGACGAACTGCCCGCGCACGACGGCCGCCCTCGCCCGAAGCCGGCCCGGTTTTCCGCGTCGCCGCCGGCGGAGATCGGCCGGGTCGTCTCCGCGGAATCGACCGTGGCTTCAGACGAACCTCGGTGGTCGTCGCCCGCGCGTTGTGCCCTGGCGGCGGCCCTCGGTGTCGCCGCGCTAACCGTCTTCGTCCTGGGAGCGATCGTCGACCGTGCCGGTCGCGATTAGTGGGAAGCCAGCCTGCTCCTGGGCGCGGTCGCGGCGGCGGTGAGCGCTTGCGCCGCACTCTACATCACGCGCCCCAAAGGTGAGTGCACCTTCATCGGGACGCGCGGGATTGCCCGCCTGACCAGGTCATCCCTTTTCCGTTCGACGGCGTTGCCCAGATGCGACGTCCTCGTCTTCGACCGCGCAGCCGAACTTCGCGCGTCGCAGTCCACGCACGTCGCGTTGGGCGCGATCTATACGGGCTCGACGTTCGAGCACGCGTGGTTCGACGAATCGGGCGCCCGCCTGTTCCGCATCCACGGCGAGTACCACGCGAAGAAGCCCGTCCCCGAGAAGGAGTTGGCGTGGCGCTTCGCAGAGGGCGCGGAACTGGCGTGGAGCGAATGGTATTACTCTCGGGCCGCGAAGGCGCTCGGGCAAACGGGCACGATCCTGTTCCGGATCGACTCGCGGCGTTCGATCCGGATCGGCCACGGGATTCTCGAATTCGACTTCGGCGGCCCGCCCGCCCGGGTTACCCGGGAGGAGATCGGCTCCGTCAGCCTGCGTGACGGACAGTTCACCTTCAAGACCTCCGACGCGAACGGGTACTCGCGCGCCTCAACGTATTCGTTCCCGTACCGGAAGGTCGCCAACGCCAAGGTCTTTCTGACCGCGATGGAACGGTTGATGGGCTACCGCTGGAGCTAGAGCAGTCCGACGTTGCCGCGTCGGGCGGTCGGTCGGTCGGGGACGACATCCCCCTCTCCCATGCGCCACGGAACCACCCCCGCCCCCCACCTTCCTTTTCGCCACAGTAAGATCAGGTACCAGTGGCTTTCCTCTCCCCGATCTGGCTCCTCGCCCTCCTCCCCTTCGCCGCCTTCGCCGCCTGGGTTCTAATAGGCCGCCGCGCCCGGGCACGGGTGCCGTTCCTCCCCCTCTGGAACGTCCCCGAGCAACTCCGCCGCCCGAAGAAGGGATGGGAGCCGCCACCCCTCGCGATCGTCCTCGCCCTCCTCGCCACCCTCGCCACCTTGCTCGCCGTCTCCCAACCCACGTTAAGTCTCAGCGGCGACGCGCGAACCGTCACCGTCCTCGTCGACCGCGGCGCCACCATGTCCGCCGCCGGCCCGACCGGCCAACCGCGCTTCCGCGAGTCGATCGACGACGTCTCCAAGGCGCTCGCCGCCCGCGCCGAGCCGACCCGCATCCATCTCGTCGACGTCCTCCACCCCGACGCGACGTCCGACCCCGTGGAACCCGCGAGCCTCCGCCGCACCGCGGTCGACACGTCCGCCGCCCTCCGCCCGCTCGTCAGCCACTACGCCCGGCAGACCGGCCCGACGCTGATCGTCACCGACCGCGACCTCGGCCCGCTCCCCGAACACCTGATCCGCGTCGCGCCGGCCACCACCGTCCGCAACGCCGGGATCACCTCACTCGCCCACCGCCCCGGCCAACTCATGGTCACCGTACGCGCGACCCACGCCGCCACCCGAACGCTCCGCGTCACCACGGGCACGCGCACGACCTCCCGATCGCTCGACCTCCCGGCCGCCGCGCCGCTCACGGTGTTCCTCAACGTCCCCGACGAGACGTCCGACACGATCGAATCAACTCTGGAGGGCGGCGACGACTTCGCCGGCGACGACACGGCCCGACTCGTCCGCCGCGGCAGTTGGCCCGTCGTCGAGACCCGCACCGCCGCCCCGGACGAGGTCAGGCGAATGGTGGCCATCTACACCCGCCACCGCCCGACCACCGAATCCTCGACGCGCGTCGCGATCGCCGCCCCGGGCCAGCTGCGTGCCGACGAGCCCGGCGTCGTCCTCGCCCCCGCCGACACGTCGATCGCCGCCGACAGCTTCCGGGCCGCCGACCACCCGTTGACCCGCGGCGTCGTCTGGCCGTCGTCCACCGAACCGCTTGCCGTGGCCGCAAAGGGACCCGGTGAGGGTTGGACGCCGGTCACATGGGTCGGCGACCGCGTCATCCTCGCCGTGCGCGACGGCCCGGCCCGCCAGGCGTGGATCGGCCTCGACTCCCCCGCCTTCGCCCGCACGCCCGGCTTCGTCGTCCTCTGGACGAGCCTGCTCGACTGGGTCGGCGCCGGCGGCGACGGACTCGCCTCCCTCCCCCTCGACGCCCTCCCGTCTGGCGCGGCCCGGCTGACACCCGCGCCCCCCGACACCGACCCCGCGCGCTGGCCGGGCGTGTTCGAAACGCCGACGGGCCAGGTGGCCGCCAACGCCGGACCGGCAACCTTCGGCAGCGCCCCGACCGACTGGCAGGCGCGGCTGGCGCGGTGGCCGGGGACGGACGCCGGCGGTGTGGCGCTGGCGCCGTGGCTGGCGGTCACGGCCGCCGCTCTGCTGCTCGCCGCCGCCGGGACATGGGAGCGGCGGCGGCGAACCGCCGGGGTTCGCGCGCCGGCCGACCGGCCGCCGGAGGCGAGCATCCGCGCGTAGCCACGTCAAGCCCCCGGCCGCTCTGCCCTGAACAGGGCCGTTCCTTGACACCGTTTGGGGGCGGTTTTACTGTGACACCCGTTGAATCGAGGGTGCGGGTCGGGTGCGCGGACGCCGCGGTGACCCCTGCCGCGCCCCGCAGCAGGCCCTTCTTGGAAGTCCCAGCCATGCCCGACGCCACCCAGCGGTTGAACGTCACCGACCACAAGGACGTGAAGGTCGTCGACTTCATCGAGAGCAAGATCCTCGACGAGGCCAACATCGCCGAGATCGGGCAGCAGCTCACCACCCTGGTCGAGTCCAAGGACCGCCCGAAGATCCTGATCGACTTCCGCAACGTCGACCACCTGTCGTCGGCCGCCCTGGGCATGCTGATCAACGTCAACAACCGCGTGAAGCAGCAGAGCGGGCAGCTGCGGCTGGTCAACATCCGGCCGCAGATCATGGAAGTGTTCGAGATCACGAAGTTGAACAAGCTGTTCCGGATCCTCTCGACCCGGGACGAGGCGCTGACCAGCTACAACTAACCCCGCGCGCCGCGCCAGAGGCGGGCGCGGTCTCGCCCGCCACCGCGCCGGCCGCGCGTGTATCAAAAGGCAGGGGGAGCGTGTAGGCCTTCCCGGTCGTCGCGACCAGCACCCTGTTTTCCTTCCCCGTAGAGGATCGGATGAGCCCAGCGGATGGTCGAGCGGATCGATCAACCGGCCGTTCCGGGTCGAACGCCAAGCGCGGCGCGCGTCCGGCGGCCGCGGACGCCGCGGGTGCGGCCCACCCCGCCGCGCCCGTCCCGGGCACCCCGTTCACCCAGATGACCATCCCTTCCGACTACAACGGCGCCCGCGAGGTGCAACGCCTGATCCGCGAAGAGGTCGAGCAGGCCGGCTACGACCCGGACAGCCAGTTCGCGATCAAGCTCGCGCTCGAAGAGGCGCTGATCAACGCGATCAAACACGGGAACAAGCTCGACAAGGACAAGTCCGTCCGGATCGAGTGGCGCGTGACCCGCGACGCCACCGAGATCTCGATCGAAGACGAGGGCCCCGGCTTCGACCGCAAATCCGTCCCCGACCCGACCGACGTCGCGAACCTCGAGAAGCTGACCGGCCGCGGGATCCTGCTGATCGAGGCGTACATGACCAGCGTCCGCTACTCGAACGGCGGCCGCCGCGTCCACCTGCTCAAGCAGAACACGCCGGCCCCGGGCGTGAAGTCGGCATAGTATCGAAAGGACAGGGGGGGGCTCGTAGGGCTGCCGAACCGCCATGCTGTTCCCGATCCGCACTGACATCCCGCTCCGGTCGCGGCCGTGGATGAACTGGGCGATCATCCTGGTGACGGTGGCGGTGTCCGTCTGGGGGTGGAAGTTCCCGACGCTGGCCGAGCAGTACGAGCTGAACGCGCGGGACCCGCAGTTGCTCGACTTCCTGTCGTACGCGTTCCTTCACCAGGCGGGGGCGCTGGCGCCGTGGCTTTCGATCCACCTGCTCGGGAACGTGCTCGCGCTCTACATGTTCGGCAACAACGTGAACGACCGCCTCGGGCACGTCGGGTACCTCGCGCTCTACCTCGCCGGCGCGGTGTTCGCGGCCGTCGGTTGCGTGCTCCTGCCGGGGTCCGGGCCGCGCGTGATCGGGGCGAGCGGGGCCGTGATGGCGATCACCGGCGCGTACCTCGTGCTGTTCCCGCGGTCGCACGTGACGCTGATGTACGTGCTGGTCGTCGTCAACGGCGTGGTCGAGGTGCCGTGCCTGTACCTGGTGTCGTTCGTCGTCGCGCTCGACCTGATGATGAACCTCGCCGGGAGCAGCGGGGTCGCCCACACGGCCCACGTGTGGGGGGCGCTGCTGGGCTTCAGCGTGTGCGCCGCGCTGCTGGCGGTGCGGTTGCTGCCGCGCGACCCGTTCGACTTCCTCGCGCTCGTGCAGCGGTGGCACCGCCGGCGGCAGTACCAGAACCTGGTGGCGGCGGGGTTCGACCCGTTCGGGACGCCCCGGCCGCAGACGGTCACCGTCCGGCGGACGGACGTGCCCGAGGGGGGCGACAACCCGCGTCCGGCGGGGGCGGCGACCGCCGCGGCGGCCCGGAAGAGCGAGCGGACTGCGCGCGTCGAGCGGATCAAGGAACTGCGGGCGCAGGTCTACGAGTCGATCGCGCACCACAACCTGCCCCACGCGGCCATCCTCTTCATCGAGCTCAAGACCGTCGACCCGCAGCAGGTGCTGTCGCGGCAGGCGCAGCTCGACGTCGCGAACCAGCTCGCCAGCCAGCAGTTCTACCCGCAGGCGGCCGACGCGTACGAGCAGTTCCTCCGGCACTACCCGAACTTCAAGCAGATCGAGCACGTCGAGCTGATGGCCGGGCTGATCTACGCGCGGTACCTGGGGCGCAAGGCGCGGGCGAAGGAACTTCTCACGCACGCGGTAACGCGCCTGCACGACGAACGTCAATTGACCATGGCCCGCGAGGAGTTGGACAAGCTGGGCGTGCCGCGGCGTACCGGTTGAGGACCCTCGCGGCCGGCCCGCTCCCCCGGTGCGGGCCGCGGGAACGGCAGAATCGAGACCCCCGCGTGCGACCGCACGATCAGGACAAGGTGGTGCCCCGTGAACGACGCGCGTTCGGTCAGCCGGTTTGAACCCCTTGAAGGGCGCACGCTGCTCGCGTCGCCGCCGATTCCGGTGTCCGTCCCGCGGCCGATGGTCCGCGTGGCGTACATGGTGCCGGCGAACCGCACGGCGCAGCCGCGGGCCGTGGAGTCGCTGCGGGCGGCCGTGCGGCTGATGCGGGAGTGGTACGCCGACCAGATGGAGCGGCACGGCTTCCCGGGCCGGACGATCGCGTACGAGACCGAGCCGGACGGCGTGACGCCGCGCGTGTGGGTGGTCCCGGTCGCCGAGGACGACGCGTACCTCCGCGCCGACACGTGGGGCAACGTCAACACGGCCGCCACGAACGCCGGCATACCGATCTGGACGTCCGGGCAGAACTGGCTGCTGGTCCCCGAGATGCACACCGAGGCGGCGGACGGCACGGTCGGCGGCGGGGTCGCGCTCGGCGCGTCGAACGGGTCGGGCCGCGACCCCGGCGTCGCCCACCTCGGCTCGAACGGCCTGGCGATGCTGAAGCCGGAGTACCTGACGGACAACCGCCCGTACGCCGGGCTGGTCATCCCCGAGATCGGACCTTACCCGCTCGCGCAGAACAAGTCGTTCGCGTCGTTCGAAGGGACGACGATCAGCCAGGTCAGCTCGTCGTACCTGGGCGCGCTGATCCACGAGTTGACGCACGGCATGGGGATGCCGCACGACAACCGGGCCGACGAGAACATGCACGGCAACGTCATGAACAACGGGCTGCGCGGGGCACGCGGCGCGTTCCACCCCGACCGCTATCCGAATGACGACATGTACCTGTCGTACGGCACCGCGCTCGCCCTATCGACCAGCCGCTACCTCAACCCCGCGGTGGTCGCGCCCGAGACCAACGCCCCCGCCGTTTCGGTCCCGACCGCCGGGTCGGTCGCGCCGGTCAACGGGCAGTTGCAGGTCGCGTTCACCGCGTCGGACGCGAGCCCGCTGGCGACCGCGCTGCTCACGCGCAACGGCGACCTGATCGGCGAACTCGCGCTCGGCGGCGTCGCCACCAGCGTCTCGCAGACGTTCGCCACGCCCTTCTACACGCCGGGGCAGACCGATACGTTCGCGGTCGTCGTTTACGACGTCCACGGCAACCGCCGCAGCGTGTCGACGACCGTCACGCCCTCGGCCGGCGGCAACCGCGCGCCGCGGCCGTTCGCCCGCCTGAGTTCGTCGACCGTCACCGCCACCCGGCCGATCACGCTCAGCGCCAGCCAGTCGACCGACCCGGACGGCAGCCCCGTGTCCGCCTTGCGGTTCGAGTGGGACCTGGACGGCGACGGCACGTTCGACACCGCGCCCAGCGCGTCGGCAGCGTTGACCACGTCGTTCGCCCAGCCGGGCGTCCGCCGCGTCCGCGTGCGCGTGACCGACGGCGCCGGCGCCGGCGCGGCGGTCGTCTCGCCGTACATCGGCGTCCGCGTCGTCCCGGTGCCGCAGGTCGCGTCCGCCGCGCTGCTCGACGAGACCGCGCCTCACCGCCTCCGCGTCGTCTTTAACAAGGACGTCGCCACGTCGATCGCCGCCGCCGACCTGAAGCTGACCAACCTCACGTCCGGCGCCGGCGTCGCGGCGACATCGCTGGCGTACGACCCCGCCACCCGCACGGCCGTCTTCGCCTTCGCCGGCCCGCTCCCGGACGGCCGCTACCGCGCGAGGCTGTTGTCCGCCGAGGTCGCCGACCTCGGCGCGGTGCCCCTCGACGGCAACGCCGACGGCGCGCCCGGCGGCGACTACGCGTTCGACTTCGTCCACCGCGCCGGCGACGCGGACCACGACGGGGACGTCGACTTCAACGACCTCGTCGCCCTGGCGCAGAATTACGACACGGCCGGCGGCCGGACGTTCTCCCAGGGGGACTACAACTACGACGGCAACGTCGACTTCCACGATCTGGTCGTCCTCGCCCAGCGGTACGACACCAGTCTGCCGCCCGCCCCCGCCGTCTTCTCGACCGCCGCCTTACCGGCCGTCGAGGCCCGCGCGTGGGACGCAACGGACGCCCAGGCGGTTTCGCCGCCGTCCAAACCGACCGCCGCGCGGCCGTTTAAGCTGGCGGCCCGCCGCGGACGCTGAGCGGTAGTGTCCAGCCGTCTCCCGGCGCCGATCGTTCAGCCGGGTGGCTTGGCCAGCAGCGCGTCGCGGCGGGCTTTCAGGGTCGGCATCAGGTCGGGGCTCAGCTCACTCTTGTAGAGGTCGTAGAGCTCGGTGATGCGGGTCCAAGCGGCGTCCTTCAGCAGGGCCTCGTCGGGGACCAGGGGGTTTTCGGGGAGGTACTCGCGGAGGTGCTCGACGATCTCCTCGTCGCGGAGGAACTGGTAGCTCTTGTTGAATTGGGCGCGGAGCTCCATCAACAGGCGGCCGAGCGTGTTCTCGCCGGCGCCGCCGGGCGCGTCCCAGAAGGGGTCGGCGGTCTCGGCCTGGTTGGACAGGTGCTTCTCGCCGGTCGCGAGCAGGGCGGCGCGCAACTGCGGGTTGGCGAACTTCGAGCGGAGCAGCCGCCGCATCAGGGCCGGGCGCTTGTCGTCCCACTCGCGCTGCATGCCGGGGCGCAGGCGGTCGTGGAGGGCCTTGGCGGCGTTCCAGGCCAGGGCGACGCTCGGGAACGCCTGGCCGTCGAGGTGAACGGTGGCGGGGGAGTCGCTGGAGAGGAACGCGTGATCCCCCTCGTACGCGGTGATCCGCTCGACCGGCTTGGGTGGCGGGGGCGGCGCGGCCGCGGCCAGGCTGCGGGGGACGAACTTGGCGCGCGGCTCGCGCGCCTTGGGCGCGCGGGTGCCGCCGCCGGCGCGCGGGGCGCGGGCCGGGGCGGAGCGCATCTCGTGCTTGCGGTAGGTCTCGTTGAGCTTACTGACGACCGCCTCGGGCGGCTCCATGTAGGTCTTCGGGTCGCACCAGTTGTCCCCGTCCCACAGGTAGCGCTTCCCGTCCAGCTCGACTTCGGTCATCTCTTCCATTGGCTTCCCGGCGTTCTCTTCAGGGTCAGATCGTCCGCGAATTTCGCGAGCCGCGCATCGTGCCGACTCGCGCCGGGCGCGTCAACCCGGATTCGCCGGCCGCGCCGATCGTGTATCATCGGACGCCCATGAAGACCCTCGCCCTGCTGTGCAGTCTGCTCGTCGCCACCGCTTGTGCCACCGCCGCGGCCGCCCGCGAGCCGCTGAAGGTCGTGATGTTCTCCGGGTCGAAGGAGTACGGCTCCGACGAGTCGCTCAAGGCGTTCAAGGCGCTGCTCGAGGAGAAGCACGACTGCAAGGTCGTGGTGCACGCGGTGCCGGAGAAGGGGACGCAGCTCACGGGGGTTGAGGACCTCGACGCGGCCGACGTGGCCGTGTTCTTCACGCGGCGCGTCAGCCTGGCGGACGACCAACTCGCGAAGGTCAAGCGGTTCGTCGCGTCGGGGAAGGGCGTCGTCGGCGTGCGGACGGCGAGCCACGGGTTCCAGACGTGGCTGGAGTTCGACGGCGAGGTGCTCGGCGGGCAATACAAGGGGCACTACCAGAAGGACGAGCCGGCCGAGGTTGTGGCGGTGGACGAAAAGGCGAAGGCGCACCCGGTGCTCGCGGGCGTCGACGCATTCGAGACGCGGCACAAGCTGTACAAGAACCCGAAACTGGCCGACGACGTGACCGTTTTGCTTCGCGCGAAGGCGGCAGCGCACGCCGAGCCGGTCGCTTGGGCGCGGGACGCCGAGGCCGGGGCGCGGGGCCGGGTGTTCTACACGTCGATGGGCGGGCAGAACGATTTCACGACGGCCCCGTTCCTTCGAATGCTGGCCAACGCGGTCGTGTGGTCGGCGGGGGATCGACAGGCCGAAAAGAGATAACCGGGGTTCTGTGACTTAAGTGACGGGAGCGGCCTGGGAGGCGATTTCGCCTTGCGTCCGATAAAACGTGTCTTGCACAGATGATAGGGCCGGTTCAGCGGCCTCCGGTGACAACATTCTGCTTGCCGCGGTGGGACGGGGGCGGTAGGTTGCATCCCACTACCTCCGATCGAATTGGGTGAGTCAGGAAGGGAAGCCGGATGCTGTGGGTTCCGAGGGCAAAACCGCGGGCGGGCGACCGCGCCGATCGCGCTGGCGCAACGTGGCGAAGCAGGCGGCGAGGGCCCGCCGCCCGACTCGCATGGGCCGCGTCCGCCGCGATCCTGGCCGCGTTCGGTCACGCGACGGCCCGGGCGGCGGACGTGCAGTGGATCACGGCCGGGGACGGCAACTGGGGCGACCAACAGAACTGGGACCTGACGCCGCCGGGCATCCCGGGCGCCGGCGACGACGTGACGCTCGACGTCTCGGGCACGAACGTCGTCGTCGTCACGATCAAGCAGGACGTGTTCACGGTCAACAGCCTGCTGAGCAACGAGGCGCTGATCGTCGAGAGCGGCGGGCTGGTGGTCGCCGCCGACTCGGTCGTCAACGGCCCGTTCACGCTGTACGGGATCGGCACGCTGGGCGGCGCCGGCAACCTGACGCTGAACGGCCCGTCCCTGTGGTCCGACGCGACCACGATGGACGCGGGCGGGCGGACGATCGTCGGCACGACCGGGACGCTGTCGATCACGCCGGGCACGTTCACGAAGACGCTGAAGCGGACGATCGAGAACCGCGGCGCGACGACGTTCACGACCGACAGCATCTTCTCGTCGATCGCGCTGTACGACGCGCTGTTCGACAACAAGGCGGGGGCGACGTTTACGGTGGCCGGGGGCGCGAACAGCTTCTTCTACGGCGTCAGCGGGACGAACGCGTTCGCGAACGCCGGGACGTTCGCTAAGTCGGGCTCGGGCACGGCGACGTTCGGCGGGCCGGGCTCCGGGCCCGTCGTGTTCACCAACTCCGGCACGATGACGGTCGGCGGCGGCGCGGTCGTATTGCAGGCGGGGGCGACGCACACGGGCAGCTTCACGATCGCCGCCGGGGCGACGCTGCAACTGGAGGGCGGGCACCACCTGGCCGCGGGTGCGGCGCTCGGCGGCGCGGGGACGGTCGTGTTCCGCAACGGCGGGGCGAATCTGCTCGAGGCGCCCGTCGCGGTCACCGGCGAGGTACGCGTCGAGGGCGGGAGCACGACGTTCAACGGCCCGTTCGCGGCCGGCACGCTGAACGTGCCGATCGCCGCCAGCGTCACGTTCAACGGCGCATCCACCGTCGGCGGCGGGCAGATCGTCAACACCGCGATCGGCGGCGGCGGGGACCTGACGTTCACCGGCGGCGTCACCTGGGCCGGGTACGGGTCGATGTCCGGCAGCGGCCGGACGACGGTCGGCCCCGCCGTGACGCTCGACCTGCTCGCCGGCGGCGCGCCGAAGGAGATCCGCCGCCTGCTGGTCAACGACGGGACGGTCAACTGGGGCGGCAGCGGCGTGGTGGCCGCGCTTCACCTGATCGACGGGACGGTCTCGAACCGCGCGGGGGCCACGTTCAACGCCGGCGGCGACGACTACGCGATCCACGGCGCGGGCGGCGCGAACCGGTTCCTGAACGCCGGCCTGTTCGACAAGACCGGCTCCGGCGAACTCGCGTTCACGGGTGCGAGCGGCACCTCGGTCGTCACGCTCGTCAACACCGGCACGGTGAGCGTCTCGGCCGGCCTGCTCCGGTTCGACGGCGCGGTGACCAACGCGGGGCAGATCGGCCTCGCCGGCGGCACGGTCACGCTCAGCTTGGGGATCGATAACACGGCCGGCACGGTCGCGGTGGGCGCAGGCGGCGTGCTCAACCTCGGCGGGACGATCACCCGTGCGCAGCTCGGGACTTTCACCAACGCCGGCGGCGAGGTCAACCTGCTCGGCACGCTGGACAACACCGCCGCCTCGCTCGCGCTGAACGACGACACCGGCGCACTCCGCTTCCTGACCGCCAGCGCGCTGGTCGGCGGCACGCTCTCGACCGCCGGCTCGGCGCGGGCGGAGATCGTCGGCGCGGCCACGTTCGACGCCGTCTCGCTCTCGGGCCCGGTCACGCTCTTCCAGCAGTCGAACCTGACCGTGCTGAACGGGTTGACGCTCGGCAACGGCCCGCTGCGGCTCGACGCGCCAGGCACGACCGCCACGACCGTGCTTCTGCAAGGCTCGCAAACGCTCGGCGGCGCGGGCACGCTGACGACGCTCGGCCCGGTCGGCGGCACGGCAAGCGTTGCGGTCTCGGCCGGTGCGACGCTGACCGTCGGCCCGAACGTCACCGTCACGCCCGGCACGCGGGACTTGTTCCTTGGCGGCGCGGGCGCGACGATCGTCAATCACGGCACGATGCTCGCCAGCGGCGCGGGGCGGTTGCTCACGGTCAGCGGGTCGGCCGTCCAGAATCTCGGCACGTTCCAGGTCGCCGACGGCGCGACGCTCGCCGTCACCGGCGCCTTCGCCAACGTCTTGCCCGGTGGCGAACTGACCGGCGGCGCCTACCTCGTGTCCGGCGGCGGCACGCTCCGCCTGCCGATCAGCCAGCCGGTTACGACCAACTCCGCCACGGTGCACCTCGACGGCGCGACCTCCACGGTGCTGCTGGGCGGCGGGTCGAACTTCGCGTTCGCCAACCTCGCGCGCAACACCCCCACGGGCGACTTCATGGTCACCGGCGGCCGCTCGCTGACCTCGGCCAACGACTTCGCAAACGCCGGCAAGTTGACGATCGGCCCGGGCAGTCAGTGGACCACCGCCGGGCTCTTCTCCGGCAGCGGCACGACGACCGCTTCGGGCACGCTGACCACCGGCAAGACGACGTACGACGGCGCCTTCACCCTGGCCGGGGGCACGCACACGGTCTCGGCGGACTTCGTCGTCGGTCAGACGAAGGCGTCGGCCCGGTACGACCTCTCCGGCGGGCGGCTGACCGTCAACGGCTTCGCCACCGTCGGCGCGGGGCCGGCCGGGGCGGCGGTGTTCGACCAATCGGCCGGGACGTTCGCGGTCGGCAAGCAACTCTACGTCTCCACCGCCGGCACGAACACCTCGACGTTCAACCTCGCCGCCGGCACGGTCACAGCCGGCGACCTGTTCGTCGGCTTCTTCGGCGGGTCGAAGGGGGTGTTCAACCACGCCGGCGGCGCGGTGACGCTCACCGCCAACCCGGCCGTCGGCAGCACCGGCCTGCTCACGCTCGGCTACTCGTCGCTGACCAGCACGGCCGGCGTCTACAACCTGTCCGGCGGCGCGCTGACCCACCAAGGCGCGCAGATCGGCTTCGCCGGTTCGGCCGACGCGTTCAACCACGGCGGCGGCACGCACACCATATCCGGCGCGGGCCTGCAACTGGCGATGTTCACCGGCGCGACGGCGACGTACGCGATGAGCAACGGCGCGAACCTCGTCGTCACCGCCGGCGGGTCGACGGTCGGGGCGTACGGCAACGGCGTGTTCGACCAGACCGGCGGCACGCACACCGTCGCCGGCACGCTCCACGTCGGACGGTACGCGGGCTCGCACGGCACGTACCACCTCGCCGGCGGCACGCTGACCGCCGACGTCGTCCGCCTGACGCGCGGCCTGTTCAACCTCGCCGGCGGCACGCTGAGCACCGGCCACTTCCTCCAGGAGGGCGGCGACGTCACCGGCACGCTGCGGAACGACACGCTGTTCACGCACGCGGGTGGCTCGTTCGGCGGGCGGCTGATCAACGCCGGCACCGTCGCGCTTGACGCGAACCTCACCGTGCAAGTCGGGATCGAGAACCTGACCCAGTTCGCCGTCGCCAGCAACCGCGCGGTGATCGCGAACGGCCCCGGCCTGACGAACGACGGCACGTTCACGCTCGCCGGCGGGCTGACGGCCACGTCGGTTCGCGTCGGCCAGTCCGCCAGTGCCACGTTCACGCAGACCGGCGGCACGAACACGGTCGGCGCGGACCTGCTGATCGGCGTCGGTGCAGGACAGAACGGGGCGTACGCGTTGCAGGCCGGCAAAGTCGCCGTCGCGGGCAACACGACGATCGGCGTCGCCGGCGCGGGCACGTTCGACCAGACCGGCGGCCTCCACACCACGGGCGCGCTCGCGATCGGCCAATCCGCGGGCGCCACCGGCGCCTACACGCTCGCCGGTGGCACGCTCACGGCGAACACCATCGACCTGCTCCGCGGCACGTTCAACCAGGCCGGCGGCACGCTCAACTACGCGACGTTCAACCACGCCGGCGGCACGGTCACCGGAACGCTGACCAACACCGGCACGTACGCGTACACCGCCGGCGCGTTCGACGCGCGGATGGTCAACTCCGGCACCGTAACGGTGAACGCCGACCTGACGATCACCGGCGGCCTCGACAACCGGGCGGCGTTCGCCGTCCCGACCGGCCGGGCCGTCACCGTCAACGTCGGCGCGACGAATGACGGCTCTATCTCCCTCGCCGGCACGCTCACGGTGAACGGCGACCACCTCGTCGGCTCGACCGGCCCCGGCGTCCTCACCCAGACCGCCGGGCAGCACACGGTCTCCGGCACGATGACCCTCGGTTTGACGCCCGCGTCGAGCGGCACGGTCACGCTGTCCGGCGGCACGCTGACGGCCGGCGCGATCCGCCTGCTGCGCGGCCGCTTCGAGCAGGCCGGCGGCACGCTGACGGCCACGCACTTCACGCAAAGCGGCGGCGAGGTCGCCGGCGTGTTCCGCAACGCCGGCACGTTCGCGTACGACGGCGGCGCGTTCACCGGCCGCATGGTCAACACCGGCACGGTCGTCCTGAACTCAGACCTGACCCTCGGTGGCGGCTTCGACAACGCCGCCCCGTTTTCGCTGGCCGGCGGACGGACGCTGACCGTCGGCGGCGCCGGCCTTGTCAACGAGTCGTCTGTCACGCTCGGCGGCGGCAACCTGACCGTCAACGGCGACTCCGTGATCGGCTCGACCGGCCATGGCGTCCTGGCGCAGACCGGCGGCCTCCACACCGTCTCCGGCACGATGACGCTGGGCCTGGGCGCCCTCGCCAGCGGCACGGTCACGCTCGCCGGCGGCACGCTGACGGCCGCCCTGATCAACATCGTCCGCGGCCGCCTCGAACAGACCGGCGGCACGCTCGATGCCGCCCACCTCATGCTGAACGGCGGCGAACTGGCCGGCGTGGTTCAGAACGCGGGTACGTTCACGTACAACGCCGGCCTCTTCACCGGTCGGCTCGTCAACAGCGGCACAGTAATCCTCAACGCGGACCTGACGCTCGGCAACGGCCTCGACAACCGCGGCACGTTCGACGTCGCCAGCAACCGCGCCGTCGTGCTCAGCGGCCCGGGCCTGTCGAACGACGGGTTGGTTACGCTCGCCGGCTCGCTGACCGTCCCGGGCGACGCCGCGATCGGCGTGACCGGGGCCGGGAGCGTCACCCAGACCGCCGGCACCCACGCCGTTGGCGGCACGATGACGCTCGGCCTTAGTCCGGGGGCCAGCGGCGTCTACAACCTCTCCGGCGGCACGCTCACCGCGGGCGCGATCCACCTCGTCCGCGGCACGTTCAACCAGACCGGCGGCGTGCTCGCCCCAGCCGCGTTCGTTCAGACCGGCGGCGACGTCACCGGCATCCTGACGAATGCCGGTGCCTACACGTACTCCGGCGGCACGTTCACCGGCAGACTGCTGAACACCGGCACCGTCACGCTGAACGCCGACTTCACCGCGGCCGGCGGGCTCGAGCACCGCGCGGCGCTCACCGTCGCGGCCGACCGCACCGTGACCCTCGGCGGGCCGGGGCTGATCAACGACGGGCAGATCCAGCTCGGGGGCGCGCTCGCGGTCACGAACGACGCGGTCATCGGCTCCACCGCCGCCGGCGCCGTCACCCAGTCGGGTGGCGCGTTCACCGTCGGCGGCACGATGACGCTGGGGTTGAACCCCGGCTCGACCGGCACGTACACCCTCGGCGGCGGCACGCTCACCGCGAGCGCGATCCACCTGAGCCGCGGCGCGCTGAACCTGGCGGGCGGCACGCTGACCTACAACACGCTCACCCAGGCCGGCGGCGACATCACCGGCACGCTCAACAACGCGACAACCTACACCTACGCCGGCGGCACGCTCACAGGCCGACTGGTCAACACCGGCACGGTCAACGTCAACGCCGACCTGGCGCTCCCGGCGGGCTTCGACAACGCCGCCGGCTTCGCGCTCGCCGCCGACCGCACCCTCACCGTCGGCGGCACGGGCCTGACCAACGACGGCGCGATCGCGCTGGCCGGCAACCTTACCGTCACCGGCGACCACGTCGTCGGCGCGACCGGCCCCGCCTCGCTGACCCAGACCGGCGGTAACCACGCCGTCAGCGGTACGATGACGCTCGGCCTCGCGCCCGCCGCCAGCGGCACGGTCACGCTCGCCGGCGGCACGCTGACCGCCGCCGTGCTCCGCGTCGGCCGCGGAAAGTTCGAGCAGACGGGCGGCACGCTGGCCGCCGCCTCGCTGATCCAGGACGGCGGCGAGCTCGCCGGCACGATCCAGAACGCCGGGACGTTCACGCACAACAGCGGCCCGTTCACCGGCCGGCTCGTCAACAGCGGCACCGTCGTCCTGAACGCCGATCTGACGCTCGGCAACGGCCTGGACAACCGCGCGCCGCTGACGATCGCCGCCAACCGCGCCGTCACCTTGAACGGCCAGGGCCTCGCCAACGACGCCGCCCTCGCCCTGGCGGGCGGCACTCTCACCGTCAACGGCGACGCCGTCGTCGGCCAGGCGACCGCCGGCGCTATCGACCACACCGCCGGCGTCCACGCCGTCTCCGGCACGCTGACCCTCGGCTCTCCCTCCGGCCCGGCCGGCGTCTACACGCTCGCCGGCGGCACGCTGACCGCCGGCGCGATCGTCCTGAACCGCGGCACCCTCCACCTCGCCGGCGGCGCGCTGAACTACGCCACCCTGACCCAGGCCGGCGGCGACGTCACCGGCACGCTCGACAACGCCGCCGCGTTCACCTACGCCGGCGGCACGTTCTCGGCACGGCTCGTGAACACCGGCACGGTCGCCGTTAACGCCGACCTGACGATCGCCGCCGGCCTCGACAACCGCGCCGCCTTCGCCGTCCCCGCCGGGCGCGCCGTCACCCTCCCCGGCACCGGCCTGCTGAACACCGGCACGCTCGCCCAGTCCGGCACCCTCACCGCCGCCGTCACCGTCAACCACGGCACGCTCGCGCAGGCCGCCGGCTCGTCCGCGCTGCACCACGTCTCCGGCACCGGCACGCTCAGCGTCTCCGGCGGCACGCTCGCCGCCACGACGATCCGCCAGCGGTCGCTCGCGGTCTCGAACGACGGGCTGGTCACGCTAGCGACCGGCGGCGGCGGCGTCAGCGTCGTGAACTCGCTCGTCGTCTCGACCGGCTCCGGCACGGCCGCCGCGATCGACGTCGGCAACAACGCGCTGATCGTCGACTACGCCGCCGGCGACCCTACGCCGTTCGCCGACGCCCGCGCGCTCGCCGCCACCGGTTACGCCGCGACCGCCGCCGCCCACTGGACCGGCCCCGGCCTCCGCTCGTCGGCCGCCGCCGCCGACCCGACGCTCGGCGTCGCCGTCGCCGAGGCGTCGGAGGCACTCCGGATCTCCGGCACCCAGACCGCCACGTTCCTCGGCCAGACCGTCGACGCGTCCGCCGTCCTCGTCCGCGTCACGAAGCTCGGCGACACCAACCTGAACGGCGTCGTCGACTTCGGCGACTTCCAGCGGTTCGAGCGCGGCTTCGACCAGCCCGGTGCCCGCTGGTACACCGGCGACTTCAACCACGACAGCGTCGTCGACGCCGCCGACTTCGCCGTGCTGCTCCGCCACTACGGCCAGAGCGTCCCCGGCGCCCCGGCGCCCGCCGTCACCGCCGCCGAACTAACCGCCCTCGCCGCCTTCGCCAACACCGTCCCCGAGCCCGCGACCGCCGCCACCCTCGCCCTCGCCGCCGGCGTAACCATGCTTCGCCGCACCCGCCGGAGTGGGGGCGGCGCGACTCGTCTCCCACAGGGCCGCTGAAGCTGCCCTGCCGGGTGACGTTCAACATCGCCGCCCGCTCCTCAGTAGCACTCGCAACCGGAGGCCCGACGCCATGACCATCCCCCGCTCGCTTGCCCTGACACTCGCCCTCACCCTGACGCCCCCCGCCTTCGCCGCCGACCCCAAGCCCGCCACACCCGCCACCGCCGCCAAGCCCGCCGAGCCGAAGAAGGAGAAGCCCACCTTCCTCACCGTCGAAGACGCCGGCCCCGACTACAAGCTGCAGGGCGAGTACGAGGGCGATGCCGGCTCCGCCAACGGCGGCAAGATCGGCGTCCACGTCCTCGCGCTCGGCGACGACCAGTTCCGCGCCGTCTTCTACGAGGGCGGCCTCCCCGGCGCCGGCTGGAACCAGAAGACCCGGAAGCAGGCTGACGGCAAGCGCGCCGGCGACGCCGTCACCTTCAAGGTCGAGAACGCCGACGTGACCTACACCGTCAACGCTGACGGCACGGAAATCGCCGCGATCGTCACCGCCGGCGGCGACAAGCTCTGGACCGCCAAGAAGGTCACCCGCCAAAGCCCCACGCTCGGCGCCAAGCCGCCCGAAGGCGCCAAGGTGCTGTTCGCCGCCGCCGAGGACGCCGCCAAGAACTGGCAGAACGGCCACGCCGACGCCCGCGGCCTCCTCGCCGCCGGCACCAAGACCAAGGACAAGTTCAAGGACTTCTCCCTCCACATCGAGTTCCTCCTCCCGTTCAAGCCGCTCGGCCGCGGCCAGGACCGCGGCAACTCCGGCGTCTACCTCCAGGACCGCTACGAGTGCCAGGTCCTCGACTCCTTCGCCCTCAAGGGCGAGAACAACGAGTGCGGCGGCTTCTACCAGCAGTTCGCCCCCAGCGTGAACATGTGCCTCCCCCCGCTCCAGTGGCAGACCTACGACATCGACTTCACCGCCGCCAAGTTCGACGCCGCCGGTCAGAAGACCGCCCCCGCCCGCGTCACCGTCCGCCACAACGGCGTCACCATCCACGACAACGTCGAGCTCAAAAAGCCGACCCCCGGCGGCGGCCTCTCCGGCAAGGACAATGCCGACCCCGGCCCCATCCAACTCCAGGGCCACGGCAACCCCGTCTTCTTCCGCAACATCTGGATCGTCGAACGCCAGTAGCAGCCTGAACACGCACGCCCGCCGCCCGCGCGTCCCGCCCTTAATCCGCCCGCGCCGCCACCACCCGTTCGGCCGAATCGGCCACCTCGCGCCCCGCGCCCTCCGGGCGCCGCGCGAGCGGTACGGCAACGCCCGCGCCCGCCCCGATCGTCGTCGTTGTCGTCGCCCGGCAGCCAGCCACCCGCCCGCCCCGCGCGTCAGACGCACTTGCCTGACCACGCCCCACGCTCATTAAGTTCGGTAAGACGACGCGACGGCGACGGCCGCACCGTCCGGGGCGGCGTCCGCCGCACCGGGGACGACGCCCCTTCGGCCCGGCAGTGCAACCCGTTCGCCCTCCCCGGGAACGCCGGTCAGGAAGACGGGCAAGGAGACGGCAAATGACCACACGCGGGTTCAAAGGCAAACGCCCTCCGTCCGAGGCGAAGCGGCTCCCGCCGGGCCAGCACCCGACGAGCGACTTCCCCGTCCTGTCCGCCGGCCCCACCCCGCACACGCCCCTCGACGACTGGACCTTCACCGTCGAGGACGAGGACGGGGAGACGCTCGCCTCGTGGGGCTGGGAAGCGTTCCAGGCGCTCGGCCCCACCGACGTCACCGCCGACATCCACTGCGTGACCCACTGGTCGAAGTTCGACACCCGCTGGCGGGGCGTCACCGTCGACCGGATCCTGGAGGCGGCGGGACTCGCCGAGCCCCCCGCGGCGTTCGTGATGGCGTTCTGCGACGGCGGCTACACCGCCAACCTGCCGGTCGAGAGCCTGCTCGACGGGAAGGCGCTAATCGTGTGGGAGTACGACGGCGCCCCGCTCGACCCCGAGTACGGCGGCCCCGCGCGCCTCCTGGTGCCCGAGCACTACTTCTGGAAGTCGGCCAAGTGGGTGCGGGGCCTCCGGTTCATGGACGACAACGAGCCCGGGTTCTGGGAATCCCAGGGCTACCACACCCACGGCGACCCCTGGCGGGAGCAACGCTATGACGGCGATTAAACCCCCCCGACCCACGGCCTGGCGCGCCGCGCGGGTCGTCTCGATCCGCGAGGAGACGCCGCGGGTGAAAACCATCCGGTTCACGGTGCCCGACTGGCCCGGACACCTGCCCGGCCAACGCGTCGAGGTGCGGTTGACGGCCGACGACGGCTACCGCGCCGAGCGCAGCTACTCGATCGCCTCCCCGCCCGAGGCGCCCGGGCTGGAACTCACCGTCGACCGCATCGAGGCCGGCGAGGTCTCGCCGTTCCTCACCGGCGAGCTCCGGCCCGGCGACACGATCGACCTCCGCGGGCCGATCGGCGGCCACTTCGTCTGGTCCGCCGCCGCCGCCCGGCGCCCGCTGCTCCTGGCCGCCGGCGGCGTCGGCGTCGCGCCCCTCATGTGCATGCTGCGGCACCGGCGACTGGCGGGCAGCCCGCGGCCCGCCGCCCTCCTCTACTCCTGCCGGACGCGCGACGACGTCGTCTTCCACCGGGAGTTGCACGACATCGAACGCGGCGACCCCGGCTTCGCGCTCCGCATCACGCTGACCCGCGAGTCCCCGCCCGCCTGGCCCGGCGGCATCGGCCGCGTAGACCTCCCCATGGCCCGCGCGCTGGTCGAACGGCTCGGCGGCGGTGGCGGCGGCGGGGCGGCGGACGCGTTCGTCTGCGGCGCCGCCGGATTCGTGGAAGCGGCGGCCGACCTGCTGGTGCGGGCGGGGCTGCCGGCACACGCGATCCGCACCGAGCGCTTCGGCCCGACGGGCACGTAGGCCGCCGTCGCCGCGTCGCGCCGCAATGTCCCCTCCCCCACGCTCAGCAAACGTGAACAAGCCGCCCCGCGACGCGACCACGCCGGTCCCGCCAACGGGCCCCCGACACCACCGAAAGGACCGACCCCATGAGCCAGACCTTCACCATCCTCGGGATCGCCGGCAGCCTCCGGCGCGAGTCGTACAACCGCGGCGTCCTGCGCGCGGCGGCGCAGCTCCTGCCGCCCGGGGCGGTCCTCGACCCCTTCGACCTCGACGGGATCCCCGCCTTCAACGAGGACGACGAGCAACGGCCGCCCGACAAGGTGGTGGAGCTCAAGCGGCGGGCCCGCGCCGCCGACGCGCTGCTGTTCGTCACCCCCGAGTACAACTACTCGATCCCCGGCGTCCTGAAGAACGCGATCGACTGGGCCTCCCGCCCGTACGGCGACAACGCCTGGAGCGGCAAGCCCGCCGCGATCATGGGCGCATCCATCGGCCAGGTCGGGACGGCCCGGGCCCAGTACCACCTGCGCCAAGTGTTCGTGTTCCTGGACGTCCACCCGGTCAACCAGCCCGAAGTGATGATCGGGAACGCGGCCGACAAGTTCGATCGCGACGGCAAGCTGACGGACGCACGGACCCGCGACTCCATCCGCCAACTGCTCCAGAACCTCGTGGAATTGACCGAACGCCTCCGGCGGCCACGGGGCCTGCCGTCCCAGCCGTCCGCCGCGCTCCCGCCCCCGCCGTCCCACATCGAACCGTCCCGCGTCAACCCCGCCCCCGCCCCCGCGTGACCCGGGCGGGCGACCGGGCACGTCCCCACCCGCCCGCGCCCCCGTACAAACCCCAGAGTGCCCTACCCCCGAAAGGACCCGTCATGTCACACCCGACACGCCCACCGGCACCGACCGTCGTGATCCTCGGCGCCGGGTTCGGCGGCCTCTACGCCGCGCGGCGCCTCGACGCCCTGCTGAAGCGCGACAAGGCCCCGGCCGCCAACGTGGTGCTGATCGACCGGCACAACTACTTCCTGATGACCCCGCTGCTCTTCGAGGCCGGCAGCGGCGTCCTCGAGCCCCGGCACACCGTGAGCCCCGTCCGCACCCTGCTCCGCCGGGTGCGCTTCGTGCAGGCGACCGTGCACGCGGTCGACCTCGAGCGCCGCGTCGTGCACGCCGTGCCCGTCGGCGGCGCGGAGCCGCACGAGATCCCCTACGACCACCTCGTGCTGGCGCTGGGCGGCGTCGCGGACACCGCCGCCCTCCCGGGGGCCGACCGGGTGCTGACGTTCAAGGGCCTCGCCGACGCGATCCGCCTGCGGAACCACACGATCAAGCTGTTCGAGCGGGCCGACGCCGAGCCCGACGCCCGGCGGCGCCGCCGCATGCTGACGTTCGTCCTCGTCGGCGGCGGCCTGGTCGGCACCGAGCTGGCCGGCGAGTGGGCCGACTTCCTGAAGAACCTCGCGCGATCGTACCCGTGCATCGACCGCCGCGAACTCCGCCTGGAACTGATCCAGGGGGGCCAGCGCCTGATGCCGGAAATGGAGCTGTCCCTGTCCGCCTACGCCGAGCGGGTGCTCGAGCGGCGCGGAGTGCGGACGCGCCTCAAGACCCGGGTCGGCCGCATCGACTTCGACGAGCGCGAACGCACGTTCACCGTCCACCTGTCCGGGGGCGGCGGCGACCCGATCGAGGCGTGCACCGTGGTCGCGGCGAACGGCGTCCGGGTGAACCCCGTGATCGACCCGCTCCCGCTGGAGAAGGACCGGAAGGGACGCGTCATGACCGACCCCGCGATGCGGTCCACCACCCGCCCGGAGGTATGGGCGATCGGCGATTGCGCGCACGTGCCCGCCGCCGACGGCACCCCGTACCCGCAGCTCGCCCAGCACGCGATGCGCGAGGGCAAGGCCCTCGCACGCAACCTGGCCGCCGCGCTCCGGGGCGAGGTGCCGAAACCCTTCGTGTACGAGACCAAGGGGACGCTCGCGTCCCTCGGCCACCTAACCGGCGTCGGCCGGATCGGCCCCGTCCGCGTGCGCGGGTTCCTCGCCTGGTGGATCTGGCGATCGTTCTACCTGCTCCAGATGCCGCGGTGGAACCGGCGGGTGCGGATCGCCTTCGACTGGACCGTCGCCCTCGTCTTCAAGAACGACGTCGTCGAACTCGACGTGCTGAACGACCCGCGGCCGCAGGCCGCGCCCACCCGGCCCGCTAACGCCACGCCGCGCCCCGAGGCATCGCAGACGGCGACGGCATAGCCGCGCGCCGGGACCCCGGGGGGCCAGGCGCGGAGCGGGATCAGCCGGGGCCGCGGCCGGCGGCCCCCGTCTTGAGCGGCAGCGGCCGGCCCGCCCTGACGAACTCCATCGACGCCGAGTTCAGGCAGTACCGCTCCCGAGTCGGCGGCGGGCCGTCCGGGAACACGTGGCCAAGGTGGCCGCCGCACCGGGCGCACCGGATCTCGGTCCGCACCATCCCGTGGCTGCGGTCGACGACGTACCCGATGTGCGCGCGGTCCACCGGCTGGAAGAAGCTCGGCCACCCAGTGCCCGACTCGAACTTCGCCCCCGACGCGAACAGCGGCAGCCCGCACAGCCGGCACGCGTACGTCCCCTCCTCCTTGTTGTCCAGCAGGTTGCCGCAGAACGCCGGCTCCGTGCCGTGGTTCAGCAGGACGCGCCGCTCCTCCGCCGTCAGCGCTTTCGCGAGCTCCGTCACCTCCTGCTCGCTCAGCGGCGTCACGTCGAAACCGGCCGCGGAGGTCGTGGGGCCGGGAGTCGTTACAGGCGTGGTTCGATTCATCGGACACCTCGGTAAGTTGTGAGCTCCAGGACGCCTCGCGCGCCAGGGGATCGGACGCCGGGCAGCCGATCCGAAGGCCGGCAACACGCTCCGGCCCGTCAGCCCTCCCGGCGGTCCTGCTTCGCCGCACCCCACGCGCTCCCCCTTCAACCCTTCTTCAGCTTCTCGGGAAAGTACTTCTCCAGCTTCCGCACCTTCGGCGTCGAGACCGCCATGATGTACCCCTGCCCGGGGTTCCGCTTCGCGTAGTCGTGGTGATACGTCTCGGCCTCGTAGAACTCGACCCCGGGCTCGATCGTCGTGACGATCGGGCCCGTGAAGGCGCCGACGTCCCCGAGCTGCTTCACGTACGCCTCGGCGACGCGCCGCTGCTCGCCGTCCGTCGGGAACAGCGCCGAGCGGTACTGCGGGCCCACGTCGTTCCCCTGGCGGTCGAGCTGCGTGGGGTCATGGGCCACGGAAAAGAACACCTTCAAAAGCTGGCCGTACGTCAGCCGCGCCGGGTCGTACGTGACGCGGATCGCCTCCGCGTGACGGGTCCGCCCCGTGCACACCGTCTCGTAGTCCGCCGTCTCCCGCGTCCCGCCGGCGTACCCCGGGGTCACGGCCAGCACCCCATCCAGCTCCCGGTAAACCGCCTCCGTGCACCAGAAGCACCCGCCCGCCAGAACGGCCGTCGCGGGCGCCGCGCCTCCCCCGGCCAGCGGGAGGTCGATCGCGGGGCTCGGGAACTCGCTGGGCACGATACGCAGGCTGGTGCCTTCAATGACGCTGCTGCTGCCGGCTGGCATAAAGTCTCCTCGTAAATGCACCATAAGAATAGGCGCGTCGGTGGCGAATGCCTTCCCAACCCCCCAGCGCCTCGGCTCGTCAGACACGCGGGCGCGGGTTCCGACCTCGGTCGCACGTCTCGCCAAACGACGGTAGGGCTCGCTCCCGCGGGCGGAACCCGCCCCCCCGTTATTGAGCGTAAGGGGTGGACGTGAGGCCCCCGCGCACGCAGCGGGGCCGCCGTGCAGGGCCCGGTCATCACATTGCCAGTTATCGAACCGCCCACCCAGGACTAACATCGTCGGGGACCCAACGAAAGGACCTTCCATGCCCCGCCCCCCGTCGATCGTGCTCGTCTCCGCCGCGCTGGTCGCCCTGCTCGCGGGATGCTCCGTGCAGAAGGTCGGACAGGTCGGCGCCGGCCCGCGCGAGGCGATCACCTTCGCGGCGCAGGCCCGGTACCCGGGCGGCGCGACGACCCGCAGCGCCTCCGACGTCCGCGCCGTCGCCCTGTACGACAACGACCGCAAGGCCCTCGACGTCTACAACATCGGCACGCAGGCGATCCCCGCCACCGCGCTCTGGGTCAACGGCCGCTTCGTCGCCAAATTGTCGAACATCTCCCCGCGCAGCCACACGACCGTCAAGTACGAGGAGCTGATCGAGGCCGGCGCCGGGATCAACGACTTCGCGAAGATGCAGACGACGCCCGCCCAGGTCGAGATCCAGACCCGCGACGGCCTCCACCCCGTGCTCGGCGCCGTGCCCCGGTAAAGCTTCTGCCGGCGGCGCACATCTCCGGGCCCTCCCACGCCCGACGCCCGACGCCCGACGCCGGTCACGACCGGCCGCCGCGGCAGCCATCCCCCCGGCGCAGGGCGGCCGCGCCACCGGCGGCCGCCGCCCTACTCTTTCGCGGCCGCGGTCGCCCCCAGCTTCTTGATCTCCGGGTGATTCAGCAGGTACTCGCGCCGCTGCTCGATGAACCCCTGTAGGCTGATCTCGCGGCCCGACTCCTTGCGGCCGTCGTCGGCCGGCTTGAACAAACCGGCCTTGAACGCGGCCGTCGTGTCCAGCTTCCGCGTGTCGAGCTCCACTTCCTTCTCAATCAGCGCGACGTACTGCTTCACGACCGGTTCGAGCGCCTTCCAGTCCAGCGACTTCTCGGCCATCTCGCGGACGTACCGCAGGTACCGCTCGCGGAGCGCCGGCACCTTCAACAGCTTGCTGCGCAGCGGCTTGTTCGCGTCGTTCAGACCGTGGAGCGGGTCGAGCGCGACGCCGCTCGGCCGCGGCTCGTTGCCACCGCCCCCACCACCGCCGCCAGGACCACCACCGGGCCCGCCACCGCCCGGCCCACCAGGCCCACCCGCGTTACCCCCACCCGGTCCGCCCGGCCCACCACCCGGCCCCCCCGGGCCGCCCCGGCCGCCGCCCATCGGGCCGCCGCCGCCCGCCGGCTTGAACGTCTCGTTCAAGTCGTGCGGGACCAGGTGGAACGTGCCCTTCGGGTCGCGGTACAGGCTGTAGTCGCTGTCCCGCACCCAGTACCCGTCCTCGTTCATGATCACGATGTCGTGCGCGAGGAACCGCAGCACCCCGTCCACGTCCAGCATCGGCTCCAGCGCCTGCTCGAGCCGGTCGACCGGCGTGTTGTTCAGCGTCCGGCAGAGCGCGATCAGCGCTTCCCACGCCGCCGGCTCGTCCTTCGACTTGATCTCGTACCGCTTCTTATACTCGGCCGCATCGTCGCCGACGTACGTCAGCCCACCCCCGCCGCGCGGGCTGCCCGGCACCTTCCACCGGGCCTCCTTGTTGTCGCCTTTCTTCTCCCCCTTCTTGTCCGCCTTCTTCGGCTGCTCGACCGGGAACGCCGCGCGGGCGAACTCCTTGTCGAAGTGCTCGACGTTCGGGTAGACGCCCCAGCTCTCGCCGTTGATCACGACCTTCGCCACGTTCGCCCGCGGCGTCGGCAGGAACTGCCGGCCGACCAGCGACGCGACCGGGTACCGCAGCAGCGTCGGGTCGCCGTTCGCGTTCAGCAGGTTCAGCGTGCGGCGGCCGTCCAGCCGCTGCTCCGGGTCGGCCATGTCCAGCGAGACGCTCAGCGACCGCTTCGACCCCGCCTGCACCGCCATGTACGACGACGCCCCGCGGAACTTCACACCGACGTTCGGGTACCGCTTGCCGTCGACCGTGAGCGTCGCGGGCACCAGCACGTCGGTCCCCTTGAAGTCCGCCAGCTCCGCCTCCCAGTCCGGCGAGTCGAACTCGAGGAAGAACGTCCGCAGCACCGTCGGCTCGTACAGCCCCGCATCCGGGTAGTTCGTCACGTCCGCCGGCGAGACCTTCGGCCCCGGCCTCGGCGGCTCAGGGTTGACACGCCCCATCCGCGGCATCCCGCCGCCCGGCCCGCCCCGCCCGCGCCCGCCACCCGGACCCCCGGGGAACGGCTGCGTCGTCGCCTGCGGATCGCGCGGCCCGCCCGGTCCACCACCCGGTCCGCCCGGACCTCCCGGAGCACCTGGCCCCCCCGGCCCGCCCGGAAACGGCTGCGTCGTCGGCGCGCCGCCCGGGCCACCCGGCCCACCGCGGCGACCACCGAACCCGCCGCCGCCCCGCTGCGGCCGCTCCTTCTTCACGAACTCCCGGGCCGCCTTCCGCTCGTCGGCATTCAGCCACCCGTTCTTGTCCTTGTCGAACTTCTCGACGACCAACATCTCCCCGCCGCCCATCGGCCCGCCCGGCCCCCCCGGCCCGCCGAAGAAGTTGCCGAAGAACCCGCCTCCGCCCCCGCTCGGCTGCGTCGTCCCGGGCTGGGTGACCGCAGGCCGCGTCGTCGGCCGCGCGTCCCGCTCCTGTCCGACGACCACCGCAGGGGCGGTGCACAACAGCGCGAGCGAGAACAGCGGGGACGTACGGCGGCGCCAGCGGGGGGAGATTCGCATGTCGTATGGTTCCAGCAGAGGGACGTCAAAACTCGCAGGGACTAACGGCCCGACGGCCCGATTATTGTCGTTTCGTGAAGCCGCGGGCGAAAGGGTTTATCCCCGCCACACGGGCCCCGACGACGTTCCCCCTGTTGCCCGTATCACGGGCGCCCCGCCCGTGTTCCGTATCACGCAGGGGGGGCGAGGCGCCGGTAATCCCCGCATTCGCCCGCCTCGATCCCCGGTGAGATCCGTGACCCCCCTCACCGCCCCTTGCGGTCCCGGTACTCGCTCGGCGGCAGCCCCACCTTTTTCTTGAACACCACGCTCATGTACTCGACGTGCTTGAACCCGCACCGCTCGGCCACCGCGTACAGCGGCAGGTCCGTCTGCGTCAGCAGGTCCTTCACCCGCTGCACCTTCGTCCGCACGATCTCCTCGTGCGGCATCCGCCCGAACAGCCGCTTGAACTCCGTCTCGAACGCCCGCCGCGACATCGACACCTGCTGCAGCACGTCCGCCACGTTGATCCCGTCGCACGCGTGCGCCCGCAGGTACCGCACCGCCTTGCCCATCTCCGGGTCCGAGATCGCCAGCGTGTCGGTGGACAGCCGCGGGACCACGCCCAGCGGCTTGAGCAAATGCGCGACGGGCGGGATCTTCTCGCCGGCCATCATCCGGTCGAGCAGCCGCGCCGCCTCGTACCCGGTCGCGTCGGTGTCCGGCGCGACGCTGGACAGCGGCGGGTCGGACAGGTCGCACAGCAGCTCGTCGTTGTCGACCCCGATCACCGCGACGTCGTCCGGCACCGCGAGGTCCGCCGCCCGGCACGCCGCCAGCACCTGCCGTCCGCGGATGTCGTAGCACGCCATCACGCCCGCCGGCTTCGGCAGCGCCGCGACCCACCGCGCCAGCGCGTCGAGGTCGTCGAACCGCGCCGACGACCGCTCCGCCGACCGCGGCGCGACCTCCGCCGCCGCCGCCGTCTTCGCGCCCCGGGCCGGCGCCGGCTCCGGGTAAACTCGGCACTCGATCCCCGCCCGCCGCGCGATCCCGACGAAGTGGTCGCGCCGCCAGTCCGACCAGTTGAACCGCGGGTCCCCGCAGAACCCCAGGTGCCGCAGCCCCCGCTCGGCCAAATGCTCGAACGCCAGCCGCGCGATGTCCGCGTCGTCCGTCTCGACGTACGGGATCCCCGGCACCTGCCGCGCCGCGCTGACGTCCACGCACGGCAGCCGCGCGTCCAGCACCTCCTTGGCGATCGCCGCGTTCTCGATCCGCGCGATCACGCCGTCCCCCGTGAAGTCCTTCAGCCAGTCGGTCGCCTCCCCGCGGCGGCGCTCGTCCAGGTCGATCTCCCACGTCTGGTGCTCGCGGATGTACGCGCGGATCCCGTGCAGCAGCCCGCGGGCGTACTCGTTCGACGTCTCGATGATCAGGGCGACGCGCTTGCGCGGCTTCGTGCGGGGCATGGGAAGGTCACGGTCACGGGCGGTCGACAACGTCGAAATCGATCGGGGCCGCGACGGCGGTCGTGCCGTCGGCGTCGGTCGCCCGGGCGGTCACGCGGTAGAACCCGACCGGCACGTCCCGCCACACGACCCGGTACGGGGCGGCGGTTGCCCGGCCGACCGACTTGCCGTTGGCGAAGAACTCCACGCCCCGCACCCGGGCCGAGTCCCACGTGCACGTCGCCTCCAGCGCGACCGCGGCGGGGGCGGCGTACGGCCCCTTGCCGGCGGCGGTCACCGCGACCGCCACCGCCCGCGGCGACGTGATCCCCTCGAGCGTCGGCTCGATGCGCCGGATCGTCCCGTCCGGCGCGAACGACATCCGATCCAGGTGCACGCGCCGCTTCACGTCCCCCCTGTGCGCGTGGTACGCGATCACCCACTCGTCCGTCCCCGGCAGGTTCACCAGCCCGTGGTGCCCCGGCCCGATGATCTTCCGCTTGTGGTCCGTGAACAGCACCGGGTTGTTCGTGGCCGGCGCCCACGGGCCCATCGGCGACCGCGATGTCGCGTAGTTGACCCGATAGCTGATCTTGTCGTCGACCGCGTCGTAGTTCCCGGCCGACCACATGAAGTAGTAGACGCCGTTCCGCTTGAACACCAGGCTCCCCTCGATGTGCAGGTCCTTCATCTTGACCGTCACCGTCGGCGCCTCCTCCCCCTCCAAGCTGACCATGTCCCGGCCGAGCTTCCGCACCGACAGCGACAGCCCGACCTGCTCGACCTTCCCCTCCAGCCACGACGCCGGCACCGCCCCGTAGTACAGGTACGCCTGCCCGTCGTCGTCCACGAACACCTGCGGGTCGATCACCGAGATGTCCGGCTTGAACGGCACCAGCGGCTTGCCGAGCGGGTCCTTGAACGGCCCGACCGGCGAGTCGCCCACCGCGACGCCGATCCGGCTGTCGGCCGAGTAGTAGAAGTAGTACCGGCCGTTCCGCGCCGCGATCGCCGGCGCCCACGCGTTCGACTCGCACCACGCGACGTCGTTCCCCTTGCCGAACCGCAGGATCTGCCCCTCGTCGCTCCAGGTGATCAAGTCGTCGCTCGACCACGCGACGAACCCGACGGGCTTCAGGTCGTTGCGCGTCGGGTACACGTAGTACCGGTGGCCGAACACCGCCAGGTGCGGGTCGGCCGCCTCCTCCGGGCGGATCGGGTTTCCCGGCCCCGCCCGCCCCGGGGCCGCCGGCTCGGCGGCCGTCGCGGCTAGCGATCCGGTCACGGCAACGCCGAGCAACACGACGGCGAGCGACGGGCACGGTCTGACGGCTGAAGTCATGGCGGGTCCTTCTAACTGCGCGGCGCAGCGGGGGGCAATTCGGACTCTGCTGTTGCCGCGCGTCCGCTCCGCCCGCCGAACCTTCGCGCGGGCGAACTTGCTCGCCGATAGCCTTCGCACTCGCGCGGCCGGGCGACGTGTGACGGCAATCAATCCGCGTGCAAAAACTCGTTCACGTTCAGCAGCGCCCGGCACAACTCCGGCAGCGACCGCGCCGTCAACAGGTCGAGGCACGCCCGCTCCTCGTCCGCGTCCGGTTCCCGCTGGACGGCCAGCGCGAACGCGGCGCGGACCTGGGCGGCCGGGGCAGTCCCGGCGGCCTTCTCTACGCGGCCGGCGAAAGCGCGCGCCGCGTCCATCGTCAGCGGCCCGTTCATCAGCGACAACGCCTGTGGCGCGACCGTCGACTCGTCCCGCCGCGGGCAGGACGTCGAGTTGTCCGGCAGATCGAACGTCTCCAGCAGCGGCACGCGCACCGTCCGCTTCTGGATCAGGTAGACGCTCCGCACGTTCCGCTCCGCCGGCGGCGACGGGTACCACCCCTTGGTCTTCTCCGGGTTGTCGTCCAGGAACGCCGGGTTCGCTTGGAGAATCTCCTTCGGCAGCTCCGGCCAGACCGGCGGCCCGCCGGCCCGGTCGGTCAGCATTCCCGACGTGGCCAAAAGCGAGTCCCGCAACTGCTCCGCGGACAACCGACGCAGATTCTGCCGCCAGAGCAGGTCGTTCTGCGCGTCGACCGCGACCGCCTCCGTCCGGTTAATCGACGCCTGCCGGTACGTCGCGCTGGTGACGATGGAACGGTGCAGCCGCTTGATCGACCACCCGTCACGCACCAGCTCCGCCGCCATCCAGTCGAGCAGCTCCGGGTGCGTCGGCCGCTTCCCCGCCAACCCGAAGTCGTTCGCCGTCCCAACCAGCCCCCGCCCGAAGTGCTGCTGCCACACCCGGTTGACCAGCACGCGGGCGGTCAGCGGGTTGTCCGGCGACACGATCCACTCCGCCAGCGTCAGCCGCCGCCCCGTCGTCTTCGGGTTCACCGGCTTGCGGATCGCGGCCGGGTTCGGGTCCAGGATCGACAGGAACCCGGGGACGACCGCCTCCCGCTCCTGCTTGTAGTCGCCCTGGAAAAGCACCTTCGTCGTCGGCACGTCCGTCCCGCCGTCGGTCATCAGCAGGGCGTTCGTGAACGCCTTGCGCTGCTTCTTCAACTCCTCGACCTGCTTCGACAGCGCGTCGTGCCTGGCCTTCTCGTCCTTCGTCAGGGCGGCGGGCAGCTCCTTGTCGCGCGGCTCGACCTTCTTCTTGATCCCCTCAATCTTCCCCTTCAGATCCGCCGGCCGCTTGTCCTCCGGGATCGCCAGCAGGTCCCGCTCCTCCTGCGTGAGCTTCGCCATCCGCTCGTCGCGCAGCCGGTCCTTCACCGCCTTCAGGATCGCGTCCTTCTCCGCCTGCACCGGCTTGATCGCCGCGTCGGCCGCCTCGTTGTGCTTGCGGATCGCCTCCTGCTCCGACGCGAGGTCGATCGGCACGTCATTGGCGAACTTCACCGGCTCGAAGAACGCGCGCAACCGGAAGTAGTCCGCGTGCGACACCGGGTCGTACTTGTGGTCGTGGCAGCGGCAGCACGACATCGCCAGCCCGAGGAACGCGCTGCCGGTCGTGTCGACCAGGTCGTGCATCAGCTCCGCCCGGCTGCGGGCCTGCTCGTTGAACAGCGGCGCCGCGTTGTCGTGCGGCCCCATCCGCAGGTACCCCGTTGCGATCAGCGCGTCCTGCTCGGCCGGCGTGCGCGGCGGGCCGTCCAGAAGCTCGTCCCCCGCGAGCTGCTCGCGCACGAACCGGTCGAACGGCTTGTCCGCGTTGAACGACCGGATCACGTAATCCCGGAACCGCCACGCGTGCGGCCGGAACTCGTCCCAGTCGAACCCGTTGCTGTCGCTGTACCGCACGACGTCCAGCCACCAGCGCGCCTGGTGCTCCCCGTACCGCGGCGACGCGAGCAGCCGGTCGACCAGCCTCTCGTACGCCCCCGGCCCGTCGTCCGCCTCGAACGCCCGAACCTCGTCCGGCGTCGGCGGCAGCCCGGTCAGGCCGAACGTCACCCGCCGGATCAGCGTGCGCCGGTCGGCCTCGGGCGACGGCCGCAACTTCGCCGCCCCGAGCTTCGCGAGGACGAACGCGTCGATCGGCCCGCGCGCCCACGCGTCGGTCTCGACGGCAGGGGGCTCCGACCGCCGCACCGGTTTGACCGACCACAAGTCCAGCCGCTGTCCCCCGAAGATCTTCACGATCGGGTTCCGCGAATCCGTCCACGCGTCCCCGATCCGCTCGCCCGCCGCGCCCCCCGCCTGCGTCGCCGCCACCGCCCGCGCCTCCGGCCACGGCGCCCCGTCTACGATCCACCGCTCGAGCACCGCGATGTCCTGCGGCGTCAGCTTCTCCTTCGGCGGCATCGCGAGGTCCGACCGCGCGTGCGTGACCGCCTGTAGCAGCAAGCTCTCCCCCGGCTTCCCCGGCACCACCCCCGGCCCGTTCTCCCCGCCCTTCAACGTCGCCGCCCGAGAGTCCAGCCGCAACTGCCCCTTCACCTTGTCCGCCCCGTGACAACTGACGCACCGCGAGTCCAGCAGCGGCTTGACCTTCTCGAGAAAGTGGCGGTCGGCAGGGGCCTCAGCCGCCGACACCGGCAGGGCGATCAGGAACGACGCGCAGACGATCATTCGGGACGCGGTCACGCCGCCATTATGACCCCACCGGGCCCTCCCCGCAAAGCGGATTCCGGCGGCGGGCGGCGCGATTGCCCGCGGTCACTCCAGCGAGTACACCCTCACCTCGCCGTCGGCGAACAGTTCCTTGAGCGGGACTCGCTCCTTGGTCACCAGGTACCTGAACTTCCACTTCTCGCGCAGGGTCTGCCAGTCCTGGGTCTCGACCAGGTGGCGGAACTCGCCCCGCTTCTGCTCGACGGACTTGGGATAGCGGGAGATGTACCCCTCGCCCATCGGCTTGCCGTGCCCGGTGACGTGGTAGAGCGGGAGGGAGAGGTGGCTTTTGTAGAACGTGTCGATCACCGCGCCCGGCGGGAGGTCGCGCAGCTTGGTGACCCACTGCGGGTAGCCGGCCGGGGTGGTCGGCTGGGGCTTGGGTAGGGACTCAAACGTCCAGGCCGCGATGAGGATCGGGACGACGACCCAGGCGGCCCGGCCCGTCACGCGGACGACGTCGCCCAGCGCGCCCGCCGCGATCACCGCGCCGGCCAGGAACACCATGATCATCATCCGCATCGGCACGCCGCCCATCTTCAGCGGCGGGAACACGCGTTCGAGCACCGGGTACACGCCCGGGACCTCGGTGACGTTGCCCCAGACGTGCAGCTTCGGGCCGAGCGACAGGACGAAGAACAGCGCCATCAACCCGAACCAGTAACCGAGCCCCTCCACCCGCGGGACGCGCCACCGCCACGCCGCCCACCCGCAGAGCAGCGCCACGACCCATCCGACGTACAGGCTGTGCTCGACGTAGTACCACGGCTTGTCCGGCGGCGCGAGCGCGCCCCAGGCCGGCCGGGTCCACTCCGACCAGCGCCACTGGGCGCTGGGGATCAGCGGGTCGATCACGTCGGTCGACCACTCGCGCGGGTCGTGGTTGTGCTGGAGCTCGTCGGCCTTGTTCACGCGCAGCAGCTCGTACGCGAGCAGGCCGGTGCTCCCGACGGTCAACGTGACGAAGACCCCCAGCGGCAGGATGTACGTTCGCGCGTCGACGAACCCGCCCCTGATCAGCCGCGCCAGCGTGATCACGCCGAGCAGGCAGCCCGCGATCACGACGTAGAACGTCAGGTGGAAGTCGGACAGCGCGACCAGCCCCATCGCGGCGGCGGCGGCGGCGCCCTTGAGCGCGGTCGGGCGGGTGAACAGCTCGTACACCGCGAGCACCGCCAGGGGCAGCCACTCGAGCGTGACCATCTGCAAGTGGTTCTGCGCGTGCGCGAAGTGGAAGTGGCTGAACGTGAACGCCGCCCCGGCGAACAGCGACCCGGCGTACGATCCGGTGAGGCGGCGGGCGAGCCAGAACGTGGTCACGCCGGTCATCACGAACGAGAAGATCACGATCGTGTTGTAGGTCTGCGCCAGCGTCAGGCCGGCCTTCTGGAGCGGCGCGCCGAGCAGGCCGTTGAACGGCGCGAGCGTGTGGGCGATCAGCGTGGCGCCGTCGGGGTGGTGCAGCCAGGTCGTGTGCCACGGGAGCTGCTTGAGCTCCCACACGCACTTGTTGACCCACCAGAGGTTCCAGATGTTCTGGTACCCGTCCTCGTCGCCGCAGAAGAAGTGGGAGGAGAATTGGTGCCAGAGCGGGTAGCTGAACAGGTAGTACACGGCCGCGTAGACCGCGGCGGGGATCAGGAACCCGAAGACGGTTGCTCGGAGTCGGCGCGGCATGGCGGAACATTGTACAGGAAGTCCCGACGTCGCACCGAGCGGTCGCCCGTCGGTTGTCCCGAATTCCGGTCCCCGCGATAACTGCACCGATGCCCGCGCGCCCGCTGACCGTCGCAATCGACGCCCGCTTGTTCTCCGGCAAGTCCGGCGGGATCGAGCAGGTCGCGATCGGGCTGGTCGACGCGCTATCGGAGCTGACGGACGGGGACGAGCGGTACCTGGTGCTGGCGTACCCGCTGTCGCACGAGTGGATCCGGCCGTACGTGCGGGGGCCGTGCGAGTTGGTCGTGGGGACGGCCGTGCGCCCGCCCCCGGCCTGGAAGCGGGCGCTGAAGCGGTCGCCCCGGCTCGTGGCCGCCGGACAGCGCGCGGCGGGGCCGCTCGCGCGCGCGTCGGTCACGCTGTCGCGGTCCGACGGCGCGATCGAACGGGCCGGGGCCGACCTGGTGCACTTCCTGATGCAGCGGGCGTTCTTCACGGCGGTGCCGAGCTTGTACCACCCGCACGACCTACAGCACCGACATCTGCCGCAGTTCTTCGCGCCGCGCGAGCGGGTGAAGCGGGAGGTGATGCTGCGGTCGTTCTGCGCGCAGGCGAGGCTGGTGCCGGTGACGTCGTCGTGGGTGAAGCGGGACGTGATCGAGCAGTTCGGCCTGCCGGAGGAGAAGGTGGCGGTCGTGCCGCTGACCGGGGCGCTGGGCGCTTACCCGGCGCCGACGGAGGACGACCTCGCCGCCACCCGGGCTAAGCTCGGCCTCCCCGACGCGTTCGCGTTTTATCCCGCGCAGACCTGGCCGCACAAGAACCACCTCGCGCTGCTCGACGCGATCGCGATGCTGCGCGACCGCCACGCGGTCACGGTCCCGCTGGTCTGTTCGGGGCGCCAGACCGACCACTTCGCCGCGATCCGGGCACGCGTTGCCGAGTTGGGCCTCGCGCCGGCCGTCCGCTTCGTCGGCTTCGTCTCGCCGATCGAGCTTCGGTCGCTGTACGCGCTCTGCCGGTGCGTCGTCGTCCCCACGACGTTCGAGGCCGCCAGCGGGCCGCTGAACGAGGCGTTCCAGGCCGGCGCGCCCGCGGCCTGTTCGAACGTGACGAGCCTGCCGGAGCAGGCGGGGGACAGCGCGCTGGTGTTCGACCCGCACCGGCCGGAGGAGATCGCGGGCGCGATCCTGGCGCTTTGGACGGATCAGGGGCTTCGCCGAACGCTGGCCGAGCGCGGCCGCGCGAACGTCGCGCGGTTCACCTGGGCCAGGACGGCCCGGCACTTCCGCGCGTGGTACCGGAAGCTGGGCGCACGCGCGCTGACGGCGGAGGACCGCCATCTGCTCGAAGCGCCGCCGGCGATCTGACCCGTACCCCCGCGGCCACCGCACCACCGTCCCCCGCAGGGCGCGCCCCGTCACGCCCGAGGCCGCCCGCCGCCGCATTGACGGCGTTCACGTTCGCGCGAAAATGCCGGTTCCCATGGCCTTCCCGCCCGCCCGAGAGCCCACGACGCACGCGGACTTCCTCGACCGATTGCCGCCCGGCCTCCGCACCTTCATCGACGGCGAACTCGCCGCCGGCAACCGCATCGCGGAAACTGGCACGGGCTTTCCCGCCGCCCCGGTCGGGGTGTGGATCGTGCTGGCGGAAGCTTTCCGGACGCCCGTCGAGCGGCTACCGCAGGACGTCGTCTACCGCGTCCGGCCGCACTGGACCTGGCCGGCGGAGTGCACCGACCCCGCGCGGCACTTCTTCGTCCTCCCCGCCCCCGGCTCGTCGCCGCCGCCACCCCCACGGCCGCTCGGGCCGACGGGCGAGGTGGCGGCGCCGGCCGCGCGCGCAGCAGGCCCGATCCGACAGGGCGAGCCCTCCGCCGCCACCTTCGGCTACGCCGACGAGTTCGACCGGGCCGGCCTCGAGAGGCGCGTGAGCGCGGCGATCGCCCACCGCCTGGGCCTGATGTGGAACGAGGAGACCGAGGCGGCCATCCGCGCGGACGTGGGGGAGGACGGGCTCGCGCTGGTGAAGGAGATCGACGCCTTCGCCAACCGCCCCGAGTTCTGGCAGTCCGCGCCGTCCACCGACCGCGCGCACGACCGCGTCCAACGCGACCTCAAGAACAAGTACCCGTTCCTGTCCGCCCCCGCCGTCCAGCGCCTGGCCACGCGTGCGGCCTGGGGCTGGCGCTAAACAAAGTGTCCCGATCCCGCGCCGCCCCCCCCCAACGCCGGGTTCGTTCGCCTCAGCGACGACCCGGACCCCTCCGGCGATGCCGCACGACGGCGCCCGAGGAGTTCGCCCAGTCCACGCCAATTCGTGGCCCAGTTCCCCGAGCCGCCCCTCCGGTCCGTCGCGCCCCCGCCGTCCACGTTTGTCCGCCCACCGGCCGCCGCTATACTCCCCGCCCATGCCCCACCTCCTCGGGATCGACATCGGAACCAGCGGCACGAAAACCCTGATCTGCGACGAAGACGGCAAGGTGCTCGCCACCGCGATGGCCGAGCACCCGATCTACGCCCCCAAGCCCGGGTGGAGCGAACAGCACCCCGAGGACTGGTGGCAGGCCACCTGCAAGGCGACCAAGGCCGTGCTGAAAAAGGCAGGCGTCAAGCCGGCGGACGTCTCCGGCATCGGCCTCTCCGGGCAGATGCACGGCAGCGTCTTCCTCGGCACCAACGAGAAGGCCCTCCGCCCCGCCCTCCTCTGGAACGACCAGCGCACGCAGAAGCAGTGCGAGGAGATCACCACCAAGGCCGGCGGCCGCGAGAAGCTGATCGACCTCGTCGCCAACCCCGCCCTGACCGGGTTCACCGCCCCGAAGATCCTCTGGGTCCGCGAGAACGAGCCGAAGGTCTACGACAGGACGAAGCACGTCCTGCTCCCGAAGGACTACATCCGCTACCGCCTGACCGGCGAGTACGCCACCGACGTCGGCGACGCCAGCGGCACGCTGCTGCTCGACGTCCGCAACCGCCGCTGGTCCGACCAACTGCTCTCGCTCCTCCAGATCGACAAGGGGCTGCTGCCCGCGAAGGTGCACGAGTCGCACGAGGTCACCGGCGTGCTGCACGAGGACGGCGCGAAGGCGCTCGGCCTCCGCGCCGGCACCCCGGTCGTCGGCGGCAGCGGCGACCAGCCGGCCGGCGCGGTCGGCAACGGGATCGTGTCCGCCGGCATCGTCAGCGCGACGCTCGGCACGTCCGGCGTCGTGTTCGCCCACGCCGACCAGCCCGTCCTCGACCCCGAGGGCCGCGTCCACACGATGTGCCACGCCGTCGCCGGCAAGTGGTGCGTGTTCGGCTGCATGCTGAGCGCGGGCGGCAGCTTCCAGTGGTTCCGCAACCAGCTCGCCCACGAGGAGGTCGTCGAGGCCAAGAAGCGCAAGATCGACCCGTACGAGCTGCTGATCGCCGAAGCCCAACGAGCCGCCGTCGGCAGCGAGGGGCTCTTCTTCCTCCCCTACCTGACCGGCGAGCGTTGCCCCCACCCCGACCCGCTCGCCCGCGGCGGCTGGATCGGCCTGACCGCCCGCACCCAGCGCCAGGACATGATCCGCTCGCTCCTCGAGGGCGTCACGTTCGGCATGCGCGACGCGCTGGAGATCATGCGCGCGATGAACATCCCGACCGACCAGGTCCGCGCCAGCGGCGGCGGCGCCCGCTCCGCCTTCTGGCGCCAGCTCCAGGCCGACGTCTACAAGACGCCCGTCGTCATCACCAACGCCAGCGAGGGCCCCGCGTACGGCGTCGCCCTGCTCGCCGGCGTCGGCACCGGCGTCTGGAAGTCGGTCGAGGAGGCCTGCAAGTCGAGCATCAAGCAGACCGAAAAGGTCGCCCCCGCCAAGAAGACCGCCGCCCTCTACGACCGCGCCTACGCCGTCTACCGCAAGCTCTACTTCGACCTGAAGGAGCGCTTCCCGGAGATGGCGCAGGTGGGGTGACCCACGCCACTCCCTCAAGGCGAGGCCGCTTCAGCGGCTGGGTCTTCGACTTCCGGAGGGCGTGCTTCAACACGCCGGCCGCGCTCCCGGAACGAAACGTTTCGACGCGCGCGCGACGCTCCCCGTGTGCTGAGGCGCGCCCTACGACACCCCAGCCTCCCGGCCGTTCAACATCTCCATCGCCATCCGCGCCACCCGCTCGCTCGCCCCCGGTGCGTCCAGCTTCGCCACCAGGCCCGCCAGCGCGGCCCGCTGCGCCGCCAGCCTCACCGGGTCGCGCAGCAACCCCACCGCGCACGCCGCCGCCGGTCCGGTCGGCCCGTACCACGGGATGAACTCCGGCACCACGTGCATCGCCGGCGTCACCCGCCCGCCGGCCGCCAACGCGGGGTCGGCCGCCAGCAGGTTGACCAGCGAGTACGTCCGCGTGTTGATGATCCACCGCCCGATCAGGTTCCACGTGACCGGGCTGCCGTGATACACCACCACCATCGGCGTCCCGTGCATCGCGACGTGCAGCGTCGCCGTCCCCGAGACGGTCACCGCCAGGTCGCACCGCGGCACCATCTCGTCGAACGCGTCCTGCCGCACGTCGAACCGCGACCCGCCCGTCCGCCCGCCGACTAATCCCGATACGACCGGGTGCGTCGCCGCCGTCGTCGGCAGCAGGAACGTCGCCCCGGGGAACGCCCGCAGGATCTCGTCGGCGACCGCAAGCATCCGCGGGAAGTTCCGCGCCGCCTCCGACCGCCGCGACCCCGCCAGCAGTCCGATCACTGGCACTCCCCCGAACGCGCGCGGCTCTGCGCCGACCGAACCCTTCCGCCTCACCTCGTCGAACAGCGGGTGCCCGACGAACGTCGTCCGCACCCCGTGCCCACGGAAATACGCCTCCTCGAACGGCAGGATGCACGCGACCTGATCCACCCACCGCCGCACCTTCCGCATCCGCCCCTCCCGCCAGGCCCAAAGCTGCGGCGCGACGTAATATAAGACCGGCGTCCCCGCCCGGTGGGCGACCTTCGCGAAGTGGAAGTTGAGCGCCGGCGAGTCGACGCAGATCTGCAGGTCGGGCCTGTTCTTACGGAAGTAATCGCGCGTCCACTTCAGCAGCCCGAACATCTCTTTGACCCGCCCGACCGCCGACACCCCCATCGCCGCGTTCGCCGTCGTTTCGTGGTGGATCGTCGCCCCCGCCTCCCGCATCCGCGGCCCCCCGTGCCCCTCGATCACCAGCGCGGAATCCGCCGCACGCAACGCCCGGATCAGGTGCGAGGCGTGTAAGTCGCCGCTCACTTCCGCCGCCGTGATGAAAACGCGAGAAGAATTCATGTAATGGTCCGAACACTCCACACCGGACATGTCGTAAAGTTGAAGGAGCGATGTACTTCTGAACAGGAAATCCGTTGACGCGCCGCCCCCAAATCGTAACAATGACGGGCGTCACGTCATGTAATCTTAGCCGAGGGATCATTCATGTCCGACCGCACCCCGCAAGCCCGCCGCGGCTTTACACTCGTCGAACTCCTGGTCGTCATCGGGATCATCGCGCTGCTGATCTCGATCCTGCTGCCGGCGCTGAGCAAGGCGCGCCAACAGGCCGCGGGGGCGCAATGCATGTCTAACGTCCGGCAGTTGATGATCGCGTCGACGATGTACCAGAACGAGAACCGGGGTTACCTCCCGTACACCGGGTGGGGCGACGGGCCGCAGTGGAAGCCGAGCGGCAACTTCGGGTACCCCAACTGGGCCTACGACCCGTGGATCGTCGCGGCCGCTAACAAGTTCGACGAGAAGGACATCGAAACCGGCTCGCTGTGGAAGTACGTCGGCGGCAACCGCGACCTGTTCCGCTGCCCCTTGGACAAGGGGCCCTGGACCAACACGGCGTGGTACACGGTCATGACCAGCTACTGCGCCAACGGCTCGATGGGCGGGTGGGATGCGGGTGCCCCCGCGAACCTGAACCCCGCCGCTCCCAAGAAGATCTCGCAGTTCAAGAGGCCGGCCGAGTCCGCCATGTACTGGGAGGTCGGTGGGCAGGCGTCCGGTGGCGAAGGGCATGACGCGGCCAACCGCCCGGAAGAGGGGATCACCGTGCGGCACGCCGGCCGCAGCACGTCGGTCGGGTTCCTCGACGGGCACGCCGAAATGTGGAGCGTGAAACAGTTCAATTCCGAGTTGAACAAGGCGCCCGGCATGCTGTGGTGCCACCCGTTGGCGGCGGACGGCGGCAAGGCCAACGCCGTCGGCGGACGCGACTTCCTGGCGGCGGGGCAGGGCGTCACGGTCCGCGACAACTGATCGCTCATCACGCGCCCCGCGGCATTCGATCGCAAGGCGGCGCCGCATCCCAAGTGAGGAAACGGATTGTGAACAGAAACGACGCCGGTAGATTGCCCGCCGCATTACACGCGGTGTTGACCCTGGTGCTGCTGTGTGGCCTTGCAGGGTGCAAGAAAGAGTCCAGCAGTGAAGGAGACAGTCCCCCGAAAGAAGTACCGACGGCAACGCTCATGGGCGACGACCTGAAGCCCGACGGGACGATCAGCAGCTCGGGCATCGCGAAGATCGAGGCGCTGGCCGGGCAGTCGGACGTTAAGGTGGTTTTCCTGCGTGCCAAGCTCTCCGACGCCGGTCTGGCTCAGCTAGCCAAGTTCCCCTTCATCAAACAGGTGGTCGGCGCGGGCGGCCGCGTGACCGACCCGGGCATCCAAAAGCTGAAAGCCGCGATCCCGAACGTCGAAGTCTTCAAGTGACCGACGTCGCCTGAAGCCGACCGATCCATCCCGGGGCACGACCCGCCAAGCGCGAGTCGTGCCCCGGTCTCGTTTCCAACCCCGCGACGCCACGCTACCATCCCGCCCACGATGCCCCTGCTCGACCGAGTCCACGGCAACCTCGTCCACGGCCGCCGCGTCCGCGTGCTCGCCCACTGGCTGGCGGAAATGCTGCCGCGCGACGGCACCGTGCTCGACGTCGGGTGCGGCGACGGCCTGCTCGCCCGGCTGGTCGCCGACGCCCGGCCCGACCTGACCATCGAGGGCATCGACGTGCTCGTCCGCGAGCACACCCACGTGCCCGTTCGCCCGTTCGACGGCCGGCGGATCGACGCGGCCGACGGCGCGTACGACGCCGTCACGTTCGTCGACGTGCTCCACCACACCGACGACCCCGAGGTGCTGGTCGCCGAGGCCGCCCGAGTCGCGGGGCGATGCGTGGTCATCAAGGATCACACGAAGGACGGCCCGCTGGCCGGGCCCACACTGGCGTTCATGGACTGGGTCGGCAACGCCCGGCACGGCGTCGCGCTCCCCTACAACTACTGGCCGCGACGGCGGTGGGACGAGATGTTCGACCGCCGCGGACTGACCGTCGACCGCTGGGAACCGCGCCTGGGCCTCTACCCGTGGTGGGCGCGGCCGGTCTTCGAGCGCGGCCTGCACTTCGTGGCGCGGCTGACCCCGCGTGCGGAGGCCCGGTAGGACGAACTTCAGCACACGCTCCCGCTACGGTCGAAGTCCGTGTGCCGGAGCGCGCCTTACGATAGTCGGTCGGTAAGGCGGGATTCGTCCCACCAGTCGCGCGCAGAACGCGATCACGCCCCTTTCGAGAGGATCCCGGCGTGCTGAAGCACCCCTGACAAGACCCGCGACGCGACGTGAGTCGCGGCCAGCGAGCCGTACCGCCCTCGAACCCACCAACCCGCCCCTACTTCTTCGAGCTCGGCGGCCGCTCCGGCCACTCCGTCGCGTCGCGCAGCGCCTCGATCTCCCCCCGCTCGAACTTCCGCCCACGGTTCATCCCCGGGCAGCGCTTGGCCGACGCGTTCCAGTTCTCCTCGCTCGCGAGGTTCCCGTCCCAGAACGGCCACGTCCGGCACTGCAGCGGCCGCACCGGGTAGATGCCGCACACCCGCCTGCGCAGCGGCACGTCGCCGTCCTTCTTCCGCCGCTCGGGCTCGAGCTCGGTCAGGAAGACGCAGTCGTAGTTCCCCTGCGGGCTCCGCTTCTCCTTCAAGCTCACCTTCCGCCCGACCCTGCGACAGTACTTCGCGAACGCCTGGTCGCGCGTGATCTTGAAGTGCTCGGCCAGCCGCTCGATTTCCCACTCCTCGACCCACACGTACCCCGGCCCCCCGGTGCAGCAGTTGCCCGAGCACGTGCACTGGAACGACAACCCGTCGGCGAACCACGGCTCCTGCTCGGCCTGCGGCGCGATCACCTTCAACTTCATGCCACCGGTCCTAGTCCGACGAAGTAAGCGAGTCAAACTCAGCCCTCGCGGAATCCCGGGCCGGTGCGGCCGAGCGGCGCGGCCGCGCTCCTCGCGGGCGCGCGATGGCGGCGGCCGCCTCCAGCCGATGAACACCCCATGCAGGACACGACAAAGGCGGCGCAGCGTCCTCAATCCGGCGTCCGGCACGTCACGGTCGACGCGCTCGAGCCCCGACTCTGCCTGGCCGCCGGCGGATACGTGTCCTCCGTCGTCTTCGGCGGCGCGGGAGGGGAGCGCGTGGCGCAGCTCACGGTGGACGCCGCCGGGAACCGCTACGCCCTCGGCACGTTCGCCGGAACCTGCGACTTCGCGCCCGGCAAGACCGCCAAGTGGTTCATGACGAGCGCGGGCGGGGAAGACGTGTTCCTGGCCAAGTACTCGCCCGCCGGCAAGCTCGTGTGGGCCCGGCAGTTCGGCGGCGGCGGCGACGACCAGCCGGGCAACGTCGCCGTCACCGCGGGCCAGGTCTACGTCGCCGGCGGGTACAGCGGCACCGCCGACTTCAACCCGACCGCCGGCAAGGACGTCCGCACGTCCGCCGGCGCGAGCGACGCGTTCGTCGTCCGCCTGTCCGTCAACGGCAAGTACGAGTGGGCCCGGACCGCCGGCGCCAAGAGCTTCGACACCGCCTACGACCTCGCGCTCGGCCCGGCCGGGCAGGTGTTCGTCGGCGGCACTTACCGGCAGTCGGCGGTGTTCCCCGGGCTGTCCCAGGAGGCGGGCGGCGGCGGCCGCGACGGCTACGTCTGGGCGCTCGACTCCGCCGGCGCGTCACAGGGCTTCCGCCCGTTCCGCAGCCTCGGTGACGACGCCGTCACCGCGCTGGCGGTCGCGCCGGCCGACGGCCGGCTGTTCGTCGCCGGGCATTTCGGCGGCGGGCTGACGTTCGGCGGCGGCGGGTTCGTCAACCCGGTCGGCGCCGACGACGCGTTCGTCGCCGCGTACGATGTCGACCTGGCGCTCGACGCCGCCCACGCGTACCCGGCGTCGCCCGAGTTCGTCGTCCGCGTCGCCGACGTCGCCGCCAGCGCGACCGCGGCCGCCGCCGGGCCGTACGTCCTGCTGTCGGCCGGCGACGTCGGCGAGCGGCAGGTCGTGATCTGGAACCCCGACGCCGGCACGGACGAGGCGCTGATCCCCGAGTTCAGCGACACCGTCGCGGGCGCGATCGTCGTCGGCCCGGGCGACGCGCTCTATGTGACCGGCACGCACCGCGGCACGTTCCTCGGGCACCCGGGCGTCGGCGCGGGCACCGACGGGTTCGTCGTCCGCGTCACCCCCGACGCGCTCGGGTTCGCCTGGAGCCGGTCGATCGGTGACGTCAACGACGAGACCGGGGCCGCCGTCGCGCTGACCGCGGCCGGGACGGTGGTCATCGGCGGCGCGTGGGCCGGTGCCGTCGACTTCGACCCGCACTTCTCCCGCCAGCAGATCCGCCACAGCGAGGGCGGGTCGGACGCCTACCTGCTCGAACTGCTGGCGTGACACCCGCCGTACGCCGTGCGCCGCGACCCACAGTGCGGCGCCCGCCCGGCCGATAGCGAGTGGGAGCACCCCAGTTATGCCCAACGAATCCGCCGAGTTCTCGGACCACCCGCCAGTCGAACACCTGCTGTTCCTGCCGCCCAACCTGACGGCCGGGCTCCGCCTGCGCGCCGAGCTCGCCGCCGCGGGGCTGGTCGTCACCGACGCCGGCGGCGGCCTGCGCGTGGAGGTCGGGGAGCTCGACTGGCAGGCGGTGCTCGAGGGCGTCGGCGCGGCGTTATCTGACCACCCGCGGCGCGACACCCGCGTCGCGCTGCTCCCGCGGGACGCCGACGACCGCGCCCGCCGCAGGGCCGTCGCCGTCGCCCGCCCGCTGACCGAACTGCTCGACCGCTACTCCGACGCCTGGCTCTGCCACCTGATGCAGCGGAACGGGCTCTCCGTGCACTTCCAGCCGCTCGTGGAGTACCCGCCCGGCCGCGTGCACGGTTACGAGTGCCTCGTGCGCGGCGTCGGGGCGGACGGCGGGTTGCTGCCGCCCGCGAGGCTGTTCGCCGCCGCCGGCCGGCTCGGGCTGTCCTACCTGCTCGACCGCCAGTCCTGCCGAACGGCCGTCGCCGCCGCCGCCGCCGCCGCCGCCGCCGCCGCGGGATTGGCGGACGTGCGGTTCTTCGTCAACGTGACCACCGCCCCGATCGGCGACCCCGCCGTCCACGCCGCCGCCACCCGCGCGGCGGTCGAGGCGGGCGGCCTGCGCCCAGGCCAGGTGACCTTCGAGGTGGTCGACGCCGAGACCTGCCGCGACCCGCGCAAGCTCGCCGCGATCGTCCGCGGCTACCGCGACGCCGGGTTCGGCGTCTCGCTGGACGACGTCGGCGCGGGGGCGGCGTCCCTGCTGCGGTTGGACGACCTGCGCCCGGACTACGTAAAGCTCGACGCCGAGTTGTGCCGCCGCGCCCCCGACGACCGCGCCGCCGCCGACCTGCTCAAGGAGTTGACCGACGGCGCCCGGCGCGCCGGCGCGGCGGCCGTCGCCAAGGGCGTCGAGACCGAGGAGCAACTCCGCTTCGCGATCGACGCGGGGGTGGAACTGACGCAGGGCCACGTCCACGCCACCGCCGCCCCCGCGCCGCTCGACAAGCGGGTCGAGGAGCGAATGCTCCGCCAGGTCCGCCGGACGGCAATCCTGGCGGCGGTCTGACCGACCGACGCCGCCCCACGCCGGGCTCGGCGTGCAGCGACGACCTGGACGCCTCGCGCACGTGACCGAGGAGGTGTGAAGGACGACCGGCAAGGCGCGGGCATCAGGTGGTCGACCAGACCTCATCGAGGTTCTGGCCGTTAACGTAGCCGCCGAGCAACCAGAGTCGCGGACCCTGGCTCGGGAGGGCGAACGTGAGAGCTGCGACCCCGCTACGACTGTCGTCGAACGGGTCGCCCGGCCCGACGTCGGGGTCGTCGGCCGCAGCCGTCCAGTCCAAACCGTTGGTCGACCAGAGCGCGCGCAAGCCGGTCACGTACCAGATCTTGTTGTCGTACACGGACGCCCCGCCGAGGATCAGCCCGACTCCGGGCGCGGCGGTGCCGACCTGCGCCCAGGACGTGCCGTCGAACTTGTAGGTGCCGGCCAGGGCGGTGGCGGAGTTGAGCTCGTTCCCGCCGAGCACGTAGAGGTCTTCGTCGTAGACGACGGCGGACCCGCCGTAACGGTTCGCGACGCCCGCCGGCACGCCGGCGTCGGTCCAAGTCACGCCGTCGTAGGAGTACGCCACGGCGGGGGCGGGGGTCGTCGCCTGACCGTTGACGGCAGGCCCCTGACCACCGATCACCCACATCCGCCCGTCGTACACGACCGCCGAGTGACCGGCGCGGGCGCCGACGTCGACGAACGTGGCGTCAGGGTGGGTCGCCCGCGTCCAGGTCTGGCCGTCCGGGCTTGACCAGACGTCGCCCAACTTGGTCGACTGGGAGCCGGACTGCCCGCCGATGACCCAGAGCTTCCCGGCGAACGCGACCGCCGCATGGGCACTCCGCGCGCCGAAGCCGTTGGCCGCGCCGCTGTCGCGGACCGCCCGCCAGTCGATGCCGTTGTTCGACGCCCTGACGCTGTCGACCTGGAGCGACCCGGTCTGCCCGCCGATCACCCACATCTCCGGACCCTTATTCGACGCCGCGCCCGCATCGAACACGGCCGTCGCAAACTGCCTTCGGCCCACGAACGCCGTGGCGCCGGACTCCTTGGTCCAGTTGACGCCGGTCTGGTCGTCGCTGAGGAACAGGCCGCCGTTAATGTGCTGGCAGGCGAAGATCGTCGTGCCGTTCCGCCGGATCACCTTCAGCTCGTTGCCCGCATCGGTCGCGAGGTCGGGCATGACGCGGGCCCAGGAGGTGTTTGAGCCCACCTGCACCTCTACGGCGTCCGCGGTGTCGTCATAGTACGCGACGCGGAACGTCCCCGACCCTTCGTGGAACAGGTTCGGGTACTTACCTGTGGTGTTGTTTCCGTCGACGTTGTATGTCGTCCAGCCCGAGGTCGTGCGCCGCGCAAGATGGACGTTGTACTCGGTGCTGTGATAGTACGCGAAGGCGGGCTGATTCAGGTTGTCGTACACCAGCGACGTCCAGAAGGCACCACCGGCCGCCGCGCTGGGCAGCCCCGGCACCCCTGTCGCGGTCCAAGCGCCAGTGACCGACGACGTCGCCGACTCGGCAAACTTCGCCTGCGCGTTGTCGTCGTAGGAGATCCCCCACTTCTGCGTCACGGCGTTGTACGCGATGCTCGAGAACCGCCCGGCGTCGCCGCCGCCGGTGTCGATCTGCTTGTTCGACCAGCCGGTCGCGGGCGGGTTGACGCCGACACCTTGGTCGACGCGCAGGTAACCAGCGGACGGCGATCCGTTGGGCGACGTGCGGACGAAGTGCGAGATCGTCGGCTTGTCCGAGACGTACGCCAGCGACGGGTAGTACCCCAGCCGCCCGGCCGACCCGCCGACGACCTGCTTATCCCACGTGCTGCCGTTCCAGTGCGCGTACTTCAGGTCGGCGCCGGCGGCGTCCCGGTAGACGACGCCCGGATTCCCGGCGCTGTCGAGCGCCATCGACACTTCCAACCCGATCTCCGACGAACCGTCGTCGAGCACCGCCTGGTGCGTGCTCCACGCCCCACTCGCCTCCCGGATCGAGTACTTCAGGTGTTGAGAAGCCTTGTCGTAGTATGCGATGTACAGTTTCCCGCTGGCGTCCATCGCCATCGCGTTGCTCGCCCCGTTGCCGAACGTCTGCCCGCCGCTGAGCAGCCGCCTGTCTTCGAGCCGCTCCACCACCAACCCCGCGTCCCCGCGCGTGCCGCGGCGCACCGTCTTCCTTCCCGTCCTCATGTGTCTCTCCCTGTCCCGATTCCGAAACAATGACCGGACGAATCCGTGCACCTTCGCCCGGCCTCGGCACGTTAACAGTCGCGTCCGATAACGCCAGCACTTTCCGTGGCCGTAGGTGGAAATACCTCCGGAGCCGCTATCCCGCGGTCGCAAGAAGCTTTACTACAAGTCTCCCGAATTGACCGGCCGAGCGGCGTATCCGATGTCAGTACGGAAGGGGCGTTTGTACGCCGAGGAGGCACCGGATGACTGCGACGTTCGACCAGCCACTGATCGCCCGCCGATCGGCAACTCCCCGTGTGGCAGCCCGCGCCGCGCTCGTAATCGGCCGCAGTTCCGGCATTGTGGTCGAGCAGTTGGAGGCGCGCCGCCTGTTCGCCGCCGGGGCCACGCTCGACGCCGACGGCATCCTCACGATCGAGGGTACGCAGTACAACGACCACATTCGGATCTACCGCTCTCGCAACGACGCGCCCAATGACCTGATCGTCGACGGTCGCGGCGGCTACGGCTCCGGCACTCCGTATTTTGGCGGCGTGTTCGACCTCTCCGCCGTCCGCGGCATCCGCATCTACGGCCTTGCCGGCGATGACCTGATGTACGTCTGGAACGACCCGGACGCGGACGACCACAACGTCATCGACGACTACGGCAAACTCGACATCCCCGTCACGATGTACGGCGGCGCCGGCAACGACGACATGGAGAGTCAGTCAAACGCCGACGACGTCTACGTCGGCGGCCCCGGCCGGGACAATGCGTACACGCACGACGGCACCGACCTTTACGGCGTCGAAAGGGTCGAGAACTACCGCGACGCCGACTGGGCCAATCCCGATCGCACACGCCTGCCGTACGGCGCGTTCGCCTGGACGGGCACCCCAGACGAACTCTACCCCGATCCGTGGCACGTCCCCAACCTGAACGGCTACTACAACGGCATCCGCGACCCCGAAGGCACGATGACGTGGGAAGAGTACCAGGCGTGGAAGACCCCTCCGCCCGTCGTCCCCGAGCCGGAGCCGACGCCGCCGACGCAACCCCAGCCTGAGCCCGAGCCGGCGCCGCGGCCGGACGAGACCGCCGTGGCGCCCGAGCCGCAGCCGGTGGTCGAACCCGAGCGTCCGCCCGAGGCGGGTTCCGACGCGGTCGTGATGACCGCGCCGCCCAAGGCGGTGTCACCGTTCTCCACCGGCGCGGCGGTCGAGGCGGACGACGACGAGAACGTCTGGGACGCCTGACCCGCCCGCCCGACGCCCGCCCGACATCACCCGACGCCCGCGGAAAGGGTTCCGCGGGCGTCCCGTTCTGCCGCCCGCGACGCGGGCGTCACCGCGGCGCGGTACAATGCCCGCCGTGCCGCTCGCCGACGACGACGAAGTCTGCTTCTGCTTCCACGTGACCCTGCGCAAGGTCCGCAGCTTCTGCCGCGTCGAGAAGCCGCAAGTCGCGTCGCAGATCAGCCAGTGCCTGTCCGCCGGCACCGGGTGCGGCTGGTGCCGGCCGATGCTCCGCCGCATCCATCGGCAGGAGTGCCCCGACGCCAAGGAACCGTGGTGGCGGCAGGTTCCCGACGGCGAGCAGGGGGCGGCCAACGACTACCAGTCCCCCGAGCGCAACGCCGACGCGGCCGGCGTGGATCCGGAAGCGTACGCCAGCGGTCGGCAGACGTACCTGAAGGAGACCGGCCGGAAGCCGCCGCCCACGCCGGCCCCGTGATCCGGAGGAGATCCTTCGCCGCACGTCGCCGGCTCCGCGCGCCTCGAACGTCAGTCCCGCCGACGACGGCGGCGGAGCGCCGCGGCCGCAAGCGGCGCCACCAGCAGCGCGGCGGTGCCGGGCTCGGGCACCGCGCCGCTGGCGGTCAGCAGGCCGGTGAAAACCGCCTCGCTGTCACCGGACTGGCTGATGCCGTACCCGACCGTGAACCGGACGGGGATGGTGATCGTCTCGACGCCGTTCAACATCGTCACTTGGCCGTTCGTGTTCGAGCCGTTCGGCAGCGAGCCGACGTCGTCCAGAAAGCTCACCGAGCCGAACGGGAAGTTCCCGGCGGCGAAGTCGAGGTCGCCGTCCAGGAACTCCATCTCGTAGGACGACCCGGAGAAGCGGTTCTGCGCGTTCAAGGTGACAGGCCCGTTCGTGTGGAGCGGGTGGAACTCGAGGTTGCGGATCGCGGCTTCGGCGCCGCCGGCGGTCAGGGCGAAGTTGGCGTCGTCGCTCAGAGTCGGATCGCCGTCGGGGCCGGGGCCGAAGTTGCCGGACTGGGTCTGGACGATCGCCCGCCCGCCGGACACGAACTCCAGCGTGTTGCCGACGCGGTTCGCGGTGATCGTGCCCGAGACGGTGACGGTCAGCGTGCTGCCGAACTGCGCCGACGCGGTCTCGCCCCGGAGGTCACCGGTCACCCCGACGATGCTGTTGAGGTCGAGCGGGTCGATCGTGTAAGTGACGAGCGTGGCGTGCGCGGCCGGGGCCGCGGCGCAGGCTGCAAGGACGACCGCGCCGGTCGCGGCGCGCAAGGCGGTTCGATGAGTCACGTGTTTCTCCCGACCCCATCCCTATTGCCAGAAGCGCTCGGCCGGGGAGGGGTGTCCCGGTCTCACGCGCAAACCCACGGACGGAGCGTAACCGGGCTCACATCGAGGGACAAGGATGAATTGCGGGTGAAGGCGTCACGCCGACGGCCGAATCGTGTCAGGGCGCGATCGGCGCGTCACGAACCGCCGGCGCCGACCGGATGGCGAAGCGGTAGCGTTCCGGCACCAGCGCGCTGACTTCGTCGGCGAACCGCGCGAGGTCCGGCTGGTGGCTGCGGTGCAGGCTGAAGTCGCGCATGCGGCCGGGGAGACGGAAGACGAAGCGGGTCGTGACCGGGTCGTCAACGTCGCCGGGCGTGCCGGCCAAGACTTCGGGATCGACCGGGAACGTCCGCAGGAACGCCCCGAAGCGGCGGCGCTCTTCGTCCGTCGGCCCGCCGCGCCATACGACGCGCGGCACCTCGGCGGCGGGGGTCCCGGGCGAGGCCGCCGCCGGAGGCCGGATCGAGTCGACGATCCAAGTCCGGGCGGGCGTCAGGTGGTACGTCAGAACGCGGCCGGTATCCGTGTCGGTACGGATGACCTCAGCGCGGTACTGAGATTCCAGGGCCGCCGGGGGACGGCGTGACGCGCAGCCCGGCGCGACCACGCCGAACAGGCCAACACAAGAAAGGCACGCACGCCCGCACTCCCTCCGCAAAGGGCTCCCCCGGGGTCGCACCATCAGCCGTGAAACGGTCGCGGCCGCTCGACAAACTGGACATTTCGCAAACCAGGACGCGCGTCACCGACGCGAGGAGCAACGAGCGGCCGGTGTGATGGACCCGACAGGAATCGAACCTGCAACCCCTGCCTTGCAAAGGCAGTGCTCTCCCAATTGAGCTACGGGCCCGCGATCGTGGCGGGTCATTCTAGTGGGGGCGGCCCGGGATTCAATCCGGCGACGGGGCGCGGTTCGGCGCCGGAAGCGGGTCGGTGGCGGGCGGCGGTGTCACCGCAAATTGGATTGCGTCGCTGCCGCCGCCGCGGGCGCGACCGTACTCGAGCGGGGCGGGCGGTTGACCCATGAATGCCGATCGTATCACGCCGCGCGCCCCGCGGCGTTCGGCCGCACCCGCCCCTTTGCAACCCGCGCCCCCATCCCCTAAACTCCCGCCCCTATGGCTAAGGCTCGTGCGATCGTCAAGCGCCGCAAGGCGGTCCGCAACATCCGCAAGATCACCAAGACGATGCAGATGATCGCGACCGCGAAGTTCCAGAAGGCCCTGAAGCGGGCCGTCGGCACCAAGCCGTTCACGACGAAGGTGCGCGAGCTGGTCGCCGAACTCGCGTCCAGCGTCGGCGGCAACGTCGACCACCCGCTGCTCCGCACCGTCGACGAGAAGCGGCGCACCAACCGCGTCGCCGTCGTCGTCATCTCCGCCAACCGCGGCCTCGCCGGGGCCTACAACGGCACCGTCCTCCGCACCGCCAGCGCGTTCATCCGCCAGCAGGAGGCGGCCGGCAAGACCGTCGACCTCTACGTCGTCGGCAAGAAGGGCGTCACCTACTTCAACTACCAGAAGCGGCCGATCAAGGCGAAGTTCGACACGGACATGGACAACCCGAAGTTCGCCGAGGTCGAGCGCGGCGCCAACGACTTCATGCACCAGTTCGTCGAAGGCCAACTCGACGCCGTCTACGTCACGTACATGAACTTCATCAGCACCGGCGTCCAGAAGCCGGACGTGCTGACCCTGCTCCCGCTCGCCGGCCTGAGCGAGACCCTCGACCTGATCGGCCGCCAGACCGCCGAGGGCGAGGCCCAGGCGTCCGCCGGCGCGCTGTCCACCAGCGCCCGTGCGGCCGCGACGGCGTCGGCGTCCCACGACGGCGAGGCCGCGATCTACGAGTTTTCGCCGGACCCGAAGGAACTGCTCGACTACCTGCTCCCGCTGACCGTCAAGACCGCCCTCTACCAGACGTTCCTCGACGCCGTCAGCAGCGAGAACGTCTCCCGCATGGTCGCGATGAAGTCCGCGACCGACAACGCCGACAAGATGGTCAAGTCCCTGACCATGCAGTACAACCGCGCCCGCCAGTCCCAGATCACGACCGAGCTGTCCGAGATCATGGGCGGCGTCGAGGCGATGAACAAGTAACGCGCCTGCGCATCATCCCGAGCGCGGTCGAAGGATCCGCCCGCGAACGGCAACGCCACCCCGCCCGCCGCGCGTCACCTCGCGCCGACCGGTTCGTCGTCCGCGGCCGCCGCCGCCGCCGCCGTGACCAGCAGCGGCTGCACGACCTGCTGAAGCTGCTCCACCGCGGCCTCGATCGACGAGACCACCAGCGTCGTCCCCGCCGCCCCCAGCCGCTCCTTCGCCCGTGCCAGGTCCCCCTCGACCGTCCACAGCCCCACGATGATCTTCAGCTCCGGGAACCGCAGCCGCAGCCGCTTGACCAGGTACCGCGCGTGCGTCGCCGCGCCCGGCGGCAGCGCCGAGATGATCACGACCTGCACCCCGCGCTTCTCGACCAGTTCGACGTACTCGCTCGCCAGCCGGTCGACCGACATGTACTCCGCGCAGAACCCCTCGTGTTCCAGGATCTGCGCGACCATCATCGCGCCGATCTCGTCCGCCGGGTCCCGCGCCGGCAGGCAGAGCACGCACCGGTCGTACTTGCCCGCGGCGGCGCCGGCGGCCGCCCCCGAGGCGGCGGCGGCGAGGCCCTCGGTGCTCGTGGCGGCGTCGGCCTCGGCGTCGCTCACCTTCCGCGGCTTCTCCCCCACCTCGTCCACCAGCTCCCGGATCGCCCGCCGCACCACGCCCTGCTTCCGCTCGTCCAGCCGGTCGTTGTGCCAGTCGTCCTCCGCCAGCCGCATCGCCGGCAGCACCACCCGGTCGTACACGTCCACCACGCTCCGCTCCTTCAGGTACTCCGCCAGCAGATCGTCCGCCTCCTCCACGTCCTCCGCCAGCAGCCGCTGGTAGAACCGGTACTTCGGCTCCAGCGCCGGCTCGTCACCGAGCAGGATGTTCAGGAACTCGAGCTGCGGCACGTACTTCCCCGTCACCGCGATCAGCACGGTCAGCGGCGTCGCCAGCAGCAGCCCCGGCGTGCCCCACAGCCACGTCCAGAACACCGCCGAGATCAGGATCGCCAGCGTCGACACCCCGGTCGACGTCCCGTAAAGCCACGGCTCCATGATGTTGTTCGACAGCAGCTCGATCACCAGGAACATCCCGATCACCGCGATCGGCACCGCCATCCCGTGGTACACCGCCAGCGACAGCACGATCGGGAACGCCGCCCCGATCCACGGCCCGATGTACGGGATGAACCGCAGCACCGCCGTCAGCATCCCCCACAGCAGCCAGTTCGGGAATCCCGGGTCGTTCCCGCCCAGCGTCAACCCGATCAGCCACAACCCCAGGCTGATCGCGATCCCGTACGTCCCGTTCACGATGCACTGCGCGATCAGGTACCGGCTGATCTTCGTCGCCGCCTCGTCCATCGCCTGCGTCGTCACGTTGATCCGCCCCTGCCCGATCAGCCGGATCACCCGGTCGCGCAGGTCCTCGCGCCCGAGCAGCATGAAGATCACGAAGATCAGCACGATGCCCGCCGTCCCGATCGGCTCGAGCAGGGGGGACAGCGACGCGAACAGGTTCTTGAACGCGTTCGCGCCCGCGGCGTCCTCCGGCGTGCGGTTGGTGATCACCACCGGTATCGCCTCACCCGACTTCGTCGGGACCAGGCCCTTCTCCGCCGCGCCCCCAGCGCCCGGGAGGTCCCGGATGACGGCCGTAGGCTGGGACGTTGCGTTCGCGGTCGGGGCCGTGGTGGTCGGCTGAGTGGTGGCGTTCGCCGCGGCGTCCTTGATGACCTTCGCCGCCTTGTCGATCGTGCCGCTGCTCGTGAACTGGCGCAGCCAGGTCGCCTTCTCCTCGATGTTCGCCTTGTACTTCGGCAGGCCGTCCGCGACGTCCCTGAGCTGCCCCGCGACCACGAACCCCAGCCCGCCCAGCACGCCCACCAGCGCGAGCACGACGACGATCAGCGCCGGGATCCGCGGCAGCCCGTACCGCTGCAGCCGCGTGACCAGGGGCGCGAGCAGGAACGCCAGCATGACCGCCAGCGCGAGCGGGATCAGCACTTCCTTGGCGAAGTAGAGCGCCGCGACGATCACGGCGATCGACGACAGCATGTGCACGCGGGCGGCCTTGGTCGTGGGGTGGGCGGTGGCCATGTCGGTTCGGTGTACCTCAGCGGTAAGGGCGGCGGGGACGTGCAAAATCGGGACCGATAACTCGACCATCATAGCGTCGTCGGCCGCCCCGTAAGACGCGTCGCGCCCGCCCGCCGACAAATGCCGATATGACGGGTGGAGTACCCCTATGGTCCGTCCACTCTGTGTGATCTGCTTCGTGTTCGCCGTCGCATCCGTCGCGCGCGGGCAGACGACCCGCGCGGCCGACCGGACGCCCCCGCCGGCCACCGCGTCGCGGGCCGCGCCCGCCACCGCCGAGCAGGCGTGGCCCAGGGCGATGGAAACGTTCCGCAAGGCGCTGCTCGGCGGCGACCTCGACGCGATGGACCGCCTGCTCGCCCCCCGCTCCGCCATCCGCCGCTTCGAGGGCCCCCAGACCGAAGGCGCGTGGGAACTGTTCGAGCGCGTGCAGAAGTCCACGCTCGTCGGCGCCCACGCCTACCTCCACCCGCCCATGGTGATGGCCGCCGACCTCAGCGCCGACTTCAAGACCGCCGCCGCCGTCCCCGAGCGCGCCAAGGCCAGGTTCGTCGTCGACGACGAGACCGACATCAAGCGCGCCAACGCCACCGCCGCCCAGTGGATCGGCGAAACGCTCGGCGCCCGCAACGGCACGCCCGTCGGCGTCGTCGTCCTCTGGACCCCCCGCCCCGCCCCGCCCGGCGTCACCCCCGTCTCCGCCGACGGCGGCCACGACGTCGTCTTCGTCCTCTGCCGCGGCGAAGAGGTCAAGCCCGGCGAATACCGCATCACCACCGTCGTCTACGGCCGCCCCACCGCGCAGGATTGAAGCGACCCGGCGCCTCGCCCACGCCGGGTTCGGGGCGCCATCGACGACCCGGATGCCTTCACGCATACCCTGGGTGACCTTCCCGATCCGCGCCCGACCGGATTAAGATGTCCCGCGCCCCGAACCCCCTCGCGCCATGACCATGCACCCTGCCCTGCACAGCTTCGCATACGGCCTCGGCTACCTCCGGGAACAACTCGCTGACGTCGCCCCCGCCGACATGGTCGCACAACCCGCCGGGATCGCGAATCACCCGGCTTGGACCGTTGGCCACCTGACCCACTCCTGCGAGCTGCTGGGCGGCGTGATCGGGCTCCCCCCGTGGCTGCCAAACGACTATGCCGCCCGCTTCGGCACCGGCAGCGTCCCTGTCGCCGACGCCGGCCATTACGAGCCGAAAGATGACGCGCTGGCCGTCCTTCGCGACGCCCAGTCCCGAATCACCCGCGCCGTCGAGCAACTCGACGATGCCCGCCTCGACCAGCCGTTCCCAGACGAGTCCTACCGCGCCGTTTTCCCCACGATTCGCCACGCGCTCACCCAGGTGCTCGTCGGGCACACCGCGAACCACGTCGGACAGCTCATCGTGTGGCGCAAGGCCATGGGCCTGCCGCGAATGGGTCGATCGTTCGAGTGATAGTCGCACGCGCGCGCCGGGCCCAAGCGGCACGCGTCGCGCGTGCGCGTGCCAGGTGCGGCAGCTTCAGATCGACGATCCCCAATCACCCTCGCCCGGTCCAGTTCACTTCACTTCCACCGCGATGATCGTCAGGTCATCCTTCGGCTGCAGGCTGCCCGACTGCGAATCAATCTGTTCCGACAACCCCAGCAGCACGTCCTGCGTCGGCAGGGACCGCCGCCGGTGCAGCTCCTCGCGCCACCGCTCGTTGTCCGCGATGTTCTCCCCGCAGAACGCGACCTCGATCCCGTCGCTGTAGACGAACAGCCGGTCGCCCGGCGCGAGCTGGATCGTCGTAACGGTGAACGGCTCGTCCGGGAAGATGCCGAGCAACGCGCCCGACGCGTCGGGGAACTCGAGGCCGCCGTCGGCCCGGAGCAACGCCGGGGCCGGGTGACCGCCCTTCGCGAACCGGATCTCCAGCGTCCGCGTGTTCACGATGCCGTAAAGCGCCGTCGCGTACGTCGCCTGCGACAGGTTCTGGTCGACCAGCGCCTGGTTCAGCCGGGCGAGCGTCTCGGCCGGGTCGAGCAGGCGGTAGCCGGCCGGCAGGATCTCCTTCGTGACCAGCGCCCGCTTGATGAACATCGTCAGCAGCGCCGCCGGCATCCCGTGCCCGACCGCGTCGCAGATGAAGAACCCCACGTGCTCCTCGTCCAGCCGGCAGACGTCATACAAGTCGCCGCTGACGTACCCGGCCGGCCGGAACAGCGTGTGGAAGTGCACCCGCCCGAGCTGCGGCAGCATCTTGGGCAGAAAGTCCTGCTGGATCCGCGCCGCGAGGCGCAGCTCTTCGTCCAAGCGGTGCATGAAGAACCGCAGCGTCTCGTCCCGCCGGCGGAGCATGTTCAGCTCGACGTTCAGCCCCTGGATCTCGTTCTGCAAGTCGCTCAGTTGATCCAGCACCGTGACCGCCGGCGGCGGCAGGGGGGCCGGCTTGGACGCCGCCGTGGCGACCGGGGCGGGCGCCGGAGCCGGCGCGGGGAGCGGATCATCATCCCTCACCAACCGCATGGACGGTCTGCTCGCGCTGCTCATGGGCCGTGCCCGATCCGGGTGAAACGACTACCTTCCGGCGGCATCGCGTACGGACGATGTGAACCCGCCGATAGGGTCGTCGGCGGATTACGGTGCGGACTTTACGGGTTGTAGCGAAAGCCCCCGACGTTACCGGACGCCGCGCCCACGCCGGAGACCCGTCCCAAACTCCCCCCTTCGCAAAGGTGGGGCAGACATTCTTGTCTGTCTCGCATCGGTGAGCGGGGGCATTCTTGCCCCCCGAACCGATGCGAAGGCCCGCCGATCCGCACGGCTCGCCAGGTGGCGGTCCGATTAGTCCTTCGCCTTCAACCCCTCCGGCAGCTTCAGCGTCATCCCCGCCTTCACCCCCACCGCCTCCGCCGTCCCCTTGTTCAACTCGATCGCGTACTGCGCCGGCCCGTCGCTCGGCACGTGCTTCTCGTCGAACGGCTTCATCTGCTTGATCGACACGATCCGCCCCGCCGCGTCCAGGTACAGGATGTCCAACGGGATCCGCGTGTTCTTCATCCAGAACCCGAGCGGCGCCTCCCTCTCGAACACGAAGATCATCCCGCGGTCCGCCGGCAGCGAGTCCCGCCGCATCAGGCCGTACGTCCGCGTCTTCTGGCTGTCCGCGACCTCCAGCGTGAACGCCTTGCTCCCGATCTGCATCGTCGCCGTCGCCAGGCCCGGGTTCTCCCCCTTGGCCGCCTGGTCGCACCCGGCCAGCGGCAGCAGCAGGACCGCCAGCAGCAGGGGGCGGCGAAACGCGGGGTTCGTCAGGTGAGTCATGACTCCTTCTTGGTCGGGTCCACCTCGAATCCTCGCCGCGGACGCCGCAAGCGCCAAGTCAGGCGCAGATCGATCATCGCCAGCAGCACGATCATCATCAGCAGCACGAACACGCTGAGCCACACCGCCACGAACCACGCGGCCGACGTCTCGACGTCAACCGTGTTGAACCCCGCGTAGAACGCGATCGCCAGCAGCAGCATCACGAACCCCCCGATCCGCCGCAGCCGCTGCCGCCGCAAGTTCAGCGCCTGATCCTCCACCTCGCCGAGGTTCGTCGCCGCCCGGGAGTAGAACATGTAGTACCACCCCGCCGCGGCGACCAGCAGGCTGAACGTAGACGAGAGCGCGGTCATATCGTTGTTATACGCTCTGTCCGAGCCCGAGGATGGATCCAACTTTATCGGACGCGCCCTTACCCCAAGCGCAGCCGCACGAACGGTGCGGGCGTCAGGGGTCAGGCGCGCGCGGTACCGGATGCACCCCCGCCCGATCCAGCAACTGCCGCGTCTCCTTCATCGGGAGCCCGATCACCGTATCCACCCGCCCCCGCGTGCACGTCACGATCGGATCCTCGTCCTGAATCCCGTACCCCCCGGCCTTCCCCTCCCACCGCCCCGACGCGACGTACGCCTCCACCTCGCCCGCCGTCAGCGGCTTCATCCGAACCGCCGACATCGCCGTCGCCGCCGCCTTCAGGTCCCGCTCCGGACACGCCACCGCCACCGCCGTCACGACCACCTGCGTCGTCCCCGCCAGCAGCCGGATCATCTTCCGCGCCTCCTCCGCCGACCCCGGCTTCCCCAGCACCAGGTCCCCGAACGCGACGATCGTGTCCGCCGCCAGCGTCACGTCCCCCGGGTGCAGCGCCGCCACCTGGTCCGCCTTCGCGACCGCCAGGAACCGCGCGCACTCCCGCGGCAGCATCTTGTTCAGGAACGAATCCTCGTCCAGGTCCGCCGGGTGCAGCGCGAACTCGTACCCGGCCTCGCGGAGGAGGGCCTGCCGCCGGGGCGACGCGCTGGCGAGAAGGAGTGTCACGATCAAAACCGCCGTGCCCGCACGCCCGCCGGCGGTGGCACGGCCGGCCCTATTGCTGCTTGACGACCAGGCAAAGGTCGCCCGCCTGCGGCGGCCGCTGCCCGCCCGTCTTGTCGTAATCGACGATCAGCCGCCCCGACGCCGCCACGCTGTTCAGCGTCCCCTGGCACACGACCGTGTTCGTGTCCACGTCGATGAAGTGGAACACCGTGCCTTGGTTCACGTCCTTCGCGTCGATCCCGCTCACCGCCGTCAGCGGCGGCACCGTGTCGTCCACCACCCCCACCAGCGCCTCCCCGCGCGCCGCGTACCGCGCCTTCGCCGCCGCGACCTTCTCCGCCGACGGCATGTTCCTCGGCTGGTTCGCCGATTCGTCCTTGGGCGGCTGGCAGCCGGTCAGCAGAACGGTCAAGACGAGGGTGGCGGCGGCGGCCCAACGAAGGTCGGTCATGATGTCTCCCAGGACAATGCGGTGCGTGCGAATCTCCGGTTGCGCGCGTAGTAAACCACGAACAAGGCGATTCTTGCAAGTGCCGAGTTTGCTCAAGACATCGCCGCCCGCACCGCGGACTCCCCCGCCCCGCTACTTATCCAGCGCCGCGCGAATCTGGGTCAACTTCTCCTCGAACCGCTCCCGCACGATCAACTCCGCCGCCTGGTACAGGCTGTAGGCGTTCGACTCCGTGATGTTGAAGTACGTGTCGATCTCGTCCAGCGACGACCCGAAATTGTGGAACGGCGCGTTCCGCAGCCCCACCGCCCGCGACAACGCGACGTGCGCGATCGTCAGGGGCCGCCCGTCCCGGTCCTCCGTCTGCACCACCCCCTCCGCCCGCAGGTCGGCCAGCACCTTGCGGATCTGGTCCGACGTCATCCCGCTCGGCGCGTACTGCACGATCAGATCCGCCAGCGTCGCCGAACTCGCACGGTTCACCAGCGTCGCCGCCGACAGGTTCGCCCCCACCCCCAGCCCCTCGATCAGCCCGACGTCCCCCCGGTCGCTCAGCCGCGCGTTGTACTGCGTCCCCGCGTCCAGGACCAGCAGCACCGCCCCCTTCGCGTACGGCGCCGGCCGGTTCGCCGCCCGCGCCGCGTCGTTCTCCGCCTTGTACACCTCCAGCAGCGACAGCACGCCCAAATTGTCGTTGATCCCGCCGTCCACGAAGTGCCGGTACTGCTTGAAGATCGTCGAGAAGTCCCGCAGCGTCACTTGGTGCAGCACCACCGGCACCGACGAGCTCGCCGCGCACGCGTACGCGATCGTGAACTTCGACAGATCGCTGTTGATCTTGTCGAACGACTCGTTCGCGAACACGAACCGGTTCCCCGACTGCAAATCCGTCGCGTTGATCAGCAGCCGCGGGCGGTCCGGCCGCAGGTCCGCGAACGTCAGCGACCGCCCGCCCCGCCGGAACAGCGTCCGGTCGAACGCGTTCGCCATCAGGTCCGACCGATCCAGGTCCGTGAACGCCAGCCCGACCGTGTTCCACGGCGTGAACAGCTGGTACCACATGTCCGTCGCGAACCGGTGCGTCAGCTTCCGCTGCACGTCGCCCGGGTTCCAAGCCGCGTCCGGCGCCAGGCAGTAGTACGCCGCCGTCAGCGACCCCCCCGACACCGACGACACCGCGTCCACCCGCTCCAGCAGCCCGAGCCGCTGCAGCTCGAACATCACCGCCGCCGAGAAGTTCGCCGACCGCGACCCGCCCCCGCTGATCGCGATCCCGACGAACCACCCGTCGTTCGCGAACGGCGCGTCCGTCGCCCCGTGCTTGTCCGACCTCAGCAGCAGCGCCGCGTGCGAGTCGTTCACCCGCCGCCGATCCACCGGCGTGTCCACCGGGTTCAGCGGCTCGTTCTGAAACGTCACCCCCGAACACCCCCCAACGCACAGCAGGATCAACAGCAACGGCAACGCCGTAGGGCACCGCCTCACACCTCCCGCCCTCGCCCGTTTGGCGGCGCGCCCGAAGGGCCTCGCCCCCGCCCGTCCCATCAACCGTCCTACTCGGTACATGCAGCGTCCGCCATGTTAGTGAAGCCGATACATCCGGGGGCGCGGGCCACGATCTATACCCGCCACGTCCGTTTCGGACAAACCTCGAGCGGATTGTGGTCGTCGTCGCACCGGCACCGCCTTAGACTTAAGGAAGGTCGCGGCCGCCCCAACCGCGGAACAACGATTGCGACGCCGCCCAGGCGCGCCACGCGAACGGAACGACCCAAAGGAGCACCCCCATGTCCGTCTCCCAGATGCCCACCGCCGCCGCCAGCAAGACCCCCCGCCCCGTCCCCGCCGACCTCGCCTCTCAGGACGGCAACAACCCGATCACCAACCCCCACGTCCGCAAGTGGTTCGACGAGTGCGTCGCCCTCTGCAAGCCCGACAAGATCTACTACTGCAACGGCTCCCTTGAGGAGCGCGCCGCCCTGTTCGAGCAGGGGGTCAACGACGGCGTCTTCACCCGCCTCAACCAGGAAAAGCTCCCCGGCTGCTACCTCCACCGCTCGAACCCGAACGACGTCGCCCGCAGCGAACACCTGACCTTCATCTGCACCCCCAGCCAGGACATGGTCGGCGTCACCAACAACTGGATGGAGACCCGCACCGGCTACAACAAGCTCCGCCCCCTCTTCGACGGCTGCATGCGCGGCCGCACGATGTACGTGATCCCGTTCGTCATGGGCCCGATCGGCAGCCCGCTCGCCAAGGTCGGCGTCCAACTCTCCGACTCGCTCTACGTCGCCGTCTCCATGGGCATCATGACCCGCATGGGCGACGTCGCCTGGCAGCAGCTCGGCGACGACGACGACTTCACCCGCTGCCTCCACAGCGTCCTCGACTGCAACCCCGACCGCCGCTACGTCTGCCACTTCCCGCTCGACAACACGATCTGGTCCGTCGGCAGCGGCTACGGCGGCAACGCGCTGCTCGGCAAGAAGTGCCTCGCCCTCCGCATCGCCAGCTTCCTCGGCAACCAGCAGGGCTGGATGGCCGAGCACATGCTCCTGATGGGCACCACCGCGCCCGGCGGCGAAAAGACCTACCTCGCCGCCGCCTTCCCCAGCGCCTGCGGCAAGACCAACTTCGCCATGCTGATCCCCCCGAAAAAGTACCAGGACGAGGGCTGGAAGATCACCACCGTCGGCGACGACATCGTCTGGATGTGGGTCGACGACAAGACCGGCGGCGTCCGCGCGATCAACCCCGAGGCCGGCTACTTCGGCGTCGTCCCCGGCACCAACGAGAAGACCAACCCCAACGCGATGACCGCCATGCAGCGCGACACGATCTACACCAACGTCGCCCTCCTCCCCGACGGCGACGTCTGGTGGGAGGGAAAGACAAAGCACCCGCCCGCCGAGTGCACCGACTGGACCGGCCAGCGCTGGACCCCCGACTGCGGCCGCAAGGCCGCGCACCCCAACAGCCGCTTCACCGCCCCCAGCACCAACAACCCCGCCCTCGACCCCGCCTGGGACGACCCCAACGGCGTCCCCGTCTCCGCCATCGTCTTCGGCGGCCGCCGCAGCAAGACGATCCCCCTCGTCTACCAGGCCTTCAATTGGCTACACGGCGTCTACATCGGCGCCACCCTCGGCAGCGAGACCACCGCCGCCGCCACCGGCGCCGTCGGCGTCGTCCGCCGAGACCCGATGGCCATGCTCCCGTTCATCGGCTACAACATCCGCGACTACCTCGTCCACTGGATCCGCATGCGCCGCAAGATGAAGGACTGCCCCCGCATCTTCAGCGTCAACTGGTTCCGCAAGAACGAGCGCGGCGATTACATGTGGCCCGGGTTCGGCGAGAACATGCGCGTGCTCAAGTGGATCATCGACCGCAGCCACGGCCGCGCCTACGCCAAGGAAACCATGCTCGGCTGGATGCCCAAGGCCGAGGACCTCGACCTCGACGGCCTAGACATGACCCCCGCCGACGTCGAGATGCTCCAGGCCGTCAACGCCGAAGAGTTCAAGTCCGAGATCCTCAGCCAGGAAGAACTCTTCCTCAAACTCGCCGGCGACCTCCCCAAGGAATTCGTCTTCCAACGCGAACTCCTGATCGCGCGGCTCTAAGAACGCTACGCGATCAGACGTCCATCACCCCTCGGTGCAACGCCGGTGGCGCAGACATTCTTGTCCGGAAGTATAGCGATTACGCAACCCCGCCCAGATCGTAAGGGGCCGAACCAGACGCGTCTGGATGTCGTACTCCGCTGTTGGAGGATGCCGCAGGTGTTAGGTTTTTCTTGTGCTTTCCGAGTCCGGATAGTACCGTTATCGGAGAGTGGGATGGCCTTTTGCCGATAAAGGGATGAGTAACCGCCCGCCCTGCCAGCGGTTACGAGAAGTCGTTAAACCTCTCGGAAAATTTGGCGGAACCCGCCAGAGGACGTGTGTGGACACGCGGGCCTGATGTTTGCAAGGATGCGTCACAGAAGGCGAGGATCGCAATGGCTAGCGCAGTTGATTTCCTGAAGGACATCGAGACAGACGGCGGCGAGGCGTGGAAGCCCGACCACAAGACCGCCATGCAGTGCCGAGACTTGGAAGACTTCCTCAAGAAGGCCATCAACAAGTTCAACCTGATCCGCAGCGCGGACGAAGAGTGGAGCCGGCGTGTGGAAGCCGGGTCGGCAACGTTCGACCCAGCGTTCGCGAAGGAACTGCATCGGCTGTACGAGTGGTGGATGGACCTTTACGAGTCTGGGCTCGACGGGATCGCCCTTTTCGAGAAGCGGCGCTATCCGGTGGAGGGCGCTAACGAGTTCCGCGACGCCTTCTTTACGGCCACGTCCATTCTGCGCACGCCAGTCGAGATGATCATCGAAGCGATGCTTGAAGACCGCGAGTAGGCCATGACAGAATAGGGGCCTGATGACACGGAAGACTTCCAAGGCGGCGCAGGCGGTTCACGACACTCTGACGGCGGGGGTCAAGGCCAAGGTCGATGGACTGTTCGCCCAGATCGCGGACGAACCGGAGAAGATGACGAAGCCGAGAACCCGCGGCCTTCGTCAATACGACCGGCCGTTTTTGGTGGAAGGCGTCCTGTATTTCGTCGTCGTCGGGTTCACGGTGGACAAGGCCAAGGACACCGTCACCATCAGGACGCTCGTGGTAGACGAAATCGAAGGCCCACACTAAGCCGGGGTGTAAACCGCCCCGGCTTTTCTAATCGTCAGACGTTGCGGTAAGTATCATAATACTCCCCATGCCGAAGAAGCGCCCCGAACTCGCCAAGTCGCCGATCATTAAGGCCCTGCCACTCGCCTGCCAGAACGAGACGGCGGCGGTCGAGTTCTTGGAGCAACTGCGGTGGGGCGACACCCCCTGTTGCGTCCACTGCGGCAGCGTCAACGTCTACAAGATGACCGACGCGGAGACCGGCGAGCGGAACAAGCGGTTCCTCTGGCGGTGCCGCGACTGCAAGAAGCAACAGACCGTCCGCATCGGGACCGTGTACGAAGAGTCCCGCCTGCCGCTCCGCCACTGGTGCTACGCGTTCTGGGCCGCTTGCAGCAGCAAGAAGGGCGTCAGCGCCATGCAGATCATGCGGCACTGCCAGATCAGCTATAAGGCCGCGCTGTTCATGATGCACCGCGTCCGGTTCGCCATGTCGCCAGACGCGGCCACCGCGCCCAAGCTGTCGGGGACGGTCGAGTGTGACGAGATGTACGTCGGCGGCAAGCCGCGTTACCCGAACAACACGCCGCGCGGCGAGCACTCGAAAGTGTCCGGCGTCAAGCGCGGGCGGGGGTGCGGGAAGCCGGTCGTGTTCGCGATGGTCGAGCGCGGCGGGCAGGTGCGGGCGCAGATCGTCGCCAAGGTGGACGGCGCGACGCTGGGCGAGGCGATGCGCGAGAACATCGCGCCGGAGTCGCGGATCATGACCGACGCGCTACCCCCATATAAGAAGGCGGCGAAGCCGTTCGCGGGCGGGCATGAGGCGGTCAACCACAAGAAGGGCGAGTACGTCCGGGGCGAGGCGCACAACAACAGCGCCGAAGGGTTCTTCTCGCTACTCAAGCGGGGCATCATCGGCACGTTCCACGCCGTTAGTCGGAAGCACTTGCATCGCTATGTTGACGAGTTCGCCTTCCGGTACAACACGCGGAAGAACACGGACGGGGATCGGGTCGTGATGGCGGTACGGGCGGCAGAGGGGAAGCGGTTGATGTACCGAACGCCAGCTCAGCCATAGTTTCAGCGTGTTTTGAAAATTCCATAATGCGGAAATTCTGCGGCCTTCCCATAGTTAGCATTGACGGGGTTCTGCGTGCGCGCATAATGAGCCCCCATCATGGCGATCGCGAAGAAAGCTGACGAGGTAGCGGACGGGGCGAGGCACACGCCCTACCCGTTCTACAGCTTGGGCAAGGCGCTCGAAGTTGCCGAAGTCGTGCGAGACCTCGGCGGATCAAACGGGGACGTGCAGAAGAGCCTCATCGCGCAGACCATGAAGGTTGAGGAGAGTTCGCCGTCGCTGCTGGGGATCTTGGGCGCGGCTAAACTCTATTCCCTTCTCGAAGGGCGGGGAACCTATCGACTGAGTGAGGTTGCGAATAGCTACTTCTTCCCAACGAGCGAACACGATCGCACGCTGGCCCGATTGCGGATGGTTAAGGCTCCCCCCTTGTTCTCCGCGCTCATCGACAAGTTCGACGGGAACCGTCTGCCGCCGTCGGAAGTGCTGGTGAACATCCTTCACCGCGAGCATCGAATCGCCCAGAGCTGGCGCACCCGCGCCGCATCCCTATTCCTGAGTTCGGTGAGGGACGCTCAGCTAATCGACTCGGCAGGATTCCTTCGGTATAGGGCTACGCTGCACGCCGCAACAAACGGTAGCATGGCTGGCATGAGAGACGTACCCGCAGTTGTTGACCGACCCCCGCAAGAATACCCGCAGGAAGCACGCCCATCCGCCCCCTCCGCTACCGACGTGAGGCCCGACCTCGTCGCGGATGACGTGGACGTGTGGCAGTTCAAGATAGGCGATGACAGCGTTCGGTTGGAAACCAGCCGAGAGCTATCGATATCCGCGTGGCGGAAGCTGCACCAGTATGTCCAAATTTTGAAGCCGGAGGGCACGCCGGAATACTAGCGCAAAAAGAACCCCGCCGCGAGGCGGGGCTGTACGGTGGTGCAGGAAGTACGGTTTCGCGAACCGTGCCGTCAGGCGTCCAACACCTGACGGGGAGCAGTCTCCAAAACTGCTTCCTTCCCGGCATCGCCTTCCGACCATGGCGAAACGGCAAACGCAGCGGCTTTGGGTGCCGCCATCCTGTGCAGGGATTTGCGGGTTCGACTCCCGCTGGTCGGAATGCGGGGGTACGAACGCGCTACGGGTACTATAACCTGTCGCGACGCTGAATGGAATGGCGTGATAGAATCCCCCCCATGCCCAGCAAGAAGCCCCCGAAGCCCAAGCCCGGCCCGAAGCCAGAGACGTTGAAGTTGGAAGGCGACTGGCAGGACGCGATGCGCAAATCGCTGGCGAAGCCGAAGCCCAAGGGCGGGTGGCCGAAGGCGGGGAAGTGAAGAGGCAGCCGCCCGACGACGTTGATTGGTGCTGTCCCGGGTTCAGCGGCGGATATAGGAACGCCGGGCGCAGGGGACTGGGGATTCTGGTTGATTGCCCCGACAACACGCCCCGCTTCCACTTCCAATTCAGGGCGATCAATCGGGGCGACGAGTCACAAGTGCCAAGCACGGCCGTTCCGCTGAGCCTTTGCACGGAAACCGGCCTGCGGTTCTGCCCGTGGTGCGGTGAATTTCTTGCCGAGCGGTATCCCCTAGAAGTCGCCAAAGCCTTGAGTCGCCCCGACCTCAAGATCAGCCTTGCGTAAAGTACCTACTTCCGTTCTTGTCTGCCCTGGTGGAACCTTCCGAACCCCGGCACCCCCTCCCTCGCCGGCGCAAAACAAAAAACCGGCAGGTCGCGTACGACCTGCCGGTTCAATCTCATTCTCATCACAGACGACGAAGGCCTACGCCTCCTTCATCTGCTTCAGGAACCCGAGGAAGTTCTTGTCGTTCCCCTTGTACCCCGGGAACAACTGCGACTGGAACGGGTCGAAGTGGAACAGCCGCGTGATCGTCTCCGCGAACACGTTCCGGTAGTCCGTGTGCACCGGCTGGTACCGCCCGTGCTCCAGGTCCTCCATCCCCTTGTTCACGCCGTAGAACTTCCCGCCGTTGAGCATGTTGCCCATCGCGAGCATGAACCCGCCGCGGCCGTGGTCGGTCCCCTGGCTGCCGTTCTCGTGGACGGTCCGCCCGAACTCCGACATCACCAGCACGACCACCTTGTCCATCCGCTGCCCGAGGTCCTTCCGGAACGCGATCAGGCAGTCCGACACGTGCTTCAGCATCCGCGTGTGGGCGCCCTCGCCGCCCCCCTGGCCGCGGTGCGTGTCCCACCCGCCGTAGTCCGCCTGCGCCACCTCGAGGCCGACGTTCGCCTTGATGCACTTCGCGATCGTCCGCAGCTGGTGAGCCAGCCCGCCGCCCGGGTAAGACGCGTCCGTCGGCGTCCCCGCCGCCTTCTCCAGCGCCTTGATCCGGCTCACCGCGTTCGTCCCCGACATCGTGATGATGTCCCGCGTCATGTCCGCCGTCAGCTGCTTCGCCTCGGCGGTCGCGTTCGGCCGGCTGTCCAGCCGCGACCCCGACACCGGCCCCGCCCCCTCGCGGGCCTGCATGTTCTCCATGTTCTGCGGCGCGTACAGGTCCGCGAACAGCTCCATGTGCTCCGTCCGGTTGTCGCCGGCCAGCACCGGGTAGTCCCCGCGCAACGCCCGCGGCAGCAGCGCCTGCGCGCTCAGTCCGCGGAGCGGCGCGTCGAACGGCTTCTTCGACGCCTCCAGGTACCGGTTCAGCCACCCGCTCGTCACCTTCGCGCTCCCCGGCGCGCCCCGCTCCATGTAGTCCTGAGCGCTGAAGTGCGACCGCGTGTCGTGCGGCGACCCCGCGTTCACGATCGGGACGATCAGCCCCTCCTCGAACAGCGGCGCCAGCCCCGCGAACCCCGGCCCCAGCGCGTAGTAGTCCTCCCCCTTCACCTTCGTCACGCCCGGGCCGTTCTTCCCGGCCTTCTCCGTGATCGCGATCGTCGGGCGGTACTTGTAGTACCCTGCGTCCTGGTACGGCACCAGCGCGTTCAGCGAGTCCGCCCCGCCCCGCAGGAAGATCGTCACCAGCGTCGGCCGCTGCTTCTCCTCCGACACCCCGTTGTCCACCGGGCTCGTCTTCTCGTCCGAAGCCCCGCCCTTGCCCGTCGGAATGTTCGCCCCCGAAGAGCCCAGCTTGAACGGACTGTCGGCCCCGTGGACGAACTGTTCCGTGGTCAGGAACCCGGCGGCCCCGCCCATCACGACCAGGCCGGACGACCGAAGGAAGTCACGACGCGTTGAGTCCACGATAGCCTCCGAAGCAGAAGGTAAGAGACGATTCCCAGATGATTCTACCCGAAACGACCGGCCGTTGTTTAACCTTGCGTCACCGCCCGCCAAACCGCACTGTCCACGCGTTCAGCGGCGTGCCAAGGGCCGCGCTTATTGCTGCTGGAACGACGGCGACCCCATCAGCACGCTGATCGCCTCATTGAGGTCCTCGGTCTTGCGAAGCAGGTCCAGCGTCCGCGTCCCCACGTCCGACCCGATGATCGTGTCGATCAGCCGGTCGTGCAGATCCTTCCCCTTCAGCCCGTTATAGCTCTTGGTGAAGTCGCTCGACACGCTGACCCCCGCCACGCTCCCGCGGAGCAACTTCCACGAGTAGTCCCACCGGCTGGTCAGCACGCCCGCGTCCCGCCACGCCTCGGCCTGGTCGTAGTAACCCGTCGGGTCCTTGCTGTTGTACAGCGGCTGGCCCATCTTCTCGAGCACGGTGATCGTCGCCTTGCCGTCCTCGATGCTCGCGTCCGTCGTCCGGAGCGCGCTGACCGTGAACTCGAACGGCGTCTTGAACTTCGCCCGGTAGTTCGACCGCATCAGGAACTCCGGGCTGTTCACGATCGCCGCGTACGTCTTCGGCAGGTTCTGCCCCGAGGACATGAACGTCGACGCGACCTTCCGCACCAGCGACGGCGGCGGGTTGTCGTTCACCAGGTACCGGCACAGCTTGTACGCGATGAAGTCCGCCGTGTACCGGTGCGTCGCCAGCGTGTACAGCGCCAGCTCGCCCCCCGCGTACCCCGGCTTGATCGTCCCGCCCAGCCAGCTCTTCGACCCCGGCTGGTGCCACTGCTCGTTGAACTGGAACTTGTAGTTCTTGTCGTACGTCCACCCCGTCAGCACCTTCGACAGCTCGAGGACGTCGTTCTCGTTGTACCCGCGGTCGGCCCCGAGCGTGTGCAGCTCCATCACCTCGCGGGCGTAGTTCTCGTTCCAGTTGTTCGCCCGGCTCTTGAAGTTGTCCAGGTACTCCAGCATCGCCGGGTGCGTCGCCGACGCGAACAGCATCTGCTTGAAGTCCCCGAACACGTGCGCCCGGATCACCTTCTCTTCGTAATCCGGCGCCGTCCACGCGCGGCTGGTCTCGTCGTTGTCCGGCGTGTCGATGCAGAAGTGGTTCCGCCAGAACTCGGCCATCACTTCCTTGAACTGCCGCTTCGAGTGCACCGCCCGGTACAGCACGAGCTCCCGGAACTCCTTCCGCAGCTCGTTCTGCTCGCCGTACCTCGGGAACTCCCCCGACAAGTCGACCGGCGTCTGCTTCAGAAACTTGTACCGCTTGCCGACCTCCGCCTCGAGCTTCGAGTCGTCGATCTTCTCCGGCTCCATCTGGGCCTTGACCCACTTCTCCCAGCCCCCCGCCTTCGCCACCTCGTCGATCTCGCCCGGACGCCACCCGAACGACATCCGGTTCAGGACGTGGATGACCTTCTCCTTCTCGGTCAGCGGCGGCCCCTGGAGCGTGACCGCCTCCGGCGTCTTCATCGATTCCGCGATCGCCCCACCCTCAAGCTCCGCAATCCGGATCCGGTAAAGCTCCTCCGTCGTCAGCTTCTTCTTCCCCTCCTTCTTCAACGCCGGGTCGTTCGGATCCACGTCCGCCGCGCGCAACGCCGGCATCGCCACGCCCAATAACAGGGCGGCGAACGTCGCGCAGAAGGTGAATTTCAACCAGAGGTTACGCTTGGGCATCGTTCTCGCTCCGTGGTGGGTCGTCGCCGGATGTCGCTCGTGGTCGGGGCCGTCGGACGCACGTTTTCCTACACCTGCCTGCGCGTCCTTCGGCCGTGCCCGTTACCTGCACTACGGCAAAATAACGCCGCCGGATTCAATACGCGCAACGGCAACAAACTATTAGCGGTTATCGACACCCCGCTCGGGATCCGTCAACAACCGCCGGTCCGCGTCCGCGTTGTAAACCCTCTTTAGCTCATCGATAAACGCTTTAGGGCCGCCCTTCATGTACTTCGCGTCCCCGATCTTCTGCCCCTTGTTGTTCACCATCACAACATACGGATACCCCCGCACCCCGTACAAGTTCGCCATCTCGTTGTTCTGCAAATCCAGCGACTTAGGCCGCTGTTCCTTCTTCCCGAAATCCAGCCGCACCAGCACGCAGTGATAGAACGGCCACCCCGTGAACTCCTCAGTCTCAATAATCTCCTTGTCCATCTTCTGCGAGAACTCGCTGTCGTCGCGGAAGTACATGAACAGGATGCGCTTAGGCTGCTGCGCCACGATCGCCTTCGCCAGCCGCATGTCGGTCAGCCAATCGGTCCCCTTGTACTCGATCAGCGGCAACTCCTTTTGCAGCCGCATCATGAGCGGCTCCATCTGCATCGTGTTCCAGGCCGTGATGCGGGATCGAAGGCTCTGCTCGTCCGGCACGAACATCAGCAACTGCGCGGGGGTGTTGCCGAACTTAAAGTGGGCGGCCAGACGGTTGAAGACCACGGCGTCCTCGGACTTGTCCGTCGCCTCGGGCCACTTCATCGCGTGAAAGCTCGTGTTGACGTTGACCCACCGGATGAACTTCTGGTTCTTCACCAGCTTCTCCGCCTCGGGCAGCATCGGGTCCTTGTCGCCCTTGGTGACCAGCAGCATGACGGGGAGCTTGTGATCCTTGGCGTTCTGGACCGTCGCCTGGAGCCCGCCGTAGGTAACCAGAGGCTCGGTCTCGCCCCGGTTCTTGACCATGTTGTCGAGGAACTCGACCGCCGTCTTCGGCTGGCCGACCGGCTCGTGCGGGTGGAGCTTGACGTTCTCGTACGTCGCGCGGGCGATCACCTCGCCGTCGGAGTCCAGCAGCAGGAAGATCGGGACGACCGACACCTGGTACCTGACCTTCAGGTCCTCGTTCTGCTTCTTGTACAGGTCCTGCTTCTTCTGGGCGGGGAAGTCGGCCTGGAACGGGATCACGTTCTTGTTGGCCCACTCGTAGAACATGTCGCTCTTGAGCACTTCCTTGTCGAGCTTCCGGCCCCACTCGTCCCAGTCGCTGCCGGAGAAGTAGGCCAAAATCGGCTTGTTCTGCTTCTTCGAGAACGCCAGTGCCGCGTTGAAGTTCGGGTTCCACGCCACCGGCTTGGGCTTGACCGCCGGGGGCGTTGCCGGCGTCGTCGGCGCCCCGGGGGGCGCGGCCAAGGCAACCCGGCCGACCAGGAACGACAGCGTCAAAACGACAAGCAGGGGGGTTGGGCGGCGGTGGATCATCATTTTGAAGGAGCTGAATGGTTGGGGAGGCGCAAGGCGGCAGCGGACGTCTGTCAGTCTACCATAGTACTGTTAGTCGCTGCCAAGGTTGCTTTGTTCCCGCGTGGCAGGGCGGGGCACGCGCCCGCAGGTCGTTGACCCGCGGCCGTTGGCGACGGCAGGGGGCCTTCGACTAGACTCCGCCCCCGTGCCAAACCCGCGCTACCTCGTGTTCACCGCCATCAAGGCCGAGTCCCGCGCGATCGCCCGCGCGTTCGGCGTGCGGCCGCCCTGGGGCGCCAGGCCGGCCGAGCTCCCGGGCGGGCGGGTGCCGATCGACCTCTACACGATCGGGGTCGGCGCCGTGCGGATGCCCGACTTGTCCGGTCAGGCGGTCGCCGGCATCGTGATGGCCGGCCTCGCCGGCGCGCTCGACCCGCGCCTGAAGGTCGGCGACGTCGTCGTCGACCAGTCGTCCACCTGGCGCGCCAACCGCCCGAACCACCCGCGCGTCTGGTTCCACGGGGTGGACGAGGTCGTCGCGACGCCGGAGCGGAAGTCCGAACTGTTCGGCCAGACCGGCGCGTCCGTCATCGACATGGAGACCGCGGCCGCGAAGCAGGCCGCCAGGTCGTACAGCATCCCGTTCCTCGGCATCCGCGCGGTCAGCGACACCGCCGCCGAGTCGATCGACCCGGCCGTCCTCCAGTTCGTCGACGCGTACGGCGGGGTGCGCGTCGGCGCGCTGATCGGCGGCGTCGCGCGGCGACCGTCCCTGATCAAAGAGCTCCGCCGCCTCGCCCGGTCGTCCCGCGTCGCACTCGACGCGCTGGGCGCGGCCGTCCGCGCGATCCTCGTGCCGCCCGGTTGATCATCCGTTCCCGGCGCGCGGCGGCGCGGTGCTATAATCCGCACCATGAACCCGTTCCCGCCGTTCGAGCAGATCCGCGACCTGATCCTCCGCGCCAAGGCCGAGGACCTCGGGCCGCAGGGGGACGACGTGACCAGCCGCCTGCTCGTGCCCGAGGCGCTGACGTCCGTCGGGACGCTGTACCAGAAGGAGGTCGGCGTCGCGTGCGGGCTGCCGATCGTCGAGATGGTCTGCCGGGCGTACGACGAGCGGCTGCGCGTCGAGCTGATCCCCGGGTTCCACATGGAGGTCATCGAGGGGCGGTTCAGCGACCAGCGGCAGACGCCGCTGCTCCGCCTCCGCGGCCCCGTGCGGTCGCTGCTCGCCGCCGAGCGCGTCGTGCTGAACTTCCTCCAGCGGATGAGCGGCGTCGCGACGCTGACCAACCGCTTCGTCCGCCGCGTCGAGGGCACCGCCGCGAAGATCTACGACACGCGCAAGACGATCCCGGGCCTCCGCCTGCTCGACAAGTACGCCGTCCGCGCGGGCGGCGGCGAGAACCACCGCGTCGGCCTGTACGACGGCCTGCTCGTCAAGGACAACCACCTCGCCCACGTCCCGCTCCGCGACCTGACCGCCTACCTCCAGCCGATCGTCGACAAGAGCAGGGGGGAGGACACGTCCCGCCTCGTCGAGATCGAGGTCGACACGCTCGAGCAGTTCAAGGAAGTGCTGAAGGTCGAGGGGGTGGACGTCGTCCTCCTGGACAACATGGACTGCCCGCGGATGGAGCTGGCGGTCGGCTTGCGGGACAAGGCGGGGCTGAAGGGGAAGCTGGCGCTGGAGGCGTCGGGCGGCGTCACGCTCGAGACCGTCCGCACGATCGCGCAGAGCGGCGTGGACCGGATCGCGGTCGGCGCGCTGACCCACTCGGCGCCGGCGCTCGACATCGGCCTGGACGTCGAAGAGCCGTGAGCTTCGGCGCCCGCTCCACTTCCTGACGGACCCGGCGGGCACCCCCGTCCCGCCGCGCCGCCGCCGCCGCCGTTGCGGTTATCGGTCCTGCGTCGGTCGCGGGCATCTAGGGTTGCGAGAGGTTTGCGTCCCGCCGCAGGGCACGCCGTCCGCCCAGATTTCCCACCTGTCTTTGACCGCCCGGACTGTGAATCGTAAATCCGGGTTGGTGGTTGTCGCGTGTGAACGCGGTGGCCACCGGATTTGAGGATCCCCGAGAAGGGCTAAGCCGCCGGAAGGCGGCGCCCGGGCTCGACAGGGCCCGGCCCGTTGGTGGCGAACGCGGTGGTCGTATGACACCAAGTTCGCCGCGGCGGTGCGCAAAGCGCCCGGTCCACGCGGCCGCGGGACGTCCGACGCGAGTCGGACGCCGGCGGTCGAAGGGACCGAGGGCGTTGCCGAACGGAGACTCGCGAATGCCTCGCGGCGGGCGCCTAGACCGCGCCCGCGGCGGAGATCGATTCGCGCCACGTCTTATCGGTCCACCCTGTGGATTCTTCAGATCGCTCGACGGAGGTCCGGCCGTGACGGCGCGACGGTTCGCGCCGGCGGTGACGGATCTGGCGGCTGCCTTAAGTCCCCCGTTGTCGTCGCCGATGACGATGGACAAGGAGAGCGGTCGGCCCGCGGACGCCGCGGCCGGCCGTGTCGCGACAGGCGTTGATCCGGCGGCTCCCCGGTCCCCGACCGGGAGGCGGCGTGGAAGCAGCCGACGGAGAAAGGAGAGGCACACACGAGTGCCGCACGCGGCGGGCCCGAGCGACGGGCCGCGGGCGTGCGGGCGAGGCGACCGACGAGGGGCGCAGGCCATTGACGGCGAGACGCGCCCCCCGAGCCCCGCGAGCAGTTGAATCCGTCGGCCCCGGTCCACGCCGGGTCGACGAGCCGCCGACCGATGTCGAACCGAATCGTGGTCCGCAGCCTCGACGGCCGCCGCACGTGCGGCGGCCGGGAACGGGCGGCGACCTGAAGTCAGACGTACGCAAGCAATCTCACAGGAGGCATTGTCCATGCACCGCAGGAACACCAGCAACAAGGGTTTCACGCTCGTCGAAATCCTGATCGTCGTCATCATCCTCGGCATCCTGGCCGCGATCGTGATCCCGCAGTTCACGAACGCGAGCACGGACGCGCGGAAGAACAGCCTGACCAGCCAGCTGCAGACGATCCGCAGCCAGCTCGAGCTGTACAAGCTGCAGCACAACGACACGCTCCCGGACTTCGCCGCGAACGGCTGGACCCAGATGACGTCGAAGACCGACGTCAACGGCGTCGTCAGCGCGACCGGCGAGTTCGGCCCGTACCTCCAGCAGACCCCGGTCAACGCGCTGAACTCCAAGTCCGGCGTGCACCTGATCAACGGCGCCGACCCGACGCTCGGCGCCGACCCGGCCCCCACGCACGGCGGCGCCGCCGCCACGACCGGGTTCATCCTGAACCTGGCGAACGGCAAGGTCTGGGCGAGCAACCAGCACGCGGCCGTGTACTTCGACGAGTCGACCGGCACCATCGTGCCGGTTCCGTAACACCGGGTTAACCGGACGCGCCGGCGGCGGGTTCGTCACCCGCCAGCGGTGTGCCGGCAGGGCGGTCAAGGGTCCTCGCGACCCGGCCCCGTCCTGCCGGCGCCCCCGCCGGCCTTACCGGGTGCCACGCGCCGGCCAGGGCGCGGGACGCTCGGGCAAGTCAGTGTGACCGGGCGGCGGGCGGCCGGGACGTAAAACGGCAGCCGCCGCGGGAGAGAGGTAAGGGGCGGAGGTAGGGCGCGATGGCCGACGACAGCAGACATCCAACCAACCGCCCGGCCGCGGCGGCGGCCGGCCGCCGGACGACCCCGCAGCGGCGCCTGTGCCGCGGGTTCACGCTGATCGAGATCCTGATCGTCGTCGTGATCCTCGGGATCCTCGCGGCGATCGTGATCCCGCAGTTCTCCAACGCGTCCCACGTCGCCCGCGAGAACACGCTCAAGGACGACCTCCGGTACCTCCGCACGCAGATCATCGTGTTCAAGGCCCAGCACCGCGACGTCCCGCCCGGGTACCCCAACGGCAACCCGACGTCGACGCCGACCGAGGCGCTGTTCATCGAGCAGATGTGCAAGTACAGCAACGACCGGTGCGCGACCAGCAACTCCGCCGCCGGCGGTTACACGCTCGGCCCGTACCTCCAGAAGATGCCCGCGAACCCGATCAGCAACAACAGCGCGGTGCTCGTGATCCCCAACGGCCAGCCGATGCCCAAGACGTACCAGGGGCCGGCGTACGGCTGGGTCTTCAAGCCCCAGACGCAGGAGTTGGCCGCCAACTCGGAGCTGAAGGACGCCAATGGCGTTTCGTACATGGACTATTAACGGCCGGGCCCGCCGGCGGTCCCACGGGTTCAGCGTGGCCGAGGGCCTGATCGCGTCCACCGTCCTCGCGATGGCCGTCGTCGGCATCGCCGGCCCGCTCGGCGCGGCCGCCGAGCAGGCCCGGGTCGTCCGCGAGCGGGCGACGGCCCTCGTCCTCGCCCGCGAACTGATGGAGGAGGTCGCCGCCAAGCCGCTGCTCGACGGCGGCACGACCTGCCGCCAGACGCCCGAGGCCGGCGAGACCGACCGCTCGGCGTACGACAGCGCCGACGACTACCACCACTACCAGGACACGACCTCAGACATGAAGGACCTCGCCGGCCGCGGCCCGGGGTTCCCGCCCGACTACGTCTACAAGCGGAAGGTCACCGTCGAGTACCGCACGTCCCCGGCCGGCTCGCCGACCACGGCCGGCGACTTCGGCGTGGTCACCGTGAAGGTCACCACCCCCGGCGGCCAGGCCGTCAAGGTCACCCGCCTGCTGTGCCGGCAGACCCTCAGCTTCTAACCGCCGCGGCCACCGCGATGAAACACCGAAGCCGGACAACCCGACCGACCGACCGACCCGCGCCGCGGCGCGGGCGGCGCGCGCGGCGGCCCGGCATGACCCTGGTCGAGCTCAGCATCGGCCTGGTCGTGACGTCCCTGGTCATGGCCGCGCTGGGCGCGCTGTGGTTCGCCGTCGCCCGGGCGTGGACCGGGGCCGCGCTGCCGCAGGGGGCCGCGCTCACCGGCAACGTCGCCGTCGCCCGGATCGAGTCCACGATCCGCGCCGCCCGCCACGTCTGCCGCTGGCACCCCGGCGCCGCCGACGGCGGCGCGACCCCCGCCGCCTCCGTCTTCTTCTGGCGCGCCGACGACTGGGGCGCCGCCGACCGCGCCGTCCAGTTCGCCGAGCTCGCCCTGATCGAGCACGACCCCGCCGCCCGCCGCCTCTACCTGTACGAGGCCCTGCCCGCCGCCGCGATGACCGCCGACCAGCGGCAGCGGGCGTCGATCGTCCCGACCTGGGCCGAGATGTCCGCCGCCGGCACCCCGGCGGCGTTCAAGGCGTACGACTTCGTCCGCCGCAAGGTCGTCACCGAGGCCGTGACCGGCGCGCTGTTCAACGTCCCGGTCCCGACCCGGGGCGCGCGGCCCGCCCTCGAGTTCACCCTGACCCTCAGCCGCGCCGGCGGCGACGCCCGGCTGTACGGCCTCGCGACGATGCGCGCGCCGTCCACCCGCCCGACCTACTGAAGGCCACCCATGACCACCGACCGCGCCAACCGCCGGGGGATCTCGCTGATGATGGTCACGGCCGTCGTCGCCGTCGCGTCCGTCCTCGGCATGGCCATCCTGTCCGGCAACGCCCTCCAGGCGCAGGCGTCGGCCAACCAGCACCACGCCCTCCAGGCCGACGCGCTCGCCGAGTCCGGGGTCAACCTCGGCCTCTACTACCTCCAGAACGTCCACGACCCGACCAAGTGCCCGATCGGCGTCTCCTCGCTCGCCGCCCCGCCCCCCGACGCCGCCCCGTACTCCCGCACCGGCATCACGATCGGCGCCGACGTCCACGGCACGATCGACCTGTCCGTCCGCCGGCTGTCCGCGTCCCGGTACGCCGTCACGTCCACCGGCCGCGCGACCGGTGGCGTCACGCGGCAGATGTCCGTCACCGCCGACGTCAACTACTACGGCTACGCCGTCATCGCCTCGAACCCGACCACCGGCACGTTCGTCGTCCCCGCCGGATCCACCATCAACGGCGACGTCTACTCCAGCGTCCCCGTCACCAACAACGGCACCGTCTCCGGCCGCATCTTCGCCAACTCCGCCGCCGGCGCGTCCCCGCTCGGCGGCGTCCAAGGCCTGCTCGGACTCGCGCTCCCGGCCGTCCCCCCGGTCCTCCAGGTCAACCACTACGCGACGTACGTCCACAACGGCGTCCCCGGCGTCGCCGAGCTGCTCCCGCCCGGCGGGCTGGGCGACAACGAGACCCGCGGCCCGACCGCGCTGAACCCGGCCGGCGTCTACTACACCGCCGGCCACCTCGCCGTCGGGAACAACGTGACCGTCAACGGCACGCTCGTCGCCGTCGCCGGCCAGGTCCGCGTCCAGGGCGCCAACGTCCGCGTCACCCCCGCCGCCGGGTTCCCGGCGATCGTGTCCGACCAGGACCTCAGCTTCCGCGCCAGCAACGCCACGCTCCAGGCCAACGGCCTGACGTACGTCGGCGGCCGCGTCGTCCGCGGGTCCGGCGGCGTGACCGGCGCCCGCCTCACCGTCAACGGCGCCCTGCTGTTCGGGTCGACCGTCGCCGGCGCCGACCCGGCGATCCTGACCACGATCAACTTCGACCGCGCGCGGGCCGCCGTCCCCAGCCTCAACCTCGCCGGCACCCCCGCCCCGGCCAGCGTCTCGATCGCCTCGTTCACCAACAACAAGTAGCCGAACCCTTTGACAGGAGTCCGACCATGAAGAACGCGAAACTGTTGACCGTCGTGATCGTGCTGCAGTCGATGATCCTCGCCGGCCAGTGGCTCGGCGGCGGCGCGTCGTTCGTCACCCCCGCCCACGCCCAGGTCCCCGACGCCGGCGGCCAGCGGCTCGAGATTATCGGCCAGCTCAAGGCCCTCAACGAGAAGGTGGACAGGCTCCACGCGTTCCTCGAGTCCGGCAAGCTTGAGGTGCGGTCGCGTGCGGCCGATGAGAACAAGGCGGGGCGGCGGTAACCCGCCCCGCCCGCGGCGGCGGCGGCAGGAGCAGCAGCAGCAGCGACGGCGCCCGCGCCCCCGCGCGGGCGCCCAACGGTCGAGGTGTCGGTATGGCGACCACAACGCGAACGAAACCCCGCCGGGCGACCGGTTCGCCCGGCCTCGCGCCCGGGTTCACCCTGGTCGAGATCCTCGTCGTCGTCGTGATCATCGGGATCGCGGCGGCCGTGATCGTCCCCCAGATGGGCTCGCGCGGCGACCTCAAGGCCGCCGCCGCCGCCCGGATGATCATGGCCGACCTGGTCTACGCCCAGAACAAGTCGATCTCGACCCAGACCCGCCACTACGTCAAGTTCGACACGACCGCCGGCGCGCAGAAGTACGAGATCCTGACCGGCGCCCCGCCCGCCTCCCCCGTCCAGCACCCGATCACCAAGGCGCCGACGTACGTCGTCTCGCTCGGGCCGAGCGGCGCCCCGGGCATGGCCGACGTGTCGCTCGGCGACGTCGACATCGAGGGGTCGCTGACGATCGGGTTCGACGAGCTCGGCGTCCCCCACTTCTGGGACACCGCCACGAACAAGGCGGTCGCGACCACCCAGACCGGCGGCAGCACGATCCAGGTCCGCTGCGGCACGTTCACGCTGACCGTGACCGTCGAGCCGTACACCGGCGAGATCAAGGTCGACTGACCCCCGCGCGGAGGCGCCAGCCATGATCCGACTCACCCGAGCACAGACCCTCCCGATCGGCGTCGACATCGGCCACGACAGCGTGAAGATGCTGCAGGTCGAGGCCGTCGGCACGTCGCTCGAGGTCACGGCGGCGGCGAAGATGCCGCTCCCCGCCGAGGCCCGCCGCAACCCCGAGCTCCGCCTCCCGGAGGCGTCGAACCTCGTCCGCCAGATGCTCCGCCAGCACCCGTTCCGCGGCCGGCAGATCGTCGCCGCGCTCCCGCGCGAGATCGTCCACACGAAGAACCTGCGGCTCCCGCAGATGCCCGCCGCCGAGCTCCCGGCCGTCGTCAGGTTCGAGGGCCGCAACGTGTTCCCGTTCGACACCGACCACGCCCGCGTCCACTACCTCGCCGCCGGCGAGGTGCGGCAGGGGGCCGAGGTCCGCCAGGAGGTGATCCTGGTCGCCGCGAAGGACGCCGACGTCAACGCGGTCGTCGAGCACCTGCACCGGGCTGGCGCGGTCGTCGAGTCGCTCGACGTCGAGCCGTGCGCGCTCTACCGCAGCGTCGAGCGATTCATCCGCCGCAAGGAGGACGAGAACGACGTCCACGTCCTGGTCGACGTCGGCGCCCGCCGCAGCCAGGTCGTGATCGGCAAGGGCCGCGAGATCAGCTTCATCAAGCCGATCGACATCGGCGGGTTCCACTTCCACGAGGCCGTCAGCCGCAAGCTCGGGATCACCCCCGACGAGGCCGAGGCCCTCCGCCGCCGCCTCGTCGAGGCCGGCGAGCCCGCCGACCCCGCCGCCCGCCGCGACCCCGTCCGCCAGGCCGTCTTCGACGCCACCCGCAGCCCGATGGAGGAGCTCGGCCGCGAGATCTCCCTCTGCCTCCGGTACTACTCGGTCACGTTCCGCGGCCACCGCCCGACCCGCCTCCGCCTGATCGGCGGCGAGGCGTGCGACCCCCAGCTCCAGGCCCTGCTGAACGCCGCCCTCGTGATCCCGGTCGAGGTCGGCCGCCCGCTCTACAGCGTCAACACCAGCCGGATGAAGCCCGCCGACCGCCGCGGCTCGATGTGCGAGTGGGCGCTCGCGCTGGGCCTCAGCCTGCGGATGACCCAGGACCACTTCGGCCCCCGCGACGGCCGCCCCCGCGACCCCGCGTCGTTCCCCGGCCCCGCCGCGCCGCAGCCCGGCTCGGCCGCCGAGGTCGTCGACCTGACCACCGCCGTCCGCGCCCACGCCGACGCCGGCCCCGAGACCGCCACCGCCACGGCCACGACCACGGCCACCGCGGTCGCGGCCCCACCGGCCACGACGAGCGCCGGCCGACCGCCCCGGAAGGAGCAGGCCCGTGCGTGAGATCGAGTTCCTCCCCGACTGGTACCCCCAGACCCGCCGCCGGCGGCGCATGGTCATCCTCCAAGCGTGGCTGATCCTGCTGCTGGTCGCCGGCATGGGCACCCACCTGGTGCTCGCCGACCGCAACATCAAGGTCGCCGAGCGTTCGCTCGCCGCCCTCCAGTCGCAGTTCGACCAGACGAACGCCCAGCTCGCCGAGATGGACAAGCTCGACGCGATGCGCCGCCAGTGGCGGCAGCAGGAGCAACTGCTGTCCCGCCTCGGGCTGTACGTCGAGGCGTGCAAGGCGATCGACACGCTCGACGCCCTGATGCCCAAGCAGATGTCCCTGACCGGGATCCAGCTCGACAACGAGGAGAAGGTCGACACGTCCGCCGTCGCCACCGCCGCCGGCCGCGCCGGCGAGCAGGTCGTCGACCGCCGCCTGAAGGTCCGCCTCCAGGGCGTCTGCCCGACCGACGTCGACCTCGCCAACTTCATGACCCAGCTGTCCACCGTCCCGTTCTTCGACCAGGTCGGCGTCACCTACGCCCGCGAGAAGGCCGACAACAACCACGTGATGCGGGAGTTCGAGGTCACGTTCGCCCTGAACCTCAACGCCGGCGGGAGCTAGCGACTTACCGATGAGAACCGTGCAAAGCCAGATCGCGTGGTGCGCCCGGGCGCAGTGGACGATGACCGTCATCATGGTCTCGCTGATCGTCCTGTTCCTCGGGTTCGGCTACCGCCCCGCCACCGTGCGGCTCGACCAGCTCAAGGCCGAGATCGCCGACCGCTCCCGCCAGCTCGAGCAGAACCAGGGCCGCGCCCAGAACCTCCCGATCCTCGCGCTCGAGGTCGACCGCCTCCGCACGAAGCTCGAGCGGTTCAACAAGAAGCTCCCGAAGACCCCCGAGCTCGGCGAGTTCATCCTCGACCTGACCCGCCACAGCGAGAAGAGCGCGGTCCGCAAGCTCGTCCACCAGCCCGGCACCGTCCGCAAGCTCGACCTGTACGGGGAGATCCCGATCACGATGAGCTTCGAGGGCGACTTCCAAAACGTGTTCGACTTCCTCCGCAAGCTCGAGGAGATGCCCCGGCTGACCCGCGTCCGCAACCTGTCCGTCAGGTGCCGCGACGGCAAGGCCGGCCTGGTCGACGTCAACATGGCGATGAACATCTACTTCTCGGAGCTGTGATGCCGCACCGGCCCAACCCAGTCAAGCAGTTCGCCGACCGCCTGGCCGCCCAGGCCCGATCCGACCCGAAGAAGGCGACCGTCCTCGCCGTCCTCGTCGTCGTCATGGGCGTCATGTGGGCCCGGCTGGTCGGCGGGTCGGCCGCCGGCCCCCGCGCCGCGACCGCGTCCGACGTCGCCGCCGCCCGCTCCGGCGCCGCCGGCCCGACCGGCGCGCCCGACGTCCTCCGCGGCGCCGGCCCCGCCAACGCCCGGGCCCTCGCGTCCCTCCAAGAGTGGGTCCGCAAGCCGATCGTCCCGCTCTCGCGCAACCTGTTCGTCGTCAACTACGACTACTTCCCGCAGGACGGCAGCAAGCCCGCCCCGCTCCGCGCGCCCCACGGCGACGGATTCTGGGATCAGGTCGCAAAGTCGATGACCCAACGAGCCGATCAGAAAAGGGAACGGGAAGTCCTGGTCGAGAACCTGCGCCTGCAGGCCGCCCAGTTGAAAGTCCAGAGCACCGTGATGGGCGCCTCGCCAAAGGCGCTGATCAACGGCCGATTGGTGGGTGAGGGAGCTGTCGTCGCGTCGTTCCGGGTCTCGAAGATCGAGGCCCGGAAGATCGTGGTCGAGCGCGAGGGCATCAAGCTCGAACTGCGGTTGAACTAATGTGCCGCGCACCGGCAGTGTGGCCGTTTCGTGGCGACGACGATGCCCGTGTCTAGGGACGTCGGCAGGCATGTCCGCGACGCGAACGCGAACGCGAGTCGTCGCGAGCCCGACCGACCGAACTCCCGCCCCGGAGGGGGCGGCGTTTCGAGGAGTGCACGTTATGAAGAAGTGGACCAAGACCGCGGGCCTGCTTTTTATGGCCGCGTCGTCCGTTTATTACGGGCAGGCTGTCGTGGCAGCCCCGGGGAAATCGGCGCCCGCGGCGGGCGGGGCGAAGTCCCCCACCGCCACCGACGTCCGCCTCCTCGAGGAGCTGATCCCCACCGCCCTCCCCGTCGAGAAGGGTGACGCCGCCGACGCCGCCGCCGCCGCCACGCCCCTCACCGCCGACTCCGCCGCCCCGGGCGCGGCCCCCGCCCCCGCCACGACCGCCCCCGCGACGCCCGCCGCCCCCGCCAAGCCCGAGGGCCGCAGCGTCAGCAAGTCCGAGGTCCAGGTCTCCGACGAGGGCACCGTCGAGATCCACGTCAACGACGCCAGCCTCGTCGAAGTCCTCCGCATGCTCTCCCTCCAGTCGCAGAAGAACATCGTCTGCAGCAAGGAGGTCCGCGGCACCGTCACCGCAAACCTGTACAACGTGACGATCCGCGAGGCGCTGGACCAGGTCCTGCACATGAACGGGTACGCCTACCGCGAGAAGGGCAACTTCATCAACGTCTACACGGTGAAGGAGCTCCAGCAGATCGAGGAGGCCGAGAAGCGGGCGACCACCGAGGTCTTCCGCCTCCACTACACCCCCGCCGCCAACGCGATGACGATGATCAAGCCCGTCCTCAGCACGCTCGGGCAGGTCTCCGCCACCACCCCGGCGGTCTCCGGCGTCACGTCCGGCGGCGGCGAGACCGGCGGCAACGGCCACGCCGTCGAGGACATGCTCGTCGTCACCGACTTCCCCGAGAACATCGACAAGGTCCGAAAGGTCCTCAAGGACCTCGACCGCCGGCCCCAGCAGGTCCTCGTCGAGGCCACCATCCTCCGCGCCGCGCTCACCGAAGACAACGCCCTCGGCGTCGACTTCAACGTCCTCGCCGGCGTCAAGTTCAACCAGATCATCACCAACGCCGGCGGCCAGGTCACCGGCGCCAACACCCAGGGGCAGGCGAACCTCCCCCTCGGCACCAACGGCCTCGGCTCCGCCGGCTCCGGCAACAGCTTCACCAGCTCGATCCCCGGCGGCATGAAGGTCGGCTTCGTCTCCGACAACGTCAGCGTCTTCCTCGCCGCCCTCGAGGGCGTCACCGACACCGTCGTCCTCGCCAACCCCAAGGTCCTCGCGCTCAACAAGCACAAGGGCGAGATCATCGTCGGCCGCAAGGACGGCTACATGACCTCCACCCAGACCGAGACCTCCACCGTCCAGACCGTCGAGTTCCTCGACACCGGCACCAAGCTGATCTTCCGCCCCTACATCGCCGCCGACGGCTACGTCCGCATGGAGGTCCACCCCGAGGACTCGTCCGGCGGCCTGACCGGCGCCAACCTGCCGTTCAAGATCACCACCGAGATGACCAGCAACATCATGGTCAAGGACGGGCACACCGTCGTCATCGGCGGCCTGTTCCGCGAGGCCAGCGACTCCGCCCGCAGCCAGACCCCGTTCCTCGGCAACCTCCCCGTCGCCGGCGCCCTGTTCCGCAACCAGCGCGACCGCACCACCCGCGAGGAGATCATCATCCTCCTGACCCCCCACGTCATCAAGGACGACGAGGTCTACGGCAAGCTCGGCGACGAGGAGCTCCGCCGCGCCGACAAGCTCCGCGTCGGCGTCCGCAAGGGCATGATGCCCTGGGGCCGCGAGCGCCTGGCCGAGGGCGAGTACGAGAAGGCCCTCGCCGAGCTCGCCAAGCCCGCCCCGAACAACCAGAAGGCCCTCTGGCACCTCGACTGCGCCACGAACCTCAACCCGAAGTTCCTCGAGGCGATCGAGATGAAGCAGCGGATCACCGGCCGCGTCGTCACCGCGTCCGACAACAGCAGCGTCCGCCTGTTCGTCCGCAACATGGTCCTCAACGACCGCGGCATGGTCACCCCCGCCGCCGGCGCCGACGCCCCCGTCACCCCGCCGCCCGCCGGCAAGTCCGCCGACGCCGACCCGGCCAAGCCCGGCACCGCGGCGGCGGCCGACGCCGACCCGTTCGCCGGCGCCGACGGCGACGACGTCCCCCTCGACCGCGTCGCGCCGGAGCTCCAGCCCGAGGCCGGCGTCGTCGTGAACGCCAAGCCCGCCACCCAGCCGGCGACCACCCAGCCCGCCACCACCCTGGCAGGCAAGCCCACCACCCAGCCCGCCGCCGTCGCCGCCGACAAGGGCGACGCGAAGGGCGAGAAGGGCGAGTCCGCCAAGGCCGACGCGAAGGCCGACAAGAAGCCGGCCGACGACGGCGAGGAGACCCCGTCCACCTCGGTCACCAAGTCCGAGCAGAAGACCGGCGAGGCCGGCACCCCCGCGTTCACGGTCACGGAACTTCCGATCGAAGAGGTTAAACCGGAAGCGCCGTCGGCCGATGACAACAAGTAGAGCGTAGCCCGCAGGATCCCCCCCCGGGGGCCGGACGGTTCAACGCCGCCCGGCCCCCGCTTCGTTTGCCGACCGACACCAGGAGTGCCCACGCCATGCCGATCAAGCCCGCCCTGACCGCGTCCGTCCTCGGCCTCGCCGCCCTCGCCGCCGCCGCCCCCGGCTGCGGCACCAAGGCCCCCGGCGAGAAGACCAACGGCGAGACCCAGAAGGACCAGATGAAGCGGCAGTGGGCCTCCGCCCGCGCCAACGTCATGGCCAACCTGGCGACCGAGCAGTACGACAACGGCAACTTCGACCAGGCCCGCAAGACGTGCAACGAGGCCCTCGCGATGGACCCGGAGAACGTCCCCCTCCGCGTCCTGTCCGCCAAGATCGCGATCGAGCAGGGCAACCTCGAGCTCGCCGACAAGGAGCTTGTCACCGCCCGCCGCATCGACGCAAAGAGCGCCGAGGCCGACTACCTGTCCGGCGTCGTCTGCCAGCGCTGGCAGCGCGCCCAGGAGGCGCTCGACTTCTACCGCTCGGCCAGCGAGAAGCAGCCCAGCGAGCTCGCCTACCTGATGGCCCAGGCCGAGATGCTCGTCGCCCTCAACCGCTCCGACGAGGCGATCAGCCTGCTCCAGGCCAAGGTCGTCTTCTTCGAGCACAGCGCGACGATCCGCGACGCCGTCGGCCAGCTCCTGATGCAGAAGGGCAAGTACGCCCAGGCCGTCGAGGTCCTCCACCAGGCCAGCATCCTCGCCACCGACGACCAGAACATCCGCGAGCACCTCGCCCTCGCCTACGTCCGCAACAAGCAGCACCGCGAGGCCGCCGACCTGATCCACCGCCTCGTCAAGGACGACCGCTACGCCCGCCGCGGCGACCTCTACCTCGCCCTCGGCGAGTGCCACCTCCAGCTCGGCCGCCCGCGCGACGCCCGCGACGCGTTCGACACCGCCACCCAGTGCGACCCCCGCAACGGCGCCGCCTGGATCGGCCTCGGGAAGGCCGCCCTCCAGCTCAACGACCTCCGCCGCGCCGAGGTCTCGCTCAAGCGCGGCCTGTCCGCCGAGCCCGGCAGCAGCGAGGCCAACCTGCTCGTCGGCTACGTCCGCCTCCGCCAGAACAAGTTCGACGACGCCCTCGCTTCCTTCCGCAAGGCCAGCGCCCTCGACCCCGCCGACACGACCAGCCTCTGCATGATCGGCTACGCCCTCGAGAAGACCGGCCGCAGCGACGAGGCCCTCCGCCACTACGCCCAGGCCCTGAAGATGCGCCCGGGCGACGAGCTCGCCACCCGCCTGATGGCCGACATCCGCCTCGACCAGTAACCCCCCCGAGGATCCGCGTCGCCCCACAAGGCGCGCGCGGGCGACGCTGAGACGCGTTCGGCACCGACCGGCCGTCCGCTTCCGACCGACCGACCGACCCGTTCAACCAAGGGTGACCCTCGTGCGACGCGGCTCCGTCATCTTCGTCCTCTGCCTCGCCCTCCTCGGCGCCGCCGCCGCGTGCCTGCAGAAGCTCCCGGCCACCCCGGTCGCCGAGGCCGGCGGCGCCCGCCTCGACCACCTCGCCTGCGTCGCCTGCGTCCTGCTCGCCGCGCTGCTCGGCCTCGCCGGCATGTTCTGCCTCCGCGCCGCCTGCGGCCGCCTCGCCCGCACCGCCGCCGCCCTGACCGCCGCCGACCGCGCCGCCCTCCTCGAGGCCCCCCACCCCGACCTCCGCCCGCTGACGTTCGCCGTCAACGACCTCGTCGAGCAGGCCCGCGCCACCGTCGCCCGCGCGATGCTCCAGGTCAAGGAGCTCGAGATCCAGCTCAAGGTCGCCACCGCCGAACGCCAGCACGCCGAGGCGATCATCTACTCGATCAGCGACGCCGTCCTCGTCACCGACCCGTTCGACGACCTCGTCCTCGCCAACGAGTCCGCCGCCCGCACGTTCGACTTCGACCTCGACCGCGCCCCCCGCACCCCGGTCGCCGACGTCCTCAAGGACCCGAAGATGATCGAGATGATCCAGGAGATGCGCCAGAGCAACAGCAAGTCCGGCCGCCGGATCGTCGAGCACCACGTCCGCACCCCGCTCGGCGGCCGCACGTTCAAGGTCACCCTCTCCTGCGTCGCCGACCTCCCCGGCGCCCCCACCGCCGCCGCCGCCCCCGGCGGCGACCTCCAGCCCGCCGGCGTCGTCGCCGTCCTCCACGACATGACCAAGGAGAAGGAGGTCGCCGAGATGAAGAACGACTTCGTCTCCAGCGTCTCCCACGAGCTCCGTACCCCGCTCGCCTCGATCAAGGCCTACGTCGAGATGCTGATCGACGGCGAGGCCGACGACGAGAAGACCACCCGCGAGTTCTACGACGTCATCCAGAACGAGGCCAACCGCCTCTCCCGCCTGATCGACAACATCCTCAACATCAGCCGCATCGAGTCCGGCCTCGTCAAGATCAACAAGCAGCCCCAGAGCCTCACCGTGATCATCAAGGAGGCCCTCGAGGTCATCAGCCCCCAGGCCGGCCAGAAGCAGATCGCGCTCAGGGAGCAGCTGACCCCCGTCTTTTATCAGACGCTCGCCGACCGCGACATGCTCTACCAGGCCGTCCTCAACCTCCTGAGCAACGCCGTCAAGTACACCCCCGAGGGCGGCCAGATCGCCGTCGAGACCCTCGTCGACGAGTCGAAGAAGATCGTCATCACCCGCATCGCCGACACCGGCGTCGGGATCCCGCCAAAGGACCTCCCCTTCGTGTTCGATAAGTTCTACAGGGCCGAGGCCAACAACCGCATGGCCAAGGGCACCGGCCTCGGGCTCTCGCTGGTCAAGCAGATCATCGAGGGCGTCCACAAGGGCCGCATCTTCGTCGAGAGCCACGTCGGCAAGGGCAGCTGTTTCGGATTCGAGCTCCACCTGGCCGAGTAGTCCGACCCGCGCCCGCAGGGCGGAACCGCGACAGACACAGAGAGAGTGAGCACCCCATGAACGAGAAGCGCATCCTGGTCGCCGACGACGAGACCCACATCCTCCACGTCGTCTCCCTCAAGCTCCGCAACGCCGGCTTCACCGTCGTCACCGCCCGCGACGGCCAGGAGGCCCTCGAGATGGCCCAGGCCGAACGCCCCGACCTGATCATCACCGACTACCACATGCCCCAGCTCTCCGGCATCGAGCTCTGCCAGCGGCTCAAGCAGGACCCCGCGACCAGCGGCATCCCCGCGATCATGCTGACCGCCCGCGGCTACCACCTCGACCCCGCCGACACCGAGCAGAGCGGCATCCTCCGCATGCTCAGCAAGCCGTTCAGCCCGCGCCAGCTCCTGTCCACCGTCACCGAGGTCCTCGAGCAGCAGGCCGCCGCTTAACGCGCGCGGCGCCCCCGGCCCGTACCCCGCTCCCCGACAACCGACGACCGACAGTCACGGACCACCCATGCCACTCCAAGCCCCCAGCAACGCGACCCCGAGCAACGCCGGCCCCGCCGGCGCGATCGCCGCCGCCGCCGCCGCCGCGCCCCCCGCCGCGACGATCTCCCCCGCCGCCCTCGACAACCTCGCCGCCCGCTTCCGCCCCGGCGGGCTGTTCCTCGTCGTCCTCGCCCCCGACGGCAAGGTCCGCTACCACGACCCGTCCGCCTCCGCGTTCCACCTCCGCTACGTCCTCCCCCAGCTCGCCCCGACCGACGCCGCCGCCCCCGTCGACCCCGCGGTCACCGACAAGGCCCGCCTGACCACCGCCGCCAGCGGCGTCTGCACCTGGAACCTGCTCCCCGGCGCCGCCATCGCCGCCTTCCCACACGTCGAACGCCGACACCTCGCCGGCATCGTCCTCCTGATCGCCAAGGCCCCCGACTTCCGCCTCGGCGAGGACGTCGTCCGCGTCTGCAGCCGCCTCGGCCTCGACGGCATCTGGCTCGCCCAGCAGGCCGACGACCTCGCCGCCTACGACGACCCCGCCCTCCAGCGCCAGGCCCGCCTCCTCCTCTCGATGATCCGCGACCAAGCCCGCCTCGCCGGCCTCGAGCAGGAGCTCGACTCCCTGTCCGGCCAGCTCGCCAACACCTACGAGGAGCTCTCGCTGATCTACCAGATCAGCAGCGGCATGAAGGTCAACCGCCGCGCCGCCGACTTCTTCAAGCAGACCTGCCTCGACGTCATGGAAGGCCTCGGCGTCCGCGGCATGGGCGTCGCCCTCTGCGGCGACAAGGGCGCGTTCGTCGACCCCGCCCTCTACGGACAGCTCGCCCTGACCCAGCAGCGCCTCCGCCACCTCGGCGCCGAGCTGATCCGCCTCCTCCGCGACCGCAAGGCCCCGCTCCTGGTCAACGACCTCGCCCGCGACAAGCACTTCAAGTGGCTCGCCGACGACGCCCGCCAGCTGATCGCCGTCCCCCTCCAGCGCCAGGACGAGGTCCTCGGCTGCATGTTCGGCCTCGACAAGCACGCCGGCGAGTTCGACTCCGTCGACGCCAAGCTCCTGAACTCGATCGCCAACGAGTCCGCCATCTACCTCGAGAACGCCAAGCTCTTCGAGGACGTCCACGGCCTGATGATGGGCCTCCTCCACGCCCTGACCAGCGCCGTCGACGCCAAGGACGCCTACACCTGCGGCCACTCCGAGCGCGTCGCCCTCCTCAGCCGCCGCCTCGCCAAGGAGATCCGCCTCCCCGACAACCAGGTCGAGCGCATCTACATGGCCGGCCTCCTCCACGACGTCGGCAAGATCGGCGTCCCCGAGGCCGTCCTCCAGAAGACCGGACGCCTGACCGCCGAGGAGTTCGAGCAGATGAAGCGCCACCCCGGCGTCGGCGCCCGCATCCTGTCCGACATCAAGCAGGTCGAGGACATCATCCCCGGCGTCCTCCACCACCACGAGCGCTACGACGGCAAGGGCTACCCCGCCGGCCTCTCCGGCCAGAACATCCCCCTGATGGGCCGCATCATCTGCCTCGCCGACTGCTTCGACGCGATGACCAGCAACCGCACCTACCGCCGCGCCCTCCCGCTCGAGGTCGCCCTGTCCGAGATCCGCCGCTGCTCCGGCACCCAGTTCGACCCGACCCTCGCCGAGGCCTTCCTCCGCATCGACATCGACCAGTTCCGCGAACTCCTCGCCGACCACCAATCCCAGGCCCGCAAACGCCTCGACCTACAGGAAACCCTCCGAGCCGCCTCCTAACTGGCAACCAGCAACCAACAACCAGCAACTCCAATGTCCCTCAAGTGCGAAGACTACAACAACGTCTGCGTCGTCTCCCTCGACGGTGACCTCGTCGGCGACGTCAACGCCGCCGTCCGCAAGGCCGCCGACGACCGCATCGACCAGAAGCAGGTCGTCGACTTCGTCATCGACTTCGAGAAGGCCGGCTTCTTCGACTCCGAGGGCCTCGAAACCCTCCTCTGGCTCAAGCGCCGAAGCGAGGACCTCTTCGGCCAGCTCAAGCTCGTCAACCTCGACGACAACTGCAAGAAGATCCTCGAGATCACCCGCCTCGAACACCGCTTCGAGTGCCACCCCGACCTCCCCGCCGCCTTGAAAACGATGAGATGAGAGAGGAAGTTTCTCGTTGCGAATCGCTAGTTGCTGGACTGGGCAAAACTAGCAGCTAGCAACTGGCAACCAGCAACTACCTATGATCGCCACCCTCGAACGAAAACCCCTCGGCCAGCTCCTCCTCGACCGCGGCCTCGTCAAGCCCGAGCAGCTCGAACGCGCGCTCGACGAGCAGCGCCGATCCAACCACCAGAAGCTCCTCGGCGAGGTCCTCGTCGAGCTCCGCATCTGCACCGAGGACCAGATCACCGAGGCCCTCGCCCAGGCCTACGGCGTCCCCTACGCCCGCATCAGCCCCCGCATCGCCGACCCCAAGGTCATCGCCACCCTCCCCAAGGAGTTCCTCGAGAAACACCAGGTCCTCCCCCTCTTCCTCGTCGACGGCCTCCTGACCGTCGCCGTCCCCGAACCCGCCAACGTCTTCCTCGTCGAAGAAATCGAACGCCTCTCCGGCTACCAGGTCCAGGTCGTCGCCGCCACCGTCCGCGACATCCGCGCCACCCTCCAGGCCTACCTCCCCAACGAGTCGGTCTTCGTGATCGACGACATCATCGAGGACGTGAACCCCGAGGAGTTCACCGTCATCGACCAGCCCGTACAGGACATCGGCAACATCGAGCAGATGGCCGGCGACTCCCCCGTCATCAAGCTGGTCAACTACTGCATCTACACCGCCGTCAAGGAAGGCGCCAGCGACATCCACGTCGAGCCCGGCGACAACTGGCTCCGCATCCGCTACCGCATCGACGGCCGCCTCTCCGAAAAGCTCCGCCCGCCCTACCAGATGCACGCCGCCATCACCAGCCGCGTCAAGATCATGGCCGGCATGGACATCAGCGAACGCCGCCTCCCCCAGGACGGCGGCATCCACGTCCTGATGGACAAGCGCCCCGTCGACCTCCGCGTCTCCACCATGCCCGGCAAGAACGGCGAAAAGGTCGTCATCCGGATCATCGACAACGACCGCGCCAGCGTGAACCTCGAGAAGCTCGGCTTCGGCTACGACACGCTCAAGCAGTGGCGCAAGCTGATCGCCCTCCCCAACGGCATCCTCCTCGTCACCGGCCCCACCGGCTCCGGCAAGTCCACCACCCTCTACGCCAGCCTCCAGGAGCTCAACAACGACGACGTCAACATCTGCACCGTCGAGGACCCCGTCGAGTACAACGTCGCCGGCATCAACCAGTTCCAGGTCCACGACAAGGCCGGCTTCACGTTCGCCAACGCCCTCCGCGCCCTCCTCCGCCAGGACCCCGACGTCATCATGGTCGGCGAGATCCGCGACCAGGAGACCGCCAAGATCGCCGTCCAGGCCTCCCTGACCGGACACCTCGTCTTCTCCACCCTCCACACCAACGACGCCCCCGCCGCCATCACCCGCCTGTTCAACATCGGCGTCGAACCCTACCTCGTCTCCGCCTCCGTCGCCGGCGTCATGGCCCAGCGCCTGGTCCGCAAGCTCTGCCAGGCCTGCAAGGAGGCCTACGACCCCTCGATCAACGAACGCCGCCAGCTCGAAAAGGCCACCGACAACGTCACGAAACTCTACCGCCCCAAGGGCTGCCCCCGCTGCCGAAACCACGGCTACACCGGCCGCATCGGCATCTACGAGCTCTTCGTCCCCACCGACGAAATGCAGGACAAGATCAGCTCCGGCGCCCCCCTCAACGAGATCCGCGACCTCGCCCGCGCCAGCGGCATGAAACCCCTCCGCGTCGACGGAATGGAAAAAGTAAAAGCCGGCATCACGACGCTAGACGAAGTCTACCGCGTCACCGCCTAAACCCGATCACGCGCGCGCGCGCGCACGCTCCCCCTCTCCCGGTACTCCGGGAGAGGGCCGGGGTGAGGGTTCGCGCCGCCCACCACCGAGCCCCACCTGCGGCCGCCTCGCCCGTCTCGTCATTCGACCTTCGTCATTCGCCATTGATTCGAGCTTCTGGTTTCGACCTTCGGGTTTCCACCCCCCCCCGGGTTTCCCACGCCTTGACACCCCCCCCGCGCCCCGCTATCCATGTCCCATGGAACACTCCAAGATCGTCGCCGACGGCATCACCTTTGACGACGTCCTCCTGATCCCCGCCTACTCCGACTTCGTCCCCACCGACGCCGACACCCGCACGAAGCTCACCCGCGCCATCGAGCTCAACATCCCCCTCCTGTCCGCCCCCATGGACACGGTCACCGAGTCCGCCCTCGCCATCGCCCTGGCCCAGGAAGGCGGCATCGGCATCATCCACAAGAACCTCTCCGCCCAGAACCAGGCCCGCGAGGTCGAGAAGGTCAAGCGCTCCGAGAACGGCGTCATCGTCGACCCGATCACCCTCCCCCCGACCGCCACGATCGGCACCGCCCGCCGCGTCATGCGCGAGTACAACGTCAGCGGCATCCCGATCGTCGACGGCGACGTCCCCACCGACGGCGAGAACCTCCGCGGCCCCGCCCACGCCGGCCCCAACGGCAACAACAAGCCCCCGCGCCTCCTCGGAATCATGACCCGCCGCGACCTCAAGTTCCAGGAGGACGACGACCGCCGCGTCGGCGACGTCATGACCCGCGAAAACCTCGTCACCGCCCCCGAGAACACCTCCCTCGAAGAAGCCGAGCGCATCCTGTTCAAGTCCAAGGTCGAGAAGCTCCTCCTCGTCGACCGGCAGGGGGGCCTCGCCGGTCTGATCACGATGCGCGACATCGACAAGCTCCACCAGTACCCCCAGGCCTGCAAGGACAAGCGCGGCCGCCTCCGCGTCGGCGCCGCCACCGGCGTCCGAGACTTCGAACGCGTCGAGGCCCTGATCAAGGCCGACGTCGACGTCGTCGTCGTCGACACCGCCCACGGCCACTCGAAAAACGTCCTCGACACCGTCCGCGAGATCAAGCGCCAGTGGGACATCCAGGTCATCGCCGGCAACATCGCCACCGCCGCCGCCGCCAAGGACCTGATCGACGCCGGCGCCGACGCCATCAAGGTCGGCATCGGCCCCGGCTCGATCTGCACCACCCGCATCATCTCCGGCGTCGGCGTCCCGCAGATGACCGCCATCTTCGAAGCCACCTCCGCCGCCATCCCTGCCGGCGTCCCCGTGATCGCCGACGGCGGCATCCGACAGTCCGGCGACATCGCCAAGGCCATCGCCGCCGGCGCCAACACCGTCATGCTCGGCTCCCTCTTCGCCGGCCTCGACGAGTCCCCCGGCGAGCTCGTCATCTACCAGGGCCGCCGCTACAAGACCTACCGCGGCATGGGCTCCATGGGCGCGATGATCCAGGGCTCGAAAGACCGCTACGGCCAGGCCGGCGTCAAGAGCACCAACAAGCTCGTCCCCGAAGGCGTGGAAGGCCGCGTCCCCTACCGTGGCCCCCTCGGCGACTTCGTCTACCAAATGGTCGGCGGCCTCCGCGCCGGCATGGGCTACTGCGGCGCCAGAAACATCGAAGACCTCCGAACCAAGGCCAAGTTCGTCCGCGTCACCGGCGCCAGCATGGCCGAGTCCCACCCCCACGACATCCACATCACCAAGGAAGCGCCCAACTACTCGGTCGAGTACGCCGGCTCCGAAACCAAGTAACCCACCGGCGTGCTCACTTCAGCGAGCATGCTCCGCCACCTTCCCCCCTCGCCCGGTACTCCGGGAGAGGGCAGGGGTGAGGGCCCCTCTCGCACCCCCTCAACGCCCACCCTCGCCAACCCCTCACCATGAACGAAACCTGGACTCACCCCCACCTCGGCACGTTCACCTACGACAGCGACGAGTGGGTCAAGCTCGTCGACGCCCCCGCCTTCAACGCCTTCACCCTCGACCAGCACGCCGACGGCCCCCCCACCGGCAGCTTCCCCCTCATCTTCGATTGCGACGGCGAAGAAGACCTCCCCACGCCCGCTGACATCGAACTCGCCACCGCCGTCCTGTCCAACCCATCCGCCCTCGTCGCCAGGATCGTCAACGCGCTCTGGGACGACTTCAACGGCCGCGGCCCCGACTCCGGCATGTGGTGGCACGGCGACCTCGACCAGGTCACCGAGTGCATGACCGAGGACCGCCTCCCCGCCCCCACCCGCGCCCCAGACCTCTTCCCCACCATGCGCTTCAACCGGATCGCCATCCGCAAGCAGGTCGACGGCCACGACAAGCCCCTCGCCGAACTCCGCTTCTGGGCCGCCTTCGAAGAAGAACACGGCGTCGGCATCCTGACCGACGGCCACTCCGTCCTCGGCACCGGCTACAGCCACGGCGTGACACTCTTCAAACCCCAATAGCCCGTCCCTGTTGCGCCCTCAACACCCTCCGCGCGCAACACCCATTTACGAAAAATCTCCCACCCCACCCCCGAAAACCCCAGAAATTCACCCCTTTCCCCCCGCGCGCTGCGCCCCGCGCGTCTCCGGCGCGCAACACCGCCCCTATATGTAGATGACCGCGCCAGCAGTCCCTCCTTCCTCCGTGGCGTCCCCCCCGCAGCCCCTCCGCGCCTCCACGCTCACCCCGCTCCCCCCATCGCCGCACCGCCCGGCGGCCGCTCGCGGTTTCGCGGATCAACCCACCCCCGGGACCCACCCGGACCTCCCAGGGACCCCTTCGGGACCTCCTTGGGACCTCTTCGGGACCCGGTTGGGACCTCTCCGGGACCTCCTCGGGACCCGCAAAGGACCCGCTTTTTCGCCCCCACCGCCGACTCGGCCCGCCATAACTCTCGCGGCCGCCAACACCTGCGTCCCCGCCCACCCCCGCCGCACCAACTTTTTAGCGACCCTCCCCCCCGGGCCACCCCAATCCCACGCTGAAAACCGCGACCGCCCGGCCTCCCCCGCCGCCCCCTCACTCCAGGTACGGCTCGTCCTCCAGCTCCCGCACGTACGCCAGCGCCTCCTCCACCGTGCACACCGCCACCCCCGTCCGCCGCCCCGCCCGGTCGCACTCCCCCAGCAGCAGCAGGTCCTCATAGTCCGGCGACTCCTCCAGCCGCAACCGCGCCCGGTGCCCGAGCGTCCCCTCGAAGATCGCGTGCGCGTCCATGTGGTGCGCGATCAAAAACTGCGTCCGCTCCGTGATCGACCCCTCCAGCGACGCCAGCCCCGCCGCCACGTGGTCGTGCCGGTCGATCCCCTTCCCCACGTCGTGCAGCAGCGCCGCCAGCAAAAACTCCTCGTCCCACGGCAGCCGCTCCCGCGCCAGCTCGAACACCTGCAAACTGTGGTACAGCGCGTCCCCCTCCGGGTGCCACGCCGGGTTCTGCTTCACCTCCTCCAGCGGCTTGAGCAGCATCCGGAACAGCTCGAACCGGTCCACACCCTGCCGCACCTCGTCCGCGTCCCGATCCAGGTCCGCGTCCGGGTACTCCTCGCGGAGGAACCGCTCCAGCTCCGCAACGCTCGCCCGCTCGATCGCCTTCCCCGTGATCGAGCTCTTGAACACGTAGTGCGCCAAGTCCGCCGCGTACACGGTCAGCTCGAACGCGAACCGGTCCCGCACGTGCACGTGCGTGAACACCCGCTCCTCGCCCTGCTTGACCACCCGCTTGTGCTCGACCTCGTACTCGAGCCCCTGCTCGTCCAGCACCGCCGTCACCCCGGAGACGCCGTTGGCGAACACGTGCAGGTCGATGTCCGACCCCTGCCGCGTGTGCCCGGTCAGCGTCGACCCGATCAGCCGCGGGCGGAACTGCGCCAGCAGCCGCATCATCCGCAGCGCCGCCAGCCGCATCGCGCGCAAATTCTTCGTCCGCGCGTCCCCCTCGTACAGGTTGGCCAGCGCCTGCACCTGCTCGCGGATCTCCGCGTTCGATGGCAAATCGTGCGGCTTGAAACGGTAATCCAGTCCGAGCTGGCGGGCCGCCTTGCGCTTGGCGGTGAAGTACTCGGACTCCGAACGGTCGTACATCAGCCGCGCTGCGAGCAGCGCGATCTGCTGGCGGATGCGTGCATCGGGCATCGTCCTGTCTCGCCGCGGTTATCAGGCCCCAAGCGTGCGGCGGTGGGCCCAGCCGGGAGAACCCCCCGGCCGATCCCCCGATCCTCCCCGCCCGCGCCGGTCCTGGCAAGCCCCGAAAAGAATCGCCCGCCCCGCCAATTTCGCCGTCGACGCCCCGCTGAGGACGGTGCTAGCATCAGCTCATCGGCAACAGCAGCCGCGACCGCACCGGCCACCGAGGTCGACGCGGTTCACGCCCACTAACCTCTCCGGGCCGCGGCTGTCTTCACCTGCACGAAGAGGTCATTTACACGAAGGAGACCCAGATGGCGAAGAAGAATTGGATCATCGCGGCGGCATTGGCGTTCGGCACCACCGGCGCGCTCGCCCCGGTCGAGGCGTTCGGCCAGAGCAAGGAAACCCGCGCCGCCCGCGCCCGTGAGGCCAACCGCGACGCGAAGGAAAAGAACGAACAGGTCCGCTTCCGCGAGCTCCCCAAGGGCGTCCAGGAGACGTTCGAGAAGGCCCGCAAGGACGCGACCGTCCTCTCCTACTGGCACGTCGTCCGCGACGGCAAGGAGTTCTACCGCGCGATCGTCGACACCCGCGGCACCAACACCGTCCTCCGCGCCAAGCCGGGCGGCGAACTGCTGACCAAGGAGGACGCCGGCGACGAGGCCGACGACGCCGTCGCCAGCAAGTCCAAGGGCGTCAAGCGCACCGCCCGCCTCGCCCGCGACGAGACCGAGGGCGACATCGTCGACTTCGACCGCCTCCCCGGCGAGGCCAAGACCGAGATCGGCCGCCTCGCCAAGGGCGACAAGGTCGACGAGGTCGTCAAGTACAAGCACCGCGGCCGCACCATGTACCGCGCCGAGGTCGGCGAGGGCCGCTACACCCGCTACATCCGCGTCAGCGAGGACGGCAAGGTCGACGGCGTCCGCGGCGACATCGACCCTGGCGAGAAGGTCGACTTCAACCGCCTCCCCGGCGAGGTCAAGAGCAAGATCGGCGCCCTCGCCAAGAGCGGCAAGGTCGACGAGGTGATCGAGTACAAGCGCGGCGGCAAGACCTACTACCAGGCCGAGGTCGACCCCCAGGGCAGCGGCAAGTCCTACTTCTTCACGGTCGACGACAACGGCCGCGAGGTCGAAGGCCTCCCGCGGTTCGACTGACCCGCGACCGCCCGCCCCCCCCATCCCGTGACCGCACCGCGAGGACGCCCCACCCCGGGGCGTCCTCGCCCGTTCCACGCCCGCCCCGCCCCGCCCCGCCCCGCCCCCCGCGCCCCCCGCGCGCGTGCTACAATCCGCCGCCGCCCCGACCCATGACCGACATCCACCTCGCCATCGCCGTCGTCGTCACCCTCTCCGCGGCGGCGGGCGTGTCGGCGTACCGCGTCGCCCGCCGCGGCCGCCGCCCGGTCGTCCTCGCCAGCGCCGCCGTCTGCGTCGCCGCCCTCGTGCTCAACGTCGCCTACTGGCGCCACAGCCTCTGGCCCGCCCGCGTCTGGCCCTACCCCAACCTGATCGTCTTCGCCGACCCCAACCCGCTCCTCGTCGGCCTGCTCGCCGGCCTCGCCGCCGCCGCCATGCCCGGCGCCCCCTGGCGCCGCGCCGTCCTCCTCGCGCCGCTCGCCGGCCTCTGCGTCTGGGGCTCCTACGCGCCGCTGTTCGCCCGCCCGCCCGAACTGCACAACACCTGGCGCCGCGGCGTCTGCCGCCAAACCTCCCCCGCCTCCTGCGGCCCCGCCGCCGCCGCCACCCTCCTCGCCGCCCACGGCATCCGCACCAGCGAACAGGAGATGGCCCGCCTCTGCCTGACCAGCCCCCACGGCACGTCCGCCCGCGGCATCTACCGCGGCCTCGCCCTCAAGACCGCCGACACCCCGCTCCGCGTCGAACCGTTCCACGGCGACATCGAGGCCCTCCGCAACGCCGGCGGCCCCGTCCTCCTCACCGCCCGCCTCGACCTCCGCCCCGGCGTCGACCCGCGCTACCACCAGGAGTGGGGCTGGGTGCCCGGCGTCCCCCACACCGTCGTCGTCTTCCGCGCGCTCGACAACGACCTGTTTGACGTCGGCGACCCCGCCGCCGGCCGCGAACTCTGGAACCGCCGCGCCCTCGAAACCCTCTGGCACGGCGAAGGCCTCCGCCTCGTCCCCCGCTGACCGCGCGGCCCCGCCGCCGACCGCCGCCGGACGCGCGCGCGCGGACAAAAAACATTGGACACCACCGCACGCCCGTCGGTACAGTTCTAGTTACCGCTAGCTAACAACTGCAAGGCGAACCGTCGCAACGGGAAAGGAGCGCCCGGCCACATGCCGCTCACCTTCAAGATCGCCTCCGAACCGTGGGAGCTCGACCAGATCCACCGCCTGAACTACCGCACGTTCGTCAACGAGATCCCCCAGCACCGCCCGAACGAGGCCGGCGTCCTCGTCGACCGCTTCCACGCCGACAACGTCTACTTCGTCGCCCTCCACGGCCGCACCGTCGTCGGCATGGTCGCCCTCCGCTGCCGCCGCCCGTTCTCGCTCGACCAGAAACTCCCCGACCTCGACGCCCACCTCCCGCCCGGCCGCCGCCAGATCGCCGAGGTCCGCCTGCTCGCCGCCGACCCCGCCCACCGCGGCGGCCGCGTCTTCGTCGGCCTCCTCGCCGCCGCCGGCCGCCACCTTGTCGCCAACCACTTCGACCTCGCGATCGCCTCCGGCACCACCCGCCAACAAAAGCTCTACCGCCACCTCGGCTGGACCCCGTTCGGCCCCCTCGTCGGCACCCCCGGCGCGCTGTACCAGCCGATGTACCAGACCCGCGAGCGCTTCGAAGAGACCGCCCGCGACATCGCGCTCCCGCTCGATCACAAGGCTTATGACGATGGTGGTGAATGCCGGGAAAACGCCCGGTGCGGGGAGCCGCCGCCGCAAGCCGTCAGCTTCCTGCCCGGCCCCGTCGACGTCAGCGAAGCCGTCCGCCGCGCGACGTCCGCCCCCGCCGTCTCCCACCGCTCCGACCAGTTCCTGGCCGACGTCCGCGCCACCCGCCGCCAGCTGTGCAACCTCGTCAACGCGCCACACGCCCAGATCCTCGCCGGCTCCGGCACGCAGGCCAACGACCTCGTCGCCGCCCAACTCTCCCTCACCCCCGGCCGCGGGCTGATCCTGACCAACGGCGAGTTCGGCGACCGCCTGACCGACCACGCCCGCCGCTTCGGCCTCCCCTTCGACGTCGCCCGCCAAGCCCCGGGCCGACCGTTCGACTCCCTCGCCATCGACCGCGCGCTCGCCGGCCGCGCCGCCCCCGCCTGGCTCTGGGCCGTCCACTGCGAGACCTCCACCGGCGTCCTCAACGACCTCCCCGCCCTCGTCGCCCACTGCGGTCGCGGCGCGACCCGCCTCGCCGTCGACTGCGTCTCCTCGATCGGCACAATCCCCGTCGACCTCGCCGGCGTCGATTTCGCAACCGGCGTCTCCGGCAAGGGCGTCGCCGCCGCCCCCGGCCTCGGCCTCGTCTTCCACGCGGCCGAGGCCCACCCCTCCGACCGCCTCCCCCGCTCCCTCGACCTCGGCCAGTACGCCGCCGCCCCCTCCGGCGGCATCCCCTACACCCTCCCGTCCAACCTCCTCTACGCCCTCAAGGCATCCCTCGACGACCTCCGCCCCGCCGACCGCTTCGCCGCCATCGTCCGCCACGCCCGCCGCGTCCGCGACGCCCTCGCGGACATCGGCCTCACGCCCGTCGCCCCCGAACCCCATGCCTCCCCCGCCGTCCTCACCCTCGCCCTCCCTTCCGACCTGTCCTCCACCCGGATCGGCGACGCCCTCACCGCCGCCGGCCACGCCCTCGCCTACAAGAGCGACTACCTCCTCGCCCGCAACCACCTCCAAATCTGCCTGATGTCCCACCACTACCCCGCCCACGCGATCAACCGAATGCTCCGCGCCCTCCGCCGACAAGTCTCCCCCGCCCGGCCCGCACATCGTTAAGCAGCCGGCAATCAGCAACTGCTTTCACCGAGTATTCCGCGCGAAGTAGTGGTCTCCCCTAAGCCCGCGCCCGCTATAATGCACCCCAACGTCCATCGCCACGACCACGTCGAAGGGGCTGCTGACTGGAGTGTGCGCATCATGACCCGACCCCCGGTTCGCGCGTGTCTCGCCCTCGGTCTCGCCTGCCTCTGGCTCGCCTCCGCCGCCCGCGCCGCCACCCCCCAGCAGGTCGACAAGGCGATCAAGCGCGGCGTCGAGTTCCTCTACGCCAGGCAGAACGACAAGGCCAACTGGGAGTCCACCCCCGGCCCCGACCGCGACGCCCGCAAGGAACCCTCCGACCCCCGGAACGGCCAGTGGGGCGGGTACAGCGCGCTCGCGACCTACGCCTTGCTCGACGCCGGCGAGCCCTGGCACGACAAGCGCGTCCGCGACGCCGTCGAGTGGCTGAACAAGGCCCCGATGATCGGCACCTACGCCGTCGCGCTCCGCGCCCAGGTCTGGCAGTACCTCCCGCTCAACTCCGGCGTCAGGAACGCCGCCCAGCGCGACGCCGGCATGCTCCTCAGCGGCATGAAGGCCAAGGGCGACGCCCGCGGCATGTGGCACTACTTCGTCAGCGACCCCAACTCCCCCCGCTACGACCACAGCACCAGCCAGATCGCCCTCCTCGGCGTCTGGGCCTGCTCCCAGGCCGGCCGCGAGGCGCCCTACGCCTTCTGGAAGGAGGCCGAGAACGCCTGGCGCTCCCACCAGAACGAGGACGGCGGCTGGAGCTACATCTATAAGGGCAACGGCGAGCACGGCCAGACCAAGATGTCGATGACCCTCGCCGGCATCGCCACCCTGTTCATCGCCCAGGACTACGTCCACCAGAACGATGGGCTGGCCTGCAAGGGCAACGTCTTCGACGACCGCCTCGTCAAGGCCACCAAGTGGGTCGTCGACCACATCGGCGACGGCGTCTCCGGCGGCTACAACCTCTACGCGATGGAGCGCGTCGGCATCGCCAGCGGCTTCAAATACTTCGGCGCCTTCGACTGGTACAAGAACGGCGCCGACCGCCTCGTCCGCGGCCAGGGCGCCGACGGCTCCTGGGGCAACGGCAGCATCCCCGAGACCGCGTTCGCCCTGATCTTCCTCTCCCGCGGCCGCGCCCCGGTCGTCCTCAACAAGTTCGAGTACCACCTCGAGCGCCCGTCCACCGGCCCCCGACCGGCAGGCGGTGTCGCCGCCGCCGCCGCCGCCGCCGCGCTCGGCGGCAAGCCCGCCGCCGGCGAAACGTTCGCCGCCAACTGGTCCCAGCGCCCGCGCGACGTCGCCCTCTTCACCCGCTGGATGAGCGGCGTCACCGAGCGAAAGCTCAACTGGCAGGTCGTCTCCGACCGCCTCCCCGTCGACGAGTGGCACGACGCCCCCGTCCTCTACATGGCCGGCAACCAGCCCCTCAACCTCCCCGCCGACACCGCCGACAAGCTCCGCCAGTACATCGAAGAGGGCGGCCTCCTCTTCGGCCACCCCGACTGCGGCAGCAAGGAGTTCCTCGACTCCTTCGTCGCCCTCGGCAAACGCCTGTTCCCCGCCTACGAGTTCCGCGAGCTCCCCGCCGACCACCCGATCTACACCCGCCAGCAGTACCTGCGCAAGACTTGGAAGAACCCGCCCAGCGTCCTCGGCCTCTCCAACGGCGTCCGCGAACTGATGGTCGTCATGCCCAATAGCGACCCCGCTCGCTACTGGCAGCAGATGGCCTACAACGGAAAGGAGGAGCTCTTCCAAGCCATGAACGGCATCGTCCTCTACGCCGTCGACCGCCAGAACCTCAAGTACAAAGGCGGCACCCACGTCGTGCGCCTCGCCGCCGACGGTGTCGCCGCCGCGCCCGACGCCTCAACCGCCCGCCCCGTCAAAGTCGCCCGCCTCGAGTTCCCCGGCAACTGGAACCCCGAGCCCGGCGGCTGGCGCCGCCTCACCGCGATCCTCCAGACGCGCAACGAGGCCGCCCTCTCCACCCAGCCCGTCAAGCTCGGCGACGGCAAGCTCAGCGCCGTCGCAACCCCCGTCGCCCACCTGACCGGCACCGGCACGTACGCCTTCACCCGGGAGCAACTCGCCGACCTGAAGAGGTTCGTCGCCGACAAGGGCGTCCTGATCTGCGACGCCGCCGGCGGCGACTCCGCGTTCGCCCGCTCGATGGAAGAACAACTCGCCCAACTCGTCCCCGGTTCCAAGTTCGAACCGATCCCCGCCGACGACACCGCCCTCGCCGCCAAACCCGCCGCGGGCGCCGCCGACGCCCCGCTCCTCGCCCCGCCCCCGATCTTCCAGCCCGCCGTCCCCGAGCAAAACGCCCGGGCCGCCACCCAGCCCGTCGGCCGCTCCGTCCTCCCCGAACTCCCCAGCACCGCCACCACCACCCCCGCGACCACTCAAAGCGCCCCCGACGCCGCCGCCCCACCCGGCGCGTTCCTCCCCGGCAAGTTCCCCGTCGAGTACCGCGCCTACGCCCGCCAGCGCCTCGGCGCCGCCCAGACCCTCCGCCTCAAAGGCCTGAAGTCCGCCAACAAGTGGTCCGTGATCTTCAGCCCCGAGGACCTCTCCACCGGCCTGGTCGGCCACCCCGTTGACGGCGTCAACGGCTACACCCCCGCCACCGCCACCGAGATCACGCGCCGCCTGATCCTGAACCTCGCGCCCGCACCGCCCGCCGCGCCCAAGTAGCTTCCAACCCGGCCTTCGTGCCCGCGCCGCGCCGTTGGCGGGGCAGACATCTTTGTCTCCCCCGTCTTTCGTCTTTCGGTCTTCAATCGGTGGGGCGGACATTCTTGTCTGCCCTGAACAACCTTCCGAACTACCGCGCTGCCTCCCCCTCGCCCCGGTGGGGCGGACATCGTTGTCCGCCCAAGTAGAACCTTCCGAACCCCATCACCCCTTCCCCGCCGTCAGGTCTGTACACCCTTCACCCGCCGAAACCCCCGCGTTACAACTCCCCCAATGCCCTCCCCCACCCCCGACCGCATCACCATCGAGCGCATCGAACACGCCGCCCTGACCGTTACCGACATCGACCGCGCCAAGCACTTCTACGGCGTCATCCTCGGCCTCACGGAAATCCCGCGCCCCGACACCTTCAACTTCCCCGGCGCCTGGTACCGCAACGGCCCGACCGACCTCCACATCATCTCCCGCTCCCAAGCCGACGCCGACTCCCGCCGCCACGTCGCCTTCTACGTCACCGACCTCCAAGCCGCCGCTCGCGTCCTCAAGGCCCACAATTACCCGGTCCTCTGGGAGACCATGAAGATCCCCCACCTCGACCGCTTCTTCACCGCCGACCCCGACAACAACCGCCTCGAATTCATGGGCCCCGACCTCGACCAGCCCGCCCGCCGGTAGCCCCCGCTCCGGCGACCGGGATCCCCACCCGCCCCCCGCGCCGCGCGCAGCATCCCGGCTCGCCGTACCCAAAGGCCCGGGACCCGCGGCGTCCCCCGACCGCTGCCCCGAGTGCGGCACGCCTATCGCCCCTGCCCCGACCGCCCCTGCTCCGGCCGCCCCATCCCCGTGACACCGCCGCCGCCCGCACGGCACGCCGCTGTTGCGCGCCCGGCACCCTCCCGCCGCAACACCCGAACCGACAATCCAGACTCTCCCGCGCGCCCGAACCCCAACAAAACCACCCCACCCGCCCCCGCCGCCCCCGGATTTTCGCTCCCGGCGCGCAACACCTCCCCCTTAGGTAGATGCGTGCACCCACCGTCCTTCGCTCCTCTGCTTCTCCGTTCCTCCGCGACCCGTCCTTCCCAACCGCCCCGCCCGCCGCACCGCCCCGCAGTGGCGTGCCTCTTCGCGGACTCACCACGACCGGGACCCGCCGGGACCTCTTCGGGACCCCTTCGGGACCTCCTTGGGACCTCTTCGGGACCCGGTCGGGACCCCCTCGGGACCCCCTCGGGACCCGGAAAGGACCCGCCTTTTCCCCCGCCCGAATCCACAACCCCCGCCCCCGTCAGCACCTGCGCACACCCCCACCCCCGCCAAACCACTTTTTCCTCAAACTCACGACGTCCCAAACGAAACAGACCCGCGGCGTTTGCCGCGGGTCCGTCGTGGGTGGGAGACTCGTGCCGCGCCTCGTTCACTTCGGCATGATCACCGCGTCGATCACGTGGATCACGCCGTTGCTCGTCTCGATGTCCGTCTTGATCACGTTCGCGTCGTCGATCTTCACCTTGCCGCCGTCCACCATCACCTTCGCCTCTTTGCCGTTGACGGTCTTCGCCGCCTTCAGCTCGACCACGTCCTTCGCCAGCACCTTCCCGGGCACGACGTGGTACGTCAAAAGCTGCGTCAGCTTCTCCTTGTTCTCCGTCTTCAGCAGCTCCTCCACCGTCCCCTTGGGCAGCTTGGCGAACGCCTCGTCCGTCGGCGCGAACACCGTGAACGGCCCGGCGCCCTTCAGCGTGTCGACCAAGCCCGCCGCCTTCACCGCGGCGACCAGCGTGTTGAACTGCCCGGCCCCGACCGCCGTGTCCACGATGTCCTTCTTCGCCGCCGCCCCCTCGACCGCCTTCGCCTGCTTCGCGTCTTCGGCCACCGCCGCGCTCGGCGAGCCCAGCCAAAGCGCGCCGCCCGCAACCGCCGCCACCAACACCGCCGCGATCGTTCCACGATTCGACATTCCGGCATCCTCACGGCTCAAAGCCGCTGTAGGGGGTCCACTTCGCGACGGTCATCCGAAACACCCGTTCCAGCAAGCCGCCGCGAAGTGGCCGATGCTAGGAACACCCCACAATCGCAAGACCACGGAAATTTTGAAACGCACAGCCCGCCGCCCCCACTACCATCGACCTTTTGGGCCCCCGCCGGCCCCCGCACCCGACGCCGACGCGGCCCGCCTGTTCGCTTTCGCCGCCCGCCCGGGTAACCTCCCCGCCATGCCCACGGCCGCCCTCGATCGACCGGCCGACGCGCCCCCCGCGCCGCCGGCACTCCCCGTCGTCGCCGTCCAAAACCTCCGCGTCCGCTTCGGCAAGCTCCTCGCCGTCCGCGACGTCTCCTTCGCCCTCCCCGGCGGCACGCTCCTCGGCCTGATCGGACCCAACGGCGCCGGCAAGACCACCCTCCTCCGCGCCGTCGCCGGCCTCCAACCGCCCACCCGCGGCACGATCGAGGTCCTCGGCGAGCGCCTCTCCCCCGACTCGCTCCACCAGATCGGCTTCACCCCCGACGTCCCGCCGACGTACGACGAGCTGACCGTCCGCCAGTTCCTCCGGTTCGTCGGCAAGGGGTACGACCTCCCCCCCTCCGAGATCCGCGAACGCTGCGACTTCTGGCTCGAAAAGGTCTGGCTGACCGACAAGGCCGACCAGAAGGTCAAGGCCCTCTCCCGCGGGATGAAGCAGCGCCTCGGCCTCGCCCGCACGCTCCTGCCCAACCCCGCGCTGATCCTGCTCGACGAGCCCGCGGCCGGCCTCGACCCCGCCGGCCGCGTCCAGTTCCGCCAGTTGCTCGCCGACCTCCGCGACCAGGGCAAGACGATCGTGATCTCGTCGCACATCCTCGCCGACATGGACGAGTACTGCACCCACATCGCGATCATGACCGCCGGCGCCGTCCAGCAGTTCGGCACGGTCGGCCAGATCACCGCCGGCCACGACGCCGGCCGCCGCCGCTACCAGATCACGCTCGCCCACCCGGTCGCCGACCTCGCCGCCCACCTCGCCGCGCTCGACGGCGCGTCCGCCGTCGCGGTCGAGCGCGACCGCGCGACGTTCGAGTTCGCCTCCGCCCCGGACGCCGCCGCCGCCGCCCTCGCCCAGCTCGTCGCCCGACGGGTCCCGATCTCGTCCTTCGCCCCCGTCGCCGCCAACCTCGAAGAAGCGTACCTCCGCGCCGGCATCCGGCAGGTGGATTAGCCCCGTGCCCGCAACGCTCCTGATACACGTCCCGGCGACGCGTGCCCATCAGGGTGGCATGGGCAACGGTACCCCGTTGCCCGTGGCCTTGGTCGTGATCGCGTAGTTGCCACGGGCAAGCGAGTACGCTTGCCCATGCCACCCAGGGGCCGGCAGATCGGACGGAACCCGCCAAGTTGTATGAGATTGACTAGCGTCAAACGTACCTTCTCAGCGTCCTCTGCGTCTCTGCGGTGATCCTTCCCCGGAGTCTCCCTCATGCCCGCGTTCCTCGGTATCGGTCCCGGCAACCCGATCGCCTGGTGCAACTTCCACCGCAAGGGCGGCCTCAAGACGCTCCTGACCACGGCCGGCGCCTACTTCGGCATCCTCGCCGGCCTGATCCTCCTCAGCACCCGCCTCGACCCCCGCGACGCCGCCCGCGCCTACGCCGCCTGGGCCGGCGGCCTGCTCGGGCTCCAGATCCTGTTCACCGTGATCATCGGCGCCGGCCGCGTCTCCGCGACGATCCGGGGCGACGTGAACTCCGGCATGCTCGAGTCGCTCCGGATGATGCCGCTCCCGGCCGGACACGCCGTCGCCGGCTATCTGTCCGCCACCGCCGCCTCGCTGTCCGGCTTCTTCGTCGCCAACCTGCTGCTCGGCCTCGTCGTCAACGCGCTCGCCGAGCTGCCCGCCCAGCGCTGGATCGGCGCCAACCTCGTCCTGCTCGCGTTCGCCCTGTTCGTCTGGACGGTCGCCGCGTTCCTCGCGTTCCTGATCAAGAGCGGCGGCGCGGTGCTGGTCGTCGTCAGCATGGTCGGCGTGTTCGGGAACGTCGGCCTGCTCTACGCGGCCCCCGGGCTGGGCGTGCTCGCCGGCCCGCTGCTCGGCGGCACGATCTTCGACCCGCGCGGCATGCCCGCCGACCTGACGACCCCGCTCGCGCTCTCGTTCGCCGCCCAGTTCCTCGTCGCCGCCACCTTCTTCGCCGGCGCCGCCCGCAAGTACCGCCGCCCCGACGCCCTCGCGCTCGGCGGCTGGCTCGGCCTCGCGCTGCTCCTGCTGGTGATCGGCGTCAGCCTGCTCGCGATCCTGCTCCCCGACTCGTTCACGCTCCTGATGGTCCGCCGCGAGTTCGGGCGGACCGACCCCGCCGTCCCGTTCTCCGGGTCGGCGATCGTCGCGCTGCTCGTCGCGCTCGTCCCGCTGTGCAACTTCGCCCGCCTGCACGTCGACTGGACGCGCGGCCGCGCCGACGACCCCGACCTCCTCCGCAACGCCCCGCCGCTGGTCCCGGCCGGCCTGCTCGTCACCGCCGCCCTCGGACTGATCGCCTTCGCCCTCCCGACCCCGCGCGAGCCGCAGCGCCTCGCCTGCATCGCCGCCGCGCTGTTCGGCTTCAGCCTGTCCGCCGTCTTCGCCGCCGCCTGGGCCTACCGCGTCGTCGACAGCGCGAAGATCATCCTGGCGATCTGGCTCGCCTGCTACTGCTTCGCGCCCCTCGTCGTCGACTTCGTCCGCGTCGCCGCACAAGACCACCGCTACGGCGACCCCGCGCTCGCCGTCGCGTCGACCTTCAGCCCCGTCGGCCTGTTGATCGAGTCCGCGACCCAGCCCGACGCCGACCTCCGCGCCGGCGCGGTCTTCCACCTCCTGATCCCGCTCCTCCCCGCCGCCCTCTACGCCCGAGCCACCCGCCGCCAGGCCCGCCTTCCCCAACCAGCAACCAGCAACTAGCAACCAGCCACTCTCCCCCGCTCTCGCATTTGACCGATACCGGGGTATAGTCGCCCGCCTGTCGAGAACGCTGGGCCGGCGCGGGAGGATCGGCACGCCGCCCCTATATTGCCGTTCTAACTCTTGCTCACGCTAGGGAAGGCTTATGACGCACCGCCCCACCGCATCCCTATCCGCCCCGGCCGCCGCCGTGGCGGTCTTGTTAATCCTCGCCGCCACCGCCCCCCGCGCCCGCGCCCAGGCGGAGCTCGAACGCTTCGAGCGCCAGCTCGAGCAGATCCAGCGCGACACCCGCCTCCGCGTCGACCAGCGGATCCCCGCCGAGCAGCGCACCCGCTTCGACTACGGCGGCTACCTCTCCCTCCAGTACCTCTCGCTCGACGACCAGAACGGCGACAACCACGGCCTCCGACAGTACGACCTCGTCGGCTACGCCCACCTCAACCTCGACGGCGTCCACGAGTTCTACACCTCCGTCCGCGGCACCTACCGCGACTTCAACCCCGGCGACCCGTTCTCCGCCGACGAGGGCTCCGGCTGGTACGGGGAGCTCGACCGCGCCTACTATCGCTTCGACCTCCAGCGCTACAAGGCCGCCTACGAGGGCCAGCAGATCCCGTACAACGTCGTCTTCACCGGCGGCCGCCAACTGATCTCCTGGGCCAACGGCCTGACGCTCAGCACCGTCCTCGACTCCGTCACGCTCGACCTCGAGTACGGCCCGCTCGCCGTCCAGTTCCTCGCCGGCATCACCCCGCGCCGCACCGTCGACTTCGACTCCAGCCGCCCCCACTTCGACGACAACACGTTCCGCGGCTTCTACGGCGTCCTCGCCAGCTACACCGTCGGCCAGCACCGCCCCTTCGCCTACGCCCTGTTCCAGCAGGACTACAACCACGACTACGAGTCCACGCTCGGCGTGATCAGCACCCGCTTCGAGTACTTCAGCTACTACCTCGGGATCGGCTCGACCGGCGCGATCACCGACCGCCTCGCGTACGGCGTCGAGGCCGTCTACGAGGGCGGCAGCACGCTGTCCAACAGCTTCGACCCGGCCACGTTCTTCCCGCTCGACCAGACCGAGGACGACGTCGAGGCCTGGGCCGTCGACGCCCGCCTCGACTACCTGTTCAACGACCCCCGCCGCACCCGCCTGAGCGCCGAGTTCATCCTCGCCAGCGGCGACCCCGACCGCTTCCACGCCTCCAACACGTTCGGCGGCAACCGCCAGCGCACCCGCGACCACTCGTTCAACGCGTTCGGCCTCCTCAACACCGGCCTCGCGTTCAGCCCGTCCGTCTCCAACCTGATCGCGTTCCGCGCCGGCGGCAGCACGTTCCCGTTCCCCGACAGCAGCCGCCTCGGCCGCCTCCAGGTCGGCTTCGACGTCTTCGCGTTCGGCAAGGCCCGCGAGGCCGGCGGCATCGACGAGCAGACCCTCGAGGGCCGCTACCTCGGCTGGGAGCCCGACCTCTACCTCAACTGGCAGGTCACGTCCGACGTCACCCTCGTCCTCCGCTACGGCGTCTTCTTCCCCAACGGCGACGTCGTCGTCCAGGACGACACCCGCCAGTTCTTCTTCGGCGGCCTGACCTTCGCCTTCTAAACCCCCCGCGAGAGACGACCCATGAACCGCAGCACGCTCCTCCTGCTCTGCCTGTTGCCTGCCGCCTACTGCCTGCTCCCCGGCTGCAAGTCCGCCAAGGTCGCCCAGCCGCTCACCGCCAACCTCGCCGGCAACGACCCCGACGCCCAAATGGAGTTCTGGCACTCGCTCGGCAGCCAACCCCTGACCAGCAACGACGAAGCGTTCCACGGCCTCCTGCTCTACCTCGACAACCAGGACCCCGCCGCCGACTACGCCGGCCGCGTCCAGGCCATGAAGGACCGCGGCCTGCTCGACAAGTCCTTCGACCAGCCCGCCGACCAGGCCGTCCAGCGCGGCACGCTCGCGACCGTCCTCGTCCGTGCGCTCAAGATCAAGGGCGGCGTCTTCCAGCGCCTGACCAACGACCACCCGCGCTACGCCGTCCGCGAGCTGATGTTCCTCGACCTCTACCCCCCCAGCAGCCCCCAGCAGACGTTCAGCGGCACCGAGTTCCTCGGCATCATCGGCCGGATCGAAGATTACCAGCGCGGCAACCCCGCCGACGTCCCCGCCGCCGTCCTCCCCGGCGAACGCCTCCTCCAAAGCGCCCCCGGCGACCCCGCCAACCCGCAGGCCGCCCCCACCACGCCCCCCGCCACGTTACCGGCCACCCGCCCCTCAACACCGACGGTCCGCCCGACCGCGCCGTAAGGCACTTGCATCTCCAGGTGCTGTGGAGCCCGGGGCAGGTGTCATCCTGAGGGAGCCCTAGCGACTGAAGGATCTAGCCGCGAACGACAAAGCCCTGCCCTTCGCCGACAGATCCGCCGCCCACTATCGCGAACTCCGGGACGAGTAGCTCCCCCGACGCGAAACTCCCCCACCCCCATCCGCCGATAAACCCGAAGTCGCCGCCCGGCGAATGTCCCCAGCCGCGAAGCGGCGACAAAGAGTAGCCGGGGGCGCAAGCCCCCAGGAGCTTCCGCGCCCTCGCGCATCAGCCCCGAAGGGGCGGCAGAGCGCCGCCCCCGCGAACCGCGTCCGCGCCCGACGACGCCCTAACCCGGGAATTCCATCGCCTCCGACCCCGTTTAACCCAGTGCGACCGGGGCCCGTCCTCTCCCCCGACCGCAAGGAGCACCGCACCCAAGATGTACCCCCTCGCCCGCACCACCGCCGCCGCCGTCCTCGCCGCCGCGTCCCTTACCGCCGCCGCACAAACGCTGCCCGCCGCCATCGCCGCCGCCCAGACCCAGCCCGCCACCGACTACACCGACCTCCAGATCCAGGTCACCGGCGTCGAGGGACACGTCCAGGTCCGCGACGCTGAGGACAAGCCCTGGCGCAAGGCCACGCCCGGCGAGACCGTCACCGCCGGCGCCGAGTTCCGCACCGGCCCCCGCTCCGCCGTCCGCTGCTTTATCGCCCCCGACCAGACGTTCACGATCGACCGCCTCGGCGTCATGAAGGTGCTGACCGCGCTCCAGCAGGGGGGTAAGATCAAGACTGACGTCGCGATGAAGTACGGCCGCACCCGCTACGACATCGAGGAGGCCGGCGTCGAGCACGAGTCCACGATCCGCTCCCCCAGCGGCGTCCTCGCCCTCCGCGGCACCCGCGTCTCCCTCTACGACCAGCCCCCGTTCACCCCCAGCGCCGTCAGCCTGACCGGCCGCGCCGAGTACCGCACCGCCAAGCGCCAGGTCGCGTTCGGCGGCAAGGGCCAGGGCAAGACCACGGTCAACTCCGACACCGCCAGCGCCGCCGAGACCGCCGCCAACATGGCCAAGATCGAGCGCGTCATCGACCCCAAGTCCGCGATCGAGATGACCCAGGAGGAGGCCGACCAGTTGATCTTCTCCGTCGCCCAGGGCGGCATCCGGTTCGACCGCCTGATCATCGGCGGCTTCCAACCCCCGCCGAAGGACTTCACCGGCTCCAGCCTGCTCCCCGGCAAGCTGAACTTCGTCGCCACCTGGACCGGCTTCGCCGACGTCGACCTGTTCGTGATCGTCAACCCCGGCGCCGCCAACCAGCGCATCCTCGGCAACCCCAGCGTCAGCCGCCTGTTCCCCGGCGTCATCGAGAGCCGCCTCCCGAGCGGCGCCCGCATCGACTTCGACAAGGTCAGCACCCAGAAGGGCGACTTCGAGATCGCCTACTGGCCGAGCGCCAATTACCAGGGCGGCCTGTACGGCATCGGCGCCGTCCACCACGACTTCCGCAACGTCGACCCGACCTACGCCGCCACCAGCGACATCACGCTCGAGGTCTACCAGGACGGCAAGAAGCTCGACACCGTCATCCTGAACCCCGACGACGTCCTGAACGACCTGCCCCCGATCCTCGGCACGACCTACCAGACCAAGACCGACCTCGACGCCGGCCGCGACAACGTCGCCACCGTCGTCATCGTCCCCGACCCCACCCCCGCCAAGCGCACCACGAAGCGCAGCGCCGCCGACAAGAAACCCGCCCCCGCCGCCATCCCCGCCAAGGTCATCCCCGCCCCCGCGAAAAAACCTACCCCCGCCCGCCCCAAACGCTAGAATCCCCACACCGGCCTCACACCCCTGACCGATAACAACCCAGGCGGAGGCGGACGCAATTGTCCGCCCCCGCCCGTCTTCCTACTGACTCCTGACGACTGGCTCCCGGCTCCTCCCCCATGACCCGCATCCAACGCCGACTCCTCCTCGACACCAGCGTGATCGGCGTCACGCTCACCCTGTTCGTCGTCATCCTGTTCCACACCACCCGCGTCTTCCAACCCCTCGAAGACTGGTTCTACGACCGCCGCGCCCGCCTCTGCCAGTTCTTCACCCCCAAGCCGACCGACCGGCTGATCCACATCGACATCGACGACTCCAGCATCGAGTCGATCGGCCACTGGCCGTGGGACCGCGCCGTCATGGGCGAGCTGATCGACGAGATCCAGCGTGCCGGCGCCAAGGCGATCTCGCTCGACATCATCTACCCGGAGGCGTCCAAGCCCCGCTACGAGCCGACCCCCAACGGCGGCGCCCGCCGGATCGACGACGACGCGATCCTCGGCGACGCGCTCGCCCGCTCCGGCCGCGGCCACGTCCCGGTCGCGTTCGAGCCCTACCGCGCGCCCGGCCCGGTCGCCAGCCGCCTCCGCGAGTACCTGACCGCCGACCTCGAGCTGTCCGAGGCCGACTGCTACAAGCGCCTGCTCGACGACCCCGCCCAGCCGCTCCCGCCGGGGGCGAAGTCCCCGACCGACGTGTACGTCAACGCCCGCCGCCAGGCCCTCCGCGACCGGATCCGCGCCGAGCTCGACGCCGGCCGCGTCTCCTCCGCCGACGCCCCGTCCCGCTGGACCGCCTGGGCGGCCGCGCTCCCCGCCCGAGTGCTCCGCGGTGAACACGCGCCCCCGCCCCGCGCCGACGCCGACCCCGCGGTCGACGAGCTCCGCCGCCTCCTGCTCCCGCGCACCGACCGCGACTTCACCGCGTCGCCGCTGATCCGCCTGCTCGGCGAAGAGTACCGCCGCGTCCTCGCGCTCCGCGAGCTCGACCGCTTCCTCATCCCGCCCGCGCCCGGGGTCCCCGGACTCGCCAAGTTCGACCTCGACAAGGTCCCGATCTTCCCGATCATGCGGGCCGCCGGTCACACCGGGTTCGTCAACTACTTCCGGATCGGCGACACCAGCACGATCCGCGCGATGCCGCTCGTCGCCGAGTACCGCGGCCGCCTGTTCCCCCAGGCCGACCTCGCCCTCGCCTGCGCCGTCCTCGGCGTCGACCCTAAAACGATCCGCCTCCGCCCCGACGCCGTCGTCATCCCCAGGCCGCCCGGCCGCGACCGCGACATCGTCATCCCCGTCCGCACCGCCCACGCCCCCACGATCGGCGGCGACGTCGCGATGTTCATGGACGTCCCCGACCGCGGCCGCGCCGACTGGGAGACCGTCTACGACCCGCAGCACAAGCAGCCCGCCCTCCACCTCCCGATGGGCGTCGTCTGGGCCGCCCGCCAGCTCGGTGACCGGATCGCCCGCAACAACGCCAGCATCGACAAGGCCGTGTCGTTCATCCTCGAAGGCAACCCGCTCGACCAGGCCGACGTCCGCCTCGCCATCGACCCCGGGCGCGGCCGCCAGTACGCGCTCCACCGGCCCGACCTCCAGGACACTGCCGCCCGCCGCGAGATCGTCGAATGGACGCGCGCCCAGCTCGAAGAAAGCATGATGCTCGAGCTGCTCAAGATGACCGACGCCGACTTCGAGTTACCCGCGGACCAGAAGTTCAAGACCCCCGAAGAGCGGGCCGAGGCCTACGAGTGGCTGGTCAGGCGGAAACGCCACCAGCGCGACGAGCTGCGCTTCCACGCCCCCGCCCTCAGCACACTGTTCGAACAGAACGTCCGCCTCCAGGACCAACTCGCCCGCACCCGCGAACAGCTCAAGGCCAACATCGACGGCCGCGCCGTCCTGATCGGCTGGGTCGGCACCGGCGGCATCGACGCCTACCCCACCGCCGTCCACCCCTACTGCCCCGGCGTCGTCATCCGCGGCCTGACCTACAACGCGATCATGACCGGCGACTTCTGGCGCCACGCCCCCCGCTGGGTCACCACGCTCGTCACCGTCCTCGTCTCCCTCGCCGTCGTCGCCGCCAACGGCTTCCTCAAGCCCACCGCCGCCCTGTTCACCGCCCTCGGCATCGGCGCCGCCTACCTGCTCGTCAACGGCCTGCTCCTGTTCGACAAGTTCAACCTGATCGTCGGCGTCGCCCCACCCGTCGTCGCGCTCGCCGCCGTCTGGTCCACCGGCGCGCTCGCCGCCTTCCTGATCGAGGCCGCCGAGCACGAACGCGTCAAGCGCCGCTTCCGCTCCTACGTCGACCAGAAGCTCGTCGACTACGTGATCGAGAACCCCGACACCACCGCCCTCAAGGGCCAGGTCCGCGAGATGTCCGTCATCTTCACCGACCTCGCCGGCTTCACCACCCTCGCCGAACAGCTCGGCGAGCGCACCGTCGCCATCCTCTCCGAGTACCTCAGCGTCATGGTCCCCGTCATCCGCCGACACGACGGGTTCGTCAACAAGTTCCTCGGCGACGGCATCATGTGCTTCTACAACGCCCCCACCTCCGACCCCGACCACGCCGTCCACGCCGTCCAGACCGCCCTCGACATGCAGGCCGCCATGACCCCGTTCGCCGACGCCCTCGTCGCCCAGGGCCTCCCCCGCGTCGCCATGCGCTGCGGCGTCGCCACCGGAACCATGATCGTCGGCGACTCCGGCCCCGCCGACGCCTCCGACTACACCGTCCTCGGCGACAACGTCAACTTCGCCTCCCGCATCGAGGGCGCCAACAAGGCCACCGGCACCCGCATCCTGATCTCCCAGCGCACCAGCGAACTACTGGGCGACCGCTTCCTCCTCCGCCCCGTCGGCCGCCTCCAAGTCGTCGGCAAGAAGGAGGGCGTCATGACCTACGAGCCCCTCGCCCCCCTCGACCAGGCCACCGAGTCCGACCGCCAGCAGTGCGCCCTCTGCGCCGAGATGGTCGCCGCCTACGTCGCTCGCGACTTCGCGACCTGCGTCGCCGCCGCCGACCGCATGGACGCCCAGTTCCACCCCACCAAGCTGACCACCCTCTACCGCCGCACCGCCCGGCAATACCTCGAAACCCCCCCAGGACCCGACTTCACCGGCAACCTCGTCCTCACCGAGAAGTAGCCCCCCGCCCGCCCCACCGCCGCCCCCACCCGCTTGCGGGGTCGCGCCTCCGGCGCAATCCGCGCCACCCGCCGCCACCCCACTCTCCCGCGCTGCCACAACGGCAGTCCCACCCCCACCCCTGCCACCTTTGGCAGAATCCCTCCTCTACTGTCGATTCACTACTCGCGATTGGGCGTAATCCTCAACCCTCGTGCAACAAACGATTTACATCCATCCCTCGCCCGCCCTATCGTCCGGCACACCCCTTGTTATTCCCCGTCGCGCCCCGGCGTCTAACTCGACCGCGGGCCAACCGGGTATCGAAACGACCATGATCGACGTGTCCCACCACAACCGCTTCAGCGTGTTGCTCGCCCAGCCCGACCAGGGCGGCTGGCAGGACACCGTCCGCCGCCTCCTCGAGCCCCAAGGCGTCCAGACCGTCGCCGTCCGCTCCGGCCGCGAGGCCCTCGAGGTCATCCAGCACACCCAGGTCCACGTCGCCGTCCTCGACCAAACCATGCCCCAGCTCGGCGGCCTCCAGGTCATCAAGCTGATGCGCGACCTGAAGACCGCCCCCCCGAGCATCCTCCTCGCCAACCAGATGACCGACCACCTGCTCCACGAAGCCCTCGGCATGCGCGTCTTCAGCGTCCTCTCCAAACCCGTCGACCTGAACCTGCTCTTGGACGCCCTGGCCCGCGTCCTCAAACGCCACTACGCCAGCAAGTGGCCCAGCGAGTCCTGACCCGGTTTTCAACTAGCAACCAGCAACCACCAACTAACAACTTTACCCTTCAAGAAGGAGAACCAATGGCAAAGCTGCGTCCCCTCGGCGAAAAACTGATCGTCAAGCGCCTCGAGGCCGAGACCAAGACCAAGTCCGGCATCGTCCTCCCCGACTCCGCCAAGGAAAAGCCCAAGCGCGGCAAGGTCATCGCCCTCGGCGACGGCAAGCGCCTCGAGTCCGGCGAGCGCGCCGCCTGGAACGTCAAGAAGGGCGACGAGGTCATCTTCGCCAGCTACGCCGGCACCGAGGTCAAGATCGACGGCGAAGAACTGATGATCATGTCCGAGGACGACATCCTCGCCGTCGTCGAGTAACCGGAAGAAGTTGCTGGTTGCGAGTTGCTAGTTGCTAGCAATCCGCCGCCAGCCCGTCTTCCACTAGCAACTAACAACCAGCAACTAGCAACTCAGGAGCCCACATGGCAGCCAAACGCATCGCTTTCGACCAGGAGGCCCGCGAGGCCATCCGCCGCGGCGTCTCCAAGCTCGCCCGCGCCGTCAAGGTCACCCTCGGCCCGTCCGGCCGCAACGTCGTCCTCGAGAAGTCCTTCGGCTCCCCCACCGTCACCAAGGACGGCGTCACCGTCGCCAAGGAGATCGAGCTCGACGACGCCTACGAGAACATGGGCGCCCAGATGGTCAAGGAGGTCGCCTCCAAGACCTCCACCGTCGCCGGCGACGGCACCACCACCGCCACCGTCTACGCCGAGGCCATCTACTCCGAGGGCCTCAAGAACGTCACCGCCGGCGCCAACGCCACCCAGATCCAGCGCGGCATCAACCTCGCCGTCGAGGCCATCGTCGAGCAACTCGCCGCCATGTCCAAGAAGGTCACCTCCTCCAAGGAGGTCGCCCAGGTCGGCACCAGCTCCGCCAACAACGACCCCCAGATCGGCCAGATGATCGCCGACGCCATGGACAAGGTCGGCAAGGACGGCGTCATCACCGTCGAGGAGGGCAAGTCGCTCGACACCCGCGTCGAGCTCGTCGAGGGCATGCAGTTCGACAAGGGCTTCCTCAGCCCCCACTTCGTCACCGACATGACCACGATGACCGCCGTCCTCGAGGACTGCTACATCCTGATCCACGAGAAGAAGATCTCGTCCGCCCGCGACCTCGTCCCCGTCCTGTCCAAGGTCGCCGAGCAGGGCAAGCCCACGCTGATCATCGCCGAAGAAGTCGAGGGCGAGGCCCTCGCCACGCTGGTGGTGAACAAGCTCCGCGGCACCCTCCGCGTCGCCGCCGTCAAGGCCCCCGGCTTCGGCGACCGCCGCAAGGCCATGCTCGAGGACATCGCGATCGTCACCGGCGGCCAGGCCATCTTCGAAGAGCTCGGCATCAAGCTCGAGAACGTCGAGCTGACCCAGCTCGGCCGCGCCAAGAAGGTCAGCATCGACAAGGACAACACCACGATCATCGAGGGCGCCGGCGACGAGAAGGCCATCAAGGGCCGCATCGAGCAGCTCAAGCACGAGATCGAGGCCACCACCTCCGACTACGACCGCGAGAAGCTCCAGGAGCGCCTCGCCAAGCTCGCCGGCGGCGTCGCCCAGATCCAGGTCGGCGCGGCCACCGAGGTCGCCATGAAGGAGAAGAAGGCCCGCGTCGAAGACGCCCTCCACGCCTGCCGCGCGGCCGTCGAGGAAGGCATCCTGCCGGGCGGCGGCGTCGCCGTCATCCGCGCCGCCGCCAAGGTGCTCGACGGCGTCCGCAAGAAGGCCGTCAACGAGGACCAGCAGATCGGCGTCGACATCGTCCGCCGCGCGATCGAGGCCCCGATCAAGCAGATCGTCGAGAACGCCGGCGGCGACGGCGGCGTCGTCGCCCAGAAGGTCAAGGAAAGCCAGGACGTCAACCACGGCTACAACGCCCTGACCCACGAGTACGGCGACATGCTCAAGATGGGCGTCATCGTCCCCACCAAGGTCGAACGCACGGCGCTGCAGAACGCCGCCAGCATCGCCTCCCTCCTCTTGACCACCGACGCCATCGTGTCGGAAATCAAGGAAGAAAAAGAACCCGCCAGCGCCGGCGCGGGTGGTGGTGGGATGTACTAACCCCGCCCAACGTCAGATAGAATCCGGGCCCGGAAGTCGAACAGGCTTCCGGGCCCGCTTTCATTCACCCGTAGGGTGTGCTTCAGCACACGGCTTCGTTGCTCCCGCGCCGCGCGCGGATCCGCCCGAGACCGATAAGTCGCCCGGGGAAGAGTCGACCCATGAACCCGACGGTCTATATCGAGACGACGGTGATCAGCTATTTGGCGGCGTGGCCGAGCAGGAACCTCGTCCGCGCGGCCCACTAGCAAATCACGCGGGACTGGTGGGCCACAGCGTCCCAGCGGTACGACCTGTTCGTCTCGGAACTGGTCCTCGCCGAGTGCGCGGCCGGCGATCCGACGGCGGCCGCCGCACGCGCCGCCGTCGCCCAATCGCTCCCGCTCCTCGCCGCACCACCCGAAGCCGACGCGCTGGCCGAGGCCGGCACGCCGATCGAACTGCAACAGGACGACGACGATGATTGACCAAGACGACGAACGACTAGACGAACCCCGCCACGACCCCATCGTCGCCCAAGCCCGCGCGGCGGGCGACGCCTACATGCGCCAGTTCAACTACGACCTCAAAGCCGCCTTCGCCGACCTCCGCCAACGAACCGAAGCCTCCCGCCAAGCCGGCCGCACCGTCGTCTCCCTCCCGCCCCGCCGCGTGCCGACGGCGACTTCGCCGTCAACAAAGAAGGCGGGTTGACGAGACGGGCGGACATCAACAATGACCGAGGCCGCGCCATGAGCGACGATCCGATCGTCGACGAGGTCCGCCAAGCACGCGAAGCCTACCTCGCCCAATTCAAGCACGACCTCCGCGCGACGTGCGAAGACCTTCAACGCCGGTCGAAAGAGCGCGGCGTGACGCCGGTCTCCCTCCCTCCGACCAGCACAACCTCCCCCGGAGCCGACGAAGAACGTGGGCTGACCGCGTCGGGCATAATACGTTCGGGGCGAGCGACGGACGTCCGTGCCTTCGCCCCGCCCGTCGCGCCCGCCGTTTACCGAACCTCCCATGCGCCCCGCCGCCCTCCTCCTCGCCCTCGCCACCGCCACCTTCTTCGCCGTCTCGTTCGCCCTCACCTTCACCGCCCGCAGCCACGTCGTCCGCTACGCCCGCGACTACGTCCTCGTCCGCACCCAGCGCTACGCCACCCCCGCCGTCGACGCCGCCGAGCGGCTGACCCGCTCCCCCGCCGCCCGCCGCCTGCTCCGCGAGGACGACGCCGACCGCATCGACCAAGAGATCGCCGACTACCGCCGCGACCCACGCGCCTACGTCTCCGACCTCGTCGCCACCAGCCTCGCTGCCGCGTCCGGCCGCGCCGACCCGGCCACCGCCCCCGCCACCACGCGCCGCGCGCGGATCCACCGGGCCGTCACCAAGCTGCGGCAGGACGTCCGCGACTACTTCGCGCGCACGTTCACCCGCCTGCTCCTCGACCTGCGGATATTCACCGGCACCAACGCCGTCGCCGCCCTGATCGCCGCCGCCATCGCCTGGCGCCCCCCGCCCCCAAATGCCTCCACCCCGCCCGACGCCGACGGCCGCCCCCACTACCTCGCGCTCGTCGCCGCCCTCCTGCTCGCCAGCGTCGCCCTCCAGAGCTGGCAATACGTCAACCACCTCTCCTACTTCTCCATCCTCCTGAACAGCTTCGTCGGCTGGTGGTACCCCGTGCTGGTCATCGCGACCTTCCTTCGCCTCTGGTAGGAGTACGGAAGACGGTGACCGCCCCGAATCCTCCCGGAAGGGGCCCGTACGCCAAACACCCACGTCCCAACAATCGCGACTATTGGCCGCCCCGCGCCAGCAGGAGATAGTACATCTCCGGCCGCTCGCTCGCCCCCCGCCGCCCCTGCGGCTCCCCGTAATCCCCCGCCCCCGCCACGAATACACCGGCCCGCGCGACGACGCCGCCACCGTCAGCGTCCCCGTGCGCCCAGCCATCCGCACAATCACCGGATTCCCTCCCTCAAACCGCGACCCCACCGGCCCAACCGCCGCCGCCGGCCGCCCCTCCCGGGTTTGCCTGCACCCGGCGACCAACCCAAGCGGGAGCAGGATCAACACGCAGCGGCCAATATCGCTCTTGTCGCGTCCCTTACATAGTGCTAACATCTACGCGTCTTGGAGGGTGGGACATGGGGCGGTGGATCCACGAGCTGTTCATGCAGAAGCGACCGGCGAACCCGGTGAAGAGCGTCCCCGCGCCCGCTCGGTGCTGGGGACCCAACGGGACCGCCTCGGGACCCCTTTGGGACCCTCTTGGGACCTCTTCGGGACCCCTTTGGGACCTCCTTTGGACCCCCTCCGGACCTCAAAAGGACCCGCTTTCTCACCCCCTCCAACGCTTCACAAAATCCGTAACTCTATTCAAATTCAGAACTTCTACACCCCGAATCCCCCGCGCCACTAACGTCCAGACGACTTTTTCCCGCACCTTCCCCCCAACCCCACCAGGCCACCCTCGGAAAATCCGATCGCGCGGCGAGCTCCGTCTTCCCGCCCCCGCACGCGCACAACCCCTCCCGGCCCGCCAACGCCAGACCCAGCCCGCCCCGCTTACTTCGCCCCGCCCGCCGGCGTCAGCATCCACACCGCCCCCGCCCCCGCGCTGTCCTTCCGCCGCGGGTCCGCGAAGTCGACCACGTAGATCCGCCCCGTCCGCCCGTCCACGGCCAGATCGATCGGGCTCGGGAACTTCAGCCGCTTCCCCGCCTCGTCCCGCAGCGGCCGGCTGTCCACCACCCGCCGCCCGTCCGCCGACAGCTCGAACGCGTGCACCGTCCGCGCCGTCGTGTAAAAGCACGCCAGCAGCCGCCCCTTCAGCGGCCCCGCCGCCGTGTACTCCGCCAGCCCGTCCGCGCTCTGCCCACCCACCCCGACCAAATTCGCGATCAGCAGCGACGGATCGAAGTCCGGGTCGGGCTTCGTGCCGACCGGGTAATTCGGCACCTCCCACGGGTCCTTCCCCGCCGTCGGGTTCCCGCCCAGCAGCACGAGCTGCCCGCGCGCCGGGTTCGGGTGCCCGTAGTACCGCCCCTCCTTGACCAGCATCAGCGGCTCGTCCGGCTGCACGTTGAACCCCGGCACCCCCGGCAGCGGCGGCGTCTTCGCCGTCGTGTCGTTCATGTTGCTCGCCGCGAACAAGTGCCCGCTCGAGTGCCAGCAAAGCCCGTACGCCTCGCGGACGCCCGTGGCGAACAACCGCACCGGCGCGTCCGCCTTCCGCGGGTCGTACGGCGGCCGCACGTCCACCGGCAACTGCCCCCCGCCGAACGCCGGCGACCGCACGTCCGCCACCAGGATCGCCGCGCTGACCAGCGTCTCCTCCCACGCCTCCGCCGCCCGCCCACCGAGGTGCGTCATCGACCCCTGCGAAACGTACAGCCGCCCGTCCGGCCCGAACGCCACCTGGTTCAGCGCGTGCGCCGCCGACAGCAGCCCCGTCACGTACTTCGTCTCGACCGCCCCCGCCGCCCCGCCCAACTCCAGCCGCGACACCGCCCCGCTCTCGTCCTGCGGCGTCGTCGACAGCCCCGCGTTGAGGTCGTACGCCAGCCACACCACCAACCGCTCCGCCGTCGCCCCCGGGTCGAACGCCATCCCGAGGATCCGCCCCCGCTCGACCCCGTACACCGCCTCCGTCGCCACGACCTGCCCCGTCGTCCCGTCCAGCCGGTGCCGCAGCAGCCGCCCCTCCCACGTCCCGACGTACAAGCACCCGTCCGGCCCGAGCGCCACCCGCGTCATCCCCTGCGCCGCCAACAGCTTCGTCGCCCGGAACCGCAGCGCGAGGTCCGCGTCCGTCAGCGGCTTCGCCGCCCCGGTCGTGAAGCTCGAGGTGAACGGCGCGAACGCCTGGCCCCCCGCGGCCTTGAGCCCCGCCGTCACCTCGACGGTGTACCGCGTCTCCGCCCGCAGCGGCTCGTCCGGTGAAACGGTGATCACGCCCCCCAAGTCCGTCTGCAACATCGCCGGCACGACCTCCCCCGCCGGCGTCAGCAGCCGGACGGACTTGGCCGACAAGCTGCCCGTGCTCGGCTTGACCGGCACGTGGATCTGCACCGCCGCCTCCACGTCTACCCCGGTCGCACCGTCCCCCGGCGTGACCGAGCGAACGGCGACGTCGGCAGACGCGGGAAGCACGAGAAGGGCGGTGACGAGCAACAAGAGTCTCATGCGGCGTCTCCGGCAGGTGGGGTGGGCGTGTTGTAACACGGCGCGGAGACGAAGAAACCCACGGAAGCGAGTCCCGTGGGCTTCGGATCGGTCGCGTAAGACCTCGCGGCGCGCGCGCGCCGGCGTTACTTCGCCGCCGCCGCGATCGGGCGGATCTTCACGTTCCGGAAGCTCACCTTCCCGTGGTCGCCCTGCAGCGAGATGTACCCCTTGTGCACCTTGGCGAAGTCCTTCATCTTCCCGAACTTGCTCTTGGCGACCCGCTCCTTGAAGTCGTCGGAGTCGAGCTGGTACTCGAAGTACTTCACCCCGTTCACGTAGTGCTCGCACTTCTCCGGCGACAGCACCAGCCGCACCGTGTTCCACTCGCCCGGCGGCTTCGTCGCGTCCAGCGGCTTGCCCGTCTTCGGGTCCGCCGCCGGCTTGTACAACTGGTAAAGCCAGCCGCTGAGCTCGGGGTCCTTCGCGTGGCCGTTGTCCTGGAGCTGGAGCTCCGGCCCGGTCTGCCAGACCGCGCCGCCCGCGTCGGTCACGTGGTAGATGATCCCGCTGTTCCCGCCCTCGCTGATGTTGTAGTCGATCGACAGTTCGAACCAGTCGTACTGCTCGGCCGTGCACAGGTCGCCGGCGTTCTTCGGGTTCACGCACGCCAGCGTCCCGTTCTCGACCTGCCACCCCGGCCGGATGTCCTTCTTCTTGAAGTTGTTCCAGCCGTTCAGCGTCTGCCCGTCGAACAACAGCTTCCAGCCCGCCTGCTTCTCGGCGTCGGTCAGCGTGTTGGGCGCGGCATCCGCGGCGGCGGCGGCCGGCTTGGCGTCCTGCGCGAACAGCGGCCGCACAGCCGGAACCGCGGCGGCGGCCAGAACGGCGAAAAGGGCGAACGTCGACTTGCGAACGACCATGAGAATTGCTCCTCGGGGAAAGGAAGGGGTCTGACAATGCCGGGCAGGAGTATACCGGCCCGCTCTGCGTTCGTCAGCCGAACCGCGCGGTCACGCCCGCGCGCCGGCGACCGCCTCCACGAACGCCCGCGCGTTCGCCGTAATCGTCGGCCAATCCCCCTTCGCCATCGCGTCCTTCGTCACCATCGACGACCCGACCCCCACGCACGCTGCCCCCGCCTTGATCCAGTCCCCCACGTTCTTCAGATCCACCCCACCTGTCGGCGTCAGCCGCACCTGCGGCAGGGGGGCCAGCAAGTCCTTGAGATAACTCGGCCCCAAACTCGTCGCCGGGAACACCTTCACCACGTCCGCCCCCAGCGTCCACGCGCGGAGGATCTCGGTCGGCGTGAACCCGCCCGGGATGCTGATCTTGCCGTACCGCTTCGTCGTCGCGATCACGTCCTCGTCGAGCACCGGGCTGACCACGAACTGCGCCCCCGCGGCGATCGCGTCCCGCGCCGTGTGCGCGTCGAGCACCGTCCCCACGCCGACGACCGCCCCGTCCCCGATCGCGTCGGCCAGCATCTCGATCCCGGCGATCGCCTTCGGCGTCGACATCGTGACCTCGATCCCGACCACGCCCCCCTCGACCAGCGCGTGGGCGATCGGCGTCAACGACTCCTTCGACGGCGCGCGGATCACCGCGACAACCCCGGAGGCCAGGAGCTGCGACAACAGTTGGTCCTTCGATCGCGGCATGGAGGGAGTTGTAGTGGATCAGCCGGCCGCGGGAAAGCGGCGGAGGAAAGCGTGAAGCACGAGGGCACGAAAGCTGAAGTTCACGCCCGCCGTGACCCCCGCTTCACACGTTTACTCGCCCAGCTTGATCGGGTTCGACTTCGTCCGCGCCTCCCCGATCCAGCGGGCCGCCTCCTTCAGGTTCTTGGTCACCGCGTCGATCTCCCCGCCCCCCTGGAACCGGATCAGCAGGATCCGCGGCTTCTCCTGGAGCAGCATCGGCGAGACCGAGACGACGGCCATCGTCGCGTTCGCGCGGAGCGCGTCGATCACGTCGTTCGACTCGTAGTCGGTCACGCAGAACTGCCCGATCACGTAGTACTTGCCGCACCCGCAGCGGAACAGGTGGAACGTCGACTCGAACCCCGCCTCGACCGGCACGTCGCCGAACTCCAGCGTGTTGACGTCGAGGTCGGTGCGCGGCAGCGTGATTGTGTGCACCTTGCCCTTGGTGACGCCCGGCTTTGCGCCGACGGCCTCAGTCAGCGCCTTGAGGTGGGCCGGCTCGAGCTGCTTCTTGGGCGAGTCGGTCACGGCCGCGGCCGGCGCGTCCTCCGCGTGCGAGCGCGGCGCGGCGGCGGCGACGATGGCGAGGGGCAGGGCGGCGAACAGGAACGGCAGGAGGATTCGGGACTTCATGATGCCGACATTCTAGCGCCCCGGTCGGCGGCGGCACGCGCGTCCTTGTGCCGGTGTATAGTGCTCGTTAACGTGAAGCGAAGGGGGCCGAGGCGCGGCGATGAACGACGAATCCACCTTGTTCTCCGGCTCTCCGACGGCCGCCGGCACCGCGCGGGCGGCGGCGTCGCCGCTCCCGTTCTTCCCGGGGTTCGAAGTGGTGGCCGAAGTCGCGCCGGGCGTCGGCGGGATGGGTGTGGTCTACAAGGCCCGCGAACTCGCGCTCGACCGCGTCGTCGCGCTCAAGACGCTCCGCGCCGACCGCGACGCCCCGCCGCTGCGCGAGCTGTTCGTCCGCGAGGCGCGGGCCGCCGCCCAACTCGACCACCCGAACATCTTGCGGATCCACCGGTTCTGCCCGGAGCACGCGCCGCCGTTCTTCGTCATGCAGTACGTCGACGGCCGCCCGCTCGACCGCGCCTGCGCCGGCCGCGACTTCCCGTTCGTCGCCGCCCAGCTCGAGAAGGTCGCGCGGGCGCTCGCCTACGCGCACGACTGCGGGATCGTGCACCGGGACGTCAAGCCGGCGAACGTGCTGGTCGACGCCGACGGCGAGCCGCACGTCGCCGACTTCGGGCTCGCGCTGCGCGCCGGCGATCCGACCGACCCCGCCGTCGCGACCGCCGGCACGCCCGTCTGCATGGCGCCGGAACTGTACTCGGGGGGCGCGGCGTTCTCCCCGGCGGTCGACGTGTACGCGCTCGGCGTCACCGCCTACCGTCTGCTGACCGGCGCTTGGCCGTACGACGCGGCCGACCCGGTGGTGCTGCGCGACGCCGTCCTCCGCGGCGACCCGCCGCTCCCGCAGGAGATCTCCCCGCGCGTCCCCGAGCCGCTCCAGCGGATCTGCCTGAAGGCGATGGAGCGCGACCCGGACGACCGCTACGCGTCCGCCGCCGACATGGCGGAGGACCTCCGCCGGTTCCGCGAGGGCCGCGACGTCGCCGCCCGCCCGACCCGCTACGGCCGCGAGTTGCACGGCAAGCTTCGCAACCACCTGACCGAACTGCAACTCTGGCGTGAGCAGGGGCTGCTCGACGTGCAGGAGTACGACCGCCTGTCGCGCCCGGCGCGGCTGCTGGTCGAGTCGCCGTACCCGTGGCACCAGCTCTCGCGCCGGTTCCCGTGGGCGACCGTGCTGCTGCGGCTGGGCGGGTGGCTGGTGCTGCTCGCCAGCGTGCTGTGGGTCGGGTTCTACTGGCACCACCTGTCGGCGGGGCAGCGCGTGACCGCGATCGCGCTCCCGACGCTGGCCACCAGCGCGGTCGGTTGGACGCTCTGGTGGCGCGGCAGCCGCGTCAACGCGCAGATCTTCCTTGCGATGGGTGTGCTGCTCCTCCCGCTGCTCGCGTGCGTCGTGCTGACCGAGGGGCAGTGGCTCGTCCATTGGCAGGGGGACGCCCGCGAACTGTTCGGCGCGTTCCGCCACGATGCGGGGGACGACGACCCCGACGGCGCCGGCCGCGCCGGCGCGGTCGCGCGGCGGCTGTTCGAGCCGTCGAACCTCGAGCTGACGACGTCGGTCGCCGCGTTCGTCGCGTACTGCCTCGTGCTGCTCCGGGTCACCCGCGCGGCGACGATCGGCGTCTGGCTGTTCGCCGGGGTCTACCTGCTGCACACAGGCTTTCTGCTGCTGGCCGGCGCGCTGGAGTGGGTGCGGGACGAGCACGTCTCGCGGCTGCTCCTCTGGTACCTGCCGGTACCCGCGGCGTGCTGGGTGGCCAGCCGGCTGCTCGCGCGGCGCGCGCCCGGCGTCGCGGCGATCGCGTTCGGGTTCGTCCCGCTGCCGCTCGTCCTCTGCCTGACCCCGCTCGCCTGGTTCGGCGCGGCCGAGTGGCTGGGCGCGGAGCGGCGGCTCGACGCGGCGGCGGTCAACCTGTGGTGGATGGCCGACGGCGCGGCCTACCTCGCGCTCGCCCTGGTCCTGTACCACGGCCGCCGCGGGTACGTCCGCTTCTGGGGCCCGCCGCTGATGATCCTCGCCGGCCTGCACCTCAGCGGCCCGGCGAACAACCTGTTCACCCGCGGGCCCGAACTGTTCCCCCTCGGCCGCGCCGCCGTGACCCCGTACGAGCTCGCCGCCGTCGCGATCGCGCTCACGACCTCCGTGCTCGGCACGCGGCTGCGCATGCACGCCCTCGCCCTCCCCGGCCTGTTCGCGCTGGCGGTGTTCGTCTTCCGCGCCACCGCCCGCCACTTCCCCGACGCCCTCCCCTGGCCGTTCACGCTCGCCTGCCTCGGCGGCGCGGCAATGATCGTCGCAACCATGCTGCTGGTGCGGCAACCACCGCCCCCGCGCGAGGCGCGACAGACATCCTGAGTCTCACGGCCTGATCACCCGATCACCTCCGCCCCGCCCCTCCCGCTGCCGGCCCACGCCCCGCGCAGGTCGCGGAGCTCCTCCTCGACCGCCTCGGCGTCCCCCGCGTACTCCCCCACCACCGCCCGCAGCTCGCGCTCGAACAGCCGCTTCGCCGTGACCAGCGCGTTGGCCCCCTGGGCCGCCGTCGCCCACCCGAACCGCGGCATCAGTGCGTCGTACGCCACCGCCGGCTCGTCGCGGAACGCCGGCCGGAGCACCCGGCCGTCGAACACCGCCCACAGGTCCGCCCGCCCGAACCGCTCGCAGTGCGCCCGGGTCCGTCCGACCGCCTCTCGCAGCACCTCCCGCGCCCACGCCACGTCGAACGCGTCGCGAGCCGCCGGCGCCGCGGGCGGCTCCACGTCCTCGAACGCCGCCGCCCCGGTCACGCCCGGCCGCGCCTGCTCGGCCCGCGCCCGGTCGATCGCGTACCGGTGCAGCGCCGTCAGCAGGAACGACCGGAACTTCCCCCGCGCCCGATCCGCCTTCGCCACCAGGTCGCGCTCGAGCACCTTGTCCGCCACGAACCCCTGGAGCAAGTCGTCCGCCCGCTCCCGCGGCAGCCGCCGCTCGATCACCAGGTACGCCCGCAGCGCCGGCATGTACCGCTCGAGCAGCGCCGCCAGCGCCGCCCGTCGTGCCCCCTCGTCGCCGCCCCCGCGCATCGCGTCCACCAGCGACCACTGCGTCGCCGGGAACGGCCCCAGTCCATCTGCCGCGCCACCGTCCGCCACCCGAGTCTCCCGGCTGAATGCGTCCGCACAATACCCGTCCCCCCCGAATCCCGATATAACTGCCCCCCTTATGCAACCCAAGAAGCGACTGTTGACCGGCGACACGCCCACCGGCAAGCTGCACCTCGGCCACTTCGTCGGCAGCGTCGAGAACCGCCTGGCCCTCCAGGACGAGTACGACTGCTACTTCATCATCGCCAACAAGCACGCCTTCACCACCCGCGCCGAGCGCCCCGACGATATCCGGCAGAGCGTGATCGAGATCGCGACCGACTACCTCGCCTGCGGCATCGACCCGGACCGCTCGAACATGTTCGTCCAGTCCGAGGTCCCCGCGATCGACGAGCTGACGTTCTTCTTCTCCATGCTGATCCCGTTCAACCGCGTGATGCGCAACCCGACGCTTACCCAGGAGATCAAGGACAAGGATCTGGGCGACAAATACCCGTTCGGCTTCCCGCTGTATGCGGTCGGCCAGACCGCCGACATCCTCGCGTTCCGCCCCGAGATCGTCCCGGTCGGCGAGGACCAGCTCCCCCACCTCGAACTGACCCGCGAGGTCGCGCGCAAGTTCAACCAAGTTTACTGCAACGTCGACCCGCACACGGAAGACAAGAACTACGTGAAAGCAGGCGGCCTCCTCCCCGTCATCCAGCCGAAGCTCGGCCGCGTGAAGCGCCTCGTCGGCCTCGGCCCGCCGCCCACGCCCGGCGGCCCGCTCCTGAAGATGTCCAAGTCGCTGAACAACGCCGTCTTCCTCTCCGACGACGCCGACACCGTCCAGAAGAAGGTCATGTCGATGTACACCGACCCCAACCGCCTGCGCGCCACCGACCCCGGCGAGACCGACCCCGACAAGAACCCCCTCTGGGCGTTCCACGAAGCCTTCAACCCGGACCAGGCGTGGCTCGCCGAGTACCGGCAGATGTACAAGGACGGCAAGGTCGGCGACGTCGCGGTCAAGCGCAAGCTCGTCGAGATCCTCAACACGATCCTCGCCCCGATCCGCGAACGGCGCAAGCATTACGAGCAGCGCCCCGACGACGTGCTCGACGCGCTCAAGAAGGGCACGGCCAACGCCAACACGATCGCCGAGGAGACGCTGGCGCTGGCGAAGCGGGCGATGCGGCAGGACTACTTCGCGCGGGAGTTGCGGTTGGAGTAGGCGGCGAGCCGGTGGCGCCCCGTGGCATTCGACGTCCGCGCGCTCGCCGGGCTCGCGCCCCGTGGCCTATCGTCTGCCGCCGCTCCGCGGCTACTTCTTGGCCGGGGCCGCCGCCGCCGGCGCCACCCAGTCGTCCGTGCGGAACGGTGACGCCGGCAGGCCTTCCTTGTTGTAAAGGTTGCACTCCGGGTCGTTCGCCCACGCGTACCGCACCGCGACCGGCTTGGCCACCTGGTCGCTCCACACGACGACCGTGTCGCCGCCCTCGATCGTCGCGTTCGCCCAGACGAGCTTCTTGTCCTCGCCGGCGACCGCGAACCCTACCATCTTGTCCAGCGGCTTCGCCGGCTCCTGCCCGAGTCGGATCGGCGGCGCGACGCCGATCGCCAGCCCGCCGCCCGCGTTCTTGAACCTCACCCGCGCCTTCCCGCCCTCGAAACTGACGTTCTCATACGTCGGCCCGCTGTGCACGACGTCCCGCCCGTACGCGACCTTCAGCGCCGACAGCGCCAGCCGCTGGCCGACGGTCTCCTTGTTGCGCGGGTGGATGTCGTTGGCCTCGCCGACGTCGATGATCACCGCCTGCCCGGTGTTCGGCAGCGACAGCGCCATGCTCTGCGCCTCGCGCAACCCCGGCCACCCGCCTTCGCCCTGCGTCGGGTCGGCTGACCGCTTCTGGTAGTTGGCGAGCTGCGCCCAGAAGAAGGGGAACTCGCCGACGCCCCAGCGCGCCCGCCAGTCCCTGATCATCGTCGGGAAGAGCGTGCGGTACGGCTTCGGCTGGCTCGCGTTACTCTCGCCCTGGTACCAGATCGCCCCCTTGATCGACAGCCCGATGAGCGGGTGGATCATCGCGTTGTACAGCACCCCTGCGTAGTGCGGGTCCTCCTTCGGCGCCTCCGGCCGCCGCGGCGGCTGCTTCGCCGGGGTCGGCATCGGCCCGACCTTCTCCCGGTTCCACTTCGCCAGCGCCACCCGGTGCGCCTTGCCGACCTCCGCCTCCCACGCCTTCTGCGCCGCCTGCCACTTCGGGAACGTCTCGGTCTCCCACTTCGCCGTCAGCGCGTCGATGTTCGCCTCGAACTTCTCCCGCCGGTCGACATACGCCTTGAGCGCCGGCTCCGCCCGCAGCGCCTCGATGCTCGTCCAAGCCTCGGCCGGCGTGCCGCCCCAGCTCGTGTGGATCAGCCCGACCGGCGCGCCGCCGAGCGCCCGGTGCACGTCCCGCCCGAAGAAGTACGCCACCGCGCTGAACGCCCCCACCGTCTCCGGCGAACACTCCACCCACCGCCCCTCCACGTCGTCCAGCGGCGCGAAAGCCGTCTTCCGCTTCACGTCGAACAACCGGATCTTCGGGTAAGCCGCCTTCGGCCGCTCGACCTCCGCGTTGTGCGACTGGTTGAACCTCCACCCCATGTTCGACTGCCCGGAGCAGACCCAGACGTCCCCGACCAGCACGTTCTTCAACGTCAGCGTGTTCTTCCCCGCGACCGTCACCTCGACCGGCCCCGCCACCGGCGCGATCGCGTCCAGCTTCACCCGCCACCTCCCGTCCGCCCCGGCCGCCGCCGACTTCTTCTGCCCGCCGACGGCGACGGTCACTTCCTCGCCCGCGTCGGCCCACCCCCACACCGCCACCGGCTGCCCGCCTTGCAGAACCATGTTGTCCCCGAAGATCGCGGGGAGCTTGACGTCGGCCGAGGCCGACCGGGCCGCGCCCAGCGAGAGCGCGGCGACCAGGACCAGGTTGAAGAGCGTTCGCATGCCCCTAAAAACCGACGGCCCCTACCGCCGTTGCCCCCGCCCTCGTTCGCGGTCGATTTCACCCCTCGCGCAGGCGGATGTCCATCTCCCCGAACTCCCCCCGCGCGAGCTGCCGCGTGATCCGCACCAGCCGAGCGGTCAGCACGAACGTCCACACCGCCAGCAGCACCGTGAACACGCACAAAACCAGGTGCCACGTGTCGGTCAACTGCGGCCACCGCGCGTACCGCCCCTCCGTGATCCGCCGCCAGATCCCCAGCCCCACCGCGATGATCGGGTACACCCACATCACCGAGAACATGCACAGCAGCACGACCATCCACCCCAGTCGCTTGTACCAGGTCTCCCCGCCGAACAGGAGCGCCGGCCCGAGCACCATGCTCAGCAGCACCACGCCCAGCCCGATCGCGATGTACATCTCGATCGTCTGCCGCGTCAGCACGAAATAGACGATGCACAGCATCGACCAGACGAACATCCCGCAGCACCATCGGACGTACGCCCAAGACAGCTTGATGTACCGCGACCGCAGGCCGGTCGGCGGGGCCTTGGGGATGTTCTCGTCGTCAGTTGCGGCGTCGGCAATCGGCATCGTCGCGGGGTTATACGTCGGGGTGGCGGCGGGCATACATGGGGTTTATCGGTCGGCCGCCCGCGCGGGTGAAGCCGCCGCCCTCCAACTTAGGAGGTCACGGGTCCGAGAAACGCCTCACCCGGGGTTCGCTGGAGGTGGGGGCGGGGGCCAGTTCTGCTGCTGCTGCTGGTGCTGCTGAGACGGCTCGGAACTTGGTGGCGGCGGCGGCTGGTGCCAGTTGGGTTGCTGCTGTTGCGGGGGCGGCCACTGACCCGGCGGGGGTGGCGGCGGCGGCGGGCCCCACTGCTGCTGCTGCTGCTGAGGGTAAGGCGGATAGCCCGGCTGCCCGTACATCGACTGATGCTGCGGCGCCGCGTACCCCTGACCCTGCCAGGCGCCGGCGTTCGCCGCGCGGCCCGCGGCGCCCATCGCCTGGAACAGCCACACGATCAGCCACACCGTCAGCCCGATCACGAACACCGACAAACACGCCCCCATCAGCGCCTGCGCTCCCGCCCCGCGAGCGCCTAGGGCCAGCGCCCCAAGGAAGTTCAACGCCCCGTAAATCGCCACCAGAAACGCCAACACGAGCGCGCCGATCGTCGCCCCGCGACTCCCGCCGCGCACGAACGCCCCCAGCACGATCCCCAGCAGCCCCAGGCCAACCATCACCCCGCCCGTGACCGTCATCTGGCGACGGAACTGCTCGAACGTCGTGTCCGGCGGCAGCCCGCCCCCGGGCTGCGACGCGATCGCCGCCTCCATCCCCGGGATGTTCATGACCCCCGCCGCGCACCCGCCCAGCAGCAGGAGCAGCCCGCCGAACACGAACATCAGCACCGACGCCCGCCGGCACTTCGCAAGCGGGTCCATCGCGCCCGGGTCGTACCCGTACGGGCCGGCGTAACCCATCGGCGGCGGCTGCGGAAACTGGTAGGGCGATTGCGGCGGGTATTGGCTCACGCGGGACGATCCGAAGTTGGCGGAAGGGGGGATACCGGGGGAGGCGGCAGGCCGAGCGCCGCGACGACGGCCGCCGCGGCGATCGCCGCCGTCTCGACGCGGAGGATGGTCGCCCCCAGTGTGATCGCCGTCAAGTGGCGTTCCGCGAAGCCCGCGAGTTCCCCGTCCGACCACCCGCCCTCGGGCCCGACGAGCAGGGTCAGAGGCGAGGATGGAGGATGGAGGATGGCGGATAGAGGCCGCGAATTCGGAGCCGTCGACAGGGGGGCGACGGTGCCCTTCGCCGCCTCAAGCAGTTTGCCCAGCGGCGTCAGCGGGGCGACCTGCATCACCCCCGCCCGGCGGCACTGCTTCGCCGACTCCGCCGCCAGCCGCCGCCACCGGTCGATCTTGTTCGTCCCCTCCGGGTGCACGACGCTCCGCTCGGTCATCAGCGGCACGAACCGCGCGACGCCCAGCTCCGACAGCTTCTCAACCATCCAGTCCGCCCGCGCCGCCTTCGGCACCGCCGACGCGATCGTCAGCTCCACCCCCGCCGCCCCAACCGCCTCACGCACCTCCCCCACCTCGACCCAGACCCCCGCCGCCACCACCCGGCTGACCCGCCCCACCGCCGACCGACCGCCCGGTGTGAAGAGCTCCACCTCCTCCCCCTCCGCCATCCGCAACACGTCCCGCGCGTGATGCGCCTGGTCGTCCGGCAGCGCCACCAAGCCCGGCGAAAGCGACGGCATCAACAGTCGGCGGCGACCCATGCCGCCGAAAGATACCGAAACTCCAAACCCGTTTCTCCCCCTCTCCTTATCCTCCACTTCCCCCTCCACCCCGCCCCTCGACTCCATTACCCCCCACGATACTATGGGACCAACCCCGGCCCCGGTCCTTACGGCCCGCCCGGGATCGACCGATGAAGCCGAAGGATCGGCCGCGCCGCCCCCATTTCCAATTCTCGGGGCGACGCGAAGCGTAAAGGAGTCGCGCGATGGGCCAGACGGCGGTCGACCTGCCGGACCCGATGAAGAGCAGCGGTGGCGGCGGCTTCCAGAACGCCGATGACCTCCTCGCGCAGCTCGCCGGCGAAGAAGTCGACCGCCTCCTCAACGAGGCCGACGACGCCCCCCCCGCCCCGCTCAACGTCGACCTCGCCCCACCCCCGGCCAAGGCCGTCACGAAGTCGGCACAAGCCACCCCGCCCAACCCCGTCGTCGACGCGACCGAGGCGGCCCTCGACGACCTGTTCGACCAGTTGAACAGCGCGGAGATCCCCGGGGTCGCTAAGCCCCCGCCCGCCGCGGCCGCCGCCGTCGACCCCACCCAGGCCGGCCTCGACGACCTCTTCGAACAACTGACGGCCAACGACCCACCCGCCCAATCGGCCGCCGCCCCGGCCGCGACCCCTCCGGTCGCGAAGGACGCCACCGGCGCCCCCGCCGCCTCGGTATCCCCGCCGGTCGTGAAGACCGACGTCGCCACCCAGGCCGACCTCGACGCGCTTTTCGAGCAACTGACCGTGAACGATCCGGCCCCGGCCGCCGCCGCTGTGCCCGTCGACAAGCCGGTCGACCAGGTGATCGCCGAGCGCGCCAACGACCTCGCCGCCCAAGCCCAGCGGGCGGCGGCCGGCAGCGTGGGCGAGGCGAGCGCCGCCGACGCGCTCGCCGCCGAGATGGCTGAGGACGAGGCCACCCACGCCGCCGCCATGCGCCGCCTCGGCAAGTCCGCGGCTGCCGTCGCCGACGAGGAACTAAAGGCCCAGGAAGCCGCCCTGATCGCCGCCGCGGCCGCCGCCGAAGTGGCCGAACCCGCCGCGGTCGGCATCGAGATCGACGAGCAAGCCATCGAGCTCGACCCCGAGCCCGACGCCGATGAACAAGCCGGAACGGACGCCGACGCCGCCGAGATCGACGCCGCCGCCGTGGACGTGGACGAGCGCCTCCCGCTGCTCGTCCGCGTCCTCGAGTGGATGAACGCCCCGCTCAGCGGCCTCTCCGACACCGTCCGCGAAGCCCTGGGCAAGATCGCGATCGTCACCAGCGTCAACGCCGTCGCGGTCCTGACCTACGTCCTTCTGTTCCGGCGGCATTGACCGGGTCCGACCCGGCCCGCTCCGGTCACCCCGGCAATTCCACCACGAACGTCGCCCCCCGCCCCGCCCCCGCGCTTTCCGCCCGCACCGTCCCCCCGTGGAGCTCCACGAGATGCTTCACCACCGCCAGCCCGATCCCCAGCCCCCCGTGCCGCCGAGTCGTGGACGCGTCCTGCTGCCGGAACCGCTCGAACACGTGCGGCAGGAACTCCGGCGTGATCCCCTCCCCCGTGTCGTTCACCCGGATCTCCACGGTCGAACCGACGCGGCCAACGTTCACCTCGACTCGCCCCCCGGCCGGGGTGAACTTGATCGCGTTCCACAGCAAGTTGTTCACCACCTGAGTCAGCCGCGCGGCGTCCCCCTTCACCTCCGCGCCGTCCCGCCCGGCGAACGTCAACCTCACCCCCTTCGCCTCCGCCTCCGGCCGCATGCCCTGGACGGCTTTCGCCGCCACGTCCGCCACCGGCACCCGGCCCACGTCCAGCCGCAGCACGCCGGTCACGATCGCGCTGACGTCCAGTAACTCGTCCACCAGCCGGGCCAGCGCCCGCGCGTTCCGCTCGATCACGTCCGCCCACTGCCGCGGCTCCGCCGCCAGCGCGTCGTCCGACCGCAGCAGGCCGGCGTACCCGGAGATCGCGTTCAGCGGCGTCCGCAGCTCGTGCGACACGACCGCCAGGAACTCGTCCTTCAACCGGTTCGCCCGCTCCGCCTCCGCCCGCGCCGCCCGCTCCTGCGCCAGCGCCTCGTCCAGCCGCCGCCGCGTCGCGGCCGCGTTCAGTCCGGCGCGCACCGACAGCGGCAGCCGCCCGTACTGGCTCGGCTTCTTGATGATGTAGTCGAACAGCCCGCCGCGCAGCGCCTCGGCGCACACCTCCTCGTTCCCGGTGTTCGTGAACATGATCACCGGCACGTCCGGGTACCGCGCGTGCACGTCCCGCAGCACGGTCAAGCCGTCCGTCCACCGCAACTGGAAGTCCGTGATCACGACCGCGAAGTCCCCCGCCTCCACCGCCGCCGCCAGCCCGGCCGCGTCGTTGATCGGCCGCACGTCCGCGTCCGGGAAGTCCCGCCGCAGCGCCCGCTCCGCCAGCTCCCGGTCGTCCCGGTTGTCGTCGATCACGAGGATGACCAGCGGCGACGCCGCCGCGCCCGCCGTCACGCCCGCCCCGCTTCCCCGGGCGCCGGTGCCGGCAGAGGCGGAGCCGCGGGCGGTGGCGGCTCGTTCAGCGTCAGCCAGTACAGCCCCAGCGCCCGCGACAGTTCGATCATCCCGTCGAAGCTGACCGGCTTGACCAGGTACGAGTTCGCGCCCAGGTCGTAAGCCCGCTCCAGGTCCACGTTCTCCTTCGACGCCGTCAGCACCACCACCGGCAGCCGCCGCAATGGCGGCTGCGCTCGCACCCACCGCAACACCTCGAGCCCCCCCAGCCGCGGCAGCTTCAGGTCCAGCAGCATAAGCCCCGGCACCGGGTACCGTAGCCGGTCCGCGTACGCCCCGGTCCCCGCCAGGTAAGCGACCGCCGCCTCCCCGTCCCCGACGACGTGCAGCGGCGCCGCGATCCCCGCCTTGGCGAACGCCCGCCGCGCCAGCAGGACGTCGTCCGGCTCGTCCTCCACCAGCAGCACCGCGGTCGTCGGGTCTCGTAGGGTCATTCGAGCGCCGCGTCCAACTCTATCCAGAAGCGGCTCCCGCGATCAACGTCCGATTCGACCCCCGCCGCCCCGCCCATCCGCTCGACCCCCGCGCGCACGATCGCCAGCCCCACCCCGGTGCCGCGGTAGTTGTCCGCGCTGTGCAGCCGCTCGAACACGTTGAAGATCCGCCCGTGGTGCTCGGGCGCGACCCCGATCCCCTCGTCCCCCACCCACAGCCGCACGCGACTGCCGCCGCCGCGCGGCTCCGCCCACACCCGCACGCGCGGCGGCGCCCCCTCCCGCGTGAACTTCACCGCGTTCGCCACCAGGTTCAGCACGACCTGCACCAGCGTCGCCCGGTGCCCGACGACGTCCGGGAACGCCCCGGCGACCTCTACCGCCCCGCCCCGCCCCCGCGCCTCCTCCGCCGGCCCCCGCACCGCCTCCTCGACCACCCCCGCCAGCCCCACCGCCTGCAGCGCCAATTGCGCCCGCCGCAGCCGGCTGTACGCCAGCAGGTCTTCGATGAGCCCCTGCATCCGCTCCCCCGCCGCCGCGATCCGCGACAGGTACAACTGCCCCGTCTCGTCCAACTTGTCTGAGTAATCTTCGATCACCGCCTGCGCGAACCCCTGCATCCCCCGCAGTGGGGCCCGGAGGTCGTGGGATATGGTGTACGTGAACGCCTCCATCTGCGCGTTCGCTTCGGTCAGCTCCGCCGTCCGCTCGGTCACGCGCCGCTCGAGGTCGGCCGCCGCGGCGCGCACCGCGTCCTCGGCGGCCTTCCGCTCGGTCTCGTCGCGCGTGACCTTCGCGAACCCGCGGAGCGTGCCGTCCGGGCGCCGCAGCGGCGTCAGGACGACGCTCGCCCAGAACCGCGACCCGTCCCGCCGCACCCGCCACCCCTCCTCCCGGTACGACCCGTCCCCCGCCGCCAGTTCCAGCTCCCGCGCCGGCTTCCCCGCCGCCACGTCCTCCGGCGGGTAGAACGTCGAGAAGTGCCGGCCGACGATCTCCGCCGCCGCGTACCCCTTGATCCGCTCCGCCCCGGCGTTCCAGCTCGCGACGCGCCCGTCGGGCTCGAGCATGAAGATCGCGTAATCCCGCACCCCCTCGACCATCAGGCGGAACCGCTCCTCGCTCTCCCGCGCCCGCCGCCCCGACCGCTCGACCACCCCGCACACCCAGGTGATCGCCAGCCCCTCGCCCACGAAGATCAGCACCCGCACGACGTCCGCCGCCGTGTTCAGCCGCAACGAGTACGCCGGCCGCACGAACAGGTACACGCCGACGACCGTCGCCAAGGCCGTGGCCAACAGCCCGGGCCCGAACCCGCCATACCACGCCGCCAGGAATACGGGCAGCACGAAGATCAGCAGCGGCGCGTCGTCCTGCAAGATCGGGTGCAGCAGCCAGCGGACGACCACCGCGCCCCCTACGGCCGCGAGGGGCACTAACCACCGCATCCACGCCCGTCGCTCGCCATCGGTCCGGTCCACGTCGAGAACGTACTCGACCCCGCCCGCCCGACCGAACGTCCAATCCCGCGGGGACACCGCCGCCCGCACCCGTGGCCTTTACGGCACGCGCTGGACGTAGTTCTGCGCGATCGGCATCCGCCGCCCGAACCCGAACGCCCGGCTGGTCACCTTCAGCCCCGGGGCGGCTTGGCGGCGCTTGTACTCGCTCCGGTCGGTCAGCTTGATGACGCGGGCGACGATCGCCGGGTCGTGTCCCTCCGCAATGATCTCCGCCGCGCCTCGCTCCTCCTCGATGTACAGGTGCAGGATCGCGTCGAGCACCTCGTACGGCGGGAGGCTGTCCTGGTCGGTCTGGTCGGGCTTCAATTCGGCGCTGGGCACCTTCTCGATGCTCCGCCACGGGATGATTTCCCGCTTGTGGTGCTGGTTGATCCAGCGGGAGAGCGCCCAGACGGTGGTCTTGGGGACGTCGGAGATCACCGCCAGCCCGCCCGCCATGTCGCCGTACAGCGTGCAGTAGCCGACGGCGATCTCCGACTTGTTGCCGGTCGTCAGCAACAGGTGGTTGAACCGGTTGGAGAACGCCATCAGCGTCGCGCCGCGCATCCGGGCCTGGAGGTTCTGGTCGGTCAGGTCCGCCGCCATCGCCGTTTGCGGGTCGCGCGCCGCCGGCCCACCGGTCTCCATCCGCTGGTCCTGCGTGCGCGGCAGGGCCGATGTGAGCCCGACGCGCGGGTCGTCCTCGATCCGGTCGAACAGCGGGTACAAAACCTTCTCGTACGCCGAGTGGAACGGGTCGATCGGCACGACGTGGTAGTGCACGCCGAGGTTCCGCGCCAGGGCGGCGGCGTCCTCGACCGAGTGGGCGCTCGAGTAGCGGGACGGCATCGCGACCCCCGTCACCTTGTCGGGGCCCAGCGCGTGGGCGGCCAGCGTGGCGACCAGGGCCGAATCGATGCCGCCGGACAGCCCGAGCACGACCGACTTGAACCCGCACTTGCGGCAGTAGTCGCGCAGCCCGAGGAGCAGGGCGTTGTAAAGGGACTGGAGCCCGAGCGTGTGCGGGTGGATCGGGGTCAGGGTCTGAGGTTCCGGGTTCAGCGAAGCGGGGGTCGCGTCGGACGGGACGGCGAACTGCGGTCTGCCGACTGCCGCCGAAGGGGACGGGGCCGCCGCCGGTCTCTCCGCTCCCGAACCCCGGGCCCCAAACCCGGAACCGTGAAGGTCGACGACCAGGAGGTCTTCTTCGAAGTCCTTCGCCTGAGCGATCAGGTTGCCCTGCGCGTCGAGGACGTGGGAGTTGCCGTCGAACACCAGCTCGTCATTGCCGCCGACCTGGTTGACGTAGAGGAGCGGCTTATTGAACCGCCGCACCTGCTCGCTGAAGAGCTGGAGCCGGAAGTCGTGTTTCCCGAGCACGAACGGGCTCGCGCTGGCGTTCACCAGCAGCTCGGCGCCGGCCGCGTTCAGGTCCGCGATCGGGTTCTGGTGGTACAGCCGGCGGGCGATCAGCTTCTCGTCGTTCCACAGGTCCTCGCAGATCGACAGCCCGGCCGTCACCGAACCGCTGCCCACCGGGATTTCGACCAGGTTCTCCGTCTCGTTGATCGGCCCGGGTTCGAAGTAGCGCGACTCGTCGAACACGTCGTACGTCGGCAGCAGCGTCTTGAAGTGCTTGGAGTGGACCCGGCCGTCCCGGAGCAGCGCGACCGCGTTGTACAGCGGCCGGCCGATCGGCGCGGGGTTACGGTCGGCGTACCCCACGATCACGTCGATCCCGCGAACCTGCCGGGCGATCTCGTCGAGCGCGGCCAAACTGTCGGTGACGAACTGCGCCTTCAGGAGCAGGTCCTTCGGCGGGTACCCCAGCAGCGACAGCTCGGGAAACACCACGAGCGTCGCCCCCTGGGCCTTCGCCCGCGAGATGAAGTCGAGGTGCTTTGCGGCGTTGGTGACGAGGTCCCCCACGGTCGGGTTGATCTGGGCGAGAGCGATGCGCATCGCCCGATTGTAAGAGAGCCGCTCGGATAGAGAAGGGAGGGCGGAAGAACGCGAACACAGGGCCGCTGAAGCTGCCCTGCCGGCGTCTTTGTTTACCCTCTATCTTCCGTCCTCCATCCCCGCCTCCGTCAGCCCCGCTTCTGCTGGACGTACCCTGGTTTGCGGCGCTGGGCGCGGATCGCGGCCGCGCGTTCCGCCTCGTTGATCCGGCGCTGGGAGACGTGCCGCTGGAGCACCCAGGGGAACTCGGCGTGCCGGTCGCGGTAGATCAGCCCGAGGTGCCAGCAGAAGAAGTGCGCGCAGAAAATCGCGATCATCAGCAGCGGGTAGACGAACAGCGGGCGGGCGGTCGCCGGAGCGGCGGCGGCGCCGGCCGGGGCGAACAGGCGGACGATCATCATCAGCGACCCGGTCGTCGCCACCACGTACGCCGCGATCGTCAGCAGCCACGCGAACACCGAGATCAGGTAGTGCCCGCGCGCGGCGCGGATCACGCCGATCAGGCGGTCCGGGCGGAGGTTGAACAGCGTGCCGCTGGTCGCGCTGGTCAGCAGCACCGCCGGGAGGAACAGCGATCCGGCGACGGCGAAGAAGATCGCGAGCATCGCGGTCAACCGTGGCGGCAGGCCGGTGCGGGTCAGGACCAGGACGGCCGGGCCGTAGCAGATCATCAGCGACCCGGCGACGTGGACGAACGGCCGCCAGATGTCCTCGGAGAACGACATCCCGCGGATCGGGCGGGGGAGCTCGTCCATCTCCTCCGGCCCGGTCTCGTCGATCGTGTTGCCGTAGTGGGCCAGGATCAGGGCGGACAAGATCACCGCGACCGGCGCGATGAAGAAGAACCCGCCGACCAGCGCGAACGTCGCCATCTGGTTCAGCAGGTGGAGCACGAGGATGAACAGCATCACGACCATGTTGGTCGGGAAGCATAAATCGACCAGGATCCGCCGGACGTCGATCCGGCGGGCGGCGTCGCCGGTCGCGTACACGAGAGACTGCACCGGCTTGGCGACGGGGATCGCCTCGACCGGCACCATGTCGTCGGTCCTCGCGAGCTGCATCGGGCGGATCAACTCGCCGGTGACCGGGTCGTACTTCGGCTTGGAGGGGCGAGCGTCGTCGCCGCGCAGCGGGATCACGTCGTCCTCGGGCGGGGCGCCGACGTCCACTAGGTCCTCGAGCTGCTGGCGCTGGTCGATCTCCCGGCCGTGGTCGTCGACACGGCGCGGGCGGAACGCGCGGTCCACGTCCGCCACCCGGTTCGTCGGCGGCAGGGGGGGCGCCTCCTTCATCAGGAGCGTGCCGTCGTCGGACGAGATGCTGTCGAGGTCGGACAGCGACGGCACGTCGTTCAGCCTGCCACAGTCCGGGCACTGCACCGTGCCGTTCGCGTGGTCTGCCGTCAGCGCGAACCGGCGGCCGCAGTGGCAGGGAAATCGGATGAGGGATTTCGCGTCGTGCACGTCTTTACTATAACGACGGAGCCGCGGGAGGGGTTTGCAGGTGGATCCGGTCGGGAGGAAGGAAAGGGGAAAAGGAAGAGGACGTTGTGCGGACCGGGTGCCGAGCGCTAGAATGGCGGCCCGGGGCTGTTCGGAACGGGGTTGACCGGAAAGGATTCGGCCATGTCGTACAGGACGTCGTCATCGCGGTCGTCGTGGGTGGTCGCGGCACTGCTGGTCTTGGCGTCCGCGCAGGGGGCCGCCGGGCAGGAGGCGCCGAAGTACGACGACTTGAAAAAAATGTACAACGACGCGGTCGGGTCGCTGAAGGCGGCGCAGGAGGCGAAGAACCAGCTCGCGACCGAGAACGAGAAGCTCGCCAAGCAGGTCGCCGAGCTCCAGAAGCAGCTCGAGGCGGCGAACAAGGACCGTGACGAGCTCCAGCGGCAGGCGAACTCGCACGCCGAGCGGACGTTCAACCTCCGGTCGCACTACGCGGCCTGGCAGGAGTTCTTGAAGAAGTACCCGACACTCCACGCGAAATGGAAGGTATTCCTCGACGCGGACCTACTGCGGGGGGCGAACGAGGCGCCGGCGCTGGTCGAGCCGTCGTGGCCGTTCCGCCTCGAGGGGTGACCGCTGCGGCTCGGGGCAGAGGGCGTAACCTCAGGGGGCGGGGGAGCTTGTCGATAATAACGGGCCGCACCGCCGGTGCGGGCGTCAGGGCCTGCCCAGGTTGAAAAACGGGCAGAATCTGCGCGGGGGTCTTAAGTGGGGTCTGCTGCTCTCCGATGGTTGGTTTGAGACGCCTTCCGTGTGGCCGGCCTTGTCGGGCTTGGCGATCGCGGCGCGGTGCCGGCACGGGCGTGGGCGTCCCGAGGGTCCTGAGGAGAGTGTCATGAAGAAGTTGATGGCAAAGTTGATGAAGGACGAGACGGGCGGCGAGGTGCTGGAATACGCGCTGATCGCCGGCCTGATCGTGGTCGCCGCGATCGCCGTGATCGGCACGGTCGGGACGAAGGTCCTGGCCCGCTGGACGTCGGTCAGCAACGGCTTGGGCGAGTAGCCCGCGGCCGGCCTTCGACGGGCACCCCGAGGCGCCCGCGCGGGGCGAGGACGCAATGGGAAGAACCGCCGGGCCCGGGCCGGGGAGACGTACTCCCGCCCGGGCCCGACGTTGTTTCACCGAGGGACGCGGGATGACGACACCGGACGCGCTGGCGCTCGCGCCGATGCTGCTGCTGCTCGCATGGGCGGTGGCGGTCGATTTGCGCGCGCGGCGGATACCGAACTGGCTGACGGCGGCGCTGGTCGCGACCGGGCTGGCGCAGAGCGCGCTCGCCGCGTCCTGGGTGACGCCGGCGCAAGCCTGGGCCGGCCTGGCGGTCGGCGTCGGGCTGACGTTCGCCCAGTTCGCGCTGGGCGCGATGGGCGCGGGCGACGTCAAGCTGTTTGCCGGGATCGGGGCGTGGGTTGGGCCGGGGAACGTCGTCGCGATCTTCGCCGTGGCCGCGGTCGCCGGCATGGTCATCGTCGTCTGCCAAGCCGTGCGCGGCGGGCGCCTGACGGCGCTCTGCCGGAACAGCGCGGTCATCGTCGTTAACGCTGCCCACGGCGACCTGAGCTGCCCGCCCGAACCGGTCGAGGCGACCCCCGGCAATCGGCGCCTGCCCTACGCGGTGCCGACGCTGATCGCGGTCGTCCTCGTGCTCCTGTCACAGCAGAGGTGGTCGTGACCCCTTGGAACCTACCAGCGAGTTCTCCGACGCGGGCGAGCCGTGCCCGCTCCCGCCGCGGCGGCGCGGTGCTGGAAACCGCGCTCGTGCTGCCGATCCTGCTCGCGCTGTCGTTCGGCGTGGTCGAGTTCGGGCACTTTCTCTACGTGAAGCACAACGTCCAGGCCGCCGCGCGCGAAGGCGCCCGGGCGGCGATCATCCCCGGCGCGACGGCCGCGACCGTCAGCACGGCCGTGCAGCAGGCGATGCAGGCGGGCGGCTTGAGTTCGAGCGGGTACGCCGCGGCCGTGACCGACGTGAATGGCAACGCGGTCAACGTCGCGAACGTCGCGGTCGGCACCCCGGTGCGCGTACGGGTGACGTGCAGTTGGGGAACGGTCGGCGTCCGCCCCCTCGGGTTGATTGCCGCGAACAAGAGCGTCGTCGGCACGACGGTGATGCGGAAAGAGGGGTAGGAACGGAGCGGGGCCGGGGGGCGGGGCGTCGTAGCAGGGCGGGGGCGATGGGTCGGAATAAACAGTCTAAATCGCGCGGCCGTTCTGGACGAAAGGACTGACAGCGTCCGGACTGTCCGGCGGGAGCATCTTTTATGAACGCGAAAGCAATCGTTCCGCTGGTGATCGCCCTGGCGCTCGGGGGACTGGCGGCCAAGGTCGGCAAAGACATGTTGGCCAAGGGCCGACAGGGCCGGGGGGCCGCGGAACTGACCAAGGTGGTCGTCGTGCGGGAGGACGTCGCGCCGGGCGCGGTGCTGCGCGAGTCCGACCTCGCCCTGCGCGACACGCCGGCCGACGGGCTGAGCGAGCACGCGTTCACGCGCGTGTCCGACGTCCTCGGGCGGGTGGTGACGGCGCAGTTGGTGAAGCACCAGACCGTGCTGGAGACGCTGCTGGCCCCGCGCGGCACGCTCGGCGGGGCGCAAGCCATGGTGCCCCCGGGCATGCGGGCCGTCGCGGTCGAGGTGAACGAGTTCTCCGGCGTCGCCGGGCTGATTACGCCCGGGTGCCACGTCGACGTCGTGCAGTCCATTCAGATGAAGGGCGAGAACGCCGGGATGATGGCTAAGACGATCGTCGAGCGGTTGAAGGTGCTGGCGGTCGGGCGGCGGATGGGCAACGCGGCCGGTGGCGCGGCCGCGACGGTGGACGGCGATACGGCGAAGAGCGTGACGCTCCTGGCGACCGCCGAGCAGGCCGAGGTGATCGACCTGGCGACGCGCGTCGGCCAGCCGCGGCTCGTGCTGCGGAACACGGCGGACGAGGCGGTGACCGGGGGGCGCGGCGTGACCGTCGGCGACCTCCGCGGCGATACGAAGCAGAAGTCCGACGGGCTGGCGGAGATCGTAAGCCGGCTGCTGCACAGCAATCGGCCGGCGACGCGGCCCGCGACCCCAGCGGTGACGGTCGCCGCGCGACCCGAGCCGCGGCCGTTCCGCGAGGTCGAAGTGATCCGGGGCGGGACGTCCACCAGCGTCCGAATGGGCCTGCCCGCGGGCGCCGGGTCGTTCGTTGGGGATTCGGAGAAGCTCGACGGCGCGGTGCCGAGCGGGCGGTGAGCGTCGAGCATCGGTCGAGTGACCCGCGGTCGGGGGAGACGAGGTTGTGGCCATGAACGTTGAAGGCGACATGTTAAGCGTACGGGCGCGTCGGGCGCGGCGACGGGTGATCGCCGCGCTGCTCGCCACGGCGGCGGCGCTGGCGGCGTCCGTCGCGCACCTGGCGGGCGACGCCTGGGCGGCCCGCACCGTCGCGATCGTCGAGGCGCGGGACGTCACGGACGTCGTCGAACCCTCCCCCGCTACGCCGCAACCGGCCCATGCCGTCGAGGCCGCCCCGGCAGTGGCAGCCGAAGCGCCCGCGCCGGTCGCGTGGCCCGAAGCGCCGCCGGTCGTACCGGTCGTACCGGTCGTACCGGCCGCCGTCGGTGCCGTCCGCGCGGATGAGGCCGAGGTCGCCGTCGAGCGGGCCGTGCTGATCACCGACGGCCTGGAGGACGGCCGCCTCGCGCTGCTGATGAACAAGAGCACCGTGCTTTCGACCCGGTCGCCGTACAAGCGGGTCAGCATCGGCGCCCCGGACGTCGCCGACGTCAACACGATTGGCCCGAACAACCTCCTGGTGACCGCGAAGAAGCCCGGCGCGACGCAACTGATCGTCTGGGACGAGGCCGACAGGTCGCAGGTGGTGGACGTCGCGGTCCAGGTCGACCTGACCGCGCTGCAGGACCAGCTCAAGAAGATGTTCCCCGGGTCGAAGATCGAGACGACGCTGTCCAACGGCACGATCGTGCTTCGCGGGCAGGTGCCCAGCCTTCAGGTCGCCGAGCAGGCGCAGCAACTCGCGCAGCCGTACGCGGCCAAGGTTCTGAACTTCCTCGAGGTCGCCGGCGGGCAGCAGGTGATGCTGCAGGTGCGGTTCGCCGAGGTGTCGCGGTCGGCGACCAACGCGCTGGGATTCAACTTCGGCACCACCGACGGCCGCAGCTTCTTCGGGAACAACATCGGGCAGGTCAGCCCGCTCGGCATCGCCGACCAGCCCGGCGGCAACGGCGGCGTCCGGCTGGCCGTGCAGACGCCCAACCCGTCGGTGTCGCTGTTCGGCGTCGGGCAGGTTGGCGACTCGGCGTTCGCGTACTACATCACCGCGCTGCGGCAGAACAACCTGCTCCGCGTGCTCGCCGAGCCGAACCTGGTGGCAATCAGCGGCCAGGAGGCCAGCTTCGTCGCCGGCGGGGAGTTCCCCGTCCCGGTCACGCAGGGCGGGGCGACCGGCGCGGGGGGCGCGGCGATCACGATCGAGTACCGGACGTTCGGCGTGAAGCTGAACTTCGTCCCGGTCGTGCTCGGCGACGGCAAGATCCGCCTGAAGGTCGCGCCGGAGGTGTCCGACCTCGACTTCACGACCGCCGTCCGGTTCAACGGGTTCGTCGTCCCCGGGCTGACCCAGCGGAAGCTGCAAACAACGATCGAGATGCGCGAGGGGCAGACGTTCGCGCTGGCCGGGCTGCTGAACAACAACGTGTCGGCGACCAAGGACGTCACGCCGGTGCTCGGCGATTTGCCGGTGGTCGGCCCGCTGTTCCGCAGCGTGCGGTACCAGCGGAAGGAGACCGAGCTGGTCGTGATCGTCACCCCGCGGCTGGTCGAGGCGGTCAACCCGGCGCAGGTGCCGCTGCTGCCGGGCGAGAAGTGGCGGCACCCGGGCGAGGGCGACCTGTTCTGGCAGCGGGACATCGGCGGCCCGACCGGCGACCCGAGAAAGGCCGCCCCGGCGAAGTCGCCCGACGGCGCGGCGCCGCGGTTCAAGGGGCAGTACGGGTTCACGCCCGCGGACGAGTGAGTCGGCCGGTCGGTAATCGAGGCGCGGGGGTTGAGGGTCTTGCGAACATGTTCGTGCAACTGAATGCCATCGTGATCGACGCCGACCCGGCCAACCGGGCGGAGATGACGGCGTTCCTGACGCAGAAGGGCGTCAACGTCACCCAGCAGCTCCCGGGGCCCGAGACGCTCGCCGGCGTGCTCCAGCGCGCGCCGGACTCGGCGCAGGTCGTCGTCGTCAACCTCGACCCGGCGCCGCACGACGCGCTCAAGCGGCTCGGCGCGCTCCCGCGGCAATTCCCGGCCGCCAGCTTCTTCGTGCTGTCGCAGTTGATGGACGCCCACCTGCTGATGGACGCGATGCACCTGGGCGTGAAGGAGTTCATCCCGCTGCCGATCAACGCCGAGAAGTTCGCCGCCGCCGTCGAGCGCGTCGCCGGCATGAGCGGCATGGGCAGGAAGGCGAAGATCGTCCACGTGATCCCGACCATGGGCGGGTGCGGCTCCACGACGATCGCCTGCAACGTCGCCGCGTCGCTCGCGAAGTCCGGCAAGACCGCGCTGCTCGACCTCGACCTGGTGCGCGGCGGCGTCGCCAGCTACTTCGACCTCCGCCCGCGGTACACGATCGCGGACGTGATGGACCAGACCTCGACCCTCGACGTCCAGCTCCTCGACAACGCGCTGGCCCGCCACGCGAAGAGCGGCGTCGGCGTACTCGGGCGGCCGGACCTGCCCGAGGACACCCAGCGGGTCACCCAGGGCGGGTTCGTCCGCCTGACCGGCATGCTCGGGCGGATGTTCGACCACGTCGTGATGGACTCGATGATGAGCATCGACCCGGTCTACTCCGCCGCGATCGCGTCCGCCGACGTCAACGTCGTCGTCATGCAGCTCAACGTCCCGTCCGCGAAGAACGCCGAGCGGTTCGTCGGCGCGCTGCGGCGGATGGGCGTCGAGTCCAGCAAGATGAAGGTCGTCGTGAACCGGTACGTCAAGAAGGGCTGGGACATCAACCCCGACGAGGTCGAGCGGGCGCTGGGCCTGAAGATCTCCTGGATGGTCCCCAACGACTTCAAAACCGCGATCGAGGCGATCAACTTCGGCGAGCCGTGCGTGATCCGCGCGCCCCGCTCCGAGATCAGCACCAGCCTGAGCGGCCTCGCGCAGATGCTGAACGCCAAGGCGGCCGCCGCGGCGGCGTGACGCCCGTTCAGCCGCCACCCCGCAGGGGAGCCCGTCAGGCAGCGAGACCGTTCGAACGACGCCAGGAGATCCGATGGGACTGTTCTCTCGAAACGCGACAACCGCCGCCCCCACCGTTGCACCGCTGCCGCCGCCGGCGCCTTCCGGCCCGGCCGACCGGGCGGTCGACTCGCCCCAGATCACGCCCGAGATCGGCCGCCAGACCGCCGCCCGCCAGGGGCTCGCCCCGGCCGCGGCGGCGCCAGTCGCGTCCCTCCGCGGCGAGCGCGAGGTCTACTTCGAGAAGCTCAAGGTGCGCATGCACCAGCAGCTCGTCGAGCGCCTCGACGTCCAGAACCTCAAGTCCCTCCCGCCCGAGACCGTCCGCCAGGAGGTCCGCGGCCTGATCCGCGACCTGTGCCAGAACGAGAAGGGCCTGATCAACTCGTCCGACCAGGAGCGCCTCATGGACGAGGTGATGGACGAGACGTTCGGCCTCGGCCCGCTCGAGGCGCTCCTGAAGGACCCGTCCGTGACCGACATTCTGGTTAACCGCTACGACCGCATCTACTGCGAGCGCCGCGGCCGCCTCGAGGTGTCCGACGTCCGCTTCCGCGACAACGCCCACCTCCGCCAGATCATTGACCGGATCGTCGCCCTGGTCGGCCGGCGGGTCGACGAGGTCTCGCCGATGGCCGACGCCCGCCTCGCCGACGGCAGCCGCGTCAACGCGATCATCCCCCCGCTCGCGCTCGACGGCCCGGCGATGAGCATCCGCCGGTTCGGCCACAAGCCGCTCCAGCTCGAGGACCTGATCCGCCACGGGGCGTTCCCGTCGTGCGTGATGGACTTCCTCGCCGCGGCCGTCCAGGCGCGGTGCAACGTCGTGATCAGCGGCGGTACCGGGTCGGGCAAGACCACGCTCTTGAACTGCCTCTCCCGGTACATCCCGGCCGAGGAGCGGGTGATCACGATCGAGGACGCCGCCGAGCTCCAGCTCCAGCAGCCGCACGTCGTCCGCCTCGAGACCCGCCCGGCGAACATCGAGGGCAAGGGCGAGGTCACCCAGCGCGACCTGGTCAAGAACTGCCTCCGCATGCGCCCCGACCGCGTGATCATCGGCGAGTGCCGCGGCGGCGAGACCCTCGACATGCTCCAGGCGATGAACACCGGCCACGACGGGTCGATGACGACCGTCCACGCGAACAGCCCGCGCGACGCGCTGGGCCGCATCGAGGTCATGGTCGCGATGTCCGGCTACGACCTGCCGATGCGCGCGCTGCGGCAGCAGATCAGCAGCGCGATCAACGTGATCGTGCAGGTGCAGCGGCTGGCCGGCGGCAAGCGGAAGGTTACCCGGGTCAGCGAGATCGCCGGCATGGAGGGCGACCAGATCCAGGTGCAGGACGTGTTCGTATTCGAGCAGTCCGGCGTCGACGAGAACGGCGTCGCGACCGGGCACTTCACCGTCACGGGCATCCGCCCCAAGTGCCTCGAGCGCATCGGCAGCCGCGGCATCAGCCTCCCGGCAGAGTTGTTCCTGCGGAAGCAGATCCAGTTGTAGGCGAGCGGGCCCCAGGTAGCAGGCAGACCATGGAAGAGTGGTTCCCGATCATCATCGCCGCCACGGTCGCGGCCTTCGCCTGGGCGGCGTGGACGCTCGCCGTCGGCCTCTTCGGCAAGGACAAGCGCAAGCTCGCCAACCGCCTGAGCGCAGCGGGCGGCGGGGGCGGCGGATCGTCCTCCCCGTCATCCCCCGCGTCGATCCTGGTCGCCGCCGACGCCGAGGGCCTTCCCCCGTTCCTGGCCAAGCTCGCCCTCGCCCGAGCCCTGAACCGCCAGTTGGTCCACGCCTACCCCGAGGCCTCGCTCGTCCGATTCCTCGCCGTCTCCGCCGGGCTGGCGTTCCTCGGCTTCCTGTTCATCGCGGCGTGGGTCGATTCGCTCTGGGTCGGCGCGGTCGCCGGCCTCGCCGGGGCCTACCTGCCTTACTTGCTGCTCGTAGGCAAGAAGAACAAGCGCCAGCGGACGTTCGCCGCGCAGCTCCCCGAAGCCCTCGAGTTCCTGCAGCGGATCCTCCGCGCGGGCCACTCGCTCAGCACCGGCCTCTCGATGATGGGCGACGAGCTCCCCCAGCCGCTCGGCGGCGAGTTCCGCCGCTGCTACGACCAGCACAGCCTCGGCCAGCCCCTCGAGGACGCGCTCCGCGAGATGGCCCGCCGCATCGAGTCTACCGACTTCGCCTTCTTCGTCACCGCCGTCCTGATCCAGCGCCAGACCGGCGGCGACCTCAGCCAGGTGCTCGGAAACATCGGCGGCATGATCCGCCAGCGGATCCGCCTCCAGCAGTACGTCAAGGCCAAGACCGCCGAGGGCCGGTTCACCGGTTACATCCTGGTCGGCTTCCCCGTCCTGATGTTCTTCGTCGCCTCCGGGATGAACCCGGACTACAAGCGGAACCTCCTCGAGACCAGCAGCGGCCTGAAGATGCTCGGCGTCGCCGCCGTGCTCATCGTGATCGGCCTGATCACGATCCGCCGGATCACGACGGTCAAGGTGTAGCCCGCGCCGGTCGATACGCCTGTAGGGGGACGCGGCGATGACAACGCTCATGCTCGACGACCAAACCATCTTCCTCGCCTGTGCCGTCGGCGCCGTGTCGCTCGCCGCCTACTTCGTCGCCCAGTTCTTCTTCGCCAAGGACGAGGGGCGGCTGCGCGAGCGCCTGGCCAACCGCCAGGCCGACGGCCGGCCCGGCGCCGACGCCCGCGGCAACGCCCGCGCAAAGTCCCTGTTCCAGTGGGTCGGCACCACGGCCGCCAAGCCGTTCATGCCCGAGACGCGCGAGAAGGTCTCCGAGATCCGCCGCAAGCTCTCCCGCGCCGGCATCTACACCCCCGCCGCCGTCAAGCTGGTCACCGGCATGAAGGTGATCTGCCTGCTCGTCGGCCTGGTCGGTGGCTACGCGGCCGGCGCGGCGCTCGACAGCCTGATGCTCGGCCTCTCGTTCGGCGGGCTGATCGGCTACACCGTCCCGACGTTCTGGCTCGGCGTCCAGGTCCGCAAGCAGCAGCAGGCGCTCGAGTACGGCCTCCCCGACGCGCTCGACCTGATGGTCGTCTGCGTCGAGGCCGGCCTCCCGGTCGACGCCGCCATGCAGCGGGTCGGCCTCGAGCTCGCCCTCGCCCACCCCCGCCTCGCCCGCGAGTTCGAGGTCACCCACATGGAGACCCGCGTCGGCCTCGCCCGCGCCGAGGCCCTCCGCAACCTCGGCGCCCGCACCGGCAGCCAGCCCCTCCAGTCCCTCGCCTCCATGCTGATCCAGGCCGAACGCTTCGGCACCAGCATCGCCGGCGCCCTCCGCGTCCACGGCGAGAGCCTCCGCGCCTCCCGCCAGTTCAAGGCGGAAGAACTGGCGGCCAAGGCCTCGGTCAAAATGAGCTTTCCCCTCGTGCTCTTCATCTTCCCGGCGACGTTCATCATCCTCGCCGGGCCCACGATCATCGGGCTGATGAACAGCGCGTTTTTCAAAGACTGACGTACCCGAAGAGAGAGGTCGTCCATGCGGTCAAAAATCCTGTTAGGCGCGTCGTGCGCAGGGCTCCTGTTGTCGCTCGCGTCGTGCCAGACCGCGAACCAGCCGGGCAGCCTCGACCCGACGCTGAACGCGTTCTTCCCCGAGGACGCCGGTGACGTCCGTAAGACCCACCAGTTCGCCGACGGGATGGCCGCCTCCGGGGCGCGGGCCGACGCCACCCTGTCGCGCCACCACTTCGACGGCCCGCGGCTGAACTCGCTCGGCCAGGAGAAGCTCGCGCTGATGCTGCGGGACGACGACGCGCCCGCCCCGCTTCGCCTGTTCCTGAACCTCCCGGAGGCCGACGCCGTATCCAAGCAGCGTCAGGCCGCGGTCGTCACCCACCTGCGCGACCTCGGGCTGACCGAAGACCAGGTCGACGTCGCGTACGGCGCCAACCCGGACAACTGGAGCCCGGCGTCCAAGCACGCGGCCGGGCTGTCCAAGACCGAAACCGGCGCGGCCGGCGCGGCGGTGGGCGGCGGCGCTCTTGGCGCGGCGACGTCGTCGGACAAGGACAACAACGTCACGGGCACCGGCGGCGTCCCGGGCGGGTTCGGCGCCGACGGCCTCACCGCACACAAGTGATACGGCACGACAACGACCGTGTCTTCCGGAGCGGAGACTGAGCGGGGGAACTCCGGGACGATCCGAAAGGGTCGTTCCGGCCCGTTTTCGTGCAAAGGGGGTTATCGCGCGCCAGTCAAGGCGGGAACGGTTGCCGGCCGTCGCCCGGGGAACCGGACATGGACTCGGTTTCCCGCCCTTGCTACTTTCCGCGGCATGTCCACGTTCGCATACGAGCCCACCTACCAGCACGCCCGCGGCGACGCCACGAGCTACCGTTTGGTCACCAGTGAAGGCGTCTCGGTCCTGGAGGCCGCCGGCCGCACCTTCCTGAAGGTAGACCCGACCGCCCTTACCCGGCTCGCTCGGGAGGCGTTCGTCGACGTCAGCTTCCACCTGCGCCCGGCGCACCTCCGCCAGTTGGCCGATGAGCTCAAGGACCCGGAGGCCAGCGACAACGACCGGTTCGTCCTATACACGCACCTGCAGAACGCCGTCGTCGCCGCGCACGGGCAACTCCCGACCTGCCAAGACACCGGCACCGCGTCGATCGTCGGCAAGAAGGGGCAGTACGTCCTGACGGACGGGGACGACGCGGCCGCCCTGTCCCAAGGCGTCTTCGAGTGCTACCAGCAGCGCAACCTGCGCTACTCGCAGATCGCGCCGCTGGAGATGTTCAAGGAGAAGAACACCGGCTCGAACCTGCCCGCCCAGATCGACCTCTACGCCGAGCCCGACCCGCACCACGCCCGCGAGTACCACTTCCTGTTCGTCGCCAAGGGGGGCGGCAGCGCGAACAAGATGTACCTGTACCAGCAGACGCCGGCCGTCCTGAACGAGGCGGACTTCGACGCCTTCGTCCGGTCGAAGCTCAAGGAGATCGGCACCAGCGCCTGCCCGCCGTACCACCTCGCCGTCGTCGTCGGCGGCACGAGCGCCGAGAACTGCATGAAGACGCTGAAGCTCGCGACGGCCGGCTACCTGGACGACCTCCCCGAGACCGGCTCGGCGGGTGGCCGCGCGTTCCGCGATAGGGCGTGGGAGGAGCGCATTCTGAAGATCGCGCAGGCGTCTCGCATCGGCGCGCAGTTCGGCGGCAAGTACTTCGCCCACGACTGCCGCGTCGTCCGCCTCCCGCGCCACGCCGCGAGCTGCCCGATCGCGATCGGCGTCTCCTGCTCGGCCGACCGCAACGTCCGCGCCAAGATCACCCGCGACGGCCTGTTCCTCGAACAGCTCGAGACCCACCCCGAGAAGTACCTCCCCGCGCAGGCCCCCGACCTCGCCCCGCCGATCCGCATCGATCTGAACACGGGGATGGACAAAGTGCGCGCGATTTTGAGCAAGTTCCCCGTCAAGACGCGGCTGGAGCTGACCGGCACCCTGATCGTCGCGCGGGACGCCGCCCACGCCCGCCTGAAGCAACTGCTCGACGCCGGCCGGCCGATGCCCGACTACTTCAAGAATCACCCGATCTACTACGCCGGTCCAGCGAAGACGCCCGAGGGGATGGCCAGCGGCAGCTTCGGCCCCACCACCGCCGGCCGGATGGACGGCTTCGTCGACCTGTTCCAATCCCACGGCGGCAGCCTCGTGATGATCGCCAAGGGCAACCGAAGCAAGGCGGTGACCGACGCCTGCCGCAAGCACGGCGGCTTCTACCTCGGCAGCATCGGCGGCCCCGCAGCGATCCTCGCCCAGTCGAACATCCGAAAGGTCGACCTAGTCGATTTCGAGGATCTCGGCATGGAGGCGATCCGCAAGATCGAAGTCGTCAACTTCCCCGCCTTCATCGTCGTGGACGACAAGGGGAACGACTTCTTCCAGGAGCTGTGAGCCGTCCCGTGCGCTCCGTAACTGGCGTGTACACACGCCGGACGGACGCCCCCCCCGTCCACGCCCGGTACTTCGCCATGCGCCCCCGCAGACCCCCACCGCCAATGCGTCACCTCGCCAACGCGCCGGCCGTGGCTGTCGCCCCCGCCTCGGCCCCCTCCGTCTTCTCCGCCGGTACCCGCATCCGCAGGCCGCCCTCGACCAGGCGGAACCGCAGCGGCGTCTCCATCTGGAACACCTCGCCGTCGACCCCGACCCGGATGTGCTGGCGCCGCGTCGACAGCTCCACCTCGCCTGCGCACAGCATCTCGAAGTCCTTGCGCCGCCGGAGCATTCGCAGCACCGCCTTGATCATCAGCCAGACCATCCCGCGCCGGTTCTTCTTCGCCGCCAAGTAGATGTTCAGAGCGGCCCGTCCGCCGCAGGACGACTCGGTCAGGCCCATCAGCCGCAACTGGTAGTCGCTGACGCTGACGTACGCCGCCGGCGTCAGCCGGTAGAACGCCGGCCGGCCGGTGACCCGCACCCGAACCCGCATCAGCGGCCACCGCCAGATCATCTTCCAGTACGCGACCGCCATCGCCGGCCACTTCTTCCGCCCCAGCGCCCGCCGCTGCGCGTCCCGGTGCCACACGACGTCGGAGTAAAGCCCGATCGCGCTGAACAGCAGGAACGCGCGCCCGTTGACCTCGCCGACGTTGAACGGCACGGTCCGCCCGGCCACCAGGGCGTCCACGGCCGCCTCCAACTCGGTCGGCATCTCGAGTTCTTTGGCCAAGTGGTTCAACGTCCCCAGCGGCAGCACGGCGAACGGCGTTTCACTGCCGACGAGCTGCGACCCGACCGCGTTCAGCGTGCCGTCGCCGCCCCCGGCGACGATCAGGTCATACACGCCGGACTCCCGCGCCTCGCGCGCCGCGTCCGGCAGCTTCGGCCCCTCCACCTCGCGCACGTCCGCCTCGACCCCGTGCGCCGCGAACCGTCGCCGCAGCCGCCCGGCCTCGTCCCTGCCCTCCGACGCCTCAAGCGTCCCGGCCTTCGCGTTGAGCACAACTAGCACACGCTTCATGTCGGCCGCCGACCTCTCGTATGACCCCGTGGAACCCCGTGGCGACGATACCCCCTCCGCGCTCCCCACGGCAAGGGTCAATCCGCGCTCGTCGTCCGAAAGCTGCTCTCGGCGGCCGGTTCGCATGGACCCGCCGTAGGCCGCCGTCGCATTCCCGCGCGCTAGACGCCCCGAATCGGAAGGCGGCGCGACTGCCGCTACCGCCCGGCCGCGTCCCGTTCCGGCGAACCCGCCACCCACTCCGCGCCCGCCTTCTCGGTCGAGAAGCGGTCCTCCACCGCCCCGACGTTCGAGCCGCGATCCCGCCCCGCCGCCGCCGCGCCGCCGCCGCCGCGCCGCTTGGCGAACTCCCCGACCCGCCGCGCGAACTCCTCGTTGAATTCGATCGGGCCGAGGTGCTTAGCGTCGCCCAGCACGCTCAACTCCGCGCCGGGGATCGCGCGCGCCATCCGGGCGCCGGCCTCGGGCTTGGTCGTCGTGTCGCGCCCGCCCGCGATCACCAGCACCGGCACGTCGACGCCCGGCAGCGCGCCGGTGGCGTCCCACCGCAGCATCCCGAGCGCCCCACGCGCCAGCACGGCGGGCGACGCCTGCAGCGCGAAGCGCGACGCGAAGTCCAACTGCTCCCACGTCTCGTTCCCCGAAAAGCTGCTCCGATGGTTAGACCAGTGCATCGACCCCTGCAGATAGCTTAGCCATTGCACCCCCCACACGACCGGCGACAGCGGGATCGTCAGGTACAGCAGCGGTTCGATCACCGCCTTCTGAATCTTGAGGTAGGCGTCCGCGCCCGTCATCGTCCGTAGCGGGTTCGTGTACGTCCCGTGCGCCAGCACGATCCCGGCGACCTTGCCGCGCAACACGTCCGGATGCCGACGGGCCAGTTCCAGTGACGCCATCGCGCCGATGCTGTGCCCGACCAGCACGACCCGCTCGTCTGCACCCGTCGTCCCCTCGACGACCCGCTTCAGGCACTCGGCCAGCCGCGCGAGCGACAACTCCTTGTCCAGCGGCCGCGACGACCGCCCGAGCCCGGGCATGTCCCACGTCACAACCTTCCACGCGCCTCGCAATTGCGGCCGCACGACGTTCCACTCCGCGCCGTTCCCGCCCCACCCGTGCGAGAAGATCAGAGTCGGCCGACCCGCCGCACTCGCGCCGCCGCCCGGGAGCGGGTCGACCTCGACGTAGATCTCGCTCTGGCTGCCGACGTCGACGCGCCGCCCCTCGCCCCGGCCGCGCGCGTGCGTGTACCGCTCGTCCCGCCCGCCCGCATCGGCGTCCGTCCCCGTAGGCTTACGCCGCCGCCCCAGGGCGAACCGAGTGACCAGCAGCCCGCCGCCCAGCGCCCAGAACGACGTGCCGACCGCGCCCAGCAGGAACGCCGTCGGCCCGTTAACCCCCGGGCGGAACTCGAACCGGTTGGTCGGCTTGGTCTCCAGCCGCCCGTCTGCCGTCCGGACGGCCTCCCACCCCACCCGCGACCGCTCGTACCACTCGCGCCAGAGGCAGACGCTCAGCGCGACCACGGCGACCGCTAGCAACCCCCGCACCCACGCCGACAACACCATCAGCGGCGAAAACATCGCACGGCCTCCTGCTCCCTAAGGTTGCGTCCGACCCTACCGCAAGGCGGCGCGGGGCGGGAACCCGGAAACCCGAGGCGCACGCGACTGCGCAACGCGTCAGACCGCGTCCTCGTTGCGGTACAGCTTCGCGATCCGCTCCGCCGCCTCGGGCGGTGCACCGTCGCCGTAGACCTTGACCAGCCGCGTCCCCAGCGTGACCGCGAGCAGCAACCCCTGCTGCCGCGGGGTCGCCGTCGGCGGCATCTCGATCTCCTCGCGTTCGCACACGATCGACACGCACGCCTCGCCGTGGCTGCGGCCCAGCAGCGTGACCCGAACGAGGGTGACCGTCGAGAACGGCACGCCCCGCTCGACCGCGACCCGCCCCAGCGCGGTCCGTACCATCACGCGCCGCCGCCCCGGCGCGACGACGACCTCGTGCCGCACCATGAAGCAGGCGACCGCGATCAGCGTGAACCCGCCGCCGAACACGACGCTCATGTACGATTCCCAGCGGTGGTCGAGCAGGGCGGTCGCGGCCATGCCCAAGTGGAGCGCGCCCAGGGCGCCGAAAAAGGCGACGGCCGTCCAGTTCCGCGGGGAGCGGAACACGAGGGGCCCGGGCGGGTGCGGCTGAACTTCCGACTCGACTTCGATCTCCCGTCCGGGCACAACGACCTCCGGGGCGACGCTCGCCAATGGATTGCGCCGGTCGCACGCGCGGTACGGTCTCGGGCGGCCGGCCGATCGACACGGATCGTAGTCCGCGTCCGATAATCCGGGCAAGCACAAAATGGGGATCAGAAGGCGTGAAAGTCCCGCGGCCGCCGTGACCCGTCGGACACGAGTACCGACGTCGAACGGCCGCTCGCGGCGCCGCGGCCTACCGCGGCAGCGCCCGCAACTCCTCCCCGATCGCGTCCATCAGCGGGCGCAGCGTCCGCTCGGAGAAGTCGAACACGATCCCCGCCGCGCCGAACAACTCCGGCAGGCTCCGCGTCCCGCCCAGCCGCAGCGCCGCCCGGTAGTTCGCGATCGCCCGGTGCGGGTCCTGCCGCGACTTCACCCACAGTTGCAGCGCCCCGAGCTGCGCGATCCCGTACTCGATGTAATAGAACGGCGCGTGGAACAAGTGGAGCTGCCGCTGCCAGCTCGACGCGCGGAACTGCTCGTAACCCGACCAGTCCAGCTTGCTCGAGAACCGGTCCAGCAGCCCGAGCCAGTGCGCCGTCCGCTGCTCGCGCGAGTGCCCCGGGTGCGTGTACAGCCAGTGCTGGAACCCGTCGATCGTCGCCATCCACGGCAGGAACTTGATGATCCCCTCGAGCAGCGACCGCTTCGCCCGCGCAGCGTCCGCCGCGGCCGGGTAGAAGACGTCGAAGTGGTCGGCCCCGAGCAGTTCCATGCTCATGCTGGCGACCTCGCAGAACTCCATCGGCGCGCTGCGGAGGAAGATCAGGTCCTCCTGCGCCGCCGCCAGGCAGTGGAACGCGTGCCCGCCCTCGTGCAGCAGCGTCTCGACGTCCCCCTGCACGCCCGCCGCGTTCATGAAGATGAAGGGCTCGCGCGCCTCCTCGAGCGACGCCTGGTACCCGCCCGGCTGCTTCCCCTTGCGGCTGGCCAGATCCAGATTGTTCCGCCGGCGCAGCGAGTCGAACTCCTCCGCCAGCGTCGGGTTCAACCGCTCGAACACCGCCTTGGTCTTCTCGACCAGCAGGGGGGTCTCCTCCTGCTTGAACGGCGCGAGCGCCGGGCGGTTCTGCGGATCCACCTCCGTGTCCCACGGCCGCAGCGCCGGCACGCCCAGGTCCGCCTTCCGCTGGCGGTCCAGCTCCTCGACCAGCGGCACGCACGCGGCCGCGATCGCGTCGCCGAACGCCAGGCACTGCTCCGGCGTGTAGTCGAACCGCTTGTACGCCTTCCAGCAGTACGCGCGGTAGTCGGGAAGCCCCGCGTTCCGCGCCACGCGCGCCCGCAGCCCGAGGAGCTCGTCAAAGATCGCCTCGATCCGCTCGCGGTCCCGGTGCCGCCGGTTCGCCGTCAGCTCCCACGCCTGCTGCCGCGTCGGGCGGTCCGGCTCCTCCAGGTACTTCGCCACCTGCTGGAGCGTCAGCTCTTCCTCCCGAAAGTTGACCGTCATCGCCGCGCAGATCTCGTCGTACTCGGTCACGAGCTTCGTGACCTCCGTGTCGAGCGCGACGTTCTCCTCGCGGAAGATCTCGACGTCCGCCCGCCACCGCTGGCCGAGGATCGCGTACTTCTTGTCCGGCAGCGCCGCGGCGTGCGGGCTTGCCAAAAGCTTCTTCTGAAGTTCAAAGTGCAGCGGCTTGACCTTCGGCTCGATCTCCTCGACGTACTGCAGGTACCGCGCCTTGACCTGCTCGTCGTCGGTGTGGCAGCTCTTGTCGATGTACCGGCGGCTGCCGTACTCGTCCACCACGCTCGACAGCTCCGAGAAGTCGGCGAGGAACCGCTCGGCGTCCGCGGGCGAATCGATCGCCCGCGCCAGCAGCCCGCGGTACAGCGGCTCGGCCTGCGACCAGTCCGACGGGTCAAACTGCTGCGGGACGAACGAGCGGGGGCGGGGGGCGGCGGCAGGGGCGGTTGCGACCATCTGGGATACCTCGTATGTTGCCGGCCGCAGCTTAGACCCGCCATGCCCACCGATCAACCCGCCATCCGCCTGACCGACGTCGGCCTCCGCCGCGGCGAAACCTGGATCCTCAGGAACGTCAACTGGACCGTCCCCCAAGGCGCCTGCGCCGCAATCCTCGGCCCCAACGGCAGCGGCAAGAGCACGCTGACCCGCATCCTCGCCTGCCACTACTGGCCGACCGAGGGCGAGTCCTCGGTCTTGGGCAGCCAGTTCGGCGACGCCAACCTCCTCGAACTCCGAAAGTCGATCCGCCTGGTGCAACCCGCCGGGCCCTACGACATCGACGCCGAACTCACCGCCCGCCAGGTCGTCCTGACCGGCTTCTTCGGCACGCTCGGCCTCTACGACACGACCGACCCCGCCATGGAAGCCGAGGCCGACCGCCTCCTCGCGCAGGTCGGCCTCACCCACGTCCGCGATCACACTTACGCCACCCTCTCCAGCGGCGAAAAGGTCCGCAATCTGATCGCCCGCGCCCTGGTCCGCGAGCCCCGGCTGCTCCTCTTAGATGAACCCACCTCCGGCCTCGACCTCCTCGCCCGCGAGCAGGTCCTCGCGACCGTCCAGGCCCTCTTCGACACCGAGGCCAACCCCCCGACCGTCGTCTTCATCACCCACCACGTCGAGGAACTCCCGCCCGCCACCTCCCACGTGCTTCTGCTCGATCAAGGCACCCCCGCCGCCATCGGCACCCCCGCCGAGGCGCTCCGTGCCGACAACCTGTCGCGCGTCTACCGGTGCCCGGTCGAGGTGCGGACCGAGGGTGGGCGGCACTACATACAGGTCCACCCCACCGCCTGGTCCGCCCTCCTCAACCGCCACTGACAGGTCCCAGCACCCGTCTTCTTAGGGGGCACACGGCTTTCGTAGCGGTTGTAGTCCGTGCCGAGAGGACACCGCGCAGACCCGAAGAGCCGCCCACCTTCCGGCACGTCCGATACGCGACCGCCCTCCCCAACCCACGGTCGTTACCCGACTTACCGCCGACCGTTTTGCCCATCTTGCCGGCGTATCGTAAATCACACCCCGGCCAGTTTGTTGGTGTTTCGGGAGCGTCGCCAGGCGCGGGATTCCCCTTAACCCCCCGCGGAGAGGCCGTCACATATGAACGCTCGCATCGAACGCAATCGCACCCGTCGTATCCTCGCCAGCGCAGTGGAACCGCTCGAGCCCCGCCGCCTGCTGAGCGGCGTCGTGCTCGACCCCGCGTTCGGCGGCGGCGACGGCAAGGTCGTGACCGAGTTCGGCATGACGTCCAGCTCCGCGTTCAGCGTCGCTCTGTCGGGCGGCAAGCTGCTGGTCGCCGGCGCGCTGAACCACGGCGGCCTCGAGTCCGACGCCGACGCCGACTTCGTCCTCGCCCGCTACAACGCCGACGGCTCCCTCGACACCTCGTTCGGCGGCGCCGGCACCGGCTACGTGACGACCGACTTCGGGTCCGTTAACGACGACGCCTACGCGATGGCCGTCCAGCCCGACGGCAAGATCGTCCTCGCCGGCCACACCCGCACGCCGCTCGGGGCCTACGACTTCGCCGCCGCCCGCTACAACGCCGACGGGTCGCTCGACACGTCGTTCGGCACGGGCGGCAAGTTCGTCGCCGACTTCGGCGGCGCGTTCGACCAGGCGACGGCCGTCGCCGTCCTGCCCGACGGCCGCGTCCTGCTCGCCGGCACCGCGACGTTCGACGACTACGCCCGGTTCGCGATGGTCCGCCTGACCGCCGACGGCGCGCTCGACGCGTCGTTCGGCGCCGGCGGCATGGTGCACACGTCGTTCGGCGACGGCCAGTACGCCGAGGCCGCAGCCCTCGCCGTGCAACCCGACGGCCGCATCGTCCTCGCCGGCTACTCGTTCGACTACGTCGGGGCCTACGCCGGCGACACCGCCGTCGCCCGCTACCACGCCGACGGCACGCTCGACGCGTCGTTCGGCGGCGGGGACGGCATGCTCACGATCGACCTCGGCGGCACCGACGACAGCGCCCGCGCGCTCGCGCTACTGGCCGACGGCCGGATCATGGTCGGCGGCTACTCCGACGGCGGCGCGGGCGGCGGCGTCGACTTCACGGTCGCCCGCCTGACCCCGTCCGGCGCGGTCGACGCGACTTTCGGCGCCGGCGGCACGGTCCGCACCGACTTCGCCGCCGGCAGCGACCAGTCGTACGCGATGGCCGTCCAGCCCGACGGCAAGCTCGTCCTCGCCGGTCACGCGCTCGGCGCGGACGGCACCGGCCTCGACTTCGCGCTCGTCCGATACACCGCCGACGGCGCGCTCGACGCCGAGTTCGGCGTCGGCGGGCGGCTGACGATCGACTTCGGCGCCGACGACACCGCCCCCGCCCTCGCGCTGGGCGCCGACGGGTCGATCGTCGTGGCCGGCAGCCGGTACGACCCGGTCGCCGGCGGCGACATCGCCCTCGCCCGGCTGGTCGCGCCAAACGAGATGCCGGTCGCCGTCGTCGGCGGGCCGTACGCGATCGACGACCTCGGCCACGTCACGCTGTCCGGCGTCGGCTCGTACGACCCGGACGGGACGACCCTCACCTACGAGTGGGACTTCGACTACGACGGCAGCTCGTTCACCGTCGACGCGACCGGCCAGACCGCCGACTTCACCGCCGCCGGCGGCCCCCGCACCCGCACGGTCGCCCTCCGCGTGTCCGACGGCCGCGGCGGCGTCCACGTCGTCGTGACCACGGTCGCCGTGAACAACGTCGCCCCGGTCGCCGTCGTCAGCGGCCCGCACGCCGTCCCCCAGGGACAGCCGCTCCAACTGTCCGCCGCCGGCTCGCACGACCCCGGCGGGGCCGTCACGTCCTACGAGTGGGACTTCGACTACGACGGCGTCAACTTCGGCGCCGACGCGACCGGCGACACCGCCGCGTTCCCGACCGGCCACGCCGGCACCTACACGGTCGCGCTCCGCGTGACCGACGCCGACGGCGCGACCCACGTCGTGACCACGACCGTCACCGTCAACGCGCCGCCGCCGACCAACACCGCGCCCGTCGCGGCCCTGTCCGGCCCGGCCGGCGTCCACCACAAGCGCACGGCGAAGTTCGCCGGCTCGTTCTTCGACCCCGACCAGGCCGACGCGCACGAAGTCGCCTGGGACTTCGGCGACGGGACCGCGACCGGGTTCCGCCCGGCGTCCGAGCCCGGCGCGCTCTTCGCGTCCCACTACTACGGCCGCAAGGGCCTGTTCACGGTCACGTTCACCGTCCGCGACGCGAGCGGCGCGGTCAGCTCGGCCAGCTACCAGATCCGCGTCGGCAACGGCAACGTGTCGGCCGAGACCGACCCCGAGACCGGGATGATGTCGCTGACCGTCATGGGCACGACGTCCGCCGACACGATCAAGGTCAAGAAGGCCAAGAAGGGCGGCGGCGGGATCGAGGTGCTGGTCAACGGCGAGTCCCAGGGCGTGTTCCAGGCCGGCAAGCTGATCGTCCACGGCAGCGCCGGCAACGACGTGATCCGGATCGGCGACGACGTCGCCGTCCCCGTCGAGGTGTTCGCCGGCGCCGGCAACGACCACGTCTACGCCGGCAGGCACGACGCCACCCTGCACGGCGAGGCCGGCAAGGACCACCTGTTCGGCGGCGCCGGCCACAACCTGCTCGACGGCGGCGACGGCAACGACCACCTCCACGTGTCGCGCAAGAACAAGTTCGCCGCCACCCTGATGGGCGGCGCGGGCGACGACGTGCTGCACGGCGGCGGCGGGGCCGACCTGCTCGACGGCGGCGCCGGCAAGGACCACCTGGACGGCCGCGGCGGCACCGACACCGTCGACGGCGGCCTGGGCAAGGACTCCTACGCCAAGGGCGACAAGACCGACGTCTTCTCCGACCCCGACTCCGCCACCCCCGCCACCAAGAAGGTGAAGGCGAAGGTCAAGAAGTAACCCCCGTCGTTTTGCCGGCCCGCTCGCGGGCCGCGTACCGCCCCCCCCCCGTGACGCGCAACGCCGCCGGGCCCCGAAAACGGGCCCGGCGGCGCGTTCGTTAAGCGCCCGCACGAACCGGACGATCAACCCCACTATGAGCACGACCCTCAAGACCGCCGCGGCCCGCAAGGCGACCGACCCGCTGCCGTTCAACCGCCGCCGCAGCGACCGCAAGCCGCACGTCGCCGAGGCGTGGATCGCCAGCCCCACCGCGACCACCCCCGACGACCGCGCCGAGGTCTCCAGCCTGAACATCTCCCGCCACGGCGTCGCGTTCGAGTCGAACCGCCCGATGCCCGTCGACACGTTCTTCGTCATCGAGATCGGCGTCGGCGACCAGCGGCTCTGCTCCGAGGTGCGGATCATCTCCTGCCGCAAGAACGACGCCGGCGCCTACGAGGTCGGCGCCGAGTTCTGCTGACCCGCACCGGGCAGCGTAACCACCTGAACATCGCGGGCGACGGCGGCAGGAGGGGCCGCCGTCGCCCGTCTCGTTCCCGGCCGCGTTCGGAACGCCCGCGGAACTCGTTCCGTGGGTTCGCGACCACCGTTACAACCCGCCCCGAATTTTCTACCGACCATCCGGCCTCGACCGTCGTACCACTCCCGTACTCAACGAAGGAGCACGACCCCGATGCCGTCATACCGCGACGCCCTGAATCAACCCGGTTGGAAGCAGGCCTTCTTCGAGAAGATGACCGCCAAGGCCGGCATGTTCGCGTTCAAGCCCGCCCGGCTTCTCGGCTACGTGACCCGCGCCGCCCGCCTCGCCAAGACCCACCGCGACGCGTTCGGTGAGGACTACGGTCACCTCCGCGCCCTGCTCCGGATGCTCACCGCGTTCGCCCGCGGCGCGTACAAGCCGGCCGCGATGACCGTCGTCTCCGCCGCCGCCGTCGTTCTTTACATCGTCAGCCCGCTCGACCTGATCCCCGACTTCCTGCTCGGTCTCGGCTGGCTCGACGACGCCGCCTTCTTCGCCTGGGCCCTCGGCAAGCTCGGCGGCGAGCTCGACCGCTTCGTCCAATGGGAACGGGCCGGCGCCTCCCCACGCCGGCCCGTCGAGTCCCGGATTGTGCAGCAGTAGACGTCGTGGCGTGCAGTGCACCGCGATGCCAGCGGCATGCCCACTTCAGTGGGGCATGTCCCCAAGCTCGCCGTCAGGTCGCGCGCGTGCCCGTATTCGCCCCCACCAACCCGCGCAGGATCGCCGCCAGCCCCGTCCCGCCCCCTTTGAACTCGCGGAACTCCCCCGCATCCATGAACGCGCCGAAGCAGACCGTGCACGACTCGTACTTCAAGTCCGCCCGCCCCTGAACGACCATCGGGATCATCGGCGTCTTGCACACCGGGCACTGCAGCCGGTGGTGCTCCCCCGCGTCGGCCGGCCGCTTGCCGACGTCGATCGCCTCGGCCCCCGGCGTCTCCGCCAGGTGCTCCTTCTCCAGCGCGTCGAACCAGATCCCGTCGCACGCCGCGCACCGGTCAACCTCAATCCCCTCGAAGGCGACCTTTGCCATCACGCCTTTGCATTTCGGACAGTTCATGGGCGGTTTCTCCTTCTGATGGGAAGGATGCTACCGACCCGCCGCGCCCGCCGCCGTTACGAACCGCCGCCCCTTCTATAACGCCCCGCGCCCCGCACATGCCCCCGCACCCCCGCTACGCCATCATCCCCTTGAGCGCCCCCATCCGCCGCTCCGCCTCCAGCCGCGAATGGCACCCGACCTCCATCAGCGCGACCCCGCGCACGCCAATCGCGTCCCGCGCCAGCACGACCAGCACGAAGCATCTCGCCACCGGCCCCTGCCCCTCCGTCGCCTCGAACACCGCGTCACGGTCGTCGGCCAGGCACGGCACCACGAACCGCCGGATCGCGTCCGCCACCGACCCCCCGCCGATCGCCCCCGCCTCTCCCTCCGGCAGGCACCGGTACAGCTCCAGCGACTGCGCCCCGCCCGCCCCGTCCCGCACCCGAAACACCGCCGCCCGCCGCGCCCCCACCACCCGCGCCGTCGCCTCGATCAGCATCCCCGGGACGTGCGTGTCATCCGTCGGCTGCATGGCGTGTGCTCCTTCGTGCGCCCCATCGGTGCCCGAGCAGAATCCTACCACCGCCGACCCGCCTCACACCAACCTTTTCATAAGGTCCGCTTCAGCGGACGGAACGTCGGCACAAGTGGCGACGTCACGCCACACCGGCGTCACCGCTTGTCCAAGGGATCTGCCCGAGGCGGGTTGTACCCGGCCGCCAACTCGTCGAGCAGGTACTTCGCCTGCGCCGAGTCAAGCCAGACGGTGCTTCCGTCGCAGAACAGTACCTTCATCCCCTCATTCCCGTGGTACGCCGGCGGCTCGTACGCCATCACCGTCCGCGCCGGGTCGGGGATCGCTCCGAACGTGTCCGCGGGGCGCAGGTAAACGAAGCTCCCCGGGGCCCCGCCGCCTTGTGGCGTCAGTCCCAGGCGCTTCGCACGTGGGCACACCGGCAACTCGTTGAAGGAATCGCCCACCAGGTCGGCAATACCGAGCGGGAGTTTGCCGCCATGCTCCTTCGCGTAGATCACTGTGCCGGTCCCGATGCCGCTCAAGTTCCGGATGCACTGGCGCGCCTCAGCATGCTCATGCCGGTTCAAGTACGGCTGCACGATTGACGGCCACGCCACCCACAGCAACGCACACACGGCCCCGATCAGGATGCACGCGCTCCTTAGTCGCTTCGGCCACCGAGCCTGCGGCCTCATCTCCACGCGCCACCTCCCGCCCCTACAGCAACCGCTCCCCCTTCCCCCGCGGCACCAGCGTCAGCACCTTCTCGATGATCTGCTCGACCGTGATCCCCTCCGCCTCCGCGTTGAAGTTCGGGATGATCCGGTGCCGCAGCACCGGCGCCGCCACCGCCTCGATGTCCTCGATCGTCACGTACAGCCGCCCGCGCATCAGCGCCCGCGCCTTCCCCGCCAGAATCATGAACTGCCCCGCCCGCGGCCCCGCCCCCCAACTTAGCCAGTGCCGCACGAAGTCGCTCGCCCCCGCCTCGTTCGGCCGCGTCATCCGGCAGACGTCCAGCACGAAGTGAAACACGTGGTCCCCCACCGGCACCCGCCGCACGATCTCCTGGAGACGCAGGATCTCCGCCGCCCCGATCACCCGCCCGACCCGCTCCGCCGCCGCCCCGGTCGTCCGCCGGAGCACCTCAAGCTCCTCGTCCCGGCTCGGGTAGTGCACCGTGACCATGAACATGAACCGGTCGAGCTGCGCCTCGGGCAGCGGGTACGTCCCCTCCTGCTCGATCGGGTTCTGCGTCGCCAGCACGAAGAACGGGTCCGGCAAATCCAGCGTCCGGCTCCCAACCGTCACCTGCCGCTCCTGCATCGCCTGCAACAGCGCCGCCTGCGTCTTGGGCGGCGTCCGGTTGATCTCGTCCGCCAGCAGCAAATTCGCGAAGATCGGCCCCTTCTGAAACTCGAACCGCCGCCGCCCCGTCTCCGGGTCCTCCTGCAAGATGTCCGTCCCGGTGATGTCCGACGGCATCAAATCCGGCGTGAACTGGATCCGCTGGTACGACAAATCCATCGCCCCCGACAGCGTCGACACCAGCAGCGTTTTCGCCAGCCCCGGCACCCCCTGCATCAGGCAATGCCCCCGCGAGAAGATCGCGATCAGCAGTTCCTCGATCACCCGCTGCTGCCCGACGATCACCTTCCCCAATTCCTCCTGCAACCGCGCGTACGCCGCCGCGAGGAACTGAGCGGATTCAAGGTCGGAAGGGGGGTCGGACGGCGAGGTCGTGTCGTTAATGGCAGTCACGCGGCGTCCATTGTCGCCGCCCCATTGCCCACGGGCAAATCCGCCGTCGAACGCGCTACGGCTTAAGCACCTTCACCGTTTGCAGGAAGACGCCGTCCCCCTTGTCGTCCACCTTCCGGCGGAACCGCACCCCCACGTACCGCGGCGCCGTCGCCGACAGCCGGTGCGGCCCGTCGTACAACCGCTTCTCCCCCGCCTCGACGATCACCGTGTCCCGGTCGAACCGCACCTTTACGTTCAGCGGCCCGGCCGTCTTCGCCTCCAGCTTCTCCGCCAGCGGCGGCACCGTGCCGTCCGCCAGAACCACCTGCCCCGCCCCGCCCTTGAGCATCCACACCAGCTCCCGGTTCGCCTTCGCCGCGTCCACCGGCCCCTCGGCGACGAACACCTCCGGGATCACCGCGTCCGTCGCCCGCACCACCTTGAACGTCGCGTCCACCATCCGCGGTTGGTCCGGCCCGACCGATTCCGCCAGCACCACCGCCCCGGCCTTGTAGTCCCGCTTGTCCCCCGCCGTCGGCTGAGTCGCCGCCGGCCCCAGGCCGTTCCTCCCGCCGACCCGCAGCGGCACCTCCCCGACCATCCGCCACTCCGCCGGCAGGTCCTGCTGCTTCTCGTCGTCGAACCCCACCTGCGCCGCCTGCTGCACAAAGTAGATCCGCTGCAACTGCTCGACGTTCCCCCGGTCCGGCGGCGCCGGCGGGTTCCGGAACAGCACCACCGCGATCACCGCCACCACCGCCAGAATCACCCCGCCCGCTACCAGCGCGATCAAGTTCGCCGACGGCAGCCCCCGCGGCTTCGCGCTCCCCTCCTCCTCGATCCCCTGCAGCACCTTCCGCGAGAACCCCGGCCCCGCCTTCACCGCCCGGTAGTCCCGCCCGCTCTCCAGGTCCTCCCGCGCCCGGACCAGCATCTGGTACTCGTCCGCCCCCGCCGCCCCGCCCGACGCCCGCAGCACCCCGACCGCCTGGTGCCACTCCGGGCTCCCCGGCCCGGCGCGCAACGCGTCGGTCAACAGGGTCATGAACTGCTCGCTCTCGAGATCCATCTGCTGGGACATCGCGGTGCCTACTTGCCCTTCTCGTTCTCCCCGCCCCGCCCGATCAGGCTCGCCAGCTTCTTCAAGCCGTGGAACATCCGGCTGCGCAGCGTCACCGCCTTCGTCCCGGTGATCTCCTCCATCTGCGCGTAGCTCATGTCCTGGAACACGCCCAGCACGATCACTTCCTTCTGGTCCGTTGGCAAATCGTCGAGCGCCTTCAGCACCCGCGCGATCTCCTCCTGCTTCTCAAGGTCGTCCGTCGCCCGCGAGGCCACCTGATACGGGTCCCCGCTGATGTCCACGCCCTCGAGGTTCAGTTCGGTGATGTTCCGCACCGGCGACCGCTTCCGCCGCCGCGAATGGTTGATCGCCAGATTCCGCGTGATCGTGAACAGCCAGGTCGAGAACTTCTGCGGGAAGCGGTACGTCGGGGCGAACCGGAACGCGCGGAGGAACACCTCCTGCCCGATCGACTCCACGTCCTCAACGTTCCCGAGCATCCGGTACAAATACGACAGCACGGCCGAACTGTACCGGTCGTAAAGGATGGAGAACGCCGCCTTGTCCCCGTTCTGCGTGCGGCGCATCAACTCTTCGTCGGACGACTTTCCCAGCGCGACCGGCTGGAGGTCCGTGACCTCCTCCACCTTCCCCGGCTTGGGAGGCTTGGCCGGACCGGTCGATGCCTTGTCCGCTCGTTTCTGCTGCATCCTCGATCCCGTACGAGCCGCCCGCGCTCCCGTTGCCCGCGCGGGCCGAGCCAAGGCGCGACCGCCAGCCGCGACACCAGACCCGCGATCCTATCCCCCCCACGCGCAACGCGTCAATGCCACGGAACCTCCCGCGCGGCCTGCCCGCTACCGTGCGGCCCCGCCCTCCCAGCGCCGCCCTCCACGCTTCCGCCGAGGAACGCGCCGCCTAGACCGCCGGCGACCGGCGGTCAGCTCCTGGCAGAGGCCGTCGTGCAGGTCCTGGCCGATCCGCCGCTGCTCCCCTCGATCACGGTGTCGACGACCGCGCGGAGGCGGGCCTCGCTCTCGCGGAGCGCGCGGTCGGCGAGGTCGTTGCGGATCGCGGCGGCCAGCGCGTTGGCGACGGCGCGGAGGAACGCGACGTCGCCGGCCGCGAACTCGCGCGGCGCCCTCGTGTAGGCCGCGAGGACGCCGACGGCGTCCGGGTGCCCGCGGATCGGCACGCTGACCGCGCCGACCGCGCCCGCCCTGCGGATCGGCCGACCGACGTCGAACCGCCGCTCGCGCGCGAGGTCCGGCACCAGCACCGGCTCGCCGACCGCCGCCGTGAACGCCGCCTGCCGGCCGACCGTCGCGGCCAGGTCGGCGGCGGGCATTGCGCCCGCAAGCCAGCCCGCAAGTTTGCTCCGCCGCGCCTGCGTTGGCGGCGTCTGGTGAACGACGCGGCGCCTCGCGCCCCGCTGGCCGGGATTGCGCTTCCCAGGACGGGGGCCGCTGAACGCGCGGCGGCGGCCCCGCCGCCGTCGCGTGAGCAGGTCAGCCCTTCGGCGCCGCCGGCGCGTGCGGCCCGGGCGGGGCCTTGTCCGCCGGCGTCACGCCCTCGACCGGCCGGGTCGCCGGCACGCCCGCCGGCGACGTCGGGACCGCCAGGTGCAGCGCCTGCGCCGCGGCCTGCGCCTGCCGCGCGTAGTCGATCGACTCGGCCAGCACGCGGGCGGTCTCCTGGGCGGCGTGGAACCCCATCGAGTTCTCGCTGGCGACGAAGTCCAGCCGCCACTGCGCCTTCCGCTGCAAATCGTGCACCGGCTTGAGCTGCTCCGGCGTCGCCCCGGCCTGCCGCGCGCCCTTGATCGCGTCGAGCATGTCCGTGAGCGCGGCGGCCGCCCGCTGGGTCAGCGCGTGCGTCCGCCCCTGGATCCCGTCGACCCGCGCCTTCAGGTCCGCCTCCGGGAACGGGTGGCAGACCTGGCACGACCGGTTGACCATCAGCATCGGGCTGCGGACGTGGTGGTCGCTGACCTTCATCGCCCCCTCCCGGACGTACGGCATGTGGCAGTCCGAGCACGACACGCCCGCCTTCGCGTGCGTCCCCTGGCTCCACATCTCGAACTCCGGGTGCTGCGCCTTGTACAGCGCGGCCCCGGTCTCGCCGTGCGTCCAGTCGGCGAACTTCGACCCGTCCGGGAACTTCGTCTTCTCGTAGTTCTGCTCGATCTGCTCGACCTTCAGCCCGTCGCCCCACGGGAAGAACAGCGTCGTCTTCGGGCCGCAGTAGTACTCCACGTGGCACTGCCCGCAGACGAACGACCGCATCTCCTGCCGGCTCGCGTCGCGGTTCGGATCGTACGCCGCCTTGCGGTTGCCCTGCCGCCACCGCTCGACGCTCGGCAGGTGCGACACCGGCTCCTTGCTCTGCGCCAGCGCCTGGATCCCGTTGACGAACCCCGGCCGGGTCACGCGGAGCTGCATGTTCTTCGGGTCGTGGCAGTCCACGCACGACACCGGGTGCGCCTCGCCGACGCCGGCGTGCTTCGCCAGCGCCTCGCGCGTCGTCGCCGCACCCGTCGCGTTCGCCGAAGTCTTCTGGGAGACGCTGGAGCCGCCGGCCGTCGGCGCCGTCTCGCCCGGCGTACCGTCGGGCGTCTTGTACAGCTCGGCGTGGGCCGCGGTGTACGACATCGTCGACATCCGCTTGAACCCCTCCATCACCGCCGGCCACGCGAAATCGTTCGGTCCCACATCCGCCAGCGTCTTCCCCTCCGCCTCCAGTCCGATCCGCCGCCACGTCGGCGCGACCGACGCGTGGCAGTGCAGGCACGCCCCCGTCTGCGACCGCTGCGCGACCCGCTCGGTCTGCTCCTGGTCGTACAGCATGTACGCGTGCCCACGGCGGTCGCGGAAGTCCAGGCTGAACGCGTACCCGGCGTACATCCGCCGCAGCCACGGGTCCCGCTCGAGCCGCTGCTGCGGCATCGCCTCCGACCCGCCGTACCGCGTGTGCGTCACGTCGACCGTGCGCTGGTACGAGTCGTACTCGCGCGGCCAGTTCTTGCCCCACTCGGCCGGGTCGGTCGTCGTCTCGTTCACGTCCACGACCCGGACGAACGTGTGCCGCGCCTCCTGCTTGCGCGTGAAGATGTTCACCAGCAGCGCCGCGACCGCCGCCGTCGCCAGCGCGACCGCGATCACGACCGCCGGGAACGTCCACCGCCACCGCCCGCGCGCCGGGGGCGGCGGCTCCGGAGCCCGTCCCGCACCCGCCACGTCCGCATTCACCGTGTTCTCGCTCATCGTGTCACCGCCAAACGCCCCCGGCCTGAACCCTCAATCCTCTGCCCCCTAATGCCTCGCCCCGTGCCCCACCCCGCGGTGGCAGTGCACGCACGACACCGCGCCGGCGTCGGTCTTGCTGCCGGAAACCACGTGGTGCACGAAATCCTGGTGGCACCGCACGCAGTTCTCCTGGAGGATCGCCGAATTCCGGGGCGTGATCTGGATCGGCTCGTGCCAGTCCTGAAGCGTGAACGCCTTCGAGTGCCGCCACCCGTTGTCGGTCTTCGCAATCATCTTCGGGATGAAGTCGTGCGGCAGGTGGCAGTCCACGCACTTCGCGGCCGTGTGGTGCGTGGCCTTCTGCCAGGAGTCGTACTGGTCCTGCATGACGTGGCAGTTGACGCAGGCGCGCGGGTCCGTGCTGAAGTACGAGAACCCCTGCCCGTACGAGAACGTGTACAGGCCCAGCCCGATGAACAGCCCGGACACGCCGGCGAGGATGAACGCAGCCTTCCCTAGCGGGGTTCGCAGCACGTCGGCTCCTTGACGTCAACTCGGGCGACGATCCTAACGACGCTATCGGCCGGTGCGAGCGCGCGAGTCAAGGACGAGCTCGGAACCGCACCTCCCCCGTGCGGTTACCCCGGACGGCGTCCCGCGAACACACACGCGGCCCGCCGAGGAGGTCGGGTCGCGCGGGCTCACCACGACGACGTCAGCACGGTCAGCCGCGCCCGCGGCGGCGGCGGTGGCGGCGACGGGAACTTCGTGCACGGGTACTCCGCCGTGTCCGCCGGCAGCGCCGCCGGCCCGGCGCACGCGGCCGGGTAGCTGTTCGGCCGCAGCACGTCCTGGAGCGTCGTCCGCTTCAGGAACCGGACGAGGTCCGCCGTCATCGCCGCGAACCGCCGGTGCAGGCGGCACAGCTCCGCCTGCCGCCCGCCGGCCAGCAGCGGGCACTCGGCGTCCACCGGCACCGCGTCGACCGCCCGCAAAACGTCGAACAGCCGGACCTGCTCGGGCAGCCGGCACAGCCGGAACCCGCCGTTCATCCCGCGCCGCGACTCGACGACCCCCGCGTGCGCCATCTGCTGCAAAATCTTCCCGAGGTAGTTCCCGGGCACGTTCAGCGCCTTGGCCAGGTCCCGCGTCTGGTGGAACCCGTCCTCCGCGTCGTGCGCGAGGTAGATGGCAGCCCGAAACGCGTAGTCGCCGGTGCGCGTCAACATGTGTGTGGCTCCTCGTCGCACCAAAAGGATCCGGTTCGGATCGGCACCGGTGCGACAGGAGTTATATTGGCCCGCGGCGACGCCCCCTCAATCGGGCCGGCGAACGACTTCCGCGTACGAGTCGGCCGCACCCGCCTAGGACTTTCCCTTATCGCGACCCAGCTTGTGGCGGCGGGCGGGAGATGGGGATGAAAAGAACCCGCACTCCATAAGTGCGGGTTCGTGCGCCCGTTCGGACGGGCATTTCGAAAGTAACGGAGAGGGGGGGATTCGAACCCCCGAAACGGTTTAAGCCGTTTACAGCATTTCCAGTGCTGCTCCTTCAGCCGCTCGGACACCTCTCCAGAAACCCCGTCCAGAGCCGTCAAGCGGCGTCAGGGGGAAAGACCACCCATCATGTCAGACGTGAAAACGACCGTCAAGCCGTCCGATCTGACACCACCCGGCCCGGCACCGCAATCATCCCCCAACCCGCAAAACAAAGAACCCGCCGCATCACGCGGCGGGCCAGATGAACCGTACCGTCTCATCCCGTGCGCTCACCAACCTCACGCCGGCGACGCTACAGATCGTCGAACTTTCGTAGCTTTCAGTCCTTTTGGACCATCTTCAGCCTCATATTCGACTGTTTCACCGTCTTCAAGAGTTTTATATCCTTCGCCGTCAATCACCGTATGGTGCACGAAAACATCTCGATTATTGTCGGCCGCAATGAAGCCGAAGCCTTTTTGATCGTTGAACCACTTAACCTTCCCGGTGGCCATATAAAGCCACTCCTTTCAAAGACGTGGGGGAAAGTCTGTACGACTTACCCGTGGAACGGCACCCAACTTCTCCGGGGGGAACGATTGTCCCTATCGGAAACCGTCTGTTCGTGCCCGCAGACGGTGTTTGTGTCGCGTAAATACCATGAAGCGAACGCTACCTACAAAAAAATCATTTTTTGTCAAACGAAGGAATGTGGGAGTGGGGGGGAGTTATCCACAATGGGTGGGGTGTGCGAGAGATGTCCGGAGATTGATGCAAGGAGGGGTGGGAGCTTATCGGTGGACCCCCGTCTCGGGGGTTGGGGTGACCAAAACTGCTGAAAGCGATATAACTGATTGACAGGTTGTGGTTTAGGCGTCATGGGCGAGGGGGAGACGCAAGTTGTGGGTTTGCAGGAGCTTAACGGAGGGGGGGTGGTCGTGCGGGTCTCTTTGGGGTGCGTGAAGCGGGCTGGGCTGGGCCGGGTTTCCACAGGTTATCCACGGGTTGGTGTGGGGCTTGATTTTGGTGGGGGGGCGGCGAGACTCAGCGGTTGGCTCGTCACTTTATGAACCTTCTCGAAACCACCAAGCTCGTCAAGCGTTACAGCGGCCGGACCGTCGTCAACGAGGTCAGCTTTGTCATTTCGCAGCAGGAGATCGTCGGCATCCTGGGGCGGAACGGGGCGGGGAAGACGACGACGTTTCGCATGATCGTGGGGATGATCCGGCCGGACTCCGGGGTGGTCACGTTCGACGGGACGGACGTCACGCACCTGCCGATGTACAAGCGGGCCCGGCGGGGGATGGGGTATCTGTCGCAGGAGCACTCGATCTTCCGGCAGTTGACGGTGTGGCAGAACTTGATGGCGATCCTCGAGACGCTGAACATCTCGCGGGCCGAGCGGAACCGGCGTGCGGGGGAGCTGCTGGACCAGTTCGGGCTGACGCACGTGAAGCAGAACGTGGCGGCCCGGTGCAGCGGGGGGGAGAAGCGGAAGTTGGAGATCGCTCGGGCGCTGGTGAAGAGCCCGAAGCTGATTTTGCTGGACGAGCCGTTCAGCGGGGTGGACCCGATCGCGGTCGAGGACCTGCAGCGGGAGATCCGGCGGCTGAAGGAGGAGTTCAACAAGTCGGTGCTGATCACGGACCACAACGTCGAGCGGACGCTGGAGGTGTGCGACCGAGCGTTGATCATCAACGACGGCCAGAAGCTGGCCGAGGGCCCGCCGCGGGAGATCATCAACAACCCGCGGGTGCGCGAGGCGTACCTGGGGCGGACGTTCCAGGGGCACGAGTTCGGGTGAGGGGGGGCGGGGGAGTCATGGCCATCTGCGCGACAACGGAACGGGTTGTCTTCACGTGGCTTCACGGCGGGCGTCCGCCGAATCTATGTGGATGGGCTGTTTCCAGCCAGCGTTGGCGGGGTTCAGTAGTTGCCTCTTAGCGCACGCTCCCGTTGCCGAACCAGATACCGGGTCTAATTTAGATGTTTCTACGCCTGGCCGAGTAGGTCGTACTTCACAGCGGCCGTTTACTGGTGACCGGGGAGGTGGTACATCCGGCTCAGTCCGTTGACGGCGAACCGACACAACGATCGGGGATAGACGTAGAGGACGTCTTAGCCTTGGTTGGTCGCGACCACGTCGATCTCTGCGTCGGGTTTGGCTGGCTTGGTTTCATCGGCAGAAGGTGACCTGCAAACGGTGGGTGCGGACGGCCGCGTAACTGCCAGGAATGGACACAGGCCGAGCCGAAACGTCAACCGGGACGGGTAATCTTCAACCCCGATCAGCGGAAGGTATGCTGTGGCTGAAGGACGTTGTTGCAATATGACATCCTTGCCGCGATAAAGCTGTGCCAAACCCGTGCCTCGCATCCCCGTTATCGTGGATTGCCATGAACCAGACGAACGTAGTGGGCCGTAGAATGTCGCGCCAAATCCCGCGGTTCGGTTCTCTGCAAGGCGACGCTGCGCCCTAGCCCTCACCGCGGCGACTCGCCTTCGGTTCGCGCAACCATTTCTGCAGTGCTTACGAAGGAGATCTGAGCATGTACCCCAATCCGAACTCAATCGACTTTGGCGCACTTGCCGCTGAACGTGACGTCAGTGGTCTGCACAGCTACTTCCTAGAATCGGAGTCGTTCCGACGATTTCGAGATGGGAGGAAAACCGTCGCGCTCGGCAATCGGGGAGCAGGAAAGACGGCCATTTTCACAATGGTCGCAGCTCATGAGCGTGCACTTGGTAACTTCGTAGTTGAGCTCTCACCTGACCAGTTCTCTTACGAGATTTTGACTCAGTCAATGGTGAAGGAAGTGGAGGGATCATGGGCCAAGCACGGGGCGTATGCGTCTGCATGGAAGTTCCTTCTTTACGTCGCTGCGATGAAAGCAGCAGTCCAGGAGAAAGGCTTACGTGTTGGTGCTGGCGCGAGAATATATTCGTACTTGCGGGATCACCATTCCGACTTTTCTCTAAACCCCATCGCAACTCTGATTTCGTTTCTCAAACGGCTGGAGAAGTTAAAGGTCGGCAACTACGAAGCCGCGCTGAAGGCACGCGAGCTACATCGACTGTACCGCCTTGAAGAGATCGAGCCCCTTCTGAACGATCTAAATGAAACCTGTGCAAAACACAAGGTCGTGATTCTCGTGGATGAATTGGATCGCGGATGGGACGCATCTGAGGATGCCAAAGCCTTCGTTGCGGGCCTTTTCCAAGCGGCAACGTCAATCAATATTCGCACCAAGAACGTGCGAGTTCTGATTTCTCTAAGGCAGGAACTCTACGAGAACATCCCTTCGCTGTATGAAGACGCGCAGAAGGTACGCGACATCATCGAAGTCCTAGAGTGGGATGAGTCGCAGCTGCGCGAACTAGTGGCGAAACGGATTGGTCATTCGTATCCGGAGTCGGCCAAAATCCCCAGCGGTGAACGGTGGAATCTCGTCTTTGCGAACAGCCAAGAATACGGAAAACCCGGTTCCTTTAAATATATGGCAGATCGAACGTTGCTCCGGCCTCGGGAACTCATAACATTTTGCATCGAGGCACGCGACCGTGCGATAAGTGAAGGTCGAAACCTACCGATAGAATATGATTTGGTGAGAACGGCTGAGAAGAAGTTCTCTGCGGATCGCGTTAGAGACGTTGCCGCAGAAAACCGATTTCAGTATCCGAAGCTGGAAAGCATCTTTGAGACGTTCCGAGGCCGATCGTGCGATATCAGCAGAGATGAACTTGAGGATCATTGCATTTCGGTCATCTCCGGAGAGTCGAGGGTAGACCCAGGTGCTAAGTAGTGCCTAGAGCTTTCGCCTGAATCCATGATCGACGTTCTTTGGCGGGTCGGATTTCTGCGTGCCCAGCTACCAAGCAACGCGCGGGTGGGTAGCTCAGCGGAATTGGAATTCGTGGCCACCTACCAGATCCCCTCCCTCAATCTTGACAATGCCAAATCATTCCAGATCCACCCAATGTTCTGCGAGTACCTGGGGATCAAGTAGTGGATAGCTATATCCACACGAGACGGCAGCAGGCGCGTTATATAGTTAAGGTGAAGAACGCTGTGTTTCCTATTTTCCAAGTGAGGACGATGTCATGCTTGCGGTTACACTGCATGCTAAGAAGACGCCTCCTTTGAACGGGGGATCCATCTACCTACCGGTTGGCCTCGCGACAGGCATACCGCACAAGCACTTGTTGCGGATCTGGCATTCCGGCTTTCTATTAGGTGGGGGTGGCGGCCCTCGCGTCAGCATGGATTATATCACTCTGGTGACGGTTCCAGACTCCCATCGGGTGAAGCTACTAGTGAGTGGTTCCCAATCCCCGAACGATCTTCCTGTGTACAGGATTGGCGCCTTGCCAGACGACCAACGAATCGCCCTCAAGGCATGGATACTAGCTCCACTTTCGACGAAAGATCATCAGTTGAACGACGATTCTTATTTCGTGCCGAAGATCATTCTAATCGATTCCCTGCCTCTAAGATGCGTTAAATGGACTAAGGACTGCGGAAAGAAGCTGGGCAAGCCAAAGCCACGAATGCGGGGAGAAGACTAGATAAGTCGCCGTGCCTTGCCCGCTTCGCTGCAAGAAGCCGCTCACGATACCGTGACCAGCACCTCGGCTGTTTCACAACGACGCGCTCAATTGCATCCGGCATGCGTTCGAGGTGATGAACAGGCGGACTGGCACACCTACCAAATCCTTACGGAGCGGTCGAATCGCGCCCTCGAACGGTTGCCGCTATTCGAATGCCGGGATCAGGTCTGGATGGGCGTCAGCATCGCGGACGCGAAATATGCTTACCGGCGTGCGGCTACGACCTCCGCGCCACGCCCGACTGCTGCCCGGAGTGCGGGCGAACGGCCGGCCACGCGTGACGCGCGTCTTCTCTGATATCACGAAGTGCCGAACCGCGGCCCTGCAGGTGCGCCGCTAAGCGTGCGTCTCGGTCGGGGTGGGGCCGTCGCTAGGCGTCCGCGGTTCTCGAACGGAGGGGTTCTCAACCGCCGGCTGGGTCGGCGCATAAAAAGGGCGGCAGGTGTTGGGCGAGGAAGGGGGGGAACCTCACCGCAACGGGGACTGCCGCCGCAGGGTGCGACTGTACTCGAAGTCGGCGGGGAGTGCAACTGCTAGGGGAGGCGGCCGCCGGGTTTTCGGGTGACGACGCATTTCGCGAGCAGATCGTCCACGGCGTGGGCGGCGCGGTTGGCGGACTGCCAGAGGGGGTCTTCCGAGCGCCATTCGAGGTCGGCCATCCGCTCGACCAAGGCGTGGAGGAACCGGGACTGCCGGGTCAGGGTCGCGCGGAGGCGGGCGACCTGGTCGGCGGTGAGGCGTCGGGAGTCCACGGCGGGACGGTAGCGGTGGTCGCGGGGTCGGGCAATGTCCGGCGGGGGGGCGGGTCGCTTTAGATCGTTTGAAAACAGACGAACGCTGGCTGGCGGCTCGGAAGAAGGTTCACCGCGGAGACGCAGAGGGCGCGGAGAGGAGCGGGACATGTGCCCGGGAGTGGGGCCTGCGGCGAATCGACGCGCAGACATGTAATCCACCACGTGTCCGTGATCCTGAGTTTGCGAAGGATCTTGCTCCGAGGGGCGAGGCGGCGTCGCTCGCGGCTGGATCCTTCGGTCGCTAAAGCTCCCTCAGGATGACGAGTTTGCGCGAGTGGGGGTTTGGGTGCGCGGGGGCAATCTAGCTATCGTGATCCGGCTGGCACGAGTCGGGGGTTGGTCAGTTCGATCAATAGGCGCTGGACGGCCGCGAGTTGGCGGGCGATCTCCATGGCGGCGTGGGCGTCTTTCTGGGAGAGGTCGGGGATGGCGTCGGACAGGGCGAAGGCGGCGTCGGCCAAGTGTTCGTGTACGTCGGTGAGCGTCGTGGTGCGCGGCATGGGCGGAGGATCGCAGGGTTTGGAATGGCGGCAATGCAAGGGTTTTCGGACACGGGCGGGGCGCGACCGCGAGGGCGGGGGCGCGGACCGTCGGGCACGCCGCTAAGCGGGAACCTTACCGGGGGTGGCGGCGCGGCGGCGGCGGCCGAGTGCCGCTAAGCCGCAGGCGGCGAGGGCGGTGAGCGCGGCGGACGGTTCGGGGACGCTGGCGGCGGCGGCGGCGGAGAAGGCGCGGGCGAACTCGGGGGTCGCGCCGGGGATGGCGGCGGCGTTGGGGAGGGCGGTCTCGTAGTTCTGGGCGAGCTTGACCAGGTCGTTGAAGTCGACGAGGCCGTCGTAGGTGAAGTCGCCTTGGGTCCAGACGCGGTCGGCGGCGCCGGTGTCGTAGTTCTGGGCGAGCTTCACGAGGTCGTTGAAGTCGACGGCGCCGTCGAGGTTGGCGTCGCCGAACTTGGTCATGCGGATCAGGACGCTGGTGCCGTCGACCGTGTTGCCCAGCCAGGGGGCGGTGGCGTTGGGGGCGATCGCGAGGGCGACGGCGGCCTCGCCGTAGCCGAGGGCCTTGTCGGGGTTCGACTGCGCGAGCGTGGAGACGATCCCGGGGCCGGTCCACTTCGTGCCGGCGGCGTTGTAGCCGGAGGCGATCATGGCGCGGACGGCGGGCAGGGGGGAGGCGGGGCCGGCGTAGTCGACGACGAGCTGGTTGGCGCCGAGGTCGAGCCTGGCGTTTCCGGTGATCGCGAGGGCGCGGGTGACGACGGTGTGCTGGTTCAGGCCGGCGGGCGTGATGTCCGCCTGGGCGGTGCCGTCGAGGTCGAGGTCGGCGAAGTGCTGCGAGGTGTTCAGGTAGATCTTGCCGGCGGACGCGTGGACGCCGAGGGTGGCCGACGCGGCGGAGCCGGCGTCGGAGTCGAGGTAGACCTCGCCGCCGGACACGTCGAGCGTGCTGCCGGCGGGGTAGGCTTGGGGGCCGGAGGGGTGGAACGTGGCGTTGCCGGTGACGGTGGTGTGTTTGGCGGCGTAGGTGCCGAGGACGTTGAGGATCGCCTTGTCGGTGACGCGGACGTGGGTGGCGTCGATGGTTCGGCCGATGGCGGACGTGTACGTCGGCGTGCCCGCGGCGCCGCCGAACTCGACGGTGCCGGCGGCGCCGCCGATCCGGCCGTTGTTCGTGCCGCCGCGGGTGAAGCGGAGCGTGCCGACGTTCGCGCCGACCGTGCCGGTGTTGGCGAACGGCGCGTTGATCTCGGTCACGCCCGCGCCGCCGGTCTTCAGGAACGTGCCGGAGTTCTTCAGCAGGCTGGCGTCGCCGCCGCTGGCGGTGACGTCGCCGTCGCCGGTGACGGCGAACGTGCCGGCGTTGTCGATGGTCGCGGCGGAGACGGCGAGGTTGCCGTTGCCGGACCAGGTGGAGGCGCCGAGCGTCCTCAGGTGTCCGCTGACGCTGCTGAAGGCGTCGCCGGAGATGGTGGTGGCCGCGTTGGCGAACAGGGTGCCGCCGCCGTTGATGATGAGCCCGCCGTCGTCCAGGTTCAGGAGCGACGTGACGATGACCGGGCCGTTGACGCTCAGGCCGCCGGTCACGTTCAGGGTGGCGGTCGACCAGAGCGCGTTGCTGGCGAACACGGTCAGGCCGTTGTTGACGGTCAGGGTCGCGCCGACGTTGGTGATCGGCGCGTCGAAGAACGTCGGGCCGTTGATGGTCGTGGACGTCCCGACGGCGTAGGTCCCCTGGACCCGGGTGAAGCCGGAGCTGAAGACGACCTTGTCGGCGACGACCGCGGAGCCGGGGAGGAGGGTTGCGCCGTTCGATCCGCCGCTGATGCCGGCGAACTCGAGCGTGGCGAGCGGGCCGGCAGTGAACCGGCCGGTGCTCTGGCCGCCGCCGGACATGCGGAGCGTGCCGATCGTTGCCGAGACGGTGCCGGAGTTGTTGAGCGTCCAGCCGATGTCGGTCGTGCCGGGGCCGGCGGCCTTCGACAGGAGGCCGGTGTTGTTGAACGTCGAGCGGGTCGTGAGCGAACCGGCCAGGCTCACGCCGGACAGGTTCGCGTCGGGCTGGATCTGGAACGTGCCGGCGTTGTTGATCGTGGCGAGGTGGCTGCTGGCGTTGATGTTGGCGTTGACCCAGTTGGCGATCTGGCCGGCCTTGAGGTTGAGCGTGCCGGTGATCGTGCGGTTGCTGCCGCCGTTGATCAGCGCGCCGCCGTTCGCGTTGACGACGGCGGTGCCGCCGATGCTGCCGTTGGTCCAGGTGAGCAACTCGTTGAGGTTCAGCGTGCCGGTGCCGGACAGGGTGCCGCCGAGCGTCAGTTTCTGGATCGTGGCGGCGGAGTTGAGCGCGACGTTGCCGCCGTTGACGACGGCGTCGAACGTGGTGGCGCCGGCGTTGTTGGGGTATCCCGCGTTGGCGGGCGACTTGGTCCAGACGGCGGGGTTCTCCCAGGTGCCGGCCGGGCCACCGAGGTAGGTCGCGGTGACGGTGGCGGCGACGGCGAACGGGGCCGTGGCCGAGGCGGCGGCGAAGGCGGCGGCGGCGAGGGCGGCGGTGTGACGGGGACGGCGGCTGGTGCGGAGGGACGGGGACACGGGGGCGATCCTTTCAGGCGGTGTTGCGAAGTCAGGCGGCCACGCGGCACCTAAACTGGAGAATTGGATCTTCTTGTCTTTAACTTGGGGCCGCAATTGCCTTGTATAGGGCAGGGCGGTGCGTCCATGAGCGGACGACCCTTGAATCAGCGACGATTAGCGGGCTCATGCGTGGGGGATATTGTGGGGGGAACGCCGGATTTGCAATAAGCGTGTTCCGGATCGCTCGGTCGACGTAGCGCGTGTTCAACGGCGCCGTCGGCACAACCCGGATAAACCAACCAGAACGAGGGCCGCCGCCGGCTCGGGGACGCTGGCGAAGGCGGCGGCGAGGTCGCCCTGGAAGGCGGCGGAGGCGCCGGCGGTTGCGGCGCCCGCCAGCGCGCCGTCGTAGTTTTGGGCTAGCTTGACCAGGTCGTTGAAGTCGACGACGCCGTCGTAGGTGAAGTCGCCGCGCGACCACCAGGACTCGGTCGTGGCCGACACGGTCGTCTCGTAGTTCTGGGCGAGTTTCACGAGGTCGTTGAAGTCGACGAGGCCGTCGAGCGTGGCGTCGCCGAACAGCGTGTAGCGGACGAGGACGGCGCTGGTGTCGACGGGTTGCCCGCGGAACGTGGTGGCGCCGTTGTTGAAGGGGAGGACGTCGGTGGCGTCGGCGTAGCCGAGCGTGGTCGAGCCGTTGCCGGCGGCGGCGACCGACGACGTGATCCCGCCGCCGGTCCACAGGCCGTTGGCGTAGGCGGCGACGATGGCGGCGCGGACGGCGGCGGTCTGGGGGGCGGCGGGGGCGTGGTCGACGATGGCGGCGGCGTCGGCGAGGTCGATCCGGCCGCCGTTGGCCGTAAGCAGCGACTGCGCGACCAGGACGCGGGCGGGGCCGGAGCCGGTCATCCGGGCGAGGCCGGCGTCGACCGACAGGGACTTGAGCCGCTGGGCGGTCTGGAACGTCGCGATTGAGCCGGGGCCGAGGATTTCGACGGTGAGGTTCGCGCCGCCGTCGCCGGCGTCGCTCTGGAGGAGCACCTCGCCGGCCTGGATCGACAGCTTCGAGCCGGCGAGGTGCGCGTGGGCGCCCGCGACGGTCAGCGTGCCGGGGCCGAGCTTGGTCAGCGTGCGGTTGGCGACGGAGCTGGCGAGGCCCTGGAAGAGCGTGGTCGTGCCGGACGCGACGGTCAGGGCGGCGTTGGCGGTGTACCGCAGCAGCGTGTTGACGAAGACGGTGCCGTCGGTCGTCAGCGGCCCGTTCAGGACCAGCGGGGAGCCCTGGATGATCGGCAGGGCGCCGCCGGGGAGGTTGGTGACGGTCATCGTGCCGGCCATGGTCCAGGGGTTGGGCGTGTTGACGGCGAGCGTGGCGTCGTTGACGGCGAGGTGGCCGGAGTAGACGTTGTTGATCGGGCCGAGTTGCTGGACGTTGACGGTGAACGTCGTGCCGGGGTTCAGTGTGGTGTGGGCGCCGGTGCCGCCGTCCCAGTCGTAGTAGGCGACGTCGATCGTCGTGGTGGCGGCGACGGTCGCGTCGGCCTGCTGGACGATCGTGCCGGCGCCGGTGAACGAGCCGCCGCGGAACGTGGTCGCGCCGCCGAGGCGGAGCGTCGCGCCGGCGGGGACGGAGACGGCGGCGGTCGGGTGGAAGTCGGACGGCGAGTTGAACTGCCCGACCGCGCCGGCGACGACCTCGACCTGCCCGTGGACGACGACGCCCGAGCCGGCCAGCGTGGACGCGCCGCCGGCGATTTGGGTGTCGAACCGCAGCGTGCCGTCGAGCCGCCAGGGGGCGGGGGTGTTGACGGTCAGCGAGGCGTTCTTGAGGTGGAGGGTTTCGTCAAAGCCGTCGTTGGCGGTCTGCTCGACCGCGTCGGTGTTGACGGTGACGGCGCCGGCGATGACGTGGGTGTGGCCGGTGGCGGACTCGGTGCCGTCGAGGTCGAACGTTGCGAGCGTGAACGTGCCGCCGAGGATCGAGGCGGCGGCGTTCAGGCTGACGTACGACGACGGGGAACTGAACGTGCCGCGGAGCGTGGCGGCGGTGTTGAACGAGACGGCCGAGCCGGCGGCGATCGTCGGGTTGGAGCCGCTGCCGAACTCGACGGGGGCGTCGAAGCGGACCGACCCGCTCATCGGGACGTTGCCGTAAAGTTGGCCGAGGCCGGCGCCGCCGAGGGTCGCCGCGCCGAACGAGCCGGCGAGGCTGAGCGTGCTGCCGGGCGCCGTCAGCCAGTCGTTCGAGAACGAGATCGAGTTGTTGTTGCCGACGCTGATGGTGCCGTAGAAGGCGTTGGCGAGCGGGCCGTCGACGACGAGGTCGGAGGACCCCTGGGTGACGGTGACGGCGCCGTCCTGGTTGACCCCGTCGAGGTCGATCTTGGCGCCGCCGGTGGCGCGGAGGGTCAGCGTGCCGCCGGACGCGGCGACGCCGCCGTCGGGCACGCGGATGTCGCCGCCGGCGGTGATCGTGCCGAAGCCGGTGATCGCGCCGAGGGTGACGGAGATTTTGCCGGGGGTGGTCAGCGTGCCGCCGGCCATCTCGATCGTGGCGCCGTTGATCAGCTCGAACTGCGACGCGGTCGCGGAGCCGCCGGTCTGCGGGCGGAGGCGGGTGTTCGCGCCGTTGGCGGCGAACGCGCCGGAGAGGGTCAGGTCGAACGCGCCGGTCTGGACGAGTGCGCCGTTCAGGATCGAGAGGGACGCGGCCGAGGCGTCGGCGGTCAGGGTGACGGTCTCGGTCGTGTCGCTGTTGCCGACGAAGATCGTCAGCGCGTCGGCCGGGCCGGGCGCGCCGCTGGGGCTCCACTTGGCGGGGTCGTTGAAGGCGCCGGCGGAGCCGGCGGCGCCGACCCACTGGCGGCTGACGGCGGCGGCGGGGAGGGTGGCGGCGGCGGCGGCCGTTGCCGCGAGCAGCAGGGCGGCGGTCGTCCGGGCGTGGCGGGGGCGGCGGGGGTGGCGGGCTGGCGGGTGGCTCACGGGCGTTCTCCTCTTCATCGGTGGGAGAACACGCGGAAGGCCGGTCGGTGAGCCCTCAATGCCCGGAACAGGTCTTCGCGGCGCGGGCCGCCCGACGGTGGCGGCGGCCGAGGCCCGCCAAGCCGCACGCGGCGATCAGGGCGAGCGCGGTCGACGGTTCGGGGACGCTGGCGAAGGCGGCGGCGAGGTCGCGCGAGAAGCTTGCCGGCGCGCCGGGGGCGGGGCCGGCGGGGAGCGACGTCTCGTAGTTCTGCGCGAGCTTGACGAGGTCGGCGAAGTCGACGGCGCCGTCGCCGGTGAAGTCGCCCTTGGCCCACCAGGAGTCGCCGGTGGCGGGTGCGACGGAGGCGTCGTAGTGCTGGGCGAGGCGGACCAGGTCGGCGAAGTCGACCGCGCCGTCCAGGTTGGCGTCGCCGAACAGGGTGTAGCGGACGAGGACGTCGTTGGCGGCGACGGCCTGCCCGAGGAAGGCGTAGCCCCCGCCCGCGGCGCCGGGCGGCGGGAGCACCTCGGCGGCGCGGGCGTAGCCGAGCGCGTGGGCGGCGTCGGCGGCGGACGAGCGGATGTTGCCGCCGGCGAGCAGCGTGCGGACGCTGGCGTCCGTGTGGTCGGGGGCGGCGCGCAGGATCAGGGCGTTGTCGGTCAGGTCGAGCCAGTACTTGGGGAACATGTAACTCAGGCGCGTGCCGATGCTCAGCACCTTCTGCGGTTCGTCCGGCAGCAGGCGGAGCGAGACGACGGCGGTGCCGGCGAGGGACAGGTCCTTCAGCCGCGTGACCGGCGCGTTGAATATCGCGCCGCCGGTCTCGTTGTTGCCGACGTGCAGCGCGAGCGTGTGCGCGGGCGTCGGCGGCGCGGTCACCGCGCCGGTCGCAGGATCCCGCGCGTAGTTGCCGGCGTACCAGCCGGCGCCGGGGTCGGTGTCGAACGTGACCAGCGTCGGGTTGCCGTTGATCCGGCTGCCGGGCGCGAACCCGAGGTCGCCGGACAGCCGCAGGCTGCCCTTGAAGCCGTGCAAGTCGAGCGTCTGGTTCGCCGCGATCTGGAACGCGTTGTCGGCGTGCGGGCCGACCCGGCCGGTGTGCGTCAGGCGCTTGTCGAGGTCGATCCGCCCCTTCTGTTTCACCAGGACGCCGCCGTCGTAGGTCTGGTCGGTGGTCTGCACGCGCCAGCGCGCCGCGCCGATACCGCCGGGGTTGCTGAAGTTGTCGAACGTGACCAGCCCCGCGCGGTGGGTGCCGGCGGGCGCGCCGCCGGGGTCGCGGCGGGTGACGGCCGGGAGGCTTTGCGTGTGGTGGGTGGTCCAGGTCGCGTTCGAGAGTTGCAGGTCGCCCAGGCCGGTGTCGACCGCGCCCGCTTCGGTGCGGTCGGCGACGAATGCGGGGTCGAACACGAGGTGCGAGGTGGTCCCGTTCCCGCCCCAGACGCGGACGGGCCGGAGCGCAGTACGGTCGGCGGTCAGGTTGTTGAAGCGGAGGTCGGGGCCGAAGGTGAGGGTGGCCGCGGGGTCGACGGCGAGCGTGCTGGTCGCGCTGCCGCCCCCGCCGCGCCACGCGCCGTTCAGGGTCAGCAGGGTCGGGGTCGAGGCGCCGGTTGGCGGGCGTACGCCGACGAGCAGGTCGGCGTCCTGGGCCTGCCCGGCGAACTGCGACGCGACCGTGCTGGCTTGCCCGTGGGCGACCCAGAGCCCGCGGGCGGTCGGCGCGGCGCCCGCGGGCGCGTGGCCGAAACGGAACGTGCCCGGCGAATTGGCGAAGGGCGAGACCCCGCCAGCCGTGACCGTCAGCCGCGCGTCGTTCAGGTCGATCGTGCCGCCGTTGGTGACCGAGCCGACGTTCAGGCCCCAGCCGTTATTCGAGGTGACGTTCAGCGTCCCGCTGATGACCGACAGGCCGGGCAGCGTGTGGGACGCGCCGGTCGGCGCGGCCGTGCCGCCGACGCTGATCCCGTGCGGGCCGCCGCGCGCGGTGACCGGGCTGCCGAAGTCGGTCGCGGTCGCGGCGTCGAGCGCGAGCGTGCCGCCGTTGAGCTGCACCGGCCGGGCGTTGATCACCGACCGACTGGTCAGCCGCAGCGTGCCCTCCTCGACCCGCGCAGTGCCGTTGAAGAGCGTCGTGGCGTGGCTCGGCGAGAACGTCCCCGCGCCCGTTTTGACGAACAGCCCTGCGCCGCGCATCTCGGCGACCAGGTTGAACCGGGTGCCGGTGTCGGGGACGTCGACCGTGCCGACCGTCAGGAACGTCAGCGCGGAGCCGACGTCGATCGACGCCCCGCCGCCGGTGTAGCGGACGCGGCTGGTGTTGTCCCCGTCGAAGACGATCGAGCGCGGCGGGTTGGCCTTGGTGGCGAACGCGACGGTGCCGGACTTCAGGTGGAACGGGATGCCCGAGGAGTTGTTGCCGCCCAGCGTCAACGTGCCGGGGCCGTCCTTGGTCCAGCCGTCGGTGCCGGTGGTGGTGCGGACGTCGGAGTTGATCGTCACGTCGGCGTTCGCGTGGACTCCGGAGTCGAAGTTGCCTGGCGAGCCGAAGGTCAGTTGCCCGCCGGCCAGCGTGTAGCCGGGGACGTCGAACGTCAGGTACTTCGCCGTGGCCGTGCCGGAGAGCGTGACCAGGCCGGCCGACGGGCCGGCGAAGACGGCCGAGTCGAGGTTGGCGTTGTTCCAGTTGACGTTGGCGGTGCCGTTGTGCCAGCCGCCGGCGTTGTTGGCCCAGGTGCCGGCGCCGCCCTGCGCGCCGGGCTGGGCGGGGTCGGCGTCCCACGTCAGCGTCGTGGCGGCGCGGGCCGGGCGCGTGGGGAGCGCGGCGGCGGCGGCCAGGGTCGCGGCGGCGGCGAGCGGCAGCGTCTTGCGGGTCCTGGTCGGGGTCATCGGGTTTCCCTCTCCTTCACGACGGGACGCACAATATACCGGCGCCGCCGGGGTCTTCGCCACGGGCGGCTCGACCGCCCTCGCCACGAAAATCGCGGGCGCGTCCTCGGCCTGCTAAGATGCGTGAGCCCATTCACGAAAGGACTCGCACGATGGCGGCTGTGGTCATGATCTCGGAGGCGCTCAAGGGGAAGGTTCCGGTCGGCGAGGGTGTCACCGTCCGCGGGTGGGTGCGGACGCGGCGGGACTCCAAGGGCGGCTTCTCGTTCGTCGCGGTCAACGACGGGTCGAGCTTCGACTCGATCCAAGCGGTCTGCCCCAACGCGCTGCCGAACTACGCCGACGAAGTGACGAAGCTGACGGCCGGGTGCTCGGTTGAGGTCACCGGCAAGCTGGTGCGGTCGCAGGGGAAGGGGCAGGCGTACGAGATCCAGGCGGACGCGGTGACGGTTTACGGCTGGGTCGACGACCCGGAGACGTACCCCGTCCAGCCGAAGCCGCACACGATGGAGTACCTCCGCGAGGTCGCGCACCTGCGGCCGCGGACGAACACGTTCGGCGCGGTCACGCGCGTGCGCAACACGCTGGCGATGGCCGTGCACCGGTTCTTCCAGGAGCGCGGCTACTTCTGGATCCACACGCCGATCATCACGACGTCGGACGCCGAGGGGGCGGGTGCGATGTTCCGCGTCAGCACGTTGGACCTGGCGAACCTGCCGCGCACGCCGGAGGGGCACGTCGACTTCGCGAAGGACTTCTTCGGCAAGCCGGCCAGCCTGACCGTCAGCGGTCAGCTCAACGTTGAGACGTACTGCATGGCGATGAGCCGGGTTTACACGTTCGGCCCGACGTTCCGCGCGGAGAACTCGAACACGACGCGGCATTTGGCCGAATTCTGGATGATCGAGCCGGAGATCGCGTTCGCCGACCTGAAGACCGACGCCGACGTGGCCGAAGACTTCCTGAAGTTCATCTTCAAGGCGGTGCTCGACGAGCGTGGCGACGACATGAAGTTCTTCGCGGAGCGGATCGACAAGGAGTGCGTTGCGCGGGTCGAGAAGTTCGTCGCCAGCAGCTTCGAACGGATGGACTACACCGAGGCGGTCGCGCGGCTGGAGAAGAGCGGGAAGAGGTTCGAGTTCCCGGTGAAGTGGGGGATGGATTTGCAGTCGGAGCACGAGCGGTGGCTGACCGAGGAGCACGTGGGGCGGCCGGTCGTGGTGATGAACTACCCGAAGGAGATCAAGGCGTTCTACATGCGGCTGAACGACGACGGGAAGACCGTCGCCGCGATGGACGTGCTGGCCCCGGGGATCGGCGAGATCATCGGCGGCAGCCAGCGCGAGGAGCGGCTGGACGTCCTCGACCAGCGTCTCGAGGCGATGCACTTGCGCAAGGAGGACTACGGCTGGTACCGGGACCTGCGCCGGTACGGCACCGTCCCCCACGCCGGGTTCGGCCTCGGGTTCGAGCGGACGATCATTTACGCGACCGGGATGGCCAACATCCGGGACGTGATCCCGTTCCCGCGCACGCCGGGGCACGCGGAGTTTTGACGGGTGGCGAGAACGTGAAGACGTGAAGGGGTGACCCGCCGACCCGCGCGGCCGCCCTTCACGCCTTCACGTACCACGTCAATGAGCGCGCGCGCGTGAGCCGTCACCGGAGGGGTCCGGGTCGTCGCTAACGCGAACGAGCCGGCGTGGCGGCGCGCGGGGACCGCGCGCCGTTGTCCAGGAGCACCGGTCCCGTGAGACGCCGTTTCGCCCGCATCTTCCTGAACGCCGCGACCGTACTGTCGGTCGTGCTCTGCGCCGGCGTGCTGGTGCTGTGGGTGCGGAGCGCCCGGTACGTGGAGGGGGCGTGGTACGCGTTCGGCGAAACCGCCGTCGGGGGGTCGGCCCTTCCCGGCGGCTTGCGGGTCGGGTTCACGGGCGGCGTGCCGGACGAGCTGGCGTGGCGGCCCCACCTGTTCTCGGTGGCGTACGTCCGGCAGGAGGGGGGCCGCCTCGTCCGGTCGTTCGACCCGACGCCGCCGGGCGGGTGGCTCGGCTTCTCGTCCGCGCTGCGGCGTGCGCCCAACCCGTCGACCGGGCGGCCGGTCACCGACGGGTGGATCGGCGTCCCCTACTGGTTCGCCGCCGTGCTCTTCGCCGCGCTCCCCGTCGCCCGGGTCGCCGCCGCCGTCCGCGACCGCCGCCGGGACCCGTCCGCTTACTGCCCGACCTGTCGGCAACGCCTCCTCCCGCCTCGCGCTCCGCCCCGGCTGCGGCGCGCGTTCCCGCTCGTCTCGCCCCTGGACCCGGCGGCGCCGCTGGAGCCCGCCGACGCCGCCGTCGTCGAGGCGGACGACCTCGCCGACCTTCCGGTTCGCTGCCCGTTCTGCCACGCCCCCACGAGGGCCGCGCGGCCCTCTTGACCGGCGGCGGCACGGTGACCGCATTCACGGTCGGCAACCCGGCCTTCCCCCACGCGCCGAGCGGTCGCCCGCGGATGACTTGCGCCGCCCGGTGACCGCGGGGTTGACCCTCCCCCTGCCCACGCGCAGGCCGCGCTCAATCGCCGTCCTGCTTCCGCAGCGTCTGCAGGTAGGCGGTCAGGTTGTCGAGGTCGGCGTCGGGGATTCGGCCGTCGTCGAACGCCGGCATCGCGCCGACGCCTTTGCGCACCTGGGCCTTGATCGCGAACGCCGGCAGCGGCTTGTTGTTGATCGCCGGCCCCAGTCCCGCCGCCCCGCCCGGGTGGCATTGGTGGCAGTTCCGCATAAAGACCTGCTGGCCGGCGACGAGCTTCGGGTCCGACAGCGGCATCGGCCCGGCGAGCGGCTCGTCCCGGCGGGCGGTGGCGCAGGCGGGCAGGAGCAGGAGAAGATAGGGGATGGAGAATAGCGGATGGAGGCGGATCACGGCGCGCGACGCCATTCGTCTTCCTCCGCTCTCGATCCTCAATCCTCGATTCTCTCTGCTCATTGCCCCACCCCCGTCCGCGTGATCCGCCAGAGTACGCCGCTGTTTGCCTGCGGCCGCGGTTTGCTGCCGTCCATGGTCAGGACGCCGAAGTCGACGACGTAGAGGGCGCTCTGCGTGTTGTCGAATCGGGCGGCGATCGGGCGCTCGAGGCCGCCGGTGCCGAGCTTGCTCGCCGGGCCGTTGGTCTTGCCGCGGTTGACGGCGAACGCCTCGATGACGCCGGTGTTGACGTCGACGCGGTCGACGCGGAACCCGACCGGGGCGAGCACCTTGCCGACCGACGGGGCCATGTCGCCGAACGCGGCGACGAACGCCTGGCCGGGGAAGCCGAACCCGGCCTGCGCCGCCGGCGTGCCGCTGCCGCCGCCCCGCGAGAAGTCGAACCCGCAATACCCGCCGTGCACGGCGAGCTTGGCGGCCGGTTTCGGCGGCGGGTTTGGGTGCTCGGCCAACAGGAACCTTGGCTGCGCCTTGCCGGGCGGCTGGAAGTGGTCGGCCCAGGTGAGCGGCTCGCCGCCGTGAAAGTCGGGCCAGCCGTGCCAGAGCGGCGGCGCGTCGGTCGCGATCCGCCAGAGCAGGTCCCCCGTGCCGTAGACCGGCCGGCTGCCGCGGACGTCGTATGAATGCTCGGTGCAGAATAGCCGTCCGTCCGGCGCGAAGGCCAGCCCGTACGGGTTCCGCAGCCCCCACGCGACGAGTTGGGGCTCTCCGCCGGCGAGCGGGATTCGCAGGATCGCGCCGTTGCACGGCATCGCCCCTTTGACCACCTGCCCGACCTGGGTCGCCGTTCCGAACGGGACGAACGCGCCGGTGGTGGCGTCGTCGCCCCCGCCCGGCGAGAGCGGGTTGCGCGTCGCGAAGTTCTGCCCGGCCAGCTTCACGTCCTTCGCGGGAAGGTCGTGGAACTTCGGCTCGCGCTCGAGCCAGCCGTACTCATAGTTGTCCAGACCGACCACGCCGCTGTTCGTCGCGGTCCCGACGCCGAAGTAGAGCGCCCCGTCCGGCCCGACCGCCGGCCCGTTCGTGTGGTGATCCCCCTTCGTCGGCAGCCCGCGGATCAGCGGCGTCAGCTTCCCGTCGGGCGCGATCCGCACGATCGCCCCGCCCTCCCGCACGCCCCCCTCGGCGACGAAGAAGTGGTTCTGGTGGAAGCTGACCCCCGTCCACGGGCCGTTCGTCCCCTGGGCCACCGGCGTGATCTCGCCGCCGGGCTCGATCCGGACGAGCCGCGGCGTCGCGAACACCTCGCCGTACGAGTACCCCGCCTCGGTCACGTGCGGCCGGTTCTGCCCGTCGAACGCGACGGCCGTGGGGAAGTTCAGCCCGGTCGCGACGACCTCGATTCGATACCCGGCCGGCACCGCGACGTCGGCGGGGTTGGCGACTCGCGCCCCCGTCGGCGCCGCGGTCTGCCCGCCGCCGCTCGACCCGCGTAAGGCGAAACAGCCCGGCAGTGCGGCGAGCGAGAGGAGCAGCAGGGGGCTGAGAAGGCGAATGGGTGTCATGACGTCATCGAGTTCGGCGCGGGCATTTCGTCGGGTGTGCTTCAGCACACGGCGTTCGAGGCGGCGACCAAGGCCGTGTGCTGAAGCACACTCGACAAGGCGGCCGAACGCTCCGCGCATCCTCTTGTTTAGGGGCCGGCGCGCGGGGAGTCAGCGCCGAAAAGCCCACCCGTCACTCCGCCACCCGCCCCGGCTCCCGCCGGCCGTTCCCCTTCGTCTTCGTCGCCGAGTCCCCCAGGTCCTTCCGCATCTCCTCCGCCAGCGCTTGAAGCCGCTTCACGACCTCCGCGTGCCGCTCGGCCACGTCCGTCGTCTCGCCCGGGTCGGCCTCGAGGTCGAACAGCGACAGCCCGATCTTCCCCGTCGTCGCCTTGTTCGGCTTGCCGCCGGTCGCCCGCTGCTCGGGCGTCTTGCGGTAGTCGTGCGGGAAGTGGAGCTTCCACTTCCCGCTGCGGACGGCTTGCAGGTGGTTGTCCCAGTAGAAGAACAGCGCCTCGTGGATCGGCGGCGCGTCCGTAGGCCGTTGGCCGGCAGCGGCGAAGAGCAGGGGGCCGATGTCCTTCCCGTCGATCTTCCGCTCCGTCGGCAGCGGCACGCCCAACACCTTCGCCAGCGTCGGCAGCAGATCGATCGTCATCGCCGGCTCGCGGCAGACTTCGCCGGCCGCGATCCGTCCCGGCCACCGCGCCACCAGCGGCACCCGCACGCCCCCCTCGAAGCTCGTCCCCTTCGCCTCCCGCAACGGGCCGGTGGCCCCCGCGTGATCGCCGTACGTCGTCCACGGCCCGTTGTCGCTCGAGAAGAGGATCAGCGTCTCCCGCTCGATCCCGTTCCGCCGCAGCGCCTCCATCACTTGGCCGACGGACGCGTCGACCTCGCTGATGACGTCGCCGTACAGTCCGTGCCCCGATTTTCCCTTGAACCCCGGCCCGGCCCCCAGCGGCACGTGCGGCATCGGATGCGGCAGGTACAGGAAGAACGGCCTGTCCTTGTTCGCGTCGATGAACCGAGCCGCGCGCCGCGTGAACAATTCCGTCAGCCCGTCCATTGACGGGTTGGCCTGCACCACCTTCTCCCCGTCGTACAGCGGCAGGTCGGGGTAGTTCTTCGGCGTCTCCGGGTGCCTCGGCCACATGTCGTTCGAGTACGGCAGCCCGACGAACTCGTCGAACCCCTGCCGCGGCGGCATGAACTGCGGCAGATCTCCGAGGTGCCACTTGCCGAAGATCCCGGTCGCGTACCCCTTCGATTTGAACAGCTTCGCCAGGTTGAACTCGGCCGGGTTCAGCCCGATCTTCGACTTCGGCCCCAGAGCCCCGTTGATCCCGACGCGCACGTTGTAGCACCCGGTCATCAGCGCCGCCCGCGACGCCGAGCAGACGGCTTGGGCGACGTAGAAGTCGGTGAACCGCACGCCCTCGCTCGCCAGGCGGTCGATGTTGGGCGTCCGGGCGCCCTTGGAGCCGAAGCAGCCCACGTCGGCGTAGCCCAAATCGTCGCAGAAGATCAGCACGACGTTCGGGCCGACGCGCTCGGCGGGCCGGTCTGCCGCCCCGGCGCCCGCCGCCACCATCGCCAGCACCAGCACCCTGATCGGCCCCATAGCGCGTCCTCCGCCCCCCCCGGCCTCGGAGCTTACCCGATCCGGCCAGCCGGTTCAGGGCGATTGCGGCGCGGCGTAATGCGTGGTCCCCTGATTCCGTCAGGCGGCCACGGTGCTGTTACCCCCGGTATTGCCCCGGCGGTCGAGTGGCGACATGATGACACCGATGTTCGACAAGGCATTCTCCCAGTGGTGGCTGGCGCGGATCGTCCCGTTCCGGGACGTCCCGCCCGAGAAGCTCGACGCCGAGCGCGAGGCGATGGAGCACCAGCAGCTCTACAACAAGCACTACACCGACTTCCTCCAGGACGCCGTCTTCCCCGTCGTCGACGACCTGGTGAAGATGCTGGCGAAGAACCGCGTGATCCACCGCGTCTCGACCTGGGGCAACCAGCTCGCGCTTCGCGTCCACCTCGAGTGGCGGTGGGGCGAGCTCGTGATCATGCAGAGCCACGAGGACTGCGTGACGTTCGAGCACCACATCATGACCGAGGGGGAGAAGCGCGGCGAAGAACGGGCCGAGGACCACTCCCACCAGTACGACCTCCGCGACCCGCTCCCGAAGACGTTCGCCGAGCAGGAACTCCAGTTCTTCCTCGGCCGCCTCGCCCAGGATTTGGTCGAGGGCGACGACGAACCCGAAATCCCCCCCGGGGAAGGAAAAGGCAAGGATGAGGGATGAAGGCGGACGGGCGAAACCGATCACCCGGGCCACGGTGGTTGCCCGCCGTGACCCGTCTCCGCCTTCCGCCTTTTGCCCTCATCCCTGAGTTTGTATGGCCAACCTCGAACGAACGGACGTGGACGGCGTGACCGTCCTGAAGCTCAACGGCAGCCTGACCTACGTCGAGCTGCGCGACGTCGAGCGGTCGTTCCGCGACGCGACCCACCGCGACGGCGCGGCCGTCATCCTCGACCTGACCAACGTCGACTTCCTCACGACCCCCGCGATCTCGATGTTCCTCGACGCCGCCAAGACCCTGAAGAACTCGGGCGGCCGCATCGTCGCCACCGGCCCCCAACCCCGCGTCGACCAGGTCCTCAAGCGCCTCCGCCTCGACACGCTGCTCCCCGTCGTCCCCACGATCCCCGAAGGCGTCGAGCGGCTGAAGAAGTCCGACACCAATGCCTGACCGACGGCGACCCTGCCTCCCGTAGGAGGGTTCGTCCCCACCACCGCTAATCCAACAGCGCTCGCAAATCCGCCCCCGGGTCCCGCAGCAGCTCCTCCCGCCCCCCGATGTTCGCCCGCCGCCGCACCAGCTCGCGCAGCGCTTCGGCGTCCGCCGCCCCGCCGTTGACCGCCACCACCTGCGAGATCCGGTTGTCCGCCCCCAGCCCGAACTCGACGAACGCCGGCGACTCGCCCGCCGCCGCCGCCCCGCCGCCGCCCCGCACCAGCCGGTGATGCACGTGCCGCGACTCGCCCCACGCGTCCAGCCGCGCGTCGAACAACTCGGACCAGAAGTGGCTGACGTCAGCGTACGCCTCCCGCGCCCCGGCCATGTTCCGCCCCGCCAGTGCGCCGACCGCCCGCGCGCTGTCCGCGTGGTCCAGCACCCGGTGCTTGCCGAACAGCGGGTCGAACACCGCCGCGCAGTCCCCCGCCGCGTACACGTCGGTCGCGCTCGTCAGGCAGTACTCGTTCGTCAAGATCGCCTTCTCGGCCGCGATCGGCGTCCCGCGCAGTAGGTCCTTGTTCGCCGCCGCCCCGACCGCCGCCACCGCGAAGTCCGCCACCAGCACCCGCTGGTCCGGCAGCACCGCCCGCTGCACCCGCCCGTCCCCCTCCAGTCGCAACGGCGCGCCGTGCGGGTGCACGGCCACCCCGCGCTGCTCCAGGTACCGCGCCGCCCATCGCGCGGTCGTCTCCCCGGCGAAGCGCGGCCACGGGTGCTCCCCCTTGATCAGCAGATCGACCTCGAGGCCCGTCTGCGTCAGCGACGCCGCCATCTCGGCCGCCAGCAGCCCCGACCCGATCACGACGACTCGCCCGCGGCCACCGGCGCCCCGCGCGTGCCGATGCCCCTCCGCCTTGGCCTTGTCCACCGCGTGGTGTAACCGTTCGAGGTCGTCGAGCGTACGCAGGTAGTGCAGCCCCGGCAGGTCGTGCCCGGGGATCGTCAAGTGCTTCGGGCTCGCGCCGGTCGCGATCAGCAGGCGGTCGTACGAGACCTCCTTGCCGTCGTCCAGCGTCACCGCGTTTCGCGCCGTGTCCAGGTGCGCCGCCCGCCGGCCGGTGCGCAGTTCGACCCCGTGGTCGACGTACCACCCCGGCGGGTGCGTGAACAACGTCGCCTTCGGCCGCCGCCCGCGCAGCGCCTCCTTCGACAGCGGCGGCCGGTGGTACGGCCGGGTCGACTCCTGGGCGATCAGCAGCACCTCGCCGTCCCGGTCACGCTCGCGGATCGCCTCCGCCGCCGCGCTGCTCGCGACCCCGCCGCCGACCAACAGGTACTTCACGTGGTGATTCGTCATGGTGCCGATAACGCCTCCAACTACTATACCCCATCGGCGATTGTGCAGTTCAGACCCCCGAACTTCCCGATTCGATGGGACGCTTGTCGATCCGTTCGAACACGGAATTCGCGCCACGACCTTGACAACGTTCCGTCCAGGTCTAACAATGAATCCGGATAAACGGATGGTCAAGGTCGCCTCCCAACCCGACACCCTCCTCGCCTGGATGGACTGCCTCGCCGACCCCATGCGGCTGCGGCTGCTCCGCATCCTCGAGCGCCACGAGCTCGGCGTCGCCGACCTCTGCGACGTCCTGCAAGCCCCGCAGTCCACGGTCAGCCGCCACCTCAAAGTGCTCCTCGACCAGCGCTGGGTGCAGAACCGTCGGCAGGGCACCAACCACCTGTACGAGATGATCCTCGACGAGCTCCAGCCCGCCGCCCGCAAGCTCTGGCTGGTCGCCCGCGAGCAGACCGAATCCTGGGCCACCCTCGCCCAGGACGAGCTCCGCCTCCAGCGCCGCCTCACGCATCGCGAGGGGGACAGCCAGGCCTTCTTCGCCGGCGCCGCCGGCGAGTGGGACCGGATCCGCAACGACCTCTACGGCTGCCGCTTCGACGTCCACGCCCTCCTCCCGCTGCTCCCTGCCGACGCGGTGATCGCCGACCTGGGCTGCGGCGCCGGTGACCTCGCCGCCCAGCTCGCCCCGCACGTCAAGACCGTGATCGGCGTCGACAATTCCGCCGAGATGCTCAAGACCGCCAGGAAGCGGGCCAACGGCACGCCCAACCTCGACCTCCGCCGCGGCGACCTCGCCGCCCTCCCCCTCGCCGACAGGGAGGCCGACGTCGCCCTGATGATCTTGGCTCTGACGTACGTCCCCGAGCCGGCCGCGGCTTTGGCCGAGATGGCCCGCGTCCTCCGCCCCGGCGGCCGCGCGATCGTCCTCGACCTCCTCCGCCACGACCGCGACGACTTCCGCCGCCAGCTCGGTCAGAAGTGGCCCGGCTTCGACCCCGCCGACCTCCGCCACCTCCTGACCGCCGCCGGCCTGCAAAGCCCCGGCGTCACCCCGATCCCCCCCGACCAGAACGCCAAGGGCCCCGCGCTCTTCGTCGCGACCGCCCGGAAGGGGGTGGCCCAGTGAACCGCGCGACCCTCGCCATCACCACCCTCGCCCTGATCGCCGCCCTCGCCGGCGGCCTCGCGCTCGCCGCCGACAAGCCGCCCGCCCCGAACAAGATCGAAGACTCGCGCACGCTCCGCTCGGCCGTCCGCTTCGCGATGACTTACACCAACGCCCTCCAGGCCGGCAAGGGCAGTCAGGCCGTCGCCGAGGGGTGGGACTTCGACTCGATCCTCGCCGACGTCTTCGGCAAGGCCCTGAAGAAACACTCCGCCGCCGAGGTGACCGAGATCAAACGCCGCCTGCACGCCCTGATCGCCCACGCGCTGGACAACAAGGACCTGTCCGCCGCCCTCTCGGTCGGCCAGTTCGCCGACTACGCTGCCAAGGGGGACGACGACGGCCACGCGGTGGTCACGTTCCAGTTCGCCCTCGGCGAGACGAAGGTTCCGAACAAGCTCGTGCTCGCCCCGCGCGGCGATTCTTGGCGCGTCGTCGACACCGACGTGAACGGCACGTCGCTCGTCCACGACCTCCGCGCCGGCTACGTGAAGGTCGCCGAGGCGTTCACCCCGCTCCAGTTCGCCCGCCTCGCCACCGCCGAGCTCGAGAAGCAGCAGCAGCACCAGCAGAAGCAACCCGACCGAAAAGACCGCCGATAACCCGCGGGCGGCGAATTGTTCGCCCGCATCTGTCGATATCCTCTTACCCCGTTCGACCGCCAAACCCTCAGGAGACGCAAGTCCATGGCCACCGCAACGATGACGAAGACGAACCGCACCAAGCCCGACACCAAGCCCGGCAACGGCAAGGCGAACGGGAACGGCAAAGCCGCGCTGGAGTTCAAGGTCGCCGACCTGAACCTCGCCGAGTGGGGCCGTAAGGAAATCCTGCTCGCCGAGCAGGAGATGCCCGGCCTGATGGCGTGCCGCGAAGAGTACGCCAAGGCCCAGCCCCTCAAGGGCCTGAAGATCGTCGGCAGCCTGCACATGACGATCCAGACCGCCGTCCTGATCGAGACGCTGACCGCCTTGGGCGCGGACGTCCGCTGGTGCTCGTGCAACATCTTCAGCACGCAGGACCACGCCGCCGCCGCCGTCGCGGTCGGCCCCAAGGGCACGGTCGAGAAGCCCGCCGGCATCCCGGTCTTCGCCTGGAAGGGCGAGACGCTCGAGGAGTACTGGTGGTGCACCGAGCGCGCGATCGACTTCGGCAACGGCACCGGCCCCGACCAGATCGTCGACGACGGCGGCGACGTCACCCTCCTGATCCACAAGGGCACCGAGTTCGAGGCCGCCGGCAAGGTCCCGTCCCCCGACACGACCGACAACGAGGAGTACAAGGTCATCCTCGGCCTGCTCGCCAAGACGCTCAAGGAGACCCCGAAGCGCTGGACGAACGTCGGCAAGAACATCAAGGGCGTCTCCGAGGAGACGACGACCGGCGTCCACCGCCTGTACGAGATGCAGAAGGCCGGCAAGCTGCTGTTCCCCGCGATTAACGTCAACGACAGCGTGACCAAGAGCAAGTTCGACAACCTGTACGGCTGCCGGCACTCGCTCGTCGACGGCCTGTTCCGCGCGACCGACGTGATGATCAGCGGCAAGGTCGCGGTCGTCTGCGGCTACGGCGACGTCGGCAAGGGCTGCTGCCAGAGCCTCAAGGGCCAGGGCGCGCGGGTCATCGTCACCGAGATCGACCCGATCTGCGCCCTGCAGGCCGCGATGGAGGGCTACCAGGTCCTCCCGCTCGAGGACACGTTCGCGTTCGCCGACATTTTCGTGACGACGACCGGCAACTTCAACATCATCACCGCCGAGCACATGGCGAAGATGAAGGACAAGGCGATCGTCGGCAACATCGGCCACTTCGACAACGAGATCGACATGGCCGGCCTGAAGAAGGTCAAGGGGATCAAGAAGACCAACATCAAGCCCCAGTACGACATGTGGACGTTCCCGGACGGCCACAGCGTCCTGATCCTCGCCGAGGGCCGCCTGCTGAACCTCGGCTGCGCGACCGGCCACCCGAGCTTCGTGATGAGCGCGAGCTTCACCAACCAGACGATCGCCCAGATCGAGCTGGCCACGAACGGCGCGAAGTACGAGAAGCGGGTCTACGTCCTCCCGAAGATCCTCGACGAGAAGGTCGCCCGCCTCCACCTCGACAAGCTGGGCGTCAAGCTGACCAAGCTGTCGAAGAAGCAGGCCGAGTACATCGGCGTCCCGGTCGAAGGGCCGTACAAGCCCGAGCACTACCGGTACTGATCTGAGTTGACATCGGACGAACGAACGGGCCCGGGAGCGAACGCTCCCGGGCCCGGTTTCGTTTAGCACGTCCCCCAGCGCCTACGACTCCTCCTCGAGCAGCGCGAGCAGCTTGTCCAACACTTCCTCGACCACCGCCGCGGGCGCCGCCGCGACGAACGCCGCCTCCCGCTCCCGGTAGTCCACCTGCCGCACCGCGTCCGCGACGACCACGCTGGTCACCGCCCCCACGCCCTTCTTCGGCGGCAGCAGCCCGGCCGGCAACTCCACCTCGAACGGCCACCCGTGCACCCAGCTCGTCACCGGGCAGACGACCGCCATCCGCGACTTGCGGTTGTACCCCGACGCGCTGATCACCAGCGCGTAGTGCCGGTCCGCCATCTCGTGCCCGGCCGACGGCGAGAAGTTCATGTGCACGAGGTCGCCCCGCTTCGGCAGGTAGCTGCGGTAGGTCACAGCAACTCCCGCCCGACGCGACCGTCACGGCTCAGCGCCCCGTGCGGGCTCGGCCCCTTCGCCTTCGCAAGCAGCGCCTTCAACGTATGGCCCCTGCGCCGGGCCTTCCGCACCGGGCGGATCGTCAGCACGCCCCCCTCCGCCGCGAACTCCACCTCCGTCCCGTCCTTCAGGTCGACTTGGTCGGCCACCCCTTTCGGGATCCGGATGCCCAGGCTGTTCCCCCACTTCTTAACGGTCGTAGCCATCCATACCTCTTTGGTAGATACAATGAGTATACGAACCATGGCACGGGCGGGCAAGCCCAAACCCCGCCGGTCGGCACACCGACGCGCCGCCGTCTGAGTCCCTTCCCGCGCAGTGACAGTCACGCCGCCTGCTCGTTCCAACCCGATGCAGTCACTACTTCAGCCGCTTCCCTCGCAGGTTCAGCAAAGCCGCCTGTCGCGAGTCCAGCGTCGTCAGCCGCCGCGTCCCGCGCGGCCAGAAGCCGCACTCGGGGCACTGCCCCACGGTCGCACGGAGGTCGTAATCGCAGTTCGGACACGCCTCCCGCGGGAGCGACTCATCCTGTTTCCCTCGCCAGCGCAGGTATACGTACCAGAGGATCGGGAGGCCGACCGCGAGCGCGAGCAGGAACGGACGCCCCGCGTGCCCGCTCCGCCTGTCCAACATGACCCGCGCTGCGCAGAACGCGGGTACAATGATTACCATCGCGACGAACTGCCAACCGCCCTTGATCGTCCGGGCGTTCTGCCGCCGCGCCTCCAGCGCCTGGTACTTTGCCTGAATCCGTTCCTGATAAAGCCTGCGGCGAAACGCCGGGAGGTTCCGCTCGCCGCCTAGAACTTTTCGGACGAAAGCTGCCAGCAGGATCGACAGCAGCAGGCCGAGCGGTGCGAAGTGCCACGGGGAGACTTGGCCGGGGTAGGTGAGGACCGCGTATGCCGGCCATGCGAGTGACCCCGTTCCCACAAGGATCAGCCACGGGGACACCTCGAGGTGCCCGGCAGCCCGCAGCGTCAAGCACTGCCGCCGCCACGTCGCCCGGATCCGCGGCCATCTCCGTCTGCGATCGCCCACGTGGCCCCCGTGCGGTTACGCTTTCCGAAACCGCTCCAGATACCTTCCGTGCTTCCCCTGGTCCCGCTCCCGCAAGAACCCCACGATCTTTTTCACGTGCGGGTTGATCCCGTTCATCGTGTCGAACTGCGCCATCGCTTCGCTGAACGGCACCCGCTTCGAGATGAACAGACGCCGCACCGCGTCCTCGATCGCGTCGATGTCCGCGGCCTCGAACCCCTGCCGTCGCAAATGCAGCGTGTTCGTGTCCCACACCGTGTCGTCCTGCACCTTGACGAACGGCGGCACGTCCATGTGGATCCGCGAGTACGCCCCGATGAACACGAAGTCCCCGATCCGCACGAAGTGGTGCGACGCCGCCCCCGCGCTCATCACCACGTGGTCCCCGATCACGACGTGCCCCGCCAGCATCACGTTGTTCGCCAGCACGCACCCGCTGCCGATCGCCGCGTCGTGCCCGACGTGCGCGTTGACCATCAGCAGGTTGTTCGACCCCAGCCGCGTCACCCCGCCGCCGACCTCCGTCCCGATGTGCAGCGTCGCCGCCTCGCGGATCTGGTTCCCGTCCCCGATCACCAGCGTCGACTCCTCGCCGCGGTACTTCAGGTCCTGCGGCGGGCACCCGGCCACGCTGTTCGGGTAAAACACGTTGTCCCGCCCGACCGTCGTGTGGCCGACAATGGTCACGTGCGACAGCAACTTCGTCCCGCCCCCGATCGTCACGTGCGGCCCGACCACGCAGAACGGCCCGACCTCCACGTCGGGCGCGAGCTCCGCGCGGGGGTCGACGACAGCTAGGGGCGAAATCTTCGGCATGTCCGTGTGCTGCTCGCAGTCCTTTCCAACGTCCGTCCGACCCGGCCTCTCGCGTACCGCGCCCGTGCCGCTACAGCGGCTCGCTGTCCACCAGCATGAACTTGATGTCCGCCTCGCACGCCAGCTTTTCGCCGACGAACGCCTTGCACCGCACGTGCCCCGTCCGGCTCTTCACCCGCACGGTCACCGCCTCCAAGATCAACTGGTCCCCCGGCACGACCGGGTGGCGCATCTTCACCTTATCCATGCTCAGGAGCACCGCAAGCTTGCCCGTGTGCTCCAGCTTCTGGCTGAGCAGGATCCCGCCCAGCTGCGCCATCGCCTCGACGATCAGCACGCCCGGCATGATCGGCGTGCCCGGGTAGTGCCCCTGGAAGAAGATGTCGTTGAACGTCACGTTCTTCACGCCGACCGCCCGCTGGTCCCCGTCGATCTCCAGCACGCGGTCGACCAGCAGCATCGGGTACCGGTGCGGCAGGATCCGCTGGATCCGCCGGATGTCCAGCGCCGAGTCCCGCTTGATCAGCATCGCCCGCTCGCTCGCCCCGTCCTGCTCGAGCAGCCGCTTGGCCATCGTGTGGTTCAGCGAGTGCCCCGACTTGTGCGCCACGATCCGCCCCCGGATCGGCCGCCCCACGAGGAACAAATCTCCCAGCAGGTCCAGCACCTTGTGCCGCGCGCACTCGTCCGCGAACCGGAACGCGTTGTCGATCGGCCCGTCCTGCCCGATCACCAGCAGCTCCCGCGGCGACAAGTGCTGCCCGAGCCCCCGCGCCCGCAACTCGTCCGCCTCGTGCTTGAACACGAACGTCCTGGCCGGTGCCAGCTGCGTCACGAAATCGTCGTCCGCGCCGGTTCCCCCGAGCTGAAACTTAAATACCTGCCGCCCCACTGGCGCCGGCGCCTCGAAGTCGTAAATCACCTCCAGCCGGTCCGTCGGCCCCGGCAGCGCCGCGATCGTCGCGTCCCCGCTCGCGACCTGCAGCGGCTTCTTGATCACCAGCGGTCGCAGATCCTCGTCCTGCTCGACCAGCCCCGCCTCCCGGATCACGTCCACGAACACCTGCGACGACCCGTCCCCCCCCGGCACCTCCCCGGCCGTGCCCCCGCTGACCTTCACTACTGCGTTGTCCACCCCCATCCCGACCAGCGCCGCCATGCAGTGTTCGACGGTCTGGACCGATAGCGTGCCGTTCTTCAGGCATGTCCGGCGTGGCTGCTTCAGCACGTTGTCGACCAGCGCTCGGATCGTCGCCGTCTTGCCGTCCTGCTCCCGGACGAACGTAATGCCCTGCCCCGCCTCGGCCGGCAACAGCGTCAGCGTCGCCCCGTCCCCGGAGAATAACCCCGGGCCGGCCAGCGACACTTCCTTCGAGATGGTTTGCTGTTTCCTGCTCACGCGCGCGTCGAAACCCGCCATTATACCGACCCAGGGGTCAACGCCAAGCCGCGCCCCCGACGTTGGGGTGGGTGCTCGCGAATGGGGCGGGGATGGGGTAAGATGGTCGGTTCGCCATGGCTAAGAAGAATCAGGTTCCGCCCAAGTCGTTTGAGGAGGCTGTTGAGGAGCTTGAAGGCATCCTCGGCGAGATCGAGGGGGGGGAACTGGGGTTGGAGCAGACGCTCGTGAAGTATGAGCGGGGGAACTTTCTGATCCAGCATTGCCGGGAGGTGTTGAACTCGGCGGAGCGACAGATTGAGGTGATTTCGAAGGGGGCGGACGGGGGGGTGGCGGCGGCGCCGATGGACGGGCCGCCCGCGCCGACCAATGGACACGTCGAGCCGGATTGAGTGAATCGGATGAGCCACAAGCTTTCCCCGCCCGAGGCGGACGTATTGCGGACGTTGACCCGCCACGGTTCGGCGACCGAGGCGTACTTGCGTGACGCGCTGAAGCGCCAGTCGGAGGCGCCGCCGCTGCTCGTGGAGGCGATGGAGTACAGCCTCATGGCGGGGGGCAAGCGGCTGCGGCCGGTGCTGGTGTTGGAAGCGGCCATCGCGTGCGGGGGGGCGGTTAACCCGTCGGCGTTGGCGGCGGCGGGGGCGATGGAGCTGATCCACACGTTCAGCCTCGTGCACGACGACCTCCCGGCGATGGACAACGACGACCTTCGGCGGGGGCGGCCGACGAACCACAAGGTTTACGGGGAAGCGATGGCGATTTTGGCGGGGGACGGGATGATCAGCCTGGCGTTCGAGCTGATCGCGACCGATGCGGATCCGACGGTGGCGCCAAGGCTTATCGCGGAACTGGCTCACGCGACCGGGCCGCAGGGAATGATCGGTGGACAAGTCCTCGACATGGACGGCGAACAGAAGTCGCTTTCGTTTGAGCAGTTACGGCAACTGCACCGGATGAAGACCGGGGCGCTGCTGCGTTCGTCGTGCCGGTTGGGGGCTTTATCCACGGGGGCGTCGGAGTCGCAACTGTCGGCGGTGACGGAGTTTGGGCGGTACCTGGGGCTGGCTTTCCAGATCGTCGACGATTTGCTGGACGTGACGGCGACACCGGAGCAGATGGGAAAGGCGACGGGGAAGGACGCCGCCAAGGGGAAGAACACGTATCCCGCGCTGCTCGGTGTGGATGAAACGCGGCGGCAGGCGCAGGTGCAGCTCGATTCGGCGCTGAAGGCGCTAGAGGAGATTGGGCCGTCCGCGGACGGGTTGCGGGCGCTGGCGCGGTTTGTGGTGGAACGGCAGGTTTGAAACTTACGAAATCGTTCGATCCGCAGTTCCGCTTGAACGTATTATTCCATGGCTCGAAAGAACTTGGAGTAATAGTGATGAAGCGGAAACAAGTGCGAAACGGGTTGGACGTGTTGCTGGGGGATGACCGGATTCGGCGCGCGTTTCACGAGGATCAGGTCTATTATTCGGTCAGCGATCTCATCCGAATGCTGACTGAGACGCAGCATCCGGAGGAGTATTGGGCCGAGATGAAACGGCGGGAGCCGGAGCTGGGGCGGCTGGAGGAGTGGATGGAGGTGGAGCGGGAGGGGCAGGTGGAGTCAATCCCGACGGTGGACGCGGCCGGGGTTTGTCGGATCGTGCAGTCGGTGTCGTCGCCGGCGGCGGAGCGGTTCAAGCGGTGGCTGGCCGAGTCGGCGGTGCGACAGGTGGCGGAGGCGGAGAACCCGGAGCTGGCGCTGGCGCGGATGCGGCGGGAGTACGAGGAGCAGGGGTACAGCGCCCGCTGGATCGACAAAAGGCTGCGCGGGGTGAGCACGCGGCACGAGCTGACGAGTGAGTGGGCGCGGCGCGGGGCGACCGAGAGCGAGCAGTACCGTGCGCTGACGAATGCTCTCATGGAGGGGGCGTTCGGGATGGACGTTGAAAGCCTTCGGCGGTACAAGAACTTACAGAGGCCGACCCAGAATCTCCGAGATTACATGAGCGATCTGGAGTTGGTCTTGACCGGCTTGGGCGAGACGGCGGCGGTGGCGCTGCACCGCAACCGGGGCTCGAGCGGGTTCGACGAGCTGGTGGCGGACGCGCGGGAAGCGGGCCGGATCGCCGGCGCGGCGCGGACGCAGATCGAGCAGGGAAGCGCGCGGTCGCCAAAACGGGTGGCGTGATTCGAACACGCGGCCCGGTTTGGACATATAGTTCGGACCCGGGACGGTGAGTTGGCAGACGTTGCCGCGGCTTGCCGGGCCCGCCCCCATCGGTTCGGGAAGGATTCCGGCCGCGGGATACAGGAGATTAAAGACGATGTCAGTGCTCGAACGAGTGAAGACGCCGGCCGATCTGCGAAGCCTCTCGATGGACGAGCTTCAGACGCTCGCCCAGGAAATGCGGAGCCGGATCTTCCAGGCGGTGTCGAAGAACGGCGGGCATTTGGCGTCGAACCTCGGGGTCGTCGAGCTGACGATCGCGCTGCACTACGTGTACGACTTCGGGCCGCACCCGAAGGGGCCGGACCGGCTCTTGTTCGACGTCGGTCACCAGTGCTACCCGCACAAGCTGCTGACCGGGCGTGCTCATATGTTCGACACGCTGCGGAAGAAGGGGAGCGTGGGCGGGTTCCCGATGCCGGACGAGTCGCCGTACGACTTGTTCGCGGTCGGGCACGCGGGAACGGCCGTCAGCACGGCGGTCGGGATGGCGCGGGCGGACGGCCATTTGAAGCGGAACAACCACGTGGTGGCGGTGGTCGGGGACTCGTCGATCGTGAACGGGATGTCGTTCGAGGGGCTGAACAACGCCGGGACGCTGAAGCGGCAGTTGCTGATCGTGCTGAACGACAACGGGATGAGCATCAGCGCGCCGCAGGGCGCGCTGTCGACGTACCTGGAGCGGGTGCGGGTGAGCGCGACGTACGACGAGGCGAAGCACATCGCGTCGAAGCTGGTCGGGCGGCTGCCGAGCAGCGTCGGGACGACGATCGAGTCGGTCTGGCACCACCTGAAGGAGGGGCTGAAGCACGTGATGTGGCCGGGGCAGATCTTCGAGAGCCTCGGGTTGAAGTACATGGGGCCGCTGGACGGGCACGACCTGCCGGGCATGATCCAGATGCTGGGCGAGATGAAGCACGTGCAGGCGCCGATGATCCTGCACGTGAAGACGGTGAAGGGGAACGGGTACGAGGTCGCGTGCGCCGAGCCGACGAAGTTCCACTCGCCGGCGGCGTTCGACGTCGAGGGGAACCCGCTGGAGGTGCAGGGGTGCCGGGTCGAAATCCGCAAGGGGACGGGGAAGAGCTGGACCGCGGCGTTCGCGGACGCGATGATCGAGCTGGGCAAGCGGGATCCGCGCGTGGTCGGACTGACGGCGGCGATGCCGGACGGGACGGGGATGTCGAAGTTCGAGAAGGAGTTCCCGGACCGGTACTTCGACACGGGGATCTGCGAGAGCCACCTCGCGGGGATGGCGGCGGGGATGGCGAAGAGCGGGCTGCGGCCGTTCGCTGCGGTGTACAGCACGTTCACGCAGCGGGCGTTCGACCAGATCTGGCAGGAGATCGTGCTGAACAACCAGCCGGTCTGCTTCGCGATGGACCGGGCGGGGTTCGTCGGGGACGACGGGGCGGTGCACCACGGGTTCTGCGACCAGGCGTTCCTGCGGCCGCTGCCGGGGATGGTGCTGATGGCGCCGTCGGACGAGGCGGAGCTGAACCGGTCGTTGAGGCTCGCGCTGTCGCTGGATACGGCGAGCGCGGTGCGGTACCCGCGGGACAACGTGCCGACGGTGAACTTCGAGGAGTCGGTGGACGCCCCCCTGCGGGAGGCCGCTAAACGGGAGTGGGTGGTCGGGAAGTCCCGCGTGCTGCGCGCGGGGACGGACGCGACGATCGTGTCCTACGGGGCGCTGACCGAGAACGCGATGCTGGCGGCGGAGCAGCTGGCGGCGGACGGCGTGTCGGTCGAGCTGATCGACGCGCGGTTCTGCAAGCCGCTGGACGGGGAGATGCTCGAGCGGGTGCTCCGCGCGGGGCACCCGGTGCTGACGCTGGAGGACCACGCGGTGGTGAACGGGTTCGGGGCGGCGGTGGTCGAGTACGCGGTGTCGCACGGGCTGCCGACGGCGGACGTGGTGCGGCTGGGGATGCCGGATCGGTTGGTCGGGCACGCGACGCGGCCGCAGCAGTTGACCGAGGTGGGGCTGGACGTGGCGGGGATCGTGGCGAGCGTGCGGGACGCGGTGCGGGCGAGCGCGGCGCGCTTCGAGGGAGTGGAGCGCGCCGGGGGAAGGATGAAGGCCGAAGGGTGAGTCGGGTCACCGCGGACGGCGCCGGTGGATCCGCGAAACCGCGAGCGGCCGCGGCGCGGCGAATGAGACAGTCGGAGTGCCCGCGGGCCGAGTTTTGGCCCGCGGGCACTTTGCGTTTTGAGGCGGTTGATTACTGCGCCGCGGCGTACGGGGGCGGGGCGACTTGGGTGGGGGCGTTGGGGGTGATGGGGAAGCCCTGGCCGCCGAGGGACGGGTGGGCGCCGGTGCGGATGGCGACGAGCTCGTCGTAGATGCGGAAGAGGATGATCAGGAGCTCGCAGTAGATGCGGGCCATGAGGGGGCCGACGACGAGGATCACGAGGCCGGCGAAGAAGCTGGACTGGACCATCGTGATCAGGCCGCCGACCACGAGGCCGGCGGCGAACAGCCAGAAGATGGCCTGGATGAACACGGGGGTGACCATGCGGCGGAAGGAGAGGAAGTCGTTCATGTGCGGGCGCGTCCTTTCGGGATCGTGTTAGGGATCGGGCTGATGGAGTTTGATAGGCTCGCTTTGTTATCGGGAGTGGGCGGTCGGTTTACATCTCGGACCTCCTGGGCAGTGGCAGGGGGGTATGGGTCGCCGGCGTACGTCTCGCGGCGAGGGAGCGGGATGGTATCGCGTGGCAGGGCGGGTGCCAGAGACCTGAATCGGGCAGGGGGGGGCGGGCTGCCACCGCCGAGCGGGGGGGCGTGCGCGATGTTGCCTGGGCACGTGCGGGTGCGGGTATGCGGGGGGGCGAGGGAACGGCCATGCGTGTGGCGGCCGGGCCCGTCGCAGGGTGGACGCCCGCGGCGTGAACCCTCACCCCGGCCCTCTGCCGGAGTACCGGGCGAGGGAGATGGGGGCACATGGGATCGTCCCCGCGGCCGCCGGGGGGCGGGCGGATTGCAATTCGGGCCGCGCGCGTTACAACGCTGAACAATCCCCGAACCGTGTGGGTTCTGGAGACGTTCGCCGCCGCCGCCGCATGGACGCGCCGTTCCTCGCCAACCTCAACCCCGAGCAGCGGGCGGCCGCGACGGCGCCGCTGGACGCGCCGCTGCTGATCGTGGCGGGCGCGGGGACCGGGAAGACGAACACGCTGGCGCACCGGGTCGCGCACCTGGTGCACGCGGGGGTCGACCCGGCGCGGATCCTGTTGCTGACGTTCACCCGCCGGGCGGCGGCGGAGATGACGAAGCGGGTGGGAGGGATCCTCGGCGCGGCGTCGGTGGGGGTCGGGGGCGCGGGCGGGCGGGCGGCGCTCTCGCGGCTGTGGGGCGGGACGTTCCACGCGGTCAGCAACCGCCTGCTCCGCCTGCACGCGGGGTCGCTGGGTTTGGGGGAGAACTTCACGGTCATGGACCGGGGCGACGCGGAGGACTTCCTGAACGTCTGCCGCGCGGACCTCGGGCTGGACAAGGGGGACGTGCGGTTCCCGCGCAAGGGGACGTGCCTGCAGATCTACAGCCGGTGCGTGAACGCCCAGGAGCCGATCGTGGACGCGCTGAGGAAACACTTCCCGTGGTGCCAGGACTACCCGGAGCAGCTCCGCGGGTTGTTCAAGGTGTACACGCACCGGAAGCTCGAGCAGAACCTGCTCGACTACGACGACCTGCTGCTGTACTGGTACCACGCAATGCAGGACGGGGCGGTCGCGGCGGACGTCGCGGGCCGGTTCGACGCGGTGCTGGTGGACGAGTACCAGGACACGAACGCGCTGCAGGCGAGCGTCCTGCGGGCGCTGTGTCCGACCGGCCGGGGGCTGACGGTGGTCGGGGACGACGCGCAGAGCATCTACGCGTTCCGCGCGGCGACGGTGCGGAACATCCTGGACTTCCCGAAGGCGTACCCGGCGGCGCGGGTGCTCAAGCTGGAGCGGAACTACCGGAGCGTGCAGCCGATCCTGGACGCGACCAACGCCGTGATCGCGCTGTGCCCGGACCGGTACGACAAGGCCCTGTTCGGCGGGCGGCCGGGCGCGCAGAAGCCGACGCTCGTGACGGTGCTGGACGAGGACCGGCAGTCGGATTACGTGATCGGGCGGGTGCTGGAGCGCGTCGAGGCGGGGGTCGCGCTGCGGCGGCAGGCGGTCTTGTTCCGCGCGGCCCACCACAGCGACGCGCTGGAGGTCGAGCTGGGCCGGCGGAAGATCCCGTTCGTCAAGTACGGCGGGCTGAAATTCCTCGAGGCGGCGCACGTGAAGGACGCGCTGGGGTTCCTGCGGCTGGCGGAGAACCCGAAGGACACGGCCAGCGCGTACCGCACGCTGCAGTTGCTGGACGGGTTCGGCCCGGCGCACACGAAGCGGGCGATCGAGCACCTGGCGCGGCACCGGTTCGACCTGCGGGGCTGGCTGGACTTCGCGCCGCCGCCCGCGGCGAGCGAGCAGTGGCGCGCGTTCACCGGGCTGCTGCTGGGGCTCAACGGCCACGCGCCGCCCCCGGCGGGCCTTTACCCGCCGGCGGCGGCGCCTTCCGCCGGCCCCGCGCCCGCGCTGCCGGACCAGGTCGCGGCGGTGCGGGCGTTCTACCAGCCGATCCTCGAGCGGCGGTACGACCAGGCCCACGTGCGGGCGAGGGATCTCGAGCAGTTGCAGCAGGTCAGCGGCGGGTTCGGGGGCCGGCGGGAGCTGTTGTCCGACCTGACGCTCGACCCGCCGAACAACACGCAGGACCTCGCCGGCCCGCCGCTGGTGGAGGAGGACTACCTGATCCTGAGCACGATCCACTCGGCGAAGGGGTGCGAGTGGGACGCGGTCTACCTGCTGCACGCGGCGGACAGCAACGTGCCCAGCGACATGGCCACGGGGAGCGACGAGGAGGTCGAGGAGGAGCGGCGGCTGTTCTACGTCGCCCTGACCCGGGCGAAGGACTTCCTGGAGGTGCTGTTCCCGCTGAGGTACTACCACAAGAAGCACCGCACGGGCGACCGGCACAGCTACGCGCAGCTCACGCGGTTCCTGCCCGAGCCGGTGCTGCGGCACTTCGAGCGGGTCGGCCCGCGGCCGGCGGCGCAGGGCGACGGGGTCGCGGGTGCTGGCGGGCGGGCGGGCGGGGATCTGAAGAAGCGGATCGCGTCGATGTGGGGGTGAGGGGGCGAGGGGGGTTGGGGAAGTCCGAAGGACGAAACCCGAAGAACGAATCAATGGCGAAGTCCGAATGAGCGAATGACGAAACGGGGGATCACGGCGGACGGGGGGGGGCGGCGCGGCGTGATCCGGGTTTCGTCATTCGTGATTCGTCATTCGCACTTGATTCGTTCTTCGAGTTTCGTCCTTCGTCATGCCCCCCCTCACCCGACCACGAACCGCGCGACGCTGCCCGCCCGGCCGGGCACGACCTCCAGCCGCGCGTCGATCCACTCCTTCAACTCCGTCACGTGCGAGATGATCCCGACGAGGCGGCCGCCCTTCTGCAAGTCGCGCAGGGCGCGGATCGCCAAGTCGAGGGACTCGGGGTCGAGCGTCCCGAACCCCTCGTCCACGAAGATCGTCTCGAGCCGGATCCCGCCCGCGTACGACTGCACGACGTCGGCCAGCCCGAGGGCGAGCGACAGGGAGGCGAGGAACGACTCGCCGCCGGACAGCGTCGAGACCGGGCGGACGGTGGACGTGTGCGTGTCGTGCACCTGCAGGTCCAGGCCGCCCGCGCGGACGCCGCCGGCCGCCTCGGTCACGCGCTGGAGCAGGAAGCGGCCCTTGGACATCGTCCGCAGCCGCTGGGTCGCCGCCGCCAGCACCTCGTCGAGGAAGACGCCCAGCACGTACCGCTGGAACGTCATCCGGTAAGAGTTCTGCCCGTTCGCCGCGTCGGCGATCGCCCCGGTCACCTGGTACCGCGCGTCCAGCTCGAGCAGCACCTTCTCGAGCTCCGCGAGGCGCGCGAGCGCCGCCTCCGCGCTGGCGGACCGCTGGTCGAGCTGCGCGATCAGGTTGATCTTCGCCTCCAGGGCCGCCTGGGCCGCCGCGTCGGCCGCCAGCAACTGCGCCAGGTCCGGGGCGACGAGGTCCGCGGCCGCCGCCGCTGTCGCCCGCTCCAGCCGACCTTTCGCCGCCTCCAGGGCGACGTGGTACTCGCGGATCTCGGCGTCGAGGGCCCGCGCGGCCTCCTCCGACAGCTTCGCCGCCTTGAACGCCGCGTGGTCGGCGAACCCGGCCGTTTGCGCCCGCTCGCTGAACTGCTGGCGGAGGTTCTCGAACAGCGCCTTGGTCGTCTCCGCCAGTTCCACCGCGGAGGACAGTTCCGCCTGTGCCCGCCCCGCCGCGACGGCCGCCTCTTCGGCCGCCTTCCGCGCGGCCGTGAGCGCGTCTTCGAGGGCCTTGCGGCGGCGGAACGCCCCCTCCGCCTCTCGCGCCAGCGCCCCGGCCGCCCGCAGCTCCTCCGGCACCGCCGCCTGCCGCTCCGCGAGCACGGCCTGCGCCGCGCTCAGCGCCGCCGCCGCCGTCCCCACCGCCTGGTCCGCCCCGGCCAGCCGCGCCGCCGCGTTCGCCTCCTGCGCCTTGGCCGCCCCCGCCGCCTGGCCGACCTTCACCAGTTCCACCCCCGCCGCCTCCGCCTCCCCTCGCCGCAGCTCCAGCTCCTTCAGCTCCCGCTCCAGCGCCTCGACGTCGAACCCGATCCGCAGCCCCATCCCCTCGCGCAGGTTTGCGATCTGCCCGTCGATCCCTGCCAGTTCCCCCTCGACTTTCGCCAGTTCCGCGAGCCGCTCCGCGTGCTCCTTCGCCAGCCGATCCACGGTCTCCGCCGCCCCCTTGAGCTTCTCCTCCGACGGCAGCTCTTCGTCCGATCGCGCCGGCCGCGGGTGCTCCATCGACCCGCAGACCGGGCACGCCCCGCCCGGCTCGATCGACCGCGCCAGCAGCGCCGCCTGCCCGCGGTTCCACCGCGCCTGCAGGTCCCCCAGCGTCTGCCGCGCCCAGGCGAGCGTCTGCGCCGCCCGCGGCACGTCCTGCCGCACCCGCTCGACGCGACCGGCGACCGCCTCGCGCAGCCTCTGCTGCTCCTCGAGCTTCCGCCGCGTCTTGACCTCCATTCCGGTCCGGTTGTGCCGCAGCTTGATCGCCTCGTGCTGCGCGTGGATCGCCTCCAACGCGGCCCGCCGTTTCTCCGCAGCCTCGACAGAGGCCTTGGCGACCCCGACCGACTTCTCCGCCTCCGCCTTCTGCTGCTGGGCGAGCACGACCTGCTGCTGCGCCGCCGCGACCGCCGCCGCCGCCCCCGCGAGGTCCCCCACCTTTTCCCGCAACTGCTCGAGCCGCGCCACCTGCTGTCCCGCCTGCTCCCGCAGCGGCTCCCGCGCGAACTCCGCCTCCAGCCCCGCGTCCGCCTTCGCCTTCGCCGCGGCCGCGACCCCTAGCGCCTGCTGCGCCACCGCCAGCCGCTCCGCCGCCCGTTTGCACTCCCCGTTCCGCCGGATGACTTCTTCCTCGAACTGGACTAAGCCCGCCGCCCGGCACGCGCCGTCGTGCCGCGCCTGCTTCAGGACGAACTCCTCCCGCCGCCCCTCCAGCTTCCGCAGTTCCTCCGCCGCCCGGTCCCGCTCCGCCAGCTTCTCCGCCGCGGCCTTCCCGATGGCCAGCGCCTCCCGCGCCGCCTTGCCCGCCGTGCGGGCCACGTCCGCCTCCGCCACCGCCGCGACGCGTTGGGCCTCCATCTCCTCCCGCCGGGCGATCAGTTCAGCCTTCGCCGCTACGCCGGTCGTCCGCAGCGTCTCGGCGTGCATCGCGGTCGCCTGCTCCCGCTCCCGCTTCATCTGCGCCGCCGCCTCTTTTAGCGCCGCCTCCACCCGCCCGTACGCCTCGACCGCGAACAGCGCCTCGAGGATCTCCTCCCGCTCCTTCGAGTTCGACAGCAGCAGCCGCTGGAACATCCCCTGCGGCAGCATCACGACCTGGCGGAACTGGTCGACCTGAAACCCCAACAGCCGCTCCACCCGCTCGTTCACCCGCGCCCACCCCTCCTCGAGCACCGCGGTATCTTCTTCCGCCTTTCCTTCTGATTTCTGGTTCCGGGCCTCGAGCGTCCCCCCTCCTCCCCGCCAGAGGGTGGCGATCGGCTTCTCCACCATCGTCCCCGCCCCGCGCTTCTTCGGCCGCTCCTGCTCCGGACGGCGGTGCACCCGATACCGGTCCCGCCCGATCGCGAAGTCGAACTCCACCTCCGTCAGGTGATCCGGCTTCGCGTGGTCCGACCGCATCTGCCGCGCGTCGCGGTTCCCCGACGCCACGCCGTACAACGCGAAGCAGATCGCATCGAGGATCGACGTCTTCCCCGCCCCGGTCGGCCCGTGGATCAAAAAGAACGACCGCCCGTCCAGCGCCGCGAAGTCGAACACCTGCTCCCCCGCGTACGGCCCGAACGACCGTACCGTCAGTTTCACCGGCCTCACGCGCCCACCCCCACCGCCCCGACCCCCGCCGCAGCCGGGCTCGCCTTCACCGGCTTCACCTGCGGCGCCGCCGGCCCTTCGCGCAACTCCCGCTCCGTCTTCTCCACGACCTCGGCGAACACCCGCTCCTGGGCCGTCGACAACTCCTCGCCGGCCACGTGCTTGTAGAACGCCCCGAACAACTGCATCGCCGTCTTCCCCCGGATGTCGGGCCGATCTCCAAGCCCCGCCGTCCCGGTCCGCTCCGGCCGCCGGATCAGCATCACGTTCGGGTACACCTCCCGCAACCGCCCGATCGCGTCCAGCACCGGCCCGTCGTCGGTCAGCAGCACCTCCAGGTAATCCTCCTTGGACTTCCCATCCTGCGGCCCCTCCAGCAGTTGCTCGATCCGCCCCTCGATTCGCCGCACGTCCCGCCGCGCCGACAGCGCGACCGACCGCACGTCGCACGCCCCGTCCCCGTCCATCTCGACAACGTGAATCCCCTTCGAATGCCCCGCCTCGTCAAACGAGTACTTCAGCAGCGACCCCGAGTACCGGATCTCCCGCGCCCCCATCTTCTGCGGCGCGTGCAAGTGCCCGAGGGCCACGTAGTTAAACCCCTCCAAGGTCCCCGTATCCACCGTCCCCGCTCCCCCGACACTCAGCGGCCGCTCCGACTCACACTCCGCCCCACCCGCCACGAACGCGTGTCCCATCAGGATCGACCGCCCCCCACCCCCGTGACTCTCTTTGATCCGCCCCACCAGCGCCTTCATCGCCGAGTCGTGATCGGTGACCCGGTTGCACTCCAGACACTCCCGAACCGCCATCGGCTCGGAGTACGGCAACGCGTAAACCCTGACCGGCCCGTGACTATCGTTAAACGCGACGCTCTCGCACCGCTTGGGCAGGGTGCCCGTCACATAAAGGCGTCGATCCGCCAGCAGTCTCGACCCGAAGTGCAACCGCTGCGGGCTGTCGTGGTTCCCCGCGATTAACACCACCGGCACTTTCAGCTCGATGACGAGCTTGCACAGCACCTCGTCGAGCAGTTCCACCGCCTCCGGCGGCGGGATCGCCCGGTCGTAAATGTCCCCCGCCACGAGCACCGCGTCCGGCCGCTCCTCCCGGACCAGCTCGACAAACTGCAACAGCACGTGCCGCTGGTCTTCCACGAGGTTCACCCCATGGAACAACCGCCCGAGATGCCAGTCCGCCGTGTGAATAAAGCGCATGCGGCACTCCCTAACGTAATTCGAACAACCTTACTATCCCCCCTCAAGAATTGCCGTCAAGCAATTCCCCCCACCGCGCCATCCCATCCCCAGTTCGCGCTGGGGGTGGTTCACGCGGTGAGGGGTTTTGGCCGGGGGAACCGAATGGGGGGGAAATCGGGTTCCCGGGCCGGTAGACTGGGGCGGTCAGGGGTGACGAGGGCGCGGCGGATGAGAAGTTCGCGAGTGCATTGGTGTGTGTTGTGGGTGGTCGCGGGGGGCGTGCTGTCGCGCCTGGTCGTCGGGGCGGAGGGAGGGGCGGGCAAGTCGCAGGCGGGGGGTGAGGTGGGGGTCGCGTTGTTCCGGTCGGACGTGCGGGAGTTGCTGACGACGCACTGCCTGAAGTGTCACGGGGGGGAGAAGACGAAGGGGGATTTCGATTTGTCGTCGCGCGAGGGGCTGCTGCACCCGGGGGCGGAGGGGGCGAACGTGGTCCCGGGGGACGCGCGGAAGTCGCGGCTGATGGCGATGGTGCGGCACGAGGTGGAGCCGGCGATGCCGGAGAAGGCGGGGCAACTTCCGGCGGCGGCGATCGACGTGCTGGCACGGTGGATCGATGCGGGCGCGCCGTACGACCGGCCGCTGATCGAGAAGGGGGGGCGGAAGCGGGACCGGTCGGTGGTCGGCGAGGAGGATCGGCGGTTCTGGTCGTTCCTGCCGCTGGCGACGGAGGTGGCGGCCCCGGCGGTGAAGGACGCGGCGGGGTGGGTGCGGACGCCGGTCGATCGGTTCGTCCTGGCGAAGCTCGAGGAGAAGGGGATCGCGCCCAATCCGGCGGCGGACCGCCGGAGGCTGATCCGGCGGGCGTACCTAGACCTGACGGGGTTGCCGCCCGGGCCGGAGGAGGTCGAGTCGTTCGTGGACGACCCGGACCCGCAGGCGTGGGAGGGGGTGGTGGAACGGTTGCTGGCGTCGCCGGCGTACGGGGAGCGGTGGGCGCGGCACTGGCTGGACGTCGCGCGGTTCGCGGAGAGCCACGGGTACGAGCACGATTACGACCGGCCGACGGCGTACCACTACCGGGACTTCGTCATTCGGGCGCTGAACGAGGACATGGCGTACGACCGGTTCGTGAGGCTGCAGGTGGCGGGGGACGAGCTGGAGCCGGGGAACCCGCAGGGGCTGCTGGCGACGGGGTACCTCGCGGCGGGGACGCACGCGACGCAGGTCACGGCGGCGACGGCGGAGAAGGAGCGGTACGACGAGATGGACGACATGGCGTCCACGGTCGGGACGAGCCTCCTGGGGCTGACGGTCGGGTGCGCGCGGTGTCACGACCACAAGTTCGACGCGATCCCGGCGAAGGACTACTACCGCCTGGTGGCGACGTTCACGACGACGGTGCGGACGGAGGCGGAGATCGACTCGGACCCCGCGGGGTACCAAAAGGAGAAGGGGGCGTTCGACCGCGAGCACGCGGCGCTGGTCGAGGCGGTGGCGGCGTACGAGAAGGGGGGGCTGGCGGCGAAGTTCGACGCGTGGCTCGCGGGCGGCGGGCGGGCGGAGCTGCCGACGTGGGTGGTCGCGGACGGGCGGGCGCGGGCGTACAGCGGCGCGACGATGACGCGGCTGGAGGACGGGTCGTACCGGGTGTCGGGCAAGCAGGGGGAGTGGGACGACTACGTTTTCACCGTGGACACGCCGCTGACGGGGATCACCGGGATCAAGGTGGAGGCGTTGTCGGACCCGGGCCTGGTGAAGGGGGGGCCGGGGCGGGCGGAGAACGGGAACTTCGCGCTGTCGGACGTCGTGGTTTACCGCGGCACGGAGGCGGCGCGGGGGCCGGAGCAGAAGCTGCGCAACCCGCGGGCGACGTTCGAGCAGAAGGGGCTGGGGGTCGCGAACACGGTGGACGAGGACGGCACGAGCGGGTGGGCGGTGGACCCGCAGTTCGGGAAGGACCACGCGGCGGCGTGGGAGCTGGCAACGCCGCTGGACGGGGCGGCGGGGCCGTTCACGGTGCACCTGAAGTTCCACAACAACGTGCGGCACGGGATCGGGCGGCCGCGGCTGTCGCTGACGACGGCGGTGCCGCCGCTGGCGCTGGACGGGCGGCAGGGGGGGGCGGTCGCGCTGGCGGTGAACGCGATCCTCGACGAGCCGGCCGACCGGTGGACCGCGGAGGAGCGGGCGAAGCTGCTGGCGTACTACCGGACGATCGACCCCGAGCACGTGAGGCTGAGCGCCGCGGTGCGGGCGCACGCGCAGCGCGCGCCGCGGCCGAAGAAGTACAAGGCGCTGGTATGCGGCGAGGGCGTGCCGCCGCTGCGGCTGCACAAGGCGTCGAACGACATCCCGGACTTTTACGAGAAGACGTACGTGCTAAAGCGGGGCGAGCCCCACTTGAAGGACGGCGAGGCGGCGGCGGGGTTCCTGGGCGTCCTGACGCGGGCGGGGGAGTCGGACGCGCGGTGGCGGGCGACGCCGGCGGCGGGGGCGAAGCAGTCGTACCGGCGGGCGGCGCTGGCGAACTGGCTGACGGACGTCGAGGCGGGCGCGGGGCGGCTGCTGGCGCGGGTGATCGTCAACCGGCTGTGGCAGCACCACATGGGGCGCGGGCTCGTCGCGACGCCGAACGACTTCGGCACGCAGGGGGCGCGGCCGACGCACCCGGAGTTGCTCGACTACCTCGCGCGGCGGTTGGTGGACGGCGGGTGGCGGCTGAAGCCGATCCACAAGCTGATCATGACGAGCGGCGTGTACACGCAGTCGACCGCGTACGACGAGGCGCGGGCGGCGGTCGACCGGGAGAACCTGCTCTGGTGGCGGCGGCCGGTGCGGCGGCTGGAGGGGGAGGCGGTGCGGGACTCGATGCTGGCGGTCGGCGGGTTGCTCGACCCGGCGATGTACGGGCCGGGCTCGTTGGACGAGTCGATGCGGCGGCGGAGCGTGTACTTCTTCGTCAAGCGGAGCAAGCTGATCCCGATGATGATGCTGTTCGACTGGCCGGACGCGCTACAGGGGGTCGGGCAGCGTGGGGCCACGACGGTCGCGCCGCAGGCGCTGGCGATGATGAACCACCCGCAGGTGCAGGCGTACGCGGCGGGGTTCGCGAAGCGGGTCGCGAGCGAGCGGTCGGTCGCCGACGCGGTGCGGCGGGCGTACGCGATGGCGCTGGCGCGGCCGCCGGCGGGGGAGGAGCTGGCCGACGCGGTCGCGTTCGTGGAGGAGCAGGCGCGGGCGCTGGCGGCCGACGGCGCGACGGACGCGCGAGAGCGGGCACTGGCGTTGTTCTGCCAGGCCTTGTTCGGACTGAACGAGTTCATTTACATTGAATAGCGCGTTTACGGCGTTCGGAGATTGTCCCGCACGAGAACCTGATGCACCACCGCTTCGCCACCCCGACCGTTGCCGACCGCCGCGCGTTCCTGAAGCGCACCGGGTCCGGCTTTGGCCTCGCCGCGCTGGCCTCGATCCTCTCCGATCAGGACGCGGCCGCCGCGACCTCGCCGGCCGCGGGTGAAATCAACCCGCTGGCCGCCAAGCGGCCGCACTTTGCGGCGAAGGCGAAGTCGGTCATCTGGCTGTTCATGAACGGCGGGCAGTCGCAGGTGGACACGTGGGACTACAAGCCCGCGCTGGAGAAGGCGCACGGGCAGGAGTTGGCCGGGTTCGACAAGAACACCGGGTTCTTTACAAACGACGTGGGCCCGCTGCTGAAGTCGCCGTTCAAGTTCAGCCGGCACGGGCAGAGCGGCACGTGGGCGAGCGAGATCTTCCCGCACACGGCGAAGCACGTGGACGACATGGCGTTCGTCCACTCCTGCTTCACGCAGACGAACAACCACTCGCCGGCCCTGTTCCAAGTCAACACCGGCATGAGCCGGATGGGGTTCCCGTGCGTGGGGTCGTGGGTGACGTACGGGCTGGGGACGCTGAACCAGAATCTGCCGGCGTTCGTCGTGATGTACGACACGCTCGGCCGCGGCTTGCCGAAGGGGCACGCGAGCAACTGGGGCAGCGGGTTCCTGCCGGGCGTCTTCCAGGGCACGGCGCTCAACCACCAGGGGGAGCCGATCCACAACATGACCCGCCCGCCCGCGGTCAGCGACGCGCGGCAGCGGGCGCAGCTCGATCTGCTGAACCGCCTGAACCGCCGGCACCTCGCGCGGAACCCGGCCGAGTCCGAGCTGGCCGCGCGGATCGAGTCGTTCGAGCTCGCGTACCGCATGCAGATGGCCGCCCCCGAGGCGCTCGCGGTGGATTCGGAGCCCGAGCCGCTGAAGGAGCTGTACGGCCTGAACGACAAGCGGTGCGCCCACTTCGCCCGCCAATGTCTGACCGCCCGGCGGCTGGTGGAGCGCGGCGTCCGCTTCGTCCAGATCTACTCCGGCGGAATGGAGAACGAGCGGTCGTGGGACGGGCACAAGGACATCGAGGGGAACCACCGCCAGTTCGCGGGCGAGACCGATAAGCCGGTCGCCGCGCTGCTGACGGACTTAAAACAGCGCGGCCTGCTCGACAGCACGCTCGTCGTCTGCGCCGGCGAGTTCGGCCGCCTCCCGGTCAGTCAGAAGGGCGCGAAGCCCGGGCGCGACCACAATCCGCACGCGTTCACCGCCTGGTTCGCCGGCGGCGGCACGAAGGGCGGCACGCACTACGGGGAGACGGACGAGTTGGGGCACAAGGCCGCCGTCAACAAGGTGACCGTCAACGACCTGCACGCGACGATGCTCCACCTGCTCGGGATCGACCACGAGAAGCTGACCTACTTCTCAAGCGGCCGCCACTTCCGCCTGACCGACGTCGCGGGGCACGTGGTCCGCGAGATCGTCGCGTGAGTGGGGGGCCACGAAGGCGCGAAGGGCGCGAAGCGTACAGGAGGTAACCCGTCAACCGCGTGGGCGCGGCGGCTCGCCCATGCCACCGGGTGGCCGGCGTGCGGCAGCGCCGCGCGTGACAATGGCTCTGCCGCGCGGTGGTATACAAGCACGGCCGCGCGATCGCTGCGCGGCGCGATTACTGTCCCCACCGGGAGAACCGATGCCGCACGCCGACCGCCGCGACTTCCTGAAATCCGCCGCCGCCCTGACCGCCGCCGGCGCCGCCGCTGCCATTTCGCCCGTCGTATTCGGCCAGGACCAGCCGACCGGTGAGCGGGTCGTGGTGGGAATGATGGGCACCGCCGGGCGGGGCACCGCCGTCGCCGGCACGTTCGCCGGGCTGCCGAACGTCGTGGTCAAGTACGTGGCCGACGTGGACGAGGCGCACGCCGCGGCGGCGGCGAAGTCGGTGGGGGCGAAGGCGAGGGCCGCCAACGAGAACACCCCGCCGCCGACGCCGGTGAAGGACTTCCGCCGGCTGCTGGACGACCCGGAGGTGACGGTGCTCGCGATTGCCGCGCCGGACCACTGGCACGCGCCGGCCGCGATTCTCGCGGCGGCGGCGGGGAAACACGTGTACGTCGAGAAGCCGTGCAGCCATAACCCGCGCGAGGGGGAACTGCTCGTCGCCGCGCAAAAGAAGTTCAACCGGGTGATCCAGCACGGCACGCAGCGGCGGTCGTGGCCGAAGGTGATCGAGGCGGTGCGGAAGGTGCGCGAGGGGGCGATCGGGAAGGTCAGGCTGGCGCGCGGGTGGTACAACAACAACCGCCCGTCGATCGGCCGCGGCAAGCCGGCCCCCGTCCCGAAGAACCTCGACTGGTCGTTGTGGCAGGGCCCGGCCCCGGAGCGCGAGTTCCGCGACAACTACGTCCACTACCACTGGCACTGGTTCACGCACTGGGGCACCGGCGAGTGCGGCAACAACGGCATCCACTCGCTGGACGTCTGCCGCTGGGGCCTCGGCGTCGACTGCCCGAAGAAGGTCGTCTCCGCCGGGGGCCGGTACCATTTCGACGACGACTGGGAGTTCCCGGACACCCAGTTCGTCACCTTCGATTACGGCGACAAGGCCATCCACTGGGAAGGCCGCAGCTGCCACCCGCGCGGCCTCGAAGAGAAGGCCGCCGGCTTCGGCGTCGCCTTCTACGGCGACCAGGGCACCCTGATCCTCGACGGCGGCGGCTACAAGATTTTCGACCCGAAGAACAAGGAAGTTTCCGCCGAGACGGGACCCGCGCGGGACAACGAGCACCTCGCCAACTTCGTCGAAGCGATCCGCGCCAACGACCCGGCCAAGTTGAACGCCCCGATCCACGAAGGTGTCGCCAGCGTACTCCTCTGTCACCTGGGCAACATCTCACAGCGTACTGGACGAGCGCTCGGGGTCGACCCGGCGACCAGGCAGATCACCGGCGACGCCTATGCGATGAAGCTGTGGGCGCGGGAGTACCGCACGGGGTGGGAGCCGAAGGTCTAGAGTAGCGGGGACGAAGGCACGAAGGCACGCAGTGGGGGGGACAGGCAGCGAGGCACCGATGGACACCGCGCGACGCTTCATCCCTTCTTCCCTCTCCCCCCACCCAGTGCCTTCGTGTCTCCGTGCGTTTGTGCCTGTCCTACTCCTTCTGGCTCTTCCCGCCTCCGCCGCCGACCGTCCCGTCCCCCGCCTGCAAGTCATCCCCCAGCCGTACGACCAGGCCGCCTTCGTCCGCGACGATACCGAGGTCGCCCGCTACCACTTCGGCCCCGCGCTCCGCCGGCCGTTCGTGTTTCCCGTCGTCGGGCCGGCCGGTCGGAGCGTCACGCGGATGGGCCACCCGCGCGACCCGCAGTCGCACTCCCACCACAACTCCGTCTGGGTCGCGCATCACGTCGTCGACGGCGTCTCGTTCTGGGACGACCGTGGCAGGGGGCGCATCGCCCACCAGCGCCTCGACCAGTACCAGGACCTCGGCGACACCTCCTGGGCGACGGCGGTCAACCACTGGGTCGACGAGGGCAACAACAACGCCGTCCTGCTGATCGAGCGGCGGCGCACGGCCGTGCAACTCCTCCCCCACAACGAACTGCTGCTCCTCCTCGACCTCCACCTCGAGGCCCCGAAGGACAAGCCCGTCACGCTCGGCAAGACCCCGTTCGGCCTCGTCGGCGTCCGCATGGCTAAGACGATCGGCGTCCACGACGGCGGCGGCGAGATCCGCAACTCGGGCGGCAAGTCCGGCGAAAAGGACGTCTTCTGGCAGCCCGCCAAGTGGTGCGACTACTCCGGCCCGATCCGCGACGGCGTCCTCGAAGGGGCGACGCTCCTCGACCACCCCGCCAACCCCAACCACCCGACGGTGTTCCACGTCCGCGGCGACGGCTGGATGGGCGCCAGCCTCACCCACACCGCCGACCGCACGATCGACCCCGGCAAGCCCCTCCGCCTCCGCTACGGCCTCTACGTCCACGCCGGCAAACTGGCGATCCCGGACCTGGAGAATCGCTGGGCGGAGTTCGCCAAGACCGAACTCCCCGACCTCGTGCCGAAGAAGAAATGAGCACCGGCCCGGAAGCCCGCGGTGCTCGTACCAAAGACTAACGCGTCGTCCCTCACTCGCCGCCGTGCCCGCGCGCCTCTTGCCCGCCCTAACCGAGGAATCCGCTTGAACCCGATACCGGCCGCCCTCGTCCTGCTCACCCTGATCTGCACGACCGCCGCCCTCGCCCAAGCCCCCGCCGACTCGCGTCCCGTCAAGCCGATCCCGCCGATCGGTAACGACCTCCCTGCCGCCGACCGCGCCGAGCTCGAGGCCGGCGCGGCGAAGCTCGGCAACGAGATCGACGCGCTGCGCAACGAACTGGCCGCCAAGCCCGGCCTTCTCGCGCTCCTGCCCGACATCCAGATCTACCACAACGCGGTCCGCTACCCGCTGATCTACCGCGAGCTGATCGACGTGAAGCACGCCCGCGAGGCGCTCGCCGACGCCGACGGCCGCCTCCAGCAGCTCCGCGCCGGCAACCCCGCCTGGGTCAACCAGACGGCGCCGCGCGGCTACGTCTCCCGCATCGACGGTTCGGTCCAGCCCTACGTCCTCTCCGTACCCGAGACCTACAAGCCCGACGACCGGCAGACGAAGTACCGCTTCGACTTCTGGTGCCACGGCCGCGCCGAAGACCCGACGGAGCTCAAGTTCATCCGCTCGAAAGAGCTGATCAGCAAGACCCACTTCGTCGTCAACCTCTACGGCCGCTACTGCAACGCGAACAAGTTCGCCGGCGAGATCGACCTGCTCGAAGTTCTCGCCGACGTGAGGCGCCGCTACCCGGTCGACGAGAACCGCTTGGTCGGCATCGGCTTCTCCATGGGCGGGGCGGCCGCGTGGCAGTTCGCCGTCCACTACACCGACTTATTTGCCGCCGCCTCCCCCGGCGCCGGCTTCAGCGAAAGCCGCCATTTCCTCCGCATCCCGCAGGCCGAGGTCGACGCGATGGCGCCCTGGCAGCGCAAGCTGTGGCACCTGTACGATTGCACCGACTGGGCCCGGAGCCTGAACATGCTGCCGACCGTCGCCTACACCGGCGAACTGGACCCGCAGAAGCAGGCCAGCGACGTAATGCTGGCGGCCGCCGCGGCAGAGCGCATCCCGACGCTCGGTGGGCACAAGGTCGAACGACTGATCGGCCCCGGGACGAAACACGTGTATCACAAGGAGACGCGCGAGGCGTTGGACAAGCGGCTCGCGGAGATCGTCGCCAAGGGGCGCGACCCGATCCCGAGGATGGTCCAGTTCACCACCTGGACGCTCCGTTACAACCGCATGTTCTGGGTGCGCGTCGAAGGTCTGGAGCGGCACTGGGAACGGGCCGACGTCAAGGCCGACATGACGGTCGCGGACGAGATCCATGTCAGTACGAACAACGTCTCCGCCTTCGCACTGGAGATCCCGCCCCAGGACTTCCTGATCCGGGATTACAAGCTCTATCTGAAGATCAACAACCAGGAGCCGAAGGGCTATCGCGCGAAAACGGGAAAGGACGGCCGGCTCCAGGTCCTATTCTCGAAGACGGGCGGGATCTGGAGCGAAGCAAAAGAGCTGGACGGCCTGCGCAAGCGACACGGCCTCCAGGGCCCCATCGATGACGCCTTCATGGACTCGTTCCTGATCGTCAAACCCACCGCCGCCCCGCTCCACGACGCCGTCGGCAAGTGGGCCGCCGCCGAGGCCGACCACGCCGTCGCCCACTGGCAGAAGCAGTTCCGCGGCGAGGCCCGCGTCAAGCGCGCGACGGACGTCACCGACGCCGACATCGCCGCCCACAACCTGATCCTCTTCGGCGATCCGTCCAGCAACCCGTTGATCGCGAAGATCGCCCCCCGCCTCCCGATCAGGTGGGACAAGGACGCGATCACCGTCGGCGACAAGACTTACCCCGCCGACCGCCACGCGCTTACGACGATTTACCCGAACCCGCTGAACCCCGACCGTTACGTCGTCCTCAACAGCGGCTTCACGTTCCGCGAGTTCGACTACCTGAACAACGCCCGGCAGACGCCGAAGCTGCCGGACTGGGCGGTCATCGACGTTAGCGTGCCGGTCACGCCGAAGGCCCCCGGCAAGATCGCCGACGCCGACTTCTTCGACGAGCAGTGGCGGCTAGCCCGCTAAGCGCGCCCACCGCAGCTTCGCAGACCGGGACCGCGGATTCTCGCGAATTTCCTGCTCGGTCGCGATGTCCGGGTCGTCGGACATCGCGGAGTACACGCCAGCGCGCCGCCCGTCCCGGAACGCCGCTTTCACCCGCCGGTCTTCGCCGCTGTGAAAGCTGATGACCGCCGCGACGCCACCGGGTTTTAGACAATCGTGCAGGACCGCGAGCAAGCGGTCGAGGTTCGCGAGTTCGCGGTTGACCAGGATCCGCAGCGCCTGAAACGTCCGCGCCGCCGGGTGCAACTTCGCCCCGGCCGCCCGCGCGAGCGTGAAGTCCCGCGCCTCGCATACGATCGCCATCAACTCCTGCGTCGTCGTGATCGGCCGCTCCCGCCGCCGCTCGACGATCAGCCGCGCGATCTCCGCCCCGTCCGTCTCGTCCCCCAGTTCGAGAAACGCGTCCGCCAAATCGCGCTCGCACAGCCGGTTGATCAACACCGACGCCGGCTGCCCCCGCGTCGGGTCCATCCGCATGTCCAACGGCCCCGGCCGCTTGTACGAAAACCCCCGCCCCGGGTCATCAATCTGCGTGCTCGCCACCCCGACGTCCGCCAGCACCGCGTCCACCCGCTCCACCCCCGCCTGCGCCAGCACCGTCGGCAGCGCCGCAAAGTTGTTGTGGAACAGCTGGAAATCTCCCCCCTCTGCGCCGACCGCTCTCAACCGCTCCCGCGCCACCGCAATGTTCGCTGGGTCAAAGTCGATCCCGATCACCCGCCCCCCCGGCCGCACCCGCTCTAAGATCGCCGCCGAGTGCCCGCCCAACCCGAGCGTACAGTCCACCACCACCTGCCCCGGCCGCGGATCCAATACGCGCAACACCTGCGACAACAACACCGGAATGTGCCGAACCTCCCGCGCCATGCCGACATCCTAGGGCATTCCCACGTGTCCTCCCAAGTTACGTTTAGCCGGAACCCGAACGTTGACGCGCCCGCAGCGCCGCGCTCGCCGCCGCGAATTGAACCGAGGTAAGCTAACCCCCATGCCGTGGCACACCTCGACTTGGACCTACCGCGCCGTCACCGTGCTCCTCCCCCTCACCGCGCTTGTCGCCTTCTACCCCGCCCGCCCCCCCGCGGTCACCCGGACATCCGAGTTCCAAACCGAGCGCGCCCTCGCCCACGTCCGCGACATCGCTGCCGAGCCCCACCCCAGCGGCTCCCGCGCCAACGAGCGGGTCCTGGCCTACCTGACCGACCAGTTCCGCGCACTCGGCCTCGACCCGCAGGTTCAGGAGGCCGCCGTCCACACCCGCGCCGGCGTCCCTTACACCGTCCGTAACCTCCTCGTCCGCATCCCCGGTGCCGCCAACGCCCCCCGTCCCGCGATCGCCCTCGCCGCCCACTACGACTCCGCCCCCGGCGCCCCCGGCGCAGGCGACGACGCCGCCGGCGTCGCCGCCCTCCTCGAAGTGGCCCGCCTGACCCGCGGCCCCGCCGCCCCCCGCCACGACCTGATCCTGATCCTCAGCGACGGCGAAGAACGCGGCATGCTCGGCGCCCAAGCCTTTTGCGGCCAACACTTTTGGTCCGACGAGACCACCCCACCCCACCCCTGGCTCGCCGACATCGCCATCGTCCTGAACTTCGAAGCCCGCGGTACGGCGGGCCCGTCCGTCATGTTCGAGACCGCCCCCGGCAACCTCCCCCTCGTCCGCCACCTTGCCGAAGCCGCCCCGTACCCGTTCGCCAACTCCCTGTCCTACGACGTTTACCGCATGCTCCCCAACGACACCGACTTCACCGTCTTCCGCCGCGCCGGCGTCAAGGGTCTCAACTTCGCCTTCATCGACGGCTACTTCCACTACCATCGCAAGACCGACACCCCGGAAAACCTCGACCCCCGCAGCCTTCACCACCACGGCACGTACGCGCTCAGCCTCGCCCGCCACTTCGCCAACCTTGACTCGTCAGAGCTCGCCCGCCTGACCGCCACCGGTCACCCCAACGCTGTCTACTTCAACCTCACTCCCCGCCTCCTCGCCCGCTACCCCGCCACCTGGATCTGGCCGCTGACCGCTGCCCAGATCCTCCTCACCGCCGGCCTGATCACCGCCGCGTACCGCGCGCGAATTATCACCGCCCGCGGACTGGCCGGCGCGTTGCTACGCCTGATCCTCGCCCTGCTGATCGCCCCCGCCGCCGCCTACGGCCTGCTCCCCACGTTCCGCCCACCACTGACCGCCGCCGCCTTCAACGGGCAACTCGCCGCCGTCGTCGGCACCGCCGTCCTGATCACCGTCCTCCTCGCCACCGAGTTCCGCCGCCGCGTGACCTCCGCCGACCTCCTCGCCCTCGCCCTGATCCTGTTCGCCGGCCTCTCGGTCGCCGCCAGCCTCTACCTCCCTGGTGGCACGTTCGTCACCCTCTGGCCGGCCACTTTCGCGTGCGCCGCCCTCGCCGCCCGACTCCGCTGGCCGGAGACGAACTGGCCGCGCACCGCGGTCTCGGCCCTCGCCTCCCTCCCTACCTGGCTGATCGCCGTCCCCTTATGCCTGATGCTCTTCACCGCGCTTCGCCTGGAGACGGTGCTGCCGCCCGCGATCGTCCTGGTGCCGCTGGTCGTCCTCGTCACGTGGCTCCTGACCGGCACTGCTGCCGTAGGGTGTGGTCCAGCACATGGCCTTCGGAGCGCGTCCAAAGCCGCGTGCTGAGAAGCCCGCCCCACGAGTACGAACACCGGCCCGTCACCGCCGCCCCACCCCCAGCGGCTCCTCATTTTCCGCCCCATTGACCGCCACCGCCGCCCGACGCGCCACGTTCTCGACGTCCCGCCGCCACCCGCACTCAGGGCACCCGCGCACGAAGTCGTACCCCAGGTCATACCCGCACGCGACGCACGCCCCGCGCCGCATCCGCCCCACCTCGCGGAAGAACCGCCGCGGGATCACCAGCACCGACCACGCCCCCAGCCACGCCGCCCCGAACACCGCGCTGTTCACCCCCACCCCCACCCAGATCGGCCGCAGCGGCAGCGACGCCCCCGACCCCGCGCCCCCGGCCGGCGTCGTCAGCGCGATCGTCCCGCTCGGCACCCCGCTCTCCACGAACCCGGGGTCCGCCGACGCCCCCAACTGCCGCCGCTGATACGCCGCCCGCGCCGTCTGCCCCTGCGGCCCCAGCGTGTCCGTCTCCGACCACAGCGCCAGCAGCGGCCACCCCCGCGCGTCCACCACCCGCTCCTCCCGGTTCACCTCCCCCGACTCGTACGCCACCCCCGGCCGCGCCACGTCCGCCCAGCGCGGCATCAGCAGCTCCGGGTTCCCCGCCGCCCCCGGCGGCGACGCCGACCGCGCCGCGTACGTGCTGCTCGCCCGCACCCGCCGCGCCCACTGCGACTCCCCCCTGTCGCTGACCAGCGCCACCGCGTCCACCTCGTTCCACCCCGGCACCTTGTCGCACGCCAGGTACAGCTTCACCCGGTTCGTCGTCACGTCCAGCTTCACCGGAATCTTGGCGATGCCGATCCCGGCCTTGTTCGGCTGGAACGGGTCGTCCCCGCTCCACGCCTCGTGCTCGTTCCCGTCCGCGTCCAGCACGCCCACCTTGAACAGCGCGCCCGGCGCGCAGCTCTGGTACACGTGCACCTCGCGCGGCACGACCGCGGTCGCGTACTCCAGGATCAGCCACTCCGTCCCCCCGTCCGACTGCGCCGGCGCCCACGCCGTCACCTGGTCCCCCACGGTCGGCGTGTCCGGCGCCCCGGCCGCCTGCTGCGGGCTCCAGTCGAGCGCCCGCACCCGCACCGATCGGATCTGCGCCGCCCCGGCCCGGTCGGTCCGGGTTACTGTCCAACGCTCGTCGTCCACCAGCGCCTCCCCCTGCAAGGTCCGCCCTGTCGACACGTCCGCGAACAGCGCGATCGACCACGCGACCGCTAGGGTCGTCGCCAGCCCCAGCCCCAGGAACAGGAGCAACCTCACCACCAGTCGCCGTCGTCGTCCCATCCCCGTTTAGACCGACCACCGGCCCCAGAGTTCCGCGTTCCGGGTTCACCCCTCCTCCCTCTGACTTCTCACCCCCCGCGCGGTATCATCCCCGGCTCGCGCCGCGCCGAGCGGCGCTCCCACAAGACCGTAAGGACCGCCCAGACATGCCATTAGAAGTCGGAATCGTCGGCCTGCCCAACGTCGGCAAGAGCACCATCTTCAACGCCCTGACCGCCGCCGGCGCGCTCGCCGCCAACTACCCGTTCGCCACCATCGAGCCCAACGTCGGCGTCGTCGCCGTCCCCGACCACCGCCTCGCGGTCATCCGCGAGCACATCGAGTCCGAAAAAATCATCCCCGCCAGCGTCCGCGTGGTCGACATCGCCGGCATCGTCCGCGGCGCGAGCACCGGCGAGGGCCTGGGCAACAAGTTCCTCTCCCACATCCGCGAGGTCGACGCGATCCTCCACGTCGTCCGCTGCTTCGTCGACAACGACATCACCCACGTCGAGGGCACCGTCGACCCGATCCGCGACATCGACACGATCGACACCGAGCTCGCCCTCGCCGACCTCGAGACCGTCAGCAGCTCGATCGACAAGACCGAGCGCCAGACCCGCAGCGGCGACAAGGAGGCCATCGCCCGCCTCGAGGTGCTCAAGAAGTGCAAGGCCCAGATCGAGCAGGGCAAGCCCGTCCGCGGCGTCGAGTTCAACCCCGACGAGCGCCGCGTCCTAAAGGGCCTCGGCCTGATCACCGCCAAGAAGGTGCTCTACGTCGCCAACGTCAACGAGGCCGACCTCCGCGGCGAGGGCCCGCTCGTCCAGGTCGTGCGCGACCGCGCCAAGGCCGAGGGCGGGCACGTCGTCCCCGTCTGCGGCAAGCTCGAGTCCGAATTGGCCGAGCTCGGCGACGCCGACCGCAAGGAGATGCTCGAGAGCATGGGCCTCAAGGAGCCCGCCCTCGCCGCCCTGACCCGCGAGGCCTACAAGCTGCTCGGCCGCACCAGCTACTTCACCGCCGGCCCCAAGGAGATCCGCGCGTGGGAGATCCCGGTCGGCGCGACCGGCCCCCAGGCCGCCGGCGTGATCCACACCGACTTCGAGAAGAAGTTCATCAAGGCCGAGGTCTACTCCGTCGACGACCTCGTCAAGTACAAGACCGAGTCCGCCATCAAGGCCGCCGGCAAGCTCCGGATCGAAGGCAAGGAGTACGTGATGCGCGACGGCGACGTCGCCCACTTCCTCACGGGGGCGTAAACGGGACACGCGCTCCACGCCGGGCTCGGAGCGCAGCGCCGACCCGGATGCTTTCGCAACCCCAAGAGGGAAGACGTCATGCGATACCTCGTCGTGTTGATGTTGTGCGTCGCCGGTTCGATCTCCACGCCCGCCCAGGACGCGCCCCCCAAGCGCCCGTTTACCCCCGCCAAGGACACCACCGTCGTCCTCGGCCACGCCCGCCCCGACGGCACGATCGACTACCTTGCCGCCCTGAACGAGCTGAGCTCCCAGGGCGTGACGAAGGACAACAACGCCGCCATCCCGCTCCTCGAAGCGATCGGCGCCGACGATGGCGCCAGGTCGCTGCGCAGGGCCCGCGCAAAGCTCGGCCTCCCCGAGACCGCCCCCACCTTCCTCGACCTCCACCGCTTTGCCGCCGAAACCGCCAGGGCGAATGACCCGCCGCGCGATCCGCTCGCCGACGCCGACGCCCCGCCCCCCTCCCCCCGCGACCAGCTCGAGAAGCTCCTCGACCGCGCCCTCGACCGCCCTTGGCGCGACGTCGACGCCCCGGTCGTCGCGCGCTGGCTCGCCCGCGTCGGCCCGCACCTCGACCGCGCCGTCGAGGCGTCCCTCCGCACCCGCTACCACGTCCCCCTACTCCCCGAGCGCGAGCCCGGCGTCGTCATGAGCATGTCGCTCCCGCACTACACCGGCGTCCGCGGCGTCGTCACCGCCCTCAAGGCCCGCGCGCTCCTCCGCCTGGGCTCGGGCGACTTCGACGGCTTCCGCCTCGACGCGTTCGCCGCCGTCCGCGTCGGCCGCCTGATCTCCCAGGAACCCGTCCTGATCGGCAAGCTCGTCGCCGCCGGCTGCGAGGCCACCGGTCACACCGCGGTTCGCGCCGCCGCCACCAGCGGCCTGCTCACCGCCCTCCAGGCCAGGGCCCTCCTCGCCGACCTCGCCGCCGCCCCGCCCGCCTCGCCCGTCTGGACCGCCTACGACACCGGCGAGCGCTTCATGCTCCTCGACCAGCTCGTCGTCCAGGCCGTCTACGGCCCGACCCAGTCCGCCCGCTACATGAAGGGCGACACCCGCAACCTCAAGCGGTTCGACACCTCCGCCCACGACTGGGACGCCGGCATGCGCAAGGTCAACCGCTGGTACGACCGCCTCGTCGACGTCGGCAAGCAGCCGACCTACCCGCAGCAGCTCGCCGCCGGCAACGCCTTTGGCCGCGACCTCGACGACCTCCGCGGCCGCGTCTTCGGCCTCGCCGGCGCGTTCGCCGAAATCGAGGACCGCCTGCTCGTGATGCTCGCCCCCGCGCTCGCCCGCGCCTACCAGAACGAAACCCGCCTCGCCGCCGACATCGACCTGAACCGCGTCGCCCTCGCGCTCGCCGCCCACCGCGCCGAGCAGGGGGCCTACCCCCCGACCCTCGACGCCCTAGTCCCAAAGTATCTCCCCGCCATCCCCCCCGACCGCTTCACCGGCCAACCCCTCACCTACCACCAGCAAGCCGCCGGCTACGCCCTCCATAGCGTCGGCATCAACCAAAAAGACGACACCGGCGACGACACCCGCAAGAACGACGACCAGGTCGTGCGCGTCGAATAATCCCGCACGGTGGGGCGGACGTTCGCGTCTGCCCGAGAACGACGTTCTAGATTCCACGGCCGCACCCCTCGCCCCTGGTGCCCGGGCACACACGCGTCAGTCTTTAGAACGGTGGGACATTCTTGTCTGCCCTGAAGGAACATTCCAACCGACAGCCCCCTCACCGATCTCCAGCACTCCCCTCAGGCCGACCTATCCGCCTTAAATCAACCCCCCACCCCAACCGCCGCCCCGCCGCGCTCGCGAACAACCCCACCGCGTACGGCATGTCCCGCAGCAGGTACCGTTCCAGCAACCGCTCGGGCTCCTGGCACATCCGGTGCACCCACTCCAGCCCCACCCGCCGCATCCACACCGGCGCCCGCACAATCTCCCCGCTCACGAAACTGAACGTCACCCCGATCCCCAGGAACCAAGCGTTGGGTGCCGCGTGCCGCACCGCCTCGATCAGCCGCTCCTGCTTCGGGAACCCCAGCCCGACGTACACGATGTCCGGCCGCGCCGCCGCCAGCTCCCGTTCGATCCGCTTCATCTCCGCCGGGCTCTTCTGAAATCCAAACGGCGGGCAGCACGTCCCGGCGACCCGCAGCCCCGGGTAGTCCGCCGCCAGCCGCCCCGCCGCGTCCGCCGCCGTCCCCTCGTTCCCCCCCAGCAGGAAGATCGACCGCCCCGCCCGCGCCGCCGCCTCGGTCAAGGCGAAGATGATCTCAGACCCCGCCACGCGCGCCGGCAGCGGCGTCCCCTGCACCCGGCTCGCCCACAGCAGCGGCATCCCGTCCGCCAGCACGAGGTCCGCCCGGTCGTACATCGACCGCAACCGCCGGTCCTGACGGTACAGCCTCAACTGGTCGAGGTTCGGCGTGATCACCCACCCCCCGCGCCCGGCCGCCAACGACCCGATCACGTGCGCCACCGCCTGCGGCTCGGTCACCGGGTCGATCGGCATCCCCATCAACCGCACCCGCCCCGGCAGGGGGGCCACCGCCGGCGGCAGCGGCGACGGTTCCGCCGCGACCGGGACTGCGGTAGGGGGGGCAGGGGGGCGCGCGTCCGTTGCGTTGTTCACGAGTGTCCACGTCAAGTAACTCGCGATCTTAGCCGCAACGCCAAATCACCGCCAAGCCGATCAGTGCCCCGGGGAATCTGGACACCGTCAGACCGCCGTTGTAAGATCGTCTCTCCCGTCGGCGGCCCCCGGGTCACCCGGCCCGCCAGCGGCGCACGTTCCCGTAGCTCAATTGGATAGAGCGTCGGCCTCCGAAGCCGAAGGTTAGAGGTTCGACCCCTCTCGGGAACGCTTTCCCCCGCTCACGGCCCACGCCGCCCCCTCCCTCGGGGTCTCGATCCGGTTTGACACCTCTTCCGCCCGGTTCTACGATCCGCGCGCGATGGGGCAACCAACCTCCGCCTGCCGCCCTTGCGTCCCGCTGCTCGCCCTGGCCTCTTGCCTCACGCTGGCAGCCGCTTCGTGCGACCGCGGCAACTCCGGCAACACCGGCGCCCCCACCACCGGCCGCAAGGTCGCCTCGCTCTCCCCCGCCGCCACCGAGATGCTCGTCGGCATGGGCGCGGGCGACCGGGTGGTCGCGGTCAGCAACTTCGAGTCGTCGCCGCACGTCAAGGCCCTGCCGCGCGTCGGCGACTACCAGTCGACCGACTGGGAGGCGCTCGCCCGCCTGCGCCCCGACGTGATGGTGATCCAGATGGCGGCCGACCGCGTCCCGCCCGGGCTGAAGGAGCGGGCCGCCCGGCTCCGAATCGAGCTGGTCAACGTCCGGATCGACCGCCTCGAGGACGTGTTCGACACGATGCAGCAACTCGGCGCGGTCGCGGGCGAGCGCGACAAGGGCCGCGACGGCACCCGCGCCCTCCGCGAGCGCCTCGACCGCCTGAAGGCCGAGCACGCCGGCAAGCCGCCGGTCCGAGTCCTGATCGTCCGCGACGAGAACGCGACGGAGGTGATCGGCCCGGACAACTTCCTCGACGACTTGCTGACGGTTGTGAACGCGACGAACGCCGCCGAGGAGCTCGGCAAGGCGTACCCCACGGTCGACCGCGAGAAGCTGGCGGCGCTGGCGCCCGAGGCGGTCGTCGTCCTGCTCCCCGACGCCAAGCCGCAGAGCATCGCCTCGGTTCGCCGCGTCTTCGCGTCGCTGCCGGACGTGCCGGCCGTGAAGAACCGTCGCGTCTCCGTCATCTCCGACCCCTACGCCCTGGTGCCCGGCGCGCGGCTCGCCGACCTCGCGCAGCGGATCGCCGACGAACTCCGCCCGCCGCCCGCGCCTCGGACCACGACGGCCCCCTCGACGCGGCCCGCGACGGTCACCCCGTAACCTTCCAACCCTTCGCATCGGACCCTTCCCCCCATGATCTCAACCAGCACGCACGCCTCGGTCGAACTCGCCCCCAAGCTCCCGGCCAAAGCCGGCGGCGCCGTCGCCCTGTTCGCCCGCGGCGGCAAGCCGCTCGGCGTGGACCACCTGCCGCCCGCCGACCAGGACGCCGTCGCCGCCCTCGTCTCCGCCCGGGCCGTCCCGTCCCGCGCCAACGAGCTCGCCGGGCAAGCCGTCAACGGCGCGAGTCCGCACCGCGTGTTGCTCGTCGGCCTGGGCGCCGGCGACCGGCCGGCGGTGCAGGCGCTGCGCGAGGCCGGCGCGGCGCTGGCGAAGGCGGCGCGGCGGCACAAGCTCGACGCGCTGGCCGCCGTCGTCCCCGATGTGGCCGCCCTCGGCGACGCCTACCCCGCCGCGGCCGTCGAGGCGATCGCCACCGGGTTCCTGCTGGGCAGCTTCCAGTTCCGCGAGTTCAAGGGCTCGGCGACCAGGACGAAGGACGGCGACACCGCCGCCAGGGGGGCGCGGCTGACCCTCGTGACCGCCGACGGCGGCGCGCCCGCCAGGGCAGGGCTTGAGCGGGCGCGTGTGCTCGCGACCGCGCAAAACCTCGCCCGGACGGTCGCGTCGCGGCCGGGCAACGACATCAACCCGCCCAGCCTCGCCAAGGTCGCGACCGACGTCGCGAGGTCCGTCGGCCTGGGCGTCCGCGTGCTCGACGAGAAGGAGCTCAAGCGCCTCGGTATGGGCGGCCTGCTCGCTGTCGGCGCCGGCAGCCCCAACCCGCCGCGCCTGATCGTGCTCGAGCACAAGGGCGCCGGCGCGGGCCGGGGGCAGGGCGGGGCGGCGAAGAAGAAGGCGGGCGGCGGGGGCGGCGGCCCCGCGCCGGTCCTCATCGTCGGCAAGTCGATCACGTTCGACACCGGCGGGATCTCGATCAAGCCGGCGGACAAGATGGGGGAGATGATCTACGACAAGTCCGGCGGCATGACCGTGCTCGGGCTGATGCACGCGCTGGCGGAGTCGGCCTACCCGGGGCACGTCGTGGGGTTGCTGACGTCGGCGGAGAACCACGTGTCCGGGACGGCCTACCGGCCGGGCGACATCATCACGCTCTACAACGGCGTGACCGTCGAGATCACCAACACGGACGCTGAGGGCCGCCTCGTGCTGGCGGACGCGATTGCGTGGGGGATCGAGACGTACAAGCCGGCGGCGGTCGTGGACCTGGCGACGCTGACGGGCGGGTGCGTGGTCGCGCTGGGGCACACGATGGCGGGGCTGTTCGCGAACGACGACGCGCTGGCGGACGAGCTGCTGGCGGCGGCGGCGGTCGCCGGGGAGAAGGCATGGCGGCTGCCGGTCGGGGACGACCAGCGGGACATGCTCAAGAGCAACCACGCAGACATCATCAACTCCGCCGGCCGCTGGGCGTCGCCGCTGACCGGGGCGGCGTTCCTGACGTTCGCGCTGCCGGACAAGCCGAAGGTGCCGTGGGCCCATTTGGACATCGCGGGGGTCGCCGACACGGACAAGGAGCTGCCGTTGTACGGGAAGGGGGCGACCGGATACGGCGTGCGGACGCTGTTCGAGTGGCTGACCGCGCGGGCGACGGGCGGGGCGCGGTGAGCGGCGTCACGGCGGTCGTCCCGACCGGTTGACAATCCGCGGCCGCCGCCGCAGAACACGCGGCATGACCAATGCCGCCGCCGCGATGGTGTTCTTATCCGTCCTGTTCCCGGCCAAGGGGTGGTTCGGGGCGGACCAGGCGCTGACCGTCAACGTCAAGCCGCCGCAGGGGGTGACGGCCAAGCTCGTGCTGACCGACTTCTCGGGGGCGTCGCTGGACGCGCGGCCGACGGCGAAGCGGGAGTTCGGCGCCGACGGCTCCGTCGACGTCCGCGAGATCTTCCCGGCCTTGGGGACGGCGGGGACGTACCTGCTGTACGCCGTGCCCGCCGACGCCACCGCGGTAGGGCAGTTCTACGGGACGCCGCTGGTGATCAACGTCCGGGAGGACACGCGGCGCGGCGCGCCGGCGGGGCCGATGGTCGTCAAGATCGTGCCGCTGCGGTACGCGATCGTCTCGACCGACGCCGGGGACATGACGGTCGGGTTCTACTACGACGTGGCGCCGAACACGGTCGCGAACTTCCAGCGGCTGGCGGAGGAGGGGTTTTACGACGGGCTGACGTTCCACCGTGTCGAGCCGGACTTCCTCGTGCAGGCGGGCGACCCGCGGGGGGACGGCACCGGCGGGCCGGGGTACAGCGTCGGCGCCGAGTTCTCCGACCGCAAGCACGAGGAGGGCGTGCTGTCGATGAGCCGGAACGTGGACCCGAACGAGTCGCCGAACAACCCGCCGCGGCCGGAGTATGCGAACAGCGCCGGGTCGCAGTTCTTCGTCGCGCTCGACCGGAAGAACGCGGCGCAGCTGGACGGGGTGTACACGGTGTTCGGCCGGGTCGTCGGCGCGCAGGGCCTGGAGGCGCTGGCGGCGATCGCAGGGACGCCGGTCGCCGACAAGAAGCTGGGCAAGCCGACGAAGCCGCCGGTGATCAAGCGAATCGAGGTGCGGGCGGTGACGGCGAAGGAGAACCCGTACCTGGTGATCCAGGCCCCGACGCGGCGCGAGGGGGAGCAGGGGAAGGACGACGCGACGACGCCGACGACGCCGACACCGCCACCGGTGGTCGACCCGGCGAAATAGCGTCGCGCGTCGGGCGCGCAGCACCTCCGTTTCGGCGGCGGCGGCGTGGAGACGGCGCCACACCGGGTCAGGTTTGCAGCGGGGCTTCAGGCAATGGCTAAGGGAGGCGGTCTAGCGACGCGACGCTACTGCAGCGCGATCGGGGCGGGCCACTTGGGCGCCGGCAGGTTGGGGAGGGGGAGCGGGATGTGCTTGATGACGATCGGCGGGACCGGCGGGGGGGCGGCTTGGGTGGGCCCCCAGTAGAAGTAGCCGCCGACGTCGGTGGCGGCGTGGAGGAGGGAGTAGTTGTCGGTCGTGTTCAGCGGCGCGGTGTAGTGGTCGCGGCCGAGGGTTTCGACGTGGCCGTCGGCGTAGAGGACGTTCTGGGCGGCGGGCAGGGGGGTGTCGGCGCGGCGGTGGTTGATCATGTAGCGGGGGGCGGTGGCGTCCCACTGCTTTCCGTCGCCGCCGCTGTAGAAGACCATGTCGGTGGCGAGGACCTTGGACGCGCCGCCGCGCTCGCCGAGGCGGACGGCGGGCTCGGCGGCGCCCCAATGGGCGATGCTGCGACCCTTGGACGAGACTGTCAGGCCGGCGACGTAGGCGTAGTGGGTCCAGAGGACCGGGCCCCACTCGTCGGGGGCGGGGGAGGCCGCGTCGCCGGGCGTCAGCTCGCGGACGTCGGCGTAGTCGGCGCTCGGGCAGCGCCAGCTTTTGCGGGGCATGCCGTAACGCTCGAAGGTCTGGGCGGGGACGCCGTGCGTCTTCCACTTGTTGCCGGTGCAGTCGAGGGCGCCGTCGCGGGAGAGGACGGCGGGGAAGCGGAAGTTGTGGGCGTCGCCGGGCAGGCGGTAGGCGGTGGGGAACAGGCCGCGGTTCTCGGCGGCGAACGCGACGGCGGCGACGCCGAGGTTGTGCAGGTTGGCGGCGCAGGCGGCGCGGTTGGCCGACTCGCGGGCGCGCGAGGCCGCGGGCAGGAGGATCGCGATCAACAGGGCGATCACTCCGGTCACCACTAACAGCTCGACGAGCGTGAAGGCGTGGCGGAGGCGCATGGGCGATGGGTTGTCCGATGTTGCGTCGGCGCGGGGTCTGACGCAAGGGGCGGCGGACGGCCCTAAAGAGGTCTGGTCCCGGGTACGCGAAGTCTCGGGCTGGAGGCCCTCAGGGTGCGAGCATTTTCTGCATGTAGATGACGTGGAGCCAGCGGTCGAACTTGTGGCCGACTTCTTTCAGGTAGGCGACGCGCTCGAAGCCCAAGGCGGCGTGGAGGGCGACGCTGGGGGCTTGTTCGGCGTCGATCAGGGCGAGAATCGTGTGGTGGCCGAGGGCGGCGGCGCGGGTGATCAAGTCGATGAGGAGTGCCCGGCCGAGGCCGCGGCGGTGTTCGCGGCGGTCGATGTAGACGGAGTTTTCGACGGTGCGGCCGTAGGCGGCGCGTTTGTGGAACGGCGAGAGCGAGCCCCAGCCGAGGACGCGGCCGGCGTCGTCGGTGGCGACCGTGACGGGGTGGAGCGGGCCGTGGGCGGCGAACCAGGCGCGGCGGGCGTCGAGCGTCTCGGGCTCGGTCTGGTACGTGCAGGTCGAGTGGACGACGTAGTGGTTGTAGATGTCGTTGATCGCACAGAGGTCGTCGGCGGTGGCAAGTCGGATCGGCATCTGAGATCACCAGCCGAGGAAGTAGTGGAGGGCGAGGGAGACGACCCACCAGCCGGCGCCGAGGACGGCACTGAGCACGGTGAGGGCGAGCAGGCCGTAGACCATCGCGGCGCCGTAGGCGTGGCCGTCGGTGTACCACTGGGAACCGGGGTTGGGGCGGGGGTCGCCGTAGGGGAGGGTGCCGCGCGACGGGATGGGGGGCGGCGGCAGAGAAGGCAGGGGGGGCTCGGGGGCGTCCGGGGGCACGGCGGGATTATCGGGTCCCGGCGGCGTGGCGTGCAAGCGGGGGTGGGACCGGGAAAAAAGTGGTGCGGCGGGGGGCGGGGGGTGCGCATGTGGTTGTGCGGGCATCGGTTAGGGGAGGCGGGGTGCGGCGCGGGGCGGAAAAAGGAGGTCCCGAGAAGGTCCCGACGAGGTCCCAACCGGGTCCCAAGGAGGTCCCGAAGAGGTCCCGAAGGGGTCCTAGAGAGGTCCCGAGGAGGTCCTGTCGGGTCCCGGGGACGGGTTGATCCGCGAAACCGCAAGCGATCCGCCGGGCGGTGCGGCGAAGGGGGGGCGGTGGGAAAAACCGGTCGGAGAAAAGCAGAGACACAAAGGAATGCGGGGGACAGTATTCGGTTGGGAAAGAGCGCGTGCGTCTACCTATAGGGGTGGCGTTGCGCGCCGGAGACGAGAATCGTGCGGCAGGGCGGGGGCGGGGGAGGGATTTGCTGGGGTTTTCGCGCGCGAAATTTCGGTTTTTTCGGCGGGCGGTGTTGCGCGCGGCGCGTCAGGGGTTACCGGGTGGTGTGGCGGGTTGTCCGCCGGCGGCGAAGGCGGGGGGGGGAGGGCGTTGACGGTTTGGACGGTTTCGAGGCTGACGCGGACGACCTGGCCGACGAGGCGGACGATGTACTGGGGGTCGTCGGGGGGGTTGGGATCGGAGGTGATGTGGGTGCGGGGGTCGGTGTGGACCTGGTACTGGTCGATGACCCATCCGAGGGCTCTGCGGTTGCCGAGGCGGTAGTCAAAGGCTTTGGCGGGGATGCCGCTGTGCGGTGGGGCGGGGACATGCGCGACAGGAGTGGGCGTCCGGCTGATTGCTTTGCGCGCCCGGCGAAGCAGAACTGACGGACCCCTGTGGCGGGGTGCGGGTTGGCGTGGCGGATCGCGTCGGTTCGGGGGGCACGGAGGCCCCCACTCACCGACGCGAGACAGGCAAGAATGCCTGCCCCACCTTTGCGCGGCGGCCGCCGATCCGACGCGAGACGGGCGAGAATGCCTGCCCCACCGGGGACAAGAGTCAGGAGTCGGGGGCGCACGAAGCGTTAGGTGAGGCCGGGGAAGCCGTCGCGGGTGAACTGGCCGTCGACGTTGATCTTGACGCCGTCGACCTCGATGTAGCCGCCGTGGCGGAGGTCGACGACCATGTCCCAGTGGAGGCCGGACTGGTTGGTGTTGCCGGACTCGGGGTAGCCCGCGCCCAGCGCGAAGTGGCAGGTGCCGCCGATCTTCTCGTCGAACAGGGTGTTGCGGGTGTACTGCTGGATGTCGTAGTTGGTGCCGATCGCGCACTCGCCGAGGAAGCGGCTGCCGGCGTCCATGTCGAGCATCGAGACGAGGAAGTCGAGCCCCTTGCTGGCCTGCGCGTCGACGGCCTTGCCGTCGCGGAAGGTCAGCTTGACGCCGTCGCACTCGCGGCCGTGGTGGACGGCGGGGAAGCTGAAGTTGATCTGCCCCTCGACGCTCTCGACCACCGGGCCGGAGAAGACCTCGCCGTCCGGGAAGTTCTCGTGGCCGTCGCAGTTGACCCACGTCTTGCCCTCGAGGCTCATCCGCACGTCCGTGCCGTTGGCCGAGACGACGCGGTACTCCCGCTTGCCCTGGAGGAAGTCGACCAGCCGCTTCTGCCGCTCGCTGACCTTCTTCCACGCGGCGACCGGGTCGGGGTGGTTGAGCAGGCCGGCGTTGAAGACGAAGTCCTCGTACTCGTAGAGGCTCATCTCGGCGTCCTGGGCGGCGCCCTGGGACGGGAACTGCGTGCCGACCCAGTGCAGGCTGCCGGCGGCGGCCCGCTTCATGAACGTGTCCATCAGCGGCTTGCGGGCGGCCTGGGTGACGCCGATCTTCTTCGGGTCGCAGTTGGACAAAGCCTTGGTGTTCTCCTCAGCCCAGATGCCGATCGAGCAGTCGAGCGTCTCGTACTCGTAGAGGTTGATCGGGGAGCAGAACTTGAGTTGGTCCTCGGTGGCGTTCTTGAGGAAGATCTCGTTGAGCTCCTCGGGGACCATGCGGACCATCGGGTGCCCGCCGGCCTCGAGCACCTTGGTGTACAGCTCGACGACGAGCGGCTGGGAGACGGGCGGCCCGCTGATCCGGACGAGTTGCCCCTTCTTGACGCCAACGGAGTAGTTGACGAGCACGTCGGCCAGCTTGGTGAATCTCGGGTCGCGCATGGGCGGGCGATTCTATGCGCGGCGCGGTGGGGGGCAACGGCACGGACGCCGGGCCGGGGCGGGTCCGGCAGGATTCGGGATGAAACCGGGCCGGTTGTGTGCGTCGCACCGGTCGGGCGGGCGATTTCGTGCGCTCGCGCGACGCGGGCAGGGGGCTACGATCGCCCCCGGTTTTAGAAAAGGAGACGGCTTATGTTTAAATTGCTACGGCTCGCGATCTACGCGATCGTCGGGTACACGGCGTACCAGCTCGTCATGGAGGTGGTGAACGGGTCGGCCGGCCGCGGGAGCCAGAGCGGCGGCGGCGGGAACCGGGGCGGCGGCGGCGGTCAGCGACAGCGGCTGGGCGGCGGGGCGTCGGCGTCGGCGCTCGGCGGCGGCAATCCGATGACGGCCACCCACCGCGCGGGCGGGCAGGGAAAGCAGGAGGTCACGCAGGACTTCGACGGCGGGTCGGTGCGGCACCGCGTCGGGCGCGGCGTGGTGTAACCGCACGTCCGGAGATTCCAGTTCTCGAAACGAACGCCCACGGAACTCGCTTCCGTGGGTTTTTCGTGCGCCCGCGGCGCGCGGGTCGGACCGTTTGACCTATCGCGCCTCCCGCCGTATTTGTTTCGGGTGCAACCTCGCATTCGACCAAGGAACCCGCATGCCCACGACTGCCCCGTCCTGCGCGATCGTCATCTTCGGCGCGTCCGGCGACCTCGCCCAGCGAAAACTGATCCCCGGGATCTACGAGATGGCCCGGGAGAAGCTGCTGAACGACCACACGTACGTCGTCGGGTTTGCCCGCTCGCCGATGACCGACGAGCAGTACCGCAAGGAGTCGTACGACGCGGTGATGAAGTTCGCTCGCACCAAGCCGGTGGACGAGGCGATCCTGAAGAAGCTGGTCGACCGGCTGCACTATTTCCAGGGCGCGGACTACGGGTCGGCCGAGTCGCACCAGAAGCTGGCCGAGCTGCTGACCCGGCTGGACGAGAAGTACGGGAACGCGGAGAAGAACCGGCTGTTCTATTTGTCGACGCCGCCGAACACGTTCGAGCCGATCATCACGCGGCTGGGCGAGCGGGCGCAGGACCCGAAGTACAACCCGCCGGTGCGGTTCAAGCGGCTGATCATCGAGAAGCCGTTCGGCACCGACCTGGCGAGCGCGCGGGCGTTGAACGATCTGATCCACAAGTACTTCGACGAGAACCAGGTCTTCCGCATCGACCACTACCTCGGCAAGGAGACGGTTCAGAACCTGATGGTGATGCGGTTCGCCAACTCGATCTTCGAGCCGATCTGGAACTACAAGTACATCGACCACGTCCAGATCACGGTCAGCGAGTCGCTCGGGGTCGGCAGCCGCGGCGGGTACTACGACAAGAGCGGCGCGCTGCGCGACATGGTGCAGAACCACATCTTCCAGTTGATGGCCCTCGTGGCGATGGAGCCGCCGGCCGCGCTGGACGCGGTGTCGATCCGGGACGAGAAGACGAAGGTGTACAAGTCGATCCGGCCGATCCGGCCGGAGCAGGTGGACCATTTCACGGTCCGCGGGCAGTACACGGCCGGCGAGCACGCGAAGCAGAAGACCGAAGGCTACCTGAAGGAAAAGGACGTCCCGGCCGAGTCGCGGACGGAGACGTTTGCGGCGCTCAAATTATTCATCGACAACTGGCGGTGGAGCGGGATGCCGTTCTACATCCGCACGGGCAAGTTCCTCGGCGAGAAGATCAGCGAGGTGGCCGTCCGGTTCCGGTCGCCGCCGCAGACGCTGTTCCAGACGCAGTGCGACACGCCGGTCTACCCGAACGATCTGCTGATCAAGATCGCGCCGGAGGAGGGGGTCAGCTGGCGGCTGAACGGGAAGGTGCCGGGCGGCGCGATGAACATCAAGCCGGTCGCCCTGGACTTCAACTACAAGACGGCGTTCAAGGTCGAGGCGCCCGAGGCGTACGAGCGGCTGGTGTACGACGCGATGGTCGGGGACCAGACGCTGTTCATCCGCGGCGACGAGGTCGAGGCGGCGTGGGCGGTGATCGACCCGATCGAGGAGGGGTGGCGGCAGTCGAAGCGGCCGCCGGAGACGTACGCGCCGGGCTCGTGGGGGCCGAAGAAGAGCTTCGACCTGATCGAGCTGGACGGCCGGCGGTGGATGCACTCGGGTAACGAAGAGTCCGAGCCGATCATCGCATGTTCGCTGTGATGGTGCGGCGGACCCTACGTGGGGAGCGGGGCGTGTTGTCAGACGCCGGCCTGCGGTCGCGTTAACCTAGCCGCATGACGACATCGGCAACCGAAGTGACGACGGGTCTTTCGCCCGCACAGGCCAAGGTGTTGGGCGAGCTCTTGCGGTACGCGGAGCTGAACCCGGTGATCGTCCTGCGGGCCGGCGCGGGGGAGGGGAAGACGACGCTGTTGGAGCGCGCCCGCGGCGTGCTGGGCGGGGCGATGTTGACGGCCAAGGACCTGGTCGAGGCGATGCACGGGCGGCACCCGCTCGCGCTGGAGGAGACGCTGTACGCGGTGCTGACCGAGGCGCTGCGCGGCGGCGGCACCGTGTTCGTCGACGACCTGGACGTCGCGTACGAGATGATGGCCGGGTCGTGCCGGGCGTACCCGCGGTCCGGGTACGTGGAGTCGCCGCTGAAGGCGGTGACGGCGTACGCGGCGGCGGCGGGGAAGCGGCTGATCGTCGCGGCCGAGGGGTGGTGCGGGCCGGTCCTGAGCGCGCGGGCGTATACCGCCGGGATGGACGACTTCAAGGAGGCCGACTACGCCGCCCTGTGCGGCGTTTTCCTCGGCCCCGACCGCGCCCCGCTGCTCGAGTACGGGAAGATCTACCGGTTCGCCCCGAGGCTGAACGCGCGGCAGCTCAAGGAGGCGTGCGCGTGGGTCGCGTTCACCGGCGCGGTCGCCACCGACCCGTTCGTCGACTACCTGCGCCAGACGCGGATGGCGAGCAACGTCCACCTCGGCGAGGTCGCGCAAGTCACGTTCGACGATTTGAAGGGGATCGACGACATCCTGCACGCGCTCGAGGCGAACATCATCCTCCCGCTCGAGGACGACGCGCTCGCGCAGGAGATGCGGATCCGGCCGAAGCGCGGCGTGCTGATCGCCGGCCCGCCCGGCACCGGAAAGACGACGATCGGCCGCGCGCTGGCGCACCGGCTGCGCGGCAAGTTCTTCCTGATCGACGGGACGTTCATCTCCGGCACGAGCAACTTCTACGGGCGGGTGCACGAGGTCTTCGAGGCGGCGAAGGAGAACAGCCCGTCGGTGATCTTCATCGACGACTCCGACGTGATCTTCGAGTCGGGCGAGGAGCACGGGCTGTACCGGTACCTGCTGACGATGCTGGACGGGCTGGAGTCGGAGAGCAACGCGCGGGTGTGCGTGATGATGACCGCGATGGACGTCGGCAACCTGCCGCCGGCGCTGATCCGCTCCGGGCGGGTCGAACTGTGGCTCGAGACCCGGCTGCCCGACGCCGCCGGGCGGGCGCAGATCCTGGCGACGGCGCTGGCGGACCTGCCGGCGGCGATGGGGGCGGTGGACGTCGCGCCGATCGCGGCGGCGACCGACGGCCTGACCGGCGCCGACCTCCGCCGCCTCGTCGACGACGGGAAGATCCTGTACGCGTACGACCGGTCGCGCGGGCGGACGGCGCGGGCGGCGACCGACTACTTCCTGGCCGCCGTCGAGGCCGTCCGCCTCAACCGCGACCGCTACGCCCGTGCCGAATCCCAGGCCCGACAGCAGCGCAAGGCTGCGGCCCGGCCGCCGTGGTTCGACGTTCACACCGACGACGTCGCGTGAGGGCCGGTGGTTTCGCGCGTGTCGGAGGGGCCGCTGCGGCGGACGCGACGTCGGCACGGGCGGGTGGGGAAGTAGGAGGCCCCCACTCCGCGGCGGGAAACTCCGCCCGCTGCAGCGGCCACTCGGTGGGGGGACAGCAAATCACTTCAGGCTGGGCGGCGGGTTCTTGCCCGCCGTCAGTTCGGCCAAGACCGCCTTTGCCTTTTCGCCCTCGAGCATCTGGACGCTGCCGTCGGCTTGCAGCACGTTGAGGCCGCGGGCGTCGGGGGCGGGCTTGTCGTGGGCGACGACGAAGTTGAACGGCAGCGCGGCCGACGCCTTGCCGGCGGCGAGGTAGGCGAAGTCGCCGTTCGCGTTCGCCCAGTCGCCCCGCTCCTTCGGGCTTTTCTTCGCGACGTCCGGCGGGAGCGGCTTGAGCGTGACCACGTCGGCCTCGATCACGCCCTGCGCGACCAGCGTGCCGAGGTCGGGCGGCATCGCGCCGCCGGCGGCGGTCTGCGCGTATTGGATCGTCCCCATGCCGATCTGCTTCAGCTTCGTCGCGGCCGAGAGAGCCGCGGCCCGCTGGTGGCTGCCGGCCATCGCGTCGTCGAACCGCTTCTGCTGCGGCGCGTCGAGGACCTCGCGGAATTGCGTGAGCATCTCGCCTTTGAGCGCGGCCGGCTTCTTCAGCAGCGCCGGGTCCTTCCGCACCCGGTCGGCGAACGACTTCTCGAGCGCCGCGACCTTCGCCTTCTGCGGCTCGGTCAGCCCGCCCGCCGCCTCCGCGAGCTGCCCGAAGCCCCGGTGCATCCCGGTGACGAACCGCTCGACCTCGGCGGCGGCTTCGGCGCCGGGCTTGTCCTCCTGCGCCGGCGCGGGCGGCGCGGCGAGGCAGGCGGTGAGCGACACGAGCAACGACAGGCGGGCGAACCACGGGTGCGAAATCATCTGAAAGTCCTCCGCTAAAGGCCGGGAAGTCCGGGTCGCGATGCTACCCGCCGGGCGTCGCTTGACGCCACCCCCGGCCCCCCTAACAATCGCCCGCGTCGATTCCAACGTCCACGACGAAAGGACACGCCCCCGCCCATGCCCCGCACGATCTCCCACCCCGCGCTCCAGCCGCTCAAGGCCGCGTTCCCCGACGTCAAGTTCATGGTCGGCGAGTTCCGCGACATGGTCACGCTGGTCGTCCCGCGCGAGCACGTCCGCGCCGTCTGCCAGTTCCTCCGCGACGACCCCACGCTGCGCTACGACATGCTCGCCGAACTCAACGGCGTCGACTACCTCGGCTACCCCGGCGCGACCCACCGCTTCGCCGTCAACTACGGACTGACCAGCATCCCGAACAACAACCGCCTCTGGCTCAAGGTGTTCCTCGACCCAACGAAGCCGACAGGCCCGAAGGAAAACAGCCCCCGCGACGAGGACGCCGTCGCCCACGGCGACCCCGGCCTGATCCTCGAAAGCGTCACCGCCGTCTGGCCCGGCGCCGAGTGGATGGAGCGCGAGGTCTACGACATGTTCGGCATCATCTTCACCAACCACCCCGACCTCCGCCGCATCCTGACCTGGAACGGCTTCGGCTCCTACCCCCTCCGCAAAGACTACCCCCTCCGCGGGGTCGGCGAGCGCGAGGATTACAAGATCGTCACCCGCGACAGCGCATAGGCGTCGACAATAACGATGTTCACGTGGTTGCGGACACTCCTCGGTTCTTCGAACACGCGTCCTAATTCCGCGCCCGGCCCGGACGAGTTGGAGGCTGCCGCGCGCGATTTCGATGACATCCTGTTGGCAGTTGAGGCGAAGAATCCGCCCTCGCCAGCGAGAGAGTTGACCGACGCCGCCTTCCGGGGCGATTTGGAAGCGGTTCGGCGTCTTCTCGATTCGGGTGTTCCGGCCGACGTGCCCGACGGAATGGGTAAGACGGCGCTTCACAACGCCATCGAGGGGGGGTGTGTCAATGTGGTCACGCTCTTGCTTGACCGGGGTGCGAACGTCGACGGGCCCCGGGGGGAACCTTGGACGCCGCTGCATCACGCGATCGACGTAGAAGGCGATGCGGCCAGCCAATTGGGCACGTTGCCCGGCGAAGCGACGACGATACGACTCCTGCTGAACCGTGGGGCCGACCCAAACCGGCGGGGCCCCCGAGGTCAAACGCCTCGGGAACTGGCCGTCGAGTATGACCATCACGATGCGGTGCGGGCAATCGACGAGGCGATCCTCAACGCCCCCCGAAAGCACCCCGCCTGACTCGGGGTGCGGACGGCGTGCCCCGGCGGCGGGTTTCCTATAAAGTTTTCGGCAGTACACATGCTCGAACCGATCACTCAGCGCCGCTACCTCATCCCGTTCAACGCCTCCCGCCTCCCGCAGCAGTTCACCGACGTGCTGGTGATCGGCGGCGGCGTCGCCGGGTTGCGCTCCGCCATCGCCGCCGCCGACGCCGGCGTCGACGTCCTCCTGCTCACCAAGGACACCGTCGCCGAGTCCAACACCTGGTACGCCCAGGGCGGCATCGCCGCCGTCCTCCAGCCGCTCGACTCCCACGAGTCGCACGTGAAGGACACGCTGATCGGCGGCGCCGGCCTGTGCGACGAGAAGGCCGTTCAGATCGTCGTCGAAGAGGGCCCGAAGCGCGTCCTCGAACTCCTCGAGTGGGGCGCGAACTTCGACAAGAAGGCCGGCAACGCCCACGGCCTCGCGTTCACCCTGGAAGGGGGGCACAGCTTCGCGCGGATCATCCACGCGTTCGGCGACGCCACCGGCCGGGAGCTGTCGAACACCCTGATCCGCACCGTCCGCTCGCGCGACACGATCCGGATCTCCGAGAAGTCGTTCGTGATCGACCTCCTGACCGACGACACGCCCCTCGACGGCGCGGCCCCGCCGTCGGCAGTGAGCGGCCGCGCCGCCGGTGCGGCTTCGTCCCGCTGCGTCGGCGCCATCGCGCTGATCGACAACCAGGTCCAGATCATCTGGGCCAAACGCACCATCCTCGCCTCCGGCGGCGCCGGTCAGCTCTACCGCGAGTCGACCAACCCCCGCATCGCCACCGCCGACGGTCACGCCATGGCCTACCGCGCGGGCGCAACCCTCCAGGAAATGGAGATGGTCCAGTTCCACCCGACCACGCTCTACGTCGCCGGCGCCAGCCGCGCCTTGATCACCGAGGCCGTCCGCGGCGAGGGCGCGTACCTCGTCGACCGCAACGGCTACCGCTTCATGGGCGACTACCACCCCTCGAAGGAACTCGCCCCGCGCGACGTCGTCAGCCGCGCGATTGTCGACCAGATCCGCAAGACCCACTACACCCACGTCTACCTCGACGCCCGCCACCTCGCCGCCGCCGAGTTCCTTGAGCGCTTCCCCCAACTCGCCAAGCTGCTCGAACAGTTCGAGATCGACCCGTCGAAGGACCTGATCCCGATCCACCCCGCCGCCCACTACATGATCGGCGGCGTCGACACCGACGACCACGCCCGCACGTCCCTCCCCGGGCTCTACGCCGTCGGCGAGGCCGGCTGCTCCGGCCTGCACGGCGCCAACCGCCTCGGCTCCAATTCGCTACTGGAGGGCCTGGCGTTCGGCGCCCGCGCCGGCGAGGACGCCGCCCGCGCCGCCAAGGAGAACCACGTCAAGTTCCCCCTGAAACTCGAGCGCAAGATCCCCCCGTCGACCAAGACGGAACTCGACATCACCGACGTGAAGTCGTCCCTGCGCTCCGTCATGTGGCGCAACGTCGGGATCGAGCGCGACGGCCCGCGCCTCACCGAGACCCGCGAGATCATCGCGTTCTGGGCCCGCTACGTGATGGACAAGGTCTTCAACCCGCAGGAGCTGGGCCCCGCCGCCGTCGCCGGGTGGGAGGTGCAGAACATGCTGACCGTCGCCGCGCTGGTGACCAACGCCGCCATGAGCCGCACAGAGTCCCGCGGGTGTCATTACCGACTCGATTACCCGGCGACCGAAGACTCGCACTGGCGGCTCCACCTGCTCTGGCGCAGGCCGTTAGAAACCCCCATTCCCGCACCAATTGCCTAGGTTGCGAGGCCCGCAGCCGATTGAACGTCAGGTAAAAAGATGGTGCTTGACAGTGCGAATGCGGTTCCGGTAGTCTGTCTCACATCTAGGTCAGTGGGTAGAGATCCAATCCAGCCTTTGAGGAGGTAAGAATCATGAGAGTGTCGCTTAAGTCTGTTCTGGCCGGTGTCGCGCTTAGCGCGGTTGCCTCGGCCGCGTCGGCCGCCACCGTGGCCGTTTCCAGCACCGTGCCGCAGAGCGGCTTCATCGGCCTGCAGACCGGGGGCACGTACCCGATCACCGGCGTGCCGTACGACTTCACCGGCCAGACCAACGGCCTGGGGAATGTTTCGTCGATCGACTCGCTGACCGTCACGCTGACCGCCAACGATGGCGACACCGGCCCCGGCGATTTCGACTTCGGCAGCCTGACGCTCGCCCTCGACGGGATCAACACCGGGCTCGCCCTCAACGGGCTGCTCAACGGTCAGATCTCGACCGTTACCCTCAACACGCTCGCCCCGGGCCTTCAGGCGGCTCTGATCACCGCCCTCCAGGACGGCCTGCTGATCGGCACCGCTCTCGACGCCGACGCCGACGGCCCCGCCGGTGACATCATCGGCTTCCCGGCCGCGGTCGACACCACGCTCGACCTCGTCCTGTCCGGCCCGAACCTCGCCGGCCCCGGCAACGGTGGCCCGGGCGGCCCGGGCAACAACGTCCCGCTCCCGGCGGCGGTCCTCATTGCCCCCTTGGGTGCCGGCCTCGCGGGGATGTACTCCCGTCGGTTCCGTCGCGCCAAGTAAGCGACGACCAACACCGATCGCAATCCACGCGAGCCCCCGTGACACCGTCACGGGGGCTCGTCTTCGTTTGCACCTGAGGAAGGGGGCCGCCTTGGCGCCTCTGTCGCCAATCCGGCCGAGCTGACCTTCCTGCCCGCGTCCGATAATCCCCCGCCCTGCCCCCGCCCCACGTCCGAATTTCGAACGCCCGATTTGCCTCCTCCCAAAAATGGCGCAGAGTCCAGCAGGCCCGGCCGCGTCACACCGCCTGTGACGAGAGGCTCGGCCCTTCGACTGGTAACCGTCAGCAACCCCAATCGGACAGCGGGCGGGTGTCCGGCAAACCGTTCTCTCGGAGGCATCCCGATGAAGTCGTTCCGTCGCACCGTCACCCGCGCCGCGCTCGCCGCGGCCGCACTTGCCGGCCTCGCCGGCGCGCAGGCCGCGTCGGCCGCGCAGCTCACGATCTCCAGCCTCGTCCCGCAGAGCGGGTTCGTTGGCGTCACCGGCCCGAGCAACCCCCTCACCGACCCGACCTACGACTTCGCCGGCCAGAACTACCAGCAGCTCACGTCCCTCGACTCGATCACGCTCACGCTGACCGTCGTCGACGGCGACACCGACCTCGGTCAGTTCGACTTCAACAACCTCACGCTCGCGCTCGACGGCATCGACACCGGCCTGCTGCTCAACGGCTTCACCGCCCCGCAGATCGTCACCCTAACGCTGGGACCGACCGCGATCAGCAACGCCCAGGCGATCCTCGCCGCCCTGAAGGCCGACGGCCAGCTCGTCGGCTCGATCCTCGACGCGACCCCCGGCGACAACATGATCGGCCTCCCCGCCCGCCTCGACACCGAACTGTCGCTCGTCGGCACGATCTCCGACGGCGGCAACGGCGGCCCCGGCCCCAACCCCGTCCCGCTCCCCGCCGCCGCGCTGGTCGCGCCCTTGGGCGCCGCCTGCGCCGCCCGCTTCGCCCGCCGCTTCCGCCGCAACCCCGCCTAATGGGGCGCCGGCCAACCGGGCCGCGCCGCACTCCGGACGCGAGCGGGCCACGCCCGTACGCGTCAAGCGGCACGCACATCACCTCCCCGACACCGAACGCCCCGGGTTCCATGCGAGCCCGGGGCGTTCTCGCACCCGGAGTGAAAGCGCCGCCACCGACCGCTCGGTCAGGCCGATACGACGGCGCGGAACGGCAATACCGTTCGGATTCGTCCTGCTGCCACGGGACTGGGTCGTCGCGCAAAGCTCCAAGTGGCCCGCCAGGTTCCGGCGCTGGCGGGGGACTAAGAGCGGCTCGCGCCGACGCTCATAGGCGTTCAGGTGGCTGCACTCGCGATCCTTACGGAAACTCGACGAGCGAGTCGTTCGAGAGTGCCTGACACGCTCTAGCAGTCCGTCACACGTCGGCTGACGGGTAAAGTCGCTTGAGCTTCACGCGGGCGTCGGCGGCCGTGAACCGCCAGTCCATTCGGCAGTGCCGTCGGTTCCGCTTCGCCTGCCACGCCGCGACCTGCGCGGCCAGGGCCGCCTTGTCCGGCACGCGCGGGCGCAGGCACTGGCGGGACAGGACGCTCAGTTCGATCTCGGCCATGTTGAGCCACGACCCGTGCTTGGGCGTGTAGCGGACCTCCAGCCGGCTCGCGATCCGCGCCGCCTCGGCCGGCGGGAACGTCTCGTACAGGCTCCCGGCCGTGTGCGTGTTCAACTGGTCCATCACCAGGACGACCCGCTCGGCGTCCCGGTACCGCCCGTCGACCAGGTCCTTCACGAACCACGCCCAGTCCGCCCGCCGGCGACCGTCGGTCACCGCGACGTGCCGCCACCCGGCGAGCGGCTCGAACGCCACGAACAGGTTTGCGGTCCCGTTCCGCACGTACTCGGAGTCGTACCGGGCCGGCCGGCCCGGGGCCGCCGGGACCGGCGAGCGGATCTCGCCGACCAGCTGCTTGCTCGCCTCGTCGAGGCACACCTGCGGCCGCCGCGGGTCGTGCGGCCGGTGGTACACGGCCGGCACGTCCTCCATGGCCGCGACGAACTCGCAGTCGGCGTCCGGCGGGACGCACCACATGTCCCTCAGCCACGGCTTGAGCGCGTTTTTTTCAGCGCCCGCCGGACCGTCTCGTACGAGAGGCCGTCCTCCGCGTGCCCGAGCGCGACCATTCGGTCAATCAGGAACTGGAGCGTCCACCGCCTCCGCCCGTCGGGCGGGGCCGAACGCGCGGGCTTGAACAGCCGGGCCTCGGCCGCCTCGTCCCAAAGCACGTCGACGTCGCGACCTGGCGCCCAGCGCCGTCCGGTCTGGGACGCGTGGGTCGAAGCATTGGCAGGCCAGGACGCTCAGTTCCATCTCAGCCACGGCGCTGGGGAACTGGGCGAAGTCGACGCTGGCCACACGCCCGGCCACCGCGACGTGCGCGTGCCGTAGTGCGGCTCGAACGCCATGAACGGATTCGCGATGCCGCCCCGAGCGTACTCCTCGTCCTGCTTGGCGGACGCGTCCGGAAGAACCGCCAGCGGCTCGCGCACGTCACCGACTAACTGCTTGCCGCCTTCGTCGACGCTCACGACCGGCCGCGCTGGGCCCGGCGGGCGGGCGCAGACATCCACCACGTCTTCCATCGCCGCTACGAACGGTGCGCTGGCCCCTTGGGCGGGAGGATACCGCTGCCTGAGCCACGGCATGAGGGCGTTTTATTAGCGTCCGCCACACGGTCGGGTCGATCGAGTCCACCACCCTCAACTCTACCGGCCGACCCGCCAGCAGCGACATCGTCCACCGCGCGGCCCGCCGGGGGCAGGCGAACAGGCGACGGTAACCAGCCCCGCCTCCTGCTCCCCGTCGAGCATGCGGTATGGCCGCCCGGCCGGGCGTTCGCGCGGAGTGTCACGTCGATCCCGTCGTCGGCGAACTAGCGGCGTACGCGGCGTACGGTCACGAACGAGCAGCCCAGCCGCCGGCCGATCCGCCTGTCCCTCCAGTCGTCCGTGCCTTCCACGTCGGCCCGGAGCAGGATCTGCGCCGGGCGGAGCATCGCGGCGGGGCCGACAAGCACCTGTCAGTCAACGCGGTCGCCCACGTCCGGAAGACCAAGGTCACCCGGGTCGGCCAGCCCCAGCGGGCCCAGCGAACGCGACACGGCGCGGGCACGCGGTTCAACAGGTTGGTGCGAGGCCGGCCGGTGTGGTCTCGGATGGCCGCCACGACCGGCGACGCGGCCCGCCGGACGTGTGTTGCCGGGTTCGACGCGGTCAAGCCCCGCCCGGCGGCTGCGATTGAGGGGCGGCTGCACCCCAGGAGAAGGGGAGGACGCAAACGCCCGCCGACCTTATGGCCGGAGCCGGGGCAGATCGACGGCCAAGGCCCGCGCGGCCGCCGGCGCAAGCGGCGTCGCGATCGGTCGCGCTGCCGGCACTAGGGCGTGGCCGAGCCGTCACTTCGCCACCTCCGGCGGTGCCGACGGGTCGCGACGCGGTACGGAGAAGAGACAGATAACTCCACCGCGTTTGTTCACCTCGCGGCATCATGGCGGCAGAGGAATGAATGCCCGTAGTAGCTGGAGCGGGAGATCCTGGCTGACTTCAATTCGAAAAAGCAGAACCGCCGGTCGCATTCCTGCGACCGGCGGTTGAGTTGCTTCCGGATGAATCTGACCCCGCGTTACCGCGCCCGCCGCCGGCGGCCGAGGCCGAGGCAGGCGGCGATGCCGAGCGCGCCGAGCACGGTCGGCTCGGGGACGCCGACGCCGCTGCGGTCGGAGTCGGCGAACACGACGACCTCGTTGGTCAGGCTCCACT